>Ga0164296_1000017_pt1 | contig 210539 bp, 176 predicted proteins | sample GEODES057metaG_FD_113533 | JGI IMG/M metagenome (GOLD analysis project Ga0164296, IMG submission 113533) | Dystrophic lake water microbial communities from Trout Bog Lake, Wisconsin, USA - GEODES057 metaG | ecosystem: Environmental > Aquatic > Freshwater > Lake | place: USA: Trout Bog Lake... | reverse complement strand
GTGGTGTCGGTCCACATCGTTGATCTCCGGTAGTCTTCGCAAAACCACCTGAATCAACGACTTGGGCTGGCGTCAAGCTAACCCGCTGATACCACTCAACTTAATTTCCGATCGGGCTCTGAGAGTAGGTTCGCTCGTTCTGGTGCGGCACAAATACTTCCGACTGCGCCAAACTGGGTCGGTCCGCGTGCATCTTCCCGTGGATCACATCCGCGCAAAATCAGGTAACAAGAGACTGTTTAAAATGCATCGGTAATAGGCATGAGGGCAGGCCAACACCCGATAAAAAATCCCGTCACGGGCCGCGCGCCTCTGCCCGGATGAGCGGCGATCTATGCTTGCGGCCCCCTGACAAATGCCAGTTGGTAGTTCCATGGCACCTGATATCGATGGTCAGGCAAACGGGAAAGGGTGCGTATGGCAGGGCTGGCAGGGAAAGTGGCGCTGATCACCGGGGGGACATCGGGTATCGGCGCGGGAACGGTGCGGCGCCTGTGTGCCGATGGTGCGCAAGTGGTGTTTACCGGATCAAACACGCAAAGCGCCGAACGGCTCTGCGCGGAAACCGGTGCGACGTTCGTCAGCCAGCGGGTGGAAGATCCCGATGGCTGGGCCGCGGTGATGGCAGTGATTGCGCGCCAGCACGGCCGGCTGGATATCGCGTTTGCCAATGCCGGAACCGAGCGCGGCGATGCCAGTGTCGAAGATATCGCGTTTGCCGACTGGCAGGCGCTAATGGGGGTCAATCTGACCGGCGTGATGCTGACAGCGCAGCACGCCGTGCGCATGATGCGCAACAATCCCGGCGGCCCGGGCGGGGCGATCATCGTCAATTCATCGATGAACGCCTATAAAGCGATGGGCAATTACGTTGCCTATTCCACTGCAAAATGCGCGCTGATCGGGCTGGCAAAATCGGTCGCGATGCATTGCGCCAACCAGGGCATGCCGATCCGCTGCAATTCCATTCATCCCGGCGTCGTAGAGACCGAGATGATCCAGGGCGTGATCGCGCGTTCGCCCGATCCGCTGGCCGCGCGCGCCCAGTTCAACGCGATGGCGCCGCTGGGGCGCATGGCCCAGGTTGCCGAAGTGGCCGCGCTGGTGGCGTTCCTGGCCAGCGACGAGGCAGCATTTATCTCGGGCTCGGAATACGGCATCGACGGCGCCAGCACCGCCGGCATGATGGGCGTGTGATCAGCCGATTACGCTGCCGCACCCAGATAGCCAAGCTGGCCGGCCTTGAACACCGACTGACTGCGGTTCACGGCGTTGAGCTTTTCGCCGGCGCGCTGAATGTGATAGCGCACGGTGGCATGGCTGAGCGTCAGGATCAGGCTGATTTCCTTGTCGGTCTTGCCGATCGCGGCCCAGCGCAGGCACTCCACTTCGCGCTTTGACAGGCGACAGTCGGATGGAATCCATTGCTGGCTGCGCAGCGCGTTGACATAGCCGCCCAGGAACCGCCGGCACAGCGCAGAGAACAGTTCACCGTATTCGGCCAGCGTGTCGGTCAGGTCGCGGATGGTCAGGTCGATCGGGGTCAGGCTGCACGCGCCGATCTGCCCGAATGGCAAATGGACCGGGATGACGATCGCGGCGCCGGCCTTCACGTATTGGCCAAAGGGCGCAAAGCTGAGCTCGTCGAGATATTTGTTGTGCCAGGGTGTACGCGCGCCCAGCTCGTTGCACCAGAACGGCTCGCTTTCATAGCGGCAGGCACGCGGCAGTGGCGAATTCAGGGCCAGCCGGCGTTCTTCCCACCAGCGTTCGCCATTGGCCTTCCACCCGAACACCTCGGCGTTGAGCGATGCGCCTTCGGCATCGACCATTTGCGCTGAGGAAGCGATGTCGGGGCAGGCGGCAATGCGTAACCCGCGTTCGCGCGCGGCCGCATCCAACGCTTCGGCCGCGCGCCGGATATCCTTGGGCGAAAGGATAGTAACCCGTTCGAAGAGCTCAGTGTCCCAGCTCATTTCAGTCATCCCTCTGCCACGCAACTCTCCGGTCGCGTTGGCAACGATGCTATCACCTTGTCGGGACGAACGGAAGCGATTGCGCGAAGACGTGGATTAATGTTGTGACGGTCACAAACCCAGCACCTGTTTGGCGATAATCGTCTTCTGCACTTCATCCGAACCGCCGAAAATCGTCCAGGCCCGGCCGTTGAGATAAGTCGGCATCGCCAGTTGCGCTTCGCGGCTGCCGACCGGTTCGGGCGCTTCATTGCCATAAAGTGGCCGGGTCAGCGGAAGTTGCAGACCGTCATAGCCAAACAGGTCGACTTCGAGCGCGTTGATCGCCTGCCGCAGGTTGGCGCTGACCAGTTTGACCAGCGAGGTTTGCGGACCGGCCGGGCGCCCCTTCGACAATTCTGCAACGATCCGCAATTCGGTCACTTCGAATGCCTGCGCTTCGAGTCGCAGCCGAGTCAGTCGCTGGGAAAAGGCCGCATCGTGGATCATCGCGCCGTTGACGCCCGACGGCGTTGTGCGCGCCTGCGCCTCGATCCGGTCGAGCGCTGCCAGCAGTGATGGCGCGGTGCACGATCCGCCACGTTCGTTTTCCAGCAGGAACTTGGCGATTGTCCAGCCCTGGCCTTCGGCGCCGACCAGGTTGTCGACGCTGGTTTCGGCATTGTCAAAGAAGGTCTGGTTGACTTCATGGTCGTTGGCGATCGTGACGATCGGAGTGACTGTCACGCCGGGCTGGTCCATCGGGACCAGCAGAAAGCTGATGCCTTGCTGCTTGCGCGCGTCGGGATCGGTCCGCACCAGCGCAAAGATCCAGTTGGCGTGATGGGCGTGCGTGGTCCAGATTTTCGATCCGTTGATCACATAACGATCGCCCTGCCGCTGCGCCCGGGTCTTGAGCGAGGCGAGGTCCGACCCGGCGCCAGGTTCGGAATAGCCCTGGCACCAGTAATCCTCGCCCGACAGGATGCGCGGCAGAAAGTGCGCCTTTTGCGCCGGCGTGCCGAACTGGCAGATCACCGGTCCCACCAGTTTCAGCCCCAGCACCGGCAGCGCGGGTGCCCCGGCGATCGCGCATTCCTTTTCGAAGATATACTTCTGCACCGGGGTCCAGCCCGGGCCGCCGAATTCGCGCGGCCACAGCGATGCCAGCCAGCCCTGGCGGTGCAGCACGGCCTGCCATTGCCGGGTGATATCGGGTTCGACAAACACCGATGGTGTATTGGCCGCGCCCTCGCGCAGCCGCGCGCTGAGGTTCGCATCCAGAAACGCGCGGACTTCGTCGCGAAATTCCAGTTCTTCGGCAGAAAACTGCATATCCATCAATCTGTCTCCCCGCAGGCCCAGCGGATAGAGCGCCTCAACATCTCGTAATAGACCGGATAGTTCCATGCGCAGCGTTCGGGATGTACCCAAAAGGGCAGGAGTTCGATCACGTCATAGTGGCTGCGGCAATGGCCGAGCGTGTTGTACAGCACCGCGCCTTTGCCGAGGTCGCGCAGATACAGCACCGGCACCACTGCATCATCCCACTGCGCATCGACAAACCCGGTCGCCTGACCGGTAAAGCGTGTCTGCATCAGCACTTTGACGGGGGTGAGCATTTTCATCAGGTAGAGTTCGTCAACCACGTCGAAATCATTCAGCCCGCGTGTCAGCGCGTGGTCACGGTCAACCACTTCAACCGTGAACGGTGCGCCGATCGGGGGGTGCGCCTTGAACTGGCTGCCGAGCATTTCCATCACGTCCGGGCGTTCTTCGGGGCTGTCGACCCCGGCATCGGTGAATCGCAGGATCGAATTGGTGCCGTGCAGCGCCAGCCAGCGTCCACCCTTTTCCAGGAACGTGCGGATATGCGCGGCCTCTTCGACGCTGGGCATCAGGTCGCAAGTATAAGTCACCAGAAACCGGCACGCGGCGATCCGATCGACATCGCGATAATCGGTGGCGACAGTGGTGCGGATCGCCGGAAGTTCGGCCAGCAGCTTCAGCACTTCGAGCCGGGCGAAGTCGATGTCGTGGTATTTGCCGGCCGCCACGAAATGCACGTCGATCCGTCCGCTCATCGTTCAGCGCTCCATGATCGTGACCGCCGAAACGCCCGGCGCGCCATAGACGTGGGTATAGCCAACCTTGGGATTGCCCGGCACCTGGCGATCCCCGCCGGCGCCGCGCAACTGCACCACGTTTTCGTAAACCTGGCGCAGGCCAGAGGCGCCGATCGGCTCACCACAGGCCAGGCAGCCGCCGTCGGTGTTGACCGGCAAGGCGCCGCCCAGCCAGGTGCGGCGCTCTGCCAGCCAGGCTTCCTGATCGCCATCCGCGCAAAAGCCGTTTTCGGCCATATGCATGATCTCCGCACCGGATTCGGTGTCCTGCAATTGCGCAACCGCAACGTCCTCTGGCCCGATACCGGCCTTTTCAAACGCCGCGCGCGAAGCCAGCCGGGTGGCGCTTTCGCCGCGTTCAACATCGATCGAGGCGGCAAACACCTCGAACGAGCCGGGCGGGCGGGTGCGCATCACCGCGGTTTTCAGCCGGATCAGCGTCTGGCCCAGTTCCCGCGCCTTTTTCTCCGACGTCAGGATGATCGCCACGCCGCCTTCGGCCGGGGAACAGAACATGTATTTGTTGAGCGGGTCGTTGACCATCGGCGCGGCCATGATCGTTTCCAGATCGAGCTCTGACCGGCGCCAGGCGTGGTCGCACCGTGCGCCGTTGTAGAACGCCTTTTCAGACACGCGGCCCAGCGTTTCGCGGCTGATGCCGTGGAGCGCCATATAGCGCTGGATCTTGGTCGCAAAGAACTGCGTGGTCAGCATGAACCCGGCCTGGCCATACCATTCGGGCAGGCCATATTCGGCCGGTTTGGCATTGAACGCGCCGCGCGGATGCTTGTCGAAACCGACCGCAAGCGCCACATCGAATTCGCCACTGGCAATCGCCGAATAGGCCGCACCCAGCGATGATCCGCCGGTCGCACAGCCGTTCGAGACGTTGACAATCGGCACCCCGGTCAGCCCGAGCTCGCTGACGATCAGATCGGCATTGCCCGCGCTGGCCGAACCGCCATAGGCGATGCCGATATCGGACCAGTCGATCCCGGCATCGCCCAGCGCCTGGCGAACGGCATAGACGCCCTGATCGCGGCCCGATCGCGCATCCGTGCGCCCGAACGGATGGATACCGATGCCGGCAATGCAGACATCACTCATGCTCGATCCTCCTGCGGGCGGAAGGCAAAGGTTGCGCGGGTCGCGTCAAACGGAATGATCACCAGTTCGACCGGCATGCCGATCACCAGGTCTGTGGCCGTGGTCAGGCGGGCCTCGACAATGACTTCGCCCGGCAATTCGACATAGCCCAGCGCAAATGGTTCGAATGCTTCGGGGCCGTCGTAAGGCGGGCTCTTGGGGCGAAAGCTCTGCACGGTCCACGACCACAGGCTGCCCCGGCGCGACAGCGGCACAGGATCGAAATCCGCCGCCGCGTCACCCGGCGGCATGGGAAACACGATGCGCCCGGTGGTGCGGTGGCGGCCGCCGATCAGGCGCGGCTGTGCTTCATCGGTCCACAGGTCGGCGGCGATGGGTGACAGCGTCGCCATGGCCTAGGCCGCCTGTGCATAGTCGGCAAAGCCCGCAGCGGGATCGCCGAACAGTTTGGACAGCATCAGGATGCGTTTCAGCCCGTGGCCGATCGCCAGTTCATCGGTCATGCCCATGCCGCCGTGCAATTGCACCGCCTGCTGGGCCACCCAGATCGCTTTATCAGCGACAAAGGCCTTGGTCGCCGATGCCGGGGCGGCGGGTTGCAGCAGCGCGCGCCAGACCGATGACTGGATATTTTCGACTTTGGCATAAGCATCGACCAGGCGGTGCTGGATGACCTGAAACCGGCCCAGCGGCTGGCCGAACTGTTCGCGCGTTTTCACAAAGGCCAGGGTATCGTCGAACAGCCGCTGGGCCAGGCCGGCCATTTCGGCGGCGGCCATGATCCGCGTGGCATCGATGGCCTGCGCAAACGATGCGGGCAGGGGGGCACCGTGCGCAACCTGGCGTAAGGCCAGCGTCGCGGCAAACGAGCCATCGGCCACCGGATAGACCCTGATTTCCAGCCCCGGCGTATCGCGCGGGACCGCAAACAGGCGGGTTTCGCCTTCGAACTGTGCGGATACCACGAACAGGTCGGCCGCCCCGCCGGCGAGCACAAAGGTCTTTTCCCCGTTCAGCGCGCCATCGACCGAGCGCACGGTTTGCGCATCGAGCATGAAACGGCGGCCAGGCTCGGCAAAGGCCAGGCTTCCCAGTTGATCGCCGGCGATGACCGCCGCCAGATGGTCGCTGCCCGCCAGCAGCCGCGCGGCCAGAAACCCGCATTCCAGCCAGGGTTCCACCGCCAGGCCACGGCCGAGCGCCATCGCCACCACCGCATTGTCGATCAGCGATCCGCCCAGCCCGCCGTCGGCCTCGTCCGCGGCAACCGCCACCAGCCCCAGTTCACACAGCGCGCGCCAGGCATTGTGGTCGATCCCGCCGGGCAACCGGCGCGCGGCGTGACGCGCGGCGGTATCGCTGCCTGCGCAAAACCGCTCCACCGCGGCTTTGAACAGTTGCTGGTTTTCATCGAGATCGAAATTCATGCGACTTTTCCGAAGGTGACGGGCGCAGCAATCAGCCCGCGCAGCAGGATGTTGGGGGCAACCTGCAATTCCACATCCGGCACCAGCCGAATATCGTCCATGCGGGCAAGGATCTGCTGAAAGGCGACGGTCATTTCCTTGCGGCTGAGCATGTTGCCCACGCACATGTGGATGCCCCGGCCAAACGCCAGGTGCGTGCGCGCATTGGTGCGTTCGGGATCGAACCGGTCGGGTTCGGGAAAGCGGGCCGGATCGCGGTTGGCGGCGGCATAGCGCAGCATGACCATTTCTCCGGCGGTGAAGCGATGGTCGCCCAGCGTGCAATCGTTCTTCACCATGCGCCACATGCCCGCGGTCGGCGTGTCGAGCCGCAGGATTTCTTCGATCATGTTGGGGATCAGCGCGGGCTGGGCGCGGACTTTGGCCTGGGCTTCGGGGTTTTGTGCCAGATGCACCACGCCTCCGGCCAGCGAATGCGTTGTCGTTTCGTTGCCGGCGACCATCAGCTGTTGCGCCACCGACAGGATTTCCGCGTCATCGAGCGGGCGTTCGCCATCGATGCGGGCATTGACGATCGCCGACAGCAGATCGTCGGTCGGCTGTTCACGCCGGGCATCGATCTTGATTTTGAGCGCGCGCTGAAATTCGACGACTTCGTGCGCGCATTCCAGTTCACGTTCCTTTGAAATCATGTGGCCAAGCCGGTCGGCAAAGGCGTCGGACCAGCGTTTGACATCGCCCTGTTCGGCCAGCGTAAAGCCCAGCTGTTCGCAGATCACCTGCACCGGCAGGCCGACCGCGAAATCCGCCACGAAATCGCACGTGCCGCGATCAATAAAGCGATCGATCAGCGCATCGACCTTGTGCCGGATGCCTCGTTCCAGCGCGTTCACGCGCGGGGCGGAAAAGGCCAGGTTGACCAGTTTGCGAAACCGCGTGTGCACTGGCGGATCGGCGGTCAGCAGCGTGTTGATCTGTGGCCAGCCTTGTTCGAGCACCGCTTTGACATCGGCATCCTCGGCCAGTGCACCCGACAGAAACGTGGTGAAATCGTTCGAAAAATCCTCGACCCGCCCGCAGGCTTCCGAACACAGATCATACCCCATGATCACACGCATGCCGGTTCCCGGAATTGCGATCACCGGGGCGTTGGCATGCGCCCACTGGTAGAACGGAAAGGGGTTCTGCATCACCTCCGGGTCCATCAGGCTCGGCGCGGCGGTCGTGTCGTTCATGGTGCTGTCTCCGTTGGTCCGCTCATGCCATTCGGCCGGGCCGCCTGCGACGCACGAAAGTGCTAGGGTCCATCTAGGAATGAACCATCACCCCGCCATCGACCATGATCCCCTGGCCGGTGATGAACCGGGCATCGTCGCTGGCCAGGAACACCATGACATCGGCAATGTCTTCGGGCTGGCCAATCCGGCCGAGCGCGGAACGGCCGACATAATAGGTCAGGCTGTCGGGATTGCTGTCGAACATCGGGCGGGTCATGCCGGTATCGATCGCGCCCGGTTGCACACAGTTGACGGTGATACCCAGCGGCCCAAGCTCCATCGCCAGCGCCCGCGTCAGACCCAGCATGGCATGCTTTGACGTGGCATAGGCGACCAGCCCGGCATCGCCATAGCGCGACAGGATCGATCCGGTGTTGATCACGCGCGGGCTGGCGGATTGCTGCAACAAGGGCAGCAACGCGCGGGTCAGCGCCATGCCCGCGGTCACGTTGATGGCCAGCGCATGGTCCCATTGTTCATCGGGCATCTGCGCAAACGGCCCGGCCGGGCAGACGCCGGCATTGTTGATCAGGATGTCGCAACCGCCCAAGGTCGCCTGCGCCGCATCGGCAATCGCGGCCGCATCGCGCACATCGACCGCCAGATTGTGCGTGCCGGCCAGCCCCGCCGTCGACAGATCGACCGCCAGCACCGCAACGCCTTCGTCGCGCAGCCGCGCCACCGCCGCCGCCCCGATGCCCGATGCCGCGCCCGTCACCACCGCCTTGCGCCCCGAAAGATCGCGCCCCCGCCGTATTGTCATGCCGTGACCCTTTCGTTTTGAGCTGTCCAGTCGAGAGCGTTGGCCAGCAGGCGGCGCAAGGGCGCGCTGGCATAGGCCGGTGGCCCGTCGCCGGGCTGCAGATAAACGATCCGCGCCGGGCCATGCTGGCGGGCCCAGCCCACCAGGTTGCTGCCACGCGGATGGTCCCAGCCGCTGTTGTCGAACATCCGCCCGGCCACCGCATGCGCGGCAGAATAGAAACCGCTGGCGGCGAAGTCGTGGCGCGCCCGCACCAGCGGGATCACCTCGGCTTCGAACACCGGCGCCAGATAGAGTTCGTCGACCAGGTCGAAATACGCCGGCACCCCGGCGGTGACCGGATGATCGGCGACAACCTCGGCGGTATAGGCCACATCGTGGCGATAGCCGGAATCGCTGTGTGCCTGCCCACGCAGCAACCCCGGCTGGTAGAGGAACCTGCCGCCGGCAATCTCGCTCCAGCCCGGCCATGCGCCCCAGGCCGCCAGCGCATGGTGCATCAGCACCGCGCCGCGCCCGCTGGCAAAGCGCGCCTCCAGCGCGGCGACGAAGCGCGGATCGGGCGGCCGCGCGGTGACGGTGCCATCGGCAAAGGTATAGCCCGCCATGTCGTAGAACAGCAGCGCATCGGCATCTGCCGCCGCACCCGCGGCCACGGCGGCCTCGGCAGCGGGATGCGACAGGTGTGTCACCTCCCAGCCGCCGAGCGACCCCAGCAGGCCGGCAAACCCGTCCGCGTCGAACGGATGGCCGCCGGACAGGACAAGGAGGCTCCGCCGCGTCAACGCACTCAGTCCAGCGCCAGGATCATCTTGCCGTCGTTCGTGCCGCTGAACAGGCGCAGGAATGCGGGCAGGGCGTTGTCGATCCCGTGATCGATGTGCTCGTCAAAATGCAGCCGCCCTTCGCGCAGCCACCCCGCCATCGCGGCAATCCCGGTCCCGAATTCGGGCACGTAGTCGGCCACCAGCAACCCGCGCATGGTCGCGCGTTTGACGATCAGTTGCCAGACATTGCGCGCGCCGGTCTTTTCGCCGGCATTGTTGTATTCGCTGATCAGCCCGCACAGGCCGATATGCGCACCCATCGCCAGATTGTTGAGCCCGGCATCAAGGATATCGCCGCCGACGTTTTCAAAGATGACATTGACGCCATCGGGCGCGTGGGCAGCAATTTCGGCCGACAGTGCCGCCACGTCTTTGCCGCGATAGTCGATGGCGGCATCGAAGCCATAGCGTTCGACCAGCCGGCGACATTTTTCCGGCCCACCGGCGATGCCGATCACTTTGCCGGCGCCATGAATTTTCGCGATCTGCCCGACCAGCGATCCGACCGCCCCGGCCGCGCCGGTGACCAGCACGACATCGCCTGGCTTCGGCTCGCACGCGCGCAAATAGCCGAAATAGGCGGTCATCCCGACGGCGCCGAGCACTGACAGAAAGTTGGTGGGCGAAGGCACCAGCGAAACATCGATCGCCTGGGTAAAGCCACCGGCCGCGCCAAGCGAATGTTCCTCGATCCCGTTAAGGCCGACGACCCAGGTCCCGACCGGAAAGGCCTCTGCCTCGCTGGCGACGACTTCACCGACCGTGCTCGCGCGTACCGCGGTGCCAAGCGGGATCGGCGGCATATAGCTGGGCGCATCATCCATCCAACCACGGATTGCCGGATCGAGCGAGGCATAACGGTTGCGGATCAGGAACTGGCTCGGTGCCAGCACGGGCAGCGCTTCTTCGACAAGCGCAAAGTCGTCGGCCACGGGTGGGCCATTGGGACGACGGACAAGCAGAAAGCGGCGATTGGTGGTCATTGTTGCGAACTCTCAATGCGAGTGGAGCGAGATGTTGACGGGTATGGCGCTCTGCAGGCTTTGACCAGTGATCGGATCATAGTGTTCGGTTTCGCGCACCAGCCGGTTGGTCGATACGCCCACGCTTCGCACCGAATCCGGGCCCGATCCGACATCGCCATAGGCATGCGCCATCGAAATCACGCCCGGGCGCAGCGCATCGGATGCCGCGGCCACCCCGATGATGGTGCCCACGGCGGATTCGATCCGCACCAGATCGCCCGGTGCTGCCCCGATGCGGTTAAGGTCGTCCGGGTGGATATGCGCGGGGTTGGTGGCGCGCCGCGCCTTGAGCGCCGACAAGTGCCCGCCGGTCGAATTGAACCGGCTGCGCGTGCGCCGCGTGACCAGCAGAAAGCCATAGGCGTCGCGGTCGGCCTGCGCCGCGTGGGCGGCGGCGCGCAATTGCGCGGGCATGTCGCCAGCATTCAGATCGAACCGCGCGGCCTGTGCGGGATCGGGTGGTTCGACCACCGGGTGCAGTTCGGAATAGATCACCGCCGCGCCATCGCGCGTATCGGCGCGGACCTGGCTGGGCGAAACCAGGCTGCCGGCGGTCACCAGATCCAGGAACGTCTGCTTGTCGGGCAGGCTGTCGATCGGGCAGGGGCCACCCGCCAGCGGCAGCGCAAAGCCCAGCCGTTTGGCCAGCCCCCACAGCATCGCATATTCGTCGGCCAGGTCGCCCGGCGGCGGGACCAGCGCCTCGGTATAGCGGGCATAGGGAACTTCGTACCACCATTCGGACAGGATCGAGATGTCTTCGCGTTCCAGGCACATGCGCGGCGCCAGCACGTAATCGGCGCGGGCGCTGGTCTGCGCCATGATCACATCGACACTGACCAGCAGTTCCAGCGAATCGATGGCGCGCGCGATCTTGTCCTGATCGGGAAAGGCCACCACCGGGTTTGCGCCGATGTTGATCAGCGCGCGGATCTGGCCTTCGCCGGGGGTAAGGATCTCGTCGGCCAGCACGTTGCACGGCATTTCAACGCCAAGGTGAGTCAGGCCGCGAAAGCGCGATTTTGGAAATCCTTCACCAAACAGCGCCATCGGCGGCGCGACTTGCGCCCGGCGCCGCGATCGGGCGGTAAACACGCGCGGGATCGAGGACAGTTCACCTTCCTGGCAAAACCGCGCGCAGATGACGTTGAGCGAAGTGATCAACCAGGCGACCAGCGTTCCCTGTCCCGACATTTCCGATCCGGTGCCGGCGGCGGCAACACCGCGACGCGCCTGGGCAAACATGCGCGCCGTCGCGACGATCTGCGCCGGGTCAAGACCCGCACGCTGGCCGGCAAATTCCGGGGTATATTCCGCCACCGCCGCGGCGAGTTCGGCAAAACCGTCGACATGTGCGCCCACGAAATTCCGGTCATACAGATTTTCGGCGATGATCACGTTGATCACCCCGGCCAGCATCGCGGCATCTTCGCCAGGGATCACCGGCAGATGGATATCCGCCAGCCGCGCCACATCGCTGGCGCGCGGATCGGCCACAATCAGCTTCAGCCCGCGCTCCTTGGCATCGCGCAGCCGGCGCGATGGTGAAAACGGCGGCAGCGAGCCGGGCGGGGCATAGTGCGAAACAATCGGATTGTTACCGATCATGAAACACACATCGGCGGTGTCGAAGCTGTGCATCCCGCCTTCCCAATGGCCATAGCGCATGGTGGTATAGACTTTGGCGGGCTGATCGAGCGTGACGCTGGTATAGGTGTTGCGCGTGCCCAGGCCCCTGGCAAAGGCACTGGCGGCCGCCACCCCGGCGCTGTTCTGAAAGGCATAGGACCCGGCGTTGATCGCCACCGCGTGCGGGCCATGCTCATCGATGATGGCACGCAGGCGCAGGGCAATTTCGTCAAGCGCAGCCTCTGTGGCGATCGCGCTCCAGCTGCCGTCGGGCAGTTTTTTCTGGCTTTGGCGCAGGCGATCGGGCGCGTTGTGCGCCTCGACCAGCTGGCGGCCCTTGATGCAGGTGTAACCGGCATAGACCGGATCGTCGGGATCGCCGCGCACCGCCACGACCTGCCCGTCGTCGACATCGGCGAGCATTGCGCAGTTGGCATGACAGAAGCGGCAGAACGTCCGATGAGTCGTTACGGTCATGGCAGGCACTTCCACAGAGGTTGGGTGAACCTATCGGGCTTCGGTGCAATTCCGACTGTCATTTTTGGCGGTGGAAACCGGCCCCGCGAAAGATAGTCTCCACCGTGTAGGAGCCCGGACAAGCCGAAGCCGCAACCGGCCGCGCATGAGCTCCACGGAGGGGGGATTCGCCAATGCAAAGGGCTCTTTTCGGCTATTGTTCGCTTTTCGCCATCACCATCGGCCTGGCATCGCCGGCCATGGCACAGCAGGCCGCCGCCGCCGAAACCAAGGCGGCCGACGCGGGCGATGCCATCATCGTCACCGCGACGCGCCAGAATGTCGACAAACAGAAACTGGGCGTGTCGCTGACCGCGCTGACCGCCGACCAGCTGGCGACGCTGGCGCCGCACACGCTGCAGGACATCCAGGGCTCGGCGCCCAACGTGTTCATCGGCATCGGCACCGCCGCGCCGGGACAGAGCGCGATCTTCATCCGCGGCCAGGGTTATGCCGACGTTGAAAAGACCCAGAGCACGCCGGTCGGCGTGATCCAGGACGGCATTTTCTTCGACAACAACACCGGCCAGTTGCTCGACATGTTCAACGTGTGCTCGGTCGAAGTCGACCGCGGCCCGCAAGGCATTTTCTACGGCAAGAACACCACCGCCGGGCTGATCAACGTGACCCGCTGCGCGCCGACGCGCAAACTGGGCGCACAGTTCGAGGCCGGCTATGGCTCGTTCAACGAAGCCTATGTGCGCGGCGTGCTCAACGCACCGCTCGGCAGCAACGGCGGCATTTCCGGGTCGGCGCAATACCATCGCACCGACGGATACTACAACGACGTCTACACCAACTCGCGCGCGGCCGGCAGCGACTATTTTGCCGCCAATCTCAAGATCAACTATGACCTGACTTACTGGCTGAAGGCCGATTTCAGCTATGACCATATCCACGAAACCGGCGGCGGCACGCCGGTGCAGTTCGGCAACATCCTGACCGCCAACATCCTCAGCGGCGGCAACCCGGCCGCGATCTGGCCCAATTACAACGCTGCCACCGGCAGCCCCGACGGGCTGGGGCCGCGCCAGATCGAAAACCGCCCCGGCGGCGACAAGGACCGGCTGAACACCAACATGGCCAGCCTGATCCTGAAGGCCAAGACCCCGATCGGCGAACTGGTGTCGCAGACCGCCTATATGGACGAAGCCGATACCGTCTGGCAGGATTTTGACGGCACTTGCGTAACCGGCACGGGCTGCAAGAGCGTGACCAACCCGCTGCTGGCCGCCACCGGCGGCTATCTGGAAACGCTGCGCGATCAGACCTACACGCAGTTCACCCAGGAATTGCGCCTGCAGGGCAAAGCCGGCAGCCAGATCGATTACCTGCTCGGCGCCTATTACTACGATCACAAGATCGCCCTGCACCAGAACACCAACGCGGCGATCGACCAGTATTCTTCCGAAAAAGACCACAGCTGGTCGTTCTTCGGCAACCTCGACTGGAACCCGACCGACACCATCAAGATTTCGGGCGGTTTGCGCGACATCTATGAAGCCAAGACGTTCAACACCGATTACATCCTGCTCGGCGTGATCCCGCTGACGCCCAACATCGTCGACCACAAGAGCTGGAGCAAGGTGATCACCCGCTTCAACCTGCAGTGGCAGGCGACGCCCAATGCGCTGCTGTTTGCCACGCGGTCCGAAGGGTTCCGGTCGGGCGGCTTCTCGATCCGCGGCACGCTGTCCGAACAGGCCGGCACGCAATCGAACTGCGGCGTGGCCGCGGGGTGCCCGGGCAACGATTTCCTGTCGTTCCAGCCCGAACAGAACACCTCGTACGAAGCCGGCATCAAGACCACCTTTGCCGACAAGGCGGTGACCTTCAACGCATCGGGCTTCATCAACGACATAAAGAATTTCCAGCAGACCCAGGTGGTGGTCACGCCCAACTATGGGCCCGGCACCAACACGTATGTCACCAACTATCCCAAAGTGCGCATCAAGGGCCTGGAATTCGAGCTCGACCTGAATCTGGGCAAGCTGGAACCGTCGCTGAAGGGCCTGTCGCTGATGGGCAGCCTGGGCCTGCAAAAGGCCAATGTGATCGACGGCAAGATCAACGGGCAAGAGGCCGCGATCGGTGCCGCCGCAACAGCGGGCGCACCCGGTACGTTCGCCGATTTCTCCAACACCGGCCTGCAGCGCGTGCCCAGCAGCAACTATACGATCCGCGCGACATATGCGCGCGACATTGCCGAAGACACCAAGCTGACGATCACCACCGGCTATTCGTGGATCGACAGCTTCTCGCTCGGCACATTCGGCGTCGCGCAGGATATCCAGCCTTCGTACGGCCTGCTCGACGCGTCGGCGACGATCAACTTCAAGAACTATTTCCTGCGCGTCAGCGGCAAGAACCTGACCAACCAGAATTACCGCACGCAATCGCTGCCGACGGTGTTCTTCCAGGGCTGGGCGCCGCCGGCGACTTATCTGGTGAGCTTTGGCGCCAAATTCTGATTTGTGACAAGACCATGGAAAGCGTCTCGGCCCGGGCGGGGGCGCTTTCTCTCTGAACGGAACTCTCAACGGTCTGCGGGGAACGGAATTCGGGCATGACCAAGGCGTTTTTCGACCATCCCTATCTGTCGGGGCACCACGAGCCGGTGCGGTTCGAGGCCACCGCGCCCGATCTGATCGTCGATGGCGAATTGCCGCACGATCTGGCCGGCACGTTCTATCGCAACGGTCCCGAACCGCTCTATCCAACCCGCGAAGGCGAATACCACTGGTTTGACGGTGACGGCATGGTCTACGCCTTTCACTTCGCGCAGGGCCGCGTCAGCATGCGCAGCCGGTGGGTGCGCACCGAAAAATTTGAACTGGAACAGGCTGCCGGGCGCCGGCTGTTCGGGCTGTTCGGCAATCCGATGACGTCTGATCCCAGCGTCCAGGGCAAAAGCTATAACACCGCCAACACCAACGTGATTTTGCACGGCGGTAAACTGCTGGCGCTGATGGAGGGGGCAAAGCCGGTCGTGCTGGGCCCGTGCGATCTGGAAACGCTGGGCGAACACGATTACGACGGGCAGATCACCACGACCTTTTCGGCGCATCCCAAGATCGATTACGCCACCGGCGAAATGGTCAACATCGGCGCGATGATCAATGGCTATATGGGCGCGCCCGAATTGCGTTACGACATTATCGACCGCACCGGCGCGGTGCGCCACAGCACGGTGATCCCGGTGCCGCACCTGGCGCTGGTGCACACGTTTTTCCTGACCGAAAACTGGGCGGTGTTCCCGATCATCCCGATCGATTCGGATTTGCAGCGGTTTGCCCGCGGCGGGCCGATGACGGCGTGGAACACCGGCCGACCGACCAAGCTTGCGATCATGCCGCGCGAAGGCACCGCCGATCAGGTGCGCTGGTTCGAATTTGCCCCGCGCCACATGTTCCATGAACTCAACGTGTGGGAAGCGGACGGCACAATCATCGCCGATGTCGCCGCCGCCAACGGCACTGCGCTGTTTCCCGATCAGGACGGCAACCGCCTGACCCACGGGGATACGCAGCAAAGCCTGCGGCGCTGGACGATCGACATTGCCGGGGGCAGCATGACCGAAGATGTGCTCAACGATCGCGATATTCAGTTTCCGCGCCCCGATGACCGGTTGATGACGCGCCCGTCGCGCCAGAGCTTTGCCAATATCAATCTGCAATCGCGCGACGGTCGTGTCGAAGGGATGGACGCAGCATTGCGGTTCGACACCGTGACCGGCACCGAGGATATCTATCACTTCGGCGCGGGCGCGGCGGCGGGCGAACTGGTGTTCGCGCCGCGTGTGGGCAGTGTGGGCGAGGCCGATGGTTATGCCATGACGCTGGTCCACCGGGCGAATGCGCCGACCAGCGAACTGGCGATCTTTGCCGCGCGTGACATTGCCGCCGGGCCGATTGCCACCGTGCGCATCCCGTTCCGCGTGCCATCCGGATTTCACTGCAACTATTATTCGGCCGACAACCCGCTGTACCGGCAGGCGCTGTCAGCCGCGGAGACCAGCCAATGACACCGACCCGCCAATGGCTGCTCAATGGCCATCCGCGTGCCCGCCAGATCGTTGATGACGATCTGCGGCTGGTTGAAACCGTGCTGCCCGCGCCCGCCCCGGGGCAAATGCTGCTTAAAACGCGCTATCTCGGCTTTGATCCGGCGCAGAAGGGCTGGATGGAAAACGTTGCCGACTATGTCGCGCCCATGGCGATCGGCGATGTCATGCGCGGATCGGCAATCCTGGAAGTGGTCGAATCCCACGGCGGTCGCTTTCCGGTCGGCACCATGCTGGCCGGAAGCTCGGTGTGGTCCGAATATGTGCTGCATGATGGCGAAGGGCTGAATGTCTGCGAACACGGCCTGCCGCCGACCGCGATGCTGTCGATCCTCGGCACCACCGGGGTTACCGCGTGGTGCGGGCTGTTCAAGATCGGGCAGCCGGTCGCGGGCGATGTGGTGCTGGTGTCGGGCGCGGCCGGGGCAACCGGATCGATCGTCGGGCAATTGGCCAGGATTGCCGGATGCACGGTTATCGGCATCGCCGGCGGCGCGGAAAAATGCGCCTGGCTGACCGATGAGGTCGGTTACGATCACGTCATCGATTACAAGGCCGGTCCGATCCGTCCGCAACTGAAGGAACTGGCGCCGGGCGGGGTGAATGTCATTTTCGACAACGTCGGCGGCAAAATTTTGAATGATATGCTCGGCCATATCGCCACGCGCGCGCGGGTGGTGATCTGCGGCGGGATCAGCCGTTATGAAACCGGAACGCTGCCGGCGGGGCCCGAAAACTATTTCAACCTGGTGTTCCGCCGCGCCCGGATGGAAGGGTTCATCGTGCTCGATTGGGCGCCCGAATTTTCCGCAATCCGCGAACGCATGGTGCGGCTGGTCAACGCTGGGCGGTTGAAATACCGCGAAGACGTGCAGACCGGGTTTGAAAACGCCCCCGACACGTTGCAGCGGCTGTTCAGCGGCGCCAACCGCGGCAAGCAATTGTTGCGGCTTTGACCATGGTCTTGCCTGGCGCGCTGCCGCCGCATTTGCAGCGCTATGCCACGGGCTATTGGTCCAACCGCACGCTGGGCGATTGCGCGCGCGCCTTGGCCGACAGCCACGGCGATGCGGTGGTGTTCCTGGATGATCCGGCCGAACCGACCTATGCCGGCATGCTCCGCGACGGCGAAGCGCTGGCGCGCGCGCTGTTTGATCTGGGGCTGCGGCCGGGCGACGTGGTCAGTTTCCAGACCCCGAACTGGATCGAGGCGGCGGTGATCAATCTGGCCGCCGCGCTGGGCGGATTGGTCATCAACCCGATCGTCCACATCTATCGCGATGCCGAGGTTGAACAGATGCTGGCCGATTGCGGCGCGAAGGCGTTTTTCGTGGCCGAACGCTTTCGCTCAATCGACTATGCCGCGATGATCGACCGGATCAGGCCGCGTCTGCCCGCGCTGAACCATGTGATCACCGTGCGCAGCGATACGCGCACGCCGACCTTTGCCGCGCTGGTCGAACATGGGCGCGGGCTGCACCACGCCCTGCCGCAGGTCGATCCCGATGCGGTAAAGCTGCTGCTTTATACCTCGGGCACCACTGGCCGGCCCAAGGCCGTGCTGCATTCGCACAACACGTTGGCGCGCGTCGCCGATGTCACCTTTCGCCATATGGGCATCCAGGGCCAGGATATCGCGCTGATGCCGTCGCCGGTCACCCATATCAGCGGGTTCAGCGGTGGGTTGGAAAAGCCGTTTCAGCTGGGTTCGCGCACCGTGCTGATGGAGGTGTGGGATGCCGCCCGCGCGGTTGAACTGATCGACCGCTATGCCGTCACGTCGACCGTGGCGGCCACGCCATTCCTGCTGGAACTGTGCCGCGTCGCGCGCGAGCTGGGCCGGACTTTGCCCAGTTTTCAGCGCTTTGCCTGTGGTGGTGCGGCGGTGCCGGCCGATCTGGTGCGCAATGGCAATGCGGCGCTGGCGCATGCTTGTGCCTATCGTGTCTATGGCAGTTCCGAAGTTCCGCTGGCGACGCAGGGCTATATGCCCGACCGCGATCCCGATCGCGCGGCAGAGACGGATGGTCACGCGATCGACTATGACCTGCGCATCGTTGACGACCACGAACGCGATGTGGCGCAAGGTGCGGATGGAGAGATCCTGGCGCGTGGCCCGGCGATGTTTCTGGGTTATGCCGACCCCGCCCAGACGGCGGAGGCGATCACCCCCGACGGGTTCTTTCGGACCGGCGACATCGGCCATCTGCGCGCCGATGGCGGGCTGGTGATCACCGGCCGCAAAAAAGATCTGATCATTCGTGGCGGCGAAAACATCAGCGCCAAGGAAATCGAGGATGTGCTGCACACGCACCCCGCCGTGCGCGAAGCGGCGGTGGTGGCGATGCCGCATGCGCGGCTGGGCGAAGCGGTCTGCGCCTATATCATCGCGGCGGGCGCGGCCGACGCGGAGGACCTTGCCCGGCATATGCAGGCTTCGGGTCTGGCGCGGCAGAAATACCCCGAACGCTATGAATTCGTCGATGATCTGCCGCGCACGGCTTCGGGCAAAGTGCGCAAGGATGTGCTGCGCGCCGATATCCGCGAACGTGTGGGGTAATTAAAGCCCCTCCCCTCAGGGGAGGGGGGTTGGGGAGGGGTGTCCGACGTCAGACTGTCGCGCGCCATTGCAGCGTCGCACACCCCCTCCCAACCCCTCCCAACCCCTCCCCTGAGGGGGCGGGCTTTTACGCGCCCCTAATTCCCCGCATTCGCAGCCGCCATCGCCGCGCCGATCGATGCGCCAATTTCCGCGCCGGTCGGGTTGCGGCGCAGCGTAAGCCCGCCGTTGACCTGAAAATTCTGGCCGGTCATGAAACATTCGTCGCTGGCCACCCACACCGCGGCATGGGCAATGTCTTCCGACGTGCCAAGCCGGCCCAGCGGGTATTCCTTGATGAAAGCGTCGGCCACACCCGGCGTGGCAAACGATCCGGCCGTCATTGGCGTGTCGGTGAACCCGGGTGACAGCACGTTGGCGCGAATTCCCTGCGGCCCATATTGCTTGGCCACGCAGCGGATCAGCGCCTCTGATCCGGCCTTGGTGCCGATATAGGCGGCGTGATCGTCGATCAGGCACTGGGTTGTGGCCGATGAAATCTGGATCAGGTTACCGCCCTGCGGCATGGCGCGCACAAATGCGGCCAGGAAATGGTGCACGCCGGTAAATTGCAGCGCGACGATCTGCGCCAGTTCCACTTCGGTGATATCGAACATCGATTTCAACAGGCCCCATCCGGTGGCATTGACCGCGATATCGACTTTGCCGTGGCGTTCCAGCGTGGTTGCCGCCAGGGCATCAACCTCGGCCTTGCTGGTGATGTCGCACGTGATCCAATCGCCGCCGATGCGGCCGGCAAACGCCTCCAGCACCTCGGCATTGCGGCCGGCCACCACCACTTTGGCGCCGGCATCGGCAAAGGCGCGGGCAATATGCTGCCCCATGTTGTCGCGTCCTGCGGCGCCGAGCACGACCGCAGCTTTGCCCGAAAGGTTTGCCATGGCGGTATCAATCCTGTGCGGTAAGGAATGTGGCGGTAGCGACACCATCGGGGCCATAGACCGGCTCTGACAGGTCGCAGCGGTATTTGCGCGTGGTGGCGCCCAGGATCGAAAAGCCCGACAGATGCCCAAGCATCCCGCGATAGGCTTCGCCATCCAGATGGGCCTGCAGTTCGGCCGCGCTGTCCCATTCTTCAAACACATGCACGCGGCCGGGCAAGTGCGGATCGGCGGTCCACGCGTAATGGCGGCAGCCCGGCTCGGCCAGCGCCATGTCGATCAGGTCTTTGGCCCCGGCCAGCGCCGCCGCACGGTTTTCGGGCGGAAAATCGACTTCACCGGCAATCACGATGATCATGGGAATTGTCCTTTGAGCATTTCAAAGCTGCGCCGCTGAAACAGCCAGGCGCCGTCGCGGCGGACATAGGCGTCGTGGTAACAGCCGATCGGGCGCACGATCGTGCCATCGGTCTTTTCCAGCACTTCCTGGGTATAGACCACGCCCACGGCCACAGCGCCGGTCACCGCCAGCGATCCGGGCTGCACGAAAAACCCGGCGAACGGATAATTGGCCATCGCGCCCAGCCACAGCTGCAATATCGCGTCGCGGCCGGTGACCGCCATGCCCATCAGGTTCCATTCGGCATCTTCGGCCCAGGTTGCCGCCCAGTCTGCCGCATCGCGGCGAAACACCGCGTCGGCATAAGATTCGTTGAGCGCGCGGATCGCGATCTGGTCTTCCAGCGGACCGGTAAATGCCATCAGCCTGTTCCTCTTCCCCATACCGGACCTAGGTCGGGAATATTGTCGTGCAAACTATCAAATCGGCGAAGGTTCACGGCTTGCCCACCCCCATTTTTGCCAATGTGGCCGGCGATGCGTCTGGTGCATACTCGATCCGATAAACAGGTGAGGAGAGCGGGCGTGGAACTGGGTCTTGCGGGCAAAAAAGTGATCATGAACGGCGGTGCCCACGGTATCGGCCTGGAAACGGTCAAACTGTTCACGGCAGAGGGCGCCGATGTGGCGTTCTTTTCGCGCAACCAGGGCCGAATCGATGCGGCGCTGGCCGCGGTGGCCGGCCATGCGGGCAAGGCCCACGGCACCGCGCTGGATATGACCGGCAATGCCGACGGCTATCGCGCCTGGCTGGAATCAACGGTCGCGGCGCTGGGTGGTTGCGATGTGTTCATCCACACCGCCAGCGCATCGGGCATGGGCGCCACGCAGGATTGGCAGCGCTGTTTCGAAATCGACATCATGGGCGCGGTTACCGGGATGGAAGTGCTGACCCCGGCGCTGGCCGCAGCGGGCGACGGGTCGGTGATTTTCATGTCGTCGACCGCCGCGGTCGAAACCTTCATCATGCCGCAGGCGTTCAACGCGCTGAAAGCGGCGCTGATCACGTATGCCAAACAGCTCAGCCAGTCGCTGGCGGGGCAGGGCATTCGCGTCAACGTCGTGTCACCCGGGCCGATCGAATATGCCACCGGCAACTGGGAAATGATCAAGGGCGCGGTGCCCGATCTGTACAACGCGACCAGGGCCGCGATGCCGCTGGGCCGGCTGGGCGCGCCAGAGGAAGTGGCGCGCACGATCGCGTTTCTGGCCAGCCCTGCGTCCAGCTATACCACCGGGATCAACGTGGTCGTCGATGGCGGCTTTACCAAACGGGTGCAATTCTGATGAAACTTTATCAATCGTTCGGGCCCAATCCCCGCGTCGTCCTGATGTACCTGGTGGAAAAGGGGCTGACCGTCCCCCGCCAGTTCATCGACATCATCGCCGGCGAAAACCGCCAGCCCGCCTATCTGGCGCTGAACCCGTCGGGCGGTACCCCCAGCCTGGAACTCGATGACGGCACGCATCTGCTGGAAAGCCTGGCCATCTGCGAATATTTTGAAGAGACCAGCCCGGGCGCGACGCTGCTGGGCACGACGCCCGTGGAACGCGCGCAAACCCGCGCCGCGCTGCGCATGATCGATCAGCAGATCGTGGTGCCGATGACCAACGCCTTTCGCAGCGCCGAAGGTCTGCCGATGTTCAAGGGTCGCCTGCTGTGCGTGCCGGATGCCGCCGATGGCAACAAGTCCTATGCGCGTGACGGCATGGCCAGGGTGGATGCCACGCTGGCCGGCCGGGAATTCGTCTGCGGCGATCGTTTTACGCTGGCCGATATCCTGCTGTTCGCCTGGATCGAATTTGGCGCAGCAGTAGGCCAGCCGCTGCCCGACGGGCTGAACAACCTGCAGGCCTGGCATGCCCGGGTTGCCGCGCGGCCCAGCGCAATCGCCAGCGCCAACCCCCAACACGGATTGTAAGCGATGGAACGCGACAAGCTGCTGGATATCTATCGCCGCACCATGCGCGTGGCGCGCTTTGACGAACAGATGCGCACAATGATCATGTCGGGCAAGCTGGCCACGCTCTATTACACCGTGCGCGGGCAGGAACTGGTCAGCGCGGCGATGATGGCCGCGCTCGACCAGGGCGATTACCTCGTCACCACCTATCGCGGGCAGCATGACCAGATCGCCAAGGGCGTGCCGCTGGGGCCGCTGATTGCCGAAATTGCCGGGCGGGCCACCGGCACGTGCAAGGGCAAGGGCGGATCGATGCATATCACCCACCCGGCCAGCGGCGTGATGGTCACCACCGGGGTGGTCGGATCGGGGCTGCCCATCGCTAACGGCCTGGCGATGGCATCGCAAAACCGCCAGGATGGCAAAGTTACCGTGACCTGTTTCGGCGACGGCGCGACCAACATCGGCGCCTTTCACGAAGCGATGAACATGGCGCAATTGTACGCGCTGCCGGTGATATTCTTCTGCCAGAACAACCACTATGGCGAACACACCGCGTTTGCCGACCATACCAAGGTGGAAAGCATTGCCGCACGCGCCGCCGCATACCGCATGCGCGCGGTAACCGTCGATGGCAACGATGCAGAGGCGATGTATGCCGTGGCGCAAGAGGCCGTCGCCCGCGCCCGCGCCGGCGAAGGGCCCACGCTGATCGAGGCGATGTGCTACCGCATGATGGGGCACTTTTTCGGCGCCGATTTCTCGTACATGCCCAAAGAGCATATCGAGGAAATGAAGGCGGCCGATCCGCTGCCCCGCCTGCGCCAGCTGATGCTGGACCGGCAGTTTACCGAAAGCGAGCTCGACGCCCAACTGGCCGGGATCGAGGCCGAAGTGGCCGCCGCGTTCCAGTTCGCGTTCGACAGCCCGTTCCCCGGCGCGGACGAATTGCAAAAGGACGTGTTCGAAGAAGTCGTGGCGGAAGGGATGTACGGCGCATGAGCAAGATCACGATGGTCCAGGCGCTCAACCGTGCGATTGATGAGGCCATGGCCGAGGATGAAGGGGTGATCCTGCTGGGCGAAGACGTCGCCGCCAAGCAGGGCGGCGGGGTGTTCAAGGTTTCGTCGGGCCTCACCGAAAAATACGGCGAACACCGCATCCGCGCCACGCCGATTTCCGAAACCGCGATCATGGGCGCCTGCGTCGGCGCGGCGCTGGCCGGGATGCGGCCGATTGCCGAAATCATGCTGATGAACTTTGTCACCGTGGCGATGGACCAGATCGTCAACCACGCGGCAAAGCTGCGCTTCATGTCGGGCGGGCAGACCAACGTGCCGCTGGTGATCCGCACCACCACCGGCGTTGGCGTCGGTTTCGGCGGGCAGCATTCGGATATGCTGGAAGCATGGTTTGCACATGTGCCGGGGCTGAAAATCGTCACGCCATCGAATGCCGCCGATGCGCAAGGCCTGATGCGCGCGGCCATCGCCTGCAACGATCCGGTGATCTTTATCGAAAACATCTTGTGCTATGGCCTGCAGGGCGAAGACCCGGGCGCGAACCACGTGGTGCCGCTGGGCCAGGCCGCGGTCCCCGTCACCGGCACTGATTGCACCATCATTACGTATGGCCGTACGGTGATCGACGCCATCGCGGTGGCGGGCCAGTTGCGCGACGAAGGCATCTCGGTCGAAGTGATCGACTTGCGCACGATCGCCCCGTTTGATGAGGCAACCGTGCTCGCCTCCGTCCGGAAGACCGGCCGCGCGGTGGTGCTGCACGAAGCCGTAAAAGCCTTTGGCACCGGCGCGGAAATTTCCGCGCGGATCAACGAAAAACTGTTCGGCCAGCTGAAAGCCCCGGTCCACCGCATCGGCGGCGCGTTTTCCGCGGTGCCAATGGCCAGCGTGCTGGAACAGGCCTGGATCCCCACCAAGGACGAAATCGCCACTGCCGTGCGCCACGCGATGGCCTGGAGCGCAGCCACATGACCACCGAAATCCGCATCCCCAAAATCGGCATGTCCGCCACCGAAATGACCCTGACCGAATGGATGGTCGGCGACGGCGAAACCGTCGAAGCCGGCGACATCCTCTACACCATCGAAACCGACAAGTCCTCGCTGGAGGTTGAGGCGCCCGCGAGTGGTGTTTTGCGGTCGATTGGGGTGGAGGGGGAGGTTTATGCGGTGGGGACGTTGGTGGGGACAATTGAATAGCGGCTGGAGCACGGGCTCGATCCCGTTTGCCGCCCGTCATCTTGTCAAACGGGCGGAAGTGGCTCCCATGCAGCATACGAGTCAGCGGCGGCTTTGCGCCCTAAACCCGGTCATTGGAACCTCGACGCATATCGCCTGAAAGCAGACATCAATTCGATGCGGATGGAATGGCCGGGTTTGGGGACTGACCGGAATGGCGGCTTCAAGGTCGTGAACTGAATGAATCAGACATTCGTTCACCCTAACTAGCCCATCTGCAAGCGGCGCCTGTTTGTTGATGCTTCAATTCATTGTCTCCCACTCCAAACCGCGATAGGATCACTGGGCGAGATCGTGTCCCAGCACGTGGTGTAGGTTTTGACGGTAGCGCTGCTGACCGGCGAGTGGCCCTATCTCTGGCTCGATGCGACCTATCTCAAGGTGCGCGAAGGCGGGCGGATAATCAGCGTTGCCGCGATAATCGCCATGGCCGTCAACACCGAGGGCCGGCGCGAAATCGTCGGTCTGCATATCGGTCCCTCGGAAGCCGAAGTCTTCTGGTCCGACTTCCTGAAGGACCTCGTCCGGCGCGGCCTGACCGGCGTGAAGCTGGTCATCTCCGATGCCCACGAAGGCCTCAAGGGCGCGATCACCCGCGTCATGGGAGCAACCTGGCAGCGCTGCCGCGTCCACTTCATGCGTAATGCCCTGTCCTATGTACCCAAGGGCCAGAACACCGTGGTCGCCGCCGCGATCCGCCAGGTGTTCCTGCAACCCGACCAGAAAGCCGCCACCCAGGTCTGGCGGCAGGTCGCCGACCAGTTGCGCACCCGCTGGCCGAAGCTCAGTGCATGCATGGACGAGGCTGAAACCGACCTCCTCGCCTACACCGGCTTCCCGACCCAGCACCGCACGAAATTACACTCCACGAATCCGCTCGAGCGACTGAACAAGGAGGTGAAGCGCCGCGCCGACGTCGTCGGCATCTTCCCCAACGAGGACAGCATCGTCCGCCTCGTGGGTGCCGTCCTGCTCGAGCAGAACGACGAGTGGCAGCTCCAGCACCGCTACATGCAGATCGAAGGTATGGCCGAACTCAACCAACCCATGATCGAGGAGGAAAATCACCCACTGAACATCACCGCCAAAGCCGCCTGACGATGACCCGAGGCCACAGCCGAAATTACACCACGTTGACGGACGCGACCGTCTGAAGGTGTCAGATCAAGGGCCATCTTGAACATAGGGTCTGCGCGCAGGCTGGCGGCGTCATTGCCGTCCTCGTAACCCGCCGCGATCATCATCAGCCGAAACCCGATAATATCGGCAAGGCTGTGCGTGAGATGCTCAGGCGAGCGTGGATCCTTGATGCAGGCCGCCAAACGATCGGCCACCCGAAGACGCTGCTCCACCTCGCGCAATAGCAAAATCCCGCCATCGGATGACAGCATGCCACCATCGAATCTGACATCCAACCGCTTGCCGGAAAGAGGTGACAGACCGGGTAATGGCAGCGTAGAATTGTCCATGGCGGGTGTGGTCCTCCTGAAATGACGTTGATCGGTGTAAGCAACCAAATCATACATCAAATCAGAGATTTACGCTACATCCGCCAACCCCCGATGAATTTTCCGGGCTAGCAATCCATCAGCTTCCATGGCCCAAAAACAAACTTCTCGAACTTGACGACGCGCTGGTCCAGCTTCGGATCACGCTCAGCCATTTCATCGAGCCCAATCCCGGTGAACGTGGCGTGTCCCGCCGTCATACCTATGCGAGCCATGGTCTTCGATTTGATCTCAAGCATGCTGATGATGGTCTCGACACGTTTCTTCGCCGCCGCAATGCACAGGCTGGCGCCAGACCACCTAAGCGGGTGGCTCACGACGTGGGTTGGGCAGTCGGACCGCAGCTGCGCAACCGCGGGTCTCTCCATGCGGACGTCTGGGAAGGGACGGCGACTGAACTGGCGTCCCGCGATGCGATCATCGTCTATCCTGTCGGGGGTTGTGGCGTGAAAACGTTGGTCAGGGACATCTTGGCGAGACTGTTCGCTATAGCCTGATCGCCAGCATCCGAGCTGCACCAGGTACCGAACTATACACGGAAGTAGCGACACCGATTGCGCTTGACATCGAAATCGGGACCTAATCGCTGTTTATTTGGACTGTCGCATTTGGCATTGCCTTGCCAACCATCTCGTTCATCGCACCGAAAAGCTGCAAAATCCGCTTCCGCCCAGAACCGGCCCATTACCGTTGCCATGAATGGAAGGCAGGTTCGGGTTGTCAGTTTTGTAGCCTCGCACGACGGCTTTACAGGCGGCGGCCGACTTAGGCAGGGGTTCAACCGAACGTCAGCTTAACCACTCTTTGTGCCTGGAACCGGACAGGTGGGAGGCGGCCCACATGCCGACATTCAGGATGCCTTTCCCCAGTATCATTCGTTCCGGCAGAACTGATTTCACCCCCCCCCGCCTATCCCTTCACCGGCAGTTCCCCCACCAAATACTTCGCCATCGTCCGGTGGAAATGGCGGATGCGGCTTTCCTGGTAGTGGCCGAGTTCGATGCGGTGGTTGGCAGAGGCTTTCATGCCGGTTTGGACGTGGGGCAGGTTTTCCATGTCCTGGTCGAATACGCCGGCGAGGGCCGTGCCGATCAGGTGGCCGGCGGAGGTGAAGGGCTGGTCTGCGGGGATCAGGTGCATGGGTTCGGTTTTGGGGGGCTTTTCGCCTTTGGGGGTGCGCATCAGCAGGCGCACTTCCATCAGGCAGTGGTCGGCATCGCCCCACGGGCGCCAGCGGTAGAGGATATTGGGGGCAAAGCCGCCCCAGGGTGACCAGTTGGGGAATATATTGTAGGTCAGGTTGTCGAGCATTTCGCTGTCGCTGGCGGCCGAATAATCGTGGCCATTGGCCGCGCCGAAAGCCTCTCGGCTGGCAGAGGCCAGCACTTTGCGCGCCAGCCATGGATCATCGGCGTCAAAGCCGCGCAAATCCTCGTCCGCCTTTACCCCGCCGCGCCGCGCGCGTGCATCGCCCGATCCGGTGAAATCGGCCAGCGATTTGAACACATGGAACTGGTCTTTGCCCTTCAGATGCGGTGACAGCGCGGCCGAAGGCGTGATCGCGCGGTTCATATGGTCGCCATAAAGGTCATACCGCGTGTTGGCGTCGGCGGTGAAGCCCAGGATTTGCGGGTGCGTGGCGATCGAATGCCAGGCCTCCATAAATGCCTCGGCCACGGCTTTCCAGTTGGCGGGGATCACTTTGCCCACCCACGCGCCGGTGTGGCATTCGCCCAGCCGCCAGTGGTCAAAATGTTCGACGCCGGGCCCAACCCAGGTGCGGAAATCGGGCAGGGCATGGCTTTCGGTCACCAGGATAAAGCCGTGCCAGCTATCGACCTTCAGTTCGGGCAGCGCCATATCCTGCCCTTCCAGATGGGCAAAGTCCCAGCGGCAGGGAATGGATTTCAGCGATCCATCGATGTTCCAGGTGAACGAATGGAACGGGCAGACCAGATTGGTGGCGGGGCCGCTGGCGGTGCGCAGTTTCCGCCCGCGATGCAGGCACACGTTGTGAAACGCCCGCACGCTGCCATCTAGCTGGCGGATCAGCAGATAGCTGCGATCGTTGATGTCATAGACCACGGTATCGCCGGGTTCGGGCATGTCTTCTTCGCGCGCGGCATATTGCCACACATTGGGCCACATGCGTTCGTCTTCCAGCGCCTTGTGCGCCGCGCTGGTGTAATGGTCGGTGGATAGCGGCGCATCGCCCAGATCCTGGTTTGATTCCATCACCAGGTAATCGGGCGCCGGGCGCGTGTCGGCGTGCAGCATGTCGGTATAGCTGGGTCCGGGGCAGCGCGCTTCAGCCAGTTTCGGGTCGATGTCAGCCATGGGTATCCCTCAGTTCAGCGGCATGCCGATAGAATCGGCAATATGGCGGTGGACGGATTGCACGCCGTTTTCGTTTGATCCGATCACGACGTGGAAATCATCCGGCGCGGTCAACAGATTGGCATAGCCGTTGGATGCCACGCGATAATCTTCGGTCTGGACCACGATGGCGGTGGCATCATAGGCCAGTTCGCACATCGCACGCTGGGCCTCGTCCTCGATGCCGAACGGGGCATAGACCGCGAACTGGCAGCGCACTTTGCCCACGCCATCGGGGAACAGGCGGAACACCTGGGTGAAAAACTTGCCCGGTTCGACCGAGCCGAAAAATACCACGGTGTTGGGAAACAGATAATGCACCCCGCCATAATCGGTGCGCGGCCATTCGCTTTCAGGTTTGCCGACCAGCGCGCCAACGCTCTTGTCGGGAAAGCCGACGCGGTGGTGCCGCCCGAACGCTTCAAAGCTGCCCACGTCGTTGTAATGCGTCTGGCCGATGGTGGAGGCATGCAGCGCGGCGAAATGATACCCTTCGGAATACGTATCGAGCGCGAATTTCCAGTTGGATGCGGCGGTCAGCACGCCTTTGCGCACCGGTTGCGCGCGGTGCAGTTCCAGCGCGGCCATCACTGGCGCCATCGTGCCCAGGTGCGCCGCGGCATCGATCGGATCGCCGCCACCGGCGCGCACGAAGATCAGCCCCAGATGTTCGGCGCAGGGCAGTTCCAGCAAGTCGCGCGCGCCGATGTCGCAGCCGGCAAAGCTGGCTTTTGATGGCTGACCCACCAGTTTGCCCGCGCTGTCAAAGGTCCAGGCGTGAAACGGGCAGACCGCGCGCGCCAGGTGCGTGCTGTATGGTTCGGCGTGTTCCACCAGCTTTGCCCCGCGGTGCGTGCACATGTTGCGAAACGCGCGCGCCACGCCGTCTTTGCCGCGCATGACCAGGATCGATGGCCCCGCCGCATCGAACACCAGCACGTCGCCCGGCGTGGGGATATCGCCGCTCAGCCCTGCGACCAGCGGCTGGCCCAGGAACAGCGCGCGCTGTTCGGCGGCAAAGCGCGCCGCATCGGTATAGACGCCCTTGTGCAGCGGCAGGGGGCCGGGCGCACGGTCGGTTTCACCCGCCGCGACCAGCCTGATCATATGCGCCAGTGCGTCGCGCGCCATCGCCTTGCGCCGCGCGGCCGGGTCTTCCTTCAGACCGGGATTGCTCATCGCCTGATAAAACTCCCAGTGTCTCTCCGCCGCCGATGATGCCACTCTGCCGGGGCAAGACAAGCTGTCGCATTCGATAGGAGCAGGGCCATGGCAACCGGAATCAGCAGTATCGGCCCGGTGATGCAGATCGCGTTTGTGCCCGCCGATTTCGATGCGGCGCTGGCGCACTGGACCGGTGTGATGGGGGTGGGGCCATTCTTTCTGTTCGAAAACATGCAGCTGGCGGACAGCCGTTACCTTGGCGCGCCCAACGCATGCGTGTTTTCGATCGCGCTGGCCTATTGGGGCGATGTGCAGATCGAACTGATCCGCCAGGAGAATGATGCGCCCAGCATCTATCGCGATGCACGCGGCCCGGGATTGCACCACACGTGCGTGCTGACCGCGGACCTTGCCGCCGCGCGCGCCACCGCCGAATCGCTGGGTGGCACAGTGCTGGTGGAGGGCCACGTCGCGCCCGACGGCGGGGTCATCTATGTCGATATGGGCGCCGGCCCGGGCAGTATAGTGGAAATTCTGCAGCCCGCCAGCGGCATGACGGACCTGTTTGCCATGATCCACGCGGCATCGCGCGACTGGGATGGCACCGATCCGTTGCGCCGGCTGGGATAAAAAAGAGGGAGAGACGATGCGACTGCAAGGCAAGACGGCGCTGGTAACCGGCGCAAGTTCGGGTTTGGGGGAGGCGATTGCGCGGCGCTTTGCCGATGAAGGCGCGGCCGTGATCATTGCCGATATCGATGTGGCGGGCGGCCAGGCAGTCGCCGCCGCGATCGGGCAGGCGGCGCAGTTCATTGCGCTCGACGTGTCGCGCGAAGACGACTGGCATGCCGCGCTGGACAGCACCGGGCATATCGACATCGTCGTCAACAATGCCGGCATCACCACGCATGGTTCGATCGAGGCGGTTACGCTGGCGCAGTTTCGCCACGAATTCGATGTCGATGTGGTCGGCGTGTTCCTGGGGTGCCAGTTTGCCGTGGCCAAGATGAAGGCGCACGGCGGATCGATCATCAACATGTCGTCGCTGTGCGGGGTGCGCGCGCAGGGCGATCTGGTGGCCTATAACGCGGCCAAGGCGGCGGTGACGCACATGACCAAATCGGTCGCGATGCATTGCGCCACCAGCGGTTATGGCATCCGCTGCAATTCCATCCATCCGGGCGTGATCCGCACCGCCATCCTCGACAAAGTGCTGGCGCAAGTGCCCAATCCCGACGAGGTCTATGCCGGCTGGGTATCGACCCACCCGATCGGCCGGATCGGTACGCCCGAAGACATTGCCGAAGTCGCGGTCTATCTGGGCAGCGATGCTTCGGGCTTTACCACCGGCGCCGAATTCCGCATCGATGGTGGCGCCTCGATCTGAGGCGCCACGGGGCGAGGGGTATCAGGCGAAAATCGCGGCACGCACCCAATCGACGGTGGATGCGGCATCATCCAGCCGTGCCGTGCCCAGAACACCCGACCAGTACCCTTCCGATCCATCGGCCAGGCGCCATTCGTGCAACCGCCGGGTCAGCAATTGCAGGTCATATTCCTGGGCGATGCCGATCGCGCCGTGCACGGCATGAGCGCTGGCGGCGATGCGCATCGTGGCGACAGAGGTGGTGATCTTGGCCGTGGCAGCCAATGCGACCGACACCACCGGCCAGTGCGATGCGCCCAATTGTGCGGCGATCCGGCAGGCCACCATATCTTCGGCCATCACCGCCAGCATCTGTTGCAGCGCCTGTTGCCGCCCGATCGGTTTGCCGAATTGCACGCGGTCGTTGGCATGGCGGGTTGCCATGTCGGTCAGCCGCGCCACCGCGCCGGCCATCAGCAAGGCCCGCAATACTGCCGCAATGGACCGCAATCCGCCGGCCGGCCGGGCAAGGACGGGGCCCTGCAGCGGGCCTGACAGGGATGCAGCGCAGGAATGATATACGCCGGTGGCCTGCGGATCGAGCGCGGCAATCGGCGACAGCACCAGCGCGCCCGGCACCGGCTGCGTCAGCGCGGTCGCCAGCACAATCGGCCCGTCTGGCGGTGAGGCGTTGTCAGAGCAAATTTGGAGCTGGGGCAGGGTGCTGATAAATTAGCGTGATGACCCGTCCAGCAAATCCGTTTCGCTATTTCAATTCATCCCCTGAGGTGATCCGCTTGGTGGTGATGATGTATGTTCGGTTCCCGTTATCTTTGCGGAACGTCGAGGATCTGCTTTTTGAACGCGGGATCGATATCTGCCATGAAACAGTGCGGTTTTGGTGGAACCGTTTCGGACCGATGTTCGCATCAGAAATTCGACGACAGCGCGTGTCACGGATGCGAGGGTGTCGCAACTGGCGGTGGCACGTTGATGAAGTGTTCGTGAAGATCCATGGCGAGCGTCACTACATGTGGCGGGCCGTAGATCACGAGGGCGAGGTCTTGGAGAGTTACGTCACGAAAAAGCGTGACAAATCTGCAGCTTTGGCCTTCTTCAAAAGGACTTTGAAACGGCACGGTCGGGCTGAAGCAATTGTGACCGATGGCCTTCGATCATATCCCGCCGCGATGCGCATGCTGGGCAATCTGGACCGCCGCGAGATAGGGCGCTGGAAGAACAATCGGGTGGAAAACTCGCATCTGCTATTCCGACGAAGAGAGCGGGCAATGCTTCGATTTCGCAAGATGAAATCGTTGCAAAAATTCGCATCAGTACATGCCTCGATGCACAACCATTTCAATCAGGAGCGCCATCTCGTCGATCGTCAAACATACAAGATCCGTCGCTCGGCCGCCCTGGCCGAGTGGCAGTCGCTTGCCGCCTGAGTTCTAACCCACTTGGCTCAAGTTGGGACCAACGGAGACTGGTTGCGGTTAGACTGACAGCACCGCCACTTGCCCTTCTGATGGGCTCCCGGGAAATCCAAGACAGTTCGGGGGTATCCCAAGCCAGGTTGGGGGTACGGCGGGGAGCAGCCACAAGTGATCGCTTTGCCGCCATGAGTGCATGAATGTGCGGCAGGATAGCGCGCATTTCAGGCGTGGTTACAGGCCCAAGACTCGTAAATGTACCCAGGGGGCGCCAGAGCGCACTTTAAAGATCGATCGGTAATCCTGCACGTTCTGAGCAGCGGCAAGTCACGGTTGATCGCACATGTCTTCAAAAAACATCACGGTGCGCCTGATGGCCCCGCTGTCCGTTTCGATGGTACTGCTGTGCTTGCTGGCAGGTGTGCTGCTGTGGGCGCAGGCCGGCGTCGCCGCGGCCAACAGTGCGGCCTTGGCCGCGCAGTCCAATGTCAACGCGCTGGCTGAACTGCGGTCGATCAGCCGGTCGCTGCAACGTGACGCGCTCAATATGATCACCGAGACCGATCTCAAAGAGCGCGCCACGATCGAGCAAAAATTCAGCACGCGGCTCGAAAAAATGGCGTCCGGTCTGGGCAAGTTGGCGGCACAGGCCGATCAGGCCTTTGTCCCTGCCGAATATTTCACGTCGCAACAGGATGTTGTCGACGCGCTGAAAGCGGTCGGTGCTGAAGCTGTCGGTGGCAATCCTGCGGGCGCGCTCGAAGATTTCCACAAGCGTGTGCGTCCGGCGGAACGCGCCGCATCAAAGATCGCGGACGAACGGATTGAAGCGCTCGGGCACCAGGTGGATGATCTGCGCAGCTCGGCGCAGGCCGCCACACGTTACGCACAGATCCTGTTGCTGGTGGCCACTGCGCTGACCGCGCTGGCGGGTTCGTTTGCCGGCTATGTCATCATCAAGCGCAGCGTCGTGGTTCCCTTGCTCGATCTGCGGACGGCGATGGGCCAGCTTGCCGACGGCCACACCGAGCTGGCGATTCCGCACAGCGACCGCGCCGACGAAGTGGGGCAGATGGCCAATTCGATGGCCCTGTTCCGCGATCAACTGGCCGAAGCCGAACGCACCAAGCATGCCCAGACCGAACTGATTGTCGCCAGCTTCGGCCAGGCGCTGCATGGTCTGGCGCAGGGCAATCTGACGGTGCGCGTCGATACCGAACTGTCCGGGCCCTTTTCCAAGCTCAAGGCCGATTTCAACAATGCGCTTTCGGCGATTGCGCGTGCCATGCAGTCGGTCAATCAGGCCAGCAGCGGGATCAGCACCGGCGCTGCCGAAATTCGTCAGGCCTCCGACGATCTTGCCAATCGTTCGGAACGTCAGGCGGCCGATATCGAGGAAGCCTCGGCTGCGCTCGAAGAAGTGACGAGTGGCGTGCGCAAGACCGCAGAGGATGCCGTGGCCGCCAATTCCGCTATCGGCCAGGCCGAAGCGCAGGCGGCCGAAGGTCGCGAGGTGGTGGGGCAGGCGATTGATGCGATGGCCGGGATTGAACAGTCTTCGAAGGAAATCGCCCAGATCCTGAGCGTCATCGACGGTATCGCGTTTCAGACCAACCTCCTGGCGCTCAACGCCGGGGTCGAAGCGGCGCGGGCCGGGGATTCGGGACGCGGCTTTGCCGTGGTCGCCAACGAGGTGCGCGCGCTGGCGCAGCGCTCGGCCGATGCTGCCGCCGACATCAAGCGGCTGATCCAGGCGAGTGGTCAGGAAGTTGCCCATGGTGTGCAACTGGTTGGCCGTTCGGGTGAGGTGTTCGAACGGATCACCGGGCAGGTCAGCGAAGTGTCGCGGCTGGTCGCGGGCATATCCAGCCTTTCGGGTCAGCAATCCTCCAATCTGCAGCAGGTCAACAGCACGGTTCGTTCGATGAATCTGGTTACCCAGCAGAATGCCGCCATGGTTGAGCAGGCCAATGCAGCCGCCGGGAGCCTGATGTCCGAGGCGCAACGGCTGGATTCACTGGTGGGGCAGTTCAGCCTGGGTGCCAGCGAAAACCACCCCGAAATTGTCCGACGCCGGGCTTAGACCCGAAATCGACCAGCACATGACCGTGCGCACAGGGTGCCCATGCAGCTGATCGTCGAGGCGGTCATCCACACTCCGCGCAAACGCAGCCCGCACGTGCATGTCCGGATCAGTTGCCGAAAGCGGCTGCTTTGGAGCGCCGATCTGCGAAGCGGCTTCCCGCAAGACCTCGACCAAATGGCAGCGGGGCTGGATCGAAACGATGATGGCACTGGCCGGCAGCCGATATTCCATTTTTTGGCAGGTTGCGGTCCAGCAATGAGGACTGCAACTTCACGGTCGCAGCCCCCGGTTCCTGCACGAGACGGGTGAGTTCAACGCCATCGCGCGCTTGCTGTTCCATGGCCATTGCCCGCATTCGTGCAAGCCGGAGGTCGCGACTGACCACTGGCCGCGGCTGGTCGACTCGGTTGCTTGCTGCACGCACCTTCGGACTGGATGACGCCCGGCCTAAAGGAACCCTCGGGTCTTTGGTTATGCTACGCGCCAACCCGCAAAAAATCCGGTTGCGCAAAACCGTCGTGCCCGGCACTTTTGCGCTGAACTGGTCACCATTTCAGGGCCGTCCGGGAACCGCCGGATTGGCCAACGCCATAACCCTTCACGAAAGTCCACCGATGCGCCTGACCGCTTTGACTCCCCTGCTGGCCCTGTCACTGATCGCTGCGGCACCGCCGGGTGATGGCAAGGCCGATCGCAAGGCCGAACCGGCGCGCGATCACAAGGACGCGCTCGAGGCCGATGCCAACGCGGCCTGGGCGCGCCCGCCGGTGGACGAGGCGGCGGCGATCAGCCATGGCGCGGTGACCGTGCGCGGGCAGGCGATCGCCTATACCGCCACCGCCGGCACGCTGACGATCCGCAACGACGATGCCAAGCCGATCGCCAGCATGTTCTATACCGCCTATACCAAAGATGGCGGCGGCAACCGGCCGGTGACGTTTTTCTACAACGGCGGCCCGGGATCGGCGACGATCTATCTGCATATGGGCAGCTTTGCCCCGGTGCGCGTGGCGACGACCGATCCGACCTATGTGGCGCCGTCCGATTACGCGCTGCGCCCCAATCCGGATTCGCTGATCGACAAGAGCGATCTCGTGTTCATCGACGCGGTCGGTGCCGGCTGGTCGCGGCCGCTGGGCGACAAGACCGGCAAGGATTTCTGGGGTGTCGACCCCGACGCCGATGCCTTTGCACGCGCGATCATGCGCTATGTCACCAAAAACAATCGCTGGAAGAGCCCCAAAGTGGTGTTCGGCGAAAGCTATGGCACCTTGCGCAACGGCGCGGTCGGCGCCTTGCTCGAACAGCGCGGGATGAGCCCGAGCGGGATCGTGTTCCTGTCCTCGATCCTCAATTACGGCGTGCGCCAGCCGGGCTATGACCAGAACACCATGGTGCTGTTCCCGACATTTGCGGCGACCGCCTGGTATCACCACCGGCTGGCCAACCGCCCGGCCGATCTGCCCGCCTTCCTTGCCGAAGTGCGCGCCTTTGTCGCCGGGCCCTATGCCGCGGCGCTGGCCAAAGGTTCGGCGATCAGCCCCGAAGAGGCCCGCGCGATCGCGCACCAGATGTCGGCCTATATCGGTTTGCCCGAAGATTTCATCTTGCGCGCCAATCTGCGCGTCAGCCTCGGCCATTTCCAGACCGAACTGATGCGCGACAAGGGGCTGTCGACCGGGCGGCTCGACACCCGCTATCTGATGCCGGTAAACGACGGCAACGCGGCCCAGCCCGAAGACGATCCCGCCTCGACCGCGATCGATGGCGCCTATGTCGCCAGCTTCATGGACTATGCCAGCCAGACCCTCGGCTATCACAGCGACATGCCGTACAAGCCTTCGGCGCGCGAAGAAGGGTTTGACTGGGTGTGGAAGCACAAGGCCCCCGGCGAACGCGGCACCCAGAACGATCCCGATACGGCGCTTGATCTGGCCGCCACGATGCGCACCAATCCGGCGATGAAAGCCTTGTTCCTCAATGGCTATTTCGATGCGGCAACGCCGTTTTACGGCACCGAATTCGATGTCGCGCACATGCTGCTGCCGCCCGCGCTGCAAAAGAACATCAGTTTCCGGTATTACCCGAGCGGGCACATGGTCTATCTCAATCCGGCGGAACTGGCGCATATGCACGACGATCTGGCGGCGTGGTACGACAGCCTCGCCACGCATTGATCGCGGTCCTGCGCGCGCAGCAGGGGCGGGCATAGCGACAAGCCCGGATCGCCCAAAACCGCGATCCGGGCGCTCAGGAACCGCCGCCGGTGATCACGATGCGGTTGATCACTTCGGGCGCATCGTGCAGCCGCACATAGAGTGTGCCGGCGTGGCCGGGGTGCATCACGGTGAGGTTTGATCCGGGATAGCCGTCGGGCACGCTCGCGGCATTGTCGAATTCGCGCGTCGCCGCCAGCGAGGCGAGCAGATAGAGCGCTTCGCCGTGCAAAGTGCAGGCGGCTGCCGGATCGGCCGGGCATTCGAGCGCGCGCAGCCGGGGCAGCCGCACCAGCGTGCCCACGCCCAGCCAGTCGCCCGCCACGTCGCCGCGCACCAGCCGCGCGCGCAACGGGCCATAGGCCGAACTGCCGAGCGCCTGCGCCGGCACCAGGCTGGCGACCAGCACGGTCGGATCGACCAGGGTCAGGCCATCGCCCACGGTCAGCCGATCGGTCGCATCGCTGCCGCCGGCGCCCACTTCGACCACCTCGTGACCGGTGAAATGCTGGCCGGGTTCGGCCTTGAGCGTAAAGCTGAGCCGGGCGCCGGCGGGTATCTCGTCGGGGCTGTCGAGCACGAGTTGCGGTGATCGCGCCGGCGCCGCATCGCCGGGGGTCTTGTCCGAAAACCGCGCGGCGATATGCGCGGTGGGCGGCTGCGGCCGGGCCGGCGGCGCGACCGTCAGCGTGGCCGGCGCGGTGCCGTCGGGGGCGGCGATGGTGATCACTTGCGGTTCGTGGCGATCGGCGACGGCGGGCAGCGACAGGGCGATTTCGTCGGGCGCGACCGTTTTCCATGTCACCGCTTGCGGTTTGGCGTGGCCTTGCGCGACGGTGATCGTGGCAATGCACGCCGCCGCGCCGCCGGTCAGCACCAGCGTGGCATCGTCCTTGCCCTGATCCTTGCGCTGCCAGCGCCAATCACCCGGCACCGCCAGCGTGACGGTGGGGCCATCGAACGGAGCAAACCCCCACATGCCGTGAAGCCGGCCGCTGACCGGCGCGGTCAAACCGGCGGGCAGCGCCGTGCCCGGCGCGATCACCAGCCCGCCGCGCACCGGATCGGGCAGCAGCGGCAGATCGGCGCCGCGATCACCGGGCAGGGAAAGGTGCAGCGCCAGATCGTGGGCATAGCCGGTGGCATAATAGAGCGGGCTGATCGTCAAGGGCAGCAGCGGCGTGGCTGCGCCGAGGCACGGCGGCGCCGCGCCGGGTTCGTGATGCGGCACCAGCGGCGCGGGCGGCGCTATCCCCGGCAGCGCCGCCATCAGCACCGATTTGGGATCGGCAAACGAGGGCGGGGTGTTGAGCACGAGCGCAAGATGATCCTCATGCGCCAGCCCGAGCGCCGGAATATACTGGTAGCGCGCGCTGTGCATCGCCCCGAAAATGCCGACGATATCGCGGATCGCACCGAGATAGGGGCTGTAATAGCCCGCTCCCCCCGCAGGCGTGTTGCTCAGGCTGAGCACCAGATCGGTCGCCGCGCCAACCAGCGCGCTTTGCGCGGTGCCGTCGCTGCCCAGCACCACCGATTGCTTGGCATCGAGCAGGCAGGCGGCCTGAAACTCGGCCTGGCGTTGCAGGCAATCGTCGTTGATCTTGATCCGCAGGCTGGCGGCGATCATCGGCGCTTCGTGCGCCAGCGTTTCGGCATGGGCTGCCGATGCGGCGCGGATCGCGGCGAGATAGGCCTCGAACCGGCTGCGATCGAGCGAGGCCTGTTCAAGATCCTGCGCGGCGCGGATAAACGCCCCCGGCCGCGCCTCGACCGCCTTGCGCAAAGTGGCAAAGTCGCCGCTGGTCGCCGGCGCCAGAAACAGCGCGAGATGGCGCGCCTCTTCGGGCACCACCAGCGTGAGCGCGCCGCCGCCGCGCGCGGGGGCTTTCCACGTTTCCGAGCGGAAGAACCACGTGTCGGGGGGCGGGTTGGTGGGATCGCGCAGAAACGCGGCAACCAGCAGGTAATGCGCGGTTTCGGTCGCCGGCAGCATGACCTCGACGCGAATCGCATCGCCAGGCGAAAGCTGCGGCACGGTCGCGATCGGCAGCGTCACGCCATGGCGCGTGACCGAAACCAGCAGCGTCGGCCCGGCCAGGTCAAACGGCGCCGGCGCGTCGGCAAACGCCATGGGCACCGCGCCGGCGAGCAGTGCAACCAGCGCCGCAAAGCGGAGCAACTTGCGGGGAAGCAGGGAAAAACAACCGATCATGACATCTCGTGGCGGAACTTGCACCGCAGCGCGGGTACAGCCCCGCACCCTTACCCGCGATGAACGGCGGGCGCCATGCCGATTGCCGGCGGGCGCGCCGGCCGCCGCAGCGTCGGTGAAAGCCTGACCGGTTTCGGGATGGGCAGATCGCGCTGCGCGGCGCGCCCCCCTTGCATCGGGTGCGCCAGACCGGTTAGGACCGTGTGGCGCCCGGCGGCATCGTGCCGTGCGGGCGCGGTCATGGTGATCGTCATGCCGTGCGCCCGGGGCGGGGCGCCTTGATGGTCGGCACTCAGGTCAATCCGCTTGGCGCGGGCGATGGGATTCGAACAGGTCAATGGCGCATCGGTTAACCAGGGACCACATCGATTTCGCGGTCAATTCCGGGCTGTTCGACGCGGAATACTATTGCGGGCAATTCGATGCCGGATCGGTCCCGGCGCCCGAGGTGGATCATTTCCTCGCGCATGGCCGCCATGCCACCGCCGATCCCAATGCCTATTTCTGGACCCGCTGGTATCTCGAAAACAACCCCGATGTGGCGCAATCGGGCTTGCCGGCGCTGTGGCATTACATCCTGATCGGCGATCCGCAGGGGCGCAACCCTTCGCCGATCTTTGATACCGCCTGGTACAAAAAGACCTACAATCTTAACGAATCCAAGAATGCGCTGGTGCATTATCTGGCGGTGCTGAAAATTTCGCCGTTCAATCCCAACCCGCATTTCGATGCATCGCACTACCTTGCCGCCAACCCCGACGTGCGCCGCGCCCGGGTCGATCCGTTCTTCCACTTCTTTTACACCGGCTGCTTTGAAGGGCGCCGCCCCTCGCGCGAGGTCGATCTTGGCGCCTATCTCGAACGCTGGCGCGCACGAGAGATCGTTCACCCGTTTCTGCAATATATGCAGGACCTGCAAACACGCACGGCAAAGCCCGCCGCCGCCCGACCGGTTGCCGCCGCCCCTGCTGCCAAAGCCGCGTCACGGCTCGATTCGGCGGTGCTGCGCAAGCTGGCGGCGCTGGTCGATGCCGATTTCTATGCGCGGATGTATGCCGATGTCGGCGCCGGCGGGGGCGATCCGGTCGATCATTACCTGTCGGGCGGCTATCGCGAAAACCGCCAGCCCAGCCTCTATTTCAATCCGCAGTGGTATCTCAAAACCTATCTCGGCGATCGCGATGCGCAGACCATCCCGGCGGTGCACTATGTCGTCGAGGGGGAAGCGCTGGGGCATCAGCCCAGCCTGTTTTTCAACCCGGCGTGGTACCGGCAGCACTATGGCCTCGATGCGCAGACCTCGCCTTTGCAGCACTACCTCGCCAATCGGCGGACCTACAAATTCTCGCCGATCCCGCAGTTCGATATCGAATATTATATCGAAACCAACCGCGATGTCGCCACCGCCGGGGTCGATGCGTTCGAACACTTCCTGCTGTTCGGCTACAAGGAAGGCCGCAACCCGGCCGAAGATTTCCAGATCAAATATTATGCCGGCAAGTACCTGTCGGGCGATCTGAGCGAAAACCCCTTCATCCATTACCTCCAGCATTACGGCGATGGCATCCACCACGGCATTCCCGGCCCGGATGAAACCACGCTGGCGCGCGAATTGAAGGCATTTACCCGCAAATCGCGCGATTTCGAACTGGTCGGCGATGTCGCGCGGGGCAAGCCGGTGCAGGCGATGATCCTCGCCTATTACCTGCCGCAGTTTCACGCCTTTCCCGAAAACGACCGCTGGTGGGGCGACGGGTTTACCGAATGGACCAATATCCCGCGCGGCATTCCCCGGTTTCAGGGGCACTATCAGCCGCGCATCCCGCGCGATCTGGGCTATTACTCGCTGGACGACAACACCACCGTGCGGCGGCAGGTGGATATGGCCAAGGGCGCCGGCGTCCACGGCTTTGTCTATTACTATTACTGGTTCAACGGCAAACGGCTGATGGAAAAGCCGCTCGAAAACCTGCTCGCCGACCCGTCGATCGACATGCCGTTCTGCCTGATGTGGGCCAATGAAAACTGGACCCGGCGGTGGGACGGCGCCGAAAACGAAGTGCTGATCTCGCAGGATTACGACAGCGCCGATGACGAGGCGCTGGCCGCCGATCTTGCCCGCCATTTCGCCGATCCGCGCTATATCCGGCTCGACGGGCGGCCCTTGCTGATGCTCTATCGCATCGGCATCATCCCCGATGCCCGGGCCACGCTGGCGCGGCTGCGCCAATTGTTCCGCAGCGCCCATGGCGAAGATCCGATCATCATCATGGCGCAGGCCTTCAATGACAACGATCCGCGCCCGTTCGGGCTTGACGGCGCGATCGAATTTCCGCCGCACAAATTGACCGCGCACCTGCCGTCGGTGCACCTTGAGCTCAATTACATCGACAACGAATTTGCCGGCCGCGTCTATCGCTATGACGACGTGATGCAGGTATCGCTGGCCGATGCGCACGATGATTTCCCGCTGATCAAGACCGCCGTGCCCGGCTGGGACAACGATGCCCGCCGCCAGGGCACCGGGCTGGCGCTGATCGATTCCACGCCGCGCAAGTATCAGGCCTGGCTCAATGCGCTGATCCGCCATGCCCGCGCGCACCCGTTCTTCGGCACCCCGATCGTGTGCATCAATGCGTGGAACGAATGGTGCGAAGCCGCCTATCTCGAGCCCGATATCCATTATGGCGCGGCCTACCTCAATGCCACCGGCCGCGCCGCGATCGGCATCAGCGCCGATCCCGGCACTTATCCGCTGGTGCTGATCGGCCACGATGCCTTTCCCAGCGGGGCGCAACACTTGCTGCTCAATCTCGGGCGGCGGCTGGCGGCGGTGCACGGGGTGACCATCGAATTCGTGCTGCTCGGCGATGGCAAGCTGGTCGATGATTATCGCTCCGTCGCCCCGACCCAGGTGATCGATGCCGCAGTGGGCGCCGAAGCCGCGCTGGCAGCGCTCGCCGCGCGCGGCTTTCGCCATGCCATCGTCAACACGCTGGTTTCCGCCGCGATCATCCCGGCGCTGACCAAACAGGGCATGACTTGCGTCAACCTGGTCCACGAACTGCCCAGCATCATCAAATCGCGCGGGCTCGAAACGAGGGCGCGCCATGCGCTCGATCAGGCCAGCGCGCTGGTCTTCGCCGCCGGCTACGTGCGCGACAGGCTCTATGATCTGCTCGGCCGCACCCCGGGGGCAGAGGCGCAGATCCTCCCGCAAGGCTGCTATCGCACGATCACCCGCGACCGCGCCGCCGGCGCCGCCATGCGCAAGCAATTGGGCATCGCGCGCGATCACCGCGTGATGATCGGCGTCGGCTATGCCGATCTGCGCAAGGGGTTTGATCTGTTTCTGCAAGTGTGGCGCGCGCTGTCGCACCTGTCGGCCAGGCCGGTCCATGCAATCTGGGCCGGCGGCATCGATGGCGATCTGGCCGGCTGGCTGCAGACCGAAATCGATCAGGCCGAAGCGAGTGGCCATTTCCACATGCTCGGCTATCGCGACGATATCGACCGCCTGCTCAACGCCGCCGATGTCTATGCGCTCACCTCGCGCGAAGACCCGTTCCCCACCGTGGTGCACGAAGCGCTGTCGGCGGGCATCCCCGCCTTCGCCTTCGCCGATGCCGGCGGCATGTCCGAATATATCGCCGAACATGCGCTGGGTGCGGTCGTGCCGCACGGCGATGCCCTGGCGATGGCGCAGGCGATCGAAGACTGGCTGACCACGCACGATGCCGCCGCAGAGGCCGAACGGCTGACCACTTTCGTGCGCGAACAGCTCGATTTCGATGCCTACACGGCCAATCTGCTGCAACTGGCCGTGCCGCAATGCCCGCCAGTCTCGGTGGTGGTGCCCAGCTACAACTATGCCCGCTATGCCGATGCCCGGCTCGGCACGATCTTTGCGCAGACATTGCCGGTGCGCGAAGTGCTGGTGCTCGACGATGCCTCCACCGACGGCAGCCCGGCCGCCTATGCCGCCACCGCGCAAACCTGGGGCCGGGCGATCAATCTGGTGGTCAATCGCAAGAATTCGGGATCGGTGTTTGCCCAGTGGCACAAGGCGACCGAGCTGGCCCAGGGCGAATTCCTGTGGATAGCCGAAGCCGATGACGAGGCCGATCCCGTGTTCCTCGAACGGCTGGCGCATGCCCTGCAGCAGGACCCGCGCATCGCCTTTGCCTTTTGCGACAGCCGCAGCATCGACGAAGCGGGCGAGCCGGTATGGGCCTCATACCGCGAATATTACGCCAGTTTCGGCCCCGGCGCGCTGACGCAGGACGAAGTGTTCGACGGCACCGATTTTGTCCGCCGCTATCTGGCGGTAAAGAACATCATCCTCAATGTCAGCGGCGTGCTGTGGCGCCGCAGCGCGCTGCAGGCCGCGCTGGCGGCTTGCAAAAAAGAATTGCGCGAATATACGCTCGCCGGAGATTGGCTTTTGTACCTGTCGGCGCTCGCCGTCCCGGGGGCAAGGGTCGCCTATCTGGCCGACACCTTGAATGTCCACCGGCGCCACGGATCAAGCGTGACCCAGGCATTGAGGGCAGACCGCCACATCAGGGAAATTACTCAGTGCCACAACGCGGCGAATGCTATAGTTAAACCCGACGAAGGGGGGTTGGCCCGGCAACAGGCCTATCTGTCGGAATTGGCTGTTCAAATGGGGTTAAGCGGCAGTCGCGATTGATTCAACAAGGCGGGGCGCATGGCGCGAGGTTCGCGCCGGAGATAAAGTGCAATGCGGGTTTTTTTGTTAGGTGCTACCCCGTCGTTTGATCAGGCGCAGCATGTCACGCCCGAACAACGCCTTGCGGCCACCGGCCACAATTCGGGCAATCAGATCATTGCCGCCGGCCTGCTGAATCTGATCGATTTTTCGGCGCTCAGTTGGGACCATGCCAAAGGTCCCGAGTATGTGAATGCCAATTATGACATGATCGTGATTGCCGCGGCCAATTTTCTGCATGCCGGGTTTGATTTCGGCGGCATGGCCGCGTTCATCGAACGCACCAGTCTGCCGGTGGTGATGGTCGGCGTCGGCGCACAGGCACCCGATGCCGAATCGATTGCGATCGATCTGCCCGCCGGCACCGTCCGACTGATGAAAGTGGTGTCCGAACGGTCGCACACCATCGGCGTGCGCGGCGATTTCACCGCCCGCGTGCTGCGCGGCATCGGCATCGACAATGTCCAGGTCGTCGGCTGCCCCAGCTATTACATGAACGGCGCCGCCGGCTTTGCCCTGCGCAACGATCCGTTCGATGCGCAATCGCCGATCGCGGTCCACGCCTCGCGCGATGTCATCCGCCACAGCTATTCCCCCCCGGCCATGCGCGCCGCCGTGGCACGGCTCTATGCCGAGGCGATGCGCCGCAAGGGCGCGTTCATCGCCCAGACCGAACGCGAAGAAATCGCAATCGCCGAAGGGCAGGATGTGGCAGTCAATGCTGCCAGGCTGGCTGCAGAGCTGCGCCTGCTCGGGGTAGGAGACCCTGACGAATCCTGGCTGAGCAGCGGCATGCGCGTATTTTGGGACGTGGCGCCCTGGATATATGCCCTAAGAGGGTATTCGCTATGCGTTGGAACGCGCATTCATGGAACAATTGCCGCGTTGCATGCAGGCACGCCTGCGGTATGCATTACGCACGATAGCCGCACCCTTGAGATGTGCCAATTTTTAGGCATTCCCTACATTCAGGTCCAAGATTTTGATGGTATTGAACTGCAAAGATTGAGGTCAATAATTGACGAAAGAAAAATCAACAAAAACTACCATGATTTATTTAAGAAATACATAAATTTCTTAGAAAATAATGGAGTTAAGGCCATTCCTTCCGTGATTCATGGATGTTTGGCTGATATCGCAAGAATTGATGAATATATTAACAAATAAAGGTTTTCTTTTTCATAGTCATTTTTTTCAATCCTATATCTTATATTTTTGCGTAATTTCGATATTTAAATGATAGAAATAGAGCATTAGAAATTAACATTTCGCCGCGACTGGAATATGGCGGTCGAAAGTGCGCGGTCAAGGGTGCTTTTCAAATATGAACTGGCAGAATCAGCCACTGTCACATTCGCATTGACGTGGCGGAATCATGGACGCAGATGGCGCGCCAGGTGCAATCTTTTGGGTGTACGATCAGATCGCGGTGTCGCCATCCTGCTCGTTCGACAAATGCCCTTCATTAATGAGCGACGCTCAAAAATCGTTTGAATCCAGACATATCCCATCCCGATCGAGGCACCGTGAGGTCCGGAATGGTTGAATACCAAGCCGCCGGCAACGCCGAATGATGGCTAAACCCTAAAAAAACGCTTGCGCGGAACATGTCCTGCGGAAAGAAGGGGGCGTAAGCGCCGCGCAATGTCGCGCGCCAAAGGAATTGGGCGAAAACCGTGACAAAGCCGAACTCATCAAGGGGTGGAATTGCTCAGATGTAAGAAAAATAATGAATAAACACTTTAAAAATTTGGTAAAATATAAATATTTAAGATTCTATACCAAAAACCTAAAATAAAAACTGCTTTTTTATTGCTAAATTATTAAAAGAATTCCTCTAGAGAAAAATATTTACCGTTAAGGACTTTCTTGCTATGGCTGATAAAATTCTTAACTATGCCAATTTTTGTAAAGATGGCCTAGTTTTATCGGTGAATAGAAAATTTGATCCGAATGAATTTGGGATTTCCATTCAAGAAGATCCGCAAGAATTTAAAATTATTGCAATGCCAGAGCTTAAATCTCGGCCTGATGAATTTATTTTCTTGGTAAGAATTTCAAAAAAGGGAAGCCGCCGGATTTGGGCGAAAATGCTAGGCAAAGAAGTTACGATTTCGATTGAGGACAGTTCTTTTAAGCTCCATGTCCCAAAGTCTGGATATGTCGGGAACCTTGAAGGTGTTGCGAATTGCTGCGCTATTGGATGGGTGGCTTCCCTAATTGGCACGATCGATGATGCAGAACTCACAGTTTCTATTGACGGCATTGCGCTCGTCAAAACAATTGAAGCGCGGTGGGATATGCTTCAATTGTTTGGTCCATCGAGCGCGTATTCATTCAGCGCAAATTTGCCCGAAACAAGTTTCGATGGATCGCCGCATGATATTCAATTGAGCATAAACAACGATCAGATTTCATCGATAAAATTCTCTTCCCATATTCGTTACAATATCGAATCAACCCAAGCCGAACGGGTGCGAGGTTGGATTTTTGATCAAAATCAGCTTGATAGACCGTTTGACTACCGTATTTATCATCGAAGTGGGCGCGTCACAAAAGGAAAGTCTGATCCGCGCGAAGATGTTTTCGGTGCGTTGGGTGTGCTGTGGGCTGGATTTGATTGTCCGTGTGGTGGTGATTATCCGTTCAGGATATCAATTGGACCAGATGGCAATGCGACAATCGTTGAAGATCGCGCGTACCTCGACATTCAAAAAATTCGCGATCTGAACGGGCGCCTATTGCGGGAGCACGCCGCAAGTCCAGAGGTTCAACAAATTCGCAAGTCACTTGTAAACTTTGCGCGTAACAATCAGTTAGTCGCGCCAAATTTTGTTGAATCTTATTCGAAAATGAACAAATTTGTCATCATTGTTCCTGTTTACATGGGGCTAAATGAAACAAAACTTTGCTTTGAGGCCCTAGAGGATTATTGTATTAATGACCCCAGCCTTCAAAAAATTATCATTGTAAATGATAGAAGCCCTGAACCACAAATCGATGCGCTTTGCGAAGAATTTGCGGTAAAAAATTCCGAAAAAGTTGAGTTTATCAAAAATGATGTAAATCTCGGCTTCGTGAAAAGTGTAAACGCGGCGTTGCGGTTGAGAGGCGAGGCGCATGATGTCTTACTGCTTAATGCGGATGCGGTCTGTGGAAGAAATACTTTAAAGAAGCTGAGGAGGGCCGCATATTCGGCCGTGAACATTGCCTCTGTTACACCGCTTACGAACAATGGAACAATCTTTAGCTTTCCCGAGGTCAATGGCGCAACTGCGATGTCTATTGGCCAGGCTGAGCAGATTGATCTTGTCGCGGAGCGACTGTTTAGTGGCCGAACGATTGAAATGCCCGTTGGCGTTGGGTTCTGCATGTACATTTTGAGTTCAGCACTTAATGACGTTGGTAATTTGGGCGAGGAGTGGGGAAGAGGTTATTGCGAAGAGGTCGATTGGTGCATGCGTGCCCGTGACCTAGGATACCGACATGTTGCAGCGATTGATACGTTTGTTTGGCATGAGGGCTCTGTGTCGTTTGGCGCAGAGGAGCGAGAGGCGATTTTGAGCATCAATCATGCGCTTCTTGAAAAGAAATATCCTGAATATGTTCCGCAAACACAAGAATTTATGCGCAACGATCCGCTTGCTATTATTCGATTGGAAATTTGGGCTGAATTAATCAATCGAAACGAAAAAATTGTTTTTATCTTTTCCCATTTCATGGGCGGAGGTACGGTAAAATACGTTAAGGAATTGTCCGAAATATTGACACGAGACGGCTATCGCTGTTTCTTTGTGCATGAACAGATGGACAATTGGCTGGGAGCTTCGATGGTTCACATCGAGGATAAGCTGCATGGGTGGAAGATTATTTTGCCCAATGATTCTCTCAAAGTCCTATTCGATCGCTTAAAAAATACAAAAATTCAAAAGGTCTCCGCTGTGATAAATTCGCTTATCCAAGTGAAGCGGCAATGGTTTGAATGGCTGTACGAAATCGACGCGCAAATCGCGGTGGTAGTGCACGATTTTCAGTGGTTTTGCCCTCAGGTTGTGCTGGTTGATCACACTGGTAGGTATTGTGGCGTTGAAAGCGACCGACAGTGTGTGGCCTGCATCAAGCTTCAAATTCCCTATGAGTTTGGCGATGAGATTGAGCGGACAATGCGTGGTTTGAAGTCTTGGAAAAAGCAAAATGAGCATTTTTTGCTGCGCGCCAAAAACGTTGTAGCGCCATCTGAAGACGCAGCCGCACGAATGATGCAGATTTTTCCAGAATTGAGAGTTTCTACTTTATACCATCCAGGTGAGGGGCGGAATGTTTTCCTCAACTCTGGTGTACACGATGAAGATGAGGAGACGGTGCGTATCGCTGTCGTTGGCGCATTGAATGATGCCAAGGGCTCCGATTTTCTTGGGAAAATCTGTAAAACGATTGGTGAAAAAAAGATTGATGTATTGATTGGTTTGTTCGGAAACGCGAATAATTTGAATTCTCTACTCGAATATCCCTGCTTTAGGTATTTTGGTGAGTACAGTCCCGATCAATTAAGCGGCAACCTCGATGCCTTTCGGCCCAATTTTGTTTTTTTTCCTGGCGTTTGGCCTGAAACGTATTCATATGTTTTATCTGAAGTATGGGCTGCAGGTTATCCAGTGGTTGCGTTGGATATTGGAGCGCTTGGCGAGAGGGTTGGAAAGAGCGGTGGAGGATTATTGGTAGACGCGACCATTGAAGCTGAAGATCTTGTTTTACAGATTCCGTCTCTGACTCAAAAAATAAAGGACTTGCATGGTCATGGAATTACGATCGATAGACATTATAAACAAGGAGAGTACTCTAGGCTCCTTTTTAACGCTTAATAGGAATCGGTGGCGGAGCTCTGTGCTTTGCTCGGGGTTGGCAGCTACCCATTGGTTTGAATGCCGTTGACTTGTGGTGCTGGAAAAATCTACATTTCGGCTAGGTGTTGGGGTGAAGTGTTTTTGATGCGGCGGGCCCGACGCCCGGCATCGGGTCGGCTATCGTGTTGATGGCCTAGCTCACGTTGACAGGTTGCCTCTGGGCTATGTATGATCCGTCAGATGAAACTGACGCCTGAGATAAAAGCTGAGCTGATCGACCGTGGGATTGAGACTTTCCACGCGCCGAACCATACGAACATCGCGGACACCGCGATTTTTGAACCACCCTGCAGCATAAAATGGCTGAGTTTGGTCGGCAAGTTTCGAATGGGCGCTTTTAGTTATGGAGTGAGCGGCTATATTCAGGATGCATCCATTGGGCGGTATGTTTCGATGGGGGAAAACGTTCAGATCGGCCGTGCGAATCATGCGATGGATTGGGTAAGTACGAGTCCTTTTTTCTACAACAACGAAACCTTGTTTAATGTCGGCTCCGATTTTTCGTTCAGTGGAGAATATCACGCGTATCGCCGACCCCCGTTTCCTCCGGGCGTGCATCCAACTTTCGTAAACGAGATTGTGATCGGCAACGACGTCTGGATCGGTCATGGTGCGTTTGTAATGCCGGGGGTCAAAATTGGTCATGGGGCTGTGATCGCGGCAGGCGCTGTAGTCACAAAAGATGTTCCGCCGTACGCTATCGTTGCGGGAGTGCCAGCTGTGGTAAAAAAGTATCGGCACGATGAGAAGATAATTGATAAATTGCTAGCTTTGAAATGGTGGCGATACGCTCCATGGGATTTAAAGGGGTTGCCATCGTGGGAGCCGGAAGCGTTCATTGGAGGATTACTTGCGCTCGAATCCACCCTGTGTGAGTATAAGTCAGCGGAGTTAGTTCTGAGCGACTTGCGATCTCGTATTGAATCTCGTTGACCGGAAGGTGTTTGCACCGACGCTGCGGGATTGGTTGCGCTTAAATCGGTGAATTTTGGATAGGACGTTGCGGAGATGGGACGGTCTGGTGTCGCAGTCTGCAAAGCACTTGCCGCGACTGCAGGTTCTATTGGTTGGCTGCTGACGCAGGATGCTAGGCCGGCTGAGGCGGAATCATTTGGCCCCCCAGCGGCTATCTATGGATCACCGAATGGATTTTGGTTGATTCCTTCGGACCATTCTGGACACTTGTATGGCGACACCGCGAGCGACGCCCAATGGTCTGTAGCTCAGTGGGATATTCCAGAGGATTTGCCTCCGTTCGTAAAGGGGAGGTCTGCAAATCGCTTTGCTTCGGTGGAATTTTCCAGTCTTGGATATAGTTTGGAACAAACAACTGGTAACCTTGGTTGTGTAAAACAGTATCCGAGTGGTCGCGAACTCATATTGGAGTTTGATTTATTTGTTTCACCAAATAATGCCAATTATTCAAATTTCCCACAAGCAAGACGAAATACCGATTTTAATTTAATTCAGTTGCATCGTCTGATGCATGTAATATCGATCAATTTGTCGGCCCCGCGGGTTATTGATAATTTCTGCAAAACAACGCAAGCGGCGGCGTTGACGGCGATCGTGCTTACGAATAAGTTTTCGAAGCAAACATTTTATTATCAGTTACGGCTCGCTGCACTGCAGAGCATAGATGGGAGGGCTGTTTGGCGGCTTCCTCCTGCCTCATGGTTCTTCACGGGCGCCAACGTTCAATCTGGAAAAGCTGCGCAATTTGGGTTCGGCGACAATATAACAAGTTATCAAATGGCGCCGGCAGTTCCTGGCGCAAAAGCGACTTTTAGAATTGACGCACTTCCTCGGCTTAAGCAGTTAATTGGCGCTGGAGCCCAGTTTGGCATGGACCAAAACTTAGCTCATTGGCAAGTGACAGGGACCTATCATGGGCAGAACGCTTTTGGACATTTGGCCTTTAAAAGTACATGGAGTAACTTTGCACTTCTTGCAGAGTAATTGCGAACCTCGTGATCCTGAATAAATTGATCACGATAATTTACCTCATCATACGGCTCTATCAAAGAGTCTGTGGCCTAGATTTGAAAATATGATCAAAAAGCAAATTATCCCATCGGGTCATTGCTTCTATCCGATCAAAGGTAATTTTGGTCGCACCGATTTTTTCTAGCGCTAGCAAGCGATCTTGGCTTGAGTGTTCGTCGCCCACGTTAACGCGCGTAGTTACCAAGGGTTTGCCTAATTTTACCGGTTCGAATCGGGACTCAATATCTTTCTGGAGTGCGTCCAGTTGGCTTACGTCGTAGACACCATTTAGTTTTGACAGATTGCTGATTGCATTTTGTAAACACCAATCATAGCCTTTGGTGGAAAACTCTTCCGTAGAATGTAACTTTCCGCGTGCATCGTATGTGCGTCCGGCGAAATAATACATATAAAAGTTGTCGTAGTGGTCATCTATAAATTTTCGCAGCTTGCTTGGCCCACTCGCAAAGTACTCGTCGCATGGCATTTTTAGGGCAGCTTTCATGCCAGCGTTGCTTGGTAATTCCAGCGAAGCAGCGTCCATTTCTGAGGCTTTTTTCCTAAGATAGAAGTAAAATGACAAAATTCTATCTACGGGTTGACGTAATACAGTAAATATGAACGCGTTTTGTGAAATGCAGTCAAGAAGCGACCAGTCAAGATGTCCGGAAATAAGTTTGTAATTATCTAATTCGGAAATCGACATTCCGTACAGCATATGGTTAACTCGCGCGGGGCATATTTCTTCTGACGTCGCAAATCTCGATAGATAAGCATGAACAGATTGTCCGGCTGTCTTTGGTATGTGCAAAAATACGATTTTTAGTTTGGTGTTCATGGTAGGCTCCAGCAATGCTGACACTTTTGCCCGGTGTTTAGATGCACCGCAATCAATTTTTGGTTCGTTTTTTGTTAATTATAGGTACATAATGTTCAAATGAAAATATAAAAAAATCTGCGATGCGCCATAAAATTAGGGCAGTGATCAAAATAAAAATTCTCAAATCTGAAAACTATTAGTATTGTGCGGTTTTGTTCTACCGGGAGCTATGAATTTCATGAATCAAAATATCGGATGTTAATTGGTTTTCGGCGCTTATAGTGGAATATTTCATCTTAAGAGTGTGGATTTAGTGGTTTTCGGCGTTTTTTCCATTGAGGGGCTGGAGGTTGGTTTTACCGACGGTTCCGAAAGGAACCGTTTGGGAGAAGTTGAATGGCGCCCTCCCAATGCTGGCGGTTTCCGGTTTAACTCGTCGAAGCCACTCAGCATCCAAACAACCACCATTCTCGCATCAGTTGTCAAAAAATCCGCGTGCTCTGGCGCGCGGTTGCAGGCACACTTTGCCCTGGGCGGCCTGTAGCGCAAGGGTGAATGTGCGACACGACTGATAGAGCGCCCGTTCGGTGCAGCAAGCGCACCATCAGAAAGTGGCGGCCATGCAAGTTGCGGCGGTGGTCTGGAATGCGGTCCCGGTGGGGGCAGGGGCGGGGCTGGTCGGTCCCGGTGGTGATTTTGCGCCTACTTGTGCGTGTGGCGCGCGTGGGTGGGTCATTGATTCGCGTGGGGCTGGGGCGGTGCTGGTGGTGTCGGCCTATGTCGATCACGAATGCGTTGGGTATGCGGTGGTGGATGATGCCGGGCCTGCGGCGTCCCCGCCGGGTGGCGCGGGGGCGCGGGCGTTTGGCCTGACGTTTGTGCGGCCGGTGTTTGCCGATGAAGCGCTGCGGGTGCAGGTGGCGGATGCCGGGCTGGGCGATGCGGGGCCGGGTGATCCCGGGGTGGCCGCGCCCTTGGTGCTTTATCCCGCCGGGCAGTTTGATCGGCATGTTCCCGCGCTGGGGCCGGCGGGGGCAACCGGGTGGGTGTGGTTGCCGCGCGGCGGCGATGCGCTGTTGACCATTATCGCCCGGCTGGATGGGGTGGTGATCGGGTCGGTCGACGTGGCCGTGGAGCGGCGCGATGCCGCGCGGTTTGGCGGGCGCGACGGGTGCTATGGCTTTGTGCTCGATTTTCCGTTCGATATCTTTGCGCCAGAGGTCACCTTTTGCGCGGTGCAGGACAGTTTTGAATATGAATGCGTGGTGATCGCCGATCCCCGGCCCGCCACGGCCTCGCCGCTGATCGGGTTTTATACGCTCGACCAGGCCGATCCGTTTATCGCGCCGTTTCGCCACGAAAGCGCGCTGATCAGCGCGGGCGCGGTGGCCGACAGCTTTCTGTTTTTTGATCAGCCGGTCGCCGCGCCGGCACTGCCGGGGGCCTCGACGATCAATTATTACGGGGTGCCCGCGCTGTCGTGGCGCGATTCGCCGGTTGAAGGGGTGGATGGCGGGCGGTGCATCACCGCGCTCGCGGTCGATCGCGTCTATCGCCAGGGCGCGCTGCTGGTGATGGCCGGGTGGTATTTCGGCGCGGCGGAGCTCGCCTTTGCCGCCGGCGAGGGCGCGGTGGCATGCGCGCCCGATGCGCTGCGCCGGTTTGACCGGCCTGATGTATCGACCGCCTATGCCCGGCATGATCCGGTGGTCGTCGGCTTTGTCGCGGTGTGGCAGGCCGCCCCGGCCGAACAGATCTGCGTCGCGCTCGACCTTGCGCCGGGCACGCGGCTGATCGTGCCGCTGGCCGATGGGCAGCCGCTGGCGGCGATGGATGCCCATTGCGCCGGCATGGTCGCCGGCATGCTGATGCGCGGCGGGGCGATCGATCCGGCGGTGCTGGCGCCGATCCTGCCCGCGCTGCCGGTGCTGCCGGGCGACAGTTTGCAGGCGCGCGGCTTTGTCGAAACCGCGCGCGGCGTGCCCGGGCTGGGCGGGCTGGTGGCGGGGTGGACGGTGGCGCCGCCGGGGGTGCGGTTCGTGCTGGCCGATGGGGCAGGGCATGTGCAGCCGATTGACCACGCCGCGCGATGGCATCGCGGCGATATCGTGGCGGCGATGGGCGGCGAATTCGGCGCGCATGCCGATGATGCCGGCCTGCTGCAGCGCTGGCCCCACGATTGTGCGCCGGGCGCGCCGATCCTGCTGCTGGCGCTGATCGATGGCGATGCCTGGGTGGTCGGCGGGGCGCAGTGGGCGGCGGCGCCGGTTGATCCGGTGGCGTTTGCGCAATGGGCGTTTCACTATCCCACCCCGTGCGCCGCGTTTCACCGCCGCCTGGCCGAGCACGACGGGCCGATCCTGACCCGGCTGATCGAAGCGGCGATCGCGCGGCGGCCGGCGGCGGAGCCGGTGGTGCACGCCTATGGCCGGGGCCCGGCCGCGCCGCGCGTGGCGGTGATCATCCCGCTGTTTCGGCGGCATGATTTCATGATGAACCAGATGATCGAATTCGAACGCGACTTGTGGCTCAAGCGCCATGCCGAAGTGATCTATGTGATCGATGATCCGCAGCTGGTCGATCCGGTGGCGGCGAGCGCCGAGCGGCTGTTTGCCACCCATGGCGTGCCGTTTCGCACCGTGTGGGCGGGGCACAATCGCGGCTTTTCCGGCGCCAACAACGTGGGCGCGCGGCTGGCCAGCGCGCCGTGCCTCTTGCTGCTCAATTCCGATGTGGTGCCAACCCGGCCGGGCTGGCTGGAGGCGATGGTCAAGACGCTGGCGGCGGATGATCGGCTGGGAGTGCTCGGCGCGCGGCTGCATTTTCCCGGCGGGGCGGTGCAGCATGATGGCATCGCCTTTCAATGGACGCCCGATTGGGGGGGCTGGCTCAACAAGCATCCCGGCGCCGGGCTGTGCCTGCCGGTCGAACCGCACCAGCCGGTGGAGCGCCCCGCGGTGACCGCCGCCTGCGCGCTGCTCTCGCGCGCCGATTATGAGGCGGTGGGCGGGCTCGATGAAACCTTCCTGATCGGCGATTTCGAAGATACCGACTTGTGCCTGAAAGTGCGCGCGCTGGGCAAGACGGTGGCCTGTCTGCAAACCGTGGCCGGTTTGGTGCATCTGGAACGGCAGTCGTTTTCGGCGATCGGCAGTGCGGGCTTTCGCGATCGCGTCGCGCGGTTCAATGCCTGGCAGCATGATCGGCGGTGGGGGGCCGTGATCGCCGCGATGCCGCCTTATGACGATGGCCCCGGCGGCGCATGAGGGCGCTGGTCATCGCGCATGCCCACCCGGCGTTCAGCGTCGGCGGTGCGGAAATTGCCGCGTATGACCTGTTTCGCGCTTTGCGCGATCGCGGCGTCAGCGCCACCTTTCTGGCGCGCACCGACAGCGCCGCGCGCGCGCCGGGCAGCATCAGCCTGTTTCGCGCCGATGAATACTTGTGGCGGCAGGGGATTGGCGATTGGTTCCGGCTGACCGCCGAATTCGGCCATGCGGTGATCGATGAATTTCGCCAGTTCCTCCGGCTGCACCGGCCCGAGGCGGTGTTTGTGCAGCACTATGTGCATCTGGGCGTCGAGATTTTTCGCGAGATCAAGCGGACTTTGCCCGATTGCCATGTCGTGGCGACGCTGCACGAATATCTCGCGATCTGCCACCGCAATGGCCAGTTCGTGTGCAACGGCAGCAAGAAGCTGTGCCACGAAGAGCATGTGGACCGCTGCGCCACCTGCTTTCCCGAACACAGCCCGGGCGATTTCTGGCTGCGGCGGCATTTCATCCAGAGCCATTTCGACCATGTCGATCACTTCGTCTCGCCATCGCGGTTTCTGATGCAGCGCTATATCGCCTGGGGCATTGCCCCCGACCGCATCACCATGATCGAAAACGGCCAGGCCCACAGCGCCGCGCCGCCGCCACCGCCTACCCCGGGGGCCAAAGTGCGGTTCGGCTATTTCGGGCAGATCACCGAATACAAGGGGCTCGATATCCTGCTCGCGGCGGTGGGCCAGTTGCCGGCGAAATTGCGCGCGAAGCTGATGGTTGAAGTCAATGGCGCCAATCTGGAGCAGCAGGGGCAGTGGTATCAGGATCTGATCGAACAACTGCGCCGGCCGCTGATCGAACAGGGCTGCCTGCGCTGGGCGGGGTCTTACGATCCGCCCGATGTCGGCCGCCGCATGCGCAAGGTCGACTGGGTGGTGGTCCCGTCGATCTGGTGGGAAAATTCGCCGATGGTGATCCAGGAAGCCTTCGTTCATCGCCGCCCGGTGATCTGTTCGAACATCGGCGGCATGGCCGAAAAAGTGCGCGACGGGATCGACGGGCTGCATTTTGAAGTGCGCAATCCGCTCGATCTCGCCGATGTCATGGCGCGTGCGATCACCGAGCGCGATCTCCACGCGCGATTGAGCGCGCAGGCGCCCGAGCCGCCCGGCTATGCCCAGTGCGCCGCCGCCTATCTGGCGCTGCTGCCGGCGGGCCAGCGCGCCGGGGTGGACTTGCCGGCGTGAAAGTCGGCTTTATCGCCACGCCGCTGCGCGCCGATCAGGCTTTTGCCCAGCGATCGGAATACCTGTTTCAGCAATCGGGCGGCAACACCGGCAACTTTGCCTTTGTTCAGGCGATCAGCGGGCACATCGGCGATGCGTTTGATCTGCTGCCCTGGCATGTCCACCCCGATCAGGTGCGCGGCCGCTATGATGCCTTGGTGATCGCCTGCGCCAACCAGATCGGCGCGCATACCGATCTGGGCGCGCTGGCCGACAATCTCGATCGCATGGGGGTGCCGATTGTCGCGATCGGGCTGGGCGCGCAAGCCGGGGCCATGGCCGGCGATGTGACGATAAGCGCCGGCACGCGCCGCTGGCTCGAGGTGATCGCTGCGCATGCCGCGACCGCGGCGCCCAATTTCGGCATGCGCGGCGATTATTCGTGGCGGCAGATGGAAGTGCTCGGGCTGGGGCAGCGTGCGGCGGTGATGGGGTGCCCGTCAAACCTGCTCAATTGCGATCCGGCGCTGCCTGCCGTGCTCGGCGCGAATTTTGCGCGCAGTGCGCTCGACCGCGTGGCGGTTCCCGCCGGGCATCACTTGTGGGCGCAGCTTGGCCCGCTTGAACGGCAATTGGCCGATATCGTCGATACCACGCGCGGGCTCTATGTCGCGCAATCCGAATTGGACATGATCCGGCTGGCGCGCGGGGAATTTGACCGGATCGATCCGGATACCTTGGCCGCGCTGCATCGCTATATCCGGCCCGGCCTGAGCGCGGAGCAATTCAGGATCTGGTGCCGGCGCCATGGCACCTGTTTCAAGGATGCGACATCGTGGCTTGAGGCGATGCGGGTGTTCGATTTCGTGGTCGGCCCGCGTTTTCACGGTGTGATGCTGGCGCTGCAGGCGGGCACGCCGGGCGGGGTGATCGCGCACGATTCGCGCACGCTGGAATTGTGCCAGACATTGTGCGTGCCGGTGCGCCCCTGGCATGAACTGGACGAGGGGATCACCGTGGAAAGCCTGCGCGCGCTGTTTCCGTTTGATGCCGCTGCTTATGCGCGCCGCCGTGTCGCGCTGGCGCGGGTCTATGTCGGCCTGTTGCAGGCGGCCGGGATCAGCCCGGCGCCCGCGCTCGCGGCGCTGGTTGGCAACGGGATTTAGGGGCTTTCCAGCTTTTCCTGCTCGTCGCATGTGAGCCGCCTGCTTAAGCGCCATTGCTTTACGTGTTATACCAGCAAATCTATACAAACGCCTCGGGGTTGCGTTTGATCGGTTTACGGGAGGAAAGTTTATGGTCGACGCCGCAGGTTTCAGGCGGTCGGTAAGGAGCGCAATTGCTGCCGAGAATTGGGTCGAACTTGATGAATTTGTAAGAAATGGGTTGGAGTGGCTAAACGATAATCCCGGTGAATTGCTCAGAACTGCTGCATTGATCCAGAGTACTGGCCTCAATAGCCTGCTTGGAATTTTTTCTCATTTAAAACCAAGCAGCTATGGGGAATCTTTGGCCAAAAGAGACTGGGTTTTATTGCAGGAATTTTGTTTAAGGAAAATGGGTGCGTCATATCCTGATGAAAATGGTTGGGTTTCAGATAAGTATATCACGGAATTTTCAGAGATTATTGGCTATAAAAAGTATATCGAGGTAAATCCTCTTGAATATGCGCTTGAAAATTGGAATCAAATAATAAATTCCGGTCGATTTATTGACATAAATGAATTTGAACAATTGATCGTAAATAAGGTAAAAAACGTAGAGCCATTTTCGTTTATAAGAATTGGCGATGGTGAGGGTAGATTTATAGATTCTCAATATCCGCAAGAATTGAAGAATAGAATTGATTTTATTGCAGAAAACGTATGGTTCTGGAATTCTTCATCATTTCCCGATCATGAATTTTTTGAAATATTTGTGAACTCTTGCAAAAATTCTGATGTCCTTGGACTCAATCCTGCCAATAGGATAAAGTTTGAATTTTTCAATTCACTGATGGGCTATGTGGGCGTTTTGGAAGGGAATAAGTTTGGATTAAATTCTCCAGATGTCAACTATGTGGAGAATTCTATCACAGTACCATTGGATAATAAAAAATTCATTGATAAATTGATTAGTGATAGTGGTAGCGTTGTATTTATATCGCCTAATACAGATTTTCAAAGTAGATTTGATTTGTCTGAAGTTAAAGTGAATTACTTTGAGCTGACTCCTGAAAATAACATTGCTATGAAAGGCGTGGGTTCTTCAATTCCTCATTACCCGCAATTGTTTGATCAAGTTTGTAAAAAAATACGAACGCATGGACCGGATCTATATATAGTTGGTGGTGGAATTTTCGGAAAAATATATTGTGAAATGGTCAAAAGGGTTGGCGGAATTGCGCTGGATTTTGGATCATTATTGGATTTGTGGGCCGGACGAAGGACTAGATGAAAAAATAGTCATGATTGTATTATTAAAAAATTGGTAATTGCTGCGCTTTAAAGGATCGTAGGTGAATTAAGGGGATGTGTGATGAGTAATAATATAATGAAATTCATTCAGATCCTGATAATTATTTATTGTACGATTTCTCAAAGAGCATTGGCGGATAGTCCTACCGCATGTGCGATCCGCTGGGATGCTTGGTACACGAACGGTCCTCACGATCCGGGCGCTGCTACGGCTGCTGTTTTGAGCAAGCCTCAATGGCGCGATCGGACGCCCTTGCATGCCCAGATTGACAATAATGGCCAGGTCATTTTTCGACCGAGCCAGCAGTCCTTTGATGCTGAAATTCGTGATGCCGCTCAGGCAGGCCTTTGTTGGGCCTATCTGACATATGGTCATCAAGGCAAAATAGATCTTAATGATCCTATGATGCGAGGTTTGGTGCTCCATCGCAATTCACCAATCAGGAATAAAGTAGCATATTCATTAATTCTCCAAGCGAACACTATTGGATCTCCTGATAATTATAGAGATGCAGTTGATCAGATTTTGTTTTTTACGCGGGACGATAATTACAAAAATATTTTGGTCAATGGTGTTAAAAGGCCGCTACTGTTTTTCGACTACGATCAGGCGGATGTCAGCAGATCGTTCAGCCCGTCTATGGCGGTTCTGCGCTTGCCGTTTGATCTGATCGCGCGACAAACCCGTGCACTTGGCCTTGGCAACCCATATCTGGTTGTCCTGGCTCCGACCGGGGCTCAGGCCGAAGCGGTGCGCCGGGCGATCGGCGCCGATGCCATCTCCAGCTATACGGTGGGGCGCCGCAACGGCCATGTGATGCCCTGGGCGGACTATGAAGCGACTTTTGCGCCGCAGTGGAACAGCTATGCCGCCGCGACGCCGGCGGGGGTGGTGCCCACGCTCAGCACCGGCGGCGATATCCGCGCGCGCTGCGAAACGCCGCCGCCGTGGGATCGCGGACGGTTTCCGGCGGGCGTGCCGTGCACCAATTATGCGGTGAACCCGACTCCCGGCCAATTGGCCGGCGAATTCCGCGAAGCCGCCGGCTGGTTGCGCGCGCATCCCGGCAAAGACCCGGCCAACCTGCTGCTGGTCTATGCCTGGTCCGAATGCGATGAAGGCGGCAATTGCCTGATGCCGACGTATGGCGATCCGACCGGTGCCAAAGTGCGCGTGATCAGGGATGCGCTGGCCTTGGGGCCGATGCGTCCCTGATCAGCGCGGGGCGGCGCAGCAGCGCCCCGCTTCCCTGGGTTACCCGGCCTGCGCCAGCACCATCTGTGCGCCGGCGTGGCCGTTGGCGGCGGCGCGGCGGTACCATTGCTTGGCCAATTCGATGTCCTGGTTCACATTGATACCGGCCGCCAGCACATCGCCCATCCAGGCTTGCGCAAACGGCACGCCGCCTTCGGCCGCCTTGTGGAAATAGCGGAAGGCTTCGCCAAAATCCTGTTTGGTATGGCGCCCTTCATAGGCCATGTGGCCCAGCACCGAAGCCGCCTGAAAATCGCCGGCATCGGCGGCGGTGCGCAGCCAGCGCACGACATCTTCAGGGCGTGCCGGATGCGGCATGGTCGGGTCATTGATCGCCGCGGCCAGCATGCAGCAGGCAACGCCATTGCCGGCCTCTGCGGCAATCTGCAGCCAGTGCATCGCGGCAGCTTCGTCGGCGGCGACGTATTGGCCTTCGCGATAGAGGTTGATCAGCGCCCACATCGCCTTTTGATTGCCGCCGTGGGCGAGCTGTTCCATCCGGGCGATGCCGGTGATGCCGCCTTGCGCCGGTTCGTGGCCAAGGATTTCGAGGAAGGCGAGGTTGATTTCGGCATCGCTGCTGCCGCGCAACGCAGCTTCGCGATACCACCGCGCGGCCTGGGCAAAGCTCTGTTCGACCAGCTTGCCCTCGGCATGCAGGATGCCCAGTTGCAGGCAGGCTGCCGCGCTGCCGCGTTCGGCGGCTTCGGCGAGCATCGCGGGCACCGTGGCAAGCGTTTCGGCCTTGTCCGACGCCAGCGCGATCCGGGCGCGGTGGTACAGCGCATCGACGCTGCCCTGCTCGGCGGCCTGGGCAAACACCGCATCGGCGCGCGCGGCATCGGCCGCGCTGTCGCCGCTGCCGGCGCGGATCGCGGCGAGCAGTTCGGTCGCTTCCATCCGCCCCTGAGCGGCGGCGCGTTCGAGCCACATCCCCGCCTTGGCCAGATCGCGCGGCACGCCCTGACCCGAAACATAAAGTCGCCCGAGCAGCCATTGCCCGACCGGATCGCCCTTTTCGGCGGTTTCCTGAAAGGCATGCGCGGCGGTGATGAAATCCTGCGGCACGACATCTTCGATCAGCAGCATGCCCAGCGCATTGGTCGCGCCGACATGCCCGCGCACCGATGCCCGGCGGAACCACGATTCGGCGGCCGACACGTCCTTGGCCGTGCCGCGACCGAGCCGGAACAGATCGCCCACCACGGCCATCGCCTGCAGATTGTCGGCCTGCGCCGCGTCGAACACCAGGCGAAAACCGTCCTCGTCGCTGCCCGGCGCCTGCTTGTCGAGGATCAGGCAGCCCAGGTTGGTCTTCGCCTGCGCATCGCCTTGCGCCGCGGCCAGGCTGAACCAGTGCGCCGCCTTGGCCAGATCGACCTCGGGGCCGGACAGGCAGATCGCCCCCAGCACGCGCTGCGCCACCGCGTTGCCCTGGTTTGCCGCGGCGTGCAGATGCTCGCTGGCCCGGGTGCTGTCGGGGGCGACGCCCATGCCGTAATGGTATTGCAGCCCCAGCCGCGCCTGCGCATCGGCCAGGCCATGGCTGGCGGCCATGGTGTTCCAGTGCAGCGCCTGCGCCTGATCCGGCGCGACCGACAGCGCGGCGAGGATCGACGATGACTTGCCGCCGGATTGACCACCCTGCCAGTCGCCGCGTCCCGACAGATAGATATCGCCCAGCCGCGCGGCCGCTTCGGCCGATCCCGCCTCGGCCGCCTGGCGGTACCACTGTTCGGCCTGGCCGAAATCCTGCAGCACGCCGATGCCCAGTTCGAACACTTCGCCCAGCCGCAACGCGGCACCGGCATCGCCGGCTTGCGCCGCGGTCTTGCACATCGCGATCGCGTCGGACGTGCGGTTTTCGGCAAAGGCCGCCTCGATCGCTTCGAGCGAGGGGGTCTGGCTGTGCGATCGGCCAAAGCCGAACAGGCGCCGCAGCGATGCGATCATTGCGGTTCCCTCATGGCTTCCTTCGACGTCCGCAAGGGGCCGTCAATGAGATACGACAGGATGGTGCGCCGACCGGCCAATATGTCGCCGATCAGTGTCATGCCGGGGACCAGGCGAAAATCCTTGGGCACTTTGATCAGATTGACCTTTTCGATGCGCACGCGGGTTTTGAAATAGGGCGGGACAGGATTGCCGTTGGTGTCGGTCGTGAATGAGCCTTCGCTGACCGACAACAGCTTGCCCTCAACCGTATTGTGACGGATGAAGTCATAGGCATCGAGCTTGAGGGTCACTTTCTGGCCGGCCTCGACAAATCCTACATCGGTTGCCGGGATATCAACTTCGGCTTGCAGGGTCTCGCCGATCGGGGTCAGCGTGAACATCGGTTTGGTTGTGGTGCTTGTGCTGGTGGGATCGATGACCATACCCACGGATATTTCACCAATATCGAGGACAATGGCATCCTTCGGCGCACGCAATTCGATCAGATCGCTCACTTTTTGCGCTTTGACGACCGAATCCTGGTTGTCATTGAAATCGCGTTTGGCTGCGGCCAGCTGCGTCGCCAGATCGTCTTGCCAGTGGCTGATAAACACTTTCCGTTCCGCCACCAGCGCGGCGAGATCATGCCGCGCCTGCGTTGCATCATGCTCGCTCTCGAGTTCCTCCCGCTTTGCGGTAATCGCGTCATTGGTCGCCATCATGGTGTTCAATTGCGAGCCATAACCGGTTGATTCGAGATCGGACCGCATGGTGCGGATCTTTTCGGCGATCACGAATTGCTTGTGGTAGACTTCGGCATCTTCGACAGCTTTCGCGAGCACGGCTTTGGTCGACGCAATCTTGGCGTCGTAATCCGCAACACCTTGGCGATATTCGTCCATGCGCTGCAGATAAGTCGCCAGTTGCAACTGCCCGTCGCTGTCCGCTGCCGCCGGATGGTAGGGGCGACCGTCCAATTCCGCTTGCAAACGCTCGACCAGCGCGTGGCTTGCCGTATCGTGTTTCTGGTATTGGGTCAGATCGGCATTGGCAAATGTCGGGTCGAGCAGCGCCAGCACCTGCCCCTTGTGGACAAAATCGCCACGATGGACTTTGATCTCTTTGACAATCGACAATTGGAGCGGTTGGACAAAAATCTGGCCTTCGGTCGGCAAAATTATCCCGGTTCCTGTCACCACGCGATCGACGTGGGTGATCGCCGCGCTGATAAAGAACAGTGCCATCAGGCCGGTCAGGATGTACAGGACCTTGAAGCTGTCACGCGGCCTTATCCCGGCGAGCACGGCCTGGGTTTCGGACTGAAACGCGGAAATTTTCTGGCTCGCTGCCAGATGTCCTGATTCAGAAGGCATTGGCTTGCTCCATTGCCATGGCTTGCGAGCGATCCGGGTTTTGCGTGTACCACATGTGCTTGTAGATCTCGTTCTGATACAACAGCTCGGCATGGGTGCCGATGCCGTTGACCCGCCCCTTTTCCATCACCACGATCTGGTCAGCATTGACCAGCATCGACAGCCGGTGCGACACGCAGACGATCGTGCGGCCCTTGGCGATGCGGAACAAGTTGGCGTTGATGATCGCTTCGGATTCGGCATCAAGTGCCGAGGTCGCTTCGTCGAGGATCAGGATCGGCGGATCAAGGATCAGCGCACGGGCAATCGCCAGACGCTGGCGCTGCCCGCCCGACAGGTTGGTTGCGCCTTCGGCCAGCACCGTGTCATAGCCTTTGGGCATGCGCTCGATGAATTCCTCGGCGCCGGCCAATTGCGCCACGCGGACAATCTCGGCAAACGAGGCGTTGGGCTTGGCAATGCCGATATTGTCGCGGATGGTGCCGCTGAACAGGAAGTTTTCCTGCGCGACAATGCCGATATTGGTGCGCAGATGCGTCAGGTCCATCTCGCGCAAGTCCATGCCATCAATCTTGATGATGCCTTCGTATTGCGCGTTCAGCCCCTGCAACAGCCGGGTGATGGTGGATTTGCCCGAACCCGAGCGGCCCATGATGCCCACCACTGTGCCTGCCTCGATGGTCAGGCTGACATCGTCGAGCGCCAGGGCGGCAGTGGGCGAATAGCGGAAATTGACATGGTCGATCGTGATGTTGCCATGCACCGGCATGCGCAGGCCGGTGCCGGCGCGTAGCGCTTCAGCGGGCTCGTTGAGCACCCGCGCGACTTCATGCACCGCTTCTTGAACTTCGCCATAATCGAGCAGCAAGTGTGCCATTTGCACGATGGGTTGGGTCGCCCGCCCACCCAGCATGACGAATGCCAGCAGTGTTCCGGCTTGGAAGGTATCCGGCACGGAAAGTGTCAGGTAGGCACCAAGCAGGAATGACCCGCCATAGATCAGGCGCTCGAACGGCAAAGTGATGCTCTGCATCACGTTGGCGGTTTCACCAGCATTGTATTTTGCCGCAACGGCAGTGGCCACCAGCCCATCCCATTCAGACCGCCGCCTCCCTTCGAGCGCCAGCGACTTGACTGTCTTGATGCCGTAAATGCTCTCGACGAGATGGGTGTTTTTGCGCTGTTCGGCAATCACCACCTGCCGCACTGCCCTGCCGATAATCGGCATAAAGGCAGCAACAATCATTGCGATGATGACGCCAAGCCCCAGAATAAAGAATGTCAAAGCCCAATTTAAAATGAACAAGACCGGTATAAGGCCGATCAGCACGAAACAATCCAGAAAAGTCTGAAGCAACTTACCAGTGAGAAAGCCGCGGATAAGCCACATCTTGGACAACCGTGATTGAATAAGACCGGTCGGATTTTTCTCAAAATATTCCAAAGGAAGCGCCAAAAGGCGCTCCGACATATAAATCGACATTTTCGCATCGATGGTCGTTGCCAAGGTTTCAAGAAAAAGCCTCCTGGCAAAGCCGATACCAACTTCAAATAAAATCAGTACTGCCACACCAACCATTGTCAGGTACAAGGTCGAGAAACTCTTGTTTGACAAGACGCGGTTGAGCACTAGCATGACGATCAACGGCGGCGACAACGAAAACACGGTCATTGCCACTGACGCGATACCGATATCACGCATAAAGCGCTTTTCGCGCAGCATCTGGCTGGCAATCCAACCAAAACTGAACGGCTGATCGGTGGCCGCAAAGCGGTTGCTTCGCCGCAAAAGGATCACTTCCCCGGTGCTCAGGCGGTTGAAGCGCTGTTCGTCAAGCGCGATCACTTCGTCGCCGGTGGCGGCTTCCTGCGCGATCAGCACATGGCCGTGGGCGGTTTCCGGGGCGATACCGTTGATGATCAGGTAAGTGCCGTCGCGCATCGTCAATAGCGCCGGCAACGATTGTTCCAGCGAGGCAATTTCGCGCCAGTCGACGCTGAGCGCTTCCATCGAAAAGCCGATTTCGCCGACGATCGCCGAAATCGCGTTCAGCCCGAGCTGCTTTTTCGAATTGGGATAGGCGCGCTGGATCTCGTCAAACGAAACATCCATCCCCGCCTTTTGCGCAATCACCGCAAACGACCGGAAGAACTGTTCCGATGCTACCAGCGTGTCGGACAATCCGTCCGCAGAGACATCGGCGCGGAGCAGGTATTTGCGCACCGCATGCGTGATCGCGCCGTAAGTTTTCGAAATATCCAACTTCATCTGGCCATGCCCCAATGAGTAACGACGCCACGGTGCTGCGGATCGTGTCCGGTGCCGTTGGCCGCCTTGTGCCCGATCCGGTTGCCTGGTCGGTTCCGATCGCGATCGCCGATCTTCATCTGCCGCGGCATTGTCCCGATACGCTCGCCCGTCGTCAACCAGCCTGCATCACTGTCTTGCGGATCGGTAAAACCACGAGTGGGGGCATAGCCGGTCTGACTGGCGATAGCCACCCTGTCAATTTGCGCCGCTGCTTCATGGCCGGTTGTCCCGCCAGTGCTGACGGCGCGGCGCCTCGTTGCCATTACGGGGTCGGCCCGGATGGCTTGGCCCGCAGTTCACCGTCCTGCACCGGGACAGGTTTGGCCGGCTTGACGAGGCTGAGCGGGGCAGGATCGCTGCTCCAGTCCCACACCGTATCGGCAACCTGCCGGTAATGCGCCAGCGGATCATAGATATCGGCCGGCTCGATGCCGAGGTTGCTGGCGCGGGCCTGGCCCATCGCGGTCAGCAGGTTGAACGCGGCGATATAGGCATCGCGCCGCGCGGTGACCAATTGCACTTTGGTCACCAGCACTTCCTGTTCGGCGTTGAGCACGTCGATGATGGTATAGGCGCCGAGCTTGTTGCCTTCGCGCACGCCGACCACTGCCGCTTCTGCCGAGGCAACCGCGGTTTCGCTCGCCTTGATGATCGATTCCGAGGTGCGCCAGGCATAAAATGCCGCCCGCGTGGTTTCCTGCACGGCGCGGGTGACCGAATCGACCGTGTCGAGCGAGGCGCTTTCCTGCGCTTCGGCCTGACGCACCAGCGCCGATGGACGGCCCCCCTGATAGAGCGGCACGGTCACTTGCGCGCCGACAACCGCGACACGCTGATGCTGACTGTATTGCGACGCCAGACCGGCGGCCTGGCCATAAGTCCCCATGTAATCATCATATTCATAGCTGCCGACGCCGGACACGCGCGGCAGCCGCGCGCTGGCGGCACCGCGGGTATCAAAATGCGCGGCGCGCGATTTGGCGCTCGCCGACTGCAGGTCGGGATTGGTTTGCAGCGCGGTCTGGACCGCATCATCCGCGCTCAGCGGCAGTCCGACCAGCGGTTGCGGTGCCCCCAGCGTATCGGGCGCCACTCCGGTGATCCGGGCAAAATGTTCGCGGCTGGCATCGAGCGTGACTTGCGCCTGGAGCAGCAAGGCCTTGGCCTGTTCAAGCCGATCGCGCGATTGCGCGACATCGGTGCGGGTCAATTCGCCTTTTTCATAACGAATAGTATTGCCCTTCAGCGTCTGCGCCAGGGCATCGACGTTCTGCTGGTTGATATCAACCACCGCTTCATCGTGAATCACCCCGACATAGGCGGCGACTGCTTGTGAGAATACGTTGCCTTCAACTGCCTCCAGATCATGGCGGCTGGCCACCACGCGCTGCTTGGCGGCGGACACGGCGTTGGCCACTTTGCCGCCCTGATAGATCGGCACCGACAGGCTGCCGGTCAGCGCCAACTGATCGGTCGGCCCGACAATCACGGTGCTGCCCGCAGAGAGATAGCGGTTGAAGCCGGCGGCGGCTTGCAGACTGGGCAAACCGTCGGCGCGCGCCAGCGGCACCCCGGCGTCGGCGGCGCGCAACTGGTCTCGCGCCACTTTCAAATCGGGATTGTTTTCATAGGTTTGCGCCAGCACTTCGGCGAGGGTCCAGGTCTTCGCCGCGGCCGGGGCCAAATGCGTTGGCGGCGCAGTGTCGGCAAGCGCAGGAACCCCCGCCGAGACGAGCGCCAGCGCTGCCAGCGGCCGCAATGCCGCCGCCGCGCCTGCGGGCCCACGCTTGATTCGTCTGTCATTCCGCAACTTGGTCAATGATCATGATCCCGTCATCGCGCCATCGGCCGGCGCCCGCAGGCGTACTAGCATACCCAATTTGGCGACGTCCACGACTAAACCCGCAAATGTGCCGCGCGGCGCGGTCATGATCGGCAAAAAAATGGTGAGCAAATGCTGCAATTGCACCGTTAACAGCGCGTGATGAGCAGGCGTTTACCTGTGCCGCTGCACCGCTGCCGATCCGACAATGCTTGGTGCTGCATGGCAGCGCTCTCACCGTATTGTTATGTTACGTGCGCAAGCAACTGCCTCAGTTTTATAACCAATAAAAAGGTTAACACCAGATTGAGCGCCCTTGTTGCACCGCAGCGGTGAAGCAATTGACAGGGTATTTCGAATCGGATACGGGTTTTTCCTAAGGCATTCCACAGCGGTTTTGGTGCAGCGGAAGAGGTGAGCCGGCTTTTGGCCAAAGGGCCGGTCGGATCAGTCCTCTCGGGCGTTCATAACCGCAGTTGGTGCGGCGGATTTTCTTTTTTACTCGGAGAAGTGATGTGACTGTAACGGTTACTGGTGGTCAGAGCATAACCACGAACACGAGCGGTCCCAACACGACGATCGTGTCCAACCTGCTCACGGCATTGGCTGGTTCGGGATCGACGACGGTCATCACCGATCCCAATCAGGCGCCCTCCGGCTCCGGTTCGACCGTGGCGAACTTCAACTCCAGCGCGGTGCCGAGCTATACCGCGCCGACCGGCGTCGATGCCGTGATCATCTCCGGCAGCAGCCCGACCGACATCACCGGTAGCTCGACCACCAGCCTGCTGGTCGGTGGATCGGGCAACGACACGATCACCGCTGGCGGCAGCGGGTCGATTGTTGGCGGCGCCGGTGCGAACCAGATCAACGTTGCGGGTTCCGATCAGGTGATCTCGGCGGCTTACGGCACCGACACGATCAACCTCTCGAACGGCAATGCGACAATCTCGTATTCTTCGACGCACGACACGTTGAACCTGACCGGCGGTACCAACACGGCAACCACCGCGAAGGATCCGAACAGCGGCGCGCTCAACAGCCTCAATGTCAACATTACCGACGGCACCAACCAGATCACCGTTGGTGGTGGTTCGATCAATGCTTCGGGCGGCAATTCGACCGTTGACGCTGTGGCGCGCTCGCTGGATGTCACGCAAAGCGGTGGCGCCGGGCTCAGCGTAACGCTGGATGCCGGTCCGTACTACGACGCCACGTTGAATGGCACCGGCGATTTCACGCTGAACCAGACCGTTGCGGGTGGCTACCAGGTCCATCTGGGCGGCAACGACACCGTCTATTTGGGCGCCGGTCACGACACCATTACCCAGACGACCGGATCGACGACCCTTTATGGCGGGTCGAGCGATCTCAAGTATACCGGCGGCAGCGGCAACGACAGCATCACGCTCGGCACCGGCAATTCGACGATCATCGCCGGCAACGGCAGCGACACCATCAATGTGACCAGCGCGATTGCCACCACGCACACGTCGATCAGTGGTGGTTCGGGCAACGAACAGATCACGCTGGGCATGGGCAAGACCACCGTGACCGCTGGCTCCGGCAATGAAACGATCGTCGCCGGTTCGGGCAAGCTGGTCGTCAACGGCGGCTCGGGCCATGACTCGATCACGCTGGGTTCGGGCAATGCTACCGTGGTGGCCGGCACCGGCAGCGACACGATTATCGGTGGCACCGGCAATGCCAGCATCACCGGTAGCACCGGCAATGATTACATCGTGGCGGGTTCGGGCAGTTCCACGCTGACCGGCGGCGGCGGTGCGGACGTGTTCGGCTTTACCGCTTCGACTGCTCCCGGGGGTGCGAACGTGGTGATCACTGATTTCAACAGTTCCGACACGCTGAACCTCGCCAGCGGCGGGTACACCCAGCAGGATGTTGCCAGCACGAAGACGGTCTCGGGTTCGACCGTGATCAAGCTGACCGACGGCACCACGATCACGCTCAAGAACTTCACCAGCCTGACCTCGTCTGAAATTACTTACGCACACTGATGTAATTTCAAACGGTTCATACGGTATTTGGAACGCCTCGCCGCAGCTGTGGCGAGGCGTTCTGTTTTGTGTCACCCCCGCCGGGCCGCTTGACGGTCACTGATTTTTGGCGCTGATACGGTCGGGATGTGCAGTGTGAAGGTGGGCAACGGGTGACGGCTTTGGCGAAACGGAATGGCAATACATCGCCGTTCCAAGATGCCTTGGCGGCAGTAAACGCCCAGGACTATGCAACCGCGCTGCGTCTGATCGATCGCCTGTGGCGGCAGGGCCAGCGCGCGCCCGATGTGCTGGCGGTCTACATGTCGCTGCTGTTGCGGCAGGGCTATCCGCAAGTCGCCTGGCGCGTCTGTTCGCGCTATTCGAATGACCCGCTGCCGCCGCGGCTTGCCGGCTGGCAGATCGAGGCGGCGCGCCAACTGGGCAAGCTGGCTGCCGGCCGCGCGGTACTCGAAGCGACGCTGGCCCACTTTGCCATCGGTGATCAGGTGCCGTTCCGCCGCGCCGCGCTCGATCTGGCACAACAGGCCGGACTGGCCGGCTGGATCGGGATTACGCCGGATCTGCGCCTGACCGGGGCGTTTTGCGACACTGGCGATGCGGCCACTGTGGTTCATGTCCATACTGCCGCTGGTCAGATGGTCGCGACGCTGGACCAGGCGACCAGTGCATCGCGCGAAGCCGCCTTGGCCGGGATAGCTTTCGTTCCCGGCATGGGTGTGACCGTCAAAGGTGATCGCCCGCTGGCCGGGGCCGATTTGCGCATCCCGCCGCACTATGGCCTGGTGTTCCGGCCCGAAGTGACCGCCAAAGCCGTGACCGGAACGATCGGACTGGCGTGGAGCGACACCGCGCCCGACCTCTATCGCCGCGTCAGCGACGGCCTCGTTCCGGTCGACTTGGTACCTTGCGAAGACAGCCCGCTATGGACATTCACCGTGCCGATCAGGCTGGGGGACCGGTTTCGCAGCGGCGCGATCGATCTGCACGCCCGCTTGCCCGACGGGCAGATCGTCGCTTTGCCCGGCTCGCCGTTTCCGGCGGCACGCATCAAGCCGCGCCGCGACGGTTCGCTGTTGCAGCGGCTGGGGTTTGGTCGCCGCGCCGCCGGTGGCGGCGTGCGCCCTGCGGCGATTGTCATTCCGGTCTATGACGATGCGGAAAAGACCGAATTGTGCATTGCCAGCGTGCTGGCCACCACCGCCGCCGATGTGCCCTTGGTGATCGTCAATGATGCCAGCCCCAATCCGCTGATCGCCGACTATCTGCGCACGCTCGACGATATCGCGCGCGTGCGGGTGATCACGCTCGAGCACAACCAGGGCTTTCCCGCCGCGGTCAATATCGGCATGCGCAGCGTGTCCGATCACGACATCGTCATCCTCAATGCCGATACCGTGGTGTTTGCCGGCTGGCTCGAACGGCTGGTGGGGCATGCCGAACGCGATGATCTGGTCGGCACGGTCACACCGTTTACCAATGCCGGCTCGATTGCCAGCTATCCGGGCGGCGTCGAATCCGCCTGCGATCGGGCCCACGCCGAACAGCTTGACCGCTTGGCGGCGCGCATCAATGCCGGACAGGCGGTCGAAATCCCCACCGGGGTGGGGTTCTGCATGTATATCCGCCGCGACTGCCTGACGCAGACCGGCGAATTCGATGCCGCGCTGTTTGCCAGCGGCTATGGTGAGGAAAACGATTTCTGCCTGCGTGCGCGGCGCGACGGCTGGCGCCACGTGCTGGCGACCGACGTGTTTGTCCATCATGCCAATGGCGCCTCGTTCGGCCCGCGCAAGGCCAGCCTGATGGCGCGCAACCAGTCGCTGCTCGATTTGCGCTATCCCGAATATCCCGCAGAAATTGCCGCGTTTCACGATGCCGACCCGCTGGCGCCGTTCCGCCGCGCGCTCGACATGGCGCGGTTGCAGGACGAAGCTGCCGAACATGTCCTGCTGGTCAGCTTTGACGGGTTTGGCGGGGTGGTCCGCCATGTCGAGGAACGCGCCGCCGCGCTGAGCAATCTGGGCTATGCGCCGCTGTTCGTGCTGGGGGGTGACGGCGGCCGCATCACGCTCAAATCGCCCGATCAGGCGTGTCGTGATCTGGTGTTTGCCGGTGACGCGGATATCGCGGTGCTGTGCGATTTCCTGCGCAGCCTGACCATTCCGGCGATCGAACTGCACCACTTGCTCAACGTGCCGACCCAGGTGGTCGCCGCGCTGAGCGAGCTCAACGCCGGGATCGACATTTTCATCCACGATTTTTCGTGGCTGTGCACGCGGATCAGCCTGCTCGACGGCGATGGCAAATTCTGCGGCTTGCCGGGTATTTCCGCCTGCCGCGAATGCTTTGCGCGGTGGGGGGCGATGGACGGGATTGCCCTGCCGATCGACGATCTGCGCGCGCAAAGTGCCCGCCTGTTCGGCCTCGCGCGCCATATCTTCATCCCGTCCGAAGACGCCCGGCAGCGCTATGCCCGCATCTTCCCGGGCGTGCGGTTCGAACTGCGGCCGTGGGAAGTGGTGCCGTCGGTGCTGATGCCGACCAACCGTACTCCCAATCCGGTGCGCAAGATCGCGGTGATCGGCGGGATCGGCGATCACAAGGGGTATCAGGTGATTGTCGATTGCGCGCGCCATGCCGCGCTGCGCTCGCTCAATCTCGAATTCGTGATCATCGGCTATACCAAGGAAGACGGCGCCGAAGACAGCGACAGCGCGGTACTGGCGCAGGCCGACAATGTCTTCGTCACCGGGTACTACGATGACGAGGATCTGCCCTATCTGATCGCGCGCGAGGCGCCCGATGCCTTTCTGTTTCCCTCGATCATCCCCGAAACCTGGTGCTATGCGCTGACCGCAGCGCTGCAGACCGGGTTGCCGGTGGTCGCCTTTGATCTGGGCGCCATTGCCGAACGGCTGCTGGCCGATTACCCGTTGATCCGGCTCTTGCCGGTTGACGCCCGGCCTGCGCAAGTCAATGAAGCATTGCTGGCAGTCTGTGATCAGGCCAGCGCCGCCCCGGCGCCCAAACGGGCGCTGTCACAAGGCGGCGTGTGGGACAGCATCCGTTTCGTCCAACAGGATTGGTTACCCGTGCAAGACAAGCCCAACCCGATCAGTGCCTCGGCCGACCTGCTGACTTTGGCAAGGGGTCTGTACCTGTTCACGGTGCCGCGCACAGGCCGCACCGATACCGATGGCGCCAACCGGTTCGTGCCGGCGCTGCTGGTGTGCCCGGCGCCGGGCAATACCGAAGACGACTTTGAGCTGATCAAGGCCACCGCCGGGCAGAACCAGTGGCTGACGCGCGAAGGCGACAGCATCGTCGTCAAGATCAAATCCGATGTCGCTTCGGTGATGGTGATGATCCTGACCGTGCCGGGCATGCCGCCGCTGGGTATCGAAGTGGCCAAGCTCGACGGTGAATCGCTGATTTCGACCCCGCCCGGCGCGCCGCCGGCAGCGGCCCCGGCGCCACAGGCCCCGCCGGTTGCCGCTGGACGCAAGCGCAAGGACGCGGCGATTGCCGCACCCGCGCAACCGGCCGAGCCGAAGAACGAACTGGCCTGCCAGATCGTCGCCCACCTCGCCAATTTCGGCGATACCATCTTTGCCACGCGCGACTGGGTGGTGGCGCCCGATGGCAAGAGCCATATCGAAGCCTTTTCGATCATGCCGCTGGTCAATACCGCGCCCGACGGGCTGGAATACATGGCGCTGTCCGACAGCGGGCTGGAAACCGGCTGGCTCGATCACGGCCGCATGTGCGGCACCCGCCGGGTGGCAGCAGCGCTGCTCGCCTTTGCCATCCGGCCCAAATATGGCCCGTCGACCAAGCGCTTCAATTGCGAATATTTTGGCCGATTCCAATCGGGTGTGACGATCGGGCCGCTCTACAACGGGGCGGTGTGCCGGTCGAACAAGCCGGGCGACCGGCTGGTCGGCATGTGGGTGCGGGTGATCGAAACCTCGCCGGCCGAGGTGGTGATCGAAGGCCAGCAGGCATCCAACTGACCTGACCGACCGGTAACTCCGGCCGCGCACAAACGGACATAGGCACGCGACAATGGCTTCCCCCAAAATTCTGCTCAATATTGGCTGCGGCACGTCGGGGGCCGATCGCCTGCCGGCCTATTTCGCCAATTGGCAGCATGTCCGCGTCGATATCGATCCTGCGGTGCAGCCCGATATCGTCGCCGACATCCGCGATCTTTCGGTGATCAATGAAGGCGCGGCCGACGCGGTATGGACCTCGCACTGCATCGAGCATCTCTATCAGCATGAAGTGGTCGCCGCGTTCCGCCAGCTTTCGCGCGTGCTCAAACCCGATGGCTGCGCGGTGATGCTGGTGCCCGATCTGCAAACCGTTGCCCGCTACATTGCCGAAGACCGCCTGACCGACGTCCTCTACCAGTCCCCGGCCGGCCCGATCACCCCGCACGACGTGGTGTTTGGCCATGGTGCCGCCGTGGCGGCAGGGCGGCTCTATATGGCGCACAAGACCGGGTTTACCCCGACCAACCTGATCCAGTCGCTCGAAGGCGCCGGGTTTGCCGAAATCGTTGTGCGCCGCCGGCCCGAACAGCTCGAACTGGTGGTAATCGCCAACCGCTCGCCGTGGCCCGATGCGGCCCGGCGCAATGCGATGATCGCTGCGCTCGGCCTATGATCTACCTGTTCGTTCACCAGAACTTTCCCGGGCAATACAAAAATATCGTCCAGCATCTGGTGGCCGATCCGGCCAACACGGTCTATTTCGTCAGCAAGCCGAATGAAAACTGGATCACCGGGGTGATCAAGCTGGTCTATGCGGTGGAAGAGCAGGACCGGCCGGGCTGCCACCCTTATGCGATCGATTTCGATGGCGCGGTGCGCCACGGCGCGGCGGTGGCCAAATCGCTTGAAGCCTTGAAAAAGCAGGGCGTGCGCCCCGATGTGATCCTGGGCCACAGCGGCTGGGGCGAAATGCTGTTCGTCAAGGATGTCTATCCCGACGTCCCGGTGGTGTCGTACTTCGAATTCTTTTACCTCTATCAGGGCGCGGATTCCAACTTTGACCCCGAATTCGGCAACAGCGCGGTTGATCCGATGCTGCTGCGCGCGCGCAATGCGATCAATGCATTAAGCTGGCTGTCCTGCGATGTCGGCAATACCCCGACGCAATGGCAATTGCGGCTGCACCCGCCGGAAATGCGCGAGCGGATCAAGGTGCTGCACGAAGGCGTCGATACCAAACGGGTCGCGCCCGACCCCAATGCCTCGGTCGCGCTCGGCCCCGGTCGTCCGACGTTTCGCCCCGGCGATGAGGTGGTGACTTATGTCAGCCGCAATCTCGAACCCTATCGCGGGTTCCACGTGTTCATGCGCGCGCTGCCCGAATTGCTGGCGCGGCGGCCCAATGCGCATGTGCTGGTGGTTGGCGGCGATGATGTCAGCTATGGCGCCAAGCTGGGCAACGGCATGACCTATCGCCAGCTGATGCTCAATGAACTGGGCCCCCGGCGCGAGCTGGAGCGGGTGCATTTCCTCGGCCAGGTGCCTTATGAAACCTATCTGTCGGTGCTCCAGGTCTCGGCAGTGCATGTCTATCTGACCTATCCCTTCGTGCTGTCGTGGTCGTTTGTCGAAGCGATGGCGGCGGGCTGCGCGATCGTCGCGTCAAACACCCCGCCGGTTGCCGAATATGCCGAACACGGCAAACACGCGCGGCTGGTCGATTTCTTTTCGACCGAACAGATCGTCGATACGGTTGCCGAACTGCTGGCTGATCGCAAGGCGGCGCGCGATTTGCGCCGCAATGCCCGGCGGCGGGTGGTCGAATCGCTCGATCTGCACGGGGTGATCCTGCCGGCCTGGCGCGCCTTCCTCGACGAGGCGGCGGCAAACAGGCGCGATCCGGCGGCCGATCTGCTGGCGTAACTGCCCGCGGGGGCCTCAGGCATCCGGCGCACCACCCGGGGTTGACCCGTCGTGCCATTCCACCGCGATGCCGATCCGCGCCAGCCATTCGTGCGGCAGCGTGCCGCCGGCGCAGATGATCACCGCATCGTTGGCCAGGCTGCGCTCCTGATCGGCGGTACTGACCAAAACCGCATCAGGGGTGATCGCCAGCGGCCGGGTCTGGCGCAGCACGGTGATTGCGCCCGATTGTTCCAGCCGTTCGATCAGCGCGCGATTGGCCGGCGCGGCGCGGGTAAACCCGCTGCCGCGATGCACCAGCGTAACGTGCGTTGCGTCCACTTCGGCCAGCATTGCCGCCGCCTCGAGCGCGGAATCGCCGCCGCCGATCACCGTGACCCGCTGCCCGGCAAAGAGCGCCGGATCATCGAGCCGATAGGCCACTTTGGCCAGATCTTCGCCCGCCACACCGATGCGGCGCGGGCTGCCGCCGCGCCCGGTTGCCAGCACCACCCGGCGCGTGCGCAGGCGGGCGCGGTCGGTCACCACTACCCACGCCTCGCCCTCGCGGACAATGGTTTCGACGCGTTCTTCAAACCGGGGCTGCAAGCCGCCGCGCTCCAGCACATCCTGCCAAAAGGCCAGCAAGGCTTCCTTGTCCACCGTGCCCAGCGCCACGTCGCCGATCAGCGGCAAATGCGCGCTGCCGGTCATCACCAGCTTGCCGCGCGGATAATGCGCGATCGATCCGCCGAGGCTTGCCTGATCGACCACCACGCAATCGAGCCCGTGCGCGCGGGCGCCCAGCGCCGCGGCGATCCCCGCCGGACCGCAGCCGATGATCACCACATCATGGGCCGCGTCGCCGGGCGGGGCAGGGGACTGGCGCAGTTCGCGGGCAATATGGTCGATCACCGCGCCGCCCTGGGTGATCGCATGGCGGATCAGGCCGCGCCCGCCCAGTTCGCCGGCGACATGAATGCCGGGCAGCACGGTTTCGCCCCCGGCGCGCAGCACCGGCACCGCGATCGGATGCGCCGCGCTGCCAAACACCAGTTCGATCGCGGTGGTCGGGCAGGCATCGCGACAGGTGCCATGGCCGACGCAGGCCGAGGGCTGCACCAGCGTCGCGGTGCGCCCGATCAGCCCCAGCACATCGGCTTCGGGACAGGCGCGGACACAGGCGCCGCAGCCGATGCAGCGCGCCGGATCGATCACCGGATGCAGCCCCGGCGCGGCGGTCAGCCCTTTGGCGCGGGCGGCATCGAGCAGCGCGCGATTGGCGTGCGAGCGCCGCGCATGGTGCCAGCCCCAGCCAAGGCCGGCCAGCGCCAGCGGCAGGGCATAGACCGGAACCAGGGCAAGCGTGGCAATCATCCAGACGGGCTCGTTCACCTTTGTCTGCCATCAGCGACATTTGGCCTGAAATTGCCAGCACAATCTGGCATCACAGCGCCGATGGACAGCAAAGGCGGGATTCGCGCGGGCGACAGGGCCCCCACTGGCCCGGCGCTGCCGGCCGGGTGGGCCGATGCGCTGGTCGGGCTGATCACGCTGGCGGGGCTGGCGTGGGGCTGGCAGACGCGCGCCGATCCGGCGCTGGCGCCGCAGGGCTGGCCGGGCTGGTGGATCGGGCTGGTGGCGGCGCTGCTGATGGCGGCATCGGGCGCGTTTTCGTGGCGCAAGCGGGTGGCCACGGCGCGCGGATCGGTGGCGGCCTGGTACAACGCGCATATCCTGTGCGGGCTGGCGGGGGCCGATCTGGCGCTGACCCACGCGCGGTTTGCCTGGGGGGCGATCAACAGCAATTTTGCCAGCGTCGCGGCGGTGCTGGTGGTGATCAGCGGGCTGATCGCGCGCTATGCGCTGGCCCCGGCGCGGCGCAGCAGCAGCGGGGTGCTCGCCGCGCTGGCAGAGGGCTGGCACTATGCCCATCTTCCGCTGTTCGCAGTGATGGTCATGGCGGTGCTGCTGCATGTCTATATGGCGCATGCCTACTGATGCGCGGCATGCTGCGCCTCGCGCTGGTGGTGCTGGTCGCGCTCGGGGTGATCGGCGTGGTCCATGGCGAAACCGCGATCGAACGGCTGGTCAGCCCGGGGCCGCTGTCAGCTGCGCACGCCGCGCTCGAAAACAACTGCAAGGCCTGCCACCGCTCGTTTGATCGCCACGCGCAACCGGCGCAGTGCCTGTCGTGCCATCGCGGCATCGCGCGCGATCGCGCCACCGGCACGCGGTTCCACGGGCTGACCGAGGCGGCGCGGCAAAGCGATTGCCGGCAATGCCACCGCGAACATCGCGGGCTGACGCCGCCGCTGGTGCCGCAGGATTTTCGCCATTTCGACCATGATCATCAATCGGCCTATGCGCTGACCGGCGGCCATCGCCGCACCCGCTGCGCCGCGTGCCATGTGGGGATGACCCGGTTTCGCGAAACCCCGCAGGCCTGCGCTGCGTGCCATGCCCGGCAGGATGTCCATCGCGGCGGGCTGGGGTCGCAATGCCACGCCTGCCACACCACCGCGCGCTGGCGCGATGTGCTGCGGTTTGATCATGACCGCACCCGCTATCCGCTGACCGGCGCACACCGCACCACCGCCTGCCTCGACTGCCATCGCGGCGAAGTGTGGCACGGGGTCACCACGCAATGCGTGGGCTGTCACCTGCGGCAGGATGTCCACCACGGCGCCGACGGGCGCGATTGTGCGACCTGTCACGGCACCGCACGCTGGCGCACGATCCGGTTTGACCATGACCGCATGACCCATTTCCCGCTGCACGGCGCGCATGCCACCACCGCCTGCATCGGCTGCCACGCGCTGACCGCGCGCCCGGCCGCCGCGCCGATCACCTGCAACGGCTGCCATCTGCGCGACGATGTCCATCGCGGCGCCGATGGCCCCAAATGCGAAAGCTGCCATGGCGAAACGAGCTGGAAAGTCGCCAAGTTCGACCACAACCGCACCGCCTTTGCGCTCACCGGACTGCACACCCGCGTCACGTGCGTGGCGTGCCACCCCAAATCGGTCGATACCGTCAAAGTCGGCACGCGCTGCATCGACTGCCATCTGAAAGACGATGTCCACAAGGCGACGCTGGGCACGGTGTGCGAACGCTGCCACAAGACCACCGGATTCCGCATCGCCGGACTGCCGCGCATCAGCACGCCGTGGCGCAGCACAATGCTGCCCGAAAAAGGCGATTTTCCGCGCTCGGGCCTGAAGGATTGAAGCAAAAAGGGGGGGCTGCCATGGGAATTGCCGCATTGTGGGATCGCCATGTGGTGCCGCGCCTGATCCGCTGCGCGTGCAGCCAGCCGGGGATCATGGATTTGCGCCGGGCGATCGTGCCGCAGGCGGCGGGCGCGGTGTTTGAACTGGGCTGTGGCGGCGGGATCAATCAGCCGCTCTATGACCGTGCGGCGGTTACCCGCTTTGCCGGGGTCGATCCGTCGCCGGCGCTGATGGCCGATGCCCGCGCCATGGCGCAAGGCTGGCCGTGCCCGGTCGATCTGCGGCAGGCGGGCGGCGAGGCGATCCCGTTTGACGATGGCAGTTTTGATACTGTGGTCACCACCTATACGCTGTGTTCGGTGCACGATCCGGCGCGCGTGCTGGGCGAATTGCGCCGCATTCTCAAACCCGGCGGGCGGCTGCTGTTTCTCGAGCATGGCCTGGCACCCGATGCCGGGGTGGCGCGCTGGCAGCGGCGGATCGAACCCTTGTGGCGCCCGCTGATGGGCGGCTGCCACCTGACCCGCGCGGTCGGCGCCGCGTTGCCCGCCGCCGGCTTTGCGATCGACCGGATCGAGCGCGGCTATTTGCCCGGTGCGCCGCGCTTTGCCGGCTGGATGGAATGGGGCAGCGCGCGCGCCTCGCCATAAGTCGAAAGCCATTGTGTCTTGCACATGACTTGTGCGCGGCATAGCGGTGGCGCCAAGGAGATCCCATGACCACCGACTATGCCGCCGCCCGCGCGCTGCTCAACGATCCGCTGACCAATCGCGGCACCGCCTTCACGCTCGAAGAGCGCGATCGCCATGGGCTGCACGGCCTGCTGCCGGCGCAAGTGTTCACGCTGGCCGATCAGATCGAGCGGCGGCGCAAGATGCTCGACGGCATGGAATCCGATTTCCACCGCTATGCCTTCCTGCGCGAATTGCAGGATACCAACGAAGTGCTGTTCCACGCGCTGGTGCAAAGCGATCTGCCGCGCATGCTGCCGCTAGTCTATACCCCCACTGTCGGCGAAGGTTGCGAACGGTTCAGCCAGATTTTCCGCCGCCCGCGCGGGCTGTTCCTGTCGTGGCCCAATCGCCACCGCATCCGCGAGATCCTCGCCGATCCGGCGTTTGACCGCGTCAAAGTGATCGTGGTGTCCGATGGCGAGCGCATCTTGGGCCTCGGCGATCAGGGGGCAGGGGGCATGGGCATCCCGATCGGCAAGCTGGCGCTCTATACCGCCTGTGCCGGGTTCCACCCCGCCGAAGTACTGCCGATCCTGCTCGATTGCGGCACCGACAATCCGGTGCGGCTGAACGACCCGCTCTATATCGGCTGGCACAGCCCGCGCGTGCGCGGCGCCGATTACGACAGCTTTGTCGAGGAATTCGTCGCGGCGGTTGATGAACGTTGGCCCAATGTCCTGCTGCAATGGGAAGATTTCGCCGGCAAGAACGCCTATGATCTGCTCCACCGCTATCGCGACCGGCTGCTGACGTTCAACGACGATATCCAGGGTACGGCTGCCACTGCGGTCGGCACCCTGCTGGCGGCGGTGCGCACCACCGGGGTGCCGCTCTCGGCGCATCGCATCGTGATGTACGGGATGGGCGCGGCGGGCAGCGGGATTGCCGAAATGCTGGTGCGCGCGATCGTGGCCGAAGGGATCGACGAAGCCGCCGCACGCCGCGCGATCTGGGCGATCGACCGCGACGGGCTGATCGTGGCGAACATGGCCGGGCTGGGCCCGCAACAGGTCGCGTTTGCCCGCGATCCCGCCGATGTCGGCGACTGGCCGCGCATCGGCAATGGCCGGATCGGGCTGGAACAGACCATCGCCCATGTCCGCCCCAGCGTGCTGATCGGCGCCTCGGGGCAAAAGGATGCCTTCAACGAAGGCGCGGTGCGGCTGATGGCCAGCCTGGTCGAACGCCCGGTGATCTTTCCGCTGTCAAACCCGGTATCGCGCGCCGAAGCGACCCCGGCCGACATCCTGCGCTGGAGCGATGGCCGCGCGATCGTCGGCACCGGCAGCCCGTTCGGCACCCCGGGGGTGACCCAGGTCAACAATGTCTATGTCTTTCCCGGCGTCGGGCTGGGCGCGCTGGCGGCGCGCGCCAGCGTGGTGACCGATGGCATGTTCATGGCGGCGGCGCGCCGGCTGGGCGAACTGGGCGCCGAAATCGGCGATGGCGGCCCCGGCCTGCTGCCGCCGATCACCGCGCTGCGCGAAGTGGCGCTGCGCATCGCCATCGCGGTGGCGCAGGCGGCGCTGGACGAAGGCGTGGCCGGGGTGGATCGCGAGGCGATCAGCCATGATGCGATCGCCGCGCAGATGTGGCACGCCGCTTACGACTGATCGGCCATTACACCGTCTCGGGCGTGCGCTCCACCACCGGCGCCGCGCGGGCGGTATCGGCCACCGCGGTGCGGCGCTGCTCGCCCCAACTGCCGCCGCCTGACAGGAACGCGATCCACCCCCAGCACGCGCCGGCATGGCGCAGCAGTTGGAACGTGAACGGTTCGAATACCGAAGCGACCAGCGCCGGGCCGAGGCCCAGCCCTTCGTTCTGGCCGGTCCAGCGGCGATAGAGCGCGATCGACCACAAGTGAAAGGTCAGGTCGATCACCACTTTGCCCGCCATCACCAGCGCGATCGCCCCCGCCAGCGGCAGCGCCCCGCGCCCCAGCAGCAACACCAGAATGCCGAACGCGACCAGCCCGAAAATCGGCTGCGCGGTATCCAGCGCCTTGACCACCAGCATGCGCGTGCCGAGCCGGCCAAACGCCGGATTGCCGACCATGTCGCGGTTCCAGTGCTGGGTCTGCAAAAACCCGCCGAACCAGCGGCGGCGCTGGCGCATGAAGGCCATCGGGCTGGCCGGGGCATCGGTGCTGGCCACCGCGCGGCCGATCACCCGCACGCGCCAGTCGATCCCGGTTTCGTGGGCATGGCGGTGCATGCGGTGGATCAATTCGTAATCTTCGACCATGCAATCGGCATCAAACCCGCCGACCGTGACCACCGCCGCGCGGCGAAACCCGGCAAATGCGCCCGAAATCAGCAGCAGCCCGTCCTGTTGCATCCAGGCAAAGCGTGACAGGAAATTGCGGACATATTCGTACCGCTGAAACCACTGGAACAGCCGTTCTACCGGCTGCTTGCCGCAGATCGGCACCAGCACCCCGGTGGCGGCAACCAGTTCGGGTTCGGCGGCAAAGGCCTCGCGCATCGCCGCCAGCGCGCCCGGCGCGAGCAGCGTATCGGCATCGACCGTCAGCATCAGTTCGGTATCGAGCAGCGGGATCGCGGTATTGAGCGCGCGCGCCTTGCCGCCATGCGGCAGCCGCAGCCAGCGCAGCGAGGGCAGCACCGGCGAAGGCGCGCTCATCGTGCCAAGCTTGGGCATGTCGAGCCCGTAGACATCGCGCAGCACAGCGGCGCTGCCATCGCTCGACCCGTCATCGGCCAGCACGATCACCTCGGGCGGCTGCGCTTGCGCGGCCAGCGTGTCGATGGTGATGCACAGCGATTGCGCTTCATTGTGCGCGGCGATGATCGCACCGAGCCGGGCATGCGGCGCATCGGCACGCGGCTGCGGGGTGGCGCGCATGACATGGCGCAGCGGCCACAATTGCAGCGCGGTAAACGCCAGCAGGAACGTGTCATAGCCGATATAGGCGAGCCCCACCGACCAGCCGAACAGGCTCTGCCGGATCAGGCTTTGCCACAGCAGCACCACCAGCAGCACCGGCCCGGCCCAGCCGAGCAGCGTGCCGATCAGCGGCACCGGGCGCGGAGAAAGGCGGGGAGAGAGTGCTTGAAAGCCGGGGTCAAGAATGCTCATGTGCGGGAACCTGCAAGGCCAAAGCTGAACCGGGGCTGATGCGCCGGCGGGCCATGACAGGTTTTGCCTGCGGTTCCTACTGCTTTTGCCGGAGAACAGACAAAATGCCCGAAAGACCAATGCTTGAACGGTACAGTGCGGTTGCCGTCGTGCTGCACTGGCTGGTCGCCATCGCGATTATCTATAATTTGTGGGTGGGACTGGGGTCGCATTCACCGTGGCCGCGGCCGACGATCGATCTGCACAAATCGATCGGCATCGTGGTCATCGGCCTGGTCGTGCTGCGCGTCTTGTGGAAACTCGGCCATCCCGGCCCGGCGCCGCTGGCCAGCCTGAAACCGTGGGAGCGCAAGCTGTCGGTGGGCGCGCATCACTTGCTCTATCTGCTGATGGTCGTGGTGCCGCTGGCCGGATGGCTGCACGATTCGGCATGGAAAGACGCCGCCGGCCATCCGCTGGTGCTGTTCGGGACGATCCCGTGGTTTCGCCTGCCGCTGTTCGGCTGGCTGAGCGATGCCGGCAAGGATCAGTGGCACGATGCGCTGGGCGCGCTGCACGGCCTGTCGGCCAAGCTGCTGATCGGCATCCTGCTGCTGCATATCGCCGGCGCGCTGAAGCACCAGTTCATCGATGGTCAGGCGCAGTTCAAACGGATGTGGTTCGGCAAATAGGCGGCTGATCCGGCGTGGCAGGCGCAGCGGCCGGGACCATGCGGCCACCCCGCGTGATGGGGGTGGCCGATCTTGCGCTGTTCTATATCGTTACCGGCATTTCGCTGCGCTGGATCGCCTCGGCCGCGACCCTGGGGCCGATGGCGCTGTGGTACTGGCTGATCGCCTTCGCCGGGTTCTATCTGCCGCTGGTCGCGGCGGTGATCGAATTGTCCTCGCGCTATCCGCAGGAAGGCGGATTGTACGTGTGGATTCGCGAGACTTATGGCCCGTTTGCCGGGTTCATGGCGGGGTGGTCGTACTGGACCTCGAACCTGCCCTATTTCCCTTCGGTGTTCTATTTCGATGCCGGCAATGCGCTCTACCTCGGCGGGCCGCGCCTGCAAGCGCTGGCGGGCAGCACCGCGTGGTTCATGGGCTTTGCGCTGGTCGCGCTGGCGGTGATCACCGCGATCAACATCGCCGGGCTGAAATGGGCCAAATGGCTCCACGCCACCGGCGCGGTGGGGATGTGGCTGCCGACGCTTATCGTGGTCGTGCTGGCGGGGGTCAGTTATGCCCGGTTTGGCAGCGTCACGCGGTTTGACCCCGCCAGCGCGCGGCCGGTGTTCGATCTTGGCCATGTGATCATCATTTCCGGGCTGGCCTTTGCGCTCTGCGGGCCCGAAGCGGCCAGTTTCATGAACGGCGAAATCCGCGATCCGCGCCGCACCGTGCCGCGCGCGCTGCCGCTGGCGGGGATGGTGGTGCTGCCGGTCTATCTGCTCGGTACCACTGCCGTGCTGGCGGTGATGCCGGCGGGCGCGGTCAATCCCTTGCAGGGATTGGTCCAGGCCGGCGCGATTGCTTCGGCGCATCTGGGCGTGGGCTGGCTGGCCTGGCCGATCGCGCTGCTGATCACGGTGGGCAATCTGGGTGCGGCGAGCGGCTATCTGGCCGGCTGCGCGCGGCTGCCGTTTGCGGTGGGGATCGATCATATGCTGCCCCCGGTGTTTGCCCGCGTCCATCCGCGCTGGGGCACGCCATGGGTGGCGCTGGCGCTGCAAGGCGGGCTGGGCGCGCTGTTCTGCGTGCTGGGTCAGGCGGGTACCGGGGTCAAGGGCGCCTATGAGGTGCTGGTCAGCATGGGGATCATTGCCGCGTTTCTGCCGTTTGTCGGGATGTTCTGCGCGGTGCTGCGGGTCAACAGCGATGATCGCGCGGATCAGGCGGGCGTGACCCGGCTGCCCGGTGGCAAAGCCGGATCGATCGTGCTGGCGCTGATCGGGCTGATCACCACGCTGGTCGCGCTGGTGCTGGCGGTGCTGCCCGCCGCCGATGAAGCGAACAAGCCGCTGGCGGTGGCCAAGATCGTGGTGCTGACGCTGGTGCTGCTGGCGACCGGTGCCTTTGTCTATCGGCGCGGACGCCGCGCCGCGATGCGGCAGGCCGCGCCCGCCTGATTGCGATCAGGCGGTCACTTCTTGCGGTTCGGCCAGCCGCCGCGCCAGCCGCCCGGCCAGGAGGCGCGGTTCAAGAATGCGCCCGCCGATATAGAGCGCCACGAAAATCCCCGAAAACACTTTGCCCGAAATCTGCGCCCCGTCGATCACTTGCGATATCGCCGCGAACAGCGCGGGCAGCACAAAGCAGAACCCCAACGCGCGGCTCGACAGGTCATAAGTCAGCGAGCGGCCATCAATCACCCGCAGCACGCCATGGTCATAGATCGCCAATGGGTCCTGCGCGGCGGGATCGCGCTTGCGAAAGGTCAGGGTATCGCCCTCGCGCCGGGTGGTGGTGCCGGTGGTGTCAAACAGCGGATCGATCCGCGCAAACACCTCATCGGCGGTCTGCCCCGGATAGAGGCCGACCCCGCCGCGCACGCGCCAGATCCAGTCAATCACGCGCCAGGCCGGGCTGCTCATTCGGCGGGCACCGCCTGCGGATCATGGCCCAGCGGCAGCAGGCGGCGCAAGGGCAGGAAGGGATAGAGCATCTGTTCGCGGATCGACATGCGCCGCCCGCCTTCCTGCCCGACCAGTTCGGATTCATCATCGATGCAGGTGCCGAACAGGCGATCGATGAAGATGAAAGTCCCGGCATAATTGCAGCGCGTGCTGTCATAATCCTGCGAATGGTGCAGGCTGTGGTGTTCGATGCTGTTGAACAGATACAGCCACCAGCGCGGCGTGTTGAAGCGGATATTGGCGTGGTTGTAGACATCGATCGCCAGCGAAATCCCCCCGGCAGCCAGCGCCGCACGCGGCAGGAAATCGAAAAACCCGCCGAGGCCCAGCCCGATCAGAAACAGTTCAACCGGATTGCCCACTGCGCCCTTGAACACATTGAGCTGGGTGATGAAATGATGCGGCGCATGGGTCAGCCACAGCGGGTGCCAATTGTGCATCGCGCGGTGCATCCAGTACTGCCCGAAATCGAACAGGAACATCGTCAGAAACACTTGCAGCAAAAACGGCCAGTGCCCGGCCCACGCGGTATGCAGATTGAACGAATGCTTGATCGCATCGATCGCCGCATCGCTGCCGATATGTTTGCCGGCATATTTGACCAGCGTATAGCTGATCCCGACATAGAACAGGTCGGTGGTCAGCTCCTTCCACGTCAATTGCCAGCTGGCATGGCGCTGGCTGACCCATTCGAGCACCAGACAAATGAGCCGCAGCGCAATGCCGATCCCCACCGCCCAGGCAAAAGTGGCATAGCGATCGGGGGCAAAAGTCCAGAACGCGATCATCGCCAGCAGCACGACCGGCTGAAACCACGTGAAAAACATCTGCTTGAACGGCCCGCCGGTCACGCGCGGGCGTTGCCAGGTGGCCAGATCATGGCCGATCGTACCCGTTGCCGCTGCCTGTGTCATCGTCGTGGGTGCCCCGCTCGCGCTGTCGCTACGTGGCAGAATACCCCAAGCTGGACCAAGCGCGCTTGCGTCATTTGACGTATGCCCGGCGCGTCAGGCGCGCGTCGCCACCGCCGCCAGATCAGCGAGAAATTCGGCCTGCACCGCGGTCGGCCGCCACGAGGCGCGGGTGGTCACGCCGATATCGCGGCGGAATGTCCCCGGCGGCGGCCCGAGCGAGGCCAGCCAGCGCGCCTCAAGCTCGACCGCGACCTGATCGGGCGAAACCAGCGTCAGGAAATCGCTGTCGATCAGCAATTGGCGAATGGTCATCACCGACCCCGATTCCACCGGCACCGGCGGCTCGTTCACCCCGGCGGCGGCAAACATTGCCGCCCACGATGTGCGCAACGGCGCCCCGCGCGCCGGCAGTACCCACGGATATTGCGCCAGCGTGGCAAGATCGGGCCGGGTGCCGGCGAGCGGGTGGCCATGGCGCGCGACGATCACCGGTTCATCGGCAAACAGCGCGGTCTGCACCAGATCGGGTTCGACCAGCGGATGGCGCAGCGCGCCGATCATCATGTCGATCATCCCGTTGCGCAGGGGTTCGACCAGTTCGGCGCGCGACCCTTCGGCAATCGCGATGCGCACTTCGGGATGGCGGCGCAGAAACCGCGCCACTGCGGCGGGCAGGATCCGCGCACGCGACAGCGGCATCGCGCCGACGGTGATGCGGCGGATTTCGCGCCCTTTGAGCGCCTCGATTTCGGCCAGGCCCGCCTCAAGCTCGACCCGCGCCAGCCGGAACGATCGCGCCAGCGCCTGGCCCGCCTCGGTCAGCACCACTGCATTGCTGCGCCGCTCGACCAGCGTCTTGCGCAAGGACAACGACAGATCCTTGATCGCGCGGTGCAGCGTCGGCACCGCCAGCCCGGTCGACAGGCTGGCGCCGAGGTAACTGCCGCAATCGGCCAGCGCCAGCAGCGCGCGCATCCGCGCGGTGGTGACATGCGGGCTGATCGCATGATCGAGCGCGGCGCGCACGCGCGGCACCAGCAGATCGGCGGCGGCGGTCGGCACCATGCCATCGTGGCGGCGTTCAAACAGCGGCAGCGCCAGTTGTTGTTCGACCCGCGCCAGCGCCTGCGTCAGCGCCGGCTGCGTCAGATTGACCGCCCGCGCGGCCGCGCCCATCGTGCCCAGCGCGGCAATCTGCGCAATCGCCGCGAGGTGGCGCAAATTATAGTCCCAGATATCCATCTCCAAACCGACTATTAGCCAAATCTAATCGCCGCGCCAGCGATTTGCCCTTCCCCTAGACGCAGGTCGAGCGCAGGCGGTGAACAGCAAAGTTTTCACAGCAAAGGGCCTGCTGCCATGACCGGAATCGTTGTCCAGACCATCGCCCGCGCGCCGCTCGAGGTGATCGACGGCCTTGCCGAACTGGGCGTGGCCACCGTGCACGAGGCGCAAGGCCGTACCGGGCTGCTCGCCAGCCGCATCCGCCCGATCTGGGCGGGGGCGCGGATTGCCGGATCGGCGGTGACGATCAGCGCCCCGCCGGGGGACAACTGGATGGTCCATGTCGCGATCGAACAGTTGCAGCCGGGCGATATCCTCGTGCTGGCGCCGACCTCGCCGTGCGAAGACGGCTATTTCGGCGATCTGCTGGCGACTTCGGCGCAGGCGCGCGGCTGTCGCGGGCTGGTGATCGATGCCGGGGTGCGCGATGTGCGCGATCTGACCGAAATGCGCTTTCCGGTGTGGTCAAAGGCGATCTTTGCGCAAGGCACGGTGAAAAACACGCTCGGTTCGGTCAATGTCCCGGTGGTCTGCGCCGGCGCGGCGATCCAGCCGGGCGATGTGATCGTCGCCGATGATGACGGGGTCTGCGTGGTCCCGCGCGAAACCGCCGCGGCGGTGCTCGCCGCTGGCTGCGCGCGCGAAGCCAACGAGGCCGACAAGCGCGCCAAGCTGGCCGCCGGCGTCTTGGGACTCGATATGTACAAGATGCGCGAACGGCTAGAAAAAGAAGGATTGAAATATGTCTGACGGCGTGCGCTGCATGTGGCTGCGCGGCGGCACGTCAAAGGGCGGCTATTTCCTCAAAGGTGATCTGCCCGCCGATACCGCCGCGCGCGATGCGTTTCTGCTGCGGGTGATGGGTTCGCCCGATCCGCGCCAGATCGATGGCATGGGCGGCGCCGATCCCTTGACCAGCAAAGTCGCGGTGGTGTCGCGCTCGGATCGGCCGGGGATCGATGTCGATTACCTGTTCCTCCAGGTTTTCGTGGATCAGGCAATCGTCACCGATGCGCAAAACTGCGGCAATATCCTCGCCGGGGTCGGCCCTTTCGCGATCGAACGCGGGCTGGTCGCCGCCACCGGCGATGAAACGCGCGTGACCATTTTCATGGAAAACACCGGCCAGGTTGCGGTGGCCACGGTGCAGACCCCGGGCGGGGTGCCGACCTATGCCGGGGATGCGGCGATCGACGGGGTGCCCGGCACGCATGCCCCGGTGCCGCTGGAATTTCGCGATACCGCCGGATCAAGCTGCGGCGCGCTGCTGCCCAGCGGCAATGTGGTTGACAGGATCAATGGCGTGGCGGTCACCTTGATCGACAACGGCATGCCCTGCGTGGTGATGCAGGCGGAAGAGCTTGGCATTACCGGCTATGAAGACCGCGACTGGCTCGACAATGCCACCGACTTGAAGGCGCGGATCGAGGCGATCCGGCTGATCGCCGGGCCGTTGATGAACCTCGGCGATGTGGCCGACAAATCGGTGCCCAAAATGATGCTGGTCGCGTGTCCGCGCCATGGCGGCGCGGTGACCGTGCGCAGTTTCATCCCGCACCGCGCGCATGCCACGATCGGCGTGCTCGGCGCGGTCTCGGTGGCAACTGCCTGCCTGCTGCCGGGATCGCCCGCTGCGGCGGTGGCCACGGTGCCGGCGGGGGCGCGCAAGACGCTGTCGGTGGAACATCCCACCGGCGAAATGAGCTGTGTGCTGGAAACCGACGCTGCCGGCGCGGTGGTCAGCGCCGCACTGCTGCGCACTGCGCGCAAATTGATGGATGGAGTGGTGTTCGCATGACCGACCGCATCGTATCGTGGCACAGCGCGCCCTCGACCCCGCGCTATGTGCCGCCGCCGGGCGCGGTTGATGCGCATTGCCACGTGTTCGGCCCCGCCGAGGCCTTTCCGTTCAGCGCCAAGGCCAAATATCTGCCCGCCGACGCCGGGCCGGACATGCTGTTCGCGCTTCGCGATCACCTCGGCTTTGCCCGCAACGTGATCGTCCAGGCCAGTTGCCACGGCACCGACAACGCCGCCACGCTGCACGCCATCGCCCGCTCCGAAGGGCGCGCACGCGGGGTTGCGGTGGTCGATCCGGCGATCAGCGAGGCCGACCTGCACGCGCTCCACGCCGGCGGCATGCGCGGCATCCGCTTCAATTTCCTGAAACGGCTGGTCGATGATGCGCCCAAGGACCGCTTTCTCGAAGTGGCGCGGCGGCTGCCCGCCGGCTGGCACGTGGTGATCTATTTCGAGGCCGATATCCTTGAGGAACTGCGCCCGTTCATGGACGCGATCCCGGTGCCGCTGGTGATTGACCACATGGGCCGGCCCGATGTCGCGCAAGGGCCCGATGGCGCCGACATGCGCGCCTTCCGCCGCCTGCTCGAATCGCGCGAGGATATCTGGTTCAAGGCGACCTGCCCCGATCGGCTCGATCCGGCGGGCGATCCGTGGGACCGCTTTGCCGATGCGGTAGGGCCGCTGGTCGCCGATTACCCGGCGCGCGTGCTGTGGGGCACCGATTGGCCGCATCCCAACATGCAGGATGCGATCCCCGATGATGGCCATCTGGTTGACATGATCCCGCGCATCGCGCCGACCGCGCAGTTGCAGCAGCAGATGCTGGTCGACAATCCGATGGCTTTGTACTGGGCCGATTGACCAACGCGCTTGCAGTCACGGCGGCGCAGTGGTCTGATGCCCTCCATGCAGTTGCAGGTGTTTCGATCGCTGTGGGGGTGGCAGGGCGACTGGGCGGCGGTGGCCGCGCAAACCCGCGTGCTCGGCTTTGCCGGGATCGAGGCGCGGTTGCCGACTGACCCGGTGGCGATGCGTGCGGCGCTGGCGGCTGAGGGGCTCGATTATATCGCGGTCGCCTTCACCGGCGGCGATGTCGTGCCCGATCAGGCGTGGACCCCGGCGCAGCATGCCGAGCACCTGTCCCGCGCGATTGACACCGCGCAGGGGCTGGGCGCGCGGTTTGTCAATGCGCTGGCCGGCAATGATCGCTGGGCGCTGGCGGCGCAGGTCGATTTCTTTGGCCGGGCGCAGGCGATCGCCGAAGCGGCGGGCATGGTGTGCAGTTTTGAAACCCACCGCGCCACGTCGCTGTTCAACCCGTGGACCACGCTGGCGATCATCGAACAACTGCCCGATCTGCGCTTTACCGCCGATCTCAGCCACTGGGTGGTGGTGTGCGAAAGGCTGCTCGATCACCCCGCCGATGATCTCTCGGCGTTTGTTCAGCGGGTTCATCACGTGCAGGCGCGCGTCGGCTATGATCAGGGGCCGCAAGTGCCGCATCCTGCCGCGCCCGAATATGCCGCCGCGCTCGGCTGGCATCTCGCGCAGTGGCAGGCGGTATGGGCGGTGCACGCCGGGCAGGGGCGCGGCGTGACCACGCTGACCCCCGAATTCGGCCCCGATGGCTATACCCACCGTCTGCCGTTTACGCAGCTGCCGATTGCCGATCACCATTTGCTCAACATGTGGATGGCGCGCCATGCGCGCCGCACCTTTGCCGATTGGAGTGCCGCGCGATGACCGCGTTTGACCGTTTGCCGATCATCGATATCTCCGGCCTGTTCAGCCCCGATCGCCCCGCGCGGCAGGCGGTGGCCGATGAACTGGGCCGCGCCGCGCGCGAAGTGGGGTTTTTCTACATTCGCGGCCACGGCATCGCGCCCGAACGCATCGCCGGCCTGCGCACGGCGGCGCGCGAGCTGTTTGCCCAGGATCTCGACTGGAAACTGGCGCATCACATCGGCATCGGACGCGGGCACAAGGGCTATGTGCCCGAAGGCGCCGAATGGTACGGCAGCGGCCGCCCCGATCTCAAGGAAGCGTGGGACATCGGCTACGAAGCCGCCGACGATCACCCGTTTGTCGTGGCCGGCCAGCCGCTGATCGGCGGCAACAAGTGGCCTGCGCTGCCCGGCTTTCGCGCGGCGGTCGATGCCTATTATGCCGATGTCTTTGCGCTGGGGCGGCGGCTGTTTCAGGGCTTTGCACTGGCGCTGGGGCAGGATGAACACGCTTTCGACGCGCTGGTCACCTGCCCGCCGTCAAAGCTGCGGCTGATCCATTACCCGGTCGATCCCTCGGCCGAAGATGCCCCGGGGATCGGCGCGCATACCGATTATGAATGCTTTACCCTGCTGCTGGCCGATCAGCCGGGGCTCGAAGTGCTCAATGGCGACGGGCAGTGGATCGATGCGCCGCCGGTCGCGGTGGCGGGTGAAGAACTGTTCGTGATCAATGTCGGCGACATGCTCGAAGTGATGACCGCCGGGCAATTCGTCGCCACCACGCACCGCGTGCGCAAAGTCGCGGCGGAACGCTATTCGTTTCCGCTGTTCTACGCCTGCGACTATGCCACGCGCATCCGCCCGCTGCCGCAATTTGATCCGACCGGGGAACTCGCCGCGCAATACCCCGACATTTCGATCGGCGATCACATGTGGTCGATGGCCCTGCAGACCTATCGCCACTTGCGCGACCGCGTCGCCAGCGGCGAGCTGGCACTGCCCGCCAATGCCCGCGCCACCAATACTTTTGGCCAGTTCAAGGCGCTGGCGCGGCCTGACTGAGCGCGAGGATTAACACAATCAGCCAAGTATCTGTTTTAAAAGAGATCCGCTCATCCTGAGCCTGTCGAAGGATGCGCGCTGACACCTGCCTCGCGCGCGAAAAAAACGCGCATACTCAAAGGTTTGCGCGCATCCTTCGACAAGCTCAGGATGAGCGGAATTTGGTTTTTTGGGTGTTCCTTAACCGCCGCGGCCGGACTGGGAGCTTACCCCAGCCGGGCGGCGGCGATATCCGCGCCCTCGCGCAGCGCGGCGAGCTTCTTCCAGGTCACCGCCGGGTCGATCTTGCCATAGCCGGCAAAAGTGCCAAAGCCGCAGTCGGTCGAGGCCATCACCCGCTCGGCGCCGACGATCGCGGCAAACCGTTCGATCCGCTGCGCGATCAGTTCGGGATGTTCGACATAGTTCGAACAAGTGTCGATCAGCCCCGGCGCCAGCACTTTGTGGTCGGGAATCGGCGCTTCGGCCCAGACTTTCCATTCGTGTTCGTGGCGCGGGTTGGCCGCTTCGAACAGCACCGTGGCCGGGCGCGCAGCAAGGATCACATCGATCACCCGTTCGAGCGGGATATCATGGTCATGCGGCCCCTCGTAATTGCCCCAGCACACGTGCATGCGCAGCCGTTCGGGCGGCAGATTGGCAGTGGCGGCGTTCAGCGCCTCGACATTGGCGGCGGCGATCCGCACGAATTCGGCCTCTGACAGGTCCTGGTATCCGGTGTGACGCGACATCGCCAGATCGGGGCAATCGAGCTGCAGGTCGAACCCGGCGGCGACGATCGCCTCGTATTCGGGGCGCATCGCATCGACCAGATCGGCGAGATAGGCTTCGTGGCTGGGGTAATGCCGGTTGGGCTGAAACGCCGTGATCAGCCCGGGCGAGGCGGCATTCATGAAGCCGCGCACCGGTTTGCCGGCGGTCGCGGCGGCAAAGCGGCGGATATCATCGAGCGCGGGTTGCAGATTGACCAGCCTGACCGGGCCGATGCAGGCGGCGCGGACAAATTCCTGATCGCCCATCACCGCCGCCAGCTTGCGCCGCAGATCGGGCAGCGGGGCCAGATCGAGCGCGGGCTTGCGCGGCACATCGCCGCCAAACCCCGACAGGCGCTCGGTCATATAAGTCGAATAGCCGACTTTGCCCAATTCGCCGTCGCTGACCACGCTGACCCCGGCGGCGATCTGCCGATCGACCGCTTCGGCAACCGCCGCGCTGACCACGCGATCAAATTCCTGTTCGTCATAGCTTTCGCCATGGTCGCGCGCCAGCAGCAGCGGCACCAGCGCATCACCGCGCGGCAGACTGCCCACATGGGTGGTGGCAATGGTCGGTGTGGTCAACGATCTCTCCCGCAATGCTTGTGTTGGCGGCCGTGGATCAAAAGCCGCTTGCAATTTGTATGTAATACTAACAAATATCGCGGCAACGGCAAGCCCCTGATGGCGCCGCAAACCACCGTTTTTTCGGGAGAGAATCGATCATGACCGCCAATCTCGAATCCATCCTGTCGGGCCTGGACCACGCGCCGGGCGCGATTGTCGACTGGCTGCGCAACCAGCAGGTCGGCCCCAATGTCTATCCCGGGGTGCCCGCAGAATATACCAACTGGCGCGATGAACAACGCGCATGGAACGAAAGCTGCGTGCTGTTCAACCAGTCGTACCATATGGCCGAACTGATGGTCGAAGGGCCGGGCGCGTTCGATTTCCTGCTCGGGCTCGGCATCAACAGCTTCAAGGGCTTTGTCCCCGATCGCGCCAAGCAATATGTACCGGTAACCGAATATGGCCATGTCATCGGCGATGTCATCCTGTTCTATCTCGCCCCGGAAAAGTTCAATCTGGTCGGTCGCGCCCCCACGCTCAACTGGCTGATGTTCCACGGCGAAGGGCGCAGCGACATCACGCTGACCTATGACGAGCGCACCGCCGCGCGGCCCGACAAGCACAACCGCCGCCATTTCCGCTTTCAGTTGCAGGGGCCGACCGCTGCGGCCGTGCTGACCGACGCGATGGGCGAAACCGCGCCCGATCTCAAATTCTTCCACATGACCTGGATCGAAATCGCCGGCAAAAAAGTCCACGCGCTGCGCCACGGCATGGCCGGGCAGCCCGGCTATGAACTGATGGGCCCGTTCGAAGATCACGACACCATCCATGCCGCGCTGGTTGCGGCGGGTGCCAAACACGGGCTGAAACTGGTCGGCGGGCGGACCTATTCGTCAAACACGCTCGAATCCGGCTGGATTCCCTCGCCGCTGCCCGGGATCTATACCGGTGAAGCCAATCGCCCCTATCGCGAATGGCTCAAAGCCAACCAGTACGAAGCGGTCTGTTCGGTTGGCGGCAGCTATGTGCCCGACAGCGTCGAAGGCTATTACACCACGCCGTGGGATCTCGGCTATGGCGCCTTTGTCAAATTCGACCACGACTTTGTCGGCCGCGCCGCGCTCGAAAAAATCGCTGCCGGGCCGCACCGCAAAAAGGTCACGCTGGCGCTGGATGACGAAGCGGTGTCCGAAGCGATCTTCGGCCAGTTCGGCCGCGACGGGTTGCGCCCGAAATTCATGGAATTCCCCAGCGCGGTCTATGCCATGCACCCGTTCGACCGCGTCGAAATCAACGGCGAACTGGCCGGGCTGTCGACTTGGATCGGCTATACCACCAATTACGGCAAGATGATCACGCTCGCCTATCTCGACGAAGCCCACGCCGTGCCGGGCACCGAAATCGAACTGGTCTGGGGCGAACCCGATGGCGGCACCACCAAGCCCACCGTCGAAAAACACCGCCAGATCCGCATCCGCGGCGTCGTCGCCCCGGTGCCCTATTCCGAAGTCGCCCGCGTCGCCTACGCACCAAGCTGGCGAACCAAACAGGCCTGATCATTCACCCGGGATGGGGCGCGCGACGACAACAGCGCGCCCCCACCTCGTGGATCGATACCACATATCAAGTTCTTGATTTAACTAAAATCCGTTCGTCCTGAGCTTGTCGAAGGACGCGCGCGGACGCCAGCCCAACGCGCGGAAAAAAGTGCGCATACTCAACCGTTTCGCGCATCCATCGATAGGCTCAGGATGAGCGGATCACTTTTAAAACAGGTATGTGGCTGATTGCGTGAATCCGGTAGCCCATCCCGCCGGGATCAGTGATACCGCCGCAACAACCCGGCCAGCTTGCCCTGAATCTGCACATCGCCCGAGGCATAGATCTGCGGGTCATAAGCGGCATTGGCCGGATCGAGCCGCACCATGCCGCGTTCGCGCCGCAGGTATTTCAGCGTCGCCTCTTCCCCGCGCACCAGCGCGACGACGATTTCGCCATCGCGCGCCACTTCGGTGCGGCGGATCAGCGCCAGATCGCCGTCGAGAATCCCCGCCTCGATCATCGAATCGCCCGATACTTCGAGCGCATAGTGTTCGCCGGGGCCAAGCAGCGCGGCAGGGACCGGCAGCATCGTGCCCACTTCCATCGCCTCGATCGGGGCGCCGGCGGCGATGCGGCCGTGCAGCGGAATTTCGATCACGTCGTTGGCCGGTTCGGCGACGATCTTGCGCGGGGTGGGGGCCGGGGCCGGGGCGCGCGGGGCGCTGCGCGGGCTGGCGGTATCAGGTTCGCGGATCACTTCGAGCGCGCGCGCGCGGTTGGCGAGGCGGCGGATGAAGCCGCGTTCCTCCAGCGCCGAAATCAGCCGGTGCACGCCCGATTTCGATTTGAGATCAAGCGCGTCCTTCATCTCCTCAAACGAGGGGGAAATGCCCGATTGATCCAGCCGGTTCTGAATGAACGTCAGCAGTTCGTGCTGTTTGCGCGTCAGCATGTCCCGTTCTCCCTGCCAGGAACCGCCCGCGCGGTTCGTGAACGAATGCGGAACGATTAGGCAACCAAACGGAACAAGTCAAGCCTGCGCGCGGCAGCGGCGCCGGCCAATCACGCCATTTCGGTCAAAAACATCGGCACCGGGGTTCCAGCCGGAGCAGCGGGCGCGCCCGCTTCGCGCATGACCAGCGCATTGGCGCGCGCCAGCGGCCCGAGCGCGCCCGAATCCTGCAAGCCATCGAGCGTGACTGTCGCGCCATCCCAGTACCCGCGCAGAAATTCCATCCGGCTGCCCCCGCGCGGCATCGGTGTGGCCAGCGGCACGCTGATCGCGCGCGGCACCGGCGTCGCTGCGCCAAGCATCGCGCGCAGCAGCGGCAGCATGAACAGAAACGCGGTGACCCACGCCGAGGCGGGATTGCCCGGCAGCCCCAGCACGATCTGCGCGCCGCGCCGCGCCACCAGCAGCGGCTTGCCCGGCTTGATCGCCACCCGCCAGAAATCAAGCTCGGCGCCGATCGCTTGCAGCGCCGGGCGGATCAGATCGTGATCACCCACGCTCGCCCCGCCGCTGGTTACGATCACATCGGCCTCGGCGGCGCGGTCAAATGCGGCGATCAGCGCCTCAAGCCGGTCGGGCACCGGGCCGATCCGCGTGGCCGCCACGGGCAAGGGCGCGGTCATCGCCGCCAGCATCGGCCCGTTGCTCGCCGCGATCTGGTGCAGCGCCAGTGCCTCGCCGGGCGCGGCCAGTTCATCGCCGCCATCGATGACTGCCAGCCGCAGCGCGCGGCGCACCGGCAGCCGGTCATGCCCGGCGGCCAGCGCCAGTGCGATCGCTGCTGCAGTGATCCGCGTGCCAGCCTCGAGTACGGCGGTGCTGCTGGCAAAATCCATCGCGCGCGGGCGGATATGGCGTTCGGGCGGGCTGGGCGGGGTGCCGGTCAGGTGCAGCGTGGCGCCATCGACCGTGCTGTCTTCGCGGATCAGCACCATGTCCGCGCCGGGCGGCACCATCGCCCCGGTGCTGATGCGGATCGCCTGGCCGGCGCCGACCGTGCCGGCAAACGGCCGCCCCGCCGCGCTTTCGCCGATCAGCGTCCACGGCCCGGGCAAATCGGCGGCGCGCAAGGCAAACCCATCCATCGCCGACAGCGGCGCCGCCGGCTGATCGCGCCGCGCCACCAAGGCTTCGGCGAGGTAATACCCCGCGCAGGTATCGGCATCGCGCCATTCCACCGGCAGCGGCGCGGCCAGCGCGAGCAGGCGCGCCTGCGCCTCTGCCAGCGGCAGGGGGGGCGGACGGGTCGGATCGATCATGCGCGCCAGGTGCCCGATTTGCCGCCGCGCTTTTCGATCAGGTGTACGCCATCGATCACCATGCCTTTGTCGATCGCCTTGGCCATGTCGTAAATCGTCAGCAGCGCGATCGAAACTGCGGTCATCGCCTCCATTTCGACCCCGGTGCGCCCGGTCAGGCTGGCGCTGGCTCTCGCCACCACACCATCTTCGACCAGTTCGAAATCCACCGTGACGGCATCGAGCGCCAGCGGGTGGCACAGCGGGATCAACTCGCCGGTGCGCTTGGCCCCCATGATCCCGGCAATCCGCGCGGCGGCGAGCACATCGCCCTTGGCCACATCGCCCTCGGCAATCGCCGCGCGCGCCGCTGCGCTCATGCGGATGCGGCCGCCGGCGATCGCCACGCGGTGCGTGGCCGGCTTGGCGCCGACATCAACCATACGCGCGGCGCCCTGTTCATCAAGATGCGTCAATCCGGTCATGCCCGCCGCTGTAGCACAAGCGGCAGATCAGCCAAGCGCCGCGTCAGGCGCTGCCCGGGCGGGCAGGGTGGGTGGGGTAATAGGGTTTCGGAAGGGGTGGAATTAACGGTATGATTTAAAATAAAATTGGTTCGTCCTGAGCCTGTCGATGGACGCGCGCAGTGCTCGCGACTGGGCGCTGCTTTGTCAGCGCGCGGGGCGGGCGTGGGCGCGCATCCTTCGACGAGCTCAGGACGAACCGGTATGGGGAAGGGGGCTAGGCAAGACGGAGATAGACGGTGCTTCCGTTTCAGTCGGTGTGAAAGGCCCCCTTTCCACTCGTGAAAAGGGGGGCCAACACCCAGCGCTCAGGCCGCCTTGTCCTCGCCAGCCCCCAGCAGCGCCTCGCCCTTTTCCGACAGCAGCAGCGCGATCAAGCCGGTCAGCGGGTTGGCGCTGTCGGTGCCGTTGCCGCTGATCTGGATGCGCGGAACCACGTCGACCCCGCTGGTTTCGAGCGCCTGGGCGAGCCGTTCGAGCACCTGGCGGGTCAATTGATAGCGCGCGCCGCCGCTCGCTTCGACCTGGCGGGCGATCGTTTCAGCTGTGGCCATCCCGGTGCGGGTGATCCGTTCGGCATCGGCGCCGGCAATCGCCACCATCCGCGCCGCTTCGCCTTCGCCCATCAGCTTGATCTTGTCGGCTTCGGCGCGGGCCAGCATGCGCGTCTGATCGGCCTGTTGGGTGGCCAGCTTCAGCGCCGCCTTGCCCTCGTTTTCCTTCACCGTGATCGACAGTTCCGACTGGGTGATCGCGGTCTGCTGGTTGGCGCGCGCTTCGGCTTCGCGAAGCGCTTTTTCGCCTTCGGCGGCGACGCGTTCCTTTTCATAGGTGGCAACGCGTTCTTCGGCGACCTGCCGCGCGCGCAGTTGTTCGAGCACGCGTTCGATCTGCGCATCGTCGCCGCTCGCCGGGCGCGGGGTGCCGATCAGCACTTCCTGCAGTTCGAGGTTATAGGCATTGAACCGTTCGCGCATCTGTTCGCCGGCCAGTTGCTGGATATCGGCGCGATCCTGCAACAGCTCGATCAGCGTGCGTTTCTGCGCCACGTTCTTGAAATAGGCTGATACCATCGGATCGAGCGTCTGTTCGACCAGCCGCTTGATATCGCCAAACCGCTGCACCACCAGCGGCGCCTTGCGATAATCGATATGCACCACCACCGACAGCGGCAGCATCGGTTCAAACGCGTCGCGGGTGATCAACTGCACTTCCGCCAGGTTTTCATCATAGCGATGCGTGCCGACCGCGGCCTGTTCCCATTTCAGGATGAAATTGGTGGTCGGCACGATCAGGATCTTGCCGGCATAGGTGTTGAACGCATATTTGCCCGGCAGCAGCGGGTCTGCCCACACCCCGCGCGACCCGCGCGCGACCAGCTCGCCATGGCGATAGTCCTCGCCCGAGGTATCGCCGGTTTCGGCGCCGGTATAGCTGACCACCACGCCGACATGGCCGACCTCGATCACCGTCTTGGCGACCATTTCCACCGTGGCGAACAGCCGGTTGATGTAATAGCTGCCTTCGACCAGCACCTGCAACTGGCGCCCGCGCCGGCCGCCGGCGGCGAGGAACCGTTCGGGATCCTGAAACGAATTGTGAAACCGCGCCGTATCGGCCTGATCGGTGCCGACTTCGGGCGCGATGATCTGCTCGGCGCCCAGCGCCGGGCCGTCGTGGACGGTGACTACGCCGATCTGGTCATTGGCATCCTTGATCACCACCGCGTCAAACCCGCCGCGCGCGGTGATCAGCGCGGCCATCTGGTCAAACACCTGGGTATCGCTGCCTTCGAGCATCAGCCCGTTGATCTGGTCGCGGCTGATGATCACGAATTGCGCGAGGTTGATCGCATAAGTCCCCTCGCGCAGGATCGTGCGCTGCGGCCCCTTTTGCCCGCCGCGCGTCAGAAACGCGCGCACATCGAGAAAATCGGCGGTGGCGGCATTGCTGGCCAGCGTCTGCGTCGGCTCGAGCGGCGCCCCGTCGCGCGCAAAGACATAGCCGATCTGCCCCTGGGGAATGGTCACCAGCGGTTCGGCATGCAGCCGGTATTGAAACGGGAAGAAAAAGTGAAACCCGCCGCGCAGCACTTCGGGCTGATAGCCGGCTTCCCCCTGCAGCGCGATGATCCCGCCGGTAACCGAGCCGGACCCGCTCCAGAGTTTTTCAACTATTGCAACGCGGTTGTTGCCGACATAGCGCACCATGCCCGACACGCGCAAAAAGATCAGCGCTACCGCTATCGCGGCAGCGACATAGACCCACCCGGGAATTTCAAACATGGAAGTGTGGCTTTCTTGGCCTGTTCGATTGATCTGGCCAGACAAGAGTTACCGGCGAACTTGCCGGCAACGGTCCATTTACGCCTGTTTAGGCAAACCCCCAAAGAAAAGCGGCATAAACAACCGTAAACAACCCCGATCTGTTGCCAAATTGTCGCATCCTGTTGGCGCGTGCCACGCAGTTCGTAGCCGGCGCCAAATGATGCAAGCCGCGCAAATTCCCCGTGCAATTTCACCCGAAACCCGATCAGATGCGCGCCGCCACCACCCCGTGCGAAAGGAACCGCGCATGCCCCGCCACCGCTCCGTCCACGCCGCGCTGTGCAGCCTGATCGCGCTGGGCAGCACCCCGGCCACCGCCGCCACCTGCGCCCCGGCACAGGCCAACCCCGAGGCAGCCGTGCGCCAGATGTATGCCGCGATCGCCGCCGGTGACCGCGCCCAGACCATCGCCGCCTTTACCGAAGATGCCTATCTGTTCGATGGCGGCAAACGCTTCACCCCGGCGGGCATCACAGACACGATCCTGCAAGCCGAAGCCGCCGGCCTGAAACCCCGCTGGACGGTCGAAACTCCCGACAGCCATGTGGCCTGCGACCTCGCCTGGACCACCTGGACAATCATGGCAGCTTCACCACCCCGACCGGCGTGGAGCCAAAGCTGTGGCTGGAATCGGCGATTCTGGTTTGGCAGGACGGGCGCTGGAAAATCCGGTTCTTTCATTCGACGCCGGTAAAGGTGGCGGGGTGAGCCGGTCATTGCGGACTGCTTGGCCTGCGCGCAAATATAGAGGGCATCGATTTGATTTTTAGAGAAAAAATCAAGCCTGGCATTGCCACATTCGCTCTTCTGGCGGTGTTTTCATGGTTGGCACCACACGGCATCGCCCGATCTGTGGATGCAATGCAGGCTGAAGATGCAATTGCGGCACAATATGGCCAGCTTGATGCGATCTTGAACGCCAAATACCAGGCACTCCTGCTGAAATTACGCGGGGAGCCCCGGGAAAACCTGGTTATCGCGCAAAGGGCTTGGCTGAAATTTCGAGATGCGGAATGTAAGTATCAACTCTCATTCCCGCATCGCCCCAGCGAATCCGGGGATTTTCGGCATCAATGCCTGATCGGTTTGACCAAGGCCAGAATAGCGCAACTGGAAAACCAGCTGCAATGCCAAGGCGTCGAAGGTGATGTTGGCTGCAGGTAGTCTGCTCAGCCCCCCGTCAGCAACCCCCGCGTCGCCGCCGCCACATCATCCTGCCGCATCAGGCTTTCGCCGACCAGAAAAGTGCGGGCGCCGCATTGGGCGAGGCGCTGGCAATCGGCGTGGGTGTTGATCCCGCTTTCGGCGACCAGCAGCGTGCCCGCCGGCGCCAGCGGGGCGAGCCGTTCGGTCACGCCAAGGTCCGTGACAAAGCGGCGCAGATCGCGGTTGTTGACGCCGATCAGCCGCGATTGCAGCGCGTGGGCGCGTGCCATTTCAGCCTCGTTGTGGACTTCGACCAGCACGTCCATGCCCAGTTCGCGCGCGGCGGCTTCGATTTCGGCCATTTGCGCATCGTCGAGCGCGGCGACGATGATCAGGATCGCATCGGCGCCGATCGCGCGGGCTTCGGCGCATTGCCAGGGGTCGATCATGAAATCCTTGCGGATCACCGGCAGATCGCAGGCGGCGCGCGCGGCGATCAGATAGTCTTCGTGGCCCTGGAACCACGGCGCATCGGTCAGCACCGAGAGGCACGCCGCGCCGCCCGCCTGATAGGCGCGGGCATGGTCGGCGGGGTGGAAATCGGCGCGGATCAGCCCCTTTGACGGGCTGGCGCGCTTGATTTCGGCGATCAGCGCAAAGCCGGTGGCGGCGCGCGCGCGCAGCGCGGCTTCGAACCCGCGCGGCGCGGTTTGCGCGGCGGCGCGCTCGGCGAGATCGGCCAGGCTGGTCTGCGCTTTGCGCGCGGCCACTTCGATGCGCTTGCCGGCGCAGATTTCGGTCAATTTGTCGCTCATCGGTCCGATCCCGTCGCGCTGATCCAGCAATCGAGCAGCGCCTTGGCCAGCCCTTTGTCGATCGCTTCGGCGGCTTCTTCCACCCCTTCGTGCCAGTCGTCGGCGGCGCCCGCAACGATCAGCGCGGCCGCCGCGTTCAACAGCACCGCATCGCGATAGGGGCCGGTTTCACCCAGCAGCAGGCGGCGCAGCGCAGCCGCGTTGTAGGCCGCATCGCCGCCACGCAGCGCATCGACCGGGGTGATCGGCAGCCCGGCATCGGCGGGATCGAGCCGGCGCATACGCAGCACATCGCCGGTCACTTCGGCGATTTCGTTGCCGCCGGCCAGGCTCAATTCGTCGAGCCCTTCATCGCCGGCCACGACAAAGGCATGCGTGGTACCCAGCCGCAGCAGCGCCTCGCCATAGATCGGCACATAGGCGGGGCGGGCGATCCCGACCAGTTGGCGCGTCACTTGCGCCGGATTGGCGAGCGGGCCCATCAGATTGAAAATCGTCCGCCGCCCGATCGCGCGGCGGATCGGCATGATCCGCCCCATCGCCGGGTGGTGCCGCGCGGCAAACAGGAACGCGATGCCCAGATCGTGCAGCGTCTGTTCGGCGGTCTGCGCCAGTCGGTCCAGATTGAGCCCGAGCGCTTCGAGCGTGTCGGCCGCGCCGGCCTTGGAACTGGCAGCGCGGTTGCCGTGTTTGGCCACCGGCACCCCGCAGGCGGCCACCACCAGGCTGACCGCGGTTGATACGTTGAGCGTGTGGTGCCCGTCGCCGCCGGTGCCGCAGACATCGATCGCGCCATCGGGTGCGCTGATCGCGATCATCCGCGCGCGCATTGCCCGCGCCGCGCCGGTGATTTCGGCGGCGCTTTCGCCGCGATCGGACAGCGCGATCAGGAACGCTGCGACCGCCGCATCGTCGATCGCGCCATCAAGGATCGCGCCAAACGCCGCCTCGGCCGCTGCTTCATCGAGCGGCTGCGCGTCGATCGCCGGCAGCGCGATCATGCCGCCAGATCGCGCGGGGCGATCCCGCAAATCCGCATGAAATTGGCGATCAGCAGATGGCCGTGTTCGGTGGCGATCGATTCGGGGTGGAACTGCACGCCGTGAATCGGCAGGTGGGCATGGCGAAAGCCCATCACATGGCCATCATCCGACCGCGCATTGACGTGCAATACCTCGGGAATGTCGGTCACGATCAGCGAATGATAGCGCGTCGCGGTAAACGGCGAGGGCACCCCGGCAAACAGCCCGCTGCCATCATGGCCGACCGGGCTGGTCTTGCCATGCATCAGCCCGCCGCGCGCCACCGTGCCGCCAAAATACTGCCCGATCGACTGGTGCCCCAGGCATACCCCCAGCAACGGCTTGCCCGCCGCAGCGGCAGCGCCGACCAGATCGAGGCTGATCCCCGCTTCGTTGGGGGTGCACGGCCCGGGCGACAGCAGAAACCCCTGCGCGCCGCTGGCAATCGCCTGATCGGCGGTCATCGCATCGTTGCGCACCACTTCGACCGCAGCGCCCAGTTCCATCAGATAATGGACCAGGTTCCACGTAAAGCTGTCGTAATTGTCGATGACCAGAATCATGGGCGGGGGCCTTATTGTCCGAATTTCGCTTCGGCGGCGACACGTATGGCCTCGCGCGCGGCGGCGAACAGCGCGCCCGATTTGGCCTCGCATTCGCGCTGTTCATAGACGGGATCGCTGTCGGCGACGATGCCGGCGCCGGCCTGGACGTGCATCACCCCGTCCTTGAGCACGGCGGTGCGCAGCACGATGCACGAATCGACCGATCCGTCGGGGGCGAAATAGCCGACCCCGCCGGCATAGGCGCCGCGCGTTTCAGCTTCGAGTTCGGCGATGATTTCGCACGCGCGCACTTTGGGCGCGCCGCTGACGGTGCCGGCGGGAAACCCGGCGAACAGCGCATCGACCGAACTGGCGCGCGCGGTGTCCAATTGGCCGACCACGTTCGAGACGATGTGCATGACATGGCTGTAGCGTTCGACGGTATAGCTTTCGGTCACCCGCACGCTGCCCGCCGCTGCCACCCGGCCGACATCGTTGCGGCCGAGATCGAGCAGCATCAGGTGTTCGGCGCGTTCCTTGGGATCGGCGAGCAGGCTGATCTCGTTGGCCAGATCTTCATCGCGGGTGGCGCCGCGCGGGCGGGTGCCGGCGATCGGGCGGATGGTCACTTCGCCATCGCGGATGCGCACAAGGATTTCCGGGCTCGACCCGATCAGCGCAAAGCCGGGCATATCGAGGAAATAGAGAAACGGCGAGGGGTTGATCCGCCGCAGCGCGCGGTAGAGCGCCGAGGCGGGCAGCGGGAACGGCGCGGTAAACCGCTGCGCCAGCACGACCTGGAACACGTCGCCGGCGTGAATGTAGTCCTTGGCCCGGTTGACCATCGCGGCATAGCGTTCGGGCGTAACCACCGCGCTGCGCGGGGCATCGCCGGCATCGCTGATCACCGGCTCGGCGGGCAGCGGCCCGGCCAGCCCGGCCAGTGCGGCATCGATGCGATCGCCCGCCGCCTCCACCGCTCGCTCTGCCGCGCGCGCGGGATCGGCCGCGCCGGGCCAGATCGGCGCCACCGCGACCAGTTCGTCGCTCAGCCGGTCAAACACCAGCAGCACGGTCGGCCGCACAAACAGCATATCGGGCAGATCGAGCGCGCTGTCGGGCGCGCGCGGCAGTTTTTCGACCAGCCCGATCGTTTCATAGCCGAAATAGCCGACCAGACAGGCCAGCACCGGCGGCAATCCGGCGGGCACCTCGATCCGGCACTGATCGACCAGCGCGCGCAGTTCGGTCAGGCTGTCGGCGGGCAGCGCGGTGAATGCGGCAGGGTCGGTCGCCCACTGGCGATTGACCTCGGCCCGATCGCGCCGTGCGCGAAACACCAGATCGGGGGCCAGCCCGAGCAGGCTGTAGCGCCCGCGCACTTCGCCGCCCTGCACCGATTCGAGCAGGAAATCGCCGCGCCCGTCGTGCATCAGCTTCAGCGCGGCGCCGACCGGGGTTTCGGTATCGGCAATCAGCCGCCGCCACACCAGCGCCGGCTTGCCGTCGCGCAGCGCGGCACACGCGGCGGCGGCATTGTCGGGGGCGGTGGTGGTGGCAGGATCGGCCGTGGTCACTGCGCGCCCGACAGATTGGTGCGCAGCGTGCGGATCGCCGATTCATTGCGGCGCGGGGCAATTTCCTTGGCGATCGCCGCGCGCAATTCGTCGGCATATTCGCGGCCGGTGGCCTTGCCCAGTTCGCTCGCAGCCTGGGTGATCACCGGGTCGTTGGCGGCCACCTGGACTTCTTCAAGATTGTCGAGCGTGACGATCATCCAGCCGGCGGCATTGGGCGCGGCGAGCTTTTTGGCGGTGCCTTTGCTCATCGAAAACAGCATCGCCAGCGGCGCGGGCACGCGGCCCTGCATCTGGCCAAGCTGTTCGCGCGAAAAAGCCAGCGGGTTGGCCGGGGGCAGGGCGATCCCCAGGCTCTTCACCGCTTCGGCAAACGGCACCTTCTTGGCGAGCGCCGCCAGCACTTTGTCGGCAGCGGCAGCGGCGGCATCGGCGCCGCGCTGGCGCACCATGTCGGCCGCAACCTGGGTCTTGATCGCGGCAAGGTCAGCCGGGGCCGAAGCGGTGATCCGCCCGACATCGTAGACCGCCGCGCGCAGGCCGCCGGGCAGGCCGGCAATCTGCGGCTGGCCTTCGTGTTCCATCGCAAACGCGGTTTGCAGCAGCGGCTGCACATCGGCGGCAACTTTGCTGCCGGGGTGATCGGGGTCGCTGCCGTCCGACTGCACCGCAGCGGTGGTGACGATGGTCAGGCCATAGGCCTTGGCCACGTCGGTCAGGCTGGTGCCGCCTTCGACTTTTTCGCCGATGCGCGTGGCCAGATCGGTAAACGCCGCCTTGTGCTGTTCGGCGGTCAGTTCGGTGACGAGTTCGCCGCGCGCCTGATCGAGCGTCTTGCCGTCCTTGTGCTTGATCGCATCGACCCGCGCCACCACCCAGCCGAGCGCACCCTTGGCCGGCGCTGCCAGCTTGCCCGACGTTGCGGCAAACACCGCATCGGCAACCGCCTTCGAGGTGCTGGCGGCAATCTGGTCGCTGGTCTGATCGGTCAGCTTGGCCGCGCTCAAGCCTTTGGCGGCGGCGGCGGCTTCGAGCGGCTTGCCCTTGGCCACTTCGTCGGCAAAGGCGTGCGCGGCGGCTTCGGTCGGTACGATCACCTGGGTGATCGAGCGGGTTTCCCCGGCGGCATATTGCGCGGCCTTGGCCTGATAGCGCTGGCGGATCGCCGCGTCGGACGGCGGCGGCAGGTTTTTCAGCGCGCTTTCGTCGATGATCGCATAGCGGATGGTGCGGCGTTCGGGGCGCTGATAGCGGGCGATATTGGCCTTGTAGAAACTGGCCACTTCGGCATCGGTCGGCACCGCTTTGGGCGCGAACAGTTGCGAAGGCAGGAACTGCAGATTGCCGATACGCTTTTCCTTGAGCACGCCGACATAGACCTGGGTTACCCCGGTCGGCATCGCCGCGCCCTCGGTCGCGCCGGTGGTCACCAGCCGGGCCATCAGGCTCTTGCCGATATCGTCGCGCACGATCTGGTCGGTCAGCCCGCGCTGGGTAAGGAACTGCTTGTAGGCATCCTGGCTGAATTTGCCGGTGGCATCCTGAAACGCCGGCAGCTTGGCAATGTCGCGGTCGATCAGCCGGTCGGACACGCCAAACCCGTTCTTGCGGGCCCATTCCCAGGTCGCCGCCTGGTCGATCAGCCCGCTCAGCACGTCGTCAAACCCGCCCTGCGCGACAAAATCCTTCATCGTCATGCTGGGGGTGCGCTGGCGCGCGCCGTCAAAGGTGGCCTGCTCGGTTTTCTGGAATTCACCGGTGGTGACCGCGGTTCCGCCGACCGTGGCGACATTCTCGCCGCCGATCAGGCTGCCGGCGCGCATGCCGGTGACATCGGCGCCGGCAAACGCCAGCACGATCACGATCAGGAACACCAGCCCGATCGCCGCACCAATGCGGGAACGGGTAATCGCACGAAAAAGGTCAAGCATAACGGCCGATCTGGTAACGGGACTGTTGGCGCTGCCTTAGTGCGGCAAACGCAAAAGTGCAAAACGGCTTTTTCCCAAATTTCCTTGCCGCGCGCGTTTTGCAATCAGGCCAGCCATTTGGTAGCCGCGATTGGCGGGGGCGATTCTGTGCCAAGGCGCGCCGCCCCCGCCAGGGACATTCAACCACACCCCATAATACAAGGCATTCGATGAGCATTCGGCCCTATATCGTCGGCAACTGGAAAATGAACGGCAGCCGCGCCATGCTGGCCGAAGCGCGCGCGATCGACCGCGGTGCCGCGCGCCACCCCGGCGTCCAGATCGCGCTGGCGCCGCCGTTTCCGTTCCTCGGCCTGCTGCGCGATGAAGTCAGCGCGATCGGCGTCGGCGGGCAGGATTGCCATGTCGCCGCGCGCGGGGCGCATACCGGCGATGTTTCGGCGGCGATGCTCGATGATATCGGTGCCGATTTCGTGATTGTCGGCCACAGCGAACGCCGCCGCGATCATGGCGAAACCGATGCGATCGTCTGCGCCAAGGCGGTCGCCGCGCTGGCCGAAGGGCTCGGCGTAATCGTGTGTCTGGGCGAAACGCTGGAACAGCGCGATGCCGGGCAGGCCGAAGCGGTGGTCGCCGCGCAACTCGCCGGATCGCTGCCCGATGACGCCGTGGCGCTCGAGGCGGCGGCGGCGGGCAAGCTGTCGATCGCCTATGAACCGGTATGGGCGATCGGCACCGGGCGAGTCGCGGCGGTTGAGGATGTGGTCGCGATGCACGGTGCGATTGCTACGCAACTGGCAGCGCGGTTTGGCGACACGGCGGCGCGCATGCGCATTTTGTATGGCGGATCGGTCAATGGCGACAATGCCGCCGCGCTGCTCGCCGCACCGGGGGTGGGCGGGGCGCTGGTCGGCGGCGCCAGCCTGACTGCCGATGCCTTTTTGCCGATCGTGGTCGCTGCCGAACGCGACCCGGCCTGACCGCACTTGCACAGCGGCCGCACCGCGCCTAAGTGGCGCACATTCTTCTATCCGGGCGAGACGCCATGAACCTGTTTGTTTTTGTCACCGTGGTGCAGGCGATCGTTGCCGCGCTGCTGGTGGCCGCGATCCTGATGCAGAAATCCGAAGGCGGCGGCCTGGGTGTTGGCAGCGGCCCCTCGGGCTTCATGTCGGCGCGCGGGGCGGCCGATTTCATGACCCGGCTGACCGCGATTCTCGCCACGCTGTTTGTCGTGCTGTCGGTGGTGCTCGGCGTGATGGCGGTCAATGCCACCGCGACGCGCAAGATCGACACCTCGCTGGTCGATACCACCCCGGCCGCGGCCCCCGCCGTGCCCAGCCCGGCGCCCGCCGCCGCGCCGGTGCCGGCGCCCAAGCCGGCGCAGCCCGATCCGCTGTCGGGTGCCGCAAAGCAGTAACATCGCTGTCGCATGACCGGCGCAGGCGCGCTGGACGCAAGTCCGGTCGCGCCTGTGCAAGTTTGCGATTTTTCACGCGCCTGTGGATTGCCGGGAAATATCCCCGGTGGCCGCTTGCGCCCGTCCCCCGTCTGACGCTAAGGCCCATCTCCCATGGCGCGGTACATTTTCATCACCGGCGGCGTGGTTTCCTCGCTTGGCAAAGGTTTGATGGCGGCAAGTCTTGCCGCCCTGCTGCAGGCGCGCGGCTATCGCGTGCGCATCCGCAAGTTTGACCCTTATCTCAACGTCGATCCCGGCACGATGAGCCCGTATCAGCACGGCGAAGTCTATGTGACCGACGACGGCGCCGAAACCGATCTCGACCTCGGGCACTACGAACGGTTTACCGGGGTCTCGGCGCGCCAGGCCGACAATATCACCTCGGGCCGGATCTACCGCGATATCATCGCGCGCGAACGGCGCGGCGATTACCTCGGTGCCACGGTGCAGGTGATCCCGCATGTAACCGACGCGATCAAGGCGTTTGCCCAGGCCGAAACCGACGATCTCGACTTTGTGCTGTGCGAAATCGGCGGCACCGTCGGCGATATCGAAGGGCTGCCGTTCATCGAGGCGCTGCGCCAGTTGCACAACGAGCTTGATCGCGAAGCGACCTGCTTTGTCCATGTTACGCTGGTGCCCTACATCGCGGCGGCCGGCGAATTGAAGACCAAGCCGACGCAGCATTCGGTGCGCGAATTGACCGGGCTCGGGATTCAGCCCGATATCCTGCTGTGCCGCTGCGAAAAACCGCTGCCCGAAGGCGAACGCGCCAAGATCGCGCAGTTCTGCAACGTGCGCAAATCGGCAGTGATCCCCGCGCTCGATGCGCGCAGCATCTATTCGGTGCCGCTGCAATACCATGCCGAAGGGCTCGACAACGAAGTGCTGCGCCATTTCGGGCTGACCGCGCCCGAACCCGATCTGGCGCGCTGGGTCGATGTGGTCGACCGCTATCAGCATCCCGAAGGCGAAGTGACGATCGGCGTGGTCGGCAAATATGTCGGCCTGCCCGATGCCTACAAATCGCTGAATGAGGCGCTGGTCCATGGCGGGCTCGCCAACCGCGTCAAAGTCCATATCCGCTGGATCGATGCCGAACTGTTCGAACAGCCCGATGCCGAAATCGCCGCGCATCTCGAACCGATGCACGGCATCCTGGTGCCTGGCGGATTCGGCGAACGCGGCACCGAAGGCAAGATCGCCTCGGTCCGCTTTGCCCGCGAACGCCGCGTGCCGTTTTTCGGCATCTGCCTCGGCATGCAGATGGCCTGCATCGAAGCCGCGCGCAACACCGCCGGGGTGGCCGGCGCCGGCTCGACCGAATTCGGCACCCCGCCCGAACCGGTGGTCGGCATCATCACCGAATGGATGACCGCCGAAGGCTTGCAGACCCGCGCCGAAGGCGGCGATCTGGGCGGCACGATGCGGCTGGGCGCCTATGAAGCGCGGCTCGATGGCAACAGCCATGTCGCCGCGATCTATGGCAGCACCACGATCAGCGAACGCCACCGCCACCGCTATGAAGTGAACGTGGCCTATCGCGAACGGCTCGAGGCGGGCGGGCTGGTGTTTTCGGGCATGTCGCCCGATGGCCTGCTGCCCGAAATCGTCGAACGCCCCGATCACCCGTGGTTTGTCGGCGTCCAGTTCCACCCCGAACTGAAAAGCCGTCCGCTCGACCCGCACCCGCTGTTCCGCGATTTCATCGCGGCGGCGGTGAAGCAGGCGCGGCTGGTCTGACAGCGCGCTGCGGTTACCGCGCCAGCACGATGCGCCCGCTGGCGGCGCGCAGCGCGATGGCCGGGGCCACGGTCGGATTGTCGGGATAGGTTGTTCCGTCGGACCTCAGCCGCGCTTCGTAAAAATGGTGAATGCCGCCGCCACCCACTTCGACCCCCAGATCGGACCATCCCCTGGTTCGGGTCGGCAAAATCCGGATCGGCAATTGCGCCGGGCCGATGTCGGCGACACGGCGATACCCGCTGCCTTGGCGGGCAAACACGACCAGATCGCAGCCCCCCGATCCGCACTCATCGGGGTCGGTCGAATAGACCAGCACCTCTGCCACCCCGTCGCCGTCCAGATCGACCAGGGCCAGCTTGTCGCGCGCCGACAGCGCCAGAATGGCGCGGATCGCCGCTTCGGCATCGTTCGGCACTGGTGACGCCACGCTGGCGCCGCACTGCAGCAGGATTGCCGGCACCAGCAGCCATCGCCGCATCATATCAAATCCCCTTGATCATCATGGCCGAGGCAAAGCCTGGCCGGCATGGGGCCGCCTGTAATCTGGTAACAGTGCTGGCTTTGGGTAAGGCGGGCAAGGTGAAAGTGCTTGCTTGCGGCGTAGTGATGCGCTGGGGCGGGCGCGCGAAGACGTTGGCAAGCCCAATTGCCGACCCCGCGTCTTCGTTTTATCCCGTTGCCTTTGCGGGAGTCGGTATGGCTGGCGGGATTGAAGCGAGCGTGGCCTATGGCGAACGGCTGGCAGCAGATAGGGCCGGTTTGATGGGCAGCGCCAGCCGTCTGTATACCATTCGTCATTCCAGCGAACGCTGGAATCCGGTTCCAACCTCGCGATGACCCGCGCTATCGCCCCGGTCGTGTACATCATGGCGTCGGGGCGCAACGGCACCATCTACGTCGGTGTGACGTCAAACCTGCTGCAACGCATTGCCCAGCATCGTGAAGGCGCGTTTGGAGGTTTTACGGCCGATTATGGCGTCAAGCTGCTGGTCTGGTTCGAGCCTCATCCGACCATGGAGTCGGCGATCGTGCGGGAGAAGCGCCTGAAGGCGTGGAAGCGCGCATGGAAGCTGGATCTGATCGAAACGACCAACCCGCGCTGGCGCGATTTGGCGGAACAACTGGGCTTTCCTGCTCTTCCACCCTTGGCCTGATCGATCATGACCGGTTCTGCCGAAACCCTGGATCCCTGCGTGCGCAGGGATGACGAGTGGTGGCTCCTTTCGTCATCCCTGCGCACGCAGGGATCCAGGGCCCCAATCGCCACCGTCATTCCTGCAAAAAACTGCGCCCCAAGCAACAAGGGCGGATCAGGAGCGCTGCGATCGAGTGGCCGCGCTGGCCTTGGCGCAAACACCGCGCCCACGCAAAAAGGGCGGGCCGCATGCACGACCCGCCCCGCCATCATCCCAGTATCGGACCGATCAGGCAGCTTCGCTCGAGCCGCCGTCGATCACCGCCAGCGGTTGCTGGCCACCGATCAGCACTTTCTTGGGCTTCATCGCCTCGGGCACTTCGCGCACGAGGTCGATGATCAGCAGGCCGTCGGCCAGATCGGCGTGTTCTACCCGCACATAGTCGGCCAGTTCGAACCGCCGTTCAAACCCGCGGTTGGCGATCCCGACATGCAGGAATTGCCGCTGGTCGGTGGCGAGATCGGCCTTGTTGCCCTTGATCACCAGCAGGTTCTGCTGCGCGGTGATGTCCAGTTCGTCGGGCTTGAAGCCGGCGACGGCAAGGGTGATGCGGTACTGGTCTTCGCCGCGCCGTTCGATGTTGAACGGGGGGTAATTGTCCCCGCCCTGGGCGCGTGCCTGGCGTTCGAGCAAGTCGAACAGGCGGTCAAACCCGACGGTGGTGCGGCGATAGGGGGTAAAATCAAAACGGTTCATGGCACAATCCTCATGCTGAGCAATTTGCACTTGGCCTGCGTCAGCCCTTGAAAGGCGCCGGCGCGGGCCGATCTATGGAATGGCGCCCGACTTGCGGCGCGCCTTCCGATCGGTCATGTGTGATGCAACCGGCAATTTTCAAGAGGCAATGATGACTGCACCTGCCAGCCCGATGGTCGAAATCTATACCAAATGGGGCTGCCCCTATTGCTATCGCGCCAAGGCGCTGCTGGCGGACAAGGGCGTGACGCTGACCGAATACGACATCACCATGGGCGGGCCGCAACGCGCCGAAATGCTCGAACGCGCGCCGGGGCGCACCACCGTGCCGCAGATCTTTATCGACGGGCGCCATATCGGCGGTTGCGATGATCTGCTCGCGCTCGATCAGGCCGGCGGGCTCGACCCGCTGCTCGGTCGCTGATCGCGATGGGCGATACCACCGCCGCCGTGCGCATCGCGGTGCTGCAAATGACCAGCGGCATCGATCCCGATGCCAATGCCCGGATCATCGCCGAAGCCGCGCAGCGCGCCGGCGGGGAAGGGGCGGCGATGCTGTTCACCCCCGAAATGGCCGGGCTGCTCGATCGCGACCGCGCCCGTGCGCGCGCCCACATCTGCGCCGAAGCCGACAATCGCGTGCTCGCCGCCTTGCAGGATGCCGCCGGACGCGCCGGCATCTGGCTGCATGTCGGGTCGCTGCCGGTGCTGGCCGATGGCGACGAAGCGGGACGCTTTGCCAACCGCTGCTTCGTGATCGACCCCAATGGCGCGATCGTCGCGCGCTATGACAAGATCCATATGTTCGACGTCGATCTCGCCAGCGGCGAAAGCTGGCGCGAATCCGCCGCCTATCGCCCGGGTGAGGCGGTGGTCACGCTCGATTGCCCGGTCGGCCGGCTGGGCCTGGCGATCTGTTACGATTTGCGTTTCCCTGCGCTGTTTGAAGAACTCGGCCAGCGCCAGTGCGATGTGATCGCCATTCCCGCGGCGTTCACCGTTCCCACCGGGCAGGCGCACTGGCATCTATTGCAGCGCGCCCGCGCGGTCGAGGCGAGCGCCTTCGTGATCGCCCCGGCGCAAGTCGGCCTGCATGCCGACGGGCGCACGACCTATGGCCATTCGCTGGTGATCGATCCGTGGGGCGATGTCTTGCTCGACATGGGCGACAGCGCCGGGCTGGGCTTTGCCACGCTCGATCGCGCGCGGCTGGCCGATGTGCGGCGCCAGGTGCCCAGCCTTGCCAATCGCCGCCCCCTTGCCAAATCACCGGCTCATCCCATTTTGCCGGCATGATAGTCTATGATCTTGTCTGCCGCACCGGCGGGCACCGGTTTGAAGGCTGGTTCGCCTCGTCGGACGATTTCGCCGACCAGACCGCGCGCGGCCTGCTCAGCTGCCCCAGCTGCGACTGCGCGCAGATCGACCGCGCGATCAGCGCGCCCAATCTGGGCCGCAAGGGCAACCAGATCACCCCCGCCGCACCGCCGCCTGCCACCGCTCCCGCAGCGGCCGCCCCACCGCCGCTGCCCTCCGAAGCCATTGCCGTGCTCAAAAGCATCGCGGTGATGCAGGCGCAGGCGCTCAAACAATCAACCTGGGTCGGCGACCGCTTCGCCGACCGCGCCCGCGCGATGCATTACGGCGAAGTCGAAGCCGCCCCGATCCACGGCCAGGCCACCCCCGAACAGGCCAGCGAACTGATCGACGAAGGCGTCGCGATCGCCCCGATCCTGTTTCCGGTGGTGCCCCCCGATCAGGCCAACTGACACGCCCCCGGTTGCACGGGCCCGGCAAGCCCCTTATGGCGAAACCGGGCGCCCGTAGCTCAGCAGGATAGAGCACCAGATTCCTAATCTGGGGGCCATGGGTTCGAATCCCGTCGGGCGCACCACTTCCGAACAAAAGAGAGAACTGCGGGCGCAGTATCGTCCGGACCGTTGGCGGCGCATCGGGCGAGGATCGCTCGCGAACCAGTGATGGTGATTGTATCGGGCAAAACGGTCACCTCGCTCAGCAAAAGGCGCACGTAGGCCTGACGAAGCTCGGAGTCGGGATCGGACAGGTGGTCTTTCAGCACTCCCGCGAGCCTGCCAATTTTCTCGGACGTGATCGACGGATCGGCATTGCTGAGCCGCTGGGCCAAGGCAGCGATTTCGGACGCCAGTTCATCTCGCCTGAAGCGCAGCGCCACCATGCGCTCACGAAACGTCGGGTCGTTTGTATCGACCAAGCCTTGCTCGACCAGGTCCATGAGGCGTCCGAGCCCGGCCTCCGCTTCGCTGTGGGCGGTTCGCAGGCTGCGCAACTGATCCCGCTGGTGGTCATCGCGCTCCTTTGCGGTACGGAGATGAGCGATGGCCCCAAGGGGAATGCGGATGCACTTAGGCTCGGACGAAATCAAACGGCGTGCCAAGGCGTTCAGCGAGGAATGGCAGGGCGCGCACTATGAGCGGGGCCAAACCCAGACCTTTTACCCGCCATTTTCCGCGCCGGCTGTGTCAGTAACGGTTTCAGCATAGCCGAATGTGCCCTGCGCGTTGATTTTATCGGCGATGAAATCCAGCGTGGCCGCAAGCGAGGGGCCGCCCGGCGCGGTGGATAGGGTCGCCAGCATAGCTGCGGCGGCGGCAAGGGTGCGTAGCTTTATCCGGCGCATGGTGCCCTCCTTCAAAACGCCTCGGGCTTCAGGCCGCCGCACAGCTGCGCGGCATGGGCGATGGCCTTGGCGACACGGTCGGCCATGGCCTCGTCAGTGAAAATCAGTTCGTTGCCGCCATCCTTGCGCACCGACCTCACAACGAAAACGGGTGGCGACACTTGCGACATCCAGCTGGCGTGGCCATTTTCCGCATCGCCTGTTCGGAGGTTCTGCTCCATCGACATCACCTGAACATCGACCAGTTCGCCAAAGGGAATCCAAAAGGCCTGATCATACACGGTCTTCCCGTCTTGGACTCGCTTATAGTGGTATGTGACCCTGCAGGCTGTGGTATCGGGGGCGGCGTTGGTTTCTGTAGTGACGTACTGATTGGTGAACGGGGCGACGGCGCCAGAGGTGTCTGTCACCGTGCTGGCATAGCGGAAGGTGCCCTGCGCGTTGATCTTCCCGGCGATGAAATCGAGGGTGACCGCAAGCGAGGGGCCGCTCTGGGCATGGGCCGGCGCGGTGGATAGGGCCGTCAGCATGGCTGCGGCAGCAAAGGCACAAAGCCTGATCCTGTTCATCGCGCTTCTCCTCAGAATGGTTCGCCGCTGGCCTGCCCCGGATCGCCCTGATCATAGCCCCGGTCCGGCTGGTCCGACTGATCGTAGCCGGCATCGGCGGGGTCGGGCGCGGTCTGGTCGGCGTTGACGTCAAAATTAGCCGGGCCTGACTCGTCAAACACGCCGTAGATGGTGTTGATGACATTGCCGGTGGCAAGGTCGATCAGCAGCAGATCGGGGCCATAGCGCACCCACTGCAGCCCGTCGCCCGGCGCCGCCAGCCCGAAATAGGCCCAGTTGTAGACGTAATAGAACGGATTCCAGAAAGCGCGCGGCAGCACCGCGCCCACCGCGTAACGATGGTAGGCCCAGCCATGCGGCCAGCGGTAGTGGGCAACGCGGAACGGGGCGAAATGCCGGCCGTGGTACACATAGGTGTGGCTCGAATGGACCCGCTGCGGCAGGTGGACGGGCACCTGCCGGTGCGCGCCAGAGGGCGCTGCGGCTGGCGCGGCGCCATAGTGGCGCACGCCGCCCGAGCTGTAGGTCACGGGGCCGGCCGGCCTGCCGGGCGCGACGGCTGGCGCGGCGCCGTAATGACGCACGCCCTGCGGGCCGGTTTGCGGGCTGCCGTAGGGCTGCGGCGGGGAGACCCGTCCGCCACCCGCCGGTTGCGACGAGCCGCCATAATGCGTCACCGCTGGCTGCTGCGGCGAGCCATAGGATTGCGGGGCGTGGTAGGTCTGTTGTGGCGTATAGGTGGGGCGCTGTCCGGGGGCTGCGCCCGGAGGAGGCGTGGAGGCGGGGCGCTGCGCGGGTGGCGGCGTGTAGGCCGGGCGTGGCGCCGCGGGCGGCGGGGTATAGGCAGGCCGCGGCGCGGGCGGCGGCGTGTAGGCTGGGCGCGGCTGCGGCGGCGTGCGGACCGCGGTCGTCGGGCAGTTAGGGCCGTAGGGGCAATTGGCGGCCGCAGGCGCGGCCAGTGAACAGGAGGCAAGTAATGCCAGGGTCAATATTGCTCTGCGTTCCATGCTTTATACCCCATCTCAATGTCTGGCAATTCATGCGCGACAACTGGCTGTCAAACCGCATCTTCTCTTCATACGACGGCATCGTCGATCACTGCTGCTTCGCCTGGAACAAACTGGTCGATCAGCCGTGGCGCATCATGTCCATTGGATTGCGCTATTGGGCACATGGGTACTGATCAATGCACCTTGGTATTACATGTATTCGCACTCGCTGACCTATACCTTCGACAACTATACCAACGAGGGCGTGCAGCTGACGCTGGCCGCGACCAAAAAGCTGTTCCTGCAATTCGGGCTGAGCGCCGGGTCGGATACTGCGCTGTGGAATGCCAACCAGATAATCCCCAATCTGGCGCAGACGGTGACCGCGGCTTCGTGGGCGACCAATGGCAACGGTGCGCCGTTTGTCGATGCCAACGGCAATCCCTATACCACGATCACCAACACGCTGTTTCCGGGGGCGACGATCAAGCGCGATCCGGGCGCGAAACTGTCGTGGACGGCGTGCGTGCGGTATCAGAATGATTCGGCGCGCGACAATATCTATCTGTGTGCCGATGCGATCAATTCGGGCACGTGGGGGTACAACAACCTGCAATGGTTTGGCGGCACCTATTATCACAAGTTCAGTGATACGACCCATGTCGCGTTTGAAAGCTACACGCTCTATCAAAAGCATGTGGTGAATGTTGACGCCGGATCACCGGGTTATTTCCTTTACAATGCCGGCGGCACCCCGTTCAGCCCGCAATATTACCCGTTCAATGGCCCGGGCGGGGCGCAATGCGCCGATCCCACCGCGACATCGTGCACCGCGCATGTGTTTACCGCGCTGGCGTACTGGAACTGGGAACCCGATCCGTTGAACAACCTGTCGCTGCGCACCGAGTATTACAACGACGAGGAAGGCCAGCGCACCGGGACCAAGACGCGCTATTGGGAAGTGGGTCTGGGCTGGCAGCACTGGTTCAGCCCGCAGATCGAGGTGCGCCCGGAAGTGACCTATTACCGTTCGATCGATGCGGCGGCGTTCAACATCAACCTGGCCACGGGCGATGCCAGCCAGGCCAAGAACCACCAGTTGGTCGCGGCCGGCGATATCATCCTGCATTTCTAGGCACGGATGGCGGTCCCGCGGACTGAGCCCCCGGTCAACCGCCGCCGCGCCCGATCTGCCCCCGGACCGTCATGGTTCGGGGGCTCTTTTCTGGCAACCACCCAAAACTAACGGGATGCAAGGGTGATAACCCTTGCCCGCCGGAGGCATTAAAAGCCCGCATTCACCCCTTCTTGCGCGTCAACTCGCGCATCGCCGCATCAAGCCCGTCGAGCGTCAGCGGGTGCATTGATCCGCCGACGAGATCGCGGATCATCTTGGTGGACTGCGAATAGGTCCACTGTTTTTCGGGGACCGGGTTGATCCACACGGTGGCGGGGTAGGTTTGCGCGACGCGGTGCAGCCAGACGGCGCCGGATTCTTCGTTGAAGTGTTCGACCGAGCCGCCGGGGTGGGTAATTTCATAGGGGCTCATCGCGGCGTCGCCGACGAAGATGGCTTTGTAATCGTGGCCGTATTTGTGGAGGATGTCCCAGGTCTGGGTGCGTTCGGACCAGCGGCGGCGGTTGTCTTTCCACACGCCTTCGTAGAGGCAGTTGTGGAAATAGAAGAATTCAAGGTTCTTGAATTCGGCGGTGGCGGCGCTGAACAGTTCTTCGACCAGTTTGATGAACGGGTCCATCGATCCGCCGACATCGAGGAACAGCAGCAGTTTGACCGCATTGTGGCGTTCGGGGCGCATGCGGATATCGAGCCAGCCCTGGCGGGCGGTGCCTTCGATGGTGGCATCGAGATCAAGCTCGTCGGCGGCGCCTTCGCGGGCAAAGCGGCGCAGGCGGCGCAGCGCGATCTTGATATTGCGGGTGCCGAGTTCGCGGGTGTTGTCGAGATTCTGGAACTCGCGCTTTTCCCAGACCTTGATGGCGCGGCCATGCTTGGCCTCACCGCCGATGCGCACGCCTTCGGGATTGTAGCCGGAATTGCCGAACGGGCTGGTGCCGCCGGTGCCGATCCATTTGTTGCCGCCCTGGTGGCGTTTTTCCTGTTCTTCGAGCCGCTTTTTGAGCGTGTCCATGATCTCGTCCCACGAACCCAGGCTCTTGATCGCGGCCATTTCCTCTTCGGTGAGGAATTTTTCGGCGACGGCTTTCAGCCAGTCTTCGGGCACATCGACCGGGTTCTGGCCGTAATCGGTGAGCAGGCCCTTGAACACCCGGTTGAACACCTGGTCGAAGCGATCGAGCAGGCCTTCGTCTTTGACGAACGTGGCGCGCGACAGGTAATAGAACGCTTCGGGGGTGCGGTCGATCACCTCGCGGTCGAGCGCTTCGAGCAGCACGAGATGCTCCTTGAAGCTGGCGGAAATGCCGGCTGCGCGCAATTCGTCGACAAAGTTGAAGAACATTGCGTCAATCCTGCGGCGGCGGGGCGGGGGGCTGGCGGGCAAAGCGCGGCAGCGCCGGATCAAACACCGCCCAGGCCGGGGCGTCGTCGGTCCAGATGATCGCCTGCGGGGCCAGATCGTGGGGGGAATTGATCACCCCCATGCGCACCGTCCGGATATGCAGGCGCGCCGAACTTTGCGCATAGACCTGGGTGCCGCAGGCGGGGCAGAAATGAAAGGTCAGCGTATTGCCGCTGGCGGCGGTCCAGGCGGCATGGTGCAGCGTGCCGGTGATCGTTACCGCCTCGGCCGGAAACATCGCATTGTGGGTCGGCCCGCCGGCGGCGATGGTCTGGCACTGGCGGCACCAGCATTGCCGGGTGGCGACCGGCGCGGCGTCGATCGTCAGGTGTACCGAGCCACAGGCGCATTGTCCGGTATAGGTCATGCCCGCGTTCAGCCGTTGCGCCGGGCCATGAAGGCCAGCCGTTCGAACAGCATGATATCCTGTTCGTTTTTGAGCAGCGCGCCGTGCAGCGGGGGGATCGCCTTGGTCGGGTCGCGGTTCTGCAACACGTCGAGCGGCATGTCTTCGTTGAGCAGCAGCTTGAGCCAGTCGAGCAGTTCGGAGGTGCTGGGCTTTTTCTTGAGCCCGGGCACGTCGCGCACTTCGTAGAACACTTCCATCGCCTTGGCGATCAGCGTGCGCTGGATGCCGGGGAAGTGGACATCGATGATCGCCTGCATCGTGTCGCGATCGGGAAACTTGATGTAGTGAAAGAAACAGCGGCGCAGGAAGGCGTCGGGCAGTTCCTTTTCGTTGTTCGAGGTGATCACCACGATCGGCCGTTCGGCGGCGGTGATGCGCTCCTGCGTTTCATAGACGTCAAAGCTCATGCGATCGAGTTCCTGCAACAGGTCGTTGGGAAACTCGATGTCGGCCTTGTCGATCTCGTCGATCAGCAGCACCGGCAATTGCGGCGAGGTGAACGCCTCCCACAGCTTGCCCTTCTTGATATAGTTCCGGATGTCGTGGACGCGCTCGTCGCCAAGCTGGCCGTCGCGCAGGCGGGCAACCGCGTCGTATTCATAGAGGCCCTGTTGCGCCTTGGTGGTCGATTTGACATTCCATTCGATCAGCGGGGCACCGACCGCCTTGGCAATTTCGTGCGCCAGCACGGTCTTGCCGGTGCCGGGTTCGCCTTTGACCAGCAGCGGGCGCCGCAACAGCACCGCGGCATTGACCGCGACTTTCAGATCTTCGGTGGCGACATAGTTGCTGGTGCCTTCAAAACGCATCGATCGGTCCCTGACCCGTTTAACCAAGTGATTAAGCGTATCGTGCCGGGCCGCCCCCGGCAAGACCTGTCGCAAAAAGTCGCGCGCCCAGCAAAACGGTTGCATCGCGCGGGGGTGCGGGGCAGGGCACACACCAAGGATTTTTGGACCCAGAGACGTTTTCGCCCGGTAATGCCCGCTTTGCCTGCCCCGCCTGCCGATCCCGCCGCCGCCCATCGCCCTGGCGGGCGCTATGCCGCGCCGCGCCGGTCGCGCTATGTTTCGGCGGTGCTGGCGGGGCTGGTCACCGGCGGGCTGCTGCTGGTGCTGATCGCGATGGCGGTCGAGCGCGAGCCGGGCACGGCAGCCCGCGCGATCCTGACGGCGATGAACCTCAGCCCGCCGCCGGGTGAAAAGCAGCCCAACCCGACCAAGCAGATGGCGGCCAAGGCGCACGCAACCCACCCGGTGCAATCGACGGTCGCGCCCAAGCTGCCGCCGCATATCGATGTCAACAACCCCAACAAAGTGGAATGGCCCGAAGGGTTCATCCACACCAGCCACGCCGAAATGGCCGCGGCCGACATCAGCAATATCCATTCGAGCGCGGCGAGCGGCACGGGCAATGCCAGCGCGGGCGGCGGCGGTGGCCATGGCGGCGGCCAGGGCGAGGGCGGCACCAGTTTCTACAACGTCGACTGGTATCGCAAACCGCCGCATTCGGTGTTCGACAACTATCTGCGGCCCGGCCAATCGACCGGCAAACTGGCCGAAATCGACTGCCGCATGATCGAAAACTATCATGTCGAAGATTGCCACGAAGTCCGCGAAATCCCGCGCGGAACCGGCATGGCCCGGGTGATGCGCGAAGCATCGTGGCAATTCCTGGTGCGCCCGCCCCGGCTCAACGGCAAGCCGCTGTTGGGCACCCGCGTGCGGATTACCTATACGTTCACCGACAGCGGCGAAAGCGAAGGCCCGCGCACGGGCGAAGCGCCGTAAGGGGCGTTAACCCGTTTCTCCCCTCACCTTCAGGGGAGGGGCCGGGGGTGGGGGCTATCGTCCGGGCGCAGTGCCCAGGGCACGCCCCCACCCCAACCCCTCCCCTGAAGGGGAGGGGCTTGAAGAAGCGGCTTTAAACACCTCTTGCATCAATGTTCCCCCTACGCCACTGCCAGCCGCCGCGCGGCGCGGCCCACCCCCGGCGGGGCGCTTTCGGGCAGGAACACCATCGCCACCAGCGCCAGCACGCCGACTGCGGTCAGATACCAGGCCAGCGCCGCCGGATTGCCGGTGCGGTGGAGCAGCCAGGTCACCAGCACCTGGGTTGATCCGCCCAGCGTGGTCACCGGCAGGGTATAAACCAGCGCAAAGGCGCGGGCGCGCCGTGCGCGGGGCAGGCTTTCGGTCACCGCGACGAAGGCGGCGGAATAAGGCATCGTCGCCAGCCCCGACAGCACGATATTGACCACCAGAAACGACACCAGCCCCGGCGCGGCGAGAAACCAGGTGAACATCGGCATCGTCAGCACCACAAAGGCGAGTTGCGGCCAGATCATCACCGGGCGGCGCCCCAACCGGTCCGACAGCCAGCCGCCCCAGATCGCCATACCGGCGCCGGCGGCATTGTTGGCGAGATCGCCGGCCATGCCGACCCACGCCGGCAGGTGCAACGTGTTTTGCGCATAGGTCGACATGTAAAGAAAACAGTATGTCGCCGAAGTGCCGCCGCCGATCATCGCCATGCCCAGCACCACCACCCGCCAGAACCCGATCGCCGGGCCGGGCTCGGGCGCGGCCTCGGCCATGGCATGGCCGCCGTGATCATCGGGCAGGCGCGATCGCACCACCAGCGCAAAAGGCAGGATCACCGTGCCGGCCAGCAGCACCAGCCGCCAGCCATACTGCGCCAGTTGCGCCTCGGTCAGCCACACACTGGCGGCAAAGGCCAGCGCGGCGCCGGCGGTAAACGCCAGCATCTGGCTGGAATTCTGCCAACTGCCGGCCCAGCCGCGCCGTTCGGGCGGCACCACTTCGAGCATATAGGCGGTCGCCGCGCCAACTTCCCCGCCCAGCGCAAACCCCTGGCACAGCCGCGCCATGACCGCGAGCACCGGGGCGGCAAGGCCGATCGTGGCATAGCCCGGGGTGAGCGCCAGCACGACAATGCCGATGCCCATTGCCAGCATCGACAGCACCATCGCCCGCTTGCGCCCGTGCCGGTCGGCATAGCCGCCGATCACCCAGGCCCCCACCGGCCGCGCGACAAACCCGGCGCCAAACGTGGCGAGCGAGCCGATCAGGCTGAGATAGGGATTGGTCGAGGGGAAAAACGTCGCGCCGATCTGGATCGCGAAATAGGCATAAGTGACGAAGTCGTAGAATTCGAGCGCATTGCCGCAGGTTGCGGCGATGACCGCGCGGCGGGCGAGGGTGGGATCATTGAGGCTGGACAAGGCTGGTGATCCCCCGGGCGGTGTGCGGGGGTATGATCCCCGGGGTGGGGGGTGTGGTCAAGGGGGTGTGCGCGCCTTATTGGGGGTCGGTTCGCGCGCGTCCTTCGACAGGCTCAGGACGAACCAATCTTGTTATAATTCATATTTTTAAGGTTGGTTTTTAGGATCGCTTCGCTGCTTTTTTGACGATCGCGGACAGGCCGCGGGTCAATTGTACCAGGCCGTTGAGGCGGGCTTCGGGGGTGGACCAGGCGCGCTGGATCACCAGTTTGCTGTCGGGGCGCAGTTTGGCGACGCCGTTGAGGCGTTCGACATAGGCGAACAGCCCGGTGGGATCGGCAAAGGTATCGCCGTGGAAACTGACCAGCGCGCCGCGTGCGCCGACATCGATCTTGGCGATCCCGGCGATGATCGCCTGGCGCTTGATTTCGATCAGCCGCAGCAGATTTTGCGTCGGCGCGGGCAGCGGGCCGAAGCGGTCGATCATTTCGGCGGCGAGCGCTTCGACCGCTTCGGCGCCTTCGGCATCGTTCATGCGGCGATAGAGCGCCATGCGCACCGCCAGATCGGGCACATAGTCTTCGGGGATCATGATCGGCGCATCGACGGTGATCTGCGGGTTGAGTGCGCCGCGTTCGCGCATCGCGGTGATATCGCCCGCCTTGGCCGCGAGGATCGCGTCTTCGAGCATCGACTGGTAGAGTTCGAAGCCGACTTCGCGGATATGCCCCGATTGTTCGTCGCCCAGTAGATTGCCCGCGCCGCGCAGATCGAGATCGTGGCTGGCCAATTGGAACCCGGCGCCCAGCGAATCGAGATCGCCCAGCACTTTCAGCCGCTTTTCGGCAACTTCGGACAGCGCGCGATCGTCGGGATAGGTCAGATAGGCATAGGCGCGCAGCTTGCCCCGGCCGACCCGGCCGCGCAATTGATAGAGTTGGGCGAGGCCAAAGCGATCGGCGCGGTGCAGGATCATCGTGTTGGCGCTCGGGATGTCGATCCCGCTTTCGATGATGGTGGTCGACAGCAGCACTTCGTACTGGCGGTCATAAAACGCCGCCATGCGGTCTTCGACCTCGCTCGGGCTCATCTGGCCATGCGCCGATACCGCGCGGATTTCGGGCACGTTGAGCCGCAGCCATTCTTCCATGTCGGGCATGTCGGCAATGCGCGGCACGACGATAAAGCTTTGCCCGCCGCGCTGGTGTTCGCGCAGCAGCGCCTCGCGCATCACCACATCGTCCCACGCGGTCACATAAGTGCGCACCGCCAGCCGGTCGACCGGCGGGGTCTGGATGGTTGACAATTCGCGCAGGCCCGACATCGCCATTTGCAGCGTGCGCGGGATCGGCGTCGCGGTCAGCGTCAGCACGTGGACATCGGCCTTCAGCTCTTTCAGCCGTTCCTTGTGCGTCACGCCAAAGCGCTGTTCCTCGTCGACGATAACCAGCCCGAGCCGGCGGAATTCGACCGATTTGGCCAGCAGCGCATGCGTGCCGATCACCAGATCGATCGTCCCGTTGGTCAGCCCGGCGCGGGTTTCGGCGGCTTCCTTGGCCGGCACCAGCCGCGACAGCCGGCCGATATTGAGCGGAAAGCCGGCAAAGCGTTCGACGAACGAGGTGTAATGCTGGCGCGCCAAGAGCGTGGTCGGCGCGATCAGCGCGACCTGGTGCCCGGCCATTGCCGCGACGAACGCGGCGCGCATCGCCACTTCGGTCTTGCCAAAGCCGACATCGCCGCACACCAGCCGGTCCATCGGCCGGCCGCTGGCCAGATCGCCCAGCACATCGTCGATCGCGCGTTCCTGATCGTCGGTTTCGGTCCAGGCAAAGCGATCGACAAACGGGCCAAAGCTGGCCGGATCGGGCTCGATCACCGCGCCCTCGCGCAGGCTGCGCAGCGCGGCGGTGGCCATCAATTGCCCGGCCATGTCGAGAATGCGTTCGCGCAGCCGCGCCTTGCGCCGCTGCCACGCCTCGCCGCCCAGCCGGTCGAGCGCCACCCCTTCGGCATCGCTGCCATAGCGCGACAGCACATCGAGGTTTTCGACCGGGATATAGAGCTTGTCGTTGCCGGCGTAAGTCAGTTGCACGCAGTCGTGCGGGCTGTCGCCGACGCGGATCGGCTCCAGCCCCTCGTAGCGGCCGATGCCGTGCTCCATGTGCACGACCAGATCGCCCGGGGTCAGCGCGCTGAGTTCGGCCAGGAACGCGTCGGCATCCTTGCGCTTGCGTTTGCGCCGCACCAGCCGGTCGCCGAGGATGTCCTGCTCGGTCAGCACTTCCATGGTCGGCCCGGCAAAGCCGTGATCGAGCGGCAGCACCACCGCGGCGATGCGCCCGCCGGCGGCCAGCCCCAGCGCATCCTGCCAGGTGTCGGCCATGACCGGCTGCGCCTTGCCGGCATCGCCGATCAGCGTGGCCAGCCGCGCGCGCGATCCCGCCGAATAGGCCGCCAGCACCGGCTTGATCCCGCGCGTCGCCAGCGCCGACAGATGCTTGGCCGCCGCTTCATAGACATTGCCGCCGGCCGCGCGTTCGGGGGCGAAATCGCGCGATCCGGTCAGGCCGAAATCGATCGTCCGCGCCGAATCCGGTTCGGCAAACAGCGACAGCCGGTGCACCGGCCAACCCGCCAGCGCGCGGTCGAATTCGTCGCTGCCGAGATAAAGCGCATCGGCATCCAATGGCCGGTACTGCCCGGTCTGCGCGCGCGCCGAACCGCTGCGCGCCTGATGATAATCGCTGATTTCGGCCAGCCGGCTTTCCGCCGCGCGCGCCGCCCCGGCATCCAACAGCACCAGATCCTGTTCGCCGAGATGATCGAACAGCGTAACCAGACGGTCTTCAAACAGCGGCAGCCAGTGCTCCATCCCGGCCAGCCGCCGCCCGTCGCTGATCGCCTGATAGAGCGGATCGCCGGTGGCGGTGGCGCCAAAGCGTTCGCGATAGCGGGTGCGAAACCGCTTGATGCTCGCTTCGTCGATCAGCGCTTCGCTGGCGGGCAGCAGCAGGTGGCTGTCGACCGGCTGCACGCTGCGCTGCGTGGTCGGATCAAACAGCCGCAGCGTTTCGAGCTCATCGCCAAAGAAATCGAGCCGAAGCCCGTGATCGAGCCCGCTGGGGAACAGATCGAATACCCCGCCGCGCACGGCATATTCGCCGGCATCGACCACCGTATCGGTGCGCGCATAGCCCAGCCGTTGCAGCAGCGCGATCAGGCTGTCGCGGTTGATCACCAGCCCGGGCCGCAGCACGCGGGTCGATTCGCGGATGCGGGACGGGGTCAGCACGCGTTGCAGCACTGCCGCGACGGTGGTCACCAGCAAGTGCGGTCCGCTGATCGTGTCCTGCAATTGCGCCAGCGCCGCCAGCCGCCGCGCACTGACTGCGAGGGCCGGCGAGGCGCGATCAAACGGCAGGCAGTCCCAGCCGGGAAATTCGCTGACCGCGACTTCGGGGGCAAAGAACGGCACGGTTTCGACCACCGCGCGCATCGCCGCATCGTCGCTGGCGATAAACACGGTGCGCCCGCGCGCCGCGCGCGCCAGATCGGCAAGCACCAGTGGATGGCTGCCGCGCGCCAACGACGACAGCGTCAGCGGCGCAGTGGCCGAAAGAATGCGGGCAAGATCAGGCATGGCAGCGCGGTACTGCAATCAGCGCGGAATATCGACGTAATCGAGCCGGATCATCGCATCAAGCAGCGGCCCGGCATAGCGCGCGGGCGCCGGCGCGGTGCCCAGCGCCCAGGCCATGATCTCGACATCGTCTTCTTCGACCAGCGCCTCGAACAGCGCGATCTCGGCCTCGCTCCAGCCGGCGTGATGGCGGTCAAAGAAACAGCCGATCATGTAATCCGCTTCGCGCGTGCCGCGATGCCAGGCACGGAATTTCAGGCGGCGGAGGCGGTCTGACAGGTCCATGCCGCGCGCCCTAGGCCAATCCGCGCGGGCTCGCAAGGCGCCGGCGGGGCAGTGTGGATGGCAGTGGCCAAACCGCACGCGGGCGGATAAGCATGGGCCGGCTCATGCGTCCCGATCTGCTCAATCCGCTGTTTGCCGAAGTCGCCGGGCTGAAAGGGGTCGGGCCGGGCTCGCTGCGCCCGCTCGAACGGCTGGGGCTGACGCGGATTCGCGATCTGGTCTATCATTTGCCCGATCGGTTCGTGTCGCGGCGGGTGGTCGCGCGGCTCGACGATGCGGCGATCGGCGAAAACATCGTGATCGGGCTGACCGTGCGCGAACACCGCGCCAGCAGTGGGCGCGGGCCGCACCGCGTGCTGTGCGAAGATGGCGCCGGCGATGTGGTGACGCTGACCTATTTCGGGCGCGCCTCGTACAGCGCGCGCAAGGCGCTGCCGCCGGGCGAACAACGCTGGATTGCCGGGCGGCTCGACCAGTTTGGCCAGATGCGCCAGATCGTCCACCCCGATCATATTGCCGAAGACAGCGCGGCGCTCGCCGGGCATCTCGCCGAACCGGTCTATCGCCTCGCCGAAGGATTGACTCAACCGCGCGTCGCCGCGCTGGTGGCGCAGGCGCTGGCCAACTTGCCCGATCTGCCCGAATGGATCGAGCCGGGGCTGATCGCGCAGCGCGGCTGGCCGAGCTGGCGCGAGGCGGTGCTGGCGGTCCACAAGGGCGCCGATGCCGCCGCGCGCGACCGGCTCGCCTATGACGAATTGCTCGCCAATGCGCTGGCGCTGATGCTGGTGCGCGATGCCAACCGCAGCCGGCGCGGGGTGCCGTTGCAAGGCGATGGCCGCTTGCGCGCCGCGCTTGATCTGCCGTTTGCGCTGACCGGGGCGCAGACGCGGGCGATTGCCGAAATCGAGGGCGATCTGTGCCAGGGGGCGCCGATGCTGCGGCTGTTGCAGGGCGATGTCGGCTCAGGCAAGACCGCGGTCGCGCTCCATGCCATGCTGATCGCGGTCGAAGCCGGGGCGCAGGCGGCGTTGCTGGCACCCACCGAAATTCTGGCGCGCCAGCATGCGCAGACTTTGACGCGGATGGCGGCGGGCACCGGAGTGAACATCGCGTTGCTGACCGGGCGCGACAAGGGCCGCGCGCGCGAAGCCACGCTGATCGGGCTGATGGACGGGTCGATCCAGATCCTCGTCGGTACCCACGCGATTTTTCAGGATGCGGTGACTTATCGCAATCTGGCGCTGGTGGTGATCGACGAACAGCACCGGTTTGGCGTCGGGCAGCGGTTGCTGTTGACGCAAAAGGCGCGCGCCACCGCGCATTGTCTGGCGATGACCGCGACGCCGATCCCGCGCACGCTGACGCTGGCGCAATATGGCGAAATGGATGTCTCGCGGCTCGACGAAATGCCCCCCGGGCGCCAGCCGATCGACACCCGGGTGGTTGCCGGCGATCGCATCGACGATGTCGCGGCTGCGCTGGCGCGGCATATCGATGGCGGTGGCCAGGCCTATTGGGTGTGCCCGATGGTGCGCGACAGCGAGACCGAGGATCTGGCGGCGGCAGAGGCACGCCACGCCGCGCTGGTGGCGCGGTTTGGCGATCGCATCGAGCTGGTCCACGGGCAATTGCGGCCAGAGGCAAAGGATGCGGCGATGGAACGCTTTGCCAGCGGCGCGGCGGCAGTGCTGGTGGCGACCACGGTGATCGAGGTCGGGGTCGATGTGCCCAATGCCACGCTGATGGTGATCGAGGCGGCGGAACGGTTTGGTCTGGCGCAATTGCACCAGTTGCGCGGGCGGGTCGGGCGCGGCAGCGGCAAATCGACGTGTGTGCTGCTGCGCGGGGCGGCCTTGTCGGAAGTCGCGCGCGAACGGCTGGCCTTGATGCGCGAAACGCAGGACGGGTTTCGTCTCGCCGAAGAAGACTTGCGGCTGCGCGGCGGGGGCGAATTGCTGGGCACCCGGCAATCGGGCGATACCCCGTTCCGCGTCGCCGATTTTGACCAGATCAGCCGGCTGCTGCCGGTGGCGCACGACGATGCGCGGCTGGTGATGGAGCGCGACGGCGGGCTCGCCAGTGAACGCGGGGCTGCGGCGCGCGTGTTGCTTTATCTGTTTGAACGCGATTGGGGTGTGCAACTGTTGCGCGGGGGGTAAACGGACATGAAGGAACGACATCGGATCGGGCGCTGGCTGATTGCGGCGCTGCTGGTGGCACTGCCGCTGCCGGCGCTGGCGGCACCGTCGGCGGCGGCGCGGGCGTTTGCTGCCGCCTGGGTTGATCAGGACACCGTGACCACGGTTGCGCGGCAGTCGCTGGCGAGCAAGATCGATACTTGCGTCAAGAACGGGATGATCGCGCCCGAAGTGCTTGGCGCCGAACAGCCGCTGCTCGAACTCTATCTCAACACCTTTCTCGATGGTCTGGGCCGGGTGCAGGACAAAGTCGCGGTGCAGGCGCAGACGCTGCTGTCCAATGCCGATCTCGCCACGCTGGCGCAGACCTTTTCCAGCCCGGCGTTTCGCGCGATGCGCCGGCAGGTGCTGCCGGGGATGATGACCAAGCTGGTGCCGGCGATCCCCGGCTGCGGCGACGATGGCAAGCCGGTCAAGCTGAGCGAACTGAGCGCCGGCGCGCTGCCGCGCATGACCCAGCCGCAATTGATGGCCTTGCGCCGGCTGGCGATCAGCCCGGCCGGACAGCATTTTTCGAGAGCGATGCCGCAATTGACCGCGACGATGACCGCCGCGTTTCGCGACGAGGTGCAAGTGGCGATGCAGGCCGTCGGCGCCTCGCCCGAAGCGCAAAGCCGGGTGCGGGCGGTGCCCAGCCCGGTGATTGTCGACGCCCCGCCGACGCATCGCTGATCGAGCCGATTGCCCGTGCGGGCAGGGGCGCTGCGCCCGCCGCCGGGGTAACGGGGGCGGATGGACACGTTATCTCCGACTGCCCGCCGGCTTGGCCTTGCCGGATTGCTGCCGCAGGCCGCCGCGTTTGTCGCGGTGCTGCGCGATGGCCCCGAACACTGGACCGCGCTGGCGCTCGGGTTTGGCTATGCCGCGCTGATTTTCAGCTTTCTCGGCGGGGTATGGTGGGGGCAGGGGCTGACCCTGGCGCGACCGCCACGGTGGATTTTCGCAGCGGCAGTGCTGCCCAGCCTGATCGCACTGATGCTGTGGTTTCCGTGGATGGTCGGCGATACCTGGCCGGGGCCGGAAATGATCGCGCTGGGCACGCTGATCGTCGGCTCGCCGCTGGTGGACCATGCGATCGGTGCGGCGCCGGCCGGGTGGATGGCGCTGCGCTGGCAATTGTCGCTGGGGCTGGGCATACTGACCGTGTTGATCGGCCTGCTGCATTGATCGGCGCGCCGATCAGCGCGTGACCACGTCGTGCTTCATCGGCGCCAGCTTGGCCAGAAAGCGGTTTTGCGCGGCAAACGGGATCTGGCTTTCGGTCATCGCGCGTTGCAGGTCGACCACCAGCGCGTTCAGCTCGCGGCTGCGCAGCCCCAGCTGACTATGCGCCTCGCGCATCGTCCGCCCGCTGTAATGGCACCCGGCGTTGAGGATATGGCAGAACTGTTCAAACAGCAGCCGCCGCAGCCGGACATGGTCGGTGGCGGCAAAAATGCCCTTGATCGCCGGATCGGCGTCATACAGCTGGACCGAGCGGTCGACCAGCCGGTGCAGCCCGGGCTGGCCGCCAAACGCCCGCGCCATCGCATCGCCGGAAAACGGAACTGCGCCGGCATTGGCATCGGCCTGGGCATAAGGCTTGACCGGCAATTCGCCGGTAATCGGATCGCGCTGCGGCTTGGGCACGCCGAATTCGGCAAACCAGTCGACACTGCCCGACGGGGCCGGCGCGGGCGCCTGCTGGGCAAAGGCCGGGGTTGCCACCAGCAGCAGCGCGATGGGCCACAGGTTCAGCGATCGGTTTTTCAGCATGCCAATTGCACCGAGAGATAGGCCCCGCGTTGCGGGCGGAAAGTCGCCACCGGGCCGATATCGACCCAAGCGGCGGTCAGCGTGGCATGGCGGCCCACCGCCCAGGCGGCAAACAGGTCATGCGCGGCGGTTTCGCGGGCAAAGCCGAGATTGTCGGGCCGGCTGCGCCATTCGCCGCCGATCACCAGCCGGCGCGCGAGTTGATAACCGATCGCGCCTTCAAACTCGCCATGCCGCGCGGTGCTGCGATCGCCGCCAAAGCCCAACAGGCCGAACTGGTTGGCCTTGGTCAGGCGGAACGTCGTATCGATCAGCACGCTGTGCGCCAGCAGCAGCTTGGTCGCGCTGATCACCAGATCGCTGCCCGCCGATTGCTGCGCGCCGACCAGCCGCACCACCGCACCGTTCAGATTGTGCTTGAAATCGGCGCCGATGCTGATCGCCGGCAGCCAGTCCGGGCCATAGACCAAGTCGCCCGCCAGCCGCACCCGCGCGGCGACGATATCCTGCTGAAAGGTATAGCCATGGCCCAGCCCGAGCGCGATCCCGGCCGACAGCGTATCGAAATTCTGCCGGGCATAGCTGATCGCCACCCGGTCATGCAGCGCCAGCGCCACCCCGTGCGCCTCAAGCCGGAAATCGCGCAAGGCCAGCCCGGTGGCAAACCCCGAAAGGCCCACCCCGTGATCGGTTTCCATCCCGGGAATCGTCGCCCAGCTCGACAGGCCGCCGCCCGCGCTGCCCTCGATGGTGGTCACCGCGTTGGTCAGCAGCAGCTTGCCGCCATCGATCACCGGGTCAGCCAGGACCGGTGCCGGCGCCAGCAGCACTGCCAGCACCGCCGCGATCACCCAATGCCGGACACGCGACAGGCAAACGACCATGATACCCTCGACAGCACAGCGCCCGGCCGATTCCGCGCGCGGCGCGAGCCTCGCGATGCACCAGCAATGGTTAATTTCGTCACAACCACGCCACATGGCCAAGAGGGCATTGAAAAGTAATCGGATATTCACGCTTATTGGCCATAAATCCCGGCATATGTACGCATCCCGGTCTCATCTTTGGCGCGCGGGCCTGGCGATGATCTGGCTGGCGCTGAATTCAGCAGGATTGCCGCGCCAGATCGGGTTTCAGGTGACCGACCAGCGCGGCTTGCCCTTGCGCGATGCGGTGGTCGAAATCGCCCGGCCTGCCGGCGATACCCGCGCGCTGGTGTTCGGCTGGCGCAATGCCATGGCGCAGCGCGACCAGACTTTTGTGCCCGGCCTGCTGATCGTGCCGCAGGGGGCGACGGTCGCCTTTCCCAATCTCGATACCGTGCGCCACAGCATCTACAGCTTTTCGCGCGCCGCGCGGTTCCAGATCGATCTCTACGGCGCCGATCAGTCGCGCACGCATCAGTTCGCGATTGCCGGCACCGTCGCGCTGGGCTGCCACATTCACGACCGCATGAAGGGCTATCTGCGAGTCACCTCCACCCCTTATGCCGCGCGCACCGATATCAACGGGCGCGCGCTGATCGAAGGGTTGCCGGCGGGGACTTACGAGGTCACGGTGTGGCATCCGCTCGCCAATGGGCGCGACAACGAATGGCACGCCAGCCTGCACCTGACCGAGGGTGCGCCCAACCGGATCACCGTGGAAACCCGCTGACATGCCGCGCGCCGCCTTTCATCGCGGCTTGCGCCGTGTGGCCCGGCTGATGCCGGCGGGGCTGCATATCGGCTGGGGGGCAGTGCGGGTCTGGCGGTCAAGCCTGGCGGCGCGGCTGTCGCTGACGATTGCCGCGCTGCTGGTGGTGGTGATGCTGGCGACGGTGGCGGTCGCCGATTACGGGCTGCGTCTTTATGCGCGATCGGCCGCCGAGCGCGATCTGGTCGCCGCCGCCGTGCTGTTTGACCGCAATCTCGGGGCAGAGGCCGAAGATCTGCGCGCGCAGGCGCAAGTGGTGGCGCGCGATTTCGGTTTTCGCGAGGCGGTCGGGCTGGGCGATCAGCGTACACTGGCTTCGGCGCTGGCCAGTCTGGCCGATCGCACCCATGCAGCCGGCGCCTATGTGATCGCGCTCGACGGCACCGCCACCGCCAGCCCGGGCAGCCCGGCGATCGATCCGCGCACGCTGCATCAGGCGCTCGAAAGCGGCACCACCGGCGGCATGCTGCGCAATCCGGGCGGGCTGGCATTGGGCGTGGCGGCGCCGATCGAACTGCCCGATCTGGCCGGGTGGCTGGTGCTGACGCGGCGGATCGATGCCGCGACGATGGACCGGCTGACCAATCTTTCGGGCCTGCCGGTCGCCGCCGAAGCCGCCGGCGCGGACCGGCTCGATTCCGATCTGGCGCGGCTCAACGGCGCCGGGATTGCCCAGCGCGCCGGTGCGGGCGGCGATGAACTGGTGCGCGTTTCGCCGATGGCCAGCCTCGATGCGCGGCTGCAGCCACGGCTGGTGCTGCGCTACCGGCTGGCGGCGGCGAGCGCGGCTTATGCCAATTTGCGCACCGCGCTGGCGTGCATCGCGCTTTTCGCGGTGGCCTTTGGTGTGGCGCTGGCGGCGCGGCTGGCGCGCGGCATTCTCACCCCGCTCGATCGGCTGGCGCGCGCGACGGCCGCACTCGCGCGCGGCGACATGGTGCGGGTCGATGCCGCCGGCAGCGACGAAATGGCCACGCTCGGGCGCGGGTTCAACGCGATGGTCGCGGCGATCGCCGAGCGCGAACAGCGCATTACCCACGCCTGGCTCCACGATGCGCTGACCAATCTGCCCAACCGGCGGTTCTTCAAGGAAAAGCTGGATCAGGCACTGGCGGGGCGCGGGGCCGACGCGCGGGTGGTGGTGGCGCTGCTCGATCTCGACGATTTCAAGCTGGTCAACGATACGCTGGGGCAGGCTGCCGGCGATGCGCTGCTGCTGCAATGCGCCGCGCGCTTGCAGGCGTGCCTGCCGCAGGCGGATATCGCGCGGTTCGGCAACGACGAATTCGGCGTGATGATCACCCAGCTGCCGCCCGGGCGCGATCTGCCGATGCTGATCGAAACGATCGTGCGGCAGGTTTCGGGCGAGGTGGCGATCGAGGATCGGCAAGTGCCCCTGTCGGCGGCGATCGGCGTGGCGGTCTGCCCCGATGATGCCGCCGACAGCGATGCCCTGCTCAACCAGGCCGAACTGGCGCAGCAGCGCGCCAAACTCGACGGCAAGGGCATCTATCACTTTTTCGAGGCGACGCTCGACGAAGAAGCCAGCCGCCGCCGGCGGATCGCGATCGATTTGCGCGAGGCTTTGCCCGGCGGCGAATTCTCGCTCAATTTCCAGCCGCTCTATTCGCCGGCGCAGCGCACGATCAAGGGGTTTGAAGCGCTGCTGCGGTGGGATCATCCGCAGCGCGGGCGGATCAGCCCGGCCGATTTCATCCCGGTGGCCGAACAGTCGGGGCTGATCATTCCGATCAGCGAATGGGTGATCCGCGAGGCTTGCTTGCAGGCGGCGCAATGGGATGATGATCTGGCGGTGGCGGTCAATATTTCGCCGAGCCATTTCCGCGTGCCGGGCTTGGTCGCCTGCGTGGTCGGTGCGCTGGCGCAGTCGCAACTGGCGCCGCACCGGCTCGAACTCGAAATTACCGAAGGGGTGTTCATCAGCAATTTCGAGGCGACACTGGCGACGCTGCGGCAATTGCGCGCGCTGGGGGTGCGGATTGCGCTCGATGATTTCGGCACCGGCTATTCCTCGCTCAGCTATCTGCGCGCCTTTCCGTTCGACAAAGTCAAGATCGACCAGAGCTTTGTCCGCGATCTTGCCAATGACGCCAGCGCGCGCGCGGTGGTCCGCGCGATTACCGCGCTGGCCGCTGCGCTGGGGATGGAAACCCTCGCCGAAGGGGTGGAAGATGTCGCCCAGTACGATGCGCTGATCGCCGAAGGCTGCGGCATGATCCAGGGCTATCTGATCAGCCGCCCGGTGCCCATCGCTGATATTGCCGGCGTGCTCGCGCGCCATGGCCAGGCGTCTGCCGCAACCATGCGCGTGGCCGGAACAAACTGACGCGCCGATCCGGTTCGCGCTGCCGCTCTACACCAGCGCGCAGACCTGCATCGACACCACTTTGCCATCGTCATAGCGGCGCGTGCCGATTGGCACGAAGCCGCGCGCGGCGTGAAACGCCAGCGAGCCATGGTTGGGCGGATCAAGATCCATTTCCGCCGCCAGCAGCAGCATGTCGCGCGCGCGCGCCTGCTGCGCCAGATCGTCATAGAACCGGCTGCCCAGCCCGCCGCCCCTGGCCTCGGCGGCGATCACCACCCGGTCGATATAGGCAAACCGGCGCAACCGCTCGCCAAACCAGGCGAAATTGGCATTGGCATAAGCATCATCGGGCAGCATCGCGAGGATGAACCCGATCACGCTGCCGGCGCGTTCGGCAACCCTCGCGTGGCTGGCCAGCGCCAGCAATTCGGCGCAGCGCGCGTGATCCATCGGGCTGGTTACCGCAACCACAGCAGCGTTGAGCACGACAATCGCGTCGATATCAGCGCTGGTGGCCGGGCGCAGGGCAATCGGGGGCATGGCGACACAACCTCGGGCAGCTTGTGCCGCCCCCCTATCACGCTTTGCGCCGCTGGCGACAGCGCGCGATCACCGCTCAGCGGTGCAAGGTCGGCATGCAGGCATTGGCGAGGGCACCGGCGGTGCTGGCCAGCGCGCGGGTCGAAAATTCGATCGCCTGGCCTTCGCCCGCCACCAGCAACTGGTCGGCCGCGGCCAGATCGGCGCGTTCGGCCGGTTTGAGCACGTGGCCGTGATCGGGCACGACAATCGTGCGCACCAGATGGCCCTGGCGATAGAGTTCGAGCAGGTGATCGGGGTCGCGCCCGGCCCAGCTTGCCGCGCCTGGGGCGGTGCTGTCGGCGCCGAAGCGCAGCGTCAGCCGGTCCGCCGCACAGGCCACCGCGAGGCGATAGCGCGAATCCGGATCGGCCGGATGATTGCTGACGGTGGCAAAGATTTCGCTGCGTCCCTCGGTCAGCGCATTGGCGCCGCGATGGCGCACCAGTTGCCACGGCGTCGCCAGCGGCAGCGGTTCATCAGGATGGCGCGCGAGGATCAGCCGCTGCGCCGAATGGCGCGGGGTGCCAGGGCAGGTCAAGGCGCGCATCGCCTGGTCCGAACCCGCGCCCGAAAAGGCATAGGCATGGTCGCCCAGTTGCACGCTGATCGTGTTGGCTGCCCCCAGCGCGGCGAGTTGCTGCGCGGTCAGGCTGGCGGCGATATAGTGGGCGGTGCCGCCAAACTCGGTCTCGCCGCGGTCTTCCGCCGCGAGGGCGAACCGCGCCGACAGCGAGGCGGAGCGGGTTTCGACCGCCAACGGGCCGACCGGCGCCGCCGAGCGATCGCGCCCGCTGCGGCCAAACAGGAAGCGGCGGGCATCGCCGGCATAAGGATCACACTGGACAGCCGCAAAAGTGCCGTCGCTTGCGCTGATCACCGCCAGTTGTCCGGCATCGCGGATGGTCCAGCGCGGCGCCGGGGCCGGGGCGTGCGGCGCGGCCGGCACGAGTTCGATCGGGCTGCCGGCCATCGCCGGGGCCGGGCTCAGCGCCAGTGCGGCCAGTCCTGATCCGGCCGCCAGCGGCCATTGTGCCAGGCGTTGCACCAGGGTCATCACCGAAATCTCCAAGCTGTTCTCCACACCGATGGTGGTACGCCCGGCGCGGTTAACCATGCCGGTATACCATACTCGGGAAAATTGCGCGGTAGCGATTATGGTTTGACCAAGCGGCGGCGGCGCACCCGGCCGCAGCGGGGGTGCGAAAATGATGCTTGCGCCGCACCGGTGCATTTGTCACCCACGGTCTGGCCCCGCAATCGGCGCGGGTACCCGGGGTTGGTCATGCGATTGGCGCAGTTCGGCAGGTGGGCACGGGCAGGCGGTGCGGCGGCGCTGCTGCTGGGCTGTGTCGCGTCGCCGGCGCCGGCAGCACCGGCGGCGGGTGCGGCGGCGCGCGATGCCGCGATCGAGGCGGCGCTGCGCCACCATGTCGAAATGCTGGCCAGCGATGAATTTGCCGGGCGCGAGCCGGGAACCGAGGGCGAAACCCGCACCTTGCGCTATCTCGCGCAGCAATGGTTCGATATCGGGCTGTCGAGCGGCACCAATGATCCCGGCAATGCCTGGTTTGCCCCGGTCGAACTGGTCGAACGCACCCCGCAGGCCAGCCGCGCGCTGTTTGCCCGCGGCCATCATCATATCGCGATCGATCCGGCCGAAGTGCTGGTGGTCACCTCGGGGCTGCGCAGCCTGATCGAGGATGCACCGCTGGTGCTGATCGGGCGTGATCTCAATCTGGCCGGCGCGCGCACCGAACTCGCCGGGCGGGTGGCGCTGGTGTTCGACAGCCAGGCCGCCGATCCCGCCGATGGCGATGCCCGCGCCGCGCAAGTGCTCGATGCCGGGGCGGCGGCGGTGATCACCGTGCTCGACGGCACCCGCACGCTCGATGCGGTGACGGCGCGGCGCAAACGGCCGGGCTATGCGCTCGCCGGGCAAAAGCTGGGCGGCGATCTGACCGGCTATATCACCCCGCAGGCCGCCGAAACGCTGTTCGAGGCGGCCGGCGCGGGCAAGCTCGCCGCGCTGCGCAGCCAGAGCGCGGCCGACGGCTTTGCCCCGCGCGCGCTCGGGCTCACCGCCACATTGGAGGCGACCGGGCGCGAAACGCGCATCCATACCCACAATCTGATCGGGCGGATCGACGGGCGCCGCCATGATCTCGGCGCGGTGCTGCTGGTGGCGCATTGGGATCATTTCGGCCGCTGCGCCGATCCGCCGGCCGAACATCTGATCTGCAACGGCGCGGTCGACAATGCCAGCGGACTGGCGGTGATTACCGAAGCGGCGCGCATCCTCGCCAATGGCCGGCAGAACGATCGCGACATCTACATCCTCGCCACCACCGGCGAAGAACTCGGGCTGCTCGGCGCGCTGGCCTTTGCCGAAAATCCGCCGGTGCCGCTCGATTCGATCATGGCCGTGCTCAATGTCGATTCGACCGGGCTGGTCGGCCCCGGGCTGCCGGTCAGCGTGATCGGCGCGGGCATGACCGATCTCGACGATGCAATCGGCACCGTGCTCAAGGGAATGCACCGGCGGCAGGTGGCGGGTACTGCCGCCAATGCCTTTGTCCGCCGCCAGGATGGCTGGGTGTTCATCCAGCACGATGTGCCGGCGGTGATGGTATCAAGCGCCTATTCCGACCCGCAGCGGCTCGATCGCTTCATGGACGAACGCTATCACCGCCCCACCGACATTGCCGCCAAAGTCGAATATGGCGGGATGGTCGAAGATGTTGCGGTGCAAGTCGAACTCGCGCGCTTCTTTGCCGATGCCCACCGATTTCCGGGTCCGCCGATGCCGCGTCAGGACCTGTCGCAACGGTAATTGTTACCCCTAGCGCGATCCGCCCGGCTTGATTACATGGGCCGCCACGAATCCCCCCGGACAGAAAGTGGCGCACCGTGATCGATATCCCGCTCGGCCTTACTTATGATGACGTGCTGCTGCGGCCGGCGGCGTCGGACCTGCTGCCCAGCCAGGCCGATACCCGCACCCGGCTGACGCGCGGGATCGCGCTCAATATCCCGGTGCTGTCGTCGGCGATGGACACCGTGACCGAGGCCGACATGGCGATCGTCATGGCGCAACTGGGCGGGATCGGCGTGCTCCACCGCAATCTGACGATCGGCGAACAGTGCGCCGCGGTGCGCGCGGTCAAGCGGTTTGAAAGCGGCATGGTGGTCAATCCGATCACCATCGCCCCCGATGCCCCGCTGGGCGAGGCGCAGGCGCTGATGCGCCACCACCGCATCAGCGGCATCCCGGTGGTCGAGGCCTCGGGCCGGCTGGTCGGCATCCTGACCAACCGCGACGTGCGCTTTGCCGACAATCCGGCGCAACCGGTGCGCGAACTGATGACGCACGAAAACCTTGCCACCGTGCCCTTGGGCACCAGCGGCGAAGACGCGCGCCGGCTGCTCCACCAGCGCCGCATCGAAAAGCTGCTGGTGGTCGACGATGCCTATCGCTGCATCGGGCTGATCACGGTTAAGGATATCGAAAAGGCGGTCAATTATCCCAATGCGACCAAGGATGGCGCCGGCCGCCTGCGCGTGGCGGCGGCCACCACGGTGGGCGAAAAGGGGCTGGAGCGCACCCGCGCGCTGGTCGATGCCGAATGCGACGTGATCGTGATCGACACCGCGCATGGCCACAACCGCGACGTCGCCCGCGCGGTCGAACTGGTCAAGACGCTGTCGAACGACATCCAGGTGATCGCCGGCAATGTCGCCACCGCCGAAGCCACCCGCGCGCTGATCGATGCCGGGGCCGATGCGGTCAAAGTCGGGATCGGGCCGGGATCGATCTGCACCACGCGGATCGTCGCCGGGGTCGGCGTGCCGCAATTGACCGCGGTAATGGAATGCGCCGAGGAAGCCGAAAAATCGGGCGTGCCGGTGATCGCCGATGGCGGCCTGCGCACTTCGGGCGATGCGGCCAAGGCGCTCGCCGCCGGGGCCAGCACGATCATGATCGGCTCGCTGCTGGCGGGCACCGAAGAGGCGCCGGGCGAAACCTTCCTCTATCAGGGCCGCGCCTACAAATCCTATCGCGGCATGGGCTCGGTCGGGGCGATGGCGCGCGGTTCGGCCGATCGCTATTTCCAGCAGGATATCAAGGACCAGATGAAGCTGGTGCCCGAAGGGATCGAGGGCCAGGTGCCCTACAAGGGCCCGGCGCGCGACGTGATTCACCAGCTGGTCGGCGGGATCAAGGCGGCGATGGGCTATACCGGCAGCGCCACCATCACCGATCTGCGCCGCCGCGCGCAATTCGTGCGGATCACCAATGCCGGATTGCAGGAAAGCCATGTCCATGATGTGGCGATCACCCGGGAAGCGCCCAATTATCCCACCCGCTGATCGGCCGTGACCCCGGCGGCGCGCGTTCAGGCGGCGATCGAACTGCTCGATGCGATCTGCACCGCCGCGCGCGGGCAGGGCGCCTCGGCCGATCGCATCGCGGCGGACTGGTTCCGCACGCGGCGCTTTGTCGGATCGAAAGACCGCCGCGCGATCCGCGACCTTGTGTGGGATGCGATCCGCGCCTGCGGCCCGCTGCCCGCCAGCGGGCGCGCCGCGCTGCTGCGGCTGGCGGCGGATGATCCCGCTATGCGCGCGCTGTTTGACGGATCGCGCCACGGCCCGGCGCCGATTGCCCGCGACGAAGCGCCGGCAGCGGGCGGGGCGGCGCCCGCCTGGCTGAGCGCCGCGCTGGCCGCCAGCGGGCTGGACGAGGCCGAAGCCCATGCGCTGCTCGATCGCGCGCCGCTCGATATTCGCGCCAATACCTTGCGCGTGACCCGCGATGAATTGGCGGCACGGCTGCCGGTCGCGGCGCAGCCATGCCCGGCGCCCGACGGGCTGCGGCTGCCGACCGGAACGCGGGTGGAAGACTGGCCCGAATATGCCGCCGGTCTGTTCGAAGTGCAGGATGCCGGCAGCCAGCTCGCCTGCGCCGCGCTGGCCGCGCAACCGGGCGAATGCGTGGTCGACTTGTGCGCCGGCGCGGGGGGCAAGACGCTGGCGCTGGCGGCGATGATGCAGGGGCAGGGCCGGCTGATCGCCTGCGACATCGATCGCGCGCGGCTGGCGCGCCTGCCCGAACGGGCAAGTCGCGCCGGGGCCATGGTTGCATGCCGCCTGCTCGATGGCGGGCGCGAGGCCGTAGCGCTGGCCGATCTGGCGGGCCAGGTCGATGCGGTGCTGGTCGATGCGCCCTGTTCGGGCAGCGGCACCTGGCGGCGCAATCCCGAAGCGCGCTGGCGGCTGACCCCGGAAAATATCATGCGCTATGCCAGGATGCAGGCGCATGTGCTTGATCTGGCGGCCAATCTGGTGCGCCCGGGCGGGCGCATTACATTCATCACCTGTTCGCTGCTCGATGCCGAAGGTGCCGATGGGGTGGCGGCGTTTCTGGCGCGTCATCGCGGCTGGCGCAGCGTGCCGCCGGCCTGCCCGATCGGGCGGGTGCGCGGGGCGGGCTGGCGGCTTACTCCGCAGCATGACGGAACCGACGGGTTTTACTTCGCAAACCTGTTGCGGTCATGATAATCGCTGGCGTCATGCAGTCCCGACGCGCCCATCCCGTTGCTTATCCGGTCAAGGAGTTGCTGATGCGCTATTCCCCGCTCGCTCTGGCATTGTCGCTGGTGCTGGCTGTCAGCGGCAGCGTCGGCCAGGCGCACGGGCTGGTCCCGGCCGATCCGCGCACCCGCGCCCTGCTCGCCAGCGGGCGCGCCGCGCTGGCGCAGGGCGATCTGGATGGCGCCACCGATGCCTTCGAGGCGGCGCTGGCGATCGAACCCGGCCAACCCGACACGCTGGTCGCGCTGGGCGATGCCGCGCGCAAATCGGGCATGCCGGGCAAGGCGATCCATTATTACCGCGTCGCGCTCGATCGCGATGCCACCGATCTGGCCGCGCTGAGCGGTGAAGGCGCTGCACTGGCCGACAAAGGCGCGCTGAGCAAGGCGCGCGAGGATCTCGCCCGGCTCGAAGGGCTGTGCGGCAAGACTTGCGCCGAATCGCGCACTTTGGCCGAAGCGATCGAGCACGGCGCCGCGCCCAAAGTGGTTTCGGCGCAGGCGGTCACCCCGCAGCCCACCGTTCAGACCAACTGACGCGGACTGAGGGATAATACGTATAAGCCGGAAATCGGCTGGCAGGCACAGTGTGGCATGGTGCAAGTGTCGCAGCAGGATTGCCCGCCATGACCACGATTTCGAGTGCTACCGGCGCGATGTCCGCGCTGACCAGCTATTACGAATCGCTTGCCCCGGCGGCGACGGCGACCACCGCCGAGACCACCAGCACTGCATCGACCAGCGCCACCGGCACGACCAGCAGTGCAACCGCCGCCAGCACCACCGGCGCCGCGCTGGCCGCCTGGGTTGATGGCAGCAGCAGCACGAGCAGCGCCAGCACGCTGTCGACCCTGCTCAGCCTGGCCGGTTCGGGCACCGGCAGCAGCGACGCCAGCCTGCTGTCGAGCATCCTCGGCAGCACTTCCAGCGCCAGCAGTGCGGGCAGCCTGATTGCCGATCTGACCGGCAGCGGCACATCCGCCAGCGACGACAGCGCGCTGCTTGCCGCGCTGGCCGGCCCCGCGACCACCACGACCGCCAGCACTCTCCCGGCAACCACGGCAGCAGCCACCACCAGCGCGGCGACCGCCACGGTTGAGTCTACCGGCAGCGATTTGCTCAGCGAACTGGCCAGTCCCAACGGCCCGGCGGTCAGCGCGCCGAGCACCACCACTTCGACCAGTTCAACCCAGTCGCAGGCGATCCTCGCCGCGCTCGCCGGCGCCTATGCGCAAAGCCAGCAGAATATCGTGTCGTTGCTTGTGTAAGGGAACCTTGCGAGCAAGGGGTGCAGCACATTCCGGCGCGAGCAAGTTACCGCCAATAGAGCCCGCCCCCTCAGCGCTAGAGGGTTCGCATGATCAGCCAAGTATCTGATCTATAACACATCGGTTCGTCCTGAGCTTGTCGAAGGACGCGCGCCAAGGCCCGCTCCACGCGCTGAAAAAGCGCCCAGCCACAAGGCAGCGCGCATCCTTCGACAGGCTCAGGACGAACCGGATTGGGGTTTTTGGAGTTCCTGAACCACTTGTGTGAATGCCGAAGCCCTGACGGGCGGGACTGAAATCGCCATGCATGGCAGCGGGTGTCAAATCACCTTGATCAGAGCTTCCTGAACTCAAACGAGCGCGCGAAACTCGTCGAGCACCTGGCGATAGACGCGCTTTTTGAACGGCACGATCAGATCGGGCAGCGTTTCGGGATCGACCCATTGCCAGGCGGCAAATTCGGCCGGGTCGTGCGCGTTGAGGTTGATCTGCGCATCATCGCCGGTAAACCGCATCAGCAGCCAGATCTGGCGCTGGCCGCGATAGCGCCCTTTCCACAGCCGCCCGAGCAATTCGGGCGGCAGATCATAAAAATATTCCTCGCGCGATTGGGCGATGATCTGGACCAGATCGGCGGTTACCCCGGTTTCTTCGTACAGTTCGCGCAAGCCCGCCGCGTGCAGGTCTTCGCCGGGGTCGATCCCGCCTTGCGGCATCTGCCAGGCATCGCCTTCGCCCTCTGCCGCCAGCCCTTGCGCCGCGCGCTGGCGGGTGTCGATGCGCTGGCCGACAAACACCCGGCCGGCGGGATTGACCAGCATCACCCCGACGCAGGGGCGATAGGGCAGGGCAGCGGTTTGATCGGTCATTTACAATCGGTCCAATTGCTGGCGAATGGCGGCGAACAGCGTGGCGATATCACCCTGCGCGCTGGGAATCGCCTTTCGCAACTGCACGAACCCGTGGATAATTCCCGGAAACTCCACAAATGTGACAGGAATCCCCGCCGCCACCAGCGCCGCACCGTAAACCCGGCCGCTGTCGCGGATCGGATCGAGCCCGGCGGTGGCCAGCACGGTCGGCGGAGTGCCGGCATGATCGGCATGGAGCGGATAGGCGCGCGGGTGCCCCGGCACGGCCGCATAAGCCTCGCCAAACCAGCGCATCGTATCGGCGGTCAGCAGGAACCCTTCGGCAAAGTGCTGGAACGACGTATGGTCGGGCTTGTCGTCCGACAGCGGATAGATCGGCGCCTGCAGGATCACCGGCACCGCCGCCGGTTCGCGCACCAGCGCCTGCGTGGTGACGATCGCCAGATTGCCGCCCGCCGAATCGCCGGTGAAGATCAGCCCGGTCACCGTGCGGCCAAGCTCGGCAGGGCTGGTGGCGATCCACCGTGCCGCCGCTTCGCAATCATCAGGCGCGGCGGGAAACGGGTGTTCGGGCGCCAGTCGGTAATCGACCGCGATGACCGGCAGATCGAGCGCCGCGGCCAGTTCGGTGCAGAAGGCATGGTGCGTGTCGAGATCGCCGATAACAAACCCGCCGCCGTGGAAAAACACTACCGCCGGCCCCGCCTCGCGCGTGGCGCGCGAATCATACAGCCGCAGCGCGATCGGCCCGGCCGGCCCGGGCGCGGCGAGATCGCGGATCACTGCCAGCGGCAGCGGATCGGCCTCTGCCACGCTCGCCATCGCCAGATAGGATTGGCGCGCTTCGGCGGGGGACAGGCTGCTCATCAAGGGAGCCTCGGCCGCGTTCATGAAGCCCAGAAAGGCGGCGACATCGGGGCGGACATAGGGCGTGTGCGGGTCTTGGGCCATGACGGCATGCTCTCCATGATTTTTGCCGGTGGCATCAGGAATCATCCCGCCACCGCGCTTGACGCAACGGTAAGTGCGGTTTTGCAACTTGACTAGCGGCAATGACCAAGATCAAGGACAGGCCGCCGCGATCGGGACAATCCCGGCCCGGCACCTTTGCATGGCCGCGCGCAACTATTTCTTTTTTGCGATCGGTCGGGCATCGGGCTAGGCGCCCGTGCAGGATGACAATCGGCAAGCAAGGCCGGGCGTGGGGTGGGTACCCCCGCGTTGAATGAAGGACGATGATGGCCAGTGTGACGATCGACGGGCCCGCTGCCCGGGCCCATGACGACACCGCCCCCGCGCCGGAAGCGGTGGTGGTACGCTTTGCCGGGGATTCGGGCGACGGCATGCAATTGACCGGGGGGCAGTTCACGCTGTCGACCGCGCTGGCCGGCAATGACCTGGCCACTTTTCCCGATTTTCCCGCCGAAATCCGCGCGCCGCAGGGCACGCTGTTCGGCGTCTCGGCGTTCCAGATCAATTTCGGATCGACCCGCATCGATACCGCCGGCGATCAGCCCGATGTGCTGGTGGCGATGAACCCGGCCGCGCTCAAGGTGAACCTCGCCGCGCTCAAGCCGGGCGGGCTGATCATCGCCGACAGCGGCGAATTCAACAAGCGCAACCTCGAAAAGGCCAAGTACGAGGTCAACCCGCTCGAGGATGGCAGCCTCGACAAATGGCAATTGCTGGCCTTCGACATTTCGGCGCTGACCTTGCAGGCGGTCAAACCGTTCGGCCTCGGCAACAAGGAAGCCTTGCGCTGCAAGAACATGTGGACGCTCGGGCTGGCGCTGTGGATGTTCGACCGCGATCGCGCCCCGCTGATCGACTGGCTGAACGGCAAATTCGCCAAGAATCCGGTGCTGGCCGAGGCCAATATCGCCGCGCTCAACGCCGGGCACGCCTATGGCGAAACCGCTGAACTCGCCGGCCCCTTGCGCCAGACGCATATCGCCGCGGTCGCCAGCGAGCCGGGGCTCTATCGCACCGTGACCGGGGCAGAGGCGATCAGCTATGGCCTGGTCGCCGGGGCGCAACTGGCCGAACTGCCGATGTTCTTTGGCGGCTATCCGATCACCCCGGCCAGCTCGATCCTGCACAATCTGGTGCGGCTGAAGGAATTTGGCGTCACCACTTTCCAGGCCGAGGATGAAATCGCCGCGATCGCTTCGGCGATCGGCGCCTCTTATGCCGGGCATCTCGGGGTGACGTCGTCATCGGGTCCGGGCATCGCGCTCAAGACCGAGGCGATGGGGCTGGCGGTGATGACCGAACTGCCGCTGGTGATCGTCAATTCGCAGCGCGGCGGGCCGTCGACCGGGCTGCCGACGAAGACCGAACAATCCGATCTCTATCAGGCGGTCTATGGCCGCAACGGCGATGCGCCGATCCCGGTGGTCGCCGCGCGCAGCCCCGGCGATGCGTTTGACTGCGCGATCGAGGCGTGCCGGATCGCCACCCGCTACATGACCCCGGTGATCCTGCTGACCGACGGCTATATCGCCAATGCCGCCGAACCGTGGAAAGTGCCCGATCCGGCGAGCTATACCCCGTTTCCGGTCGAGTTCCTTGAAGAACCCAATGGCCCCGACGGCACCGTGCTGCCCTATGCCCGCAACGACCACGGCGCGCGGCCGTGGATCAAGGCCGGCACTCCCGGGCTGATGCACCGCATCGGCGGGATCGAGAAAAACCCGCTGACCGGCAATATCGACTATGCCCCGGCCAGCCACCAGGCGATGACCGACGCGCGCAAGGCCAAGATCGACGGCATCGCCCGCGATATCCCCGCGCAAGAGGTTACGCTCGGCACTCCCACGGGCAAGCTGGTGCTGGTCGGCTGGGGCAGCACCTTTGGCGCGATCCATCAGGCGGTGCGCCGGGCGCGCCGGCGCGGGCAGGATGTCAGCCATGTGCATGTCCGCCATATCTGGCCGCTGCCCGAAAATCTGGGTGATTTGCTCAAGGGTTACGACAAAGTGCTGGTACCCGAAATGAACACCGGCCAGTTCAAGACGGTGCTGCGCGACCAGTACCTGATCGACGCCCGCCCGCTGACCAAGACCAGCGGCCAGCCGTTCACCATCGCGGAAATCGAAGCCGCGATCGACGCCGCGCTGGCCTGAAGGACATCCTGCAATGAATGACCTGACCCCGATCACCACCACGCTCAAAGACTGGGAAACCGACCAGGAAGTGCGCTGGTGCCCCGGCTGCGGCGACTATGCGATTCTGAAGGCGGTGCAGCGCACTTTGCCCGAGCTTGGCGCCGATCCGGCAAAAACCGTGTTCGTTTCGGGCATCGGCTGTTCGAGCCGGTTTCCCTATTACATCGAATCCTATGGCTTTCACACCATCCACGGCCGCGCCCCGGCGTTTGCCACCGGGATCAAGCTGGCCAATCCCGATCTCGATGTCTGGCTGATCACCGGCGATGGCGATGGCATGTCGATCGGCGGCAATCACACCATGCATGTGATCCGCCGCAATCTGAACACGCAGATCCTGATGTTCAACAACGAGATCTATGGCCTGACCAAGGGGCAATATTCGCCGACCAGCCGCGAAGGCACCCCGTCGCCGACCACCCCGCTCGGCTCGGTCGATCACCCGGCCAGCCCTTGCGCCTTTGCGCTCGGCGCGGGCGGGCGGTTCATCGCGCGCAGCTATGACGTGTCAAAGGATCTGCCCGCAGTGCTCAAGGCGGCGCATGCGCACCAGGGCGCGGCATTTGTCGAGATTTTCCAGAACTGCATCGTCTACAACAAGGATCGCTTCGACGATTTCACCGCCAAGCCGGTGGCCGACGCGACTCAGGTCTGGGCGCGCCACGGCGAACCGCTGCTGTTTGCCAAGGGCACCAAGGGCATCGCGCTCGATCATGCCAGCCTCAAGCTGACCGTGGTCGATGTGCTCGATGGCGAATGGCAGGCCGCCGGGGTGCTGGTCCACGATCAGACCAACCGCACGATCGCGCATCTGCTGGTCGAAATGCCGTTCGGGCCGTTTCCGATGGCGCTGGGGGTGATCTATGACGATCCGCGCCCGACTTATGAAAGCGCGCTGCTCGATCAGGATGCCCGCGCGCGCAGCGGCAAGAGCGCCGATCTCGCCCGCCTGCTCGCCAAGGGCCAGACCTGGACGGTAACCGAATAGCCCCTATGGGCAGGTCGCCTGCGCGGTGATGGCGGGCACAAGGGCGCGATGAGCGAACCCGTGATTGTCTGGCTGCGGCAGGACTTGCGCCTGGCCGATCAGGCCGCCTTTGCCGCTGCTGCCGCGCTCGGACCGGTGATCCCGGTCTATGTGCTCGATGATGAAACCCCGCGCCATCGCCGCATGGGCGGCGCCTCGCGCTGGTGGCTGCACCACAGCCTGACCGCGCTGGCGGCCGATCTGGCGCGGCTGGGGTCGCGGCTGGTGCTGCGGCGCGGGGTGGCGGCCGACGAACTGGCCGCGATCGCGCACGAAACCGGCGCGCGGCAGGTCCATGCCATGGCCCATGCCGAACCGTGGTGGCGCAATGCCGAACGCGCGGTGGCGGCGCGGCTCGATCTGGTGCTGCACCCCGGCCAATACCTCTTGCCGCCGGCGAGCCTGCGCACCGGGGCCGGGCAACCCTATCGCATCTATACCCCGTTCTGGCGCGCGCTGGTTGATCGCATGCCGCCGCCCGCGCCGCAGCCGGCCCCGCTGCGGCTGGCGCCGCCGCCGCTCTGGCCGGCCAGCGATGATCTGGCGCAGTGGCAGCTGCTGCCGGGCAAACCCGATTGGGCGGGCGGCATGCGCGAGACCTGGCAGCCAGGCGAAGCCGGCGCGGCGGCGCGGCTCGCAGCCTTTGCCGACAAGGCGCGGCGCTATGGCGAAGCGCGCAATCTGCCCTCGGTCGAGGGCACCTCGCGCCTGTCGCCGCACCTTCATTTCGGCGAGATTTCGGTGGCGCGGGTGTGGCACGACATGATGGCGGCGGGCGGCTCGGTCGAAGTGTTTCTGGGCGAACTCGGCTGGCGCGATTATGCCGCCAATGTGCTGTGGCAATTGCCCGACTATGCCACTGCCAATGCCAAGGCCGCCTTTGACCGCTTCCCCTGGCGCGATGCGCCCGATGATCTGGCGGCGTGGCAGCAGGGGCGCACCGGTTATCCGATCGTCGATGCCGGGATGCGCGAATTGTGGGCGACCGGGTGGATGCACAACCGGGTGCGGATGATCGCTGCCAGCTTCCTGATCAAGCACCTGCTGATCGACTGGCGCGCGGGCGAGCGCTGGTTCTGGGATACGCTGGTCGATGCCGATCACGCCGCCAATGCGGTCAATTGGCAATGGAGCGCGGGCACCGGGGTCGATTCGCAAATGTTCGTGCGGATCATGGCGCCGCTGACGCAATCACCCAAGTTTGATGCCGCCGGCTATATCCGCCGCTGGGTGCCCGAACTGGCGCATCTCGATGACGCGCTGATCCACGATCCGCCATTGCGCCCGCGCGGCTATCCGCAGCCGATCATCGGCCATGCCGAGGCCCGCGCGCGCGCCCTGGCCGCGCATGGCCGGTTCAAGGACGCTTGACCGGTTATGCCGGCACCGGCTCGGGCGCGGCGGCGTTTTCCAAGGCCTCGCGGATCGCGCCGATAAACTGATCGGTGGCGCGGTCCCACGAATAGCGCGCACCGGCCACCGCCGCGCCCATCCGGTCGCAGCGCAAGGCGCGCGCCACTGCCGCACCCAAATCGCTGTCCACCGCGCCGATCGTCATCGGCAACGTGCCATCGGCGCCGCGCCCTTGCGGCCCGACAATATCGATCGGCCCCGGCACCGCAAACGCCGCCACCGGCACGCCGCAGGCGAGCGCCTCGATCATCACCAGCCCGAACGTGTCGGTGCGGCTGGGAAAGACAAAGGCATCGGCGGCGCAATAGGCGCTGGCCAGTTCGACCCCCGACAGCGCCCCGGTAAACACCACCTCGGGATAGCGCGCGCGCAGCGCGGCCAGATCGGGCCCGTTGCCGACCACCACTTTGGTGCCCGCACCGGGCAGATCGAGAAACGCGGTGAGGTTCTTTTCCACCGCCACCCGCCCGACATTGAGCAGGATCGGGCGCGGCAGATCGCGCAAGGCGGGGTGTGGTTCGTGGCCGGGATGAAACACCGCCTGGTCAATCCCGCGCGACCACAGCCGGGTATGCGGCATGCCCTGTTCGGCCAGTTCCGCCGCCAGCGTCGGGGTCGACACCAGCACGGCGCGGCTGGCGCGGTGAAACCGTCGCATCAGCGGCCAGAAATGCGCCGGCGACAGCCCGGTGCGCACCGCGGCATAGTCGGGAAAGCGGGTGTGAAACGCGGTGGTGAACGGCACGCCATGCGCTTTGCACCAGCCGCGCGCGCTCCATCCGATCGGCCCTTCGGTGGCGATATGGACGATATCGGGCTTGAACGCATGGAGCGTGCGGCGGGTGCCAAAGCGCGGCGCCATCGCCAGCCGGATCTCGCTGTAGCCGGGCAGGCCGAAAGTAAAGAACTGCGACGGCGTCACCAGTTCCACTTCGTAGCCGCGCCGGGTCAGCTGATCGACCGTGGTCGCCAGCGTGCGCACCACGCCGTTGACCTGCGGCATCCACGCATCGGTGCAGATCGCCAGTCTCATGCCGGTTCCTTCGCGCGGTCAGCGTCGGCCTGGGCGGCTTGGGCCGAGCGGGTGGCGGCTTCGCGCGCGCATTCCGCGGGCCAGTCGATAATGCTGATCACCCCGGCGGCGTCTTCGACCAGCGCGGTGCAGCTTTCCACCCAGTCGCCGTCGTTGTAATAGGTCACTTCGCCGATCTGGCGGATTTCGGCGCAATGGATATGCCCGCAGACCACGCCGTCGACCCCCATGTCGCGCGCGGCATGGGCGACCGCTTCCTCGAAATCGCAGATGAACTGCACCGCGTTCTTGACGCGCTTTTTCATGTACGAAGACAGCGACCAGTAGGGCAGGTGAAACCGGCGGCGGATCAGATTGACCCAGCGGTTGGTCTTCAGCAGCACTTCATAGGCCTTGTCGCCCAGGAATGCCAACCAGCGCGCATAGAGCACCACCCCGTCGAACCCGTCGCCATGGGTAACCAGCAGACGGCGGCCATCGGCGGTGACATGGATCGCATCGAGCGCCAGTTCGACCCCGCCAAACCCCATCCCGGCATAAGGCCGCAGCATTTCATCGTGATTGCCCGCGATCAGCACCACGCGGGTGCCGCGATGCGCCATCTTGAGCACGCGGCGGACCACTTCGTTGTGCGCATCGGGCCAGTACCACCCGCGCGACAGCCGCCAGCCATCGACGATATCGCCGACCAGATAGAGCGTTTCGCATTCGATTGAAGCGAGAAAGTCGAGCAGCATCGCCGCGTTGCAGCCGCGCGTGCCAAGGTGGATGTCGGAAATCCACACCGTGCGCAGCTTGCGCTTGGGCCGGAACCCGCGCGGTTCGGGCATTTCGAGCCAATCGGGAATCTTGCCGGTCAGCATCGCCTGCATCGGGTGCTGTGTATCGCGGTACGTTGCCAGTGCACGGTTTGCCATTGCCGACCCCCTGAAATGACTGTGGCGTCAAGCAGTCTCTGTCATGGTCACGTTGCGGTGCGATGTCATACTGTCACATCGCTGCAATATCCCGGTCATGCCCGACTTGCCCGCGCCATGGGGGTGACGCGGGCACGGCTGCACGATAAGGCTCTGCGCGTGACTGGAATCGCCCCATGCTGACCGCGCTTGCCATCCGCAATGTCGTGCTGATCGAAGCGCTCGATCTGTCGTTTCACGGCGGGCTGGGCGTGCTTACCGGCGAAACCGGCGCGGGCAAATCGATCCTGCTCGATTCGCTCGGGCTGGTGCTGGGCGATCGTGCCGATACCGGGCTGGTCCGCGCCGGCACCGACCAGGCCAGCGTGACCGCGACGTTCGAATTCGACCGCCTGCCCGATGGCGTGCGCCATGCCCTCGCCGAGGCCGAAGTGATCGTCGAACCCGGCGAACCCTTGATCATCAAGCGGCGGCTGCGCGCCGATGGCGGCAGCCGCGCGTTTATCAACGATCAGCCGGTCGGGGTGGCGCTGCTGCGCGAGATTGCCCGCGCGCTGGTCGAACTGCACGGCCAGCACGATGACCGCGGGCTGGTCAATGCGCGCGGCCATCGCCTCCTGCTCGATCGCTATGCCGGGGCCGATGGCGCCGCGGTTGCCGCCGCATGGGCGCGCTGGACCGCTGCCAGCGCTGCGCTCGATCAGGCGCGCAGCGCGATCGCGGCGGCGCGCGCCGATCAGGACCTGATCACTGCGCATCTGGCCGAGCTGGCCGCCTTGGCGCCGGTGGCGGGCGAAGAGGGCGAACTCGCGCTCAGCCGCGCGGCGATGCAAAAGGGTGAGCGGCTGTCCGATGATCTGATTGCGCTGCAACGCCTGTGGGAAGGGTCGGATTCGGCGCTGGCCGGCTTGCGCGCGGCGGCGCGGCGGCTCGACCGGATTGCCGGCGAACATCCGCTGCTCGCCGAAGCGCTCGCCTCGCTCGATCGCGCGGTGATCGAAGCGGGCGAGGCCGAAGACCGCATTGCCGCCGCGATCGAGGCGCTCGCGCACGATCCGCTCGAGCTCGACCGTATCGAAACCCGGCTGTTCGATCTGCGCGCCGCCGCGCGCAAGCATGGCTGCACGGTCGATGATCTGCCGGCGGTGCTGACCACGCTGCGCCACCGGCTCGAAGCGATCGAAGCGGGCGATGCCGGGATCGCGCAGCTCGAACGCGAGGCGCACGAGGCCTCGCTCGATTATCAGGCGCAGGCCGAGGCGCTGTCGGTGGCGCGGGCAGAGGCGGCGCGGCGGCTCGACGCGGCGGTGGCAGCGGAACTGGCGCCGTTGCGGCTCGATGCCGCGCGGTTCCGCACCGCAGTGGTGCGCCTGCCCGAAGATCGCTGGGGCCCGCACGGGGTCGATGCGGTCGAATTCCTGATTTCGACCAACCCCGGCGCGCCGTTTGCGCCGCTCGGCAAGATCGCCTCGGGCGGCGAACTGTCGCGGTTCATCCTCGCGCTCAAAGTGGCGCTGGCCGAGCAGGGCGGCGCGGCGACGGTGATCTTTGACGAAATCGATCGCGGCGTCGGCGGCGCGGTGGCCAGCGCGATCGGTGATCGGCTGGCGCGGCTCGCCACCGGCGGGCAATTGCTGGCGGTGACCCACAGTCCGCAAGTCGCGGCGCGCGGGACCACGCATTACCTGATCGCCAAATCGTCCGAAGGGGTGGTCACGCGCACCTCGGTCACGCTGCTCGATGGCGCCGGGCGCAAGGAAGAAATCGCGCGGATGCTGTCGGGCGCCGAAATCACGCCAGAGGCGCGCGCGCAGGCCGATCGCCTGATCACCCCGGCGTGATGATGGACTGCGCTGGGTTGCTCGACCGGCCGGTATGGTCGGCGCTGACCGGGCCGCAGGCTGGCTTGGCGCGGCATGCCGGCGCGGCCTTGCGGATTGACCCCGGCTATGGCCCGTTTGCCGCCGCCGCGCCCGGGCATGCTGCCGCGCTGGCCGCGCTGGTGCAGGCCGGCGATGATGAATTGTGGCTGGTCGAACCCGATCCGGTGCCGCCGGTGCCCGGCACCGTGGTGCGCCGGCAGGCGCGGCTGGCGCAGATGGTCGCGACCGGCCCGGTTTTTGCCGATGGGACAGACATCGTGCCGCTGGGCGCCGACGATGTTGCCGACATGACCGCGCTGGCGCTGGCCACCCGGCCGGGGCCGTGGGGGCCGGATACCTGGCGCTATGGCCCGTTTTACGGGGTGCGGCGCGACGGGCGGCTGGTGGCGATGGCGGGCGAACGGATGCGCCCGGCGGCCGATATGATCGAGGTGAGCGGCGTGTGTACCGATCCGGCATGGCGCGGGCAGGGGCTGGCGGCGCGGCTGATCCGCCAGGTCATGGCCGGGCACCGCGCGCGCGGCTGCGCCAGTTTCCTCCACAGCTATGCCGACAATGCCGGGGCGATCGCGCTTTACCGCTCGCTCGGGTTTGTCATGCGCAAGGAGCTTGTTGTGACCATCCTGGGGGCATCATGATGACCGAGGCTGAAGCCGCCAACGAACTGATGCGGCTGGCGCGCCAGATCGCGCACCACGACCGGCTCTATCACACGCTCGACACGCCCGAGATCAGCGATTTCGAATACGATGCGCTGGTCCGCCGCAATGCCGAGCTTGAAGCGCAATTCCCGCATCTGGTGCGCGCCGACAGCCCCAGCCGCAAAGTCGGCCACGACATCGCCGCCACCCCCTTGGGCAAAGTTCAGCACGATGTGCGGATGATGAGCCTCGACAACGCGTTCAGCGATGACGAAGTGATCGAATTCGTCGCGCGGGTGCGGCGATTTCTCGCGCTGGGCGAAGCTGCGCCGCTGACCTTTACCGCCGAAGACAAGATCGACGGGCTGTCGTGTTCGCTGCGTTATGAAGCGGGGCGGCTGGTGCGCGCGGCGACGCGCGGTGACGGGCAGGTGGGCGAAGATGTCACCGCCAATGTCGCGCATATTGCCGATATTCCGCAAGTGCTGGCGGGCGAAGTGCCGCAGATCTTCGAAATTCGCGGCGAGGTCTATATGGCGCGCGCCGACTTTGCCGCGCTCAACGCCGCGCAGGCCGAACGCGGCGACAAGCTGTTTGCCAATCCGCGCAACGCCGCCGCCGGATCGCTGCGGCAAAAGGATGCCAGCGTGACTGCCAGCCGCCCCTTGCGCTTTCTCGCCCACGGCTGGGGCGCGGTCAGTGCCTTGCCCGCCGATACCCAGTTCGGAGTGATGCAGGCCTTGGCCGGCTGGGGCGTGCCGGTATCGCCGTTGCTGGTGCGCTGCGCCGATGCCGCGGCGATGATCGCGCATTACGCGATGATTGGCGAAGCGCGGCCGGGCTTGCCCTATGATATCGACGGGGTGGTGTTCAAAGTCGATGCGCTCGATCTGCAGGAACGGCTGGGCTTTGTCGCCAAGGCGCCGCGCTGGGCGATCGCGCGCAAGTTTCCCGCCGAACGCGCCGAAACCGTGGTCGAAGCGATCGATATCCAGGTTGGCCGCACCGGCAAGCTGACCCCGGTCGGGCGGCTGGCGCCGGTGCTGGTCGGCGGGGTGACCGTGACCAATGTCACCTTGCACAACCGCGATGAAATCGCCCGGCTGGGGGTGCGCGTGGGCGACCGCGTGGTGCTGCAACGCGCCGGCGACGTGATCCCGCAAGTGGTCGACAACCTGACTCGCGCCGCGCCGGGCGAACCTTTCGCGTTTCCCGATCACTGCCCCGAATGCGGCAGCGAGGCGATCGCCGAAGCGGGCGAGGTCGACGTGCGCTGCACCGGCGGGCTGATCTGCCCGGCGCAGCGGACAGAACGGTTGAAGCACTTTGTCAGCCGCGCCGCGCTCGATATCGACGGGCTGGGCGAAAAGACCATCGACGAATTCTTTGCGCTGGGCTGGCTGGAAAGCCCCGCCGACATTTTCCGCCTCAAGCACCGCCGCGCCGACATCCTTGGCCGCGAGGGGTGGAAGGACAAGTCTGTGGATAACCTGTTGACCGCGATCGAGGCGCGCCGCGTGCCCGATGCGGCGCGGCTGCTGTTTGCGCTGGGCATCCGCCATGTCGGCGCGGTGACTGCGCGCGACCTGATGAAGCGGTTTGTCACGCTCGGTGCGCTGCGCGATCTTGCCACCCGCGCGCATGGCGGCGACGAGGCGGCGCGCGCCGAACTGCTGGCGATCGACGGGATCGGCCCGGTGGTGGTCGAAGCGTTGGGCGAATTTTTTCACGAACCGCACAATCTTGCGGTGTGGGATGATCTGCTGTCCGAAGTGGCGCCGCCCGATTACATCGTCGAAACCCGCGCCAGCGCGGTGGCGGGCAAGACGGTGGTATTTACCGGCAAGCTCGAAACGATGAGCCGCGACGAAGCCAAGGCACAGGCCGAAGCGCTTGGCGCACGCGCCGCCGGATCGGTCTCGGCCAAGACCGATCTGGTCGTGGCCGGGCCGGGCGCCGGGTCAAAGCTGAAGCAGGCGGCGGCATTGGGCATCGAAGTGATTGACGAGGCGGCCTGGGCCGACATCGTGCGCAACGCGGGATAACACGATCATGGCCTTGCACACCTGGTGGGCATTTGTGTTCACCACCTTTTTCATCTCCGCCTCGCCGGGGCCGAACATGCTGCATGTGATGACGCGCAGTATCGAACACGGTTTTGCCCGCGCGGTCTTTGCGATGTTCGGCGCGTTCAGCGCGGTGGTCTGCCTGCTCGCTGCCTCGGCAGCGGGGCTGACCGCGCTGCTGCTGGCGCTGCCGGGCGCGTTTCTGGTGCTGCGGCTGGCGGGGGCGGCCTATCTGGTGTGGCTGGGCTATCAGGCGTGGACCGCGCCGGTAAACGCGATCGACGGGCCGGTTGAACAGCACGACCGCGTGGCCCCGTCACCGGCGCACTTGTTTGCCCGCGCGTTTTCGGTGGGGATCGCCAATCCCAAGGCGCTGGTCTTCGCCGCCGCGTTCCTGCCGCTGTTTCTCGATCCGACCCGCCCGCGCGGCGGGCAGTTTGCAGTGATGGTGGCGACTTTCGCGGTGATCGAATTCTCGTGGTATTGTACTTATGCGCTGGGCGGGCGCGGGCTGGCGCAGTGGTTGCGGCTGCCGGCGCGGCGGCGCCTGTTCAACCGCGTGACCGGCGCGGTGTTCGTCGCGTTTGGCCTCGCCATCGCCGGCAGCCGGGCATGACGCTCGATCGGCTTGCCGCCGCCGGCACCCGTGCGGGCACGCTGCTGGTGGCGCGCGGGGCAACCATTGCGGTGGTCGATGGTGCGACCGGCGGGCTGATTTCGGCCGGCTTGCTCGCCATGCCGGGGGCATCGGCATTCTATCGCGGCGGCGGGGTAATCTATACGCTCAAAGGGCGGCGGATCGTGCTCGATCATGCGCCCGGCTCGTTGCGCGGGCTGACTTCGGCCACGCCCGACTATGCGCTGGCACAGGCGCGGCTGATCCGCGCGCGCTATCAGGCCGACTGGGGCCTCGCTGAAACAGGCGCGGCGGGGCCGGGGCGCCATCCGCTGGGGGTGCCGTCGGGCACCAGCGCGATCGCGGTGGTCGGGCCGGACGGGGTTGAACGCACCGTGACCGTCAGCACCGGCAGCGAGGACCGGTTGGCCAATATGCAGGCCTTTGCGCTGGCCGCGCTCGACCTGCTGGCCGAAGCGCTGGGCTGAAGTACTATTGAATGCGGCGTGAAGCACCATAGGGTAAGAAATGGAACACCCAAAACACCCAACTCCGCTCATCCTGAGCTTGTCGAAGGACGCGCGCTGACATTGGCGTATGCGTGGTAATTATTGCGCGTGGGGCGGGCGTAGGCGCGCGTCCTTCGACAAGCTCAGGACGAACCGGGTTTGTATCCAGTTGTTCCAGATACTCCCACCAGCCCCCCGCCGCGACAAAAATGCCCACGCGGGCATCTGAAAACCGCCCCGCCGCGTAACTATATCCAGCTCCATGTAACCGCACCCGGCGCGGCTGCGAAAGGCCCTGTGACGGCGCAGCGGGCGCCGGGTGACAGGCAGGCAAGGTAGCTGACCATGCAATGGAATCGACGCACATTGATCGGGATGTTTCTGGCCGGCGCGGCGGCGGGTGTCGCGCGGGCGCAGGGCGGGTTTGCGCTGAGCGATGCGCAGTGGCGGCAGAAACTGTCGCCCGCTGCCTATCGCGTGTTGCGCCATGCCGATACCGAACGGCCGTTTACCAGCCCTTTGCTCAACGAACACCGCATGGGCCGGTTTGCCTGCGCCGGGTGCGATCTGCCGCTGTTCAGCGCGCGGACCAAGTTTGACAGCGGCACCGGCTGGCCCAGTTTCTGGCAGCCGCTGCCGCATGCAGTGGACACCAGCGTCGATCGCAGCTTTTTCGAAGTGCGCACCGAAGTGCATTGCGCGCGCTGCCAGGGCCATCTCGGCCATGTGTTTGACGATGGCCCGGCGCCGACCGGCAAGCGGTACTGCATGAACGGGGTGGCGCTGGTGTTTCACCCGGGGGTGGCATGATGCGCGGCTGGATCGGTGTGGCGGGCGTGGCTGCGCTCGCCGTCGCGGTGGCCGCTGCGGGTGGTTCCGGCTCGGTGGCAACCGGCGCCGCGTTTCCCGACCCGCCGGCCCTGACCGGCACCGGCGATGTCGCGGTGCTGTCGGGCGGCTGCTTCTGGGGCATGGAAGGGGTATTCGAGCATGTGAAAGGGGTGCAATCGGTCACCGCCGGCTATGCCGGGGGCGCGCGTTCCACCGCCGATTACGAGACGGTGTCGACCGAAACCACCGGGCATGCCGAAACCGTGCGGATCCGCTTTGATCCGCGCGTGATCAGCTATGGCCGCCTGCTCGAAATCTATTTTTCGGTGGCGCACGATCCGACCCAGGTGAATGGGCAATATCCCGATCAGGGCCCCAGCTATCGTTCGGCGATCTGGCCGCAAAACGCCGCGCAGCGCGCACTGGCGGCGCAATATATCGCCGCACTCAACCGCGCCCACGTGTTCAAGGCGCCGATCGCCACGCGGATCGAAACCGGCGCGTTCTATCCGGCCGAAGAGTACCACCAGCATTTCATGCAGCGGCACCCCGATCATCCCTATATCCGCCGCTGGGATGTCGAGCGCGTCGAACATCTGAAGGCGCGCTGGCCGCAGTTCTATCGCCCGGGATTTTCCTGAGCGATCAGCGGGCGAGGCTGCGGCGGAAATAGACCGCGACCCATACCATCAAGGCGATGCCGGCCGCGCCGCATACGAGGCCGGCATCGACCAGCGATTGCGTCCATGGCAGCCGCAGCCCCGGCACATTGCGCAGCAGAAGCAGCGCGACCGAACCGCCATAGCCGCCGGCATCGGCGACATAGATCAGAAACCCGGCATTGCCGACGCTGCCGCTGGCGGCAACCAAGCGATCAAACAGCATGCCGTTGAACGGAGTATAGGCCAAGTACAGCCCGCCGCCCAAGGCGGTCATCCACAGCACCGGGCCGATCACATGCGCGGCAAAGCCGAGCGAGGCGAGCGCCGCCAGCGCCGGCCCGCCGCCGACCAGCGCAAAATTGACCACCACCGCGCGGCGGCTGTCGCGGATCAGATTGAGCGTGGCGAGCACCGCCAGCACCATCACGCTGACCGGCAGTTCGGTCAGCGCAAACAGTTCCGAGCGCGCGCCGAGGCCCTGTTCGGCCCAGATTTCGGCGGAAAAATTGTCGCGAAAATCGCGCAGCGCGGTGAGCATGACATAGATCAGCACCAGCGCCAGCAGTCCGGGGCCAAACCGGCGCAGCAGCGTGCGCCGCGCGGCGGCATCCATCGGCACGCGTTCGACACGTTCGGCGCGATCGAGCGTGCCGGGCGGGGGCAGCGCGCCAAGCCCGGCCACGCAGAGCACCAGCAGCGGCAGAAACAGCGCCCCGGTCAGCGCCGGCATCCACCATTCATCGGCAAAATGGTGTTGCAGCACCACGGCACCGACCGATTTCATCACGCCCGACGAAATGACAAAGCTGGCACAGAGCATCGCCCCGATCAGATCGGACTGGCGGCGCCCTTCGACAAAGCTGAACACCATGCCCCAGACCATGCCGAGCGTGAGCCCGTCGAGAAACATCGCCGCGATGTTCCACGGCGCCGGCACCAGCGCAAACAGCACCAGCGCCGCCTCTGCCAGCAGTGCTTGCGCGAGAATGCCGCCGACACGCCGGTGCGGCGGCCATTCGGCGATCACCCGCACCCCGATCAGCTTGGCCAGCGCATAGCCGGCGACCTGCGCGATCACCAGCGCAACCTTGAAATCGAGCCCGAGCACCCCCGGCACCCCGGTAAAGTGCGCGGCGGCAAAGGCCTTGCGAAAGGCATAGATGCAGAAATAGGTGCCAAAGCTGACCAGCCCGGCATAGGCGGCAAACAGCCAGCCCGGCGCGCGTGTCAGCGCGGCGCCAAGGCCGCCGGTCGGGTTCAAGGCGCGCTGCCGGGGCGCTGACCGGCCTCGATCGCCGCGGCGATGCGGTGGATTACCGGCATCAGCTGCGACACATTGTCGATCACCACATCGGCGCCTTCGGCCGCCAGTGCGGTGCGCGCCGCCGCGATCCGCGCGCTGCGATCGGCGGGATCGAGCGCGGCGAGGTCTTCGGCACTCAGGCCGACCGCATTGCCCGATGCCGCCACGCCCACCGTCCAGCACCCGGCATGGCGGCCTTCGGCGATCCCGACCGGGGCATCATCGACTTTGACCGCCGCCCAGGCCGGCCAGACATCGAGCGCGATCAGCGCAGCCCAGGCCATGTGCGGGGCAGGGCGCCCGCTGGGGGTATCACCGGCGCAGATTACCACTTCGGGGTCATAGCCCTGCCGCGCTGCCGCGGTGCGAATGGCGGCCATCATTTCGGGGGTATAGCCGGTGCCCGATCCGACCCGCACGCCCAGCGCGAGCAGATCGGCATAGGCCTGCGCCGCGCCGGGGATCAGCTGCGCCGCAGCCGCCGCAGCCTGCACCATCGCCGGTTCGACCTGGCGATAGATGCGCTCGACATCGGCGGCAGCGGGAGCAGTGCCATAATGCGCCGTCCAGCGCGCAGCGATCGCCGGATCGGCAAGCAGCGCGCTGACATGATCGTGCTTGGCCTTGCCCATATCGACGCGCGCTTCGGCGGCACTGATCGGCACGCCGGCGGCGGCGAACACGTCGCACAGCGCGCGCACCGGCGCCATGCAGCCGAAATCGACCATCGTGCCGGCCCAGTCGAAAATCACCGCCTTGACTGCAAAGCTCATCCTGCCGCTCCCATCAGATCATCCAGTACGGTTTCGGCAATGCCGAAGGCGGTCGAGGCGCCGGTGCCGCCGGTCACGATCACCAGCCGCACATCGCTGGCCGGGGTATCGACCAGAAACGTGCGATCATCGGCCACGGCATAAGTGCCGACCCAGCGTTCGAGCACCGGCGGCGCGGCGCGGCCAAAGGCGCGGGCATATTCGTCGAGAATGTCGTCTTCGGCGCTGGCCGGGGCAAACGGGCCGGGCAGATCGTCATAATGGTGGCTGTCACCAACGATCAGGCTGCCATCGCCGCCTTGCGCAACGATCAGGTGCACCCCGTTGGCATAATGGCGCGGCTGCTCGGCCATCAGCTTGGCCTTGAGCACGGCCGCCTCGGGCAGTGCGGCATAGCCGGCATAGCGCGTGAGCGAGAGGTCGCTCATCACCGCGCCGGGCAGGCGAAACCCGGGATCGGCCAGCCGCAGCATCGACAGCCGGCAGCGGCGCAGGCCATAGCCGGCGATGCGATCGGCCCACAGCGTCGAAAAATCATCGCCCGGGCAGACCACCACTTGCGCGGCGTGGATCTCCCCGCGCGAGGTGTGGATCAGCGGCGGCACACTGGAATAAGCCACCGTCTGGGTGAGCATGGTGATCCCCAGCGCCTCGCGCGCCCAGCGCGCCAGTTGCGGGATCGCATCGCGCGATTCAACACGGATTTCGTGCGGGCTGTAGAGTGCACCGCACAAGTCGGGCCCGCCAAGATCACCGGTGGCGGCGCGAAATTCACCGGCGCTGAGCAGGCGGCAGCCTTCGCCCATTTCGGTGGCAAGAAAAGCCTCGATCACCGCGATCGCCTCGGCCGAGCGCGCCGCCAGATAGAGCCCGCGATGGTGCACCGCGATGCCCGCCTGCGGGGCGATGTCGTGCCACACATCGCGGGTGCGCCGCGCCAGCGCCCACGATTGCCCGCGCTCCTGCCCGGTGACGGTAACAAACCCGAAATTGCGGATCGAGGCACCATTGGCGCGCACTTCGCGTTCGATCAGCACCACCCGCTTGCCGCGCCGCGCCGCAGTAATCGCATGCGCCAGCCCGAGCACGCCGCCGCCGATCACCGCCAGATCGTATGCCTTGTCCATCCGCTGCAAAACCCTTTGCTGACATCACGGGGCGGCACCGTCGCCGATGCCGCCCCGCCATGTCAAATCACCCCGGCAATCAGAAGCTGGTGGCGATCTTCACACCATACGTCAGCGGCCGCAGCGGTACGGTCGACTTGATGAACTGCGCCGACGAGGTGAACGTCGAAGCGTGGCTGTTGGTCAGGTTGTCGCCAAACAGCGTTACTGTCCAGGTATCGCGCTTGAACCCGACTTGCGCATCGAGCTGGGCATAGCCCGGCATGTAGTAGCGCAAGATGGTGGTGCCCGGCACGCTCACGCCGTCGCCCGAGGGATAGGTCGAAGGCTGGTTCCACATCCCGCCGGTATAGGACAGACCACCGCTGACGAACCAGTTCATGTCGGCGGTGCCCTTCCATTCGTAGCGGCTGCGCAGGCTGGCCTGAACATGCGGGCTGAACGGGGTCGGGCTGCCGATCGAACCGAACGGGCTGAGCACGTTGATCTGCGTCGTACCCTTGTAATACGAGGTCAGTTGCTGGCCATAATTGACCGAAGCCGGGTTGTTGACCGTGAGCAGCGGCGCGGTCGACTGCTTCGAGTCGTTGTAGGTAAACCCGCCCTGGATCGACAGGCCGGCCAGCGGACGCGCCACCAGCTGGGCTTCGAAACCCTTGACGTGATAGTTCGGGCCATTGGTGACAAAGGTAGTGTTGCCATAGCCGCCGGCGGGGTTGAACACGCCGATCGGCGGGGCGGTCCACACCATGTAATAGCCCGACAGGTTGAACTGCACCATGCGGTCAAACAGGTCGGTCTTGATCCCGCCTTCCCAGTTGGTCAGGCTGTCGGGGGCATAGGACACCGGGCGGAAATACTGACCCACGCCATTGATGTCGGGCAGGATGTAATAGCCGCGACGGTTGAACCCGCCGGGGCGGAAGCCCTGGCTGAATTCGGCATAGAGCATGGTGTGATCGGCCGGTTTCCACACCAGTTCGGCCTTGGACTTGAACCCGGTATAGGTCACATGGTCGTTGTCGGCGTCGATGTTGTGGTTGCCGCCGCCGGCAATCGGGCAGGCCAGCACCTGATAACAATCGGTGTAGGTCTGGTACTGCGAACCGAGTTCGTATTCCTTGTAATTGTAATAGCGGGTGCCACCGGTCAGCGTCAGGTTGGGCAGGATGTCGAAATCGACCGAGCCGAAGAACGCGAGCTGGCGATAGCCGCGCTGGGTATCTTCCCCAAAGGTGGTGCCGACCGGTTCGAGCCCGGGCTGGTTGGCGGTGGCGCCGGGATAGGTCGAAACCTGGCCGACGCAGCCCTGGTTGGCGGCGATCAGCGCGGTGGTGCACGGCGGGATCGAGGTATAGTCGAACCGCATCACGTCATAGATCTTGTAATCTTCCCAATAGGCGCCGGCGATCGCGCGGATGCGCTTGCCCTCGGGGCTCTGGATGCGCAGTTCTTCGCTGTGGTGGGTGTTGCGGATGGTGTCATTCCAGCTCGCCACCGGCGAATAGCAATAGAGCGAACCCTTGCCAAAGCCCGTCGCGCTGCCGGTGCACTGATAGTACATGCCGCCGGCGGTGCGCGAATAGTTGGTGTAATCCTGCTGTTCGGCGATGTTGCGGGTCATGTACGACCCTGTGTAGACCACCTTGAAATCACCGATCTTGCCATTGAGCGTCCAGGCGGTGTTCCAATAGCTGTCGATGTTGTACGACGGGCTGAACGTGGTCGTCTGCAGCGCGCCCAGCGTCTGGAAATCCGATCCGATCGGATAGGCGGCAAAGGTGCCTTCGGCATCGACCCGCTGATAGCTTTCGGTCACCAGCAGGTTCCAGTCGGGGACGATGTCCCACAGCACTTCGACGCGGCCGCCGGTATAATCGATCGGGTTGTAGTTGTTCCTGACTTGGCTGGCGTTGTTGTACTGCCCGGCGTTCGACTGGTTGGTCGGGCTGGGGATAAAGCCGTAGCTGACGCTGCCCGGGTCGGTCGCCTGGCGGGTGAAGGTCGAGAACACGTTGCTGATATAGCCGCCGTGGTGATCGTCATAGATCGTCGCGCGGACCGCGAGTTTGTCCTGCACCAGCGGCACGTTGATCGTTGCGTTGAAGGCGCCGTTGGGTGCGCCGCCGCTGGCGGTGCCGCCAAAGCTGCCTTCAAGATGGCCCGACAGCCCATTCAGCTTGGGCTTGGCGGTGATATAGCGCACCGCGCCGGCTTCGGCGCCGCCGCCAAACAGCGTGCCCTGCGGCCCTTCGAGCACTTCGACGCGTTCGAGATCGGCGACATAGACGTCGGCGTTGCGCGCCGGGAACTGCATCGACTGATCGTCAAGATAGAGCGCGACGTTGGGGAAGGGGGCAATCGTGCCCGACGACTGGTTGCCGGCAAACCCGGTCGCCAGCCCGCGCATGAAGATCGCGCCCTGGCCGGGGCCGTTGCTGGCAAAGGTCACGTTGGGGGTGAATTTGAGCAGGTCGTTGAAATTCGACACGTTGAGTTTGCTCAACGTATCGCCCGACAGCGCCTGCAGCGTCATCGGCACGTTCTGGATGGTTTCATCGCGACGCGTCGCGGTCACCACGATTTCGGCGCCGGGATCGACGGCCGCGGTGGTGGTGGCCGGGGCGGGCGCATCGGCGGCATGCGCAGTGCCCGTCAGCGCAACCAGCGCGGAACCGGCAAACAGGGCGAATTTCAACGAACGGGTGTGGTCAGTCATGGCGTGGCCCCCTGAACATGGCAAAAATCCGGCCGTGTGACCCGGCCGGTGCGATGTTTGAGGCTATGCCGTGCGAGTGTGACAGGTTGGAGCGAGTCGCCCGCAAACTGTCATCGTTTGGTCATGTAGAGTTCTGCTTGGGCCCCGGCTCAGTCGCGCCAGGTGGTCAAGGCATCGCCCAGCGCATCCTGGAGCGGGGTAAGCCACTGCGCATAGGGTTTCCACTGGTCCACCCCGTCGCGATTGACCGGGCGGCGCACCTGTTCGGAACTCGGCGTGCGCACGCTGCGGTTGGTCTGGTGGAAATTCAGACAGCCTTCCTCAAAGGGCAATCCGCAATGCGCGAGCAGGCGGCGGATCTGCCCTTCGGGATCATCGATCAGGTCTTCATTGATCACCCGCAGCACGCGGCCGGGCAGCACCGCATCCCAGTGGCGCATCAGATCGAGATAGGTGCGGTAATAGCGCGCGATATTCTCGATGCCATAAGTGAATTCCTGCCCTTGCGCGAACAACTGCTTGAGGTTCGAAAAACAGCAATCCATCGGGTTGCGCCGCGCATCGATGATCGTGGCATTGGGCAGGATCAGGTGGATCAGCCCGATATGACGAAAATTGTTGGGCATCTTGTCGATGAAGCGGGCGCGGCCAAGCACGCGGTGCGGCCGGGTGTCGGCCAGATATTGCTCGCCAAACCGCTGGACTGCCGGCGCATCGAGCGCCTCGAGGATTGCCGGATAGCGCGGATTGTCGAAATCCATCGTGCGTCCCTGCAATTCGTGGACGATCCGTTGAATATCGGGCAGTTCCTGCGTGCCTTCGACCTGGCTGTGGCTGGCGAGGATCTGCTCGATCAGCGTCGAACCCGAACGCGGCAGGCCAAGCACGAAAATCGGTGCAGGATCGGCCACGCCCCAGCCGTCGCGTGCTTCAAAAAACGCCGGCGTACACACCCTGCGCTGTTCGCGGGTGTTGGTTTCAAACACGGTCGGGTTATAGCTGTGCGCGGCGCGGTGCAGATCGTTGCCCAGCGCATAGGCCGCCCATGATCCGGCATGGTCGCGCGCATCCTCCAGCGCCTTGCCCAGCGCAAAGGCGATATGGATGCGATCGGCCTCTGCGGTGCTCGGGTCATCCATCCGCGCGCGCATCACCGCGATTTCATCTTCGCCAAAGCGATAGGTCTTGAGATTGGCAAGGCTCCACCAGGCATCGCCGAAATCGGGGCGGGCGGCGGTCGCGGCGCGATAGGCGGCAATTGCTTCGTCGGTGCGGCCCACCGTCTTGAGCGCATGGCCCAGCCACAAGTTGACATCGGCGCGGCGGACCGGCGCGCCCGGCGTGGCATCATCGATTTCGGCCAGCATCGCGCGGTATTCGGGGATCACCCCTTCAAAATCGCCAAGCCCGACGGTGATCGTGGCCGCCTGGGTGCGGTGCGTGTGGCTGTGCGGATCGATCCGCAGCAGCGGGGCGAGCGCCTCGCGCGCCTCGGGAAACTTGTGACGCGCGATCAGCACCTGGACATATTCGCTGCGCGCTTCGTGGTGATCGGGCACCATCGCCAGCACCCCGGCATAGAGCAGTTCGGCATCATCCAGCACGTTGCTCTGGTGGCCGATCTGCGCCAGCAGGCGCATCGCTTCGGGATGGTCGCCGTGTTCGAGCAGGAACTTGCGGATCAGCATCTCGGCGCGATCGATCTCGCCATCGTGGTACATGATCTTGGCGATCACCACCGGCGGGGGCACACTGGCAAGATGCGCATAGTGCTGCGCGGCCAGAGTTGCATTGGCGGCATCACCGGTCATCCGGTACAGCCCGTCGAGCATGCGCCAGCCCATCGGCAGCGCCGGATTGATCGCCACGGCATTGCGCAACGCCTCGATCGCGGCGGGAGCGTCACGCCGCGCGACATGGCACAATCCGCGTTCAAGGTGCATCTGGCTGAAATGGGGGTGCTGCTCGGCAAGGCTGTCGAGCATCGCCAGCGCCTCGTCGATGCGCTTCAAAAAGCGCAGCGAGATGGCGGCCAGCAAACGCAGATCGCGATTGGCGGGGTGGCTGGCAATCAGCGGCAGCGCCTGTTGCAACGCTTCGTCATGGCGATCGGCTGCCTGCAATTCGCGCAAGCCAGCCACTTTGGCTTCGAGCGGTGACATGGCGGGCATGGGCGGAGCCGGCTGCAACGGCGCGGAACGGGGCGGAGACTGGGTGGCCATGATGGCGGTATGTCCCGAAAAACCGGCGCGGCAAAGTCAAAAACCGACCGGCTGATATGCGAAGGGCGGCGCCTTGCGGCACCGCCCTCCGGTTTGACCGGCAAAGCCGGGCCAAGATTACATCTTGGTGCTGATCTTGATGCCATAGATCCGCGGACGCACCGGGATCGAGGTCTTGATGAACTCGTCCGAAGTGGTGAACGTGGAAGCATGGCTGTTGGCGAGGTTTTCGCCAAAGAACGACACCGTCCAGTTATCGTGGCTGAAGCCGAACTGCGCATCGAGCAGGGCATAGCCGTTCATCTTGTAGCGCAGCACGGTGGTGCCCGGAACGATGATGCCGTTGGGGCCGACCGACGAACCGTTGCCCGCGACATCGCCCGAGGGATAAGTCGCCGGTTCGTTGTACATCGAGCTGGTGTACGACACACCACCCGCGACGAACCAGTTCATGTCACCCTTGCCCGCCCAGTCATAGCGGCCACGGATGTTGCCCTGGAAGTGCGGGCTGAACGGGGTGACGTCACCCACGTTGCCAAACGGACTTGCCACCGGGATCGTCTTGCCGCCGGCCACCGTCTGGGTGATGCACTGGCCATACGACGAAGCGACCGGGTTGTTGCCGACGAAGCACGGCGAGTTCGCTTGCTGGCTGTCGTTGTAGGTCGCCGAACCCTGGATCACCAGACCCGTGGCAGGACGCGCCACGATCTGCACTTCGGCGCCCTTGATGTGATAGTTCGGACCATTGGTGGCAAAGGCCGTGTTGCCGAAGCCGGCCGCCGGGTTGAAGAAGCCGAGCTGGGTATTCTGCCAGATCATGTAGTAGCTGGAGAAGTTGAAAGTCATTTTGCGATCGAACAGATCGGTCTTGACCCCCGCTTCCCAGTTGGTGAGTGTATCGGGCTTGTATGCCGCCGGCACCAGCAACTGCTTCGCACCGCTGACCGGGTCGGTCAGGCGCGCCGAGGGGCCGCGGTTGAAGCCGCCCGGACGGAAGCCCTGGCTGAACAGGGCATAGAACAGCGTGCCCTTTTGCGGCTTCCAGGTCAGCACGCCCTTGCTCTTCAGGCCATGGAACGAGGCATTGAGCCCCAGCGCGTCGAGGTTCGAACCCGTGGTGCAGACCGGAACCTGGTAGCAGGCGATGGTGAACGAGGAATAGACCGAGCCGGTTTCGTATTCCTTGTAGTCGTAGTAGCGGGTGCCGCCGGTCAGCGTCAGAGTATCGGTGATGTCGAAATCGACCGAGCCGAACGCCGCATATTGCTTGTAGCCGCGCTGGGTGTCTTCACCGAAGGCCACCGCCGGGCCGCGCGGACCCGGAATGTTCAGCGTGGCATTCGGATTGGGAGCAACGAGGCCAAGGCAGACATCGCCCGAAGCCTTGATCTGGGCAGCGGTTTCGTTCTGGTTGCAAACCGGGATCGATTTGTAATCCCAGTCCTGGTTGTCCTGGATCTTGAACGATTCATAGTAGCCGCCCAGGATCGCCCGGATGCGCTTGCCTTCCGGCGTGGTCACGCGGAATTCGTGGCTCTGGTGCGTGGTGCGGATGCTGTCGGTCCAGTAGCTGGTCGGCGAATAGCAGTAGGGCGCCGCGCCGACGTTCCAGTAATAGTTGCCACCGCCGGTGCACTGATAGAAAATGCCATAAGTCGAGCGCGCATAGTTGGTGTAATCCCCCTGCGCCGAGATATGGCGGGCCATGTAGGCGCCGGTGTAGATGACTTTCAGATCACCGATCTTGCCGTTGAGCGTCCAGGCCGTGTTCCAGTAATCGTCCTTGCTGTACTGCGGCACGAACAGGGTCGATGACAGGCCCGTCAGCGGCGCATAGTCATAGCTGTAGGTCTGGGTCGCAAAAGTGCCCTTGGTATCCAGGCTCTGGTACGATTCGGTCAGCAGCAGATCCCAGTCCGGCGCGACTTTCCAGCCGAGCTCGACACGACCGCCGACATAATCGACCGGGTTGGCATGCGGGGCAACTTGCGCGGCGTTGTTGTACTGACCGTTGTTGACCTGCTGGCTGGGGGTCAGGATGTCGCCGTTGCCCTTGTAGGCCAGGTAGTACGACCCGAGGTCGCTCGGCTCGCGGGTGAAGGTCGAATAGACGTTGTTGATGTAGCCGCCATGATGGTCGTCATAGACCACCGCGCGGATCGCCAGCTTGTCCTTGATGATCGGCACGTTGATCATCGCGTTGAACGCGCCGTTGGCCGCACCGCCCGAGGTGCCGCCAAAGCTGCCTTCGATCTTGCCTTCAAGACGGTCGTACTTCGGCTTGGCGGTGATGTAGCGCACCGCACCGGCCTGCGCACCGCCGCCAAACAGCGTGCCCTGCGGCCCTTCGAGCACTTCGACGCGCTCGATGTCGGCAACATAGACGTCGGCGTTGTGCGCCGGGAACTGCATCGACTGGTCATCGAGATAGATCGCGACGTTGGGGAAGCCGCCGATCGTGCCGGCCGACTGTTCACCGGCAAAACCGGCCGACAGCCCGCGCATGAAGATCGCGCCCTGGCCCGGGCCGTTGCTCGAGAAAGTGACGTTGGGAGTGTACTTGAGCAGGTCGTTGAACGTGGTGACGTTCAGCTTGCTGAGCGAATCCGCGCTGAGCGCCTGCAGCGTCATCGGCACGTCCTGCAGCGACTGGTCGCGGCGCTGGGCGGTCACGATGATTTCGCCGGTGGCGGCAGTGGCAGCGGCCGGTGCATCGGCAGCGGGTGCTTCGGCGCGGGCAGTGCCGCCCACGGCCATCAGTGCGGTACCCGCAAACAGACCGAATTTCAGCATGTGGAGACTGGTCTTCATAAAACCCCCCTGGGCAAGGCCAAACCGACCGACAGGGCAGGACCGGGCGCTGGCAACGGCGGCCTATGTGCCGGGCACATGTACCGCTTGGCTGAGCTTCTCCCCGTGCCGTTTCCGGTCGGCTGGGCAGACGGTCGGAATGTCGCCGTCTTTCCCTGATCGTGGGTTATGCCGGTGGCCCCGTGATCACACAAGCTATTATGAGAATTTATGAAGGGGTTATGACATGGTTGATTGCAGGTGTTCGGCGTTCTTGCCGGGGGTGTGACAAATTCCACGCATTTTGGTGGCGTTGGTCGCTTGTGTTCCCCAAATGTTCGGGCTAGTCCGGCGCCTATGGCCAAGCCCAAACGCCGCTATGTCTGCCAGGCCTGTGGCAGTGTTTCGACCCGCTGGCAGGGGCAGTGCCCCGATTGCGCGGAATGGAACACGCTCGCCGAAGAAGCGCCCGAAACGGTGTTTTCCGCCCGGCATGATCTGTCGGCGGGCGGGCGGCGGCTGGCATTTGTGCCGCTTGATCATCCGGTCACGCTGCCGCCGCGCCGCCAGACCGGGCTGGCCGAATTTGACCGCGCGCTCGGCGGCGGGCTGGTCGCGGGGTCGGCGGTGCTGATGGGGGGTGATCCCGGGATCGGCAAATCGACGCTGCTGTTGCAGGCGGCAGCGCGGATCGCCGCCACCGGGGCGGGGGTCGTCTATATAAGTGGTGAAGAAGCCGCCGATCAGGTGCGGCTGCGCGCCGGGCGGCTGGGGCTGGGGCAGGCGCCCTTGCTGCTCGCCTCGGCGACATCGGTGCGCGATATCCTCACCTCGCTGGCGGCGCTGCCGACGCCGGCGCTGGTGGTGATCGATTCGATCCAGACGATGCATTCCGATACGATCGAGGGCGCGCCCGGCACGGTCAGCCAGGTGCGCGCCTGCGCGTTCGAGCTGATCCGCTATGCCAAGGACAGCGGCGCGGCGGTGGTGCTGGTCGGCCATGTGACCAAGGACGGCACGATCGCCGGCCCGCGCGTGCTCGAACACATGGTCGATGTAGTGATGAGCTTTGAAGGCGAACGCAGCCATCAGTTCCGCATTCTGCGGGCGCTCAAAAACCGCTTTGGCGCGGTTGATGAAATCGGCGTTTTCGCGATGGAGGGGGCAGGGCTGGCCGAAGTGGGCAATCCCTCGCTGTTGTTCCTGTCGGGCTGCGAAGATCCGTTGCCGGGCAGCGCGGTGTTTCCCGCGCTCGAAGGAACCCGCCCGGTGCTGGTCGAAATCCAGGCGCTGACGGTGCGGCTGGCCAGCGGGGCGACCCCGCGCCGCGCGGTGGTCGGGTGGGACAGCGGGCGGCTGGCGATGCTGCTGGCGGTGCTCGAAGCGCGCTGCGGGCTGAATTTTTCCACCGCCGAGGTCTATCTGAATGTCGCCGGCGGCTATCGGCTGACCGATCCGGCGGCGGATCTGGCGGTGGCGGCGGCGCTGGTCTCGGCGCTGGCCGATCGGCCGCTGCCTGCCGATGCGCTGTGGTTTGGCGAAGTGTCGCTGGCGGGCGAAGTGCGCAATGTGGCACATGCTGCGATCCGCCTGCGCGAAGGGGCGAAGCTGGGGTTTGCCCGCAGTTTCGGCCCGGCGGTGGCCGAACCGGCGCCGGGGGCGCGGCACGATGTGCTGACGCTGCTGCCAAATCTCGTTGACCGCATCATGGGCGGCGGATAGGCGGTCGGGCATGACCGGGTTTGACTATCTCGTCTTCATGGTGGTCGGCTTTACCGCGATTGCCGGCTTCTTCCGCGGCTTTGTCGAGGAAGTGCTGGCGCTTGCCGCGTGGTGCGCGGCGATGCTGGCGGTGCATTATCTGCATGCCTGGCTGACCGGGCTACTCGCCGGGCCGCTGCATGGCGAAACCAGCGCGGGGATGGTGGCGTTTTTCATCCTGCTGGTGGTGCCCTATTTCGGCACCAAGCTGGCCGCGCGGCAATTGGGATCGGTCAGCCGCAATTCGGCGCTGGGGCCGATCGATCGCGTGCTCGGGTTCGGGTTCGGCGCGGTCAAAGGCTTTGTCATCATGGTGCTGGCCTTTTCGCTGCTGGTATTTGCCTATGACGTGGTGTGGGGCCCCAAGGGGCGCCCGGGCTGGATCAAGGACGGGCGGACGTATCCCTTTCTCAACGCTGCCAGCGAAGAACTGATGACGATGATTGGCCATCGCCGTTCCGACGCGGTGCGGGTGACGCGCGGCGCGGCGGTTGACAGCGCGATCGATGCCGCCGGCGGCGATGATGATGCCGGCACGATCCAGCCGGTGCACAGCGCGCCGCGCCGCACGCACCACCGCAAGCCGGCCGGGTCCGACGGCGAATGAGCGTGACCGCCGGCCGCGTGGCCAGCCTTTATACCCCCGAAGTGCTCGCCGCCGCGACCGCGCTGGCGCAGTGGCCGTGGGATGAGGCGCTGCCCTTGCAGGGCGAAGCCCGGTCACGCGCCTGTGGCAGCACGCTGACGATGGGGCTGGCCCTCGATCAGGCAGGCGCAGTGGCGCGCCTGGGCTTGCGCACGCACAATTGTGCCATCGGGCAGGCCGCCGCGCATGCCTTTGCGCTGGGGGCAACCGGCCGCACCCGCGATGACCTTGTCGCAGCCCGCGCTGCACTGGCCGGTTGGCTGGCGGGCGAGCAAGACCTTCCCGCATGGCCGGGGCTGGATGTGATCGCGGCGGCGCAGGCTTACCCCTCGCGCCATGGTGCGATCATGCTGGCGTGGGATGCGGCGCTGGCGGCGTTGCCGGCATGACCGCGCTGCCGCCCGAACCCGCCGCGCCGCTGCGGCTCACGCTCGATCCAGCGGCGCTTGCCGCCAACTGGCGCACGATGAATGCCATGAGCGGCGCCGCGCGCGCCGGGGCGGCGGTCAAGGCCGATGCTTATGGTTTGGGCGCGGCGCGGGTGGTGCCGGTATTGGCGCGCGCCGGCTGTCGCGACTGGTTTGTCGCGCATATCGGCGAAGTGCGCGAGGTGCTGGCGCATGTGCCGGCGGCCGACATTGCCGTGCTGCACGGGCCGATCACCGCGGCAGAGGCGGCGTTTGCCCGCGCGGCGGGGGTGCGCCCGGTGCTCAATTCGCTGCCGCAAGCGGCGCGCTGGATCGCGGCGGGCGGCGGCGCTTGCCACGTGATGGTCGATACCGGGATCAACCGGCTGGGGCTGGCGATCGCCGATCTGGGTGATCCGCTGCTGGCGCAGCTCGATATCGATCTCTGCCTGTCGCACCTCGCCAGTGCCGATGCCGATGTGCCCGACAATTTCAAGCAATTGCAGCGGTTTGCCGCTGTGCGCGGGCAGGTGAGGGCGCGGCGCTACAGCTTGTGCAACAGCGCCGGGATCGTGCTGGGGGCGGATTACCATGCCGATCTCACCCGGCCGGGGCTGGCGCTCTATGGCGGGGTGGCGCGGGCTGAACTCGCCGGAAAAATCGTTCCGGTCGCTCGGCCCGAGGCGGCGCTGGTGCAAGTGCGCGATCTGCAAGCCGGCGATGCGGTGGGCTACAACGGCACGTTCGTCGCGCCGGCGCCGATGCGCATCGGCATTATCGCGCTGGGCTATGCCGATGGCTATTTGCGCTGCTGGTCGGGGCGCGGGCGGTTTCGCCACGGCGATGCCGCGCTGCCGGTGGTCGGGCGGGTGTCGATGGACCTGACCGCGATCGATCTGACCGCCGCGCCCGATCTGGCCGAGGGCGACTGGGTCGGCGCCGAATATGATCTGCCCGCTGCGGCGCAGGACAGCGGCCTGTCGCAGTACGAATTGCTGACATTGCTGCACCGCCGTTTCGCACGCGGCTAAGGTCTTTTTGCGCTTGCCCCCTCACGCAGGTTGCATTGTCCTTGTTGCACCTGCTAACCCGGCATATCGGGGAAACAACAACGGGACGCAGCGACGATGGCCACGCCGGGTGAACAGCAAGCAGCAGCAACCGTCATTATCAAGAAGTACGCCAACCGGCGGCTCTACAACACGCGCACCAGCAGCTACATCACGCTCGATCACCTCGCGCAGATGGTCAAGGACAACGTTGAATTCCAGGTGATCGATGCCAAGACCGGCGCCGACCTGACGCATTCGATCCTCGCGCAGATCATCATGGAAGAGGAAACCACCGGCAGCCAGATGCTGCCGACCAATTTCCTGCGCCAGTTGATCGGCATGTACGGCAATTCGATGCAGGCGCTGCTGCCCGGCTATCTCGAAGCCTCGATGGACCATTTCCGCGAAAACCAGGTCAAATTGCGCAAGGCGATCGAAGACAGCATCGGCGCCAATCCGCTGGCGCAACTGGCCCAGCGCAACATGGAAATCTTCAAGGCGGCAGCCAGCGCGTTTGTGCCCGGCGCGGCCACGCCTGCCGCCGACAAGGCCCCGGCCAGCGATGCCGATGAACTCGCCACGCTGCGCAGCCAGGTCGAGGAAATGCGTCAAAAGCTCGACAAGCTGGTGAAATAGCCCCGGCGCGGTGCTTGCCCGAATCTGCCGCTGCCCCTAACCGGGGCGGCATGACCACGATCAAGCATGCCCTGCCGGTAACCCGCGCCCAGGATTTCGCCCAATGGTATCAGGCGGTGATCGCCGAAGCCGAACTTGCCGAAGAATCCGGCGTGCGCGGCTGCATGGTGATCAAGCCCTGGGGCTATGGCATCTGGGAACGCATCCAGAAACTGATGGACGAACGCATCAAGGATGCCGGCGTCGACAATTGCTATTTCCCGCTGTTCATCCCGCTGTCCTATTTTGCGCGTGAGGCCGACCATGTTGACGGCTTTGCCAAGGAAATGGCGGTGGTCACCCACCACCGGCTGATCGCCGATCCCGAACGCGGGCTGATCCCCGATCCCGAAGCCAAGCTCGAGGAACCGCTGGTGGTACGGCCGACGTCGGAAACGGTAATCGGCGCGGCGATGGCGCGCTGGATCCAGTCGTGGCGCGATCTGCCGATGCTGACCAACCAGTGGGCCAATGTGGTGCGCTGGGAAATGCGCACGCGGATGTTTTTGCGCACCAGCGAATTCCTCTGGCAGGAAGGCCATACCGCGCACGCCGACGAAACCGATGCCATGGTCGAAACGCTGCGCGCGCTCGAAATGTACCGCTCGTTTGCCGAACAGGTGCTGGCGATGCCGGTGATCGCCGGGCCGAAACCCGAAAACGAACGCTTCCCCGGCGCGGTGGCGACCTATTCGATCGAGGCGATGATGCAGGATGGCAAGGCGCTGCAGGCCGGCACCTCGCATTATCTGGGCACCACGTTTTCCACCGCCGCCGGCATCCGCTATCAGGACAAGCAGGGCCAGCAGGCGCTGTGCCACACCACCAGTTGGGGCGTCTCGACTCGCCTGATCGGCGGGGTGATCATGACCCATGGCGATGACGACGGGCTGCGCACCCCGCCGCAAGTCGCCCCGCATCAGGTGGTGATCCTGCCGATGCTGCGCGACAATGACAGCGATGCCGATCTGCTCGCCTATTGCGAGGGCATCCGCGCCGCGCTGATCGGCCAGACTGCCTATGGCGAACGGCTGCGCGTGCTGCTCGACAAGCGGCCGGGCAAGGCAACCGCCAAGCGCTGGGGCTGGGTCAAGAAAGGCGTGCCGCTGGTGCTCGAAATCGGCGGGCGCGATGCCGAATCGGGCCAGGTTTCGGTGCTGCGCCGTGATCGGCTGTGGCGCGAGGATGGCAAAGTCGATTTCCGCAGCATGGCGCGCGAGGAATTTATCGCCGCCGCCGCGCAGGAACTGGTCGCTTACGGTGATGCGCTGCACCAGCAGGCGACCGCCTGGCGCGATGCGCGGATCGAAACCGGGATCACCGATCTGGCCGGGCTGACCGCCTATTTCGCCGATGAACGCGAACAATCGTCGGCCGCGCCGGGCTGGGTGCAACTGGGCTGGTCGCGCCCGACCGGCGCCGCGCTCGATCGCGTGGTCGAAGTGCTCAAGGGGTTGAAGCTGACCATCCGCAACACCCCGCTCGGCGCGCCGCCGCCGCAAGGCACGTGCCCGTTTACCGGCGAGCCGGCGGTCGAAACGATCCTGGTCGCGCGCGCCTATTGATCGGCGCGCCTTGGCCCCGACAGTCACTGGCGCAGCGCGATTGGGCTGCTATACCAATCACATGCGCCAGATCCTGCTCCCGCTCGCCCTGATCGCCAGCCCCGCGCTGGCCGCCCCTGCCGACGATGTCTCTGAAGCGCGGCTCCACGCGCGGGTCGAGGCGCTGGTGGCATTCGGCACGCGCCACACGCTTTCGGCGCAGGATGATCCCCGGCGCGGGATCGGCGCGGCGCGCAGCTTGGCCGAACACGACTTTCGCCAAAGCTGCGGCGATGCGCTGACCATCGTCAAACCCGAAACCATGGTCAGCGGCAAGCGCGTGCCGCAACCGACCCGGCTGGTCGATGTCGTGGCGATCCAGCGCGGCACCACCCGGCCCGACGAAGTGGTGATTGTCGAAGGGCATATCGATTCGCGGCGCAGCGACCCGCTGGATGCTACCGGCGATTCGCCGGGCGCCAATGACGATGGTTCGGGCACCGCGCTGGTGCTGGAGGCGGCGCGGGTGCTGTGCCATGCGCAGTTTGCCGGCACGATCGTCTATGCCGTGGTTTCGGGCGAAGAGCAGGGGCTTTATGGCGGCAAGCTGCTCGCCGATTATGCCAGGGCGCAGCACTGGACGGTCAAGGCGGTGCTCAACAACGATATCGTCGGCAATTCGCGCGGGTCTGACGGGCTGGTCGATGATGCCCATGTGCGGGTGTTTTCCGAAGGGCCGCGCGCCGATGCCACCCCCGAACTGACCCGTGCGCAACGCGCGATGGGCGGCGAAAACGACAGCCCTTCGCGCAACCTGTCGCGGTTTGTGGCCGGGCTGGGCGATGGCACATTGGCGGTGCGGCAGGTGTGGCGCGCCGACCGGATGGCGCGCGGCGGCGATCACCTGCCGTTTGAAGAAGCCGGCTATCCGGCGGTGCGGATGACTGTCGCGGTGGAAAACTATGACGCGCAGCATCAGGACGTGCGCAGCGAAAACGGCCATGTCTATGGCGATACGATCGACCGGATGGACTTTGCCTATCTGGCGCGGGTGACCCGGCTCAACGTGCGCGCGCTGGCCGCGCTGGCGGCGGCGCCGCTGGCCCCGGCGGCGCAAACCACCGGCGCGGTGCAGACCTATACCACGCTGACTTGGCAGCCGGTGCCCGGGGCGACGCATTATGCGGTGTGGCGCCGCCGCACCGATGCCCCGGGCTGGGAAGAGCGCGTGCTCGACACCACCGGAACCAGCGCGCGGCTGGAAGGCGTGCGCGCCGATGACTGGTTCTTTGGCGTCAGCGCGATCGCCGCCGATGGCAGCGCCAGCCCGATCGCTTCGGCGCTGCCGGGAGGCGGGTTTGGCCAATAACGGGGTTGCAATGGCCCGGCCCTGCCCGCAAGGCGGGGCATGATCCGCAAAACGCCCCCCGCACGCCTGCCGCAGGGCCTGCCCACGCGCCAACAGGTGCTCGATTTCATCGCCGCAAGCAGCGAACCCGCCGGCAAGCGCGAAATCGCCAAGGCGTTCGGGCTCAAAGGCCAGGAGAAAATCGCGCTCAAGGCGCTGTTGAAAGATATGGCCGAAGAGGGCCTGATCGAAGGCAACCGCACCGCGTTTCACCGCATGGGCGGGGTGGCCAAAGTGTCGGTGCTGCGGGTGGTGGCGATCGAGGACGGCGAACCCGTGGCGATCCCCGACAGCTGGGCGCCCGATGATGCCGCAGCGCCGCCGCAGATCCGGGTGATCGAAGCGCGCGGACGCGGCGGGCGCAGCGCCACGCGCGATGGCGCCGCCTTGCGCGTGGGTGATCGCGTACTGGCGCGCAACGAGGAAACCGCCAGCGGCTGGACCGCCTATCCGATCAAGAAGCTGCCGGCATCCGAAGAACAGGTGCTGGGCGTGGTCGAACGCGATGGCGCGGGCAAGGCCTGGCTGGCGCCGGTCGACAAGCGTGTGCGCCACGCCGTGCCGATTTCCGACCTGGGCAGCGCCGAACCCGGCCAACTGGTGCTGGCCGAACCCGCCGGGCGATCGCCGCGCGCCGGGGTCAAAGTGACCGCCGTGCTGGGCGATCCGCTGGCGCCGCGTTCCTTCAGCCTGATCGCGATCCACAAGCACGGCATTCCGGTCGGGTTTTCGAGCGAGGCGCTGGCCGAAGCCGAACGCGCGGCGCGGCTGCCGATCGACGGCCCTGCGCGCGAGGATCTGACGCATCTGCCGATCGTGGCGATCGACCCGATCGATGCGCGCGATCATGATGATGCGATCTGGGCCGAACCCGATGGCGAAGGCGGCTTTCGCGCGATCGTCGCGATTGCCGATGTCAGCCACTATGTGCGGCCCGGCGGGGCGATCGACCGCGATGCGCGCAAGCGCGGCAATTCGGTCTATTTCCCCGATCGCGTGGTGCCGATGCTGCCCGAAGTGTTGAGCACCGATGTCTGCTCGCTGCGCGCCGGGGCGCCACGCGCGGCGATGGTGTGCCATCTGGCGATCGATGGCGAAGGGCGGCTGAGCGGCTGGCGGTTTGCCCGCGCGCGGGTGCAGATTGCCGAAGTGATCGCCTATGAAGAGGCGCAGGCGCGGATCGACGAAGGCCGCGCCGAGGAGCATCTGCGCCATTTGTGGGCGGCCTGGGCCTTGCTGGCGCGCGCCCGCGATGCGCGCAATCCGCTCGATCTCGATTTGCCCGAACGGCGCGTGGTGCTCGATGAAGCGGGACGGATCGCGCAGATCGCGGTGCGCGAACGGCTCGATGCGCACCGCGTAGTCGAAGATTTCATGATCGCCGCCAATGTCGCTGCGGCCAAGGCGCTCGAGGCCAAAGTCGCCCCGGTGGTCTATCGCATTCACGAGCCGCCCAGCCGCGAAAAACTGATCGCGCTGAAGGATTATCTGGCGACGTTCGGGCGCAAGCTGGCGCTGGGGCAGGTGATTACCCCCGGCCTGTTCAACCGCATGCTCAAGGATGTCGCCGATCCGGCCGAACGCATGCTGGTGATGGAGGCGGTGCTGCGCAGCCAGACCCAGGCCTATTACGGCCCGCGCAATGCCGGGCATTTCGGGCTGGCGCTGGGCAGCTATGCGCATTTTACTTCGCCGATCCGCCGCTATGCCGATCTGCTGGTGCATCGCGCGCTGGTCGATGGCTGGGGGCTGGAATGCGCGCAGCCCCCCGCCATCGCGCAAGTGCCGCCGACCAGCGGCCTCGCCGATCGCGACCGCGCCGATCTGGCGCGGATCAGCGATGCGATCAGCCAGACCGAGCGCCGCGCGATGGAGGCCGAACGCGAAACGATCGACCGCTATGTCGCCGCCTGGCTGTCCGAACGCGTGGGCGAAGTGTTTGAAACCCGGCTGACCGGGGTGCAGAAATTCGGCCTGTTTGCCACGATCATCGGGCTGGGCGGCGACGGGCTGGTGCCGGTCTCGACGCTCGGCGCCGAACGCTTTGGCTATGACGAACGCAGCCAGACGCTGACCGGCGAGGAGACCGGCACCGCCTTTGCCATCGGCATGATCATGCCGCTGCGGCTGGCCGAGGCCAACCCGTTGACCGGCGCGTTGAAGTTCGAGCCGGTTGACCTTGCCGAAGGGGCAGGGGGGATCGAACCGCGCGGACGGCATCCGGGCGGACGCGATGGCGATCAGCGCGGGCGCAAGGGCCAGCATCTGGTCGGCCGGCGCGGGCGCCCGGCCAATATCCGCCATCAGGGGCGGCGGCGCTGAACGGGTGAGGGCCGAGGCCCTTCGCCAAAGGTGATCGCGCCAAGCATAATTCGTATGCGATCGGGCGGTCAGCCCTCTTGACCCGGGCGCCGCCTGCGGTGAAATGGTGACGAACCGGGAAAACGGTCGATTATAACCATATTGGCGAGATGGCGAGCTTGAACTGGCCATTTTGGCAATTAACGCACCAGAACGGACATTGACCCATGCCGATTGCCATCAAGATGCCCGCGCTTTCGCCCACCATGGAAGAAGGCACGCTTGCCCGCTGGTTGGTCAAGGCCGGCGACAGCGTGGCATCGGGCGATATCCTCGCCGAAATCGAAACCGACAAGGCGACGATGGAATTCGAAGCGGTCGATGAAGGCGTGATCGTGTCGATCGATGTCGCCGAAGGCACCGAAGGGGTCAAAGTCGGTACGGTGATCGCCACCATCGCCGGTGAAGACGACGATGCGACGCCCGCGCCCAAGCCGGCCGCTGCGGTGGCACCCGCCCCGGTCGCCGCGCCGGCCCCGGTGGCCGCGCCCGCGCCGGTGGCTGCGCCTGCACCCGCTCCGGCAGCCGGCGGCCCGCGTGTGATCGCCAGCCCGCTCGCCAAGCGGATCGCCGCCGAACGCGGGATCGATCTGGCCAGCGTGCGCGGCAGTGGCCCCAATGGCCGCGTCGTGCGCGCCGATCTCGATGCCGCGCCCTCAGCGCCCGCCGTGGCCGCGCCGGTCGTGGCGGCAACCGCTGCACCGATCGCGCCCGCCGCCCCGGCTGCCACCGCCGCCGTGCCCGATTTCGGCATCCCCTATGAAGCGGCCAAGCTCAACAATGTGCGCAAGACGATCGCGCGCCGCCTGACCGAAGCGAAGCAGACCATCCCGCACATCTATCTGACCGTCGATGTCCGGCTCGATGCGCTGCTCAAGCTGCGCGGCCAGTTGAACGCCGCGCTCGAAGCGCAAGGGATCAAGCTGTCGGTCAACGACTTGCTGATCAAGGCGCTGGCCAAGGCGCTGGTGCAAGTGCCCAAGTGCAATGTCAGCTTTGCCGGCGACGAATTGCGCAGCTTCAAGCGCGCCGATATTTCGGTCGCCGTGGCCGCGCCCTCGGGGCTGATCACCCCGATCATCACCGATGCCGGGGCCAAGTCGGTTTCGGCCATCGCCACCGAGATGAAGGCGCTGGCAGCCAAGGCGCGCGACGGCAAATTGCAGCCGCACGAATACCAGGGCGGCACCGCCAGCCTGTCCAACCTCGGCATGTTCGGGATCAAGCAGTTCGAAGCGGTGATCAACCCGCCGCAGGGGATGATCCTCGCGGTCGGCGCGGGCGAACAGCGCCCTTATGTGGTCGATGGCGCGCTGGCGGTGGCGACGGTGATGTCGGCCACCGGCAGCTTTGACCACCGCGCGATCGATGGTGCCGATGGCGCCGAATTGATGCAGGCGTTCAAGGCGCTGGTGGAAAATCCGCTCGCGCTGGTCGCCTGAACCAGCGTGGCCGACGCCGCCAACAGGCCGGGACCGGCGGGTGAGCCGGCAACGCGGATTACCGCGATGCCCGCCGATGCCAACCCTGCCGGGGATATCTTTGGCGGCTGGCTGATGGCGCAGATGGACATGGCCGCGGGGATCACCGCCGCGCGCCATTGCCAGGGGCGCGCGGCGACGATCGCGGTCGAAGGGATGAAGTTTGAGCGGCCGGTGCATGTCGGCGACGAAGTGTCGGTCTATGCCACGCTCGCCTCGGTCGGGCGCACTTCGATGGTGATCGATGTCGAAGCCTGGCGCCGCCCGCGCACCGGGTATGAGCGCGAACGGGTGACCGAAGCGCGGTTCATTTTTGTGGCGATCGATGATGATCGCCGTCCACGGCCGGTGCCGCCGATTCCCGACAGCACCAAAGGAGCATTCCTGTGAGCGATGTCTATGATCTGATCGTGCTGGGTTCGGGCCCGGGTGGCTATGTCGCGGCGATCCGCGCCGCGCAGCTCGGGCTCAACGTGGCGATCGTCGAGCGCGAAAACCTTGGTGGCATCTGCCTCAACTGGGGCTGCATCCCGACCAAGGCGCTGCTGCGCTCGGCCGAAGTGTTCCACCAGATGCAGCATGCCAAGGCCTATGGCCTGGCCGCCGACAATGTCCGCGCCGATCTGGCAGCGGTGGTGGCGCGTTCGCGCGGGGTGGCCAAGCAGCTCAATCAGGGCGTGACGCACCTGATGAAGAAGAACAAGATCACCGTCCACATGGGCACCGGCGTGCTCAAAGGCGGCGGCAAGCTGGAAGTGACCGGCGACAAGGGCACCACCACGATCAGCGCCAAGCACATCATCGTTGCCACCGGCGCGCGCGCGCGCGACCTGCCGTTTGCCAAGGCCGATGGCGACCGGGTGTGGACTTATCGCCACGCGATGACTCCCAAGGCGATGCCCGACAAGCTGCTGGTGATCGGATCGGGCGCGATCGGCATCGAATTTGCCAGTTTCTACAACGACATGGGCGCCAAGGTCACGGTCGTGGAAATGATGGACCGGATTGTCCCGGTCGAAGATGCCGATGTCTCGGCGTTCCTTGAAAAGGCGCTGACCAAGCAGGGCATGACCATCCTGACCGGGGCCGGGGTCGAATCGATCGATGTCGGCGCCACCGGGGTCAAGGCCCGGATCAAGGGCAAGGACGGCAAAGTGGTCGAAGACAGCTTCAGCCACGTGATTGTCGCGGTGGGGATTGCCCCCAATACCGAAAACATCGGGCTGGGAAGCGTCGGCATCAAGACTGAACGCGGGATCATCGCGATCGACGGCTATGGCCGCACCGGCGTGCCGGGGATCTGGGCGATCGGCGACGTTACCCCCGGCCCGTGGCTGGCGCACAAGGCCAGCCACGAAGGAGTGATCGCCGCCGAAGCGATCGCCGCCGAACTGGGCAACACCACCGTCCATCCGCACCCGATGGATCGCGGCAATATCCCCGGCTGTACCTATTGCCACCCGCAGATCGCCAGCGTCGGCCTGACCGAAACCAAGGCCAAGGAAGCCGGCCATGCGGTGCGCGTCGGCACGTTCCCGTTCATCGGCAACGGCAAGGCGATCGCGCTGGGCGAGGCCGAAGGCTTTGTGAAAACGGTGTTCGACGCCAAGACCGGCGAACTGCTCGGCGCACACATGATCGGCGCCGAAGTGACCGAAATGATCCAGGGCTATGTCATCGGCAAGACGCTGGAAACCACCGAGGCCGAACTGATGCACACGGTGTTTCCGCACCCGACGATCAGCGAATCGATGCATGAATCGGTGCTGGCCGCTTATGGCCGGGCGCTGCATATCTGATCGGGCGGTGGTGGATTGGTGGAAGTAGCCGCCCCTCTCAGGAGGGGGGCAGCGTTCGCGCAACTGCAACTGCCACCGGGACATCCAAAATCCCCAACCCGGTTCGTCCTGAGCCCGTCGAAGGACACGCGCATACGCCAGTCCCACGCGCTGAAATAATCCGCCCGGCCACACGGTAGCGCGCGTCCTTCGACAAGCTCAGGACGAACCGGATTGGGTTTACAGGTTATGCCTCGGCATGTTGCATGAACGCCAGCCGGGCCACCCCGGCGATTACTGCCTCGGCGGCCCCATTTGCGGGCCTTGCTGTTCGCCCGAGGGCGGCAGCGTGCGCTGATCAAAAATAACCCGCTGTTCCGGGCTCAGCACCGCATAGAGCGCCTTGAGCGCCTGCGACTGGCGCCGCAGATCGGCCAGTTCGGCTTCCATCTCGGCCTGCACCAGATCGAGCCGGCGCGGTGCGTCGAGGTTGCGGAACATCGCCGCGGCGGCCTGACGCCGCCCTTCGGCCTGCATCGGCGCGTCGCTGGCACTGCGATAGGCTGCCCAAGCGCCTTCCTGTTGCGGGGCAAGCCGCAGCGCCTGGTGCAGTTCTTCCAGTTCGCTCTGTGCCGATTGCGGCGCCGGCTGCGCGAAGGCAGCCGACGGTACGCTGATCAGCGCGGCCAGCACGGCCGATACGGCTCGGATCGATGTCACCCGCCGATCAGTTGCAGCCATTGGTGACCCAGTGGTAGCGCTTTTCGGTATCGTTCCACTGCCAGCTGCCGCAAGTCTGCGGAGCCGGCGTGGTCGCCTGCGGCGCAGCCGGGTTGGCCACCGGCGGAGCGCTGCCGGGTGCCGGGGCCGGGGCGGGAGCCGGAGTATAATAGGGATAGTACGGATAACCGTAATAGCCATAGGGATAGCCCCAGAACCACGGATCGGCCCAGAAGCCGAGGTAGACCCCGAACGGCACGCCATAATAATAGCGACCACCCCAGTACCCCCGGTAATAGCCACCACCGTGATAGACGCCGCCGTGATAGACCCCGCCGCGTGAAACTGCCGTACCGACGCGGCTGCCGCCGCTGTGGAACCCGCCAAAATGACCGCCACCGCCGCCGCCAGGATGCGCTTCGGCAGGAACGACCGCCATGGCTGCAGCCATCGCTGTTGCCAGCAACGGCGTTGCAATGGACTTCAACATAGTGTGCTTCATCGCCATTATCCCTGTCAGGCCGGCGCCGCGCGTCATGACGCAGTCTTGGCACCGTCGCGTTGAAAAGACGCCATGATGGCACAAAACGCAAGCGCGTTTTAGGCCCATGCCGTTGGGTCGGAGGTTAACGCCGCGTTGATGAACCAAGGCTGACTGAGCGTGCCTTGCCCGATCGGGCAGGTTATTCCGGTTTGGGTCGCCGGATTTTCGCCTTGCGGTTGGCCATGGCAAAGCGCGGCATGCTGATCTTGCCGCTGGCCAGCATGCCGGCCTGCTTGGTGAGAAATTCCTCGGTGTTGCGCGGCACCCCGGCGGCGATCAGGTGATGCGGCATGAAGCGGTGGCGGGTGCACAGCCCGCCGTTGCCATCGCTGACCAGTTCGCGATCAAACTGGAGCCCCTGGGTCGAATCGCGCGAACGCACCACGGTGGCCAGTTCGAACTGGCCTTCGCCGAAATCGACCATGAACATCGTGCCCAGCGGCACGTCGAGCAGCCCCTCGATCAGCGCGCCAGAGACCGACAGGTTGCGCAAGGTTACCGGGTAATAGTGGTCTTCGTGGATCAGCCCGATCGCCCGGAACATCGCGCGGCGTTCGTGGCGCTGTTTGGCCGGGCCTTCGGGTTCGATCACCCAGTCGTCCTCGCCGAGGTCCTTGAACAGTTCGTCCACCGGGATCGGCTTGCTGAAGATATAGCCCTGGACCTGGTTGATTTTCAGATCGCGCACCATGTCGAGCTGGTCGAAGGTTTCGACCCCTTCGGCAATCGTGTCCATCTTGAGCGCGGCGGCCAGCGCGACGATCGCGCTGATGATCGCGCGGTTGCGGTTGGTGTTGCTGGTCGCCCCGCGCACAAAACTCTGGTCGATCTTGATCTTGTCGAACGGCGCGTTCTTCAGATAGGCAAGGCTCGAATAGCCGGTGCCGAAATCGTCGAGCACCAGCCGCACGCCCAGGCCCTTGAGCGTCTGGAACATCGTTTCGGTGGTCTCGCCTTCCTGGAGAAACACGCTTTCGGTGATTTCCAGCTCCAGCCGGTCGGGATCGAGCCCGGTGGAAGACAGCGCCATGGCGACGGTATTGGGAAACGTCGGATCGGCAAATTGCACCGGCGAAACATTGACCGCGACGCGGATCGGGCGCGGCCAGGTGACCGCATCCTCGCACGCCTTGCGCAAGATCCATTCGCCGATGCGGCAGATCATCGTCGATTCTTCGGCAATCGGGATGAACAGCGCGGGGGAAATCATCCCGCGATCGGGGTGGTTCCACCGCACCAGCGCTTCGGTGCCGACCACCTGGTTGCTGATCGTATCGACCAGCGGCTGATAGCGCAGTTCGAATTCGCCCTTGATCAGGGCATCGTGCATGGTTTCTTCAAGATGCCGGCGCTGTTCGGCGGTTTCGAGCATCTCGTTGGAATAGAAGCGGAACCGGCCGCGCCCCGAATGCTTGGCGGCATATAGCGCGAGGTCGGCATTGCGCACCAGATCATCGACCGTTGCGCCGTCATAAGGGCTGACCGCGATACCGACCGAAGCGCCGATGGTGCAGCGGTTGCCCTCGATCGAATAAGGCTCGGACAGCATGGTGATGATCCGCCCGGCGAGATCGCCCAGCCGGCCGCGATCTTCGACATCGGGCAGCATGATCTGGAATTCGTCGCCGCCCAGCCGGCAGATCTTTTCCATGTCGCCGACCACTTTGATCAGCCGCTGCGCCACCTGTTTCAACAGTTCGTCGCCGACCGCATGGCCCAGCGTATCGTTGACCTGCTTGAACCGGTCGAGATCGATCAGCATGACCGTGCAGGGCCGGCGCGCCTGCGAAAAGGCGGCGAACGTGCGTTCGAGCACCATCGTCATCCGCCGGCGGTTCGACAGCCCGGTCAGCGCATCGGTGGTGGCCAGTTGCGAGGCCTCTTCGGCGCTTTGGCGTTCCTGCGTGACATCGACGATATGCCCGCGAAATCCGGCAAAGCCGCCCTGATCATCGGCAATCGGTTCGCCCGCAATCTGCCAGACGATATCTTCGCCCTTGCGCTCGGTGCGCGCGATCACCGTTTCAAACCGGCCCTTGCGCGCAAACACGAAGGGCAGCGTGCGCTGGCCATCCATTCCGGCACGCGGCGGCACAAACAGGCTGAGGAAATCGCGGCCGGTGCCACTGCCATCGCCGAGCAGATGCGGACGCAGCATTTCCGACAGATAAGTCAACCGGCCATTGGCATCGGTTGACCAGAATCCGCCAAGATTGAGCGCCTCGAACGTAGCGCACATCCCTTCGGCCGCTTCGCCCAGCAGGGTTGGCGCGCGCACCGCTACCGTGCGTGCCGGGTCGGCCGCCGGTGGTTGTTTGATGCGCGAATAGATGCTGGCCAAGAGTGGTTTCCGCCTGGGTGCCTCGATGGGCCCAGAGGTTAACACCAAGCACCTTGATAATAGGTAAAATCAAGTTGCCTGCGCTGAATTAGTGGCGCGCAAATGCGCGATTTCCGGCGAGGGGCGCGACGCGGCTTTGTAATGGTTGAATGCCAGAGCGCATCCTGCCACCCTGCTGGCAGAGAGGGATGCCCCGCCGCCATGGCAGAATTCGATATCATCATCGTCGGGGCCGGGTCGGCGGGCTGCGTGCTGGCCGAACGGTTGAGCGCCGACGGGTCGTTGCGCGTGCTGCTGCTCGAAGCCGGGGGCAGCCACCGCCGGTTCTGGATCAGCACGCCGATCGGCTATGGCAAGACGTTTGACGATCCCCGGGTCAACTGGAAATGGCGCGGTGCGCCCGACCCCGGCACCAATGGGCGGCAGGCCTATTATGCGCGCGGCAAAGTGCTGGGCGGATCAAGCGCGATCAATGCCATGGTATGGTGTCGCGGGCTGCCGGGCGATTATGACGACTGGGGCGCGGCGGGCAATCCGGGATGGGACGGGGCAGCGGCATGGCGCGCCTTTGCCGATGTGGAACGGCGCCGCGCTGCCGATGGCACGATCAGCGGCAATGGCCCGCTGTGGGTCGAACAGCGCGAGGCCGATTATCACCCGATCACCCGCCATTTTCTCGACAGCGCGGGGCAGGCCGGATTTGCCGCGATCGCCGATCTCAACGATGCCCCGTGCGAGGGCATCGCGCCTTATGCGATCAACACCCACGCCGGGCGGCGCTGGTCGGCGGCGCAAGCCTTTCTCGAACCGGCGCTGCGCCGCGCCAATTTGCATGTGATAACCGGCGCGCTGGTCGACCGGGTGCTGCTCGACGGCCTGCGCGCGACCGGCGTGCGCTATCATCACCGCGGCGCGTGGCGCGAGGCGGCGGCGCGCGCCGAAGTGATCGTGTGTGCCGGCGCGGTGGGATCGCCGGTGATCCTGATGCGTTCGGGGATCGGGCCGGGCGCAGTGCTGCAGCGCGCCGGGGTGGCGGTGCAACTCGACCGGCCAGCGGTTGGCGCGCATTTGCAGGATCATCTGGGGATCGATTACCATTTCCGCGCCAACCGGCCGACGCTCAATGCACAACTGGGCACGCGACTGGGGCAATTGCGCGCCGGGCTGACGTATCTGCTGCACCGGCGCGGGCCGCTCAGCCTGAGCATGAACCAGATCGGCGGGCTGGTGCGCAGTTCGCCCGAGCAGCCGCGCCCCGATATCCAGCTCTATTTCAATCCGATCAGCTATTCGCGCGCGCAAGTCGGGCGCAAGCAATTGACCAGGCCCGACCCGTGGCCGGGGTTCATCATCGGGTTCAACGCCTGCCGGCCGGATTCGCGCGGGATGATCACGATCGCGTCGCCCGATCCCGCCGCGGCGCCGGTGATCGCGCCCAACTATCTGGCTACGGCGCACGATCTGGCGCAAGTCGTCGCCGGGGCAGGGGTGGTGGCGCGGCTGGCGGCCACCCCGGCAATCCGCGCGATCACTGCGGCGCCCAACGGCTTTACCCCCGAAGGCGCCAGCGATGATGCCGTGATCGCCGATTTTCGCGACCGCAGCGGCACCGTGCACCATTTGTGCGGCACCTGCCGGATGGCGCCGCTCGACCGGGGCGGGGTGGTCGATGCCGCCTGCCGGGTGCACGGGGTGGCCGGCCTGCGCGTGGTCGATGCGGCGATTTTTCCCAATGTGACCTCGGCCAATACCCATGCGCCGGTGGTGATGGCGGCGTGGCGCGCCGCCGCGATGATTCTGGCCGATGTGAAAGGACCATGCTGATGCCCGTGATCGACCGCCTCGAAACCTTTGCCACCCCCGAAGTGACGATGGTGCGGGTAACCAGCGATGATGGCGCAGTCGGCTGGGGCCAGACTTCGACTTATCACGCCGATATTACCGCAACGATCTTTCACCGCCAGGTTGCGCCGTGGGTGATGGGGCACGATGCCCATGACATTGCCGGCGCGGTGCAACTGGTGGAAGAGCGCGAACACAAATATCCCGGCTCCTATCGCTGCCGCGCGCTGGCCGGGCTCGATACCGCGCTGTGGGATTGGCGCGGCCGGCGCGAAGGACTGCCCGTGGCCGCGCTGCTCGGTGGCGCACCCGGCCAATTGCGCGCCTATGCCTCGTCGATGAAGCGCGACATTTCGCCCGAGGACGAGGCGCGGCGGCTGTGCGCCTTGCGCGACGAACTGGGGTTTGATGCGTTCAAATGGCGCGTCGGCGCCGAATGCGGGCGCGATGGGGATGAATGGCCGGGCCGCACCGAGGCGGTGGTGCCGATGGTCGCGCGCGCGCTGGGCGATCGCGTTGCCAAGCTGGTCGATGCCAACAGCGGGTTCAGCCCGACGCGCGCGATCGCGGTCGGCCGCCTGCTCGAAGACAACGGCATCAGCCATTTCGAGGAACCCTGCCCCTACTGGGAACTCGAACAGACCGCGCAAGTGACCGCCGCGCTGGACCTTGATGTGACCGGCGGCGAACAGGATTGCGATCTCAACGTGTGGAAACGGATGATCGAACTGAACGCGGTCAACGTGCTGCAACCCGATGTGATGTACATGGGCGGGATCTGCCGCACGCTCAAAGTGGTCGAACTGGCCGCAGCCGCCGGGCTGCCGATCACCCCGCACAGCGCCAATCTCTCACTGGTCACGCTGTGCACCGCGCATCTGCTGACCGCGATCCCCAATCCAGGCAAATATCTGGAGCTGTCGATCGAGCGCGAGGATTACTACCCCTGGCAATATGGCCTGTTCCGCAATGATCCGTTCCGCGTCACCGATGGCTGCATCACCGTGACCGACGAGCCGGGCTGGGGGGTGGAAATCGCCCCCGACTGGCTCGATCGCGCGCAGTATCAGGTGACGCAACGCGGGTGATGCCGCGCATTTGATCCCGATCAACGACTGTCCATGAAAATTGACGTCCATTGCCCCTGACAACAACGGGGGTGGACCGATGCGCATTCTCCTGATGCATCCCAATTATCATTCGGGCGGCGCCGAAATCGCCGGCAACTGGCCGCCGGCCTGGGTCGCCTATATCGCCGGCGCGCTGCGGGGGGCGGGGTACGACGATATCCGCTTTGTCGACGCGATGACCAACGACTTGTCCGAAGACGAGGTGCGCCGCATCCTGCGCGAGGCGCAGCCCGATGTGGTGGGATCGACCGCAATCACTCCGTCGATCTACAAGGCCGAACGGCTGCTCGAAATCGCGCGCGAAGAAGTGCCCGGCGCGCTGACCGTGCTCGGCGGCATCCACGCCACTTTCATGTACCAGCAAGTGCTGACCGAGGCGCCGTGGATCGACGCGGTGGTGCGCGGCGAGGGCGAAGAGATTTTCGTCAACCTGCTGCGCGCCTATCAAAGCGGCGAATGGCACAGCCGCCGCCACGCGGTAAAGGGCATTGCCTTTCGCGAAGACGGCCGGGTGATCGCCACCGCGGCGGCGCCGACGATCAAGGATCTCGATGCGATCAAGCCCGATTGGGGCGTGCTCGAATGGAGCAAATATACCTATATCCCGATGGGCAAGCGGGTGGCGATCCCCAATATGGCGCGCGGCTGTCCGTTTACCTGCAGTTTCTGTTCGCAATGGAAATTCTGGCGCGATTACCGCATCCGCGACCCCAAAAAGGTGGTTGATGAGATCGAAGGGCTGATCCGCGATCACGATGTCGGCTTTTTCATCCTCGCCGACGAGGAACCGACCATCAACAAAAAGAAATTCGTCGCCTTTTGCGAGGAACTGATCCGCCGCGATCTCAAAATCCTGTGGGGGATCAACACCCGGGTCACCGACATCCTGCGCGACGAGGCGGAACTGGCGCTCTATCGCCGCGCCGGGCTGATCCATGTCTCGCTCGGCACCGAGGCGGCGGCGCAGTTGAAACTCGACCGCTTCAACAAGGAAACCACCGTCGCGCAAAACAAAAAGGCGATCGCACTGCTGCGCGAGGCCGGCATCGTGGTCGAAGCGCAATTCATCGTCGGGCTGGAAAACGAAACCCGCGAAACGCTTGAAGAAACCTATCGCATGGCGCGCGACTGGAAGCCCGACCTTGCCAACTGGGCGATGTATACGCCCTGGCCGTTTTCCGACCTGTTCCGCGAACTGGGCGACAAAGTCGAAGTGTTCGATTACGAAAAATACAACTTCGTCACCCCGATCATGAAGCCCGATGCGATGGATCGCGGCGAACTGCTCGACCGGGTGATGCACAATTACCGCCGGTTCTACATGCACAAGGCGCTGTTTTCCTATCCCTGGGCGGGGACGGGGCAGCGCCGGCGCTATCTGCTCGGCTGTCTGAAGGCGTTTTTGAAATCGGGCTTTGAACGCAAATTCTATGATCTGGGCCGGGTCAATTACTGGGGCCCGCAGTCCAAGGGCAAAGTCGATTTCGGGTTCGACGCCAGCCGCCAGCGCGCCAGCGGCGCCCCGGCGGAATGGAAAACCAGCCACAACCGCGCGATCAGCGGCCCGCGTCAGGCCGAACTGATGGCCTGCGGCGGGGGCACGCAGCAACTGGACGACACCCCCGCCGGCGCGCCATGACCGCGCCCGCCGGCCCGATCGTGGCCGATCCGCAGGTGCACCGGATCGGCCCCAATGCCGTGCTGCGTCTGATCGAGGCGATCGACGCCGGCGCCGGTCGCGCGGTTACCCGCGTGGTGTTCGCCACCGCCGGCCAGTCCCACCATCTGCACCACCCGCCCGAGGCGATGGTCGACGAAGCCGATGTCCGCGCGCTGCACCACGCGCTGCACGCGCAGCTCGGCGCCCCGCGCGCCCGCGCCATGGCCCGCGACGCCGGCCAGCGCACCGCCGCCTATCTGCTGCGCGTGCGCATCCCGCGCTTTGCCCAGGCGGTGCTGCGCGCTTGCCCCCCGTGGCTCGCCAGCCGCCTGCTCGCGCGCGCGATCGCCGCCAATGCCTGGACTTTCGTCGGCAGCGGCCGGTTCGCCGCGCACCACGGCCGCCTGACGCGCTTTGTCGTCAGCGATTGCCCGCTGTGCCGCCACGAACACGCGGACCAACCGCTGTGCGATTTCTACACCGGCACCTTCGAACACCTCTATCGCCAACTCGTCAGCCGACGCGCCCATGTCGCCGAGGTCGCCTGCTGCGCGCGGGGCGAGGGAGGCTGTGTGTTCGAGATTGGGTGGTAGGGGTGGCGTTCCTTTGTCGCCCCCTTTTCGGGCATCGCAAAATTGCACGATGTCAGGTTTTATCAAGTCTGCCCCAAAGGCATCACAAACCGCCCTTCGCGGCCCTGAGGAAAACCGCCCGGCATGCTGCAACGATCAGCACCCCAACGACGCCCGCCAATCCGATGCGCCAGTCTGTATTTTCGCCCCTCATGCCCTTGGGCACTTCACCGTCATGCCAACGGCGCTTGAAATCGTTTAGCCAAAACCAGCGCACAACGAACGCGCCCGGCAATGCGACAAACGGCGCCGCAATGTTGATCCAGATATTTCCTGCATCTGATATCGCAAAGCCACCCGCCACCAAAACATACGACGCAACCGCCGTCATGTTGGCGCGCCGTAATGGCTGGGCATTCAAAGCGACTATGCGCACCACACCTAGGGACACAACCCACATGAGCGCGCCAGTCAGCAAGATGCCAACGCCCCCCATTAGGGCAAAAGCCTGCAAAGAATCACTGGTCATCTGGCCATATTAAAATACACGCGCGTTACGGCTACGGAAAATTCATGCCGCAGCGCAGCTGGGTCAGACTTCGCCATATTTTACGCCAAGATACGGGCGCGTGCGGGCGATGGTGGCGGCAATCGCATCGCTCTTTTTTAAAAGGTTTCGGGGATGGTGGGGAAAGCCCAAAGGCTGGCGGATGGCGGACAGGGTGGGATTCGAACCCACGGTGAGCTTGCACCCACGGCGGTTTTCAAGACCGCTGCCTTAAACCACTCGGCCACCTGTCCAACCAACATCGCAGATGCGGCTGGCGCCGCAACGGCAGTTTTACTGCCTTCGGCAGTGGCCTTCGGCTCAAGACCGCTGCCTTGAACCATTCGGCCACCTGTCCGCACGCGCTGCGCCCGGCAGGCCGCCGTCGATAGCCAGCACCACGCACAAGGCAAGGGGTTTTTGTGATGCGCCGGTGGTCCACCCGCACGCGGGGGATTCCCAGCGGGGGCGCCCTGTGCGACAAGGCGGGGATGATCAAGGTGATAACAGCACTGGCGCTGATGCTGGCGCTGGCGGGCAGTACGCCGCCGGTGCAGGCGCAAGCGGCCGCGCCGACGCAGCAGGGGTTTGCCGCGTTTTTGCAGACGCTGGCGGCGCGGGCGCGCGCCGAAGGGGTGAGCGAGGCGACGATTCACGGCGTGATCGATACGCTGACGTATGATCCCGATGTGGTGCGGCATGATCGCAGCCAGCCGGGGGTGGCGCCGGCTTATACGCCGCGGTTTGAACCCTATCGGCGCAGCCATGTCGATGCGCCGCGGATTGCGCGGGGGCGGGCGATCTATGCCGCATCGGCGCCGCTGATCGCGCAAATCGAGGCGCGCTATGGCGTGCCGGGGCCGATCATTCTGGCGATCTGGGGGCATGAAACCGATTTTGGCGGGTTTACCGGCAGCTATGATCTGCCGCGCGCGATTGCCACGCTGGCCTATGAAGGGCGGCGGCGCACGCTGTTTTCGGGCGAATTCATCGCATTGCTGAAAATGATCGATCGCGGCGTGCCGCGCGCGAAGCTGCGCGGCAGTTGGGCGGGGGCGTTTGGCAATCCGCAGTTTCTGCCCAGCGTCTATTTGCGTGTGGCGCAAGATGCCGATGGCGACGGGCTGGCCGATATCTGGACCGACCGCGTCGATACGCTGGCCTCGATCGCCAATTATTTTCGCGATGCCGGGTGGCGGCGGGGCGAGCCCTGGGGGATCGGCGTAGCGGTGCCGGCGGGGCTCGATCGCGCCGCCCTGGCCAACAAGCTGACCAGCCCGCGCTGCCCGCAGGTTTTTGCGCGCCATTCGCGCTGGCGCACGATCGCCGAATGGCGCGCGGCGGGGCTGCTGCCGCTGCACGGTACTTGGCCCGATGACCGCATTCAGGCGACCCTGTTCGAACCCGACGGGCCCGGCCATGGCGCCTGGCTGCTAACCGGAAATTATCGGGTTATCCTCGATTACAACTGTTCGAACTTTTACGCCCTTTCGGTAGGACTGCTCGCGGATGACATTCACCCCTAAACCGATCTTCGTGCTGGCGGGCCTGTCGCTGGTGCTGGCGCCCGCGCTGGCCTGGGCGCGCCATCACGACGCGCCGGCCCCGGTCAACGGCCCGGCGGCGGATTATCCGGTCATGATCGGCGATCCTTATGTGATCGGCGGGGTGACCTATACCCCCGCCGATACGCTGAATTACGATGCGGTCGGCTATGCCCGCGCCGGCACTGAGGGCAGCGGGATCAGCGCCGCGCACCATACCCTGCCGCTGCCGTGCTATGTCGAGGTAACCTCGATCGACAGTGGCCGCACGATCCTGGTGCGGGTTGATCGGCGCGGGCCGATGGGGGGCAAGCAGCTGATCGAACTGTCGCCCGCGGCCTGGGCGCAGCTTGGTCTGCCCGCCGGCAGCGATGCGGCGGTGCGCGTGCGCCGGGTCAATCCGCCCGAGCCCGAACGCGCGCTGTTGCGCAGCGGCGAACGCGCGCCCGAACGGATGGAAACCCCGCCGGGCCTGCGCGCCGCGCTGCGCCGCAAGCTCGGCACCGCCGCCCCCGGCACCGACGAGCCGCCCTCGGCGACGCTGTCGAGCGGGCCGACGCAACCGATCGCCGCGCCGGTGCCGCCCAAGCCGGTGTTGGCGCCGGTTCCCGCCAAACATCCGCAGCCAGTGCCGCCGCGTCCCGCCCCGCCGCCGGTGGTGACGCATGCCGAGCCGGCGCCGAAACCGGTTGCGCCCAAGCCTCCCGCACCCAAGCCGTCTGCGCCCAAGCCCGAACCCGCCGCCGCGCCACCGGCACCCGAACACCACGCCGCACTGGTGGTGCAGGTCGCCGCGTTTGGCGAACGCGCCCGCGCCGAAAAGGCGGCGCATGCGGTGGGCGGCAAAGTCGAAACGGCGGGCAAACTCTACCGCGTGCGGATCATTGCCGGCGATGCGGCAGCGGCAAAGGCGGCACTGGCGAAGGCGCGACAGGCAGGCTATGCGGGGGCGATCCTGCTGCACCACGATTGAGCGATCGGGTCAGCTGCATCTGTTCCGAAAGACTTGTCGCCTGCGCATGACCCGTTTGTTTTTGCCCGCCATCGCGCTGCTTGCGCTGGCCCCATCCTGCCCCGCGCTGGCGCGTCACGCCGCGGCGGCCCCGGTCGATCCGGCGGTCATGCCGGTGATTTCCGCGCCGACCGCCTATATGATTGACGTCAATTCGGGCCGCGTGCTGTTTGAACGCGATCCGCACCGCCGCTTTGTGCCGGCGTCGCTGACCAAGATCATGACCAGCTATGTCGCGTTTGAACTGATCGCGCAGGGCAAATTGCGGCTCGATCAGACGTTCGTGATGGACAGCGCGACCTTTCGCCAGTGGCATGGCGTGGGCAGCACGATGTTTCTCGGCGAAAACAGCCGCACCAGCGTGGCCGATCTGCTCGAAGGAATCGTGACCGTATCGGCCAACGATGCCTGCGTGGTGCTGGCGCAGGGCATCGCCGGGTCGGTGCCCGGGTTTACCGCGATGATGAACGATGCGGCGCGCCAGTTGGGCCTGCGCGATACGCATTACAACACGCCCAACGGGTGGATGGATCAGGGCCAGACTTATGTTTCGGCGGCCGATCTGGCGCGGCTGTCGGTGGCGTTGATCACCCGCCATGGCGATCTCTATCACCGGTTTTATGGCCACGAACGCGCCGAATTCAACGGGATCGCCCAGCAAAACCACAATCCGCTCTATGGCCACACCCCCGGCGCCGATGGGGTCAAAACCGGGTTTACCGGCGAAGCGGGCTATGGTCTGGTCGGCACCGTGCAGCGCGGCAACCGGCGCGTGCTGTTTGTGCTGGGCGGTTATGGCCGGCCCAAGGATCGCGCCGATGAATCGCGGCGGCTGGCCGAATGGGGCTTTGCCGCGTGGGACTTGCACCCGATCGTGGCAGCTGGCAAGCGCATCGCCAGCGCGCCGGTCCAGGGCGGCACCGCGCGGCGGGTCGATCTGATCGCGCCGCGCGATTACGGGCTGACCGTGCCGCACGGGGCAGCGGCATCGTACAGCCTGAGCGTTCGCTACAAATCGCCGATCGATGCGCCGATCGCGCGCGGCAGCGAGATTGCCACGCTGATCGTGCGCGCGCCGGGCCAGCCGATTGCCCGGCTGCCGCTGGTCGCCGGCAGCGATGTCGGCAAAGGCGGGCTGCTCGACCGGCTGCGTGACGGCTTGGCCGGATGGACCGGGCAGTGATGCCGCGCGGCCGTTTCATCGCGCTCGAAGGGGGCGAAGGCACCGGCAAATCAACGCAGTTGCGCCTGCTCGCCGATGCCTTGCGCGCGCGCGGCATCGGCGTGGTCGCCACCCGCGAACCCGGCGGCACCCCGGGGGCAGAGGCGATCCGCGCGCTGCTGCTCGATCCGGCGGGCGAGGGGTGGGGGCCGCGCGCCGAGGCGCTGCTGTTTGCCGCCGCGCGCGCCGATCATGTCGCCCGGCTGATCCGCCCTGCGCTCGAACGCGGCGACTGGGTGCTGACCGATCGCTATATCGATTCGACCCGCGCCTATCAGGGCGGCGGCAACGGGCTCGATGATGCCGATCTGATGACGCTGCACCGCATCGGCAGCGAAGGCCTGCTGCCCGATCGCACCGTACTGCTGACGCTCGATCCCGAAGTGGTGGCACAGCGACTGGCGCTGCGCGATGGCGGGGTCAGCGATCGCATCGGCGGACGCGATGCCGCCTATCATGCGCGGGTGGCGGCGGCGTTTCGCCGCTTTGCAATGGCTGATCCGGGCCGGTTTGCGTTGGTCGATGCTGCCGGCACGCCCGATGCGGTGCACGCGCGGGTGCTGGCGGCGATCGACGCATGACCATCGGGCGCGAACTCGCCGGACATGACGGGGCGTGGCGCGAATGGCACGCCGCGCGCGGCGGGCAGCGGATGCATCACGCCTGGATGCTGGTCGGGCGCGAAGGGCTGGGCAAGGCGCAATTTGCCCGCGCCGCCGCCGCCGACTGGGTGGCCGAACCCGGCGTGGCGCAGCCCGATGCCGATCATCACCCTGATATCCTGTGGCTGACCCCGCTGCCGGCGAACGAGGACGAGGCGAAAAAGCGCGACGAAGGCCGCCCTTATGCGGTCAAGCGCAACATTGCGGTCGATCAGGTGCGCGCGATGCAGCGCCGGCTGACCACGCGGCCGACGCTGGGGGCGCATCGCGCGGTGATCATCGATGCGGCCGACCTTCTCGAAAAGGCCTCGGCCAATGCCCTGCTCAAAAGCCTTGAGGAACCGCCGGCGGGCACGCTGTTTCTGCTGGTGGTGCATCAGGCCGGGCGGCTGCTGCCGACGATCCGTTCGCGCTGCCAGGTGCTGCGGTTTCACCCGCTGAACGACGATGCGATCGGCGCGGTGCTCGACAGCGCCATGCCGGGGCTGAACGCGCAGGCGCGCGCGGCGGCGATTGCAGTGGGGGCCGGCTCGCCCGGCGCCGCGCTGGCCTTTGCCGAACAGGATCTCGGGCAGGCATGGGATATCATGCAGGCGATCGTGCGCTCGGGCGATCGCGACATGGTCTTGCGCAGCAGTCTGTCGGCGCTGATCGGCGCACGGCCCGATCGCGAGCGGCAAATGGCGGCGCTGACCGCCGCGCGCATGGTGCTGACCACCGCGATGGCCGATTGCGCGCAGCCGGCGGCGCTAGCCGATGCCCATGCCGCGCTGGTGCAATTGGGCCGCGAGGCGCCGACCTACAATTACGATGCCGGGCTGCTGATGCACGAAGTCGGCAGCCTGCTCGCCGGGGTCGCGGCGGCGCGCTGATTTTCGCCAAAAACGGTTCCCACTTTGGCGCGGGATGCTCTAGAGCGGCGCCAACCGAAGTGATCTAGCCGGAAGTGACCGTCCCGATGGGCGAACCTTATTACATTACCACCGCGATTTCCTATCCCAATGGCCGCCCGCATATCGGCCATGCCTATGAAGCGATCGCCGCCGATACCATCGTGCGGTTCATGCGCTCGATCGGGCGCGATGCCCGGTTGCAGACCGGGACCGACGAACACGGGCTGAAAATGGCGCAAAAGGCGCGCGATCTGGGCATCACGCCCAAGGCGCTGGCCGATGAAATGGCCCAGTATTTCATCGACATGGTCGCGGCATTGAATATTCAGCCCGATGTGTTCATCCGCACCAGCGAAGCGCGCCACCATGCCGCCTCGCAGGAATTGTGGCGGCGGATGGAGGCCAATGGCGACCTTTATCTCGATCGCTACGAAGGCTGGTATTCGGTCCGCGACGAAGCCTATTACGACGCCGCCGAACTGATCGAAGGGGAAGGGGGCGAACGCCTGTCGCCGCAGGGCACCCCGGTCGAATGGACGGTCGAGGAAAGCTGGTTTTTCCGTCTTTCGGCCTATGGCGAGCGCCTGCTGGCGCTGTACCGCGACAATCCCGATTTCATCCGTCCCGACAGCCGCCGCAACGAGGTCATGCGCTTTGTCGAAGGCGGGCTGCGCGATCTGTCGGTTTCGCGCACCAGCTTTGACTGGGGCGTGCGCGTGCCGGGCGATGCGGGCGAGCGGCCGGCGCATGTGATGTATGTGTGGGTCGATGCGCTGACCAATTATCTGACCGGGCTGGGCTGGCCTGATGAAACGAGCGAATTTGCCCGGTTCTGGCCGGCCGATCTGCATCTGATCGGCAAGGATATCGTGCGGTTTCACGCGGTATACTGGCCGGCATTCCTGATGAGCGCGGGGCTGCCGCTGCCCAAATCGGTGTTTGGCCACGGCTTTTTACTCAATCGCGGGCAGAAGGAATCGAAATCGCTCGGCAATGTTACCGATCCGGTCGCGCTGGCGCAGCGGTTCGGGGTCGATCAATTGCGCTATTTCCTGATGCGCGATGTGGTGTTCGGCCAGGACGGGTCCTATTCGCCCGAAGCGATCGCGACGCGCTGCAATGCCGATCTGGCCAACAGTTTCGGCAATCTGGTGCAGCGCACGCTGTCGATGATCGTCAAGAACTGCGGCGGCGAACTGGCGGCATTTGCCACCACCGAGGCCGATGATGCGCTGCTCGCGCTGGTGGCCGATGCCTGCCGCCATGGCTTGCCCGAGGCGTTTGCCGCGCTCGATTTTTCCGCCGGAATCGAAACCTGGCTGCGCGCGGTGTTTGCCTGCAACGCCTATGTCGATGAACAGGCGCCGTGGACTTTGCGCAAGACCGATCCCGATCGCATGCGCGCGGTGCTCTATACGCTGTTCATGGCGATCCGCGATCTGACCATCGCGATTGCCCCGGTGGTGCCGCAGGCCGCCGCGCATGTGCTTGATCAGATGGGAATTCCGCCCGAACAGCGGCGGATCGCCGATCTGCCGCGCGCCGACTGGTACATGGCCCGCCTGGCCACTGGCGAAGCGCTGCCGCCGCCGGTAGGGGCGTTTCCCCGTATCGCGCTCGAGGTTGAGGACGCGCCCGCCTGATGCTGATCGATTCGCACTGCCATCTCAATTACCAGGGCCTCGCCGACCGCCAGGATGAGGTGCTGGCCGCCGCACGCGCGCGCGGGGTGCGCGGGTTTGTCAACATTTCGACGCGCGCCTCGGAATGGGATGCGGTGATTGCCACCGCGCACCGCCATGGCGATGTCTGGGCCAGCGTCGGCATTCACCCGCACGAGGCGGACCAGCATGCCGATCTGGGCGCGGCGGCGCTGCTGGCGGCAACGCATGATCCGCGCGTGGTGGCGATCGGCGAAACCGGGCTCGATTATTATTACGACAAATCCGATCGCGCGGTGCAGCAGGCGCTGTTTCGCATCCATATCGGCGTCGCGCGCGAAACCGGCCTGCCGCTGGTGATCCACACCCGCGATGCCGAAGCCGATACGCTGGCGATCCTGAGCGACGAATGGGGCAAAGGGGCGTTTCCGGCGCTGATCCACTGCTTTACCGCCAGCGCCGAATTTGGCCGCGCGGTGCTCGATCTGGGCCTGACGATTTCGCTATCGGGCATAGTGACATTCAAGAATGCCAAGGACTTGCAGGCCTTTGCTGCGACGATACCCGATGATCGGCTGCTGGTCGAAACCGATGCGCCGTTTCTGGCGCCGGTGCCGCACCGCGGCAAAGTGTGCGAACCGGGGTTTGTCGCCGATACGCTGGCCTTTGTCGCCGGCTTGCGCGGGGTTTCGGCCGAGCATCTCGCCGATGTTACCGGCGCCAATTTCCGCGCGCTGTTCAGCCGGGCGGCGCTGTGAAACTGGTCATGCTCGGATCGGGCACGTCAACCGGCGTGCCGCGCATCGGCAACGATTGGGGTGATTGCGACCCGGCCGAACCGCGCAACCGGCGCACCCGCGTGGCGATCGTGGTCGAAGGCGACGATGGTGCGCGGCTGCTGGTCGATACACCGCCCGATCTGCGCCACCAGTTGCTGGCGACCGGGATCGACCGGCTCGATGCGGTGTTGTGGACGCACGATCATGCCGACCATACCCACGGTATCGATGATCTGCGCGCGCTGCGGATGGGCCGCGCCGCGCCGATCCCGGCGTTCGGCTCGGATGAAACGGTGCGCCGGCTGCGCATGCGGTTTGGCTATGTCTTTGCCGGGCAGCACGGCTATCCGACGATCTGTTCGCTCGACAATCTCGATCGCGTGCGGCTGATCAGCGGCATCGCGATCACCCATTGCGAAATGCCGCATGGCCCGGCGATGTCGACCGCCTACCGGTTTGACCAGGGTGGCAAATCGATCGGCTATGCCACCGATTTCAGCGCGGTGACCGATGCGATGGTCGATCTGTTCTATCGCGTGGACGTGCTGGTGGTCGATGCGCTGCGCCGCCATCCGCATCCGACGCACGCGCATCTGGCAATGGCGCTCGATCTGGCCGAGCGCGCGCGGGTTGGCCATGCGATCCTCACGCATCTCGACAAATCGATGGACTACCGCGCGTTGTGCGATGAATTGCCGGCCGGGGTCGAACCCGGCTACGACGGACTGGAGCGCGTGCTGTGAACGGATTGCAACGCCTGAGCACCATGAACGGCGATGACTGGATGCGCGCGATCGCGCTGGCGATGGCGATGACGCTGGTGATCGCGGCGATGATGCGCCGCTTGCGCCAGCTGCCGCGTTCGGCCTGGCCGATGCTCGTGCTGATGGCGCTGGTGTGGATCGTGCTGATCACCGTCGCGGCGTTTGCATTCCGCAATTATCATCCCGGCGGGCTGTGAGTTCCAAGCGGGGCTTTGGGCCAGGTTCTGAAGTTCGCATCAGCAAATTACCGTCACCCTGAATCAACTTACCGTCACCCTGAACTTGTTTCAGGGTCCATTTCTCCCCAAAATCCGCCGTTTTTGGGGCGCGATGGATGCTGAAACAAGTTCAGCATGACAAGGTTTGATCAAGCGAGCTTCCAATCCACCACACAAGATGCTCGGATGGGGGGGATGTCGCAGGCAAACTGCATCGTTCGCTTCACCATTGATTTAACATAATCATTCTTATCAATCTGACACGTGCCAGCCGGGTGGGCCGCTCCCCTCAGGCCGCCTCTCGCCACGGCGCCTCGGCAGCGTTGGTATCGAGCCGGAACTGGCCGGTGTATTGTTCGAGCCGTTTGGCCTCGGTGGCCAGGCTCAACGCGGCGGCGGTTGATTGTTCGACCATCGCGGCGTTCTGCTGAGTCAGCCGATCCATCGCGCGCACCGTCCTGGTCACTTGTTCGAGCCCGGTCGACTGCGCCTGCGCGCTGTCGGCAATCGCGCGGATGCCGTCGACCACGCCGGAAACCTGGGCGACCACCGTTTCGAGCAGCCGGCCGGTTTCGCCGACCAGCCCGACACCCGCGGCAACCTGCTGGTTGGAGGTTGAAATCAGGCTGCGGATTTCGCTGGCGGCGTCGGCCGAACGCTGGGCCAGCGCGCGCACCTCATTGGCGACCACGGCAAACCCGCGCCCGGACTCGCCGGCACGGGCGGCTTCGATCCCGGCATTGAGCGCCAGCAGGTTGGTCTGGAACGCGATGCCGTCGATCACCGCGATGATCTTGCTGATCTCGCTGGCCGATTGCTCGATGCCGGCCATCGCCTCGATCGTGCGCGCTACCACCTCGCGGCCTTCGTAGGCTTGCTGGTGGGTCGCGGTTACGGTGCTGGCCACTTCGCTCGCGCCGGCGGCGGTGCGCGTGACCATGGTCGATACTTCGATCAGCGCCGCCGCGGATTCTTCGACACTGGCCGCCTGCTGTTCGTTGCGCCGGGCGAGATCATCCGACGCGCCGTGAATTTCCGCCGCCCCGGTAGCCACTTGCTGCGCCGCCTTGAGCGCCATGACCAGCGATTGACCAAGCCGTTCGGCCGAGGCGTTGAACGCCAGCCGCAAGGGTTCGCTGGCCTGCTCGAAGGGCTCGACAATCCGCACGGTCAAATCGCCGGAAGCCACCCGTTCGAGCCCGGTGCCGAGGGTCTTGACGACCACGGCCTGCTGCAGCGCGGCGGCATCGCGCGCCTGTGCCGCTTCGCGAAAGGCAATCGCCGCGCGTTGCAGATCGGCGATTTCATCGGCACCGTGCGGTTGTTCGAGCGCAAGCTGCAAGTGCCCCGCTGCCATCGTCGCAAGGTCCTGCGCCACCCGTCCCATCGGTTCGGTCACCCGGTTGCGCAGGAAGCGGAGCGAAGCGAAAATCATCGCGAAGATGATCACCGCCAAGGCGCCCAGCACGATCAGCGTGACGGTCAGCATGGTCTGGCTCGAGGCCGCGATCTGCGCCTGGCGATCGTTGGAGGCGGCCACCAGATGATCGATCGCGGCGCGATGCGCCTGATAGAGCGTGGTGACCCGCTCGTAGGACTGGTGCGCGGCAGCGAGATCGCCCTTGGCCAGCGCCGGGACAAACACCTGATCGACTTCCTGCCAGAAGGCGTGCGCGCTCGGGCCCGATTGCGTGGTCATGATCTGCTTGACGTCGCTGGCCAGATCGGAATTGCGCCAATACGTTTCGCGGTCGATGAACTGCTTTTCGAGCGTTGCCAATTTGGCGCGATGCTCGGCCTGCTGGTTCGGCTCGGCCAGCATCTGCGTCGTTTCGAGATAGGCTTCGATCACATATTCGGGCGGCGGCAAAATATCCCCGGTCAGATCGGAGAGCAGCTGGTTTTGCTGATGGATCGGCCCGCCAAAGCGGATTTCGTTGACCCCGAAGCCGGCGATCAGGAACGCCGCCGCAATCGTCAGAACAATCGCCAGGCCCGCCCGGCGCACCAAGATCGCAATACGCATGCCGAACACCACTCCATTCAGAAAATCGGGCTCATCGGTCAATCGGGGCACCGCCGCGGCGATGATGCCTTGCCGGCGCGGCCCCTTCCCCACGCCAGCAAGGCATCGCAAAGGTTTGCCGAGGATCCCCCTACCCTTCACATTTGGCCGTTCTTAGCCGGATTCGCCTGCATCGCTCTGTAATTTCGCTACATAATATTGCTTATATCTCTGGTTATGATCCTTTACACTCCAATTGCGCTGGCCGAAGGGAGACATCTGTGCAGGTCTTGTTGCATCGGGCGGGCTGACCGTCGGCGAAATCGTACAAATACCTAGATGCTGCGGGCACGTTCTTAAGTGCGTATTGCCATAATTCCGCAGATTATTTTCGAAATTTCAAAGGTCTGCGCATGGCGTTCTACAGCCAATTGTCCCGCGACATGTTTCCCGTCGACACGATTGCGGCCCACGATGCACTGGCCGCCGCGCGCGCCGATCTCTTTCGCCAGGCGCAGGCCGCATGCGCGCTCGGCTCGCCGTTTGTCCGCGATGTGCTGGTGGCGGCTTCGCGCCAGTTGGACCGCGCACCGCTGCTGTCGGCGCAACTTGCGACCTGGCCGGGCGACCGCGCCAGTGCCGCCATCGCGCTGCGGGTCAACGGCGCGCTCCATGCCCTGGCGCGGTGCGGCGCCGTGCCCGAATTGTCGGCGGTCTACGCGGCACGCGGCGGCGATATCGAGCGGGCGGTGGCGGTTGCTTTCGAAAGCGCCGATGCCATGCTCGCCGCGTTCATCCTGCAGCCGACCCAGACCAACGAGGTCCGCCGCAGCGCCACCTTGATGGCCGGGCTGATGACTGTGGCCGGAATGTTCGGCCCGCACATCGAACTGCTCGAAGTGGGCGCGAGCGCCGGGCTCAATCTCAATCTCGGTCGCTATGCCTACTGCCTTGGTGGCACCAGCGCGGGCGATCCCGCCTCGCCGGTGCGGATCGCGCCCAAATGGCAGGGCCCTGCCCCGCGCCGCCACCGCGTCGAGATTGTCGAGGCGTGCGGGGTTGATCTTGCCCCGCTTGATCCGCGCGATCCCGATGATTGCGAACGGCTGATGTGCTATGTCTGGGCCGATCGCGACGATCGCATGGAGCAGCTTTCGGCGGCACTGCAACTGGCGCGGCGGTTCCCGCCGGCGGTCGAGCGCGGCGATGCGGCGAACTGGCTCGAGGCGCGGCTGTCTGCCCCGCAACCGCACCGGATCACGCGGGTGGTGATGCATTCGATGGTGCGCCAATATCTGGCCACGGCCGACCGGCTGCGGATGATCCAGGCGCTCGCCCGCGCCGGGGCTGCCGCCACTGCCGATCGGCCGCTGGCCCAGCTTGCCTTCGAATGGGACGAAGGGCGGCGCAAGGTCGAACTGGTGCTGACCACCTGGCCCGACGGAACCCGCCGCCTGCTCGCCCACCCCGACCCTTATGGCGACGTAGTGAGCTGGTTGGGCTGAACGCTTATAGCGCGCGAGCCAACGAGGCCGCTACCCGATCCGGGCGCGGCCCCGCTTTTTTCGTCCGGTTCAGAATTCCGACCAGTCATCCAGCGCATTGGCGCCAGCCACGCGCGCAACCGGCGCACGGCCCGCCGCGACCACCGGCCGCGGCCTCGCCAATGCGACAGCGCCCGCGGCACGGCGGTCGGCGTGGCGCGCTCGCGCGCTGCTTGATCCGGCATCATTGGCAATGGTGAAAGCGGCGACGGCTTGATCGAGCTTGTCGGCTTCTTCGGCCATGATGTTGGTGGCTGCGGTGGTCTGTTCGACCATCGCCGCGTTCTGCTGGGTGGTGCGGTCCATGTCGCTGATCAGCTGCGCCACTTCATCCATCGCGCTGGCCTGACGCCGGCTGGTTTCGGCGATCGTGCCGATCGCTTCGCTGACATGGCTGACCCGTTCGATGATGCGTTCAAGCGCATGGCCGGTTTCATCGACCAGGCCGACGCCCTGCCCGACATGCGATGCCGCCGAATCGATGCGCAGCTTGATGTCGCGCGCAGCGTCAGTGGCGCGCTGCGCCAGTGCCCGCACTTCGCTTGCGACCACCGCGAAGCCCTTGCCGGCTTCGCCCGCCCGCGCCGCTTCGACCCCGGCATTGAGCGCGAGCAGATTGGTCTGGAACGCGATCCCGTCGATCAGGGTGGTAATTTCGGCGATTTCCCGGCTGGCCTGGTCGATGCCGTTCATCGCGACAATCGCGCGGCGGACGATGTCGCCACCGTTTTCGGCTTCCTGACGGGCTTCTTTCATCGAACCGGTCGCGCGCGAGACGAGCGATGCACCTTCCTGCATCAGCGTATTGATCTGATCGATCGAGCGTGCCGAAGTGGACAGGTTGAGCGCCTGTTGTTCGCTGCGCTGCGACAGGTCGGTCACGGCATCGCGAATTTCCGAAGAACTGCTGTTGATCGAGCCGACGCCATCACGAACCACGCGCAGCGCGGCGGCCAGCCGGTCCATCGCGGCATTGAAATCGACCGCAATCGCGGTGAATTCGGGCGGCAGTTCGCGCAGGCGATGGGTCAGATCGGCGTCGGACAAGTGGTGCAGCGATTCGCCGATCGCCGCGACTGCGGTCTTGATGTTGCGTTCGCTTTCGAGCTTGGCCAGCGCGGCATCGCGAAACACGCTCACCGCGCGCGCCATATCGCCCAATTCATCGTTGCGGTCTGCGGCAGGGATCTCGACATCGTTGCGGCCGCCGGCAAGCTGGGTCATTACCTCGGTCAAGGCCACGATCGGGCGCGCCAGTGCGTTGCCGAGACGGCGCGAAAGCATCAGCGACAGCCCGATCATCGCCACCCCGCCCAGCACGAGCGTGATCAGCGCGATGGTGATCGCGGTCTGCTGGCTGGCGACATTGGCCGCGATCGCGGTTTCCTCGATATCGCGCAAATGGCGCAGCGTGAGCACCGGCTTGGTGGTCAAGACCGCCTTGCCTGCCTTGCGCACTTCCTCGGCGGCAGCTTCGCGCTGGCCGGCCTTGACCTCGTCGATCAGGCGGTCCGACCAGTCGTGCCGCCAGGCCACCACATCGTCGCGGGCACTGTGGACCAGATCGAGCTTGTCGGGCTCGGTCAGGATCTGGTCGAGTCGCTCGGCGGTGTGATCGAAATCGTCGCGGGCTTCGTAATAGGATTTGAGATAGCTTTCATCGCCGGTGACGAGAAAGCCGCGCATCTGGCTGTTCTGGCGCAGCAAAGCCGATTCCAGCGTCATCGCATCGGCGTGCACGCCTTGCGCGAAATCATTGAGTTGAATCGCCTGGCGGATCATCAGCACATTGGCCAGAAAGATCGCCATCATCACCGCCGCAGATGCGATGATGATCGCGAACGACAGGCCAAGCCGGCGCTGGATGTTGGAATTGGCAAACATTCAAAGCATCTCCGCAGACATCAATCGTAAGGCATTTTTCAGCAGGGGCGTTCCGGCTTGCTTAATCTTCCGCTTACCCCGCCGCAGATTAACCATGCATCATGTACAATCTACGCGATGATCCGGGTAATGTGTTAACAACTGCGCAGGAAAGCCAGCTTTGATCAATATTCTCAGGTGACAAGACTGCCGCACCTCAGAGCCAAATCGACCATTTTTGCGCCGTAACGTGGTATACGTGAATTGCCTAGTTTTAAGACGACCAGCCTGTTAAGCATGCCTATTGCAAGGAGGCCATTGTCCACTGCCCAAGACAAGAGGCCATATCGTGAAAACAACTCTCACTCTTCTTGCGCTCTCGACAGCGCTCGCGCCGCTGACCGCCTGGGCTGACAGCCCGGCCGCCGATACCCCGCCGCCGCCCGAAAAAAGCGCCTTTACCACCGGCGTGGCCAAAGGGCGCGATTTGCTCGACACCGCGATCTCGGCCAGCACGATCAGCAGTTCGGATCTGTCAAAGATCGGCACCACGTCGATTGCCGAAGCCGTGGGCAACATTCCGGGCATTCGCGCCGAAACCGGCGGCACCGATGGCCGGATCTCGGTGACCATCCGCGGCTTGCCGCTCGATGCCGACGGGTCGAAATTTCTGCAGATCGAAGAAGACGGTCTGCCCGTGCTCGAATTCGGCGATATCTATTTCGGCGGCAGCGCGCAGTTTTTGCGGACTGACCTGAGCCTGGGGCAAATTCAGGCGATCCGGGGCGGCTCTGCCTCGACCTTTGCCTCGAACTCGCCGGGTGGTGTCGTCAATTTCCTGTCCAGGACCGGCGAGGAAAACGGCGGCGTGCTGCAGGTCAGTTCGGGCGTCAATTACGACTTGGGCCGGATCGATTTCGATTATGGCGGCAAGATCGATGACCATTGGCGCTTCAATATCGGCGGCTTCTATCATCAGGGCGAAGGACCGCGTGCCAGCGGTTACCAGGCGTTTCAGGGCGGCCAGGTGAAATTCAACGTGACCCGCACTTTCGACGGCGGCTATATCCGCTTCTACGCCAAGCTGCTCGACGATCGCGAACCGTTTTACGGTCTGGTGCCGGTGCAGATTGCCGGCAGCAATGCGGCACCCGACATTTCCCCGGTCCCCGGGTTTGATCCGCGCACCAATTCCGGCTGGTCGCGCAACATCGTCAGCGTGCAGGCGCTCAACCAGAACAACCTGCCCGAAACCATCAATTTGCAGCAAGGCGACCACAGCAAAGTTCACAGCTTCGGGATCGAGGCGCAATTCGAGGTGGCGGGTTGGACGGTCACCGATCACTTCCGCTATTCCGATATCTCGGGGCAGCACAACGAGACCGCGGGATCGCAATTCATCCCTGCCCCCTACCTCGCCGCGGCGCTCGGCGGCCCCGGCGCCACGCTCAGCTATGCCGATGGCCCCCTTTCGGGCCAGACGGTGGTCAATCCGGCGGCGCTCAACGGCAACGGGCTGACCGCGGTCAACCTGTACAACCACGCCGATCTCAACAGCCTGAAGTATACCGTCAATGACTTGCGCGCGAGCCGGGTCTGGGCAACCGGCGCTGGCAAGCTGACCACGACTGCGGGCCTCTATGCCTCGTCGCAAGACATCAACATGATGTGGAACTTTGTCAGCACGCTCAACGATTACGCCAGCGGCGGCAATTCGAGCCTGCTCAACGTGACGACCGCCAGCGGTATCCCGGTCACCAGCCAGGGTATCCTCGCCTATGAAATCCTCGGCGATGGCGGGCTTTATCATCGGCTGTTCGATGTCAATTTCCGCGTCCTGGCGCCTTACGGCTCGGTCAATTACCAGCTGGGCAAGCTCGCCGTGGGCGGCAGCCTGCGCTATGATTTCGGCAAAGTCTCCGGTGCGGTCTATGGCTCGGACCTTGGCGGCGGACGGATCGGATCGGGGATCTACGATTTCAGCGGAACCGGCGTGATCACCCCGCCGGAAACGCAAGTTGCCATGCTGCCGCTGTCGCAGCCGGCCGCAGTCGGCTATTCCTACGGCTATCTGTCCTATTCGATCGGAGCCAATTACCGCTTCGCCGACGACCTTTCGGCCTTCGCCCGCTACAGCAAAGGCGCGCGGGCGAGCGCAGACCGCAACTTGTTTCCGCCGACGTTCAACCCGGCAACCGGTGGCCTGTCCAATCCCGATCTCGCCTATAGCCCGATCAAGCAGGCCGAAGTGGGCACCAAGTTCCGCAACGGGCCGCTCACCTTCTATGTGACCGGCTTCTGGGCTTCGACCACCGACAACAATTACCAGGTCGGCAGCAACAACAATGGCGCAACCATCGTCACCGCGATCAACCGGACCTACAGCGCCAAGGGCGTCGAGCTGGAAAGCGAGGCGCGCCACGGGCCGTTCAGCCTGCGTCTGGGCGCCACGTATACCAAGTCGAAAATCGATCAGGATCTTGCCAACCCGGCAGAAAATAGCCTGATCCCGCGGCACGAACCGGACTTCTTTTTCACCGCCATGCCGCAGTTCGAAACCAAGCTGATCTCGGTCGGCGCCAATATCTACGGCGTTACCAGCAGCTATGCCGAAGACACCGACTTGCTCAAGCAGCCGGGCTATGTGCTGTTCAATCCGTTTGTCGAAGTGCGGCCGGTCCCCCGCGTCACGCTGTCGCTCAATGTCTACAACCTGTTCAACCGGCTGGCGATTGTCGAACTCGATTCGGCCGCCGTGCCCGCCGGCGGCATTGCCAATGCGCTCACGCTCAACGGGCGGAGCGTCAAAGGGGCCATCCGGATCACGTTCTGATCCGGATTACCCCGCCGGGCGGCCTATGCGTCAGCAAGGCCGATGGCAGCGGCCGGGTATGCATACAAGGATGGCGGGTCAGGGTACCCAGACCTGGCCATCCTTGATCTGCACCAGCCCCATGCTGTTGCCGGACGGGTGGGTGAACAGGGCCCCGGTAACCTTGCCTCGCGCCCTGTGCACTGCCCCCCTTTGCCCCTAGTCGATTACGTGCGGAACAAAGGTATCGCGGTTGGTGGTGATCAGCCCGCCCTCGCGAATGCCCATGCCCTCGCACGTACCGTCGAACATCCACGCCCCCGGCACCGGATAGCGCCCGTCATGATCCGCCATCGCGCACAGCGTCTGATAGATCACCGGGCCGGTATAGCGCCCTTCGCTGCGCGCGACCACGGCGCCGTTGCGGATCATCGTGATATTGCCGCCTTCGCGCCCCTGCATCGGTTTGATCACATGGTCGATCCCGGCCGGCGGCGGGTCGAACCAGGCCGGCAAGAGGTTGGGATGATCGGGGTAGAGCTGCCACAGCACCGGCAGGATCGCCTTGTTGCTCCACAGCATTTTCCAGATCGGTTCGATCCAGCAGGTGCCGCGCGGATCTTCGGCGATATGGCGGCCAAACGCTTCGGCAACCAGCCATTCCCACGGGTACAATTTGTACAGCGTATGGATCGGGCGCGGCACGGTGTCGAACCAGCCGCCCGCCGGCCCGGCCTTCCAGCCGATGTCGCGCATCAGCAAGGGTTCGGCCTGCAATCCCGCTGCGCGCGCGCAATCCATCATGTAGCCGGTGGTCACGGTGTCTTCGCCCGCCTGATCGGCGACATGGGCAAAATGCACCAGCGGCGAGGCCAGCAGCGGCGCGATCGCCTGCCAGCGTTCGATCAGCGCCTCGTGTATCCGGTTGAACTGGTCCGACGGGGGAAACACGTCCTCTTTCCAGTGCCATTGCACCACCGCCGCTTCGAGCAGCGCGGTCGGGGTGTCGCAATTGTATTCGAACAGCCGCGGTTGCCCGTCGCGATCGAGCCCCAGATCAAACCGGCCGTAATTGAGCGCGGGCGGCTCGCGCTCCCACGCGGCGATGATCAGCGGGACGCACCAGTCGGGAATGCCGAACCGGGCGAACAGATTGTGGCGGATCACGTGATCGGCAGCGGCGATCATCATCTGGTGCCAGTCTTCGGCGACCGCGGCGATGTGATCGACTTCAGCGAGCGGCACGCTGTAATAGGCCGCCTCGTTCCAATAGGCCTGATCGCCGGTGGTGTGCCAGACCAGCCCTTCGGCTTCCACCCGCGCCTGCCAGTCGCGGCGCGGGGTGATCGTGTGGCGGCGCATCGGGGCTACTCCCCGGCCCCGTGCCCCTCGCCCGCGCTGGAGCCGAAGCCGCCGCGCGAAATGCCCTCTTCCGGCGCGAAGCTGACCGGCCCGCTGGCGCTGCGCGCGGCGCCCTGCACCGGCTGGCCGACCGCCGGGGCGGATGACGACTGGTTGATGAACACCCAGGTTCCGCCGCCGCCGTGATAGCCGCCGCTGTTCGACTGCTGGCAGGCGACATCGGGCAGGCGCCGCCCTTGCGCATCGCTGCACACGCGCCATTGCCCGTCATCGTGCGGCGAGCACCCGGCCATCGACGCGGCCAGCCCGGCGACAATCACCAGATGCTGGCGTTCGGGGCGAAGCGTGCGGCGCCGGCGGCGCGGTTGGTCTGCAGTCATGTCACCCCTCCCGGTTGATACCCGGAACAAGGCTAGGCGATCAGGGGCGCACAAGGCAAGCGACCTTGCCGGTGCTGCGCTGCACTTCCCAGCGCACCTCGTCGATTTTGGCCGCGGCAATCGGCATGTCGTGCGCATCAAGCAAGGCGACCGCGCGATCGAGCAGACCAAGCATCTGATCAAGATCGGCTCGACGCGCAGGTGGGTTCGAAGGGCTGGCGCAAGTAAACGGGATAGCGGGCATGGGAATCAGCTTTCTGCGACCGGATCGGGTTGCACGTGGCACTTTCCCGCCCGGCGCGCTATGCCAACTGCCTCCAATATGAGTGCGTGGAGCATGTTGCGCCGCGATGGCTTGCGTGCGGCGCGCCATGCTGGCAGCGTCGCGCGATCATGACCACCCCAACCGACCCGCTCGCCCGTCTCCTGTCGATCATGGCCCGCCTGCGCGACCCGCAGCATGGCTGCGAATGGGACCTCGCGCAGACATTTGCGACGATCGCCCCCTATACGCTCGAAGAAGCCTATGAAGTGGCCGATGCGATCGCCCGCAACGACATGGTCGCGCTGCGCGAGGAACTCGGCGATCTGCTGCTGCAAGTGGTGTTTCACAGCCGTATTGCCGAAGAAGCCGACCAGTTCAGCTTTGCCGATGTTGCCGCCGCGATCAGCGACAAGATGGAAGCGCGCCACCCGCACATCTTTGGCAGCGAGCAGGATCACGGCCAATCGCGCGAGGAACGCTGGGAAAGCGCCAAGGCCGCCGAACGCGCTGCCAAAGGCGCGACCAGCGCGCTCGACGGCGTGGCGCTGGCGCTGCCCGCGCTGCAACGCGCCGAAAAGCTGCAGAAACGTGCCGCGCGGGTCGGGTTCGACTGGCCCGAAGCCAGCGGCCCGGCGGCCAAACTGATCGAGGAAATGGACGAACTGGCCGCCGCAAAAACCCCCGAACATTGCGCCGAAGAAGCCGGCGACCTGCTGTTCGCCGCGGTCAATCTGGTCCGCGCCCACGGCATTTCTGCCGAAGAAGCGTTGCGCGCGGGCAATGCCAAGTTCGAACGCCGCTTTCGCGCGATGGAAGCGCTCGCCGGGGCAGCCTCGACGGGCTGAGCCTCGATCAGCAGGAAGCGCTGTGGCGGCGGGTCAAGGCCGGCGAATAATACCAGTCGTCCTTCGAATCGACTCGTCATTCCGGACTTGATCCGGAACCCAGCAAATAACGAATGCGGCAGCATTCCTGCCGCAAGGCAGCTTGGCTTCGCCAAAGACGCTACCGCGTC
>Ga0164296_1000016_pt1 | contig 215151 bp, 192 predicted proteins | sample GEODES057metaG_FD_113533 | JGI IMG/M metagenome (GOLD analysis project Ga0164296, IMG submission 113533) | Dystrophic lake water microbial communities from Trout Bog Lake, Wisconsin, USA - GEODES057 metaG | ecosystem: Environmental > Aquatic > Freshwater > Lake | place: USA: Trout Bog Lake... | reverse complement strand
GGCCTGCCAAGGCCTACCAGTGTCAGGGCACGGTCTTTGAAATCATTGCTGTATCGTTGTCGCTTCACGGTCTTCATGGTGCTTGTCCCTTATTCCCTGGTCCAGGATTTTAGCGCACCTCAAAGAGCCTGCTGGAGAAGCAGTGTCAAAGAACGCCGCGCTCGACACGGTGCCCCGCATTCGCTCTTTCCGCTCGTTTTTGGAAGGGAAAAGAAGGGCTTAAGCATGATTTAGGTCGCCTGAGGCCTGATAAACAAGGGTTTACGAGGGGTAAGCCGAACTGGAATTGCAAAGGTTGGGAAACTTCTCAAATTTGAGATCTTTATAAGATTCAACATTCAATTACACTTTCATACATAAAATTTACTTGTCTGTCATAAGTCTATGTTTACCATTATATTTATAAATTCAATCATAACAATGAATGTTAAGCCCTCAAAGATCCTTGTTTGTCTCGGCACCTGTTCGGAACTGATCAAGTTTGCCCCTGTGATCAAGGCCTTGGAGGAAAGGGGCGTTGAACTTGTCGTTGTCAATTTGAGCAGGCACGCTGGCTTGCGTCAGCCGCTTTTGGAACTGCTCGACATAAGTGTTGATCATCATCTGGAGACGGCGCGATTTGGGCCGAGTGTGGATGTCCTTGGTGGGAGCATGCTGGATCGTCTGGGCGCGGTGCTTGAGTCTGTAAAGCCTGACCTTGTGCTGGTGCAGGGAGACACAGCTTCTGACACACTCGCCTCAGTGGCTGCTGGTGACCGTGGCATCCCCGTGGGGCATCTGGATGCCGCGCAGCATACAGGAAATCTGCTGAGGCAGCTCCCAGCAGAAATGCACTGCCGAAAGGTTCGCCGGGGAGCAGGTCATCATTTTGTGGTCACCGAGAGTGATCGTCGAACCCTCCTGGACGAAGGCCGCGCAGCGGATTCGATCCATGTGGTGGGCAATACGGCGGTGGATGCACTGCGCCAAACTCTGGCGTCGAAACGACCCAGCAAAACCGTGGAACAGTTGCAGCAGTGGGCGGCTGGCAATCGCCTCGTGCTCCTTTCCACCCATGGGCATGAAAATTTTGGTGAAACGATGAGCCCTCATCTTCGGGCTCTGCGCGAGTTCATCGAGCGCCAGCCTGATCTCTGCCTGGTATTCCCGGTGCATAAGAAATCAGCGGTGTGTGCTGCCGCCGCTGCCGAACTTGACGGGCATCCGCGCATTCGCATGATCGATCCGCTGGAATACTTCGATTTTACCCAGTTGCTTTCCGGGGCTTGGTTGGTCGTGTCTGATTTCGGTGACATTCAGGAGGAAGTCACCACGCTCGGCATACCGATGATCGTGCTGCGAGAGAGCAGCGAATGTTCGGAAACTGCGGGATGCGGTGGTGCACGCTTTGTGGGGGGATCTCCCGGGCGGCTGCGCGAGATGCTACAAACCGCCTTGATGGACGAGGTCTGGCATCAAACTGCCAGCCGGTCGCGTGATCTTTCTGGCGACGGCCATGCTTCCGAGCGCATCTGCGATCTGCTGCTTGGCACGCGCAGTACCCGCTTTGCATCTCTGCCACTGCGTCTTGCCGCCTGAAGCCTGAACAGCAGGGAATCATGTCGGAACTCAGGCCAGCAGAGATGCGGCGTTCTGCGACTGCACCGCCTGGACTTGAGCGGCATTGAGGGCTGACTCCTGCATTTTCAAGCGGGCGGACTCCCAGTAGAACACGGGAGCGAATGAGCCAAACACGACCCTTTCGAGCGGCCAGGTTTTGAGCAGGTTTTCCACACCGCCTACGCCTTCGATCATCGCGAAATCGAGCCAGACATTCGGACAGGTCTGCAACTGGCGCAGCAGCATGGCGGCATTGGCGTTGAGCAGCATGATGCGTGAGTCATTCATTTCCTGCAGGATGCTCGGGAGCGGCTGGAGATCGACCGGAGCCACGCGCACCTGCGGGTGCTGGGTGCGCTCGTCCTCCATTTGGGCCACCAGTTGCACCAGCAGGCGATGTTTCAGCGCCAGCGCGAGAAGTTCACGAAATGCAGGCGTTTTTAAATCATAGCCGTGGTAGTTTGGATGCAGACGAATGACACGCATGCCGTGCTTTTCAGCGCAGCGCTTGACGTCATCCTGCCATTCCGGCAAGGCAAGATTGATGGTGCCACAAGGGTGGAGAATCGAGTTTTGGCAGGCATGGGCGAGCTCACGGTTTACATTCGCCACGTCACGACGCAGCAGGCCTTCAAAGGCGCCGGCCCAGGCTTCCGTCACGCCGCGTCTGGCCAGACCTTGAATGAATCCAGGAGCATTTTCAGAGCCCAATTGCCGGAACGGATGTGACCCCAGATAGACATGACAATCGGTCAGTTTCACCTCTGCCGCTGCATGCAGGGAGGCTGCCGCCAGCGCAGCGCTGGAGCTCAGCATGAAATTCCGGCGGTCCATGCGGTCAGTTTGAATGATCCTGCGGTTTGTGAAAAGCATTTCCTCCCGCCTTGCGCTGTTTTGATGTGAGCGTAGCCTTAAGGCACTTTCAAATGAACTGGTACTATAACAACGAGGGCGCAGCCGAGGGTCCGCTGGATGACCAGGCCATGACCGAGTTGGTCCGTGCCAAAAGGCTGGTTTCGGACTCTCTTATCTGGCACGCCGGATTGGAAGCCTGGCAGACGGTGGCTGCACTGGCTCCTTCCTGGTGGGCGGCATCTTTGCCAACTCCGGCAGGCAGGCCTGTCCCGGTGGCGGCGAAGAAACCAGCGAAAGACAAACCGGATGCCAGTGGTCGCCGTCTGGCCGGACCGAATGCTCCGACCACGGAAGCGGCCGAGACCAAAGAAGGCGGCGGTTTTTTGAAGCGGCTCTTTGGCTTCGGCAAAAAGAAGAGCTGAGGTCACGCTTTGATACCCTTGGCCTGCAGGATCGGCAGCATCAGGCCGCGCAGGTTGTCGCAGAAGATCTTTTGCTTGTCGGCATCGCTGATCTGCGCGCCGTGGACCTTTGCCAATTGGCTCGCAAAGCTGCGCCCGCCGCAGTCGCTGCCGTAGATGACGCGTGCCGCGCCGAGTTCGCGTACCGCCATCTCCGTGTATCCTGCGGTGGGATCCGATCCAGCGAGATCGGCATAGAGGTTGGTTTGAGCACGAATCGCACGAACGCCCAGCTCCCAGGTGCCTCCCGTGTGGCCGCAGATGATGGGCACTTCGGGGAAACGTTTGGCCAGAGCGACGAGATCATCCGGCGTCGATTCACCGGGGTAGTTGCCGTTGGTTTTGAACCACGTGTGCTGGAAGATCACCGCCTTGAGTTCGGCGGCGCGGCGGATGATCGCGTCGATGGCTGGCACGCTGCATTTTTCCGCCACCCACAGCTTCACGCCTACCATTGGGCCATTGGCGACGCAGCGCTCCAGTTCGGCGAGACTTTCCTCAGGATGCCTGACGCTAAGATAGACGAAGCCAAAAGCACGATCGGGAAACTTCGCGATGGCGCGCAGCACTTCGTTGTTCTGCTGCACCAGATCAGAGGGGGAGGGATCCTGCGCCCACTTCAGGCCCATGTAAACGCACAGCCGCTCGATACCCATGCGGTCGGCATAAAGGAGGAGCGCCTTGAGGCGTTCCTCCGGCGTGAGTCCGGGTACACCTGACATGTGGCAATGCAGATCCCAAATACGCATGGGGTGGATTGAAGCTGACGTGGCGCAACACGGCAATGTTTTCTTTGCGGGCCAGCGGAGGCGCTTCATTTTGCGCCCATGCCCACCACCAAGCCTACCGACGTCCGAGTCACCGCCGCCGAAGTTTACTTCCTCCCTGTAACCATGCGTGTGCCGCTGAAGTTCGGCCCGGAAACGGTGACCAGCGCCGTCTGCCTGCGGGTGCGGGTGACTGTGGCCGACAGGAGTGGCAAATCCGCGCAAGGCTGGGGCGAAACGCCGTTAAGCGTGTCATGGGTTTGGCCGAGTTCTCTGAGTGTGGCCGTGCGTGCGCAGCGCATGCAGGATTTTTCCACGCTGCTGGCGCAACGATTGGTGGAGAGCGGCTTTACCGGTCATCCGATGGAGATTGGCCAGGACTTCATGCACGGCCCGTTGGCAGCTACCTTGAAGGAAGCCAATGCCGCTGCGGGCGGTGATGCCATGCCCTACCTGGGCTCGCTCGTGGCTTTCAGTGCCTTCGACATCGCCGTGCATGATGCGTATGGCGTGCTGCTCAACCGCGACATCTACTCCACCTACAACGCGGAGTTCATGAGCCGTGATTTGTCCGCCTTCATCACTCCAGAAACAGGCAGCGGTATTGATTTCAAGGGGCGCTATCCGCAGGACTACCTCGTGATGGATGCGCCGAAGCAACTGCCGGTGTGGCATCTTGTGGGCGGTGTGGATGCGCTGGAAGCATCAGATTTAAACGGCACCGAGCCGAACGATCAACACCCGCTGTTGCTGGCGGATTGGATCAAACGCGACGGCTTGAAATGCCTCAAAGTGAAGCTGCGCGGAACCGATGCGGCATGGGATTGTGAGCGCATGCAGCGCATTGGCCGCATCGGCTTCGCTGGTGGCGTGAAATGGCTCAGCGCTGACTTTAACTGCACCGTGAAGGAACCCGGTTACGTGAATGACATTCTTGATCGGTTGCTGCGCGATGAGCCGGAGATTTATGCCCGCACGCTGTATGTGGAGCAGCCGTTTCCGTATGATTTGGAGGCACATCAGATCGACGTGCGCAGCGTCTCGGCTCGCAAGCCGTTGTTCCTTGATGAGAGCGCGCATGACTGGGAGTTCGTGCGTCTAGGCCGTCGTCTTGGCTGGTCCGGTGTGGCCTTGAAGACCTGCAAAACTCAGACCGGCGCGCTGCTGAGCCTTTGCTGGGCCAAGGCGCATGGCATGCCGCTCATGGTGCAGGATTTGACGAACCCAATGCTCGCGATGATCCCGCACGTCCGCCTGGCCGCCCATGCGGGAACGATCCAGGGTGTGGAATGCAATGCGATGCAGTTCTATCCCGACGCTTCACTGCCTGAGCAGGAGATACATCCTGGACTGTTTCAGCGTCGTAACGGCATCGTGGACTTGAGAACGATCAGCGGACCTGGTTTTGGTTATCGTGCAGATGAAGTGAAGCGGGTGCTTACTGCAGTTCCTCAATCGTGAGCGTGTAGCGGTGCGGGCTGTCGGCGTTGCCGAGGATGAGGTTGTTTTCGCCGGTATTCAGCGGGCAGGAGATGCAGCCTGCATCGACGCTGACGTGCGCACCATTCACCCAGGTGCCGAGCTTGCTGCCGCGGTCACGCAGGACGAAGTGGCCGTGCTCGAAATCGATCTCGCAATGATTGCGCGAGAGCTGATAGGGATGCGGTTCGTCGATGGAAAGATCGTTGCGTGAGAGTGATGACACCGCCGTGTCAAAGTAGGTGCGGCCGATGCGGAAAGGCAGCTTGGTGATCGTTTTATCCACCGGTGGATGGTCCAGGCCGGTCTCATCGTAGTGCGAGCGAATCTTCACGCGGAAGACTGGTTCCTTGGCCGGTTTGGGTTTGGAAACCAACGGTACGGTGGCATTGGTGGTTGTGGAAAGCAGCAGGTCGGTCCTGCGGATGCGCTCGAACAGCGTGGCGAGATAGACATGCAGGCGGTCAGGGCGCTGGATGATCTGCTGTTCAAACTCCGCTTCGGCAATGGTTTCCAGAGTGGTGTTTTCCAGCGCTGTGGCGGTGGCGGAGCGCGGGCGGTCCATGATCATGCCCATTTCTCCAATGATTTCGCCTGGGCCGATTTTGGCGAGGGATTGTACGCCATGGGAGGTGTTGATGGAGATCTCAACCAGTCCATTGACGATGAAGTAAGCCTCCTGTGATTTGTCGCCTTCACGAAAAATGACCTGCCCTCGTTGGAAATGCTCGGTTGCCATGGGTGCGGAGAATATGGGGTGGCCCTGCAACGTCAAGCCTCAGGTCGGGAAGTTTAGAGGCGACGAATGACTACGTTACGAATGCGTGACTGGGTGGCGTAGCTGGCGAATCCAAAGGGTGTGCATTTTTCAATGTCACCCGCTCGCAGTCCCAGCTTGCGGCCTTTGGTGCTGGTGTTGACGAACAGCTTGTCGTCGATCCAGGCTTTCAGCTCGTCATCGCGCACCTCGATGCGCACCTTGTGCCAGCGGTTGTTTTCAAAATAGGCATTGCCACGGGTGGAGTTCTCGCTGGCGTCCATATCATCGATGCTTGAGATGCCCACGAGCGTGCCGCCCCAGCCGCCGATGACGAGCGAGACATGCGAGTCGTTCACAGGAAATGTCACAGTGCCGAAGAAATCATTTCCCGCCAGGCGCATGGATTCATACTCGATGGAGTAACGTGTAAATGGCACTCCGGCAGTTTTCCATTTCTGTGCATCCATTCGTGCGCCGGTCATCGGTTGGCCGGGTTGCAGTTCGATCTCTCCCGCTTTGATGGAAACACGGCCTTCTTCAGCAATGCCTGAGGCCTGCCATGAAGATGCGAACTCATCTGCCAGCAGCTTCCACTCGCGGCGTGGTGCCGGACCGCAATGCGTGAGCACAAAAAAGAGGCAGAGCCATGCGGCCCTGCCTCTAGAAGATTGGATGGCGCTATGCATCAGCCTTTCACGTCGTAGCAGGAGATGAACTCCTGGTCACGCAGGTAAAGCTTGCCATTGCTGATGACGGGATGCGTCCAGATTTTGCCCTTGGGATTGCGCTGTGAGGAGGTGGCTTCAAGTTTGAAGCTGCCTTTTTCCTCCCATCCCTTTTTCGAGACCTCCACCAAGGCGACCGTGCCGTCGTTTTCACCAAGGCAGTAGAGCATGCCATCCGCGCTGGTCACCGCCCCTTTGCCGATGCCTTTGTCTTGCCAGACGATGCTGCCGGTTTTGAAATCCTGGCAGGTCCAGCCGCCTTTGTCAGAGTGGCCGTAAAGCAGGCCGTCGATAAGGACCACTCCGCCATGGTGATTGACCATGTTGGTGTTTGAATACATCTCTGTGACGCTGCTGCCGTCGATTTTCACCGACTTGCAGCCGACGCCGTACCCGGCTGCCACATAGACCTGGCCATCGCTGTAGATGGGAGTTGGGATCACGGCGGTTTTGCCCGGGAATTCGGTCTTCCAGAGCACTTTGCCCTTTTTGGAGACTCCAAGGATGCTGTTCATGAGCAACTGCACGTACTCGCGTTCGCCTCCCTGGGTGATGGGGATGACGGAGGAGTATTGGGCATTCTCTGTCACGTCGGTGGTTTGCCATTCGACCTTGCCCGTCTTTGCATCTAGTCCCGCGACAGCGCCTTTTGAACCGCCTGGAGTCACAATGACGAGATCACCATCCACGAGCGGAGATTCGGTGTAGCCCCAGCCCTGAAGCTTGCCGCCGAGGTCTTTTTGGAGGCTTTTTTCCCAGACTTTCTTGCCGGATGCAGCATCGGCACAAATGATGTCACCATTGCCGCCCGTGGCATAGACCATGCCGCTGGCGACCGTGGGAGTGGCACGGGGTCCATCACCCCAGCCGTTTTTCAGAATCGGGCCGACGGCGGTCTCCCACAGCTTCTTACCGGTGGAAGTGTCGATGCAGATGAGCTTCTCTTCGGCATCATACAACCCCATGGTGTAGAGTTTGCCACCCACAACGGCAAAACCGGAATAGCCGAGGCCGGCTTCTTGATTGACCCACACGCGCTTCGGACCGCCGGCGGGCCACTTTTTGAGCAGACCAGTTTCCTTCGAGACATCGTCACGTCCCGGGCCGCGCCACTGCGGCCAGTCGCCGGGGGCGCCGCCACCTGAGCCACCGCCGCTGAGAAGGGCCTGATCCGCCTTGCTGAGAGCGGTGACTGGCAGAGTGAGAATGGTGCCGTTTTCACGCTTCAGGGTGACTTTGCCTCCGGCGACACTGATGAGCTCGGCTTTGATTTCGTGGGCACCCGAGGCGTCCTTCCAGATGCGGATTTCGGCACTGGCCCCAAGGGCTAGGCAAAGTGACAACAGAGCGGTGGTGGTGATCTTCATGGCTGGATGGGAATGGCTGACTTCGATTAAACGGTCAATGGGCCTCGGGTTTTAGCACAGACTGCTACTTTCGCCGCATTCAATATCGGGGAGTTTTCATCCGCCTATGTCTTTGAGCAGGGATTCAGCGGCGGTTCGGGAGGGCAGACCTTTGAGGCGGTCGTCATTCAGTGTCTCGCGCAGCAGCTTGCGTGCAGCATCGGCTTTTTCACTGCGGCGGAGCATTTCAGCCCGATAGAGTCTCAAACGCAGCAACTCGGCAGGGTCCTGGGTGGTGGATTCGGCATGTTCGAGCAGGTCAACGGCCTGTGGAAGCTTGGATTGAAGAGCGGAGAGCAGAGCGGTGAGTTCGAGGAGGTGCGGTCTGTGCCGTTTCTCGGCGAATTCGGTGAGTGCGGTTTTGATGCGCCCATCTGGCTCACCTGCCAGGCGCAGTGCCATGCCCTGATAAAGCGCGTAATCCCGATCGTCGCCTTCGCCGAGTTTGGCTCCGATGCCTTTGCCAAAGGGTCGGTACAGGGGATCGCCGAGGACAACATTCATCCATGACAGCGCGGGTGTGGCGTTCCACGCGGCCTCCCCGACTGTAAAGCCTTCGAGGAGGCGCCTGTTGAAGATGTCGAAGTGCAGCGTGAGCGCGAGGTAGGGTTCAAACACATTGCCAAAGGTGACGGCGGCCCCATGTGAGAGCAACGGGCCAGACCAGGCCTTGTCGTGAGAGCGGATGATGCTGGCGCTAAACGAATGCAGATGGCAGGCGATGGCCCCGCGCTTGAAATGAAACGTGGGTGAAGCGAGCGCGCCGGCGATGTGATCGGTGTACCAGCCGAAGTAGAGAATCGTGTCGGGCAGCGGCCAGCCATCACGCAGCACGTCCTCGGAGCGGTCAATAAACACGGGGATCCCAGCGCGGCGATAAGAGTCGGCACTGGTCTTGAGCCAGTCTTCTCCCTCCCGATATGCGCCGGTCTTGTTTGCGAGATCGATCACGGCGCGGCCCAGCAGGCCGGTTTGCTCGGCATGGATGGCGTCGTCGATCATGCGTTTCACCGTTGGGTCATCAGGTCCGTCCAGCCTGCCGACGATCAGCAGCCCAGACGAGCTTTGAGCATGGGCAAACCGCGTCTGCTGGTCAAAGTAAGGATTGCGCAAGCCGCCTTTGATGGGCGGATTGCTGAGGCCGAGTGCGGTAAGTTCGGAATCGACACTGGATTCATCTTCCTGGGACTGCTTGGGTTTCTGCGCTGAACGGCGGATTTGAAAAGGGACACCGCGCATGAGCACCAGTACTCGAATCTTGTTAGAGGGGGCCAGCGGGGAGGTGATGCCGTCGCCCGTGAGCGGCTTGCCAGGCAAGGGCGGCTCGGCGTTCCACCAGTGCCTGGCTTCAAAAAGCTGGAGCAGCGGGCCACGCAGTTGAGATTCAAACTCGCCACGTGACATGGAGTCTTCCTGCGAACAGCGCAGTGCGATGAGTCGCTCTTTCGGGATGTGCCGTTGTTCAGCGTAGTGGGCGGCAAGTTCAGCGGAGCCGGGGAAATCCGGATTGAAAACGACGGCGGTTTCTGCGGCAGCGTCCCAGTCTGCAATGAGCTGGGCGCGGGCTGGAAGTGTGAGCACCAGCAGGAGCAGAAAGGCGGAAAAATGACGAATGAATGGCACCGCCTGAATCACGTGCGGAGTTTTCTGCAGCGATGGTCGCGTAGGAGCAAAGCTCGGCCCGGCGTTCGTCGTTGGAGCTTCATGCGTCATTCCTTACCACTCCAGTTTAAGGCCGTCGTAGGCGATGTTCACCCCTGGCGGCAGTTTGGGGTCTTCCACGGCATGCATGATCTCGCACTGAATGTGGGTGAACCAGGTCTGGCGCGGCTGGAGTTCGCGCTGCACGGCCAGGCTTTCCTCAAAACTCATATGCGTGGGGTGCGGCGTGTGGCGCAGAGCGTCGATGATGAGCGTATCAACGCCACGCAGCAGTTCAAGCGACTGCGGCAGCAGTGTTTTGCAGTCAGGGATGTAGGCGCAGAGCTTTTTGCCGGCGCGTGAGAAGAGAAATCCGATGGTATCCACTTTGCCGTGCTGCACGGGCAGGGGGGTGATGGTGGTTTCGCCAAGATGAAACGGGCCGTGAATTGGTTTCGGGAAAGGTTTCAGGTAACCGCGGTAACGGTTCTCGCCATTGAAGGCATAGATGAACATGCGCTCCAGTACACCAAGGCACTCCGGTGTGGCGTAGATCGGCAGGAAATGATCCGCCTCGGTGGTGAAACGACGCAGATCGTCAAAGCCGGTGAGGTGGTCCATGTGTGGATGTGTGAAGATCGCGGCATCGAGGCTGCGAATGTTTTCGCGCAGGCACTGCATGCGGAAATCCGGCCCCGTGTCCACCACCCAGGCCGCTTCCGGCGTGTGGATGTACACGGAACTCCTCAGCCGCTTGTCCTTCGGGTCGGTGCTGCGGCACACCACGCAGTCACAGCCAATCACCGGAATTCCGACTGAGGTGCCGGTGCCGAGGAATGTGAGTTGCAAGGACATGGGCGTTATTCGACTTCCTGCACCGGACGATCCACCGAGCCTTTGTTCCAGCGGCCGTCGAGGGTGAACGACAGATGCGGGGTGTAGAGCTGCGGTTCGAGGAGGAAGGAGTCGTGGCCTTTGTCGGAATGCACGGTGATGTGCATGTTGGAGACTTCGGCTTTTTCGAGGTGGCTGACGAGTTCCGCCTGCTCCTCGGGGTAGAAGCAGAAGTCGCTGTCGATGCTGAAGACGAGGTAGTGCTGTCCGGCGGCGGCGCTGCGGGCGAACAGCTCGGCATACGTTTGCACTCCGGCATCCCCGAGCGGATCGTAGCGCAGCCACATGTCGGCGATGCGCAGGTAGGTGTTGGCATCGAAGCGTTTCACGAATTTCTTGCCTTGATGCAGCATGTAGCTCTCGACGTTGTGCTGGACGCGATACCATGAAAGTGAAGCGCCGCCGTTTTTCACGTCCTGCCGCGCACGGCGCTCAATGGCGTCGAGATGCACAAAGGTCTTGTGGCTGATCATGCGGGCCAGGGCGAGGCCGTACTCGGGCGCTGGGCCGTCATAAAAATTGCCGCCACGGAAGTGCGGATCGTTTTCGATGGCGAGCACCTGCTCGAACAGTGTCAGACGCGTGAGCACCGTCGTGCGACAGCCGCTCGCAATGGGGACGACGAGTTTGACGCGCTCAGGATGCAGGGTGGCGAGATTGATCGCGAGCAGGCCGCCGACAGAGGCACCTATGACGGCGTGCAGTTGTTTGATGCCGAGGCTGTCGAGCAGGGCGAGCTGGGACTTCACGACATCGCTGGTGCGCACCTCCGGGAAGGCGCTGCCGTAGGGCTTGCCGGTGGCGGGATTGATCGAAGCCGGTCCGCTGCTGCCGTAGCAGCCGCCGAGGTAGTTGGCGCAGATGATGTAGTAGCGTTTGGTGTCGAGCGCTTTATCCGGTCCGATGAACAGATCCCACCAGCCATTGTGGCAGTCCTCCGTCCAGCGTTCATCGGTGTCTGCTACCTCGGTGGTGACCCCCGCCGCATGCTGGCTGCCGGAGAGGGCGTGAAACAGCAGTATGGCGTTCGATTTGGCAGCGTTGAGCTTGCCGTGGGTTTCATAGGCGACGGTGATTTCAGGCAGTTGGGCACCGGTGGCGAACGTGAACGGTTCCTGGGCGCTTCCAGTATGGAAAAATTTGGTTTCTGCTGTTTTGACGGCCTTCGACATGAGGCGCGGAAGAAACAGGGTTTTGGAGAAGCGGCAAGGCGGATTGCTTGCCGCCAGGTGCAGCAGGTCCGATTCCCGCAGCGGTAGGATAAATGGATAGTTGGTGGTTGGCTTGAATGTGCTTTGGTACCGTTGAACTTTTTCAGTCTCCAACCGACCACCCATGCTTGATCCGTTTGTCACTCTCGAAGAAGCAGGTTTCTCACTGCGGCGGAGTCGTGGCGTGGACCGGCTGGCCGGGTGGTCGCCGGAACTGATCGCAGGACTGGACTGGGCGCGCATTTCGGAGCTGGCGCGCGCAATTGCAGCGGAATCAGGCTGCGAACTGGCGGGATCGCGCCTCATGCCGGACGGTGCCGTGCTGTTTGGGATGATTGAGGAGCCTAAGTCAGCGAAAGCCCGGCGGGCGATGGTGAAGATCGCCCCATGGAACGAGTGGGGGGCCACGCCAGAGACGGTACAGCGTTTTGCCCAGGAGGTGCGTACGGCCCGCAACACCCGTGGCATTTTGATCGCGCCTGCGGGCTTCAGCCCGGCGGCGCTGCGCATGGCGCAGGAACTGCGCATCGAAGCGGTGGACGCGGCGGGACTGGACGCCGCCGTGCGGGCCCTGCCGGGAGATAAAAGTGATTTTCTTTTTGTCGTCACTACGGCGGGAGACTTCGCCACACCCTCCTGCCCGATCTGCATGAAAAAGCTGCGGCGCTTCGAGCAGGAGACTTTAGAGCTGCCTTCACGCACGTTCGACCTGGACGGACTCATCGCTGACAATGTCGTCTGTGACCGCCTCGAAGTGGTGGCTGGTTGTGAGGTGACGTTTTTGCAGGAGGTGCGGGCGCGTTCGATCACGGTTTCAGGCCATGTCTCAGGTGATTTCGTGTGTGAAGGGCCTGTGATACTGGAACAGGGCGGCACTTTGTCAGGCACGGTGGCGGCGCGTTCGCTGGTGGTGCGTGACGGCGGCGAGCTGCTGGGGCACTTCCGCATTCTTGAAGGCGAGCTTGGGTCGTTTGTGAAGCCGGCGGTGCGCTGGCACTGGCGCTGTGCGGCTGCGGACGGGCGGCGCGAATGTGCCTGGGTGAGCTTCGAGCCGCATCAGTGAGGCGCGAGATCGTTCTTGGCACGCAGGGCCGGGCTGTGGCATGTAACGCCCATGTCTCCCAACTCCTCCGGCCCCGGCGCTCTGCTTCGACTGGTGTTTTATGCCGCCGCCATTGTCATGGCGCTGCTGCATGTGTTTGTGACGTTTCGCGGCCTGAGCAGTGCGGAAGGCATGAACCAGGCGCAGCTCGCGCGGCAGATCGCCCGCACCGGATCGTATCAGACGCACGTGATCGAGCCGTATGCCTGGGCGCAGATGGAGGCGGCACAGAAGCAGCCTACGCCGCTGGCCATGCCGGAGACCGTGCAGCCGCCGCTTCAGCCGCTGCTGTGGTCAGTGGCGTTCCGTTTCATGAAGCCATGGGAGGTGTACGATCCGTCCACTGGAAGCTCTGTTTTTCTGCTCGACCGTGTCATCGCGTGCTTCGGTGTGACATGGTATCTGCTGACAATTTTTTTCACGCACGGTGCTGCGCGGCGGCTGTTTGATGAACAGGTCGCCGCCATGACTGCCATCGCGCTGCTGGTGTGTGAGCCGGCCTGGGAGCTGATGGTCAGCGGAGCACCGCGTGCGCTGCTGGTGCTGTTGTTTGCGCTGGCGTTTCGCCTCTATGCCTCGGTGGCGGTTCGTGCCGTGGAAAATCGCGGCATGCTTGTGCCGCTGACACTGTTGGGGATCGTGTGCTCGCTGATGGTTCTCACGCACTGGGTGGCCCTGTGGATCGTGCTGGGTGTCATCGTTGGGCTGGCGGTGTTTTTGCCGCAGGGCAGGGCGGGAGCTCTGGTGGTGGCTTTGTTCCCGGTGCTGACACTCCTCACCTGGGGCTGGTGGAACGCCCAGCTCTGCGGCGACCCGCTCGGCGGCATCAAAGCCTTGTTTCAGGCGCAATCCTCCGCCGTGGCGCATGATTTGCTGCTGCGTGATTTCTCCCCCAGCGTGCCGCTGCTCCAGGTGGATGATCTGCTGCGGCGGGTCGGTATCGGCTGGCAGGATCAGATGGGGCTGCTCATCGCACATTTGGGTTATGTCGTGCCTGCGCTGTTGTTTTTTCTGGCCCTCATGCACCGCTTTCGCAAAGAGGAGGTGGCTTCCGCACGCTGGATGCTGGCGGTGGTTTTTGCCTGCGTGGCCATCGCCATGGGCCTCCTCGGTCTGGCCGGCAGAGAGAAGGATGACAACGCCCTCTATATCGTGCTTATGCCCGCCATGTGTACCTTCGGCTCGGCGATGCTGGTGGTGCTGTGGTCCCGCTTTCAAATGACTGGAGACTTCATGTCTCGCTGGGGGGCACCGCTGGTGGCGTTGCTCCTCACCGCGCTGCCCATGGCGGTGAATCTTCCCGTGCTGATGAAATTCGGCCTGACCATGAGGGGCAAAATCCCACCGCACTGGCCCCCCCTTCCTGCCGGACCGCGTGGCCATTCTGCGCACGCTCACGGAGAAAAATGAGTTCATCATTTCCGATTCGCCTGCGTTCGTTGCCTGGTATGGCGACGTACCCTGCGTGGACCTGTGCACCCAGCGTGGCGACTACGAAGTCATGAAATCCAAAGCCGAAGCACGGGGTGTAAAGCTGGCTGGTTTCGTCATGACGCCCGTCTCCGCCAAAGTCGAGCGCATCACTGACATCTATACCGGCCCTTATTCAGAATGGCGTGATCTCATCGTCCGCGGCCCCATGCTCGCCTTCGACCGCGATTTCACCCCAAGCCCCGAGTTTCCATATAAAAACCCCATCCCGCTCGTCGGTCAAACAGTGGGTGACAAGGAGCACCTCAGCCTGCCGATGGTGTTTTATACGGACAAGGCGAGGTCGGTGAAGAAGTAACAACATCATGAACCTGTTTCGCCCTGTTCTTTTCAACGTCATGTGTGGAGCGGTGCTGCTTCTCTCCGCTTGTTCAAACAATCCGGAGTCGATTGCCACGGAGAAATTCAAGTCGGACCTGAAGCAAAGCAACAGCTATGCAATATTCGGGCACATTGCGGCGCATGGACGTTACTCGCTCGCAGACATTTCTTCACGTATCACGGTCTCGCAGGCGATTTTGCGTGCCGGTGGTTTCAGTTCCATAGCACATAAGGAACATGTCGTGCTCCACCGTGGGGTAGGCAAAGTAAAGCAGCGATTGATCATCAACGTGGATGCCATCATGCGCAAAACAGATGCAAATGAAGATGATCCAACTGTTAAGGCTGGCGATGTCATCATTCTTTATGGGCGAGATTGGGTCTCGGTCTTCGGTTACTGAATTTGCCTCACAACAGGCACGTGCCGAAAAATCGCAGGGTCTCCGCCAAGTGGGAATGCCAATAGTCCCAGGTGTGGCCGCCGGGGTACTCCTCATACACATGCGGAATGCCCGCCGCTTCCAGATCGCGATGCAGCGTGCGGTTGTGCTCGATCAAGATGTCTTCCGTGCCGCAATCAAAGCGCAGATGCGGCCGCCGTGAACTCAGTTTCGCGCAATCGATGACCGCAAGCGGTTCGGTGTCTGCCAAATCAAACTCTGCCAGCGACTCCTCCACAAAGCCTTGCATCTGCGTCACATCCGTGATGCTGCTGTGTGCGCTGAGGCCCGTGAATTTTTGCGGATGCAGCAGGCCAAGCCGCAGGGCACCATAGCCGCCCATCGACAGCCCGCTGATGAAACGAGGCGCGTCCTTGCAGCGTGCATCAATCTCCGCAGCGGCCTCCGGCACTTCATCCACGATCCAACGGGCGTAATCGGCATTGCGATGCCGCACGTAGCCCGAACCATCGCCCCACAGGCCGTCTGAAGGCATCGCCAGCATCATCGGTGGCAACTGTTCTTCTTTGATAAGTTGATCAAGCACCTGATGCGCCCCGCCTTTGTACAACCATGCCCAGTGGCTGCCGTAAACTCCGTGCAGCAGGATGACGAGCGGTAGTTTCTCAACCTCGGTGCCAGTAGGGATATAGAAGCTGATGTCCGCACGACGGCGCAGTGCCGCTGACTTCACAGTGGCGTGATGAATGCCGTTGCCGACGTGGACGGATTCAAAAGTGCGAAAGCTCATTTCACGCGAGGATGTCCTTGATCACCTTCGCGCCTTCCACGCCGCTGAGTCGCGCATCCAGCCCCTGGAATTTGAAGCTGAAGGCATCGTGATTGATGCCGAGCTGATGCAGCATGGTGGCATGAAGATCGTGGACGGTCGTGATTTTTTCGATGGCGGCATAGCCGAGGTCATCACTGGCACCATGCACCATGCCGCCCTGGATGCCTGCACCTGCCAGCCAGACGGACATGGCCTTGTTGTGGTGGTCGCGGCCGCTGCCGCCCTGCGACATCGGGGTGCGGCCAAATTCTCCGGCCCAGACGATGAGGGTCTCGTCAAGCATGCCGCGTTGCTTGAGGTCGGTGATGAGCGCCATGCAGGCGCGGTCAATTTCTTGCGCCTTGAGTGCCACGCCTTCTTTGACGCCGCCATGATGGTCCCAGTCCTTGTGATAGAGCTGGATGAAGCGCGTGCCGCGCTCAGCGAGGCGGCGCGCTAGAAGGCAGTTGGATGCGAAAGAGCCGTCGCCCGGCTGGCAGCCGTAAAGCTCCAGTGTCTTCGCGCCTTCTTTGCTTACATCCATCAAATCGGGCACGCTGGCCTGCATTTGGAATGCCATCTCGTATTGGGCGATGCGTGTGGCGATTTCGGGATCGTCCACGATGGCGTCGTGCTGCTTGTTGATCGCGTTGATTGCTGCCACGTCGCGGCCTTGCTGATCCCGCGTGATGCCATTCGGATTGGTGAGATACAAAACCGGATCGCCCTGGGCTCGCAGCTGCACACCCTGATATTTGGATGGCAAAAAGCCGCTGCTCCACTGGCGTGCGGCGATGGGCTGGTTTTGCCCGCCTTTGCCGAGTGAGGTCAGGACGACGAAGCCTGGCAGATCCGACGCCTCGGTGCCGAGGCCGTAGGTGATCCACGAACCCATGCTCGGGCGGCCGGCGATCTGCGAGCCGGTATTCATGAACATGTGCGCTGGATCGTGATTGATCGCGTCCGTCGTCATGGAGCGGATCAGGCAGATGTCGTCGATCACGCTGCCGATCTGGGGGAACAGCGAACAGATCTCAGTCTGGCTCTTCCCAAATTTGGCGAATGGATGCTGCGGCCCGAAGCAATTCAAAGGCTTGCCCTGCAACTGCGCGAGCTGCTGCCCTTTCGTGAACGACTCGGGCATCGGCTTGCCATTCATCTCGGCAAGCTTTGGTTTGGGATCAAACGTCTCCAGATGCGATGGCCCGCCTGCCATGGTGAGCCAGATCACTCGCTTGGCCTTCTGTGGCAGGGGCAGAGTGCCTAGTACCCCACGCACTGGAGCAGCCTCTGCCGTTCGCATCAAGGAGGCAAGCGCCACCGCTCCGAGACCCTGAGAGGTTTTGCCGAGGAAAGCGCGACGGTGGAGAGGTGATGGCGTGTGCATGATTATTTGGAACTCGGTTTCTTGCCCAGATTTTTCAATTCTTCTTCCGTCCACATCGCCATGCGGGCTTTGTTTTGCTCGCGGAGTGTGGTGACGGCTTTGGTTTCGACGGGGGAGGCGTTGTGTTCCCACTCACGGCGGATGTAGGTCAGCACTCCAGCAATGTCCTCGTCTTTGAGCTGGGGAAGCGGGGGCATGGCGAGGTTGAAACTGCGCCCGCCCACTTTCACCGGACCGGCGAGGCCGTTGAGAACAATGCGGGTGAGAATGTCCGGCTTGCCGAGGACCCATTCGCTGTCCACCAGCGGTGGTGCGAGCCCGTCGAGGCCGAAGCCATGGGGCTGATGACAGGCTGCGCAGAGAGTCGCGTAGATGATTTTGCCTTTCTCAAACAAGGCGGTCTGGGCTTCATTCAAGGGCACGATTTTGGGTGGTGGTGGCGCGCCTGGTTTGCCGGGCCATGCGAGTCGTGCCTCGACACTTGCAAAGAGCTTGGCACCTGCCTTGTCGCCCATCACTGATTTGAGTGTTTGCAGGGATGCGGGCTCGGCGTCAAGCCAGAGCAGCTTTGCGGGTGTTTTGGATTTGGGGTCACCGCCATTGCTGGCGAGTCCTTTGATGATTGCCGCCTGCATTGCTCCCCCTTGAGTCTGTGCCGTCGCGAGTTCCAACATGTCTTCAAACGGCCCGGCCTTGTTGGCCTGCGCCAAAAGTGTTCCCAACGCCTCCAAGACGGGCCCAATCTGCGCGCTGTTCTCTTTCGTGAGCTGCGCGGCCATGAGTTTGGCAAAGGCGGCCTCCCTGCCACGCATGCCCGTCAAAGCACCTTCGAGAATCAGGGGTTTCTTGCCATTGCCCGCGAGAAGCTTGGCCACGGCGGCATCGGCATCCGGCAGATTGAAAGAGGTGAGCTTGATGGCGAGGTGGGCGAGAACGAGAGCCTCTTTCTCCGCCGTCAGCGCGATCAAATCCGGGGCGAGGTCACGCGAGGAAATGCGGACGGCTGCAGCACGCACCTGGGCGTCTTTGTCGGCAAAGGCAGCACGCAGCAGATCGGGAGTGATGGCGGCAAGGCCATCGAGAGTCCACAGCGCATGCAGACGCGCGAGCGCCGACTTATTGGTGAGCATTTCCTTCAGCGCAGGCACGGTGGCGGCGTCGCCAGATTCGACGATGAGGCGCTGTGCGGTATCACGCACCCAGCCGCTGGCATGGGTGAGGAGTTTCACGTCTTTGTTTACTTTCACCGGTTGCGGGCGCTCCTTCGCGTCTGGTACGATGCGCCAGATGCGGCCCTGATTGAACGGCGTCTCCAATTTGCGATCCTTGATGTTCGCAATGAGGTAGTGCGTGAGGAAGCTCTGGTGCTGGATGATGCCACGATACATGTCCACGAGGTACAGCGCACCGTCGGGGCCGTCGGCGGCCTGAACGGGGCGGAAACGCTCGTCGGTGGAAGTGAGAAATTCGGTGTTCTTGGCGGTGTTCGTGGCCTTCACGATGCCGTCCTTCTCGCTCATGGTGAAGCGCTTCACCAGATTCGCGCAGGGTTCGGGGACGAAGGCATTGCCACGATAGGCGGCGGGAAAGGCATCGCCACGGTAAATCAGGGCTCCGCAGGTGCCCGTTGGTTTTGGCAGCGTGCCGTCTGCGCGGAGTGATTTCGGATCGTAGCCGCGATTTACGCCGGGGGTGGGGTGTGATGGGAAGAGCGTCTGGTCAGCCGCCACCTTGGCATTGATGCTCGTCGCGTTGCGCAGCAGAGGGTTGCGCGTGAAGGCTTCCGTAGGCAGCAGATCGGCACGGAGCATGTCGGAGTTGTAGTTGAAATAGAGCCTGCCGAAATCGTCCTGGCACAGGCCCCACTGGCCACGACCAAGTCCGGTATCCTTCTGCCACACGCCACCGCGCAGTTTGAAACGAGTGGAGTAACCGGCGCTCCAGATGGCATTGTCCATGGCCCAGACCGGTGTGTTGGCCATGTGCTCCGGCTGGCCACCGAGAGTGCCGAAGTCGGTTGCAACGATGTCTTTCACATCCGCCTTGCCATCGCCGTCAGTGTCTTTGCAGAAATACAGATTCGGTGGCACAGCAATCAGAGCCCCGCCATTCACCGCGAGCACGGCGCGTGGCATGACGAGGTTGTCGAGAAACGGCGTTGCCTTGTCCATACGGCCATCGCCATCCGTGTCTTCGAGCAGTGACACACGACCAGTCGCTTCTTTTTCGCCTCCTCCTTCGAGGTCATGCATGTAGCCGCGCATTTCGACGACGTAGAGCCGCCCCTGCTCATCAAAGCTCATCGCCACCGGCGACTCGATCATCGGCTCGCTCGCGACGAGTTCGATGTGAAAACCCTTTTCGACCTTGAAGGTCTTCATCTCCGCCTCGGGCGACAGCGGCGCTGGCGGCGGCAGTTTGAACTTCAATTCGACCTTCTCCGGTCCTGCGTTCTTTTGATGAACAGCCTGGGCAGAGGGCAGGAGCGACGACGCTAAAATGAACAGCGTCGATCGCAGGGCGAGGGAGGGTATCCTTGGGGGAGGCATGGGGCGCGTTTTTTGGGTTTGAGGGGGGCGGATCCAGCAAACCATAAGCCGGTCGAAATCCTAGTCGCTCAATGACCAATCATGGTATTTCTGGCTTTGAGATTCACCTCTCATTTTTCCTTTTTCGGCTTCGGCTGGTCTGACCCCTTGATGGTTAGTGTCGGCACGGGATCGTTCTTTCCTGCAAAGGCATTCCATGCCTGCTGAAACACAGCGGCATCGCGCACATCTCCCTCGGCGATGAACCATTGGTAGTGCAGTTTGAAGGGCGCTTCGGCAGTGGCTTTGCCTTTCGGAAACATGCCAAAGCGGCCGTAATCACGATAGGCGGAAATGGCGGTGTCTTTCGGATTGTCGGGATGATTGAGAATCACGACGGTGAAGGTTTTGCCCTCAACGGTGAAAACCTCGGCGGCCCATGGCAGGTCTTTGACCTTGTGCGCGTCGATGTTCTCGCCGGGGAAGATGTAGGTCGTCGTTTTAGTGTCCACCAGTTCGGAGGGACGGAATTGCGCGCCGGCGTGTTCGGGATCGCCACTCATTTCAGCTTCGCCACTGACGGGCTTGATGGCGCTGGTCATGTCAATGCCCAGATAAAACGGTTTCGCGGGCGTGGTGAAGGTGAAGCGGCGTTCCTCAGTGAGAAAGGGCTCCGTCGTGTCGCCCTGCCAGTTGATCGAGGCCGTGAAACCGGACTCGCCGGGTGTGACCTTGGTCACGACCTGGTCGCCTTTCGTCATGTGCCAGCGGTCGTAAGATTTCCCGCCGTAGCTGATCTTGCTGAAGCCGAGGAAGATGCCGCGATGATGGGTGAACTGAAATCCTGGGCCTTTGGTGAGACGGGTGGCCCCACTGGAGTCGAAGACGTGCAGATAGGGCTTGTAAGTTTCGTTGTGGCGCTCAGGCGTGCTCAGGTCATTCGCCATCATGAGACGAGCGACAACTTTGCCGCCGTTGGAAACATCGACGTGGTCTTTTTCCACGACGCTGATGTCGAAAGCGGCGGCGTTGAGTGCGAGGGCGAGGAGGATGAGGGCGGTGGGTTTCATGCGAGAATCTGTTTGATGACTTTGGCACCTTCGACGCCGGAGAGTTTGGCGTCGAGGCCTTGAAATTTGAAAGTAAAGGCGTCGTGCTGGATGCCGAGTTGGTGGAGCATCGTGGCGTGGAGGTCGTGGACGGTGGTGATGTTTTCTTGCGCGGCGTAGCCGAGATCATCGGTGCTGCCGAAGGTGACGCCGCGCTGGATGCCAGCCCCAGCGAGCCACATGGACATGGCTTTGTTGTGATGATCGCGGCCCACCGGGCCTTTGTTGCCCTGGGCCATGGGTGTGCGGCCGAATTCACCGCTGAAGACGATGAGCGTGTCATCAAACATGCCGCGCTGTTTGAGATCCTTGATGAGTGCTGCGCAGGCGCGGTCCACTTCCTTGGCACGCAGGGGCAGTTCTTCCTTCAGCAAGCTGTGGTGGTCCCAGTCGCGATGGTAGAGCTGGATGAAACGCGTGCCGCGCTCGGCGAGACGACGAGCGAGGAGACAGTTCGATGCGAAGGAGCCGTCGCCGGGCTGGCAGCCGTAGAGTTCGAGGGTTTTGGCGCCTTCACCGCGGATGTCCATCAGCTCAGGCACGCTGGCCTGCATTTGAAATGCCATCTCATACTGGGCGATACGGGTGGCGATTTCGGGGTCATCGCAGAGTGTCGCATGCTGTTTGTTGAGCGCATTGATGGCGGTGAAATCGCGGCCCTGCCGCTCACGCGTGACGCCGTTTGGGCTGGTGAGGTAGAGCACCGGATCGCCGAGTGAGCGGAGTTGTACACCTTGATACTTGGAGGGCAGGAAGCCGCTGTTCCACTGCCGTGCGGCGATGGGCTGAGGATTACGGCCTTTGCCGGTGGACATCATCACGACGAAGCCCGGCAGATCATCCGCCTCACTGCCGAGGCCGTAGGTCACCCACGAACCCATGCTGGGGCGGCCGGCAATCTGCGCGCCGGTATTCATGAACATGTGCGCCGGGTCATGATTGATCGCCTCCGTCGTCATGGAACGCACGAGGCAGATGTCATCTGCGACTCCGCCGATGTGCGGCAGCAGTTCCGACAGCTCTGTCTGGCACTCGCCATATTTTTGGAAACGGAACATCGGCCCTTTGCACACGAGCTTCTGCCCCTGAAGCTGCGCGAGCTGCTGTCCTTTCGTGAACGACTCAGGCATGGGCTTGCCATCCATATCTGCCAGCTTCGGCTTGTGGTCGAACAACTCCAGTTGTGACGGCCCGCCAGCCATGGTGAGCCAGATGACGCGCTTGGCTTTTTGTGGAAGGGGGAGGGGTCCAAGAACGCCGCGTGAGGCTGCACTCAAAAGCTGCGGCTGCAACAGAGACGCCAAAGCTACGCTGCCGAGACCTTGTGTGGTACGACCAAGGAATGCGCGGCGAGTTTGAGCGGAGATCGAAGGCATGGCTCAGCTCCGCGTGATGGTTTCGTGCAGGTTCAAGAGTACGCGGGCGACGTGCGCCCACGCGGCGAGTTCGCTGGGGTTCAAAGTGGCGGCAACAGGCGAAGCACCGGTTTTGAGCAACTCCACCGCAGCGGTGGGCTCCTTTTGGTAGTCGGCGAGCTGTTGTGCGAACAAGGCCGAGAGCGTTATTAGTTCGGCAGCGCTTGGTTTGCGCTGCAATGCCTGCTGAACTGCCCAGGTGATGCGCTGGCTGGTATCGCCGCTGGATTCGGTCAGGATGCGGGCGGCGAAGACGCGGGCGGCTTCGACGTAAGTCGGGTCGTTCAGCAGCACGAGGGCCTGCTGGGGGATGTTGGAGCGGTTACGCTCGGCCACGCATTCCTCGCGGCTTGGCGCGTCGAAGGCGAGCAGAGACGGGTGCGTGAAGGAGCGCTGCCACCAGGTGTAAAGGCCGCGCCGATAAAGACCTTGGCCGCTGTCGTTCTGCCATTCGCGTGTGGGGAAGTTCAGGTTTTCCCAGTATTTGGCAGGCTGATAAGGCTTCACGCTTGGGCCGCCGATTTTGGGAACGAGCAGGCCGGAGATGGTGAGCGCATTGTCGCGCACGAGTTCGGCATCAAGGCGGAAAGGGCTCTGGCGGGCGCATTCGCGATTGTAGGGATCAGCGGCGGTGAGCTCCTTGGTGGAGGTGGAGACCTGCTGGTAAGTCGCGCTGTTCGCAATGATGCGGATCATGTGCTGCATGTCCCAGCCGCTGTCCATGAACTCGCAGGCCAGCCAGTCGAGCAGAGCGGGATTCACCGGCGGCTCGCCCTGCGCACCGAGATCGTCGAGAACCTTGCTCAAACCGGTGCCGAAGAACTGCTTCCACAGGCGATTCATCACCGTGCGGGCGGTGAGGGGATTGTCCTTGGAAACGAGCCATTGGGCGAGGTCGAGACGGGTGAGATCACGGCCTTCAATTTTAGGCTTTGGCAGATAGCCGGGCAGGGCGGCCTTCACGACTTCGCCGCTTTCATCCATCCAATTGCCTCGTGGCAGAATGCGTACGGTGCGCTTGTTGGCGTCGCTGACGGAAACAATGCACTTGGGCGCGCTGCTTTCAAAATCCGCCCTTTCCTTTTCGACTGTGGCGATCTTGGCGCGGAGCTCATTGAGCTCAGGAGCGATCTGCTTGTAGGCGGCGGTGAGTTTCTGCTTTTGCTCGGGGGTACGCTTCTCCGGCGCTGTCTTGAGAATGCCAGCGATCTCTGCGGACGGGAGGGAGGTACCGGGTGCACGGATGGGCTTGGAGGCGCTGGTGCTGCTGAGATGAAGGTTGGCGATCTCATGATTATCACCCCAGCCGAAAGTGAGCGTGAAGGTCACAGCGGTATCGGCTCCGGTAATAGGTGAAGCGAGTTCCAGGTAGAGCGACTGATCGGCTCCGGTTCCCCCCAGCACGCCCCAGCCATTTTCTTTCTTATTTGCGATGCCGTCGATGGCGGCTGATGCTGTAAATGTCTTTTGCTCAAACGTGGCGCTGGCATGAGCAATGCCCAGCTTGTTCTTTCCACCTGAAGTGAGAGCGACTTCGCTAAGCACAAAGTTGCCATTCGAGGAGAGGCCGATGCCGGGCAGTTTTTCTTTGAGTGCTTCAATTCGAATGCCCGTGGTGCCTTGCGGCAGCTTGGTGGTGAGAGTGTAGGTCTCGGTGCCGTCGTTCAGCTTCCGCTCGTTGCGTTTGGCATCGATGGTGCCGCGCACCACGCCCTCCTTGTCAGCTTTGAGCACGACGTTTTTCTTGGCCGAAGACGCGGTGATTTGCTTCAATGGCTGCCACATGCCGCTGGTAGTCACAGATTCCAGAGCCTGCTTTTCCCATGCTGCCTTAGCGGGTGCGAGTTCGGGCCGCGGCTTGGCAAATTCGGCCTGTAGGGCGGTCAGTCGCTGAGCGATGTCCGTCTGGCGTTTTTCACCTGCCGAATCGAGCACCATCATGCCGGGTTCGCGACGGCCGAGAATCGGTTCCTTGATGTCGGCAAAGAACGCGCCCAGCGAATAGAAATCACGCTGTGTCCACGGGTCGAATTTGTGATCGTGGCACTGGCAGCAGCCGGTGGTCTGGCCCATCCAGGCATTGCCGACGGCACGGACGCGGTCGGTGAGCATGCGCTGCTCGTAGTCCTTGGCCTGTGCTCCACCTTCTTCGGTGGAAAGGAGCAGCCGGTTGAATGCGGAGCCGACTCGAGTCTCCTGATTGGCATCCGGCAGGAGGTCGCCGGCGATTTGTTCGAGGGTGAAACGGTCGAAGCGTTTGTTGCTGTTGAAGGACTGGATGACGTAATCGCGGTAGGGCCAAACGTTGTGCGGGTTGTCGCTGTGGTAGCCGATGGTGTCGGCGAAGCGCACCACATCGAGCCAGCCGATGGCCATGCGCTCGCCATAATGCGGATTTTTGAGCAGGCTCTCGACGAGCTTCGCATAGGCGGCGGGTGATGCGTCCTTCTCAAACGCGGCCACTTCTTCCGGTTTGGGCGGCAGACCGATCAGATCCAGATAGAGCCTGCGGATCAACGTCCGTGCGTCGGCCTGCGGCGAAGGCTTGAGGCCAATCTGTGCGAGGCGCTGCTGCACCAGCACATCCACGCCATTTTTCCCCGCCGGAATAGCCGCCTTCACTGGTTTTTCATAGGACCAGTGCTGCTGATAGGCCGCGCCTTGATCAATCCATTTCTTCAAAATCTCCTTCTGCCGCTGCGTGAGCTTTTTGTTTGAATCGGGCGGTGGCATGAGGTCGTCCGCATCTGCGGTGAGGATGCGCGATACGAGTTCGCTCTTTGCAGCTTTGCCAGGAATGAACGCCTCGGCCTTCACGGCCTCCTCTCGAATGTCGAGACGCAGCTTAGCCTCCCGATGCTTGGGGTCGTTGCCGTGGCAGTAGAAGCAGTTGTCCGACAAGATCGGCTGCACATCGCGATTGAACTCGATCTTGGCCGGAACCGGCGGCTCGGCGGCATGGATGCTGAGCGTGGCGAGCAGAAGAAGGCAGGTTGGTTTGGTCATAATCAGTCGGAAAGGAATACGCGCCCACAGAACGCGATATTGACGCCTGAATTGCCTCAGGCGCACATATCGCAAGAAAAAGTGCAATCCGACCAGCTAGAGAGCTTTTGAAACCAAATCCGAGACCGGATGCAAAATCGTCTCTGCTGAGATGCGCGAGGGCAGGGAAGTGAGGATGACGCAGGTCGTGTCAGTTGCAGGATCAGCCCAGGCGAGCGTGCCGGTCGATCCGCTGTGGCCGAAGCTTTGCTGTGAGCAGTGTTTGCCAAATCCTTCCGGCCCCAAGGCGAAACCGATGCCGCGACGGGCTGCGAGGCCCTGGGTGTGGTTTTGCAGCATCAGGCGTGCCGTCTCTTCACGCAGCACCTGGCCGGGCGGGTGCATGAAGGATGCAAGAAAACGTGCCACATCGGCTGCGGAGCCATGCGCGCCACCCCATGGTGCTGCGAGGTTGCGCCAGTAGGGGCTGTTCCAGTCCCACGAGGCGGCATGCGGATCACCCGCGCCGGATTCGGGCGCGGCGTGTTCGGTCTGGCAGCGAATCGTATCCGCCAGTTTGAACCGGCCAAGACCCAGTGCGGTATGAGTCATGCCGAGCGGAGTAAAAACCTCCTTTGCCAGAAAATCCGGCAGCGGCGTTTTGGTGATGCGCTCCACAATCTCTGCCGCCAGCAGGATGCCCATGCTTTGATAGTGATACTTCGTCCCAGGGGCGAACAGCAGCGGCGTGCGGATCGCACCCTGAACGAACTCGGCGAGTGGCGCATGTTTAGAGCGCAGTTCGGTGTTGTTCTCCAGTTGATCCGGCAAACCGGAGGTGTGAGTGAGCAGTTGTTCGATGGTGATCTGCTTTCGCGCGCCGTCGTTAAGTTCCGGAATGAATTTCATCACGGGATCGGAGAGCCGCAGCTCTCCTCGATCTGCCAGTACCATAACGCTGGTGGCTGTCAGAGTCTTCGTGATCGAAGCGAGGAGGAAGATGGCGTCTGCATTACCCGCTTTGCCAAAGGCCTGCTGAAAGGTGTCTTTGCCCTGCTGCACATGCAGCACGGCGGACTCGAGCATGCCGGCATCGACTTGCTGCTGGATGATTTGAGCGGCGGTTTGCATGCGGTCAGGATTGGTGCTGTGGCTTTTCGTCGCCGCGAGGCTGCCAAGCAAGGTCATCATGGAGCGGCGGTTCATGGTGTGGCGTCTTTTTTCACGGGTTCCCTGGCCTGAATGATGAAATCAAAGAGCTGGCCGTAATGCCGGCCGTCAAGTGTGATGTCCATGGGCACCATCTGCACGCCGGCGGGGACTTGGGCAGGATTGGCGGTGAGTTTGATCTTGAAGCTCTGGCGTGATTTCGGCGGGACAGAGCCTTCGAGAAAAGCGGGATCTGCGGTGATGCCAGGAGGAAGCTGAAGCACGACGCGATGCTGCTGCACAGTGTCGCGGAAATTGCGCACAGTGATCCTGACCTCCTGCGTGGCCTGCTGCTGAAAGTCCACACGGTACGGATAGGCACTGACCCAGTAGGGATCGTAGAGATACTCATAGTTAGCGCCTGGCAGCAGTTCCTTGTATTCACGGATGATGCGCTGCGCCCAGTCGTGGTAGCGCTCGATGAAGGCCTTGGGCTCGGTCATGAGCACGCCATGCGCGCCCATGATGATGTCGGGCTGCAGCTTTTGCAGGTATTTGGCGGCGACGAGATAACCTTCGTCAATGATGGCACTGTTGCGTGCGTTGACGCATTCGTGGCCGTTCTGCGCGGGGTCGGCGGGGTCGCCAAAGAGATTGTCACCGCTGAAGACGATATTTTTGCCGTCGAGTTCAAGCCAGAGGGCGTTGCCAAACTCGGTCTGGCCGGGCATCCAGTCGATGTGCAGCTTGAAGCCTTCCCATTCGATCACTTCACCTGCTTTGAGGATGCGGTCGATCTTGGCCTGTTCAAATCCGGCGTTGTAAGCGCCGATCATCGCGGGGTAGTCGTAGTAGCGCGGGTTTTCGCATTTGTCGGCGATGGTGTCCATCGTCCAGAATTTCACGCCATGGTCCTTGAGCGCGGGGAAGAGCGTGAAATGGTCGCCATGCGAGTGGGAGATCCAGCAGGCGTCGATTTGTTTCAGCCCGAGAAACTCCTTCATGTCGCTGATGATGCGTTCGAGCACGAGCTTCGGAAACAGGCCGCAGTCCAGCAGCAAAGCGTGGCCGCTGTCGGCGATGATGATGGCGAAGTTCTTTCCCGCCATCTCGGGGCCGAACATGTAGAGATGCGGCGTCACCTGCACGATGTAGTGGGCTTTCGTCGGCTGAGTGGCGGGATGTGGACCGCGTTTGGAGAGGTTATCAACGGGGTAGCCGCGCACGTAATCTGGGCGGAACTGGGTGAGCCGCTCCTTGTAGGTCTTGAACTGCGCCGTGGCATTCGCAATGACCGGGCCTTGTGACACAAAGGCAGTGTCCGGCTTGAGCGCGATCAGTTTGTCCACCGTGGCAATGAGCGCATCGAGTCCTTTGGCAAAGCCGTAGTCCCACTCGGTGTCGAACCAGTTCGTCATCTTGGCACCGTCGTGCATGACACCGCCGGTGAAGGCCAGCGTGCGCTCGCCTTGCTTCAGAATGAAACTCATCCCTCCCGGCGAGTGGCCCGGTGTGCTCACACAAGTGAGTGTGAGGCCGTTCCAGGTGAAGGTGTCGCCATCCGCGAGTCCTTTGTCGATCTTCACCGGCTGGGCAGGCGGGCGCAGATAGCTGGAGCCATGCACGGTGAATTTATCGCTGAGGCGTGGGTTCCAGTGGCGAAACTCATTCGGGGTCTCAAAGAAAGCCTGTTCATCCTTTGGCGCGGCGACCTGGGTCGCTCGACGATCCAGCTTCGTTGCCCCCTGGCATTGCTCGCGATGATGATCAGTAAAGAGCACCCATTCGACCTGCTTCACGCCGATCTCCGCCAGATGCTCCAGCACGCTGCCATCGCCCAGATTGATGAGCAGAGCGCGGTCGTTGTGCTTCAGCACATAGACGTTGCAGGTGTCCTGCCAGAGAAATACGTCAGGTGCCGGTTGTTGAAACTCGGCGAGCGCGAGGCTTTTGAGGATGAAGAATGAGGCGACGAGGCGAATCATGCGACTATCAACGGCGCGAACGGGTGATTCGCTTCAATCTCGCTTGAGTTCGTTCAGAACCGCGATCGTCATCGCTTTGACGCCGAAGGTGATTGCGGGCGCTGGTTCGGGCCGATAAAACGGCGAATGCAGGCTGGGCAGGATTTCGCCGGTTGCTTTCGCTTGTTCCATTTTTTCGGGGGCAACGGTGCCGAGCCAGGCGAGGAAGACGGGGATCTTGTCGGGCGTCATTGTGTAGCGGGAGAAGTCTTCGCCGGCCATCGTGGGCTTGCGTTCGATGACGCTGGCTTTGCCAAAGGCATCCGCCCAGACCTGGGTCACGTGTGTGGTTAGCGCTGGATCATTGTACACGGAGGGAGTGCCGGGGCCGACCAGCGATATTTCCGGGAGTAGATTTTCCGGCAGTCCGGCGGCGATGCCGAGACCGCGGCAGATGCGTTTGATCGCATCCAGCACCTGTTTGCGCGTCTCGGGGTTGGTGGTGCGCACGGTGAGGCCAAGTTCGACCTTGTCGGGGATGATGTTGCTCTTGGTGCCGCCGTTGAATTTGCCCACCGTGACAACGACAGGCTCCACTGGATGCAATTCACGGCTGTCGATCGTTTGCAACGCCAGCACGATCTGCGAGGCGAGCACGATGGGATCCTTGGTCAAATTTGGCATCGCTCCGTGACCACCGATGCCTTTCACGACGATGTCCACGGTGTCGGTGCTCGCCGTGGCCGGACCGCTGGTGAAACCGAAGGTGCCGATCGCGAGACTTGAATCGCAATGCAACGCCAGACAGACATCCGGTTTTGGAAAGCGTTGATACAAGCCGTCCTCGATCATGGCCAGCGCACCCAAGCCACGCTCCTCCGCTGGTTGCGCGATGAAGACGAGGGTGCCTTTCCATTGATCTTTCGAAGCTGCGAGCGCCCGCGCTGCGCCGACCCAGCATGTCATGTGCATGTCGTGTCCGCAGGCATGCATGACGGAGACATCGTTGCCCGCATCATCTTTGGTGGTCGCCTTGCTGGCGAAAGGCACGGAACCAATTTCTCGCACGGGCAGTCCGTCCAGATCGGTGCGTACGAGCACCGTCCGCCCCGGCCCGTTTTTCAGTACCGCCACCACGCCAAAACCGCCCACCTTTTCCGTCACCTCAAAGCCCGCCTTGCGTATTTCCTCCGCCATGCGAGCGCTCGTTTTCTCCTCATGCAGCGAAAGCTCGGGATGCGCATGCAGATGCTCATAAAGCTGGATCAACGAGGGCTGTTGTTCCTCGATGAAGGTGTCGAGAGAGTCTGCGGCCTGCAGGCTGGTGGTGAGGAGGAGAACGAAAACTAACAGCTTCATACTGGAATGGTGGTGGTGAAGAAGCTCAGTACTACAGCTCCTTGATGAAGATGTGACGGAACTCCACGGCGTCCTTGTGATTCTGCAGGGTGATGGGACCTTCGGCAGGTATGTCCTTCACACGCGCGCCTTGGATCACATCCTTGCCATTGAGCGACACATCCACGCGATCTCCACGCAGCGTGATGATGAAGCGGTTCCACTCACCTGGTCCCTTGTCGGCGCGGACGCTGGGCATGGTTTTCATCCGCTCTTCCTTGCTGGCCTGCGTGTCCTTGAACTTCGTGCCCACTTCACCACTGCCGCAGGGCTGGCACCAGATGTTGATCTGCGCCGCACGAACACCGCGCAGAAACACGCCGCTGTCGCCCCAGGTCGGGTTGTCCTTCATGATCACCTTGCCGGTGGCATCGGTATGGAACTGGCCGTCGTCCATGAGCCACTGGTGCGGTTTCATCACCGGTTTGCCGGTGAGCCGCCAGTCGAGCATCAGGGTGAAATTTTTGTATTTCTTGGTCGTGGAGAGGTTGTAGTCTTTGCCGGCCACGCGCGGTGGTTCGTCGGTGCGCAGGCGGATGACCCCATCCGCGATCTCCCACACTCCATCGAGATGTTTTTCATGCTGCCAGTTCGCCCAGGTGTAACCATCGAAGAGCGCTGTGAAGCCCTGAGGTGCCGACTCATCCTGCGCTGCTTGGCTGCTAAAGCCCCCAGCCGCTTCGACCAGGCCAGTGAAGGTCAAAGTTTTGATGAAGTGACGCCGGGAGGCTTGGGCTGTGATCGGTGTGTTCATGATGAGGCTTAAAAACTTCAGTGAGTGCTCACAAAACGCACGGGGGGAAGAATTCATGCGCAAACCGATCTCTTCACGAAATGCGCTGGGGACGCCAACACAGCACACGGTTGATCACGCCCGCTTCACCGAAATGTCGCCCGATGCTCCAGTCCTGCTGCTTCGCTTCCATCAAGCTCAGTCAGATTTAAGGCTTGCTGCCACTGCCAGGTGCGGTGGCAGCTTTTGAAGACGAGCACGTTCCAGCCGGGGCGTAGCTCCACTTCGCGGGAGGTTTGGTGTTTCGGTTCCTGCGTGATGAGGTTGGAGTAAAGGCGCTGGCCGTTGAGCCAGACGGTGAGGTGGATGACAGAGCCGACACCAGAGGTTTTGAGGTCGAGCTTGAGCTTGCGCGGCTTGTCGGAGCGAATCCATCGTGCGCCGTAGCCTGCCTCGAAATTTTGGCCAAAGCAGATGCCTGCAAAGTCCACGCTGCCAGGATTGGGACCATCGGTCAGATTGATCGTGGGTTGAAAAGGGTGCCATGCCAGGGGTTCGCCGCCTGCTTTGGCAGAGGCCTGGGTAAAGTCTTCGCCGCGTTCAATGGCGAGGTCGATGGGATTGGGGGCGAGATCGGCATCGGCTGGTTTTTCCTGCCAGCCGCGCAGGATGAGGCCGCTGGCAACCAGCCATGGTGGCGGGGCTGTGGGGGCCGGACCGGGTTTCAGATTGGCCAGCGTTTTGTCCAAACGCTCGGTCTGCAACCACGTGGCGGCCTTCGCCTCGCCGAGTCCGCTCAGCATCGCCTGCGCGATCACGACATGCCCGGTGGCGCCCGGATGGATGCGATCACCTGCGAGCGAGAAATCCGGCTGCGTGCGCCGGGCTTGGTTGAGTACGTCCCAATACATCGCATGGGTCGGAAGCAGGCGTGCCTTTAATTCGGCAGCGAGTTTGGCGATGCGGTCGTTCATGCGCGCCATGACGCGATTTTTGGGTGTCCCGGGGTCTTCTGTCTGTGGCGTGGTGGTCGCGAGGCCGATGACTTTGGGGTTCAGCCGGGCGCTGAGGGTGGTGATCAGCTCGCGATAGTTCGCCAGCCATTGGTCCAGGCTTTCATCCGTCTCATTCACATAGGGCGCGAGCACGTCATTCATGCCGAGCATCACGATCATGACATCTGCTGGCTTCGCCAGTGCTGCAGCGACCTCGACGCCTTTCACATCGAGATCATGCTTCTGCTTGTCCTCATTTTTGGCCAGATTCAGCCAGGCACCCACGCCCATGCCGCTGCCACCGAGCGGCACGAGATCGGGGTTTGCATCGGGATACGCCGCGGTTAAAGCCTCGCGCACTTTGAAAACATAGCCCGTGCCCAACCAGCCGCCGCCCTGGCCGGTGATGCTGTCGCCGATGAAGACCACGCGTGCGTTGCCGTTGAGGATGGCAGAATCAGCAGCAATCGCGGCCGTACCGAAAAGCAGCCACGCAAAAAGGAGATGCTTCATGGTAGTGAGAGAGTTGGATTACGCCGGCTTCACCGAGAAATCGCTGTCGTCGAGCGATCGCAGCACGAGTTCGCGGGTAACGCAGAAATCATCCATCTCAATGCAGCTCACGATGCCGTTCGCGATGTGTTCGGGCTTGAGAAAAAGCTGCTTGGGAGCCTGGCGCTGCGAGGCGTCATCCCAAAACGCGGTGTCCACACCGCCGGGCAGGATGGCGGTGACGCGAATGTGATGTGCGGCGGCTTCTTCGGCCAGGCCCTGGGTGAAACCGCGCACGCCCCACTTCGCGGCGCAATAGACCGTTTCGCTGGGAATGCCGCGGAGGCTGGCGGTGGAGATGACGTTGATGATGTGGCCGCGTTTGTGCGGGATCATGGCCTTCAAGGCGGCTTGGGAGCCGAGAATGGTGCCTTTGAGGTTCACCGCGAGCATCAGATCGATCTCCTCCTCGGTGTAGTCAGGAATCCAGCGATGACGCGCTAGACCCGCGTTGTTCACCCAGACGTCGATAGGTCCGAGTTGTTCGGTGATTTGATTGACGGCTGACTGCACCTCGGCGGCGCGGGAGACATCGCAGCGGATGGACAGCACGTGCGGATGGTCGAGAGCGACGTTTTCGAGATCTAGGAGGGCCACCCGTGCACCGCGTGCGAGCAGGGCTTGAGCAGTGGCAAGGCCGATGCCTTTGGCACCGCCGGTGACGGCGCAGACTTGGTTGGTGAGGTTCATGGTTCTTTGTTCTGGGTTCCTGGTTGCTCCAAAGGTTGTGTCATGGCCTGTAGGGCGGATTCTTTGCCGTAGGCGGTGAGTACGTCGCCTGCCAGGATCAAATCGTCCCGGGCAGGAATGCCGGAATGGGTTGTGCCCTCGCGCTTGATGGCGAGGATGACAACACCACGGTCCCAGGGGCGTGAATCACGCAGGGTGCGGCCCGCGAGGTAGGTTCCTGGTGGCACCTCAATCTCGGAAACGACGTAGCCGTGCTGAATGCGCAGCAGCAGTTCGTAATCGAGCGCATGCACCATCCCGGTGCGTTCAAGGGTGTGCTGGATGAGGTGGTCGAGCACTTTTTGAAACCACGTGAGGCGGGAGATAAACAGCAGTAGGATGAGTCCCCCGATGAGCAAGCCGAGCATGAGCATGGTGTCGCCACCGGAACTGCTTTGCAGCAGAGTTACAATAAGCGTGGCAAGCGCGGAGGTGAGACCGACGTTGCCGGCAAGAATGAGGTCGCGGATAATGCGGCGGCGCACGGGATGGTTCACAACGAGTTCCGTCTCCTTGGTGGTGAACCCGACGCCGAAAAAGGCGGAGTAGGCCTGAAAGCTGGCCGTGTCCCAGCTGATGCCAGTCATCATCAGCGCCGTTGAACCCACGCGCACCACCAGCAGCGAGACGAGGGCAATGACGAGAAGTGCAATGACGGGGGCGACCATGAAAGAAAAGGACGAATGTTCAGTTCAGAAGTGCTTCTCGCTCACGGATTTGTCGTGGTCGTAGATTTGCTCTTTGGTCTGCTTGCCTTTCATGTCCCAATAGCGGTTGAGGCCGTGGCGCTGACCGTGGTCGAAATTCGTTTCGGCGGATTGCTGGCCGTTTTCCCACCATTCCTTCATCACTCCGTGCATTTTGCCGTTGATGTAGGGGTATTCGCCGGCGGTCTTGCCGTTGGAGTGTTTGTTGCGGATGAGGCCGGTGTAGGGCTTGCCCTTGTAGTTCGCTTCTTTGCCGTCGTTGAGCATTTCGACATCCTTGTCGGCAAAATTGACTTCGGCCGGCTGTCTTTCGCAGGAAGAGAGGCAAAGCGCACAGAGCAGGAGGGCGAGGAGCTGTTTCATGGGAGCAGGGTGGAGATGGCGCGCGGCTTTTCAACTCGCAGCTCTGCTCACTTCACCGCCAGTGCCTTCTTCCATTCCGCCGGTGCTCCGGGCAGTGTCTCCGCGAGAATTCGACGGATGTGTCCGCGCTCGGTTTCACTGAGGTAGGCGTAGTGGCCGGTGGTGTCCTGGCCCTCGAGTACGGTCTTGAGACGGTGGAGGACGGTTTGCTTCAGCGGGGCGGTGAGGTGCTGGAAGGTGAGGGAATAGACCATGTAGCTGCAGCGGTATTTGAAGAGGCGGTGCAGAAGCTGGAAGTCCTTCAGGCTGCGGCCATCGCTACTCTGCGGGGCGCGTTGGGTGAAGGCGGTCTGGAAGGCGGGATCTCCCTCGATGCCACCATCTGGCAGAGCGGCTTCGTCTTTGAAGAACAGGGCTTCGACGACGTCCTCGGCGCAGTGATCAATGATGCGGCGTGCGGTGCCGGTGGGTTCGCTCATGACGGTTTCACCCAGTTCGCGCTGGAGGCTGGTCTGCATGTGCATGGCCCGCAGGGAAGTTTGATTCGCCTTGGTGAGTATGTTTTGCACTGAAGTCTGATGCTCCAGCACCATAAGGGCAACGATGTCACTCTGCTTGCGCTGGTAAGGAGTGACGTCGAAAAACTTGGCGAGGTTCGTGACGTTCGCGCCGGCTTTGAAATCGATGGAGATGGTCTGGTCGTTTTTCTCGGTGGCGGTGACGTTGCCGCGATGCAGGACGTTGCCGTGTCTGCCAGTGACATACCAGCCGCCCCAGCGGTCGCTGAACGGGGTCGTCGTATCAACGACGGTGCTGCCTTGGCGCATGATCGGATGACCTTCCGGGCCGGGATAAACGGAGCGCACGATCACGCCGGGGACCTCGGGCGTGAAGGGGCCGCCGTGGCAGCTCAGGCAACTGTTGTCGCGCTGGAAGTGTAGCGGCTTGGCAGGCTCTTCATAAGGGTCGAGCAGGTAAAAGATGGGGCCGAGTTTCGGATCGATGGTGGCAACCTCAATTGAGCCACCGAGGCAGTAGCCAACATAGGCATTGTCACCAAAATAGACCACGCGCGGTGTCTGCGGACTGATGCGGTCGTTCTGCTTGCTGGTCTTGGAGAAAACCATGACCTGCGACTCCTGCGGGATGTCGAACTGCTTCATCACATCGCGCAACACGGTCCAGGCATCGGTGCGGTCAATTTTGACCTTGCCTGCGGCCATGAGGCTTTCGAGGCGTTGAGTGGCGTCATTGGGAGTTGTATCGGAGTAGCGGATGGGGGCGTTTTCGTATTCGTCTTCAGCATGGAGCGCACAGCATGACGAAACCAAAATGACGAAGCCCAATCGCAATAGGGGGAAGTGTTGAGTCTGAGAGTTGGTGAAAGGGGAGTCCATGGCTGGGTAATTCGACATTTGTCATTGCTGCGGCAGCAACCTCTGTTTCAGGCCTTTACCTGCGGAGTCAGTGACGAGGTCGCGCAGCGTGTGGCGGTCGAGAGTTTCATAAAAGGCGCTCTCAGCCTGAGCGAGCGCGCCTTTGAGGCGGCACGAGCCGTTGATGGGGCAGGTGTTGTGCTGCTGGTCGAAACACTCGACGATGAATGGGGTGTCCTCGGTGCGGCGCACGACCATGCCGATGCGGATGTCCTGCGGCGGCATGCCCAGAGAGATACCGCCGCCTCTGCCACGGCGGGTTTCGAGGTAACCGAGTTTGGCCAGAAAGTTCACCACTTTCACCAGATGGTGCCGCGAGATGCCGTAGGCTTCAGCGACTTCGCTGAGGGAAAATGTTTCTCCCTTCAGCGCCGCAAACATGAGCACGCGCAGGGAGTAGTCGGTGAAGAGACTGAGTCGCATGCCTCGATTTACGAGGGCATGCGGTTAAACTTGCACTTGGCGTGCATGTTTGAATCAACTGGACCAAGGGAGGCGCAATGGTTGTCAAAATAGGCGTAATACCACCACAAAAAAAGCCCGGAGACGGCGTCCCCGGGCTTCGAGATTCGATTCTGCCTGGAGCAGCAAGGACTAATTCTTGGTGCTCTTCTTGGCGGCAGGGGCTGCGCAGCAGGAGGCGGTGGCGGGAGTTGCGCAGCAGGAAGAGGAAGCCTTTTTCTTCGCGAAGATGCAGTGGCCGTTGGAGCAGTTGCTCAGCAGGAGGCTGGAAGAGACGAGAGCAAGAGTGAGAAGCGATTTCATGGTGTGTGGTGTGTATGTCTTGAGACTGGCTAAGGCCGGATGACCTGTGCCAAGTATTTAAGAGCATAAATCCAACGGGTTATTTCAGTCAATCACAAGAATAAATGCAAACTGAGCCATTCATTGGTTCCGAGCGCAGGCATGAAAAAACCCGGAAGGGTCGCTTCCGGGCTTCATGGGTGAAAGGATCACCGCAAAATGAGATCAGCCTTCCTTGAGTGTCTCCACTTTCTTGTGGGAGCTGGTGGCGGTCACTTTCTTGCCGACGAGCTTGTCAGCGCCGGAGATGGCGGCGGTCAGGGTCAGCTTGACTTCTTTGCCAGCGGACTCGATCACGATGGACTTGGAGTCAGCGTCAACGGACTTGAGGGTGCCGCTGGTGGTGTCGATTTTGCCGCAGCCAGCGAATGCGGACACGGAAAGGCCGAGAACGGCGAGGGTGGTGAGGATGGATTTCATGTTGAGTTTGAATGTGGTTAGCTTTCCGTCAGGGAAGTGACCGAGCGGATTTGCACCCATTCAAAACGAGAGTTACCCCCTCTGCCAATCAAAAAATGTGGGGTTTTTGAAAAAAGCTCGTCACACGGCCCCGGCCTGTGCCACGCTGGTTGGATGAAAAACATGGCACCCAGCCTCTGCATGCTCGCCCTTATGGCGTTCGCCTCCCCCGGACTGGCGCATCCGCTGCCGGATGTGGCGGTACGAGCTCATTTTGAGCAAAACGGGGACTGGATGCTCCAGGTGGAGATTGACCCTCGCAGTTTCCAGCCGGACCCCAATGTGGCACCCTACCTCACCAATGCTGATCTGGGTGTCACGCCGGCGGAACAGCAGGAAAAACTCAAGGCCACAGCCCGCGACTATGTGAAAAAGGTGGTGGAGGTCGTTCTCGATCCAGTGGTGGAGGTGAAGCCCGACCTCACATGGGAGTTTACTGCGGCCGAAAATGCCCCGCTGAAACTGCCCGAAGACCCGGTGATGCTCACCGGCACCTGGCGCACCAAGCTTCCTGCCGGTAGCACGGGCTACTCGATCAAGGCCCTGCCCGGGGGAATCCTGAGCGTGCTGTATCATAATACCGCCCTCGGCAAGAAAGTGGAACGCTACCAGATTCTCTTTCCTGGAGAAACGAGCTACGTGCTGGATTTGAAGTCCTTCACGCCACGCACCAAGGCACCGCCGCCCATCACCGCTGAATCCTTGGAGGCTGCCGCTGCGGCGGCTGGCGCTCCCGATGCCCTGTGCGCTTTGTGCGGCACCGATGCAAAGGATGGCTACACGCTGCCAGCGGTGGCCGCCGTGGCGGGCATCGCGGGGCTCGTCACCTGGCTGCGAAAGAGGAAGGCGGCTTGAACTGTCGTGGTAACTTCCGTTTGCGCCGCCATCGTGTCCGCGTAAGTCCCGCGCGTGAAACAGGCATTTGTATTGGGCGCAGGCATTGGTGAGAGGCTGAAACCGTTGACGGAGCAGCTTCCGAAACCGCTTGTGCCAGTCTTTCACCGGCCACTGATCACCTATGCCTTTGATCATTTGATGGCAGCGGGCGTGTCGCGGCTGGTGGTGAACACGCACCACATCCCGGAGGCCTATGCCAGGGCCTTTCCAGATCAAAGCTACCGGGGAACGCCGATCCAGTTTCGCAACGAAAGTCCGGTGCGGCTCGAAACCGCTGGCGGCATTGCCAATGTGCGCGATCTGCTCGGCCACGAACCGTTTCTCGTCTATAATGGCGACATCCTGACCGACCTGCCGCTGAAGCCGCTGCTCACGGAGCATCGTGAAAACGGCAATCTCGTCACCCTGGTCCTGCGCAGTCATGGGCCGTCCCTGCACATCGCCTTTGATCCCCGGCGCGGCCTGGTCACGGACATTCGCAACAAGCTCGGCACGGGCGATGAAGGGAAATACCTGTTTACCGGCATCTACGCCTGCGATCCGGCCATTCATGATTGGATCACTCCCGGCAAGGTCGAGTCCGTCATCCCCATCTTCCTCAACATGATCCGCGCCGGGGCCAAGCTGGGTGCTGTCGTGATTGACCAAGGCAGTTGGTGGGATCTGGGCAGCCGCACGGCCTATTTATCCGCCCATTCCGCCCTGAACGGCATGTATGGCCCGGCGATCGATCCAGCGGCGCAAGTCGAAGCCGGGGCCGTGTTGCGTGGCATCAATGTCGTCGGGGCCGGGGCTGTGATTGAGGCGGGGGTGCAACTCGAAGACAGCATCATCTGGCCCGGCGGGCGGGTGGCCGAGGGTGCGAACTTGAAGCGCTGCATCGTCCGCAGCGGCATTAGGGCAACGGGCAGTGCTGAAGACATCGATTTTTAAGCAGTCGTGGCTTTGCGTTGGACATTCGCCCTTTCGCATTCGTCATTCTGTGTTTCCCCAACCATGCTCCCCGAACACGAGGCTTTGCTCATTTTCACCCGCGAACAGTTTCCAGAACTGAGCGGTACGCCGTGCGATGTGGAAGTGATCCTCAAGGGAGCCTCCGACCGGCATTTCTACCGCCTGAACTGGCAGGAGAAGCGTGAGCCGATGATCCTGATGGTTTACACCCTGGCACGGCGGGACAATCCGAAGTTCGTGCCAGCCACGCATCGGCTGGCAAAAATTGGCGCTCATGTGCCGCAGGTGTATGCGTTTGATCAACAGCGTCTCTGTGTGTGGCTGGAGGATTTAGGGCGCATCGATCTGCAGTCCTTCAACGACGAGCCCTGGGACAGGCGTTTTCCTCTCTACCAAGCCACCCTGCGTGAAGCGGCCAAATTTCATGCGGTTGGAGAAAAGACACTGATGCCGGCGGATCTCAAGGAACTTGAGCCCGGCTTTGATGAGGCGCTCTACGAATGGGAGCAGAACTACTTCCTGGAACACTTTGTGCGCGGCTACCTGGGGCGTGATTTTTCCAATGCCGAGTACAACGCCGCGCATGAAACGCTCCGGCAGCTCCGCCGCCGCCTCGCTCGTCTGCCGCGCTGTCTGGTGCATCGGGATTTCCAAAGCCAGAACGTGCTCATCCGTGGTGAGGACGCGTGGCTGGTTGATTATCAGGGCCTGCGACTCGGCCTGGCCGAATACGATCTCGCCTCGCTGCTCTACGATCCCTATGTGAACCTCACGAGGACGGAGCGCGCCTACCTGCTGCGCTACTATGCCGATCACCGCGGTCTGGGGTTCAGCGACGTGCGTGAGGTGTTTTACCTCTGTGCCGCGCAGCGCCTGATGCAGGCGCTCGGTGCCTATGCCAATCTCAGCCGCAACCTCGGCAAACCGCACTACGAGCAGCACATCCCCGCTGCCGTGTCGAATCTGGCTGAAGTCTGCGCCGAAGGCCAGGGGCTGCACGAACTGCGGACCTTCTTTTCAGGCGGGCTGTGACTGAAGTGCTCGGCGTTCTTGCCACGGAACGCCCCAGGAAGCTTGAAATTAACGGGGCAGGAAGGAGCGCCAAATGCGAAATCGCATTGCTCTCATCAGCGGGATAGGCTCTAAATGCGCACCCCAACCCGCCGCATGTCCGAAACCGCAGCAGTCAAGCCGACCACCTCGCCAAGCAAGCGTCGCGTTTTCGCATCCCGTTTGTTCAGCACCCTGCTGCTGTGGTCGCTGCTTTCGGTGGCCTTTCTGGAATGGCAGAACACCTGGCTGGTCATTGCCATCACCGGATTTTTTGGCGTTGCGGGTGCTGTTGAGTATTTTCGACTTCTGCGCAATGACCCACATGCGCGTTCCTTCAACGCGCTCGGCTTCGTCATTTGCATCACCTACTGGGGCGTCGTGATCTGGTACACCACTTCCCGGCACAAAGCACCTCCGATGGAGTTTGATCTCGCGGCGCTCACCGCCAGCGTGCATGGCTCCTTTATCCTCTGCTACCGCCATCAGCTCGAAGGGGCGTCCACCCTGCAGCGCATCTTCAACACCGTCTTTGGCACCGTGTACACCGTCATCTTCTTCGGTTTCATGGTGCGGCTCATGTACTTTCATGCTGATGGCAAGGGCATCACCGACATCTTTCTCGTGCTCTTCCTCATCATGGTCACGAAATTCAGCGACATGGGGGCTTACGTGGTTGGCGTGCTGTTCGGGAAGCACAAGATGATCCCGCACATCAGCCCCGCGAAATCCTGGGAGGGCTTTGTCGGCGCCTTCATCGGCTCGTTTGGTGCCGCCGCGGTGCTGCTGGCCACCATCCCCGAAAAACTCGCCCCCATTACCTGGATGCATGGCATGATCCTCGCCCCGGTGCTCTGTGCCACTGCCGTCACGGGGGATCTGGCCGAATCCGTGCTCAAACGCTGCGTGGCCATCAAGGACAGTGGTCATGCCCTCCCCGGCATCGGCGGCATCCTTGATCTCACCGACAGCCTGCTTTTCACCGCGCCGGTATTTTATTTTTACTTGTCCGCCATCGCACGATAAGCCAAAGCAAGCATTCGTGATGCGCAAAGTCCTCCTCCTCGGCTCCACCGGCTCCATTGGCACCAGTGCTCTCAAAGTCGCACGCGACATTCCCGAGCGGATGCAGATCGTCGGTCTGGCCGCGAATTGCAGTGTCGAAGCACTCGTGGCGCAAGTCCGCGAGACCGGCGTGAAGCGGGTCGCACTCACCGATGCTTCGGCTGCAGAGAAAGCACGCGCGCTTCTGCCAGCGGATGTCGTGCTGCACACGGGCACGCAGGGGCTGGTCGATCTCGTCAATGAGTCCGATGCGGACATGGTGCTCGTCGCCATCGTTGGTACGGCCGGCCTTGCACCGGCGCTCGCCGCCATTGAGCGCGGCATGCATCTGGCTGTCGCCAGCAAGGAAATCCTCGTCATGGCTGGCGAGGCCGTTACTGAGGCCGCGAAACGCAAAGGCGTGAACATCCTGCCCGTGGACAGCGAGCACAACGCCATCTTCCAATGCCTCGAAGGCCACCGGCATAGCAGCGTTCAGCGCATCCTCCTCACCGCCAGCGGCGGCCCCTTCCGCACGCTGCCTGCCGATCAACTGCCCGGCGTCACCGTCGCCCAGGCCCTGAAGCATCCCACCTGGACCATGGGCCGCAAGATCACCATCGACAGCGCCACCCTCTTCAATAAGGGCCTGGAAATGATCGAAGCCAAATGGCTCTTCGACGTGCCAATGGACAAGATCGAGGTCGTCGTGCACCCGCAAAGCATCGTCCACAGCATGGTCGAGTTTGCCGACAACAGCGTTATCGCCCAACTCAGCCACAGCGACATGTGCTTCCCGATCCAATACGCCGTGACCTGGCCTGACCGCGTGACGAACCATCTCAAGCCGCTCGATTTTGCCAAGGTCGGCGCGCTGCATTTCGAAGCACCAAGAGTGGACGATTTCCCCGCACTCAACCTAGCTCGCCACGCCGGCACTGTCGGCGGCACCCTGCCCGCCGTGCTCAATGCCGCCAACGAAGTCGCCGTGGACGCCTTCCTCAGTGGCAAGATCTCATTCCCCGGCATCTGGCGGACCGTGGAGCGCGTGATGAATGCGCATCAGGTGGTCGCGCATCCCGCGTTGGAGGACTTGATTGACGCCGACGCCTGGGCGCGGCGTCAGGCAGTCGCGTGTTCGTTTTGAAGCATGGCCTCAAAGAGTCGCAGGAGTTTTGTCTTCTGCGCCACGACCGGCTTGTCTGGCTGTAGTTTTCTTTCCAGGCTGAGACCGGTGGCATTGTCTTCGAGACGCAGCAAGCGCTCTCCATGTGCCAGAGTGAGCAGTTGGAGTTGGATTGAGGAGTTCATGGTGCAAAGATGGCGCTAAAAGCCGAATTCTTCCAGCATTTGATTGAGTGTGGCCGGAGTGGCCATGCCGAGCCGATGATGGCAATTACGGGCAGCAGTATCGAAGTCGCCCTCATTCAGATCGCATACAGACATTGGAGGGTTTGTAGACGCAAGAGATGCAGCCTCGAGAACTTCATGGTAGAGGGAGATGGAAATCTCATTGGGGTCGGGATTCGAGCTTCCCAGTTCAATTTCTAAACTGGAGCCGAGGATAGTCGTTTTCGCCAGAGCGAGCCTGCCCACTGCATCGACCATCGGCTCGGTCCTTACCTGGACTCGCAAGAGCAGAAATCCGCCACGCAGCGACAGTTGCAGGAAGTCATCAAGGTTCATGGGTTCTGCACAGTGCCAAGATGCATGAAGCGTCGCAAGTATCGTCTGCAGTTCGGGCAAGCGCGCAACTAAGTCTCATGAGTTTGCTTTCGGCAATCTGAAGGCCAGGCGACTAAAGTAAGGGATTTGGAAGTTTTCGAAAACTCTCCAAAAATGTCCTCGCTCCAAATGTGGGCGTGCTACTCTCAGGGCGAACCCACTGTTCGCCATGAAAACCACTTTCGGCCTCGCGCTGCTGCCAGCCATGACGCTGGCGTTTGTTGCTGTCACTGCCCTCTCCCACGCAACTCCGGTTAAATCCAGTGCCGCTACCAAAGCGCCGCCGGCACAGGAGCTGCACGCGGACATCACCATCAATCCTGCCGAACTGGCACCCGAATCGACCATCGAGCTCGTGTTTCCGACGGCGATGGTGGCGAAGGATCAGATCGGCAAGAGCGCAGCTACATCGCCGCTGGTCATCACCCCGGAACTGACTGGCACGTTTGAATGGACCAGCACCCGCAGCGGCCAGTTTCACCTCACACAGGCGCCGAAATTCGCCGCCAGCTACGTGTTCAAACTTCACGCCGGTTTGACCGACCTCGCTGGCAAGCCGCTGTCGGCCGAAAAACTCGACTCCGTGGAAAGCGCCCGTTTTCGCATCATCGATCAGCACCCGCGTTGGTTTGATGACGATGCGCAGAATCGCACCCCACGTTTTCTTTTTGAGTTCAATGACAGCGTGACGCCTGCGGAGGTCGTCAAACACATCAAGTTTGTCTCTGAATCTTCGCCGCAACCGGTCGCCGCCAAAGTGCGCCACGCCACGGGCAAGGACTTCACTCGCATGAGCACTGAGCCGCAGGCGACCTGGGCCGAAGAAATCTCCAAGGTGAAACCTGCCGTGGGGGATGATGCCGCGCGTCTCAGCGCCATCATCCTTGAGCCTGAAACACCGCTCACCATCGGCAAATGGCGTCTCACCATCGCTCAAACACTCAGCAACGCTTCCGGCACCAATCAAATCGCCACGGGTGACGACATCCAGCTTGGCGAGATCAAACCGTTCGAAGTGCGCGAGGTCGAGGCTCATACCCCCTTCGACAGCGACTACTACATCGATATCGATTTCAACAAACGCCTCCTGCCGCCCTCGGATGAAGAAATGAAACCCGAAGAGCAGGCCGCCTTTGCGAAGAAACTCGCCGCACTGGTCCACCTTGATCCAATCCCCGCAGGCGAGACGAAGGCCGAGGTATTTTTCCGCACGCTGCGCATCAGTGGCAAATTCCCGCTGCAACAGCCGCAAACTGTCACGGTCGATCCTGCGATGACATCAGGCGATGGCATGGCTCTGGGTAGCCCGGTCAAGAAGAGCGTCACCTTCATTCCTAATCCACCCTACCTCGCTGCTCCGACCTTCATCAACGCACAGCTTGCCAAAGGCACGGCGAATTATGAATTCAGTGCCGCGAACGTGAGCCAGGTGCGGGTGCGGGCGAAACGCCTGAATGGACCTGAGCTGCTGAAAGCGCTCGATCAATACCGTGCCTACCGCACTGCCTTCTATGGCAACGACAAACAAAAGGCGGCTTACAAGACCCAGTCCGTCGACACCTACCCCGGCACGCAGGTGTTTGACCGCAGCTTTCCGGTCAACAAGCCGCTCGATCACAGCGAGATCCTGAAGCTGAACTGGCGTGAGGTGCTTGGCGATTTTCCCGCCGCCCCGCTTTTCATCGAACTTGAGGGCACTGCTTCCGCCGGGCTGGAGCAGAAAGGCGTCGTCACCCAGACTCTTGTACAGTTCACCGACCTGGGCATCATGCAAAAGAGCAACGGACGTGAGTCGATGATCTTTGTCACTTCGCTGGAAACGGGCCGGCCGGTGCCCGGCGTGCGTCTCACCCTCGTCGATTCCGATTTGAAACTCATTGGCTATGGAGACACCGACGCCAGCGGCATTGCCACCGCACCGGGAGCCACACCCGCATTCGTGCTCGCTGAAAAGAACGGCGATTGTGCCGTCATCGAATGCAGCGGCGGTGGCATGGCTATTCCCTACGACATCTCGCAGGCCTATGAAAACGTCTGGCAGCCGCAGCGGCGTACCTTTGTTTTTTCTGACCGCCCGCTCTACAAGCCCGGTGACACCGCGCATTTCAAAGCACACACCCGCCTGCTCATTGGCGATGATTTGAGCCTTGATCAAGCACCCGCAGAGGGGCGTCTTGTCATCCGCGACCCGCGTTATCGCATCGTGATCGACAAACCGGTCACGTTCACCGCCAGCGGTGCCTGGGCGGATGATGTCGTGCTGCCGACCGGACCTGCGGGCTGGTATGATCTCTCGATCAATCTCAAGGCGGCCAATCCGAACAGCCAGAGCAATGCTGGTGGCAGCATGACCTTCCGCATTGACGATTACAAGCCGAACACCTTCGAGGTAAAACTCGACACCAAGGCGATCAAGTTTCAGCCCGACCGCATCCATCTGCCGCTCAGCGCAAACTACTACATGGGCAAGGCGCTTTCCGTGGCCAAGGTGCAATGGAGCGCGAACTCACAGCGCAACTACGAAGCGCCGGAGGCCTACCGCCAGTATCATTTTGGTGAAGCCGATGCGTGGTCACATTATGCGCAGGATCGCGATGCCAATGGCGATTACGCTGATCACGGCAATGAAGCTGCGGAGAACGAGTGGTTCGTGAATGGCAATCTTTTCCTAGCTGAAGACGGCACTGCCACGCTCGAAATGCCGCAGCCGCCCCCAGACCGTGCCGCACTGCCACAGCGCGTGCGGGTAAACGCGGAAGTTACCGACATCAACGAGCAGACCATCAGTTCCACTGCCGAGTTTGAAGTGCCTGGCGCGAATTTCCTGCTGGGTCTCAAAGGGCCTGATTATTTCGGCTCCGCTGGTAAGGCGCTGCAGCTTGAAGTCGTCGCGATTGATTCCAAAGGCTCTCCCGCCGCAGGCAATGTACACGTCGATCTCAAAGTCGAACGCCAGGAATATCACACGCTCAAAATCGCCACTGCTGGCGGCGGATCGACAACCAAGGACCAAGTCATCCTGCGTGAAGAATTGAAGCAGAGTTTCGATTTGAAAGCCGCCACCGCAGGTTCGGCCCCCTCAGTCAGCGTGCCGTTCACTCCCGCAGGAGGCGGTGTGTATTTCGTCACCGCCGAGGCGGTGGATGCCAAGGGCACGAAAGTGCTCTCCCGCATGCCGTTCTACGCCATCGGTGGCAAGGAATTCCCCTGGGCGATGGAGGATGGCAACCGCATGAACCTGCAGCCGGAGAAAACCAAGCTCAAACCCGGTGAAGACGCGGTCATCGTGGTCAAGACACCCATCGCTGGCACCGCGCTCGTCACGGTGGAGCGCAACAAACTGCACCGCCAATTCGTGACTGAACTCACGCTCGAAAACCCGATCATTCGCGTGCCGCTCGGTGAGGACGAGTTTCCCAATGTCTTCGTCTCCGTCATCGTCATCCGTGGTTCCGCCGCCAGCACCAAGCAGCACAAGATGCCGGAGTATCGTGTCGGCTACTGCGCCCTCACGGTCGAATCAGACGCGAAGGAATTGAAGCTCGCGGTGAAGCCGGATCATGACGAAGTGCGTCCTGCGGAAGAAGTGAAAATCACCACGACGATCACCGATGCCAAAGGTGCCGCCGTTTCTGGCGCGGATGTGACGCTCTATGCCGTCGATGAAGGCGTGTTGAGCCTCATGAAGCAAGAGACGCCTGACCCTTCGGCGTATTTCCACGCTGAGCTGCCGCTGGCCATCGACAGCTTCACCTCCTTCGACAATCTGCTGTCTGAAGAGGCCGCCGCCCGTGATCGTGGCAACAAGGGGTTTGTTGTCGGTGGTGGTGATGGCGACGAAAACGGGCCGAACGTGAATTTGCGTAAAAACTTCATCGTCACACCGTTGTGGCTCGCTTCCGGCACCACCGATCCGCAGGGCAGTCTGACCGCCAGCGTTACCGCGCCGGACAATCTCACGCGCTACCGCATCATGGCAGTCGCCGCGCAAGGCGTGGATCGCTTTGGCCATGGTGAATCCGCGTTCAAGATCAACAAGCCGCTCATGATCGAGCCCGCCGTGCCGCGTTTCGCCCGTCTCGGAGATGAGTTCCTCGTGAAGGCTGTCGTTCACAACACCACGCCCAATGCCGGTGCGGTGGAGGTCACGCTCGAACTTGATGCCACGGCAAACTTCATCCAGGACAAGCGCGATTTCGTTCCCGCCACGCTCAAGGCCGACACCGGTGGCAGCGCGAAGAGGCAGAGGATCATCCTGCAGATCAAGGCCGGTGAAACCGCTGCCACCGCTTTCCCGGTGCAGTTCGTGCAACTCGGCACCGCGAAATGGAAATGGACCGCACGCGGTGTGGACTGGCCTGTGGCAGCCAGCGACGGCACGGAATCGACCTTTGACGTGAATCATCCGGTGCCTGAACTGCGCTACGTGAGCTACACGCGGCTCAAGGCCGATGAACCGAACGAAAATCTCATCAAGGATGTGAACCCCGCGCTGCTCGAAGGCGAAGGCTCGCTATCACTTGGCATCAGCAACAGCCGTCTGTATGAAGCCCGCGATGCGCTCGATTACTTGCTGCACTATCCGTATGGCTGCGTGGAACAGACCACCTCGGCGACGATGCCCTGGCTCGCTCTCGGCAAATACGAGCCGCTGTTCCCCGACCAACTGGGAGGTGGCAAGGCGAAGCAGGTGGTGCAGGCCGGTGTGGACAAGCTCCTGCAAATGACCACAGATGATGGCGGCCTGGCCTACTGGCCCGGTGGTACGGAGTCCAGCTTCTGGGGCAGTGCTTACGGTGGCCTGCTGCTGCTGCGTGCACGCGATCAAGGTGCGGATGTGCCTGCTGACGCGATCAACAAGCTTGTCGAATTCCTCTCAAAAAAGCTGCGCGGTCTCGATGAGGAAAAAGACCTCTACAACATCACCGACTCCGCGTTGGCGCTCTACACCCTCGCGAAGGCGGGCAAACCCGAGCCTGCGTATCAGAATCTCCTTTTCGGCCGGCGCGAGCATCTGCCTGAAATCGCCAAACTCTACCTCGCACTCTCCATGTGTCTGAGCAACGCACTCGAGCAGCAGATCAAGGACACCCTTGGCTGGCGGCCTTCCGAGCATCCCGCTCCTGCGAAAGCCGACAGCAAGCCCAAGGTCGCCAATGCCAAGTCCAAAACCGATACCGCATCCAAAACTGAAACCAAGACCAAGGCGGCACCAGCGCCGGCATCGCACCCAGTCGTCTGGAGCCACTGGGCTGGCAACGGTGCCAACAAAGCACTGCGTTTAATCTGCTACACGCATCTCGGCCTCACCGAAGACGCGGAACACCTTGCCGTGTCAATCCTGCAATCCCGCAATGGTCGTGGCGAATGGGGCAACACCTTCACCAATGCCTGGACGCTCACTGCCCTGGCCGCCTATGAACGCAGCTTGAAAAAAACTGGCGAACCGCTTGCTGCAACGGGTCATTGGGACACACAAGTTTTGCCGCTCAATCTCGCTGCCGGATTCTCCAGCACGCATGTGAACTTTGTGCTCAATCAGGCGCTCAGCGCGAAGCCGCTCAGCGTCGTCCTTCCCGCTGGTCGCGAGATCTTCAGCCGTATCGAAGCCCGCAGCTTCCCGCCGCAGCGCGATTTCGCTGGTGAGAACAAAGGCTACGCCATCGAACGCCGCTACGAAGAGCTGAACATGGACGGCTCCACCTCCGGCACCGAAGACCTTCGCGTTGGCGACATGGTCGTCGTCACGCTCAAAATCGAGATCGGTGGTGGTGATCGTTATCTCGCCATCGACGACGCCCTGCCTGCCGTCTTCGAAGCCATCAATCCTGAGTTCGGTACCCAAAGCGAACGCGAAGGCGAGCAACTGCCCGACGGCACTCAGGCCTGGTTCTGCGACCACCGTGAAATCCGCACTGACCGCGCCTTGTTCTTCACCGACTTCGCCCCCGCCAAAGGCAAGTTCAGCCTTCAGTACCTCGCCCGCGTCATCGCCGAAGGCGACACCACTGCGCCTCCAGCCCGTATCGAAGCCATGTACCAGCCTGACAAATACGGCCTCAGCCCAACGCAACGCATTCGGACCCTACCTTCGGGCAATACGAAAGTTGCAGGTAAGTGAAGTGAGACAGATGCATTTGTCCGACGTAATCGTTCTCAATGCCAGTATCTGCCGCTGAATCGATCTCCCAAATCCGCGCTTCCTTCCCGGAGCAGGGCTTCTTTGCGGAGAAGGAATGGGTGCTTTCTCCAGAAGCGTTCGCGTTGGATTCGGCGACGGTGCCATTGATCCGCAATCTAGGATCGGCCCTGCGAGCATTTCAGCGAGCGTGCAATCGGTTGTACTTTGATGCGGCCTATCCATGGGTGGCGCGACTGCTGGATCAGGGCAAGCCGCAGCGGGTGACCGAACTGGGGCGCAATCCGCGCTGGCATGAAGACCTGCCGCGTGTGCTGCGGCCGGACTTGGTGCTGACAGAAACCGGCGTGACCATCTCGGAACTGGATTCGCTGCCCGGTGGCATCGGTTTGACGGCATGGCTGAATGAAACCTATGCCGCACTGGATCAAGACGTGATCGGTGGAGCTGCTGGAATGATTGAGGCCTTTGCCGCCGCGTTTCCGAGCGAGGACATTCTCATCTCGCGTGAATCGGGCGATTATCTTCCGGAAATGAGCTGGCTGGCTGAGCGGCTGGGCCGCCGCGTACTGCGGCCGTGGGAGGTGCAGCCCTACGAACTCAACGGCGCGGCGATTTACCGCTTCTTTGAGCTGTTTGATCTCGCGAACGTGGAGAACGCCGATGTGATGTTGCGCATGGCGGAACGTGGAGAGCTGAGCTTCACCCCGCCGATCAAAGCCTTCCTTGAAGAGAAGCTGTGGCTCGCGTTGTTTTGGTCGCCCGCGCTGGCAGGTTATTGGCAGTCGGCGCTGAGCAACGAGCATCTGACGCTGTTGCAGCAATGCATCCCGATGGGCTGGGTGGTCGATCCGGTGCCACTGCCACCGTTTGCGGTATGGCCAAAGCTCGACATTCAGAGCTGGCATGAGATGAAAGCCTTCGGCGGCAAGCAGCGGCAGCTCGTACTGAAGATCAGTGGTTTTTCTGAACGCGGCTGGGGATCGCGCGGGGTGTTCATTGGGCACGATTTATCGCATGAGCAATGGGGCGCGGCGATTGATGAGGCGCTGGCGAGTTTCCCGACCAATCCCTTCGTGCTGCAGGAGTTTCATCGAGCCAAGGTTGTCACGCATCCGGCCTGGGACGAAGACAAACAGGCCACGCGTGCCATGCAGAGCCGGGTCCGACTGTGCCCGTATTATTTTGCCACCTCGGACGAGGACAATGACCCGGCGCTGGGCGGGGTGCTGGCCACGGTCTGCCCGGCGGACAAAAAAATACTCCATGGCATGCGGGATGCGATGATGCTGCCTTGCGTTGCGCGGTGATTTCCGCTCCATTAGCGGTGCCATGAAGCTCATTACCGCCCTTCTGTTTGTCTCTTCGTCTCTGTTTGCCGCTGAACCCATTGTCGTGAAACTCTGGCCCGGCGGCGCGCCGGAAAAACCCGGAGTGAAGATCGAGGCCGAGAAGGAAGTGCCGAAAAAATCGGCGAATGATGTGCTGCGCATCACGAATGTGACCGATCCCATGATCACGGTCTTCAAACCGGAGAAACCAAACGGCACGGCGGTGTTGGTCTGCCCTGGCGGTGGCTACGGCATCCTTGCCTATGAGCATGAAGGCTCGCAGGTGTGTGATTTCCTCGTTCAACACGGCGTGACGGGCATTTTGCTGAAATACCGCGTGCCAAAGCGTGACCCAAAAGATCCAGGCCGTGAGGCACTCCAGGATGCGCAGCGTGCGATGGGGGTGATCCGTCATCACGCGGAAGAGTGGGGTCTAAAGCCGGATCGCATCGGCATCCTCGGCTTCTCCGCAGGTGGTCATCTCACGGTGATGACGGCGCTGCATGCAAACGAACGCACCTACACGACCGATCCCGCACTGGATGTGGAGGATGCGACACCAAATTTTGCTGTGCCGGTGTATCCGGCTTATTTGGTCAGCAAGGAGGACATCACGCATCTGCTGCCTGGTTATGAAGTCACGGCCAAATCGCCCCCGATGTGCCTGGTGCATGCCAATGATGACGGCTGGCCGGCCAGTGCGAGCGCGCTGCTCTACCTGGAGTACAAAAAGCTCAACATCCCCTGCGAACTGCACATTTATGCCAAAGGCGGCCACGGTTTCGGCATGCGCAAAAGCGGCGGGCCGGTGAACGACTGGCCGGACCGCGTGGCAGAGTGGATGAAGTCGATGGGATACATCCCTTGATCCTGCATCTCTGCGGTGGCTTGAGCGCCCCGCGAGGGTATGGTGTGGCTGTGCCTGCATGAAGACACGCATAACCCCAACTATGGCGCCACCTGCCGCATTGCCTGCGCTGTTGACATCAGATCCCCACCGCACGGTGGTGGAGGATCTGACGGAGACGATCTGCCGCTTTCTTCCAGACGGCACCTTCACCTTTGTAAATGAAGTTTTTTGCCGTTTTTTTGGCAAGGCGTATGAGGAGCTGATCGGCCTGCCATGGCGGCCCTTGGTGGTGCTGGCGGACATGCCGTCGATCGAATCCAGGCTGCAGCTGCTCACTCCAAAGAACCCGGTGGTGGTGATCGAGAACCGGGTTTACGACGGCAGAGGGCAGGTGCGCTGGATGCAGTTCGTCAATCGCGGCTTCTTTGATGCGCATGGCGAGCTGCTGGAGATGCAGTCCGTCGGCCGCGACATCACGGAGCGGGTGCTGGCGGAGCAGCGCCTGCAGGAGGGCGAACAACGCTGGAAGTTCGCTCTCGAGAGTTCGGGCTTTGGAGTGTGGGACTGGGATCTCACGCGCAATACGATCTTCCGCTCCAGTCAGTTTAAGATGATGCTCGGCTTTGGCGCCGGTGAGCCGATGGCTGGCGCAGCGCTCGGCTGGCAGGCGATGGTACACCCTGAGGATCTGCCAGGAACCGAGCTGGCGGTGAGTGAACATTTGATGCAGCGGAGTGACAGCTTTGCCCGCGAATTTCGCATGCTGTGCAGGGACGGCTCGTGGAAATGGATGATGGGCCGCGGCAAAGTCATCAGCCGGGACGATCAGCAACGCGCCTTGCGCATAACGGGCACGCTGGAAGACATCTCCCGGCGCAAAACGGCCGAGGAACGTGAGGCGCATAACCTGCAGTTGATCGTGGACGGAGCACCGTGCGCCGCCGTGCTGGAGGCCATTGTGCGCAGCGTGGAGGCGGGGCACCCGGGCATGCGCTGCAGTGTCATGCTGGCTGACGTCGCCAGCAACCGGCTGCATCTGGCGGCCGCCCCCAGCCTGCCCGAGTATGTGAGAAAGGCGCTGGAGGGAACACCCATCGCGCCTGACTTTGGCATTTGTGGTGTGGCTACTCATACCGGCAGGCGGGTGATTTGTGCGGATGTTCTGGCCGATTCCCGCTTGGAGTCATTTCACAAACTGGCGGAGAAGGCCAAACTGTTTGCCTGCTGGTCAGAGCCGGTGGTGAGCGGCGCGGGGCAGGTGCTGGGGGCCTTCGCCTGCTATCGCCGGGAGGTTCATACGCCGGACCAAATGGAGTTGCAGGCGATCACCGCTGCGGCGCGGCTTGCCGCCCTGACCATTGAACGCGAAGAACGCAAGCAGGCGCTGCAGGTCAGTGAGGAGCGGTATGAGCGCGCCATGCGTGCCACCACGGACGGTTTGTGGGTGTGGAATCTGGTGACTGGCGAAACTTATCTGTCTCCGCGCTGGAAGATGATGCTGGGTTTTGCCGAGGCCGACCATCTGGGCAAGGACCAGGAGTCGTTTATGTCCCGGCTGCACCCGGATGACTGGCCGAGAGTGCAAGCCGCCCGCAAGGCGCATTTTGAGCAGCGCGTCCCCTATCAAGTGGAATTGCGTTTATGCACCAAGAACGGTGAGTATCGCTGGTTCCTGACTCGTGGCGAAGCCGATTGGAATGAGCGGGGAGAGGCGGTGCGCATGACCGGCACCATCGCGGACATCTCAGACCGCAAGCAAGCGGAGGAGGCGTTGCAAGAGAGCGAGCAGCGGTTTCGCGCGGTGTTTGAGCAGGCCGCAGTTGGCGTGGCTGAGATTGAAACGACGACAGGACGTTATCTCAACGTAAACCAGCGTATTTGCGAGATCAATCAACGTTCACGCGATGAGATGCTGCGGATGACCTTTCAGGAGATGACCTGTCCAGAAGACCTGCCAAAATCCCTGCAGCGCATGGAAGAATTGAGGGCAGGAAAGGTCCGCAGTTACAATCTGGAGAAACGCAACGTGCTTCCCGATGGCACCTTCAACTGGGTGAACCTGACGGTTTCCCCCATGTGGCTTCCCGGTGAGTCGCCCTTGCGTCATGTCGCCGTGGTCGAAGACATTACGGAGCGTAAACGGGTGGAGCAGGCGCTGCAGGAAAGTGAGGAGAAGTTTCGCGCCATCTTCGAACAGGCGGCGGTGGGGGTGGCGGTGATCGACACTTCCTCCGGTCGTTATCTCAGTGTGAACCAGCGCATGTGCGAGATCAACCGGCGCAGCCGTGAGGAGATGCTGCAGATGACTTTCATGGACGTCACCTATCCGGACGATCTGCAGGATGATCTGAATCAGATGGAGGAACTGAAAGCGGGGCGGATCCCCAGTTTCAAAATGGAGAAGCGCAACATGGCTCCCGACGGGGCTCTGACCTGGATCAATCTGACAGTTTCGCCGATGTGGCGGCCTGGCGAGCCGCCGCTTCGGCACATAGCGGTGGTGGAGGACATTACGGAGCGCAAGCAGGCGGAGCTCAACTACCGCCTTGAACTGGCCTATAATCAGGCGCTGGTAAGCCACACCACCGCGTTCATTGTTGGCATGGACATGGCAGGACGCTTCGTGCATGCCAATCAAGCGTTCATTGAGGCCATGGGGTACACCAAGAAGCAGGTGATCGGCAAAACTCCCTGGCAGATCGGTCTCATGGATGCCGCAGAGACCGTGCGCTCGAAGGAGCGCTTCGCCCGGCTTCTGCGCGGGGAGAAAAATCCGCCTGCGGATTCACGCCTGCGGACGAAAGGCGGGGAGTGGCGCAGTGTCGAACTGCGCAGCGCCGTCACCTGCAAACCGGACGGCAGCCTGGATCGCATCGTGGTTACCGGCACTGACATGACGGAACGCAATCGTCTGCAGCAGGAGGTGCTGCGCGTAGTGGAGCAGGAGCAGGCGCGCGTAGGGCATGATCTGCACGATGGTGTGGGCCAGACCATGACCGGCATCGTCTCACTGCTGGAGGCATTGGAGGCGGATTTGCAGGGCGATACCAGGCAGCAGGCGCAGCGCATCCATGAACTGCTGCGTCAGTCCGTCTCCGAAGTTCGCCGCATGTCCCATGGTCTTTCGCCCACCAGCGTGAAGTACCGCGGTCTCGTCGGCGCGCTGCAACTGCTGGCCGAAACCGTGCGCACCAACTTTCGCACGCCCTGTCTGTGCGATGTGGACGCCGGCATTGTGATTCAAAACAACGACATCGAGACGCATCTTTTCCGCATCGCCCAGGAGGCGGTCAATAATGCCCTGCGGCACGGTAAACCGTCCAAAGTGAAGCTGTCCCTTCAGCATGTGAACCAGACTGAATGCGAGCTGCGGATCGAAGACGATGGCGCTGGTTTGAAAAAATCCAAAGGCGGTCAGCACAACGGCATCGGCGTTCGGGTGATGGATTACCGTGCCAACCTCATCGGCGCGCGGCTCACGATCAAAACCAAACCCCGGCGCGGGGTTGTCGTAACCTGTCGCTTTCCATGCGGTCCAGGCGGGAAATAATGGGCGCAGATTTGCGGTTGTGATGAATCTCCCCTCTGCCGAGCGGGGTGGAATGCAAAACAGGCACGCAGTCGAAACGCCACGTGCCTGCTTTGTATTTCGTGTGAGTTCTGGAGTGGATCAATGCTGCAACAGCCACTCAGTCGTGCGCGGATTGAAGTCGCCGAGGCATTCCCAGTGGAAAGCGTGGCCAGCGTTATCGTAAAGGTGCAGATCCGCGCCGGGGATGGCGGCGGCGACTTCCTTGCCCATCCACTGAGGGGTGAAGGTGTCGTCTTTGCCACCGATGACGAGCGTGGGGCACTTCACATTTTTGAGCTCGTTAAGGGTGTTGTGCGTCATGGCGGCAGCGCTTTGCGCTTCGGTGGCGTGCAGCGGCTGTGGCGCAGGATTGGTGGCGGCATCTTTGAGGCCCTGCTGCATGTTGTTCCAGCAGTCGTCGTTGTCGAACCAGGGCTTGGTGAAAATAAGCATCTGGATCCACTGCATGAAGTCTTCGGGACGCATGTTCGCCTTCGCCTTCATGAGATGCTGCCAGGTGTAGAGGCCAAAGCGGTCCTGCCGGGCCCAGGTGCACATGAGGATCATGCTTTTCACCTTTTCGGGATGACGCAGGGCGAGCTGCTGGGCAATGACGGAACCGAGCGAGCAGCCGACGACCCGGGCCTGCTTGATGCCGAGCTGGTCCATGAGTCCGGCGTAGTCATCCGCCATCATGGCGGTGGTGTAAGGTCCGGCAGGCTTGTCGGATTCGCCTACGCCACGATTGTCACCCAGGATGCAGCGGAAGTGCTTTTCCCAGGCCTGGGCATGCGCGTCCCACACCCCGCCAGGGGCGGTCACCCCCATGATGCAGACAAGCGGTTCGCCGCTGCCGCGTTCTTGGTAAAACATCTTGATTCCGTTGGTTTCGACGTGGGGCATAGGAGTGAAGTTTTCGGTTGGGTGGTTCGCTGTCCGCAGTTCAGTCTGCGGTCAACAAATTGTGAACAGAGATCGGTGAAAGCAACAAGCAAAAATCACCTGCCGCCACTCGAACTTCGCGCATAGTGGGCGCACCCCATGTCTGATGCTCCAACCGTAAAACCGCAAGCCGCCGTTCCGCCCTGGGAAACGAAAGCCCCGATCTCCCGACGCAGCCTGTCGCGCAAGCTGGTGTTCTGGTCCGTCATGACCGCGCTTGTGCTGGCCATGGTCTATGCCCTGCAGCCGCGCGCGGTGGAGGTGGAGGCCGGAGTGGTCCGCCAGGGGCCGCTGACAGTTTACGTGTCCGAGGAAGGCAAGACGCGCATTCGCAACCGCCATGTCGTCGCCGCACCGGTGGCGGGCAGCATGCAGCGTGTGATATTGAAGCCGGGAGATGCGGTGAAGGCTGGCGAGACGGTGCTCACCCGGATCGAACCCACGCTTTCGCCATTGCTGGATGCGCGGGCGCGCACTCAGGCACAGGCACACGTCGATGCCGCCATGGCTGCACGCAGCCGGGCCAATGAAAATATCGAGATGTCTCGCACCGGTCTGAAGTATGCGAAGGCGAACTGGGAGCGCGTCAAGAACAACACGGACAAAGGCACCATCAGCGACACCGACCGCGATACGTTTGAACGTGAGGCCGAAATGAAAATGCGTGAAGTGCGCTCAGCGGAATTTGCCCTTCAGGTGGCCGATTTTGAACTGGCACAGGCCAAGGCGGCGCTGGAACAGATTGATAAACCGAGCACCGGCGGTGCATTCATCGAGGTGCGCGCCCCGGTCAGCGGCGTCGTGTTGAAGGTACAGCAGGAGAGTGCGACGATCGTGGTTCCAGGGGCACCGATTTTGGAAATCGGCGATCCCACAGATTTGGAGATTGAGGCGGAGATTCTCTCGCGTGATGCGGTGACGATCAAACCAGGTGCCTTGGTCACAGTGGAACAGTGGGGGGGCGATGAGCCGGCGAAAGCCCGTGTGCGCCGCGTGGAGCCAGCGGCCTTCACCAAGGTGTCCGCGCTGGGCGTTGAAGAGCAGCGCGTGCTGGTCCTGAGTGATTTCATCGAGCAGACACCCGCACTGAAGGCGCTGGGAGACCGCTACCGCGTGGAAGTACGCGTGGCGGTATGGCACAGCGATGACACGCTGCTGGTTCCAGCGGGGGCGCTGTTTCGCGAAGGCAGCGAGTGGAAGACATTTCTCTTTGCCGCCGGCAGCGCGAAGGCAGTGGTGGTCAAGGCTGGACGCACGGACGGTAAATTCACCCAGGTCCTGGAAGGTCTCAAAACGGGGGATGAGGTGCTGATGCATCCGCCGGACACCGTGCGCGATGGCACAAGTGTGGTGAAACGCGTTGAGGTGAAATAACACAGGCGGCCTCCTGCGAGGCCGCCTGTGACAGACCAGGCCGGGACCTGGTTCACGTTCTTAGACTTTCCAGTCAGCGCGGTAGTCGCGAGTAAGCCATTTGGCATCGCCACCGCTGGTGTACTCGTGCTTCTCAGGATTCCATTTCATGGAACCGCCGTGGTAGTAGGCCTGGCTCATGAGGTGGCAGGAGATGGCCGTGCTGGCACCGATGGCGACGTCGCAGATGGGCTTCTCGCGGGTCTTGATCGAGTTGAGCCAGTCTTCGTGGTGGTTCTTCGAGTTGTAGAGCTTCACTTTGGCATCAGCGAGGTATTCGCGCTCGGTGAGGATCACTTCGCGGTCGAGGGAGGTGCCTTTGTCGGCTTCTTTGTCCCAGAATTTGTGAATGGTCTTGCCGCCAAGGACAAACTCAAACTTGCCGCGATTGACGTGCACTTCGCCGTTCGCGCCAAAGAAGGACACACCTTTGCCCTTGCCGTTGTGATGAAGCGGAATGCCGCTGGCATAAATGAGCTTGGCACCGTCGGTGGCATTGGCGTAATTTTCAGGGGCGATGATTTCGACCGGGCCGTGCTCATCCTCACCGAGGCCCCACTGGGCGATGTCGATGTGGTGCGCACCCCAGTCGGTGATCATGCCGCCGCCAAACTCGCGGGTGTTACGCCAGGCGGGGAAGTGATTGTGAACACCGCGCGGGCTGAGCACGCTGCTGTAAGGCACGAGCGGGGCCGGGCCGCACCACATGTCCCAATCGAGACCGGGTTCCATGGGCTCTTCAGGGTTGGCGTTGGGCTTGGCAGGGCCGCCGAACTGGGTTTCGACGTGGTCGATCTTGCCGATGATGCCGTTGCGTACGAGTTCGCAGGCGACTCGGAATTCTTTGCTGGAGCGCTGCTGGGAACCGGTTTGCAGGATGCGCTTGTTGCTGCGCACCGAGTCGATGAGCGTGAGCGCCTCGTGGATGTTGTGGGTGAGCGGCTTTTCACAATAGACATCCTTGCCGGCGTTCAGTGCGGCGATGGCGATGAAGGCGTGCCAATGGTCAGGCGTCGCGATGACGACGGCGTCGATGTCCTTGCGCTCCAGCAGCTTGCGGAAATCGGCATAGGCTTCACAGCCTTTGAAGCCAGCGTCTTTGTCCTTGCCGTAGCGTTCTTCGACGGTCTTTTTGGCAAATTCGCGGCGGTTGGTGTCCACATCGCAGACAGCGACGACTTGGACTTCTTTGCGGCCCAGGAAGCTGCCAAGGTGGCCGCTGTTCATTTTACCCACGCCGATGAAGCCGAGCGTGAGGCGCTCGCTGGGAGCGGTGTCTGCGCTCCAGACGCGAGAGGGGAGGATGAAGGGAACTGCCACCGAGGCGGCGGCGACTTTGACGAACTGACGGCGTGAGGATGCGGTTTGCATGGTTGATGTAGGGTGGGCTTTAAGGGTGGAACAGTACTGTCGATTTGCCAAGTCTCTTGCACTCGGTGTTGGCATGCGTATTCGGCAGGATGGAGTTTTCAAAACAGCGCCTGGGGCAGTTGATCATCGTTTCGGGGCCGTCGGGCACCGGCAAGACGACGCTTGCGAGGAAGGTGTGTGATCGCGGTGAGGCGGTGTTTTCCGTCTCCTGCACGACACGAGCGCCTCGTGCGGGCGAGGTGGACGGGAAGGATTATTTTTTCCTGACCGAGGAGGATTTTCTGGCGCGGGTGGAGCGCGGGGAGCTCTTTGAGTACGCTCGCGTGCATGGCCGGCTCTACGGCACGTTGAAGAGCTATGTGTATGAAAATCTCAAACGCGGTGTGGATGTGATCATGGACATCGACGTGCAGGGGGCGATGCAGGTGCGTGCTTGCGAAGACGAACTGGTGAAGCGCTGCCTTCTGGAGATTTTCGTGCTGCCGCCGAGTCTGGAGGAACTGCGCAACCGTCTCTCCGGCCGTGCAACCGAGGACGCCGCAGCATTTGAGCTGCGCATGCAGAACGCGGCTGCCGAGATGGAGCACTGGCGCAAGTATGGCTACGTGCTGGTCAGCGGTGCTCGTGAAGATGATGCACGGCGGTTTGACGCCCTCCTTGAAGCTGGACGGATGCGCACCAGCCTGTGGTGATCAGTATGGGATGCCTGCATCCCTGAGTGCTGGGAACTGAGTTCGCCAGCCGCGGAGCACGGCTGGATCGATCTGGGTGCTGATGACGCGTTCCTGCTCGGCGGCATCTGCGATAATGAGGCCGTGGGGATCGACGACAATGCTGCGACCGGTATAAGTGAACTCGGGGTCGGTGCCGCAACGGTTGACTCCAATAACGTAGGCTTGGTTTTCGATGGCGCGAGCCTGGAGCAGCGTACTCCAATGCTGGATGCGTTTCACCGGCCAGGCGGCAATGAAAACCAGCACTTCAGCTCCGGCCCGGACGGCACTGCGGGCGACTTCGGGAAAGCGCAGATCGTAGCAGATGAGCGGGGCGATGTGGAGCCCCTGCCAATTGAAGAGGCTGATCGCGGTGCCGGCGTGGTGAACATGGTTTTCGCCGCCCATGCTGAAGGGGTAGTTTTTGGTGTAACGGGTGAGAAGGCTGCCATCAGGGGCGAGGGCGAGCGCTTGATTCATGCCGCGTCCCTCGTCGGCTTGCGTCACCACGCCTCCGATGACGCAACATTGGTATTGCGCGGCCATTTCACGCAGGAACTGCTCGGTGGGGCCGTTCTCTGGCTCAGCGGTGGCGGCGAGGTTCATGCTGAAGCCTGTCGAGAAGGTTTCAGGCAGGATAATGAGCGACCCAGGCAGCGGATTGGCGTTGGCTATCAATTGGCGCGCCTTGGCGTGATTGGCTGCGCGATCTTCCCAGACGGAGTCGATTTGGACGAGATGGACGTTCATAGGCGTTCTTGGGTGGCACCCGGACGAAGACGATCGGTGGATTCAGAATTGCTGCGGGCGCGGACGCCGATGAAGCAACTGGCGGAAAGAATGGTGATGCCGCAGACGATGGCGAAGGTGTCAAATGACATGACCTTGATCATAGCGAAGGCAAGGGAAGGGGCAATGAGGCCGCGCACACCCGTTAGAAAGGTGTGTACGCTCATGTACTCGGCGACGGCGTGTTTGTCGGCGAGCTTGGTGACCCAGAGTGCCCAGGTGACGTTGCCACCGGCATTGGCCATGCCCCACAAAGCCATGCCAAAGGTCCACCAGAAGAGGCTGTGACCCAGGAAGAAACACAGGATGCCAGCGGCAAAGAAGACATTGAGCACCGCACGCACGGTGAAGAGGTGGAAACGGTCATAGACCAGCCCCCAGGGATAGGAAAACACCACGCGGGCAAGAACTGGCACCACGCCGGTGATCCAGGCGACATTGAACTCGCTCAGATTGATACCGTGGCGGGGATTGGCCAGGTATTCGACGAACAGACAGGCCGCCGCGAGATTGCCGATGCCCATCATCATCCAGGAGATGAGCAGCGTGCGGAAATCGCGGTCCTTCCGCACCCAGCGCATGGAACTCCAAAGGCTGGTACTGGAATTTTCCGGTGCTTCCCACACGGTGACCGGCAGGCCATAGGTCCAGAACCCCGAGATGAAGCCGCTGGCAGCGAAGGCCCACAGCAGCCAGGTATAGTTCCCGATGTCCCAGCCGAGCAGTTTGCCACCCACAAAACCAAAGCACACGGCTGCCGCCGCCCGTGTGACTCCGGTGACCGCATAAAGTTTCCCGCGTTTGGCGGCAGGGTAGTTGATTCGGTAAATCTGCGTCATCAGAGGGATCTGCATCGTCAGGCAGAACAGGCCCAGACTCAGACCGCCAATGTAAAGTATAGGGTTGTGCGGAAACGCCGCTGACACCGCCATGCAGCCGCCGCCCAGCAGTTGTACTTTTGCCGCTGTACGTGCGATGGTGCTTTTCGCCCGCAACAGTAACGGGACCACGAACAAACTGGCCACCATGCCGCCACTGGTGGCGCTGAGGAAGACGGATTTCGCCACGTCGCTCATGTGAAACACCCGCACGGCGATGAGCATGCCGAAGGTTGCGGTCAGGGTGTCGATGACGCCTGAGGGGATCGAACGCCACAGCTCATTGCGCAAGGTTCGGGAGGTGATGGCATCGGCTTCGGTCACGCGGGCTATTCGCATGAACAAAGATGCGCGTCCAGCACGGAGGCGGGACGCGCATCAGACAAGACATGCTAGGCGCGGTGGCCTCGCACTAATCAAGCGGCTTTCTTGGACTTTTTCGCAGCAGGGGCCTTGGCAGCAGGAGCCTTAGCCTTCTCAACAGGCTTCTTGACCAGTTTTGGCGCAGGCATCGGGACGACAGTCAGCCATTCCTGATAATGAACCCAGCTCTCACTGCCTTCATCACGAAGGTAATCAGTTTCAGTGAGGATGCCGCGTTTCTGGAAATCGAGGATTTCTTTTTTGGCGAAGGGGCCGAATTCGACGAAGGCGCGGCTGAGGTAAACGAGGTCTTTCATGGTGTGTTTTATGGGTTTGTAGGTTTTGGGGGACTGGGCCGTAACATCACATGAGTTGTGGAACAAGCAGCAATCTTGCCACAGTTCCACAATAAATGGGTCCGACCAACCCAGGCGTAATTTTTGCTTTATTAGAGGCATGTCTGCTTGCGGCACACCTCACTGACCTCTAGTTTATATGACAATTAATGATTATTTGCCTAGAATCGTCCGTCCTCGGCGGGTACCTTTCCAATGAAGTGCCTGGCTTGGTTACAGGTGTGTTGCATCTCGCAGGTCAGAATCAGCCTGTGCGAGTTGAATTGGTGGGTAATTTTCTGCGCGACATTGCTGGCTGCCGTGTGGACTTTCACAATCCGCTGCCGAATGCCAATGAAGACCATGTGGAAGCCGTTGCTGCCGCGCAGCACGGGTACAGTGGGTTGATGACGGCTTCTTATCGTGTGGCGAAGCTCCCGCGCCGCAAGTCGCAGTCGGGCTCGGTGCCGACGCTGCCCGAGCCGCCCGGACTGAAAAACCTGCTGTTCTTTGAGTGGTTCAATCAAGACCACCAGCGCATTTTGATTCAGTCCTGGCATCTGCAACTGCGTGTCTCTTCGCCGCGCTGGCAATTGACCAAGGATGAGGAGGCCGCTTTGCTGCGGCAGAACCGTGCCCGGCGGAAGCATTTCCTGCTGGGTAACAGTCGCAATGCCAAGTCCGCCGACGCACTGCACAGTCCTGGTTTTGACGACCCCTTTCAACCTGCCAAACCGGGCAGCGATCCGTTCGGCGCAGTCAAGCAGGATCCCACTCTCGAACCGTCGCGCAAAACTCCCGCCAGATCCCGAAACAATGCGGACCTGGATCCCGTGACGCGTTCTGCGTCCTTGGCGAAGGAACTGCGGCGCTTTCAAAGCCTGCTCGTCTTCAATGAAGAGGTGCGTACCCGCCCTGCGGTGCTGCGCCTCCTTTCCACTGTGGCGGATCTGGCCGCGCATCTCATCCATGTGTTGCGTCAGTTCGCCGAGGCGGAGAAAGACCAGTGGCAGTTCCTGGTGGTGGATCTGGAGCAGAGCCTGCCCTTGTTTGCCGCAGCTTTGAATGCCACCGACAAACTGGTGCAGCAGCATCCTCATGGTGCTGACATGGAATGGCTGGCCGGTGTGCAGGCCTGCCTGCTCAACATCGAGCTGCGCATGCGTGAACTGCTGGGACTGCTGCGCTGATCGTGAGATGGGTTGATCCGCAACCAGCTTGCGTCTAGCATGCCAAATGCGACTTTCACACTATGCCCTGGCTCTTACGATCATTCTGCTCGCCATCACCGGTTATCTGGCCTGGGAAGCGCAGGAGGAGGCCAAAGGAGCACGCAAAGAACTCGAACTGGTCCGCAAGCAGCAGGCCGCCCATGAGATGGCCATGCCGGTAAAGCCGGTTACCGTGGCAGATCTGCCGCCTCCGCCGGAAGTGTCGGCTCCCACCGCTCCGCCTTTGGCCGGGAGCAATCTGATGCCAGGAACTCCGGCCACGTTCCCTTCGCCGCCTCCGGCAGCCGCTCCCTTGACAGATCTGCAAAAGCAGCTCCTCGGCATGCCAGCGTTTGCCAAGGTGGTGGAGGCCCACATTGACCAGGGATTTGCCGTAATCAGCGCCGGCAAAGACAAGCAGTTGGCCAGCGGCATGAAATTCGACGTGCGGCGTGGCAACGGACTCGTCGGTCGTGTGATCGTCGGTGACAGCATTGAAGCATCAGAATCCGTCGTGGATATCGACACCACTGTCACGCTCCCGGGGGTCCGGATTGAAACTGGCGACGAGTTGATTTTGCCGATTCGGAAATAACGCTTCCTCAAATGCCGCGTGAACGTCTTGATCTCGCCTTGTTGAAGCTCGGCATCGTGCCCTCACGCGAGCAGGCTAAACGCCTGATCATGGCAGGCGAGGTCAGTGTGATGGGAAGGCGCATCACCCAGCCGGGCTGGCTGGTCAATGAACATGAGCAGATCGTCGTGCGGGAGCGCCCGAAATATGTCAGCCGTGGCGGTCTGAAGCTTGAAGGTGCGCTGGCACATTTTGGCATTGATGTGGCTGGTATGACAGCATTCGACGTGGGGGCGTCCACAGGCGGATTCACCGACTGCCTGCTGCAACGTGGTGCGGTGAAGGTCTTCGCCTTCGATGTCGGCACCAATCAACTCGCCTGGAAACTGCGCAGTGATCCAAGAGTGGTTTCGCGGGAGCAGTTCAACCTCCGCCACATGCGCCCGGAAGATGTGGGGCAGGAGGTGGACATTCTGGTGGCTGATCTCTCCTTCATTTCACTCACCTTGGTGCTACCAGCGGTGCTGCAGGTGCTGCGGCAGGGAGGCCAGGCCTTGGTTTTGATCAAGCCCCAGTTTGAACTATCGCGCGAAGAGGTGGGCAAGGGGGGTATTGTGCGTGAGCCGGAACTGCATGCCAAAGCCTGTGCACGAATTGAAGCTTTTGTACGCTCGCGGCAAGAATTGGAATGGCGGGGGATGATTGAGTCCTCCATCCAGGGAACGGATGGTAACCGCGAGTTTTTGGCTTGGTTTGGCAAGCCGGAATGATCACAGGCTGGAATCGAAAGAGACGCGACAGTTTATACGGACATTATCATTTTTGAGGCACATCCTTGATTGTTTTACGGAAATTTGACAATTTGTTGTTGCATCATTGCGATAATTATCATAAAATACCATCATTCACAGAATTAGTCATGAAAACTCTCGCCCACAATTTCAAGCAACGCGGAGATCGCTCTGGGTTCAGCTTTTTTGAGGTCTTGATGATTGTGGCTATCATTGGCGTGTTGGCCGGAATCGCTGTGCCACTGCTCAGCCAGAACGATTCATTCTATGCTGCCCGTGATCGTCGCAATGCCCAGGAGCTGTGCTCGACCTGCATGATGGCGCAGGCGGCAGATTTGAATTTCGTGCAGGACGACAGCGTGATCGATACCTTGCATGCCATTGTTCGTGGCGGAATGTCTGTGCGTGGAGCAATGAGGGGCCGGGTCTTTGTGGTTCCAGGTCTCAGTGAAGAAGACATCCAGGGCGCCGCGAAATACCTGCGCGTGCAAGATGGCCAGTTGTTGTACTCGACCAGCGAATCAGTCGAGCAATCGGGTAGCCAGCGTCTGTAGCAGGTGTTGAGCTGGAATGATGGAGCTGCTGTGAGGCGAAAGGCTGGCAGTTCGGGCCGGACGAGGAGCGTTGCTGGAACTGGCCGCCGCAGACAGGATCAGGCAGGCCGTAGATTTGCAGCGTGTTTTACCTTGCCTGCCACCATCGTTACCACCAGCATGCGCCTGCATGAATTCTTCATTCGTCAAAAAGAACTGGTATTTGTTCACCCCGGCCGCCATCCTCGTCATTCCGGCATTGATGGTTGCGTATTGTGCTATCAACTATGGCTATTCCATTCCTGACTCCATCAATGCGGTGTTCCATGTTGGCTCCACCGGCACGCGCTACTCGACGGGGTTTTCTGAGCGAAAATTTGGCCTGGTCAAGGTCGGCATGGATGGCAAAACAGTCTTCGAGACGGTCAGAAACCCGATGGAGGGAAACGACCCCGGTGCTGATGTGGCTAACTGGCGTTACAGCCTTCCGACCAGCGGTGCAGGTTATTATCACGAGCGGACCATCGTTCTGGAGAAGGATAAAAGCGGTATTCCGCGGGTCAAACAACGCATCAGTCGTTTTCATGCAGTGGATTGATTCATGCGCTAAAGTGGCGAAAGTAACGCATTCCCACGCATGAATCATTGCCCGCCATTTCTGCTCAGAGCCTGTCTGGTCTTCCCGCTGCTGTTGCTGGCTGCGTGTGAAAACTCGGCGCACATCAAGGGGCTGCCCAAAGACCTGCCGGTCATCAATCTGCATGGGTCACCGAATACGCCTGCTCACAGCCTGGGGCATGCCGATTATCCTTTCGCGGACAACGGCGACTACAAATCGGACTGGGCTGCCGAGGGCGGGCAGGGAGCGGGCATGGACTACTCATCCTGGCGCTCCTCCCATGGCGGCACGTCCTCCCGCAGTTCCTCCAAGAAAAAGACCTCCGCTAAGTCCGGCGGCAAAAGTTCCGGCGGCAAAAGTTCGCACAGCAGGAGTTCTTACACCATCAAGAGCGGTGACAGCCTGGGGGCCATCGCCCGACGGAACGGCACCACAGTGGCGAAGCTCAAGGCGGCAAATGGACTGTCTTCCGACCGGATCCGTGCGGGTAAAACGCTCAAAATCCCCTAGCGGTTCGTGCACCTCCACCTTTTACGCTTCACGGCTTGGTGCCTGGCGCTGATTGTAGGCGGTGCGGCGGCAGAAGTTGCTGCGGAGCCTGTGCTGTTTTCCACGGTGGTGATTGATGCGGGCCACGGGGGCAAAGACGGCGGTTCCGTTTGGAACAAGTTAGTCGAGAAAAAACTCTGCCTTGATGTCGCGAAGCGTGTCGAAGCAGCCCTGAAATCAAGCGGCCTGAAGACCGTCATGACCCGTCGCACAGACACCTTTGTGGAGTTGGAGCAGCGCGCACACATCGCTAATCGCATGTCTTCGGCGGTCTTTGTCAGCATCCATTTCAATGGCAGTCGTAAAACCAGCATCTCTGGTGCGGAGGTGTATTACCGCAGCACGCGCGGTAAAACGTTTGCCTTAGCGGTCAATCGTTCGATCAAAAGCCGGGTGCCAGGCGGTACTCGCGGCATTTATTACGCCGACTTCAAGGTGCTGCGCGAGACCCAGATGCCTGCCGTGCTCGTTGAATGTGGCTATATCAGCAACAAGCGCGAGTCCCGGCGCTGTGCCGATCCCTCACATCGGCAGGAATTGGCCGATGCCATTGTCAGCGGTCTTTTGGCCGTCAGGGGCAAAAAATGAAGAGACAGCTTTCATTTCTTTTGAAATTTGTATTTGCGAGTCAACTGCACGGCATTTGACGAAGCCCCTGCCGTGGTGGATGGAATAGGAAGCTTCTCATGTCTGTCCCAGCAATTAGCGCCAGCAATCCTGTCTTTCCGTTTCATCTCGTGCGGGCAGACTTGGAACGCGTGGAAACGGCCATCCTCGAACAGGCGCGTGCATTCGATCCTGGCGTCGAAGGATATGTAAGCTACGTCTGCAAAACTTCCGGCAAACGGATTCGTCCTGCACTCGCCGTGCTTGCTGGCGGTGCTACTGGCGGCACGCATGAAGGGCATACGCGCCTCTCCGTCATTCTCGAACTCGTCCATATAGCTTCTCTGGTTCATGATGACATCATGGACGGTGCCGACATCCGTCGCGCCCAACCGACCGCCGTTGCCAAATGGGGCAGCAGTCTCAGTGTCCTGCTGGGAGACAGCCTCTTCGCCTACGCGCTCGAACTCGCCACGGAATTCGAAGACACGCATGTCTGTCGCACCATCGCACGTGCTTCGCGTGATGTCTGCACGGGAGAAATCCTGCAAACTCAGCGTCGCTTCGATTTCAATCTCTCGGTCACCGATTATCTCAAGATGATCGAGATGAAGACTGCCGCGCTCTTTGCCGCCGCCAGCGAACTGGGTGCCCGTCTCAACCATCAGCCCGATTCAGTGCAGGCAGCACTGCGTGACTACGGTCTCAAACTCGGCACCGCCTACCAGATTTACGACGACTGCCTCGACATCGTGGGTGATGAAAAAACCGTTGGCAAAACGCTTCGCACCGATCTCGCTCGCGGCAAGCTCACGCTGCCCATCCTATATCTCCTCGAAAGCGCAACCGATGCGCAGAAGCAAAAGCTCAACCGCATGCTGCTCAAAGGCGAGCCGATGGACACCACCATTTTGGCCGGCATTGCCGACTACGAAGGTGCCGTCGAGCGCGCGGTCAAATTCGCGCAAAACATGCTCGTCGAAGCTCGTGCCGATTTGATCTGTCTCCAGGTTTCGCCACACAAGCAGGCGCTCGAAGACATCGTCGGTTATCTGCACAGCCTGCTGGATCAGTGCCGTGCGATTCATTGAGTGATTCAATTCGCGAAACGCAGCGAACGGCGAACTGAGAACAGCGAACCGACTCATGAGCCGCATCCACGACATCCCGGAAAATGACCGCCCGCGTGAGCGTCTGCTCCGCCTCGGTCCGCAGGCACTTTCGGATGCCGAACTTCTCGCCCTCTTCATCAACACCGGCACTAAAGGTGAAAACGCCCTACAGATCGGCCAGCGCATTCTGCGAGATTACAAATCCCTCCGCGATCTCTCCCGCCTCGAACCTGCCATATTGAGAAAGATCAAAGCCCTGGGGCCAGCGAAAACCGCCCTGCTCGCTGCTGCCTTCGAGCTTGGCCGTCGCTCCGCACAAGAGCCTTCCCATGCAGAGATCATCCTCGACTGCCCGCAGCGAATCTACGAGTACATCGCTCCTGAAATGCAGGCCCTCGGCCACGAATCTGTCCGCATCATCCTCGTTAACACCAAGCTCGCTGTCATGCGCAGTGAAGAGGCATTCAAAGGCGGCCTGAACGAATGCGTCGCCCATCCGCGCGATTTGCTGCGGAAAGTGCTCATTCACAACGCCTACGCCTTCATCCTCGTCCACAATCATCCCTCTGGAGATCCCACCCCGAGCGAAGCCGACCGTCGCATCACCCGCCGTCTGCGCGAAGCCTCCGAAGCCACCGGACTCTTCCTCCAGGACCACATGATCATCGGCACCCCCGCCGATTCACGCCCGCTGCCTTATTTCAGCTTCAAGGAGCATGGGATGCTGTAGCTCGACTTTGTGTCACCACTTGTTCGCCTGAATCACATCCTTCTCACCCTTGAGGTAGTTAACGAGGTTCAAGGTTGCACGCATGGCCTGACGGGGGACGCTTTCATAGGTGCGTGAGCCGATATGGGGCGTGATGAGGGCCTTGGGATGCTTCAGCAGCGGGTGGTCGGCGGGCGGGGGCTCTTCGTCGAGCACGTCGGTGGCGTAACCGCCGACCTTGTCAGCATCCAGGGCGGCGATCATGTCTGCCATGTGGACGAGTTCGGCGCGGGAGGTGTTCACGACGAGCAGTTCGGGCTTCGCCAGCTTCAAACGTTCGGCGTTGATGAGGTTACGGGTGCTCTCGCTCAGGTTTGCGTGCAGGCTCAAAACATCCAGGTGCGGGAGCATCGTTTCGATCTGCTCATGCTGGGTGACGCCGAATTCATCAGCGAAGGCTTTGGGCCAGTACTGCGGCAGGTCCATCGCGTGGATCTTCATGCCGAAGGCGGCGGCACGTTTCGCCACTTCCTGGCCGATGCGGCCGAGGCCGACAATGCCAATGGTCTTGTTCCAGATTTCATGTCCGGTGACGCGCTTCCACTGGCCGTTGCGCACAGAGTTGGCGGAATCGACCAGATTGCGCACCAGCGCCAGCAGCAGGCAGAAGGTGTGCTCGGCCACGGTGGTGTGATTCACGCCGGGGGTGAAGAGCACGGGCAGCTTTTTCTCTGTGCAGGCCGCGACATCGATCTTGTCCAAACCGATGCCGTATTTCGAGATCACGCGCAGGCGGGGCAGGGATTTGTCCAAAACGGCGCGGGTGATTTCATCGTCGCCGCAGAGAAAGGCGTCAAATTCGCCTGCCAGCTCCAGCATGCGGCGCTCCGGCAGGGGGCCGCGTTCGCGGTGTACCTCGAAGCCTTGCGCGGCGAGCAACTCGTGGTGGTCGCCGGGGGTGTCCTGATAGCTGGTGGTGGTGAGGAGGATGCGCATGGCTAGAATTCAGATTGCAGATGACGGTTTGCGGAATGAGAGGGTGATCATGGGACAAGACGAAATCGAGCGCAACCTGGGCGTGCAGCCACTGGACGGGATCATGACCGAGCATGAATTGGGAAATCACGCCCTAGTGGCCGCCAGTACGGAGCCTATGACTCACAAGGCCGTGCAACGCGCCCGCAAAGGCCGCCGCCTGACCAAGCACATGAAACAGCGCATGGCGGACGCCCTGAATCTCCTCATGAAGCAGAAGGGAACGGAGATTGAGCGCCCGTGGGTGGTGAAGGATTTGTTCACGTATTGAAGTGGCAAAACGGATAGCCGCAGGTGCATCGCCCAACTTGATGGCTGGCGCGGGCCACGCTAGCATCCGTCCACCATGTCCGACGCCATCGCCAATCGCCGCTTCGTCACTGCTGCCGAAAAAATCGACTATCAGTCTCCCTGGACGCTCGAGGAGTGGATCTGTCGCAGCGACATCGTGAACAACGAGCACCTCATGATGGTGCGGGCCAACATGGAGCCGGGGCGCAGCCACCCCTTCCACTCGCACCCGACTCGGGAGGAGATGATCTACATCCTTTCCGGCAAGGCCGAGCAGTGGGTCGGCCAGCAGAAGAAAATCCTCGGTCCCGGTGACACGGCCTTTATTCCCATGGGCGAAATCCACGGCACCTGGAATGTGGGTGACGAAATGCTCGTCTTCCTCGCGATCCTTTCGCCTGCGAAGGCGGATGAACCCGGCCTGGTGGATCACAGCGAGGAAGAGCCCTGGAAATCGCTGCGCCAGTAGCCCCGTTGAGCCGCTCAGGCCTTTTCTTCGCGCAGTTTTTTGCGCAGATCGGTGATGCCGTCACGGATGGCGAAGAGTTCAGCGCGGTAGTCGTTGAGCAAATCTTGACGGTTCGTCCAATCGGGGGCTTCCATCAGCTCGTTCAAAGCAGCGAGGGCCTCGTTGGCCCAGTTGAGGCAGCGGCGTAGAATGGCAAGAGTGTGGCCGGTTTGGAATGAACCGCCAAAGTCACGCGTGCCGAGCGCTCCGGCCAGCTTGCCGCTGATGTTCATCGAGTTGCGGATGAAGCGGTCCAGTGCTGTGTTGCCATCGCTCTCGGCGGCGTTTTCGGTGCGCTCTTCTTTGATTTCAGTCAGCAGGCGCAAGACGAAGTCATGGGCCAGGGTTTGCAGCGGGTGGGCTTCACCCTCTTCCAGGAAGTCGAAGAAAGCTTGATCATCGAGTTCGTTTTCAAGCACATCCAATTCTGGCAGCACTTCCTGGCCCTCTTTCCAGGCTTCACCCTCAGCATCGTCGTCATTGGGTTCACGGCTTTCGCTCAGCATGTGATCCCAGCCCATGACAAAGGCGATCCGGCTATCATGAAGGCCTTCTTCGCCGAATTTTTCGATGGCCTCCATGTGTGCGTCAGAGAGGCGGTCGGATTGCTTGAGTGAGTTTTCCCAGGATTCCTCGCTGTCATCGAATTCTTCTTCTTCTTCGTCCTCCTCCTTCGGCTCCGGGCGTTGAATGATGCCCGCCAGCCATTCGCGCAAGGAGTGGAGGTTGCTCATTTTTTGCGCCTCTTCCTCCGCCTCGTCCATTTCCCAAACCCACGCGGAGATGCTGATCTCAAAATCCGTAGCCTCAATGAAGACACGACCGTTCGCCTCAGAGTACCACTCGAAATAGAGCGCATTGTGCCATTCGTCGGGAGGATCGGTGCCAGCATCCTCCTGTTGCTCTGGCTCGCTATCAACCTTCACTTTGTGGGAGGCGGTGATGTCGCCGACGTGACCCTTCTGTTTCGCCTGCAAACTGGTGGCGGCGGACTGTGGCGAGGGCTTGGGATTGGTGAAGGTCACTTTGCAGCCGGCGACATCGCGCCAGGCATTGCCTTTCAGATCAATGATGACTGGATCCTCTCGACCGACCAGCCAGAGCCTCCCACGCACGTTGTCGCGGGTGGTGTTGTCGATTTCGCCACGGATGACGGCAGTGTCGAGACGCAGGGCCATGCGCGCATGAGAGCGTGGGCATGGAGGGTGTGTCAAGGCTAAGGCACGGCTTGACTCTCCCCGCTGGCTCGCTTGAGATTGCCTGTCCGCGCCATGGAACTGATCTCGATCGTCGAAGCCCTTCTTTTTGCCTCCCAGGAGCCCCTGGGCGTGCCGCAGATGTGTGCCGCCGTCAAAGAGACGGCCAAGGACATCTGTGATGCTGCCAGCGAGTCCGTGACTGAAGGCAGCCCGATCCTGATTCCCGAGTGGGTCGCTCCATTGGCGGCTACCACCGAGGAGCAGGTGCGGGGGATTTTGGATGAACTGATCGCCCGCTACGCAGCGGAGAAGCATGCCTTCACCCTCGTTGAGCGTGCCAATGGCTGGCGTATCGCCGCCCGTGGTGAGTATGCCGAATGGTGCCGCGCGCTCTATCCCGGCAAGAAAGTGCAGCGCCTCAGCCAGCCCGCGCTGGAGACGCTCGCCATTGTGGCCTATCGCCAGCCGATCACTAAGGCTGGCATCGAAGCGGTGCGCGGTGTTTCAGTGGATGCGATGGTGCAGCAGCTCATCGACCGTGGTTTGATGAAAATCGAAGGCCGCGCCGATTTGCCAGGCCGCCCGCTGCTGTATGGCACCACGGAAACTTTCCTCGATCACTTCGGCGTGCGCAGTCTCGATGACATGCCCAACGCCTCCGAGCTGCGTCGGGTGAAACTCCCCACCGCCGAAGAGGGGCATCCTGCTACGGAGCAGCCGCAGGAGCATCAGCTCTCCCTGGCTCCGGTCACACCAGCCGCAGCAGCAGCGGACGAGTCTTAACCCTTTTTTCTCCTGCGGCCCATGTCCCTCGAAGAAGTCCGCAACAAGATCGACAGCATCGATCAGCAACTGCTGCGTCTGCTCAACGAACGCGCCGAATTGGTGCATGCCGTAGGCGAGATCAAACGCAAGGACGACCTCGACATCTACGTGCCGGGCCGCGAGGACCAGTTGCTGCGCAAGCTGGCGGAGATCAACCGTGCGCAAAACGGACGTCTCACCGAGCGGGCCATCCGGGCCATCTATCGCGAAATCATGAGCGCTGCGCTCGCCTTGGAGGACAGCCTCAAAATCGCCTACCTCGGCCCGACGGGTTCGTGGACGCATCAGGCCGCAGTGAACAAATTCGGCCACTGCGTCGAATACCTCGCGGAGGCCAGTACCGAAGGCGTCTTTGGCCTCGTGGCCGCGCAAACCGCCGACTACGGCGTGCTGCCCATCGAGCACTCCACCGAAGGCGCGGTGCATCACACGCTGGATCATCTTGCCGACAGCGCTCTGCAGATCTACGCCGAGATTTTATGGAAGGCCGATGCAGCCGTCATGGCGCAGGGGCCCAACAGCACCATCACTGAGATTCATGGCAGGGCGCAGATGCTCGCCCATTGCCGTCCCTGGCTCATGCAGAGCTTTCCCGGTGCCCAACTCATCGAGTCGGCCAGTTCCAGCGCTGCGGCCGCCCTGGCCGCGCAGAATCCCACTGTGGCCGCGCTAGGCACTCCCTTGACGGCGGAACTGCACGGCCTGCGCGTCATCGCCACCTCCCCGCGTGAATATGCCACGCAGACGCGCTTCATCATCCTCGGCCGTCGCTCCGGTCCGCCTTCAGGCAACGACAACACCATGCTCATGATCCATTCCAAGGATCGCGTCGGCGCGCTCATGGAAGTCCTGCAGGTCTTTGCCTCACGCAACGTCAACGTCCGCCAGATCGAAAACCGCCCCTCCTCCTGCGGCACTCAGGCCCGCTTCTTCCTTGAAATCAGTGGCCATCATTCCGACGCCGCACTGCAGCAAGCCATCGCCGCTCTCGAAGGCATTGCCGTGCAGGTGAAGACCCTCGGCAGTTATCCGGCTCCGGGCTGGGTGGAGGAGAGGTGACAAAGCTCAAGGGCATCCATCGAGTTGTCTTCAATCCAGTTCTGACTTTCTCTCGCCATGGCGCGCTTGATCTCGCTTCTGCTTCTCATCACGCTGCGGCTTGGCGCAGAAGACACGGCGATACCTGCGACTGAATCCGCGCCGGAGGCCGCCCCTTGGACAATGGCAGACTATGCGCGCTTCACTCCGGCAACGTTCCGCCTGCATCCGCCCGTGCTGCGGGTGATGGACCGTGCGAAGCTGGATGTATCCTTGCTCAACGCGGCGATTTTCTTTGCCACCAATGCAGAGCGGGAGAAGCACAAACTGCCGATGTTCCAAACTTCTCGTGCGCTGACCGCGTGTGCCTTCGAGCATTCACGGGACATGGCCTTGGAGAATTTCTTTTCTCATGAGAACCCGAATGATCCCACGAAACGCACGCCCTGGCAGCGCATGGAGGCCAAAGGGTTGAAAGATGGCGAACGCGCTGAAAACATCGCCATGCGCACCACGAACGGCCTCACCTACCTCGCTTTTGCAGACGAGATGGTGAAGCTGTGGATGAACTCTCCGGGCCACCGGGCGAACATCCTGAGTCGCAAGCTCGTCTTTTTGGGCTGCGGGGCTTATGCCTGTACCTGTCCGAAATCTCACATCTGCGCCACGCAGAATTTCGCGTCGGTGGTCCCTTGAAGACCAACGAGCGATCCGTCAGCACAGCAAAGATGCCGGTGCTTCACAATCACACCTGCCCCAAAGCTCCGAGTACCTTGGCGACGGTGTTTTCGACGCTGAGGCCGTGTTTCTGGCGGAGGACTGAGGGGGTGCCGTGCTCAACGAACTGATCGGGCCAGCCGATGCGGACGACAGGTGTTTGAATTCCCGCGTCGCTGAGCTGTTCGATAACGCCTGCGCCAAAGCCGTTGCGGAGGACGTGGTCTTCGAGAGTGCAGACGACTTTCACCTTCCGGGCGAAGCCCGCGATGCAGTCCATGTCGAGCGGTTTGATCCAACGCGGATTGATGAGGGCGACGGAGAGGCCTTTGGCTTCGAGTTCTTTCTTGGCGGCTTCAGCGATGGGGAACATGTCGCCAAGGCCAATGAGGGCCACGTCGCTGCCATCGGCAATGACTTCGGCCTTGCCGATCTCAAGGCGGACGGGCTTGTCCTTGGGCATGATGCCGGGGCCGTTGCCACGCGGGTAACGGATGGCGATGGGGCCGCTTTCGTAGCAGGCCATGGTCCAGAGCATGTCCACAAACTCGTCTTCATTGCGCGGCTGCATGTGGACGATGCCAGGGACGCCACGCAGGTAGGCGATGTCGAAGAGACCATGGTGAGTGGGGCCGTCATCACCACTCAGGCCGCCACGGTCCATGCACAGGCGCACAGGGAGGTTCTGGATGGCCATGTCATGCACGATCATGTCGAACGCACGCTGCATGAAGGTGGAGTAGATGGTGAGGAAGGGCTTCAGGCCACGGGTGGCGAGGCCGCAGGCAAACAACGCAGCATGCTCTTCGGCGATGCCCACATCGAAGTAGCGCTCGGGGATTTCCTTTTTGAAGACGCTCAGGCCGGTACCGCCGGGCATGGCACCCGTGATGGCGACGATTTTCTTGTCTTCCTTGGCGAAGTCAGTGACGCTGCGGGCGAAGACCTGGGAGTAGGTGGGCTTGTCGCTGGTCGGGGTTTCGCCGGTCTCGCTGTTGTATTTGCCGAGGCCGTGGAATTTGCCGGGATCGTTGAGGGCAGGGGTGTAGCCGCGGCCTTTTTCGGTGATGATGTGCAGGATCACTGGTTCATCCTGCGTCTTGAGGAACTCAAAAGTCTGGATGAGCAGCGGGATGTTGTGCCCGTCGATGGGGCCGTAGTAGCGGATGCCGAATTCGTCGAAAAGCGAACTGCGATTGGACGGGATCTGGCTCTGCGGAAGGAGGATGTTTTTGGCGTGGTCTTCGACCTTCTTAACAATGCGGCGCGCATCTTCGCCGAGCATGAACTCGAGCAGTTTGCCGGCTTTCTGATGCAGGTTGGCGTACGCGGGATGCGTGGCGATGGAATTAAAGTACTTCGCGATGGCGCCGACGTTGCGGTCGATGGACCACTCGTTGTCATTGAGCACGACGATGAGGCGCTTGGTGTGCGCGGCGACGTTGTTCATCGCTTCAAATACGGGGCCGCAGGTAAAGGCGGCGTCTCCGGCCACGCAGATGACATTCTCGTCACCACCCATGAGATCACGTCCGGTGGCCATGCCCAGCGCGGCAGAGAGGGCGGTGCCGGCGTGGCCTGCGCCGTAGCTGTCGTGCTCACTTTCGGTGCGGAGGAGGAATCCGTTCAGGCCGTCGTGCTGGCGGATGGTGTGGATGCGGTCCCAGCGGCCGGTGAGCATCTTGTGAACGTAACCTTGATGCGCGACATCGAAGACGAAGCGGTCTTTGGGAGTGTCAAACACTCGATGCAGGGCGATGCTAAGCTCCACCACGCCGAGATTCGGGCCGAGGTGGCCGCCGGTCTGGCTGAGGGTCTCAATGAGTGTCTGGCGGATTTTCTCCGCGAGTTCGGGCAGTTTCTCCAGCGGCAGGGCTTTGAGGTCAGCGGGGGAGGTGATGGCAGGCAGTTGGGTTTCCACAGGTCAAAAAAGTCGAATTTCGCCGCCTTCGGCCTCGGCGGGTTTACGGCGGCGGGCAGGAGAGCGGAGCTTTTCGGTGTCCTCGGCGCTCTCGTCGTGATCAGCGGCATCGTCAAATGGTGTGAGGGCGGCTTTGCCACCTTCCAGATCGGCACTGATGAGGTCCACGCGGCGGCGGGCACCGTCGATGCGCTGCCGGCAGAGCTTGAGGAGGCGCACCCCGTCTTCGTAGCTGGAAATCATTTCCTCCAGGGAGAGCTGGCCGTCCTCCATACCAGCCACGATCTCATCCAGACGCTGCATGGCGTCTTCAAAGGAAGGTTCGTCGGACTTGGTACTGGGTTTGCTCATGGGATCAATCACGCGCCAGAGAGGCACGGAAGGGCGGCCATTATCCGGGCTTCGCAGGGGGCCGCAAGCAGGAAAAGCCACACGAGAGGAGCAATTGTCACCCTCCTGCAACAGTCATGGCTGTGGAAACGCTGCAAGGAGGATTGGCGAAGGCCGCGACACTTCCGCAGCAGAACCTATTCCCTTGCCTGAAAGGAACGGTAGTTATGAATCTATGGAATAGTTCAATAATTATTGAATTTATATTTAGCGTGGCTAAGCTTATGCTTAGCTCGTGAAGATTACCGAAAGCAGTTTTTTCCTCCGTGTCTGCGTCTTGGGTGCCATGCTTTGGCCCCACGACGCTGGGGCATATTTGGGCGGTTTTGAGGAGCAGGACGGTTATCGCATTCCCATGAACGGACAGATTCCCTCCGGGTATCTGCCTGGAGATGCCCAGTTTTATCTCAATAACAACGCCGCCAACGGCTACACGGGAGTGGTGCCAGTGGGAGCCTATCCCAATACTCTGGGAGACGGCACGAATGGCCCCGATGTCACACGCTACAATGCGGGACAGTATGGCACGAACAACGGTGGTCCTGGCGGCGGTGCGGCGGACATACCTGACAACTCAGGACTGTGGCAGGCGCTTGCTGGAGGCAGGTTGTATGAAGATGCCAGCGCACCCTACTACTACGGGAGTCAGTTCGACCGGAATCAGATCGTCGCCTACCGCAGCACCACGCCGCACTCGGGGTCGCAGACCCTGAACCTCATGGCGTCGGATCAGAATCTCAGTTACCTCTACAACATGGATTCACGTGATTTTGGCGGGATCGCTCCTGCCAGCACTGCGGGACTGCAGGTTCAAATGTCATTTTGGGTCAAACCCACGGATTGGGATGACCCGGACACGGGCAATATTTTTGGCCTGTCGCTGCTGGATTCGGCCAATCACCCGATGTTTGAAGTGGGGTACACCGGGGACAATCATCTGCAGTATCGAATGACCGGCGGCGCATGGCAGACGACTTCCTTTATCATTGGCAGCATGGGCTGGTCTGAAATCACTGTGACATTGGACACGCATGACAGTACCGCGAGTCTCGCCGTCAGCGCCTACAATGACAACACTTCCCTGCTGGCAGGCAGCAGCAGCGTGCTTAGCAATCAGAGTCTTGGAGTGGTCACCGGTGCGTTCACCGGACTGCAATGGGATTTACGGGGCGGCACCCTCAACAACGGTGCCGTCAGCTACATCAACAGCTTTGACGATTTTAATTTTGCCGTCGCACCGGTGCCTGAGCCTGGATGCGTGACACTTTTACTTCTGGCCGCCGCTTTGCTGCAAGCCCCACGCCGACGGAAGTGAACCTCGGGCGGGTCAAACGGGTCACGAGTGCATAAAAAAACACCCGGCCTTGCGGCCGGGTGTTCGCATTGAGGGGATGATCCTGCGCTGATTACGCGAAGATGTCGATGACAGGAACGCCCTTGTCGCCGACCGTGAACGGACGGTTCGAGGGGGACATGACCACTTCATCCACTGGCAGGCCCATGCCATGGCCGATGGTGGCCTGGAAGTCCTGTGGTGTGCACTGCTTGTCAGCCACGCGGCGGCCTTCCTTGTCGGTGGCGCCATAGACGAAGCCGCCCTTGACGCCGCCGCCTGCGAAGACGGTGGAGTAAGCGAGCGGGTAGTGGTCGCGGCCATCATTTTCGTTGATGTCCGGCGTGCGGCCGAACTCAGAACCCATGACGATCATGGTGGATGCGAGCAGACCGTGAGACTCAAGGTCTTCGATCAACGTGGCGAAGACATTGTCCATGGTCGCTGCAGTCGTGCCAAGAGCATTGTCAATGGTGTTGTGCATGTCCCAGCCGCCGGACTGTACTTCGACGAAACGGACACCGGCCTGTACCAGACGACGGGCAAGGAGGGCTCCCTGGCCGAAGTTGTTTTTGCCGAATTTCTCACGCACAGCCGGAGATTCCTGGCTGAGGTCGAAGGCCTTCAGATCTTCGCTCTTCATGAGCTTGACGGTCTCGTCATAGAATTCGGAGTATGACTTCACATCTTCCGACTGGAACTTCTTGCGGAAGGCGGTGTCGAACTCATCGGTGAGGGACAGACGCTTCTTGAACTGGTCGCCGGAAGTGGTCGGTTTGATGTTCTGCAGCCCGGACTCAGGATTGGAGATCGGGATGGGGCTCATCGTGGTGGGGAAGAAGCCCGCACCTGGGAATGCATTGCCGCTGTTGACGACCACGCTGTCCGGCAGGGTTGGCCCCTTGATACGGCCCAGGAAATGAGAAGCCCAGGCGCCGATGCAAGGATGAACAATCGTGCCACGCGGCTCATAGCCGGTCTTCATGACATAAGTGCCCTGATCATGCACCCCGGTCTTGGAGCTCATGGAGCGGATGATGGAGAACTTGTTGGCCACCTTGGCCATCTTCACCATGGTGCCACCAAGGCGGTCCATGTTGCCGGAACCCGAATTGGCCTTGATAGGATCGGTCGGGCCTTTGGTGGCGCCGTCCTTGGGATCCCAGGTGTCAATGTGGGTCATGCCGCCGCCCATCCAGAGGAAGATGACGTTTTTGGCTTTGCCGAAACCGGGGGTGCCTGGGCCGGAGGTTCCGGCGGCAGCCAGATTCAGAGAGGGCATGACGGTCACGCCGAGAGCGGCCTGAGCGGTGCGCATCATGAAGTCACGACGGGCGATGGGATTGAGTTTGTTGAGTGCTGATTTCATAAGTGATGTTTAGCGCGTTATGTGTTGTGGTTTATGGAGAGAATTACTGGATGAAGATGAACTCGCGGGTGTTGATGAGAGCCCAGATCATGTTGGCATAGCCGTCTTCGCCGCCGGAGAGCGCACGCTTGGCGATGTCTTTTTCCGCCAGCGTCGGGCGGCGGTTAAGCACGGAGACAAAGAGAGCTTCAACCTTCTCTGGCGGTGACTTCACCTTTTCCATCGTGCGGAAGATCAGCGAATCCGGGCTGGTGAGCATCTGCTGCGCCTTGCCGTTCATCATCATCAGCACCTGGGGAACCGAGCCGCTCTTGACACTGCCGTCGATCAAGAGGCGTGGTGACTGGCCGAAATCGATCAGGAAGTGGCCGTTGGGCGCTGGCTGCTCCAGAGTGGAGGCGCGGCGGAGAACCATGCCGTTATAGGTCAGCGAGGCGTTCTCCATCATTTCTCCAGCAGGCTTGGCTTCCGCCTTTGCCTTGCCCTTGGCTTTGCCGCTGTCCATCATCATGTCATCGCCACCGGCTTCGGCCAGACCACCACCCATGAGGGCGCGTTCTTTTTCGGCCATTTTGCGGAAGGCTTCATATTTGATGAGCACGGTTTGTGCATCCAGTTTGGGATTGGTCAGGTCCAGATCAATGGAGCGGCTGTAGAGATCTTCCAGCGGCTTGGCATACTTGTCAGGGTCACCGAGCACCAGGGTCATGTAAGAATCCCAGGCCTGTTCGGCGCTCATGCGGCGCAGCAGAGGCCCCTGGAAGTAATAGGGTTCGCCCATGGCGATCTTTTCCGAGGTGGCTTCCGACTGGTAAGCACGGGTGTTGTAGATGATGCGCATGAAAGCCTTGATGTCGAACTTCACACGTACCATTTCCTGCGCCAGATGGATGAGCAATTCGGGATTCACGGACTGCTTGGGGTCGTCAATGTTGGTCACCGGTTCGGAGATGCCCTGACCGAAGGCGCGCTTCCACATGCGGTTGGCAATGGCCATGGCAAAGCGGGGATTGCTCGGGTCGGTGGTCCATTTGGCGAAGGCGGTGCGAAGTTCCTCGGCGGATTTCATCTTCTGCTTGTAGGCAGGAAGCTTGCTGTCGTTTTTGGTCCAGGTGATGAACTTGGGTTCCACCAGGGCGTCCGGTTTGTCATCCGGGTACTTGTAGTCATGCGGCAGCTTCATGGTGTTGTTGTCCGTGTCACCAACGATGGCGTTATTGGCTCCCATGTAGTTGCGGATGCCATTGCGCAGGCGCTTGATGTCGCCTCCGCTCTTGGTGACGATTTCTTCAATCTTGGGCATCAGGTCCTTCATGGCGTTCATCGCCATCATGCCGGAAGAATCCTTCTCTTTTTTACGGTTTGCGTTCATTCGGGTGGTCGTGGCACCGAAGAAGGCGGCCATCTCATAGAACTGATGCTGGGTCCAGTCGGAGAACGGGTGGTCGTGGCACTGGGCGCAGGCCACATCGGTGCCCAGGAACACGGCCAGGGTGTTGGCCAGATTGTCCAGCGGCATTCCGGCGTCACGCAGCAGATAACCTGCGGCGCCATTGTATTCGCCGTCCTTCTTGTCCCACATCTTGCCCTTGGCGGTCAGCATCTCATAAACCATCTTGTCCCAGCTGACGTTGTTCTGGATCTGATGCTGCATCCAGTTGATGTAAGGAACACCACGCAGGTTGTCCTGTTCGAGGCGGTCTTTCACCCGCAGCATTTCCGCGAAGTAGTTGTAGGTGTTGCTATTGTAGCCGGGGCTGTCGATCAGCATGTCGATCAGCTTGGAACGCTTGTTCGGATTGGAGTCCTGGATGAACTGCATGCTTTCCGCATAATTCGGAATGCGGCCCACGATGTCGAGATAGACGCGGCGCACGAACTGCTCGTCGTTAGCCATCGGGTTGAATCCGGTGATCGGCTTTTTGCCAGCAGTCTTGGCACGCTCAGGATTGGCACGCACAAGGCCATTGGCCACCAGGCGGTCAACGGCGGCGGAGGCCTGGGCGACCGTGGCATTCGCCAGCATCACTGGCTGGTCCGAAGGCTTCATGGATTTGGCCAGCGCCTGATCTTCAGCAGACAGCTTGGTGAGCGGGAACTTGTGAGTGCCACCATCTGCGGTTTGCAGAATGATGTTGTCTCCATCGAGGCCGATGAATGAGGCGGTGACTTGGCGGCCCGAGGTGTCCGTCCAAGTGCGAACTTCCGCCAGGGCGGAGGACGCAACAAGAGCGGAAACAAGCAGGCTGCTGAGCAGTTTCGTGGTTTGTTTCATGGTGGTGTGGAATGAATGAAAGTGAATTCCAATGGATCGAACGTGCCGGAATATCCTTCAATTAGGGGAATTTGCCGTTTTTTACATTTTCAGCAAGCGCTGAGACCGGCTGGACCTAATTACCCGCCCTCAGACGGGCTTTTTCCAGGGCGGCGGCCATGCTTTGAGCCTGATCTGGCTGCGTTTTGGCAAGATTTTGGCTCTCTCCCAGGTCCTTGGACAAATCATAAAGCTGGGGGCCGGGGCCATTTCCGGTTTCGTTATGGGTGTTTTTGCTCCTGGCCGCCCCCTGACTGGCGGGGATGAATTTCCAGTTCCCCTGTCGCAGGCTGATGGGCCCCCCCTGCTCGACCAGTTCCGTCCTGCCGGTCGGATCTTTACCCAGCAGGGCTGGCAGTAGATTCTGGCTGTCCACGGCGGCTGTCGGGGCTTGCTGGCCAGTCAAAGCGGCAAAACTGGCTGGAAAATCGACTTGGCAGACCAAAGCGGAACTCACTCCGGGTTTCACCCTGGCAGGCCAGCGCACGATGAAGGGCACGCGCGTGCCCCCCTCGAAGGCGCTGTATTTTCCTCCCCGCAAGGGTCCGGCAGGACGGTGGTCTCCCAGTTTTTGGACTGCCTCGTCCTGGTAACCGTCGTCCACCACCGGGCCGTTGTCGCTGCTGAGCAGGACGAGGGTGTTTTTTTTCAAACCGAGCCGATCCAGTGCCGCCAGGATGGTTCCCACGCTGTCGTCGAACTGCAAAATGGCATCTCCGCGCGGTCCCATGCCGCTTTTGCCGACAAAGCGCGGGTGGGGGACGCGTGGCACATGCGGGTCATGCGCTGCAAAGTAGAGAAAGAAGGGGCCTCCTTGGCTCTTCTCAATGAACTTCACCGCCTGGGCCGTGAAAGTGTCCGCCATGTCTTCATCCTTCCACAGGGCTGCTTTTCCGCCCTTCATATAACCAATGCGGCTGATGCCATTGATCAGAGCCATGTCATGTCCATGGCTGGGGTGCATCCTGAGCAGTTCGGGGTTGGCTTTACCCGTCAGCTCGCCAGGGAAGGGCTGCTGGTAGCTCACCTGGATCGGATCCGCCGGATCAAGACCCACGACATTTCGGTCCTGTACATAGACACAGGGCACCCGGTCGCCCGTGGCAGCCATGATGAAGCAGTGACTGAAGCCGATCTCCAGAGGTCCCGGTTGGATCGCGCCATTCCAGTCCAAATCGCCTTCGCCAAGTCCCAGATGCCATTTACCGACCACGGCTGTCTGGTAGCCCGCGCTTTTGAAAACAGACGCCAGAGTCGCCCGGCCCGGCGGGATGATTAATTTGGCGTCTCCGGGCAGCACGCCCGTGCCCTTCTGTCGAAAGGCGTATTCGCCTGTCAGCATCGCGAACCGGGATGGAGTGCAGGTCGCCGCCGCACAATGCCCGTCCGTGAACCGCAGCCCCTCGGCTGCCAGCTTGTCGATGCGCGGTGTGGCAATCGTCTTCGCGCCGTAGCAGGAGACATCGCCATAACCGAGATCATCTGCGTACAGCAGCACCACATTCGGTTGTTCCGCCGCGAGGCTCACGGAGGCCAGTAGCAAAGCGATCCAGCAGCTTTTCATCAAGGTCGGTGCAGGGTGGTTTTACTTCAGGGCCTTCGCGATGAAGGCGGCGATGTCTGCGTGCATTTTCTCCATGTCCGGGCGGTTGGTGTACATCATGTGGCCGGACTCATATTCTGCGAACTCGATATTCCCGCGCAGTTCATCCGGTAAATGCATCTGGCGCACGCTCAGCCGCATGTTGTCAGGTGGTGTCACCAGATCACGCCAGCCCAGCAACGCCAGCACCTTGAGATGGGGGTTCTGCTTGATCGCCTCCGCCAGTTGGCCGCTCACGCTGGTGTAGCTGTTGCCCTTGCCGTGGTTCCAGTTCGGCTGCGGTGCCAGCACTTCATACGGCAGGTCTTTTTCATACTTCAACTCCTCTCGCAGGTAGGCGTTCATCGAGGCCGCAGCAATACTGCCCACCACACGCATGAACGGCTCGATCTGTGGATGATTCTCCGACTCATCTCCATCCCGCCCCGTTACCCGTGCATCGTAGGCGCCGAGCACCAGCTTTTCTTTGCGCAGCAGCCTCTCACGAAACAACCCGCTGTCGATCCGCAGTTCCTGCTCCTCGATCAGCTTGGGCTCCAGACCGGTCAGGCGCGCCAGTTTCTTCACCACCGCTTCACGCTCTGCCTGAGTCAAATCACTGCCTTTGAGCAAGGCCGCTGCATACTCGCCAAACGCGAACGCGCGCGATTCCGCCACGGCTTTCTTGAAATCCGCCTGCAAATCCGCAGGCAGCTTCTTGTGGTAGTGCGCGGTCGCGGTCAATGCCGGCAGCAGCACTTCATAGGGCACATCATTGAGCGGCGCACCAATCAGGGTCGCATAATCCAGCAACCCGGACACGATCACGATGCCGTTCAAATACATGCGGTGCCGCTGTTGCAGGTGCTCCGCCAGTCCGCCACCGCGAATGCCCCCATAGCTTTCCCCCGCGATGAATTTCGGCGACCGCCAGCGCTGCTCGCGTGTCACCCAGAGGCGCATGAACTCGCCCACGCAGGCGATGTCTTCCTGCACGCCGAGAAATTCGGCCACGGTCTTGGGGTCTTCCGCGCGGCTGAAGCCGGTGTTCACCGGGTCGATGAACACCAGGTCCGTCACATCCAGCAGTGAGAATTCATTATTCACCAGTCCGCCTGGAGGCATCGGCGGCGTCAGACCATCCGCAGGCAAATCCACCCGCTTGGGTCCGAAGGCACCCAGATGCAGCCACACCGAGCTGCTGCCCGGTCCGCCATTGAAGCAGAACGTCACGGGCCGCGTGGCCACGTCCTTCACATCCTTCATCGTGTAGGCCGTGTAGAACACCTGCGCCGAAGGTTTCCCATCGGGTTTCAAAATGGGCAGCGTGCCCGCCTTTGCCTCATACGCGATTTCTTTGCCACCGATGGTCACCTTGCCCGCTGTCACCACCGGTTTGTCAGCATCGGGCTTCCTGGCGTCTTTCTTTTCACCTTCCTTGCCTTCTTTTTTCTCCGCTGGCGGTGCTTCAGGTTTGGCTGGCTTCTCTTCATCAGCTGCAAGATAAAGAGGCATCGCAAGAGCGAGCAGGAGGGTAGGAAGGGTGGGTTGGCTGCGCATGGTGGGGGAGGTTGGTTGGGGCGGCACTCATTGCAAGGCTCAAGGGAGCTGCTTGATGCGAATCTTCCGAAACTCGGTTTTGCCTTTGGAGTAGTAGTCGCCGCCGCGAAACTGCAGCACTTCGACAGCGCCTTCGATTTTCTGACCGTCGCAGATCTTGAGACCATCGACGAGCAGTTCGGTTTTGTCCGCAAGAGCCCTGAGGGTGATCTGGTAGGTTTTATTGCGTTCGTAGTTGAACAGCGCCGCATCTTTGGGGCCTGGGTAGAGACCGAAGGTCGACTTGAAGCCTTCGTTGGCGAATTTAACTTTGCTCAGCACGACACGCGGGCGCATGCCGTCGAGTACGTTGATGTCAAAATCGATCTGAAAGGGCGGAGCGCGGTTCAGGTCATAGTTCATCGTGCTGTCGCCGCTGCCAGTGAGAACACCGTTCTGCAGCTTCCAATCTCCCGCTGTCGGCTCCCATTTCACCGTGTTAGATTCGGCCAACGGCTCTTCTTCGGGGGCAGGGCTCTCGGCAATGCCCTTCAGGGAGAGCCGCTTGTCCACACTCTGGCGGTAACCGCGCAGGAGGCTGAGAAGAATGCGTTCGTCCAAGGTGACATCTGGTAGCGGCACGGGTGCCGCACCTGCGGTCGCCACGGCTTTGCCAAAGGCTGCGATCTTCTCTGCCTCGGCGGTTTTGTTTTCGCGCTTGGCGTCTGCCAGTCGCTGCACAATCTCCCATTGCATCAGATGGTGAAGTCCGGCGAGATCGGAGGCTGGCGCCGTTTCATCCGGTGGCAGCCGCCGGATCTCCAGGTTTCGAATGATCGTCGTCGTGCCCAGGGCTAGGAAATGCGAACAGAACCCGATGAGGGCGGTTTCCGGCATTTCAAAGACTTTCCCCTCCTTGTTCGTGTTCAGATAATCGATCAGAACATCGTGATGGTTGAGGCGAAAAGTGACACGGCCTTTTTTGCAGAAGATATGGAAGCGCCAGGAACGGTCATCGCCACGCAGGATGAGCTGCGGGGCGCTGGTCTGGGCGAAGTCACGCAGCAGCGTGACGACGCTGCCATCGGCATCATTGTTCCACTGAGAGCAGGCGATGAAGCTCTCACCGGCCGGCCGATGATAGCCCAGCATGATGCTCAGCCCCTGGAATGGGTCCGGGCCTTGCAGGGTGTAGTCACCACGCAGTTCGAAATCACGTCCTACGCGGCCATTGTGAAGCAGGTAGGCTTGTGCGTCCTGCCCGGCGATCTGCAAGGTTCCGTCCTTCAGGCCCGCCCATGGCCCGCTGAGATGGTGCCACTCGGCCATGTCGGGGGCGGCCTGCATTTTCGTCCATTGGCCAGTGGCAAATGCAGTCTCAAACTGACAGGCCGCCATGCGCTCCAGCAGCATGGCGGGAGAATCATTTTGGAACCGTGAGGTGATGTCCTTGCAGATTTGCAGCGACTGCGGGATCTTTTGAGCTGCATAGGCCGCTTCCGCCTCTTCCCACTCCTTCTTCATGTCGAGGGCATAGATGGCCGACTGACCGCGCACTTCCGTTTCGTTGCCGGAGAGATGCAGCTTCCGCCGCGACTGGCGTGGAAACGGCACCGGTACCTGGTGTAGAAGGTCATTTGCCATCGCGTACTCTCCGGCTTTCCAGGCATACACACCCAGATCCGCGAATCGCCAGGGACGTTCCCAAATTCGTGAAGGCTCCTCCGCCAATCGGCGTGCAGTGTGCAGCAGGGGCTGTTTCAAGTCCGGTGACCGTAGCACGGCACGCTCGTCTTTCGCACTGCTGTCGCTCCGGACGAAGTCCACCAGCTTCAGGGTGACCTCCGCCACTTCGGTGTCAGGCCGGTCGGTCAATGCGCAGGCCAGCAGCAAGCAGCGAATGGCATTCACAGTGCCACCCCAGCGCGGACGCAGCGCCCACACATAGTCATAATAGGCGGCTGTGGCGTCGAATTGTGCCGCCACGGCACGGTCAAACCACAGCCGAGTGGTTTCCCCCTCTTCGGCGAAACGGGCAGTTTTGAGAATGTCGATCATCTGCACTGCTGAATCTGCGCGATCGGGCCGCAGTTCCCAGGCCTTGCGGAAATGCGCTGCGGCGAGCGGCATCTTCCCGACGAATTCCCTGAAGCCTTCTTGTGTCACGGTGTTTGCAAAACCACTGCCACGACTATTCCAACCCAGTGCGCTCGCGAGCCTGCCCTGCATCATTTCCTGCACCCAAGGAGTGAAACCCGGCGTCTCTGCCAGCTTTTCCATGTCGGCTTTGTGCTTTTCGACATGCAGCGTGTGGAACAGATGACAGGTGTCGTGCCAGAGGATCTCGTCATCGTCGGGGGCATAGCTCGTGGCATCCATGACGGCTTGCAGGCCCGCCTTGTAGTACTCTTCCTTGTGAGTGGGCTCGTCGTCATTGCGGTTCTCATCAATGTCGTAAATCTGCTTGCGGATCATGAGCTGCAGTGTCGCAGGGTAGTCTTTGACCGTTTTGTGCCGTGCTGCCTGGTGAAGCTTTGTGAGTGCATCGCGATACCCCTCGCGCCACTCCCATGCGGCCCATGCGGTGGCCCACAGCACCAGCGGCTCATCCACGCCGGCCCTTGCCAGTTCCAATCCCTCCTGCTCCAGTTTCTCAGGAGGACGTGAGCGGTCTACATCAGGATGTTTGATCGCTGCCTGCAGAGCTTGCTTTACGAAGCTGCGCACTCGCTCCGCCTGTGCGGGCCACTTTTCCAGATGCTTCTCCAGCGTCGCCAGTAGCACGCGCTGCTGCCACTGCCAGCGCTCGCGGCTCAGGTCGGATTGAAAACGAGTGCCCGGTTTGATCTCGATGGGCGCAAAATTATGTTCCTCCAGAAACTCTCGCGCCGACTTGCGCCAGTCGTCTTCGGCTGCTGCCATGAGTGGTGCCAGCGTCAGGAGGCATGGCACGAACTGGAGGAGAGTGTTCATGGCCAAAAATGACAGCAGGAATCGTCACAAGTGTCCAGTCTGATCTTTCCGACTATCTCCGTTCAGCCTGCCTGCAGGCCTTGATCGTATTCGCCATCAGCATGGCGATGGTCATCGGACCGACACCGCCGGGGACGGGCGTGATGGCCCGGCATTTCGGCGCGACTTCATCATAGGCCACATCGCCGACGAGCTTGTAGCCTTTTTCGGTGGTTGGATCATCCACCCTGTTGATGCCCACATCGATCACGACGGCACCTTCTTTGACATGCTCGGCCTTGATGAAATGCGGGCGTCCGATGGCGGCGATGATGATGTCTGCCGTGCGGGTAATCGCGCCGAGATCGCGCGTGCGGGAATGCGTGACGGTCACGGTGGCGTCGCCGCCTTGGCCCTTCGCCATGAGCAGCAGAGCCATGGGTTTGCCAACGATCATGCTGCGGCCGACGACAACCGCATGCGCGCCGCTTGTTTCGATGCCGGCCTCAATCAGCAGCCGCTGACAGCCCAGGGGAGTGCAGGGCACAAAGCCGGTGGGATCTTCCAGCGCGAGCTTGGCGACATTGACGGGATGAAAGCCGTCCACATCCTTGGCCGGATCAATGGCCCGCACGATGGCGGCTTCGTCGATGTGCTTGGGCGGCGGGCTTTGCACCAGAATGCCATGAATCGCCGGGTCGTTGTTCAAAGCATGCACATGGGCCAGCAACGCGGCCTGCGTGGTCGTGGCGGGGAGTTCGAGTTTGACGGAGTGCAGACCCAGATCACGGCACTTTTTATCTTTAGAACGCACGTAGGCGCGTGACGCCGGATCATCACCCACGAGGACGACCGCGAGGCCCGGTTTGCGCCCTAGGGCGGCCAGCTCGGCAATTTCACGACGGCATTCTTCAATGACTTTTCCAGCGACGGCGGTTCCAGAGATGATCTGCATCTTTTCTGGTCACGCATACGCGGCGGGGAGTCAACCACCGAGGCCAAAAACAATGGGGCTACTTCTTGGCCTTGATCCCCTTGGAGAAGAGCCAGGTGTGCAGATCTTCATCCTCGAAGACCTTGCCAACGATGCCATGCCCTCCCGTGGGATACTCGGTGTATTTGCATTCTTTGTCCCGCTTGAGCGCTTCTGCGAGTGCGCGTGAGTAATCAACCTTCACGTTCGCATCGTCCGCCGCATGAAACAGCCATAGAGGCACTTTTTTGAAGGTGTCTGCTGTTTCAGGGCCGGTGCAGCCTGCCACAGCGATGCCGGCGGCGAACAGGCGTGGATCGGTGTTGATGAGATCGCAAGTGCCAAATCCGCCCATCGAATAGCCGATACAATAGACTCGATCCTTGTCGATAGGCAGTGACTTGAGCAGTTCCTTTACCAAGGCGAGGGCCTCTGTCCCCGGTTTGGCACTCCATGCCGATCCGGTGATGCCGAACGGCTGATAGGCCAATGGCGCAACGATGATGCAAGGGTTTTTGGCGTAGTGGGTTGCGGTCGTGAAGCTTTTCATCCAGCCGCCGACCTGCTTGCCGTTCTCATCATTGGGGCTCTTCCCATGCAACGCGAGAATGAGCGGATACTTTTTCCCAGCATCAAGCTCCTTCGCTCCATAAAGGGCGAAGGGCAGGTCTTTGAATTTTGACAAGGCCCAGTCTCCAGTGATCAGTGGTGCAAACGGACCTTCGATGGGCTTTCCTGCTCCCGCAGGCTTGGATGCTTGCTCCTTGACCCAGGCCTGATCCGCCGCCGACAACCGTGAAAGTGGAATACTGAGGTCTTTTCCCGCCATCTTTACCTTCACGTCTGTTGCAGTGGCTGAGACAAAGTCTGCCTGAATTTTCCGCCCATCTGTGGACAACCATTCACGGGCATGAATGGGGAGCGTGACAAGCAGCAGGATGGAGAGCAATTTTGGACTGTTCATGGCTGGGCAGCATTCGGAGTGATGAACGTTCAATGACGCATCATCATTGGGGCCATGACCTAACAAATTGTGCAACACGGACTTGCACAAAATTTTATACCATTCTGCCGTGACTGGCCGCTATCGCCTCAGGCAGCGGCAAGCAGCTTCTGCTTCCCGCCTTCAGCCAGAAGGGCGGCGAGTTCCGGCATGTAGCGGGTGATCTCGTGCGAAAGCATGGAAAGTCGGGTTTCGGACTTCCAACTGCCTTTTTTACTGCGGTCCATGTCAGTCATTTCTACCTCGACGAGGGCGGAGAAGACAGTGGAATCAGCCTGAAGATCGTGTTGCAGTGTCATGATGAGAGGGAAGGTTGATCCGGCGTCAGAAGAACGAGTTCGCCGTTCTTGAGAGTCCATTTGCGTCTGTCCAAAGCCCCCGTGTTCAACATGGCATCAATCCCATTGCTCAACAGCATCCGCGCCGCCTCGGCGGGGCTGCTGCCAAACGTGCCCTTCAAGGTCATGTCTTCGAGGTACTGCTTGATCTGCGGTGTGATCGCGATCGTCAGTGAAAGTGAGTCGAAGGTGTTTGAGGGGCGGGCCATCCAATAATAACCGGGTAATAACCCCATTTTAATTCCAACCTGACCCAATGGTCAAGGTTGGTTTCGATTTATTTGGGGCTTTAACCCCATAAAAACTCTGAATTTATTTAAGGTTTATTAAACATCTGGTGGTTTGCGATGGAAACTGGCTGCGAACTGCGTTCAAAGCCGCCCAACCTTATGAAACGACTACTCTCTGTCTCACTCCCCGTTGCCCTGCTGGGGGCCGCATTGCTCAACTTGAACGCCGAAACGAAAGGCGAAGGCGGCTGGCAGAACTGGTTTGCGGATGGTTCACTGCAAGGCGGCCAGATCATCAGCGGCAAAGCTACCTACAAGGTCGAAAACGGGGTGCTCACCGGTACCACGACCGAAGGCAGTCCGAACAGCTTTCTGGCCATCGGCCCGTTCAAGGACTTCGAACTCGAGTTCGAGGTGAATGTGGATAATGCGCTCAATTCCGGCGTGCAGGTGCGCAGCCACATCGCCAAAGAGGGCGATCCAGTCCCTGAGGGTGCCAAAGGCAAACTGCCTGCTGGTCGTCTCTACGGGCCGCAGTGCGAGATCGCCATCGACGGCACGGCGGGTAATTTCTACGATGAAGCGCGTCGTGGCGTCTGGTGGAGCGGTCTGACCAACACCGACGCGATCCGCACCGATGCCGCCAAAGCAGCCTTCAAAAAGGGCGAATGGAACTACTACCGCATTGTGGTGAAGGGCGATCACTACCAAAGCTTCATCAATGGCGTGCCCACAGCTGACTTCTCCCAGCCCGGCGATCCCGAAGGCTACATTGGTTTCCAGGTACATGGCATCAAGGCCGGCACCGGCCCCTACAGTGTGCGCTGGCGCAATGTGAAGTTCCGCGAGACGAAGTAAGTGCTCAATAAAATCAGGCCGCCCGCTCCTGCGGCCGCCATCCAGTTCCGCCACCACGGCGTTTGCTGGATGGGAATGGGGCGGGAACGATCTCCTGCCAGGAGGAGCATCCATTTCGGCGGTGCTTCAGGATGTGTGGCATCGTGCGTCCAGATCAGTACGTCATGGAGTTTGCCCTTGGGCATTTCAAACACGATCTCCGGCTCGGTGCTGCGCCACCGCCATGCGGAGGTGATCAAGGCATGCGCTTCACCTTCGGTGCTGGGCGGCAGGTAGGCGGCGGGCGCGTAATCCGCCCAGTTTTGATGCTGCGAGATTTTGGCCGGGCTGAGCGCGGACAACGGCACCAGGTTGTCGTGATCTCGTAGTCGCACCGGATCGGCCAATGCGTCGAGCGCAGCAGATTCATCCATGATCAGCGGGTTGCTGCCATAATCTGCTGTGACTTCCAGGAGCACTTCCGCATCCGGCAGGAGGGTGAGTTTGGCACTCAAAAACTCCGCTCCATGCCCCAAAGCACACAGGGGGGCCAGAACGGCTCCCCCTGCGGCGAGAATGAGAATGAATCGCGCCAGGCGCATTATTATTTCTTCACGTTCCAGCGCAGCACACGGCCCCACTTGTTCCACTCGGTTTCGAGGATGTTGCCGTCGTTGTCGAAGGTGATGCCATGCGGGCTGGTCACGATGCCCTGCTGCCAGTCCTTGGGGGCGATGCCGGGGGTGTTGGTTGCCTGCGGGCTGGTGCCCAGGTCGGCGACGCGCTTGTTGGCTTTGTCCCAGACGCTGACGTTGCCGGCGATTTCAGCCACGCACATCAGATCGCCATGGAAGCTGGCGGAACTGGGGTTACGCATGTCAGTGGCGATTTCACCGATGAAATTGCCTGCGAGGTCGGTGTGCAGCATGCGCTTGTGGCCGCGGTCACAGATCATCACGCGGGCGGGTTCGAAGCGTTTGTCGATGAAGATTTTGTGGGCGTTCGCCAGTGCCAGGGGCTTGTCGGGGCCGCCGAACACGCTCTTGAACTTGCCCTCGGCGCTGAAGACAAAGATGAAACTACGGCCATAGCCATCGACGACGTAAATGTCGCCGTTCGGAGCCACGTCGCAGTTGGTGAGTTTGAGGCCACCAGCGGCAGAGACGCCTTTTTCCTTGGCGATTTTCTTCTCGCTGCCGTCAGCGAGTTTCAGGGTCAGCTCTGTTTTTGAATCAGTGATCTTCACTCCCGATGCGATGGCGATCTTCTTTTTCGGGTCGGTTTCGTCAGGTTTGGTGACCGCCACAAAATCGCGCTGTTCAGCCGGGAAAGCGCTGGTGGGGATCTCCATTACGATGCTGCCATCGAGATTGCATTTGAGGACCTTCTGTTCGCCAAGCACGGCGGCATAGATATGCTCGCCATCGCCCAGCTTGCGGATCACAAAGCCATGCAGGGAAGGGGGCAGAGGCAGAGTTTTCATGAACTTGCCGTCCTTGCCATAGACTTGCAGGCCACCCAGCGCGGGGTCTTTGTCCTGCACGCTCACGTAGATGTTGCCGGCGGAGTCCACGGCGATTTCGCCATGGCCGTCGCCGATGGTTTCTTTGCCGGGAGGAGGGGTGATGAAGTTCGGGACGAATTCATAGGCCACTTCAGCAGCAGCGGTGCTGGCGAGGGCCATGACGGACAGGAGGGAGAGAATGCGGTTGCTCATCAGGCGAATTCAAACGGAACGGGTGGGCAGCGTCAATCGTACAACAGTGATTTTGCTGGATGATCCTGTCATACGGCAGGAAACTTCAGGTCACACAGCGTGTTTCCATGCTTCTTCCCATGAAAAAGGTCTTCTCCATCCTTCTCGGCAGCGCGGCGCTGGCCGGTTCCGTTGTCGGTCTGCGTGCGCAGGCACAGCTCAGCGAATTTGATGAAAAATTCAAAGCGTTCGACAAGAACAGCGACGGCGTCATCAGCGGCGATGAAATGAACGGCGCGCGCTACCTGCCCCGGCTTGATTTGAACAAGGATGGCAAGCTGACGCGTGAAGAGGCGCTCGAAGCCACGCAGAAGATGCGCAATCTTGCCACCGGCGCTGGCGACGTCCTCACCGCCGGCGTGTTCAAGCACATGGACAAGAATGGCGACGGCAGACTGACGCCGGAGGAACTGCCTAACAAGAAATGGTTCAGCCGTCTCGACACGGATAAAGATGGCGCGGTGACGCTGGACGAAGCCGCGAAGGTGCTCGCCGGTCTGCGCAAGGGGGACGGCACCACTGCGGAGAGTCCGATCAAACCTGCCACCGAGGATCCGTCCTTCAAGGAAGCACCGCAGTTGCTCAAAGGGAGCGAACATGGGGTGGGACGCATGGTGGCGAATATGGCATTGAAGACTTTCAGTGGGGAGGAAATCAAACTGAGCAGCGTCGCTGGCAAAAATGGCCTCGTGCTTGCGCTGTTCAGCGCAAGCTGCCCGATCAGTGGCAAGCTTGCTTCCGAAATCGCCCGGCTGGAGAAGGATCTGCAAGTTCAGGGCGTGCGGATGCTGCTGGTGAACGCACCGCCTGGGCAGAAAGCGGAGGAGGTTGCCAAATTCATCGCGGACCACAAGCTGGTCTCTCCAGTAGCTAGTGATGCGGAGGGCAAACTCGCGCAACAACTGGCGGCAACGACCACGACAGAGGTCTTCTTGCTCGATGCCGCACGCACGCTTGTTTATCGCGGGGCGCTGAATGATCAATATGGCCTCGGTTACACCAAGGACATGCCGCAGCATCACTACCTGCGCGATGCCATGGCGGCGATGCTTCGTGGTGAACCTGCGGCATTGGTCGCGACCAGTGCGCCGGGTTGCGCGCTTGATCTGCCGGCGCAAAAGGCCGTCGCAGCGACGCCGGTGACCTACCACCGCGACATTGCGCGCATCATGCAGTCAAATTGCGTGGAGTGCCATCACACAGGAGGCGTGGGGCCGTTCGCGCTTGATTCGTATGACGCAGTGATTGAACACGGCGGGATGATCCGCAAGCAGGTGGAGCGTGGGGCGATGCCGCCCTGGTTTGCCGCACCCCTGGAGGGGCTCACACACTCGCCCTGGAGCAATGACCGTTCGCTGTCCGAGCGCGATCGTTCCGATCTGCTCGCCTGGCTGGGCTCGGATCGTGCCAAAGGCGACTTGGCCGATGCACCCAAACCACGTGCTTTCCCCGGGGAATGGAGCATTGGCAAACCGGACGCGATCATCGCTGCCGCCAGATCGATTTCAATCAAGGCCGAAGGCACGATGCCCTACCAACATGTGACCGTGACCACGAACTTCCCCGAAGATCGATGGGTGCGGGGATATGAGATTCTGCCCACGGCGCGTGAGGTGGTTCATCATGTCATTGTCAGTGTGTTTGAAAAGGGCAGCAAGGTGAGCATTGGCGGAGAGGAGGGCGCGCAGGGCTACTGGGCCGCCTACGTTCCTGGCAACTCTAAGCAGGTCTATCCTGAGGGCTTCGCCCGCAAGCTGCCTGCCGGGGCGACGATCAGCTTCCAGATTCATTACACGCCCAATGGCAAAGCGGTCGAAGACACGATGCGTATTGGGCTGCTGTTTGCCAAAACGCCGCCGAAATACGTCATTCATACCACCGGCCTGCCCAATGCGCGCATCAGCATACCACCAGGCGAGGCCAATCACGTCGAAGTGGCCCAGAGGAAGCTGCCCACAGACATCAATGTAATGGCCTGGATGGCCCACATGCATGTGCGTGGCAAGGCCTTCAAGTTTGAGGTCACGCTGCCTGGGGGCAAGACCGAGACGCTGCTCGACATTCCCAAGTACGACTTCAACTGGCAACTCCGTTACGACTATGCCATGCCGCATTTCCTGCCCCGGGGCAGCACCGTGAAAATCACCGCCGTGTATGACAACAGCTCCGCCAACCCCGCCAACCCCGATCCCACCAAAACCGTGCGCTGGGGACAGCAGACCTTCGACGAAATGATGATCGGCTACATGGAGCACTACACACCGCTGAATCCGGAGGTCGCGGAAAAATGACCGTGGCAGAATTTCGGAGAGGAGCGGTTATCTGAACCGTGCAGCCTGCTGTACGAATGTATTGTGAACCTCCGTGCGTTCACTGATCAATTCAGGGATGAGTTTTTTCAAATAGGGGGCTTTGTCTGCATTCTGCAAAGATTGTATCTGTGAAGAGGATGCGCTGGAGACGGTGTTGAAAAATTCAGCGAAGTAGGCCACCACTCCCTGCACCGCCATACGAGTAGTATTGCCGCCCATTCCCCCGCTCAGTTTTTGGTTCACTTTTGCCAGAGCTACATTGATCGATTGCCCTAGGCTGTGCTTGCTTCCATCGACCAAAACTGCGCGAACTGCATAGTCTCCTTTGGATTGAACGGAGACATCAAAACCTGCGTTATTCGGCTTTGGATTGAGGAAACACGCCGCAGCCAGAGACAAGGTGTCTCTATCAAAAGCATTCAGCTCCGTCGTTGAACTCATTAGGGAGGTATATTGCATTTTTCTCCATTTGGTGACTTTTTCGGGCCTCAGGGCAAAACGCCGAACTTGATCAAATGGAGTCCCCTTGGCCCAGATGTCTCTCTTGCCGCTGGTGAGATAAGACGAGACTCCGATCACTTTTTTTGTCTGCTCCAGCACTACAGGGCCCCCGCTGTTCCCTGGAACAATTTCACAACTGACCTCAATCCGATCGGACCCCAGGCCAAGAATGGTGCCGTTCAAAGAGGTGACGACATCACCGCCCAGGCTGTTGCCATAGGCGATCACCTTGCCGTTCATGGCTGTGTTTGGGTCGAGTTCGGAGATCTCATAGGCGCTCTCTCCTTCCTTCAACATAATGGGGAAGCGTGCCATGTCCTCGAGTCCGCTTGAGGATGTGAGATCCTTTATATCGGAAAGTTCCAGTTCGTATGGAGTGGGAATGATCCGCCCTGATGCTGTCTTGATACTGACAATCTTGGTAGTGAATCCTCCAACTGAACCACAAATAACATGAGCATTGGTGTAAACATAGGTTTTGCCATTCACTTTGGCGATAAAGCCTGATCCGCTGCCGGAGTCGGTCTTGATAATGACAAGGGACGATGGATCAAAAGACGAGGTGGATGCTTCCACCGCCGCTGGGACTGCATCTGCTTTTTGCATGCCGGATGTTCTGGGTTCTTCCTTGGGGGCGGGCGGCGTCACTGCAACTTCGGGCGCGTACTTCGCCAGTCACTCTTTTGGAAGAGCCGTGGCGGGCACCACGGTGATTCCTGCATCATGCAAAATTTTCACCCCCTGTGGGGTGACAGCCATGAATTTGACATTTTGATAAACTTTCTTGCCGAACTTGCTTTGAACTTCGAGCTGAGATGTCGCTTCCTGCGCATGGCAGATCCCCAAGCTTGACCAGAGAAACATGCTCATAACAGAGGAAATGAGCGTGGGCCTGCACGTAATATGCTTCAATAAGGCATTCATAAAGAGATGGAAAATAATATGTAAATATTATTTTCTAGATGAAGGCAAGATTTAATTGGTGATATTTGCCGAAAGCTCTTTCAGCAACTTTCGCAGTCTCTGAGAGACAGACTTTGTGCCAAGATCATATCTTTGCACGAACTCAGGCGGCAGCTCATCTGGTGTAGCTTTGAGATTGGCGACTCCATCAGAATGGAGGAAGGAGATCGATTCATCGCTGAACTTGAAGAGCTTTGCATTGTGCAGAGTCGGGCGCCCTGACAGCTTGAGCTCTGGGATCACGGTGCCGATGGCTGATAAACGGGTTTTCTCGACGACTGCCGCCATGGAGTCCGCCAGATATTTGATCTCGACGGTGAGCTTGCGTTCCTTGGTGTCCAGGAGGTCGCGCTGCTTGATGAGTTCTGCTTCGTGTTCCACCAGCTTGTCCAGTTTGTCTTTGGCGGTTTTAAGTTCGTTCCATTCCTGCCGCCGCTGTTCCACCAGTTCCCGCGCGGCGCCAGCGTGGGTTTTCAATTCGGCCAGTTCCGCGTTGAGTTTGTCGAGTTTGGAGACGTATTCGCAGCCGCCCAAGACGCAGGCGAGCAGGAGCAGGGCTTTGAGGAATGAGCTGAAACGAAAATCGGACACGGCGTATGGTGGTTGCGGCTTACTTTGTCTGCGCGGCTTTCAGGGCATCAGCCGCCGGCCTGAGCCCGTTAAGCTCGGTTTCAATGGCTGACAGCTTGCGCTCCCGGGGGGCGTTGACAAATTCCAGCGGACGTAGCTGGTCCTGCTTGATTTGGGTCTGTTCAACGATGCGCTTCAGCGCTTCCATGCCGCCAAGTGCGGCGATGTCTTTTTCATACTGCTGGATGGCTGTCTCATCCTGCTTGACCGTGGCTTCGAGGGCGGTGATTTCAAGCTGCAGTTCCTTGTGACGTTCACACGACGTGCCGAGCAAGCAGAGTGCCAGGCAAAGGAATAGAGGCGGTTTCATGTGAAGGCGTGGTCCTGGTGTGGGGACAATCCCCGCCAGCGGACGCGTTGGGGATTTAATCTTGAATGGTCTGGCGTGCAACTTCCTTGCCATTCGTCAATCCCACCCTAGCATCGGCGCGTGATAGCGATTGCAACAGCGAGTCAGAAGGGGGGCGTGGGAAAAACCACGCTATGCATCAACCTCGCCTATTCACTGGCGCGGCGCGGCTGGCGCGTGCTCCTGATCGACACCGATCCGCAAGGTGGTGTGGGATTGTCCCTGGCAAAAAGCACCAAGGCGCGGGAAGGATTTCATGAGTTTCTCGTTCGCGGCGGTGATTTAAGCAAGATGGTGGTGTCCACCCGGCTCCCGGAACTGGAGATCGTGCCTGCGGGGCAGTATGACACCTGTGCCAGGCAGGGCTGGTCGGTGCATGAAGTGCCGGCACGGCTGGCCGACCTGCTGCGGGGGGCCGAACTGCGCGGAGTCGATGTGGTACTCATGGACACCGCAGCCGGGTTGAGCAGCACGACGGAGGCGGTGGTGAAGGCCTGTGATTTTGTGGTCCTGCCCCAGCAGGCGGAACCGCTGGCGATCCGCAGCGTGCCGCACCTGCTGGAGACGCTGGCACGTTTTCGTGCGGAAGGCGCAGGCGTGCGTGTGGCCGGTATTTTGCTGACAATGGTGATGCGGGAAAATGAGATGAGCCTGAAGGTGGCCCGGGAACTGCGCGACATGCTGCCTGCGAACTTGATGTTTCAGCAAAGCATTCCGCGCCTGCCCTCGTTTCTCGAAGCCAGCGCCCTGGGCGTGCCGGTGGCGCTGACGAAGCGCAACCCGCCGCCGGAAGCCCTGATTTTTGACCAGATCGCCGCCGAACTGGAGCAGCGCACCGGGTTGACCCACCAACGTGAAAAGGAGCATGGCCATGCAAGTCTCATGGATTGATGCCGACCGGATCAAGGCGTTGGTGGCACAGATTGCACCTCTGGAAGCAAGCGTGCAGGAAACACCCAAAATATTGGAACTGGATACGACGCCTGAGCCGTTGCCAGGAACTGATCCTGAGTCATGGGGATTTACCATGGACTGGGTGGAACCTGCCGTGAGACCGGCTCCTGCAGCTCACAAAAGGACGGAGCACCCTGCTGAATCAGTGCGGACAGATCCGCCCGCACAAACGGAGGAGGACAGCAAATACAGTGAGCAGGAGCCGCCGCTTCAGCATTCGGCCGCAGCGCTACCGCTGAGCCGGATCCGTGACAAACTGCGTGCGATTCGTCAGCGGGCGAGTGCAGCGGGCATCCTGACACGCGGGAGCGAGCCTGCTCCGATGGAGCCAACATCCAACTTGCCAATGACTGAGGCTGCTTTGTTTGGCCAAGGGGAACACGATGCTGTGGCAGCCGTTGATACCAACGTTGCCGCAACGAAAAGAGAATCAGGGTTACCTCAGACACCCGCCTTTGAAATTCCGCCGGGGCCGCGTGACGTGCGTCTGGCAGCGTTTGCCAGTTGGTCGCGTCAGGTGCTGCATGAAGATGGCGGGCACGTCTTGGTGATGAGTGATGAAGGCGAGGTGCTCTGGGGCGGAGAGGCCAAGGCCGGACTGGTGCTTTCCACGATGATGGCGTGGGGGGCCGCGATTCGTGCCAGCGCAATGTCCGCCTGCGATGGACTGCCGCAGGTGATTCATCAGCCGCTGGCTTCCGGGAATGTGCTCACGGTGATCCCGTGTGAGACGGCCGGCGGCGTGGTGCATGCGGCAGTAGCCGCACCCGCAGGACTGACGCCTGAACAGGCGCAGCTCATCCGTGGTGCCTTATGCGCGGCCATGAACTGAACAATGCCACCTGCAGAGGAACTGGCTATTTCTTGAACAGGACCAGTTCGTTGATGCCCCAGTAATTGCCAGTGGCGGTGCCTGTCTGGGTGATGCGCACAAAGCGCCCTCTCTGAGGGGACTTGAACACAATTTCGGTCAAAACGCTTCCATCACCCTCGGCAACTGCAGGGTTCCACTGGGTGCCATTGGACGACACCTCGATTTTGTATTTGCGTGGATAGTCCTGAGCGCTGGCCTGGCTGTCGAGCGCCAGACCTGCAATGTTTTCCTCAGCGGGTAGCTCGATGGTGAACCACTCACCCCCTTTCATGGGTACTCCGGTGGTCCAGCGAGAGCCGGTGTTGTTGTCCACGGCTTTGGCGCAGTCCTCTTTTTTGACGCTGGCGTTCAATTTCCAGGTGTTGCGTGGCTCGATCATGGGCAGCTTGTTCTTCAGCCTGGTAATGAGCGCGGGCGGGGAGGCGAACTGAAAATAATAATCACGCATGCGCCCATCGATGAGCTGGATCTGGTCAGGCTTCAGAGCGATTGAGTACACAAAGAATTCGGCCAGATAACCACCAAACTGATCTTGGGGAACGACACTTCCTCCAGTGCTGTCAAAAGCACGTCCGATCAGCAGCTTGTCCAACGGCTTTTTGGGCGCGTTGGACTTGCCGCCGGCGGAGGTGAAGGACTTGCCATCGGAATCACGTCCACGGAGTTCCACAGCACCCGAAGTGGCGTTCCAACTGATGAAGGCGAGACAGCCCAGGGTGCCGTTAACATCTTTGGAGACCAGCCGGGGGCTGCCGCCTTCGTGCTTCACTTCGGCCACGAGGTTTTTCTTTTCATCCACCATCAGGGACAACGTCGTGCCATCATCATTGCCAAGGGAGAAAACCCTCACAGGGATCTTTGAGGCATCAGCTTGGAAGGCGATGATGGCCGTGAGACCTTTGTCATTGGGCAGCGAGCTTCCTTTATTGCCGAAGGGCAGGTTCTGGGTTTCGCTGCCCGTGTTATCCAGTTCCATGATGCAGGGCTTGCCGTTACGAGCATGAAAATCAAGCACGACACGTCCTGGTTTGGGCGTACCGCCAGTGAGAGCCTCGGGCCAGTTGATGCGCTTGGGCGCGAAATCCGCACTTTTTTGGTAACACCGCAAAATATTGTCTCCGGCAAGTTCGGAAAGGTCATGCCACTCGAAGACTAGGTCGTTGTTGTTGGCTTGGGCGGGTTTGCCATCACCACCCTTGCGATTGGTCAAAAGTCCGGTGTTGCCGACATAGAACAAACAGATGCCGCCATCCGCCGGAGGAAACACACGGTCCTGCGGTAGCTGAAAGCTGACCTTGGGCGGATTGGACGAGGCACCGACGGCTGACAGGGCCGAATTACCGGCAGCCGAGGCTCCTCCTTTTTTGCCGAAGAAATAACAGCCGCCGATGCCGAGTAAAATGACGCCACCACCGATCATGGCGACTTGCTTAATCAACTTTGCCTTGGTTTGAGCCGCAGGCTGGACTGGGGATGGCTGGCGTTGTTGTGCCGTTAAACGCCCGGATCCGGGAACGTGCGGTGCAGGAGCCAGGGCTGTCGTGATGGCCGCGAGTTCGACGACGGGCTGGTCTTCGTCCACAAATTCGGCGGGCACCACCTCCATCACCGGTTCGGCATAGGCCACAGGCTGAACCTGGGCCGTCATAGGATGATAATACCCCGTCAGCGGCACCGTGCCTGTTCCCGGGGGCATGCCGGGCGGCATGTAAACCGGTGGCGGTGCATACATGCCCATCCAGGGACCGTAGGGTACCATCGTGGGCATTTTTTCCCAGGCGCGGAACTCCTCGATGGCCTGCTGGGCATTGGCCGGACGGTCATCCGGCTTTTGGGCCATGAGGCGTGCGCACCAGGCCCCCAGCCACTGCGGCACATGCGGGGCTATTTCATGCAGCGGCACCAGCACATGGTCGATGTGTTTGTCAATGACCTCGGCCATGGAACTGCCGTCGAAAGCTTTTCTGCCCGAAAGCGCCTCATAAAAGACACAGCCCAGAGAATAAAGGTCGGTGCGCTCATCCACGGGTTCACGCGTGAGCTGCTCGGGGGCCATATAATAAATGGATCCCATCACCGTGCCTTCCTGGTCCTCCGTCTGCTTGCTTGCGCGCAGGCCGGCTCGTGCGAGACCGAAGTCTATGATCTTTGACTGCAGGCGGCCGCCGGGCAGGCGCTCCACCTTGATGTTCTCCGGTTTGATGTCCCGGTGCAGGATGTGGTGCTGGTGCGCCGCGAGCAGGCCTTCGAGCGTCTGCGAGGCCAGTTCCTTGAAATCGTCATAGGGGAGCGGGCCGCGGGAGACGACATCCGCCAGGTCTTCGCCCTGCAGCAGTTCCATCACGATGAACAATCCTTCGTCATCGCTCGCCACGTCGAAGATGGTCACGATGTTCGGGTTGCGCAGGGAGGCCAGCGCGTCTGCCTCCCGCCGCAGTTCGGAGGCGACGTTTTTGTCGATGTCAGCTTCGTTGGCGGTCAACAGGCGCTTGACGGCGACCCAGCGTTTCAACTGGCTGTCATAAGCGCGGAAGACGGCACCAACGCCGCCCATGCCGAGCTTTTCATAGATTTTGTATCGTTCCGCCATTCGGGGTTAAGCACTTGAAAATAAGACAAACAGAAGCAAAGCCCATGAGCCTCCCCTTTGGCAAGCGGGATATTCCACGAAAATGCTTATATGCCACTTTCTGCTACGTCTTTGACAAATTGAGGGTGTCGAGACACACTGAAACCCCGTCAGGTCAGGCGGGATCGAAACAAACCCGCTCAGTATTTTGAAAAACGTTCTCTTTGTCTGCACTGGCAACACCTGCCGCAGCCCGATGGCGGAGGCGCTGTTTCGTGATTTGGTCAGGGAGCGCGCAGACTATCAAGTCTCCAGCGCGGGGGTGGCGGCGGCTCCCGGCATGCCCGCCAGCAAGCACACGGCGGCCTTGCTCAAGGAACGCGGCATCAATCTTGCCAATTTTAAGAGCCGCATGTTGGACCGGCAGACCTTGGCGCAGGCCACGCACGTTTTTGCGATGTCCTCGCATCACATGGCGGCGATCGTGGATGAATTTCCTGAGCAGGCGGACAAGCTCTACCTTGTCTCCGAGTTTGCTGCCGAAGACAACCTGCGGGGCAGGGACGTTTCGGACCCCTTTGGTCAAGGCCGTGCAGCGTATGAAGAGACGCTGCGCAGCCTGGAGAAAATGCTGCCCAGTCTGCTCGCCTACATCGACCAGACCTGGAAGAAAAATGATGGATGACAGCAGCCATCGCCCACCCATCTTCGACCTTCACCCCCAACGCACAACAATGACCAGCAATTCCAACGGCATCCTTCCTCATAAACTCGCCATCGCCGCCGATCATGGCGGGGTTGAACTGAAAAATGCCGTCGTCGCTCATCTGCAATCCGCCGGTTACGGCGTGGAGGATCTGGGGGTCAACACACATGATTCGGTCGATTACCCTGATTACGCCGAAGTGGTCGCAGACAAAGTTCTCTCCGGCGCGGCGGATGCGGGCATTTTGGTCTGCACCACGGGCATCGGCATGTGCATCGCCGCGAACCGCCATGTAGGCATCCAGGCTTCCCTGGTCGGTGACGCGCAGACAGCGGCCATCACACGTGAACACAACAACTCCAATGTGCTCTGCCTCTCTGGCAAGAACACCCCTGAGTCCACCGCAAACGAGATCGTCGATGCTTGGCTGAAAACGCCCTTTGCCGGTGGCCGCCATGGCCGCCGGGTGGACAAGATGAACGCGCAGCCGCATCCGCTCGATATTCTGGAAGCGAGCGATCCCGCCGTCGCTGACATCATTCGTGGCGAGCAGCATCGTCAGCAGGACCACATCGAACTCATCGCGAGTGAAAACTTCACCAGCAAGGCGGTCATGGCCGCCCAGGGCAGTTGCCTCACCAACAAATACGCCGAAGGCTATCCCGGCAAACGCTGGTACGGCGGCTGCGAGGAGGTTGATAAAGTTGAGCAACTCGCCATCGACCGCGCCTGCGAATTGTTCGGTGCCAAATACGCCAACGTGCAGCCGCATTCCGGCTCGCAGGCCAATGCCGCCGTGTATTTCAGCGTCCTGCAACCCGGCGACAAAGTGCTGGGAATGAACCTCGCCCATGGCGGCCACCTCACTCACGGCAATCCGGCCAACTTCTCCGGTCGCTTCTACAACTTCTGCCAGTATGGCGTGAACCAGGAGAACGAACTCATCGACTATGACGAACTCGCCGAAGTCGCCAAGCGCGAGCAGCCCAAGATGATCACCGCCGGTGCCAGCGCCTACCCACGCATCATCGACTTCCAAAAGATGAGTGAGATCGCCAAGAGCGTGGGTGCATACCTCTTTGTGGACATGGCTCACATCGCCGGCCTCGTGGCTGGCGGTGCCCATCCCTCGCCGATGGAATACGCCGACTTCGTCACCACCACCACACACAAGAGCCTGCGTGGCCCACGTGGCGGCATGATCCTCACCAATCGCGAGGATCTCTTCAAAAAGATCCAGAGCCAAGTCTTCCCCGGCGTGCAGGGCGGTCCCCTCATGCACGTCATCGCCGCTAAGGCCGTCTGCTTCGGCGAGTGCCTCAAGCCAGGCTTCAAAGACTACACCGCGCAGGTCGTCAAAAATGCCCAGGCCCTTGCCACCGCCCTCGCGGCGCTTGGTTACCGCATCGTCAGTGGTGGCACGGACAACCACCTCATGCTCGTCGATCTCCGGCCGAAAGGCCTCAATGGCAAAGTCGCCAGCGAGACACTCGACAAGGCTGCGATCACCGTGAACAAAAACGGCATCCCCTTCGACACCGAGAAAATCACCCTCGGCGGCGGCATCCGTGTCGGCACCCCTGCGGTGACCACTCGCGGCATGAAGGAAGCCGAAATGCAGCAGATCGCCGCCTGGATCGATCGTGCGCTGACGAACCGTGACGACGAAGCCGCCCTGGCGCAAATCCGCAAAGAAGTCAGCGAGACGAACCAGCGTTTCCCGCTGCCTTGAGGCTGAGTTTTAGGTTCCAAGTCCTGAACATGCAGCGGGATGTCGCAAGACATCCCGCTTGCCATTTTTTTTGGGGGGGAGGGCAACTTCTGGGTATGAACAATTGGCCACCCTCGAATCCCGTCTTCCCCTATATTGATTGGAAAAAGGAGGCCGAGATGATGCGGCGTGGGAGGGAGAAACTCATCAACAACAAGGAGGCGGCGTTTCAATTGATGATTGCTGCGGGTATTGATCCGAAAACCGGCATGGTGAAGGCAAAAGTGAAGTCCAAATGATCTCCCGTCCCCGCTAGGTGCCGGCAACTGCCTGATTCACCGCCTTGTTCGAGACGCACCAACGCTAAGGCTCAACCAAAGTCAGTGTCGGCAGAATATTGCGAAAATCGGACGCGTTGCGTGTAATGATGCCTTGGAATCTCTCGGCGAAAGCGGCTATCAGCACATCGGCCACGGGGCGTTTCGCTATTTGGAGTTGCCGGAGTCTCGATTGAAACTGATGCCATAGCCGATGCGCCAAAAGCGTATCGGCCGAATTCCAGAATTCTGAAGTGCCAATGCGTGATGCTCTGAGAAATGCATCCGCCGCCGCATCGTCTCCAGAAAAGGACGGGCCAAGCTCAACAAACGTTACGGGACTGACGACAAGGCCGTCGTTGAGATGAGCTTGCAGGCAGGCCATGGATGCGGGTTCGAAGAGAGGATCGCCCGTGACCAAGTCCACCACCACCACCGAGGTATCGACTACCCACGCCATCTCAATCCTCCTCGCCTTCCCGCAGCGCTTTCATCGTCTCAGCGGTCGTTGTCCACGGGCCGTGCGGAGCCTGCAGTCATGCGGCGGCGATCATTTGCCGATATTCATCAAGACCCGGCAACGGAGTCGCAGTCGGCACCTCGGAGATCGCGAGCTTTACCCGCGAGCCTTTCGGAAACTGTCGAAGCATGTTCGTCACCACCGTGGTCATGTCGTCTTCCAGATCGAGGGTGGCAATAATCACGCTCATGCGGTCGACTGTAATCGTCGTCTGGAGCTATTTCAAGAGATACACTACCGACAGCCAACCCTTAGCCGGTCCGCCTTTTTTATTTCGTGCCGATGCTGCCGATCAAACCGGTGCCGAGGGAGACGCGATTGCGCCAGGGATCGAAGAGAGTGTGTTCTTCAGGCAGGAGCTGGCTGGGGTCGATCTGCTGGATGAGAGCACTGGAGCGGTCGATTTTTCCAGCGGAAGCGATGATGCTGGCGAGGACGGCGGCTTCGCCCTGATGCCAGCGATACTGGGGCAGGGGAATGAGGAGACTGGCGGCATCAAGTTGGTTGCCTTGCTGAGATAGGGCCAAGGCTTCGAGGAAGCGGAGGTAAACATTCTCTGGGTCGATCTGACGGCGGTTGCGAATGACGGCGAGCATGCCGTCCACTTTTTGGCTTGCGAGGAGGCTGAGGTAGATGAGGGATTCCTGAATGGATTCATCCTGCATGGCGGGGCTGCCGACGAGGGAACGCATGAGTGTGTCGAGCGGCAGGCGGCCCTGGCGGGCGCTGCGAACGATCGCGTGCAGAGTCTTGGCGCGGTCATTTGAAATGTCGAGTGCGGCGGCGAAGGCAGCAGCGGCGAGGTTGGGCAGGGTGTGATCAAGCGCGGCACACCCGATGGCGTAACAGTCCAGGGCGCGGTTTTCGCGCTGAGAGGAGGTGAGTGCTTCATGGAGCAGGATTTCGACGGTGTGGCTGCGTGACATGCCCTGTTGCAGTGTCGCGAAGGCGTGGGCGAGCGGGCGTGAATGGGGCTGCAGCGGGGCTCCATGGTCGGCGCACATGGCACCGGCTTCGCGCCAGTTGCCAAGTTCGAGGAGGGCATCAAAGCGGCGCCCGAAAAGCTTGGTCTCAGTAAGCGCTTCGCGTTCGCTGATGAGAGCGACGACGAGAGCGTGTTCGTTCTGCGACTGGAGATAAGCGGCAACGTTTTCTTTTTCCTCGGGACTGAGACCGCCGCTCCAGGCGATCTCATTTTGGTAATCGGTGCGGAGTTGCTGCTGGTCGGCGGCTGAGAGCTGGTTGGGCAGGGCGAATCGCACCGCTGCCAGGCGGTGCTGCACCGGAGTGCCGGGCAGGTTGCGAAGGATCTGCGCCATGTGCGTGCGGTGTACGCTGTTGGATACGGGGAGCGTGGCCATCTGTTTGGCGAGAGCGAGAACATCCTGCGCGCGGCCGGTGCTCATCCAGTGGCGCAGACTGTTGATCAGGCTGGCTTCGATGCGGTTGAGGAGTTCAGATGACGTTTTGGCAGCGGACGCTTTGCGAACGATGTCTAAAACGATTTCAACATCGCAGGGTGCCTGGGCGTTGAGCTTTTCCAGAGTGTCAGCCACAGCGGCAAAATCCCCGGCTTCTCGCCAGATGGAAAGCCGGGCATAGTGAGCCTGGGGCATGGCCTGGGCTGCTGTGGAGATGTTTGTGAGCACCGCCTTGGCTCCCGTGAAGTCGTGGAGCTTGGCCAGCAGGGCGGCATGACCGGCGTAATCGGCATCGGTGGCGAGGCCGAGGGCGTTGAGCTGGTGGTAGCAACGACGTGCATCAGCCGGGGAAAGGTCGGCCGCCAAGGTGGCGAGAGCGCGGAGAATTTCCGGGTTCTGCGGTGAACGTTTTGCTTCGGCTTTTAATGAGGCCAGGGCGGTGTCTTGCTGGCCGCTTTGCAAAGAGCGCCGGACTTCCTGCATGGGGTCGGCAGACCAGTCGTGACGCACGACCCCAGAACTCATTTTGGAGGTCGTCAGGATGATCGCTGGTGCGATGATGGACAAGGCGATGATCGCGTAGCGAACGAAGGCAAAACGCTCAAACGGATCGCCACTGTAAAAGCGCAGGTCCTTTTGCCGGGGAGATGCGGCAGCGGGCACTGCGGCAGGGGAGGTCTGCCACCAGCGGTTTGGTCCGGGCACGTTGCTCAACACCGCATGTGTGCTGCGGCGGCGCTGCGGGCGTGTCTCAGGCACGGAGACCTCCTTTGCGCTGTCGCCGAAAAATAAAAGCTGCCGAAGAGCTGAGGAGAAGCAGGCTCTGGCTGGGCTCTGGAGCTGCGGCCAGACCCGAGGAGCGCATGCCATCGATCCATATCGAATTTTGCCCGCCATTGGGTGTCCCCATGGTGGGGGTGGTGGTGGCCGCCAGAGATACCGTGGTGTCTCCTACGTTGGCCACAGCGGTTCCGGTGGGAATGGTGGAGGGGAGGATGTTTTCAGATCCGAAAACAGAGGCGACGGTGGTCGCGATCAGGCCAGGCGTGCTGGTATGACCGATGGCGTTAATGAACCCGCTGGTATCGCTGTTGCGCGCGGGGAGGGTGGAGGAAATCCACACCGTCTCACCTTTGTTGCCGACGGAGATGTCACCGTTGATCTTAGTTCCAGTGGAGCCAAGAGCGCCCTGCCCGGCGACAAGTTGGATGTCCCAATTTCCATTGAGTGGGTCGTAGGTGAGGCTTTGCGGGCCGAGGTCATTGCCTTTGACGACGATCATGGTCCCTGGTAAAAATGCTGAGAGATGAGCATTATCAAGCGCCTGCTGCAGCGTTGACTGATCAAAGTGGAAAACTCCCTGCAATTGGGAGGTGGCTGCGTTGCTGTCCCCAAAGGTAAGGCTGGCCAGGCTGGCGGCCGTGGATGCTTGGACAATGACGAACTCGATAAACTCATCGGCCACCATCTTTGTACCGGGGCCGACGAGTCCGCTGCCGTTGTAGTATTCGTTCACCATGATGCCAGCGCTCAAAAGCTGTACTGGCAGCAGGGCGAGACACCAAAAGGCGATGGCAAAACGGGAGATCACAAGCTCCCCAAAATATGGACCAAACTTAATCAATCAAGGCTAAATCCATATTTACCATAAATTAGATAATTGCTCTAGCGCCTTCGACGCGCAAAGCAGGCCGCCATTCCCGCGAACAGCAGTATTGCCTTGGTGGGTTCGGGTGCTGCATCCACTTGAATCGACTCCGGCCCCCAGTTGTTGCTGTTGGCAATAGCATTCAGCCATTGCGCGCTGGAGCCGCCGGTGGCCTGCAATTGCTGGATTGCAGCGGCATTCATGTTCAAGCCCCAGGCCGAGTGGTTGCCATCAGCATCTCCATGAAAAGAGAAGTTGGTCTGGGCAAAGGCGGTTTTATCAGCTTCGGACAGACCTGGCGGGATGTCTCCTGTGAGCTGGTCTTGCGCATCAGAAAATCCCGGGTGGTAAGCATTGCCAAAATTCAGGGCATAGATGAAATGGGTGGGATTCAGCAAGGGATTGTCAGTCTGGCCCTGAAACGCATAGATTTGGTCAGATTCATAATTGAATGCCAGATCGCTAAACACCCCCGCACCATTCACCTGCCCGGGAATCAACCCACTGTTGGTCCAAGTCCAGGCGCTGCTGATTGCGTTGCTGGTTATCACACTGCCAGCAGTAATGGATTGATTCAGAGTCAGTTTGATTAAAGACTCATTGCCAGCACCCTGAGACGGATCTGCCCCATTGAACATTCCCTGACTGCTGCTCCAGCCGTTGTTGGTGAAGTAAATGACCTCTCCTGCGGCCATTGGATTCAGTGCCATCACTGAAAAGGTATCGCGATAATCATCGTAGCCGATAACGGCTAAATCCGAGGCTGTGACGGCGGCTCCTAGTGTTCCGAGCAGGCATGCTCCCCAAAAAATTAAAAAAAGTGTATGGAATCGCCAATTTATTAAAGACTTCATGAATAACAGCCTTTGAATAAATCTTTATTCATAAAATAATCAATATTGATTTACAAAAATGCGAAAGTGCCGCCATGTCGCCTCGGCGGGCTTGGGGCCAATGCACGCTCTTTGGCAGTCGTTCTCAGCCTCTTTTCGCGGAAGGTTCCCAGTCCCCGTCCTTGGCTGCTCGAACATCAATGATCGCAATCCCTGGGCGAGTGAACTCGATGCGGCGCTGTTTGTAGAGCGAGCCGAGTGCTTGTTTGAACGCCTTTTTGCTGGCCTCGAAGTGGTTGCGAATCGCTTCGGGATGGCTGTCGTCGTCAAATTCGAGTTTGCCGCCGTTGTTCTTGAGCGCTTCAAGTATGCGATCCGTCAATGAAGCGACGCGCTGGTAGCCGGAGGCATCGAGGCTGAGGTCGATCTTGCCGCTGGGGTGAACGGCGCTGACGAAGCCGTTGATCTTTTGGCCGACTTGAAGCGGGGCGCCAATGTTGGTGTGATAGAGCAGGCCGACGTGCGTCCCCGCCACAATGGCATTGTAGCCCAGCGGTGTGCGGGCGGTGATCAGCAGCGGTACAGGCTGCGCGGGTTTAAACGGCGGGCGCTCGCGGCTCAGGTGCCGGTTCAGGCGCGTGGTGGCGATGATGCGGTCCGTTTTCTCATCCAGCATGATGTAGGCCACGACTTTGTCGCCCACGTACACTTGGTCCGCCTGCTCACGAAACGGCAGCAGCAGATCCTTGAGCAGGCCCCAATTCAAAAATGCGCCGATGTTGCGGTTCACGCTCACGACTTCCAGCGTGGCAAACTCTCCCACCATGGCAAACGGCACCTCTGTGGTGGCTACGAGGCGGTCTTCGGAGTCACGGTAGATAAAGACATCCAGGGCGTCGCCAATGCTGGTGCCCTTGGGGATATAGCGGTTGGGCAGCAGTATCTCGCCGTGATCACCCCCATCCAGATAAATGCCATGGGGCGTACTGTGAAGGACGGTGAGGGAGTTGCGTTTGCCAATCTGAGCCATGCGGCGCAGACTAGACGCGCCAGCGGATCAATCCAGCGCCTACTTCACCTTCACCACGACCAGTTTCTCTGCATCTCGGGCGAAGAGCAGGCCGTTGGAAAAGGCATCATGGCTGCGGTGTCCCGCCCGGGTGATCTGGCTTCGCTGAAGGAGATTGAACTTCTTTGGGTCGGCGGAGAACACCCAGAGTTCACCTGACTCGCTGTGCAGCAGGATTTTGTCTCTCACCAGAATCAAGGTGCCGCCCTGAAGGTGATCCGACGCTTCCCAGGCAATTTTTCCATCGGCCACATCAATGCAGCGCAGCGTCATGCCGCTCTCCTGCCTGCCATGCAGGCCAAAGACATGCCCGGCGTGATAAACGGGCGTGGTGTAGTGGCTGTCGAGTACGTCAGCTTTTTTCCAGACGTTGGCTAGTTTACCGGTGGACTGGTTCCACTGCCATAGGCCAGCACCCACATCATAGGCGGCGGTGAAGAACAGCCTGCCATCTCCACACGGTACCGGGGCGGCGGCATTGACTGAGGCGTCGATCTGTGCACGAAAAAAGTCATCCGCCAGCACCTTGCCGTCGCTGGTTTGCGTCAGAAGCACGCCGCGCCGGGTGAAGAAAGCGCTCACGCCCTGCGCTCCGGGGAGCACCACAGGGGAAGAGTAGCTCGCCTCGTCGTCCGTGGCCTGCCAGAGGAGTTTGCCTGTGGCGAGATCCAACGCGATGATGCCTGCCCCGCCTTGCGCATTTTTGCCACCCACATTGAGCAGCACCTTGCCTTCCGCGACGAGGGGGGAGCAGGCCCGGCCAAAGTATCCCTGCGGAGATTGGAGCTCAGCGACGGTGTCATAGCTCCACAGCAGCTCACCCGTTTCGAAATTAAGTGCCTCCACGATGCCCTCCGGTCCGTGCGTGATGACTTTGCCAGCGGCGATGCACGGCACGGCACGCGGCCCGTTGTCAAAGCCAAAGCTGTCGCGGTAGTTGGTGGGGTAGGCATGTTTCCAGATGGCTTTGCCATCAGCGGCGGCAAGCGCCTCAGTGACGATCTCGCCGCCTTGGCGGTGTGTCACGATCACGCGATTGTTGAAGACCACTGCTCCAGCGTGACCGGTGCCCAGCATGCGTTTCCACACGATTTCGGGTTCAGAGGTGCCGACGATGGCGGCTTCGTTGGTCGCGATGCAGTTGCGTTGCGGACCGAGAAACTGCGGCCAGTCGCCTGCTTGAAGACGGGTGAATGCGCAGAGAAGAAGAAGGACCGGGCGCATGGAAATGAGTGAGTATTGGGATTAACTGACGAGGGAAAGATTGGGGTCCACATCCGCTTCCAAAGACGAGGTGTGGCCGATGCTGAAACGTTGCGCAGCGGCGAATGCAATCATACCGGCATTGTCAGTGCAAAGATCCGGTCGTGCGAGCAGCAATTGCAGTCCTGCTTTGGCGCAGCGTGCGGTGAGCGCTGCGCGCAGACCCCGGTTGCAACTGACGCCACCGCTCACCGTGACGAGAGATTCACCCCATTGCTTCGCTGCGAGCAGGAGTTTTTCCACCAGCACCTCAATGATGGCTGCCTGGACACTGGCGCTGAGATCGGCCAGCACCTGTTCATTTTTCAAATCGAGTCGCGGCAGTTCATAAAGCACGGCGGTTTTCAAGCCGCTGAAACTGAACTCCAGGCTGCGGCCATCCAGAAAGCTCCGAGGGAAGGCGAAGGCGGTTGGATCGCCACGCGTGGCCAGTTTGTCGATCTCCGGCCCGCCGGGGTAGGGGAGGCCGATCATCTTGGCGACTTTGTCAAAGGCTTCGCCTGCAGCGTCATCCCGGGTGCGTCCCAGCAGTTCGTAACGGCCCACGCCATGCACACGCACGAGCATCGTATGTCCGCCGCTGACGATGAGCGCCACGCAGGCACGCACCGGGCCGTTGTCGTTCATGAACGGCGAGAGAAGATGCCCCTCCATATGATTGACGGCGATGAAGGGCTTGTTTTCCGCAATGGCGAGCGCCTTGGCCATCGAGGTGCCGATGAGCAGTGAACTGACCAGCCCAGGGCCGCTGGTGGCCGCAAATGCCGCCATGTCCCCGAGTGTTTTCCCTGCTTCAGCCAAAACCTGCTGCACCAGCGGGCGTACATGCAGGATGTGATTGCGGGAGGCCACCTCAGGTACCACGCCACCATACTGGCGGTGAATTTCGATCTGGGAGGCGATGCGGCTGGCGATCAGCCCGCCTTCCAGCGTGCAAATGGCCGCAGCAGTCTCATCGCAGGAAGATTCAAGGGCGAGCAGGCAGTCTGGCATGGCGGGCAATGAATGGAGTGAAAACAGGCGGCCAGCATCCAGAAAATTCGGCTGTTAGCGGACAAAAAAAGCCGCCGTTCCCTGGTTGGGTAGGGAACGACGGCGCGCAGACAGTTTCCTGTCAGATTTGAGCTTCTGACCGTCTTTGCAGTCGGCCTTCGCTTTGGCGTTGCACTTCGCACATGCCTTCTTAGCTGGAGCAGGATGCAGGAAGCATCACGGACGCAGCGACAGAACAGTGGCAAGACGGATCACAAAATGATCACACGTAAGCTTCACAATCTACCGCACTAGGCGGCGGACTGCTTACTTGCCGTGGTGCATTGGTGGTGGCGGCGGAGGAGGAGCAGGCTGCTGGCAAGCGGAGAGGACGGCGGAAGCCGCGATGAGGGTGAGGATAGCGATTTTCATGTGTGTGGGTGTTAACCTGTTTGTTAAGCTTCCCATCCACCAGACTCCTGGCAGCGGGATTTTTCGAGATTAACGACAACTTCTGTTTTTGCAAACATCCAAATGCATTCTCTGCGAAAACCCGCAATAGATGCATAGGCATGTAGAAATTTGGGACTACCAGAATGTCAGGCTTTATTTCAGGGGGCTCACCCATAAGGCCCGTTTTCACCCAACCCGTAGGCTGTTCCCATGATTTCACCGTCATCTTCTGAAAAAAAGATGCGCAGCGGACGGCAGCACACTTCGCAGTCGTAGTCCACGTCGCAGGGCACCTCATCATAAGACGGCGCAGGAACTTCAAACTCCTGAAAACAACTCGGGCAGGTAACGGGCGTGGTGTGCATCAGCAGCAAGGAAACGCTTCATCGCTGTCTGCGCACGCAGGAAAATTGGGGACGATCTTATTTTAGCCCTGCCAAAAAAGCGATGACGTCTGCCGCTTCCTGTTCCGTCATGCTTTGCAGCAGCCCTTCGGGCATCAGCGATGCTGGCTGCGGCTGCTGGCTTTTGATTTGATCACGCGCAACCGTCTGCGGCTGACCGCTGGGAAGTTTGAGCGTGAGGGCTGCGTCCCCGGGATTGAGGTGGAAACCACTCTGTACACTGCCGTCCTTCAAGGTCACGATCCACGTCTCATAGCCCTTGGCGATGACCTTGGAAGGCTGGTGCAGGCTTTCGAGGATTTGTTCACGTGAAAGACGCGCGCCCACCTTGCCCAGATCTGGGCCGAAATCGCGGCCAATGCCGTTGACGATGTGGCAGGCCAGGCAGGTGGCCAGTTTCCCGGTCATGCTGACGAGTTCACTGCCGTGCTTCGCATCGCCCTTGGTGGCGAGGAGTTTTTTCGTATCGAAATTCATGCCGAGGGTTTTCACCCGCTGGTCGGGCGGCAGAAAGCGTTCGAACAAAGGACGGATGTTGGAATTGGCACACTTGAGAGATTCCTGAATGATCTTCTCTCGAAGAGGCGGTTGAAACCACTTGGTGTCCAAGGCGAAGGCGAGTTCCATGGCGGTTGGAACGTCGGCCAAGGCTTTCTGCATGGACTGGTCTAACAATGCAGGGTCTTTCAGACTGACCATGAGCTCAGAAATAGCCATTTCATTCATGTCGTGAAGACCAAGGGGAGGGGGGCGCGTATCGCCTGGCAATTTTTTTTGCCGTTTGCTCAAAATCCAGCCTCTTAATGTCGCCAATCCAACAGGATCGGTCTCGCGTGCGCCGATGGCCGGCATGTGGCCACTGCCTGTGATGGCAAGGCGATAGAGCAGGACGCTTTGTGCCGGCCATCCATCGGTGATCAAACTTGCATTGGGGATGCCAAAATCGCCTCTTGTGGGTGCGCTGAACAGCATGGTCTCAGCCGTCGGCAGATCGGCATTCACCATCAGTGGCACGCTGCCGCCGCCGTGGCGACGGTGGCAGTGGGCGCAGTTGGCGCAGTTGGCGTGGAGCCAGGAGCGGGCGCGGGATTCGATATCGGCCTTGGTGTCGTGACTGGAGACGAGGTGGTTCTTCAAGCGGTCGAGGAAGAAGCTGTCGAACAAGCCTGGAGATTCGGCAGGCTTTTTGCCGGCGATACTGAGGAGTTGGTCAGGCTGAAAGCCCAAGGCGAAGCCGCCCCAGTTGTTATGGCAACGGGTGCATTCGGCGCGACCATGGATGCGCCAGGGCTGTTTTTGCACGGTGAACTCGGCACCGTCGGCGGCGACGAGTTCGGCATCGGTGCCCTGGTCATTCCAGCGGTAGGAATAGCCGTTCCAAGAGTCGCCATCGAAGTGGAGGACTTGGGTTTCGATGCGCTGCTGCGTGGCAGGCCAGGTGATGGTGCGGGCGAGGACGGACTCGGTGGGCCAGACGACAACGCCTTTGTCCGAGGTGATTGATTTGCCTTCGGGCAGGGCAATGAAGCGAGTCGCAGTGGCACCGTCCTGCCACATGGGTTCGGCGATCTCGAAGGGCAGCACGCCTGCGGCGGGTGATTGTGCGGCGGTGTCTTTGAAGAGGCCCGTGTCGCTGAGCTTGCGCGGGAACTGGCTCGGTTTGCCGACAGCGGGGTTCGGTGCCAGACGGTAGATGCGCGTGTCGTTTTCCCAGTTCATCCAAAACAACTCGCCGTCTGCGCTTTGGCCAAAGGTCACGATCTTGTGCGGGGTGTCGGCGATTTCTTCACGGCGTGTGACTTGTTTGCCATCATGCCACAGCGCCCAGATTTTGCCGGTTTCGTAGTCGCCATAGATGTAGGCACCGCGCAGTTCGGGAAAACGTGCGCCGTGATACACATAGCCGCCGGTGATGCTCGCTGCCTCGGTGTGCGGATGCGCGGCCACGGGCGGGATGATGGGCTCGGGGCGCTGGGTTTCAGGTTTGATCGGCTGGCTTGCTTCATACGCGCTCCAACCATGATTGCCGCCGCGCTGCACCAGGTGAATCATTTCCCACAGCTCCCAGCCAACGTCACCGCACCACAGGCGGCCTCGCTCATCGAAGCTGATCTTCCAGGGATTGCGAAAACCGAAGGCCCAGATTTCCGGCCTGGCCTGCGGTGTTTTCAAAAATGGATTATCCGGTGGAATGGCATACGCCTTGCCGTGGTCCGCATGATCGACGTCGATGCGCAGGATGGAGGACAGCAGATCGCTCAAATCCTGCCCGGTGTTCAGTGGGTCGGGAGGCGAGGGCACTTCCGAGTCGCCGGTGGAAATGTAGAGCATGCCATCAGGACCGAACTGTAGAGAAGCCCCGTTATGGCCGCCGCTGCGCCAGGTCAGCAGCACGGTTTCCGATTTGGGATCGAGCACCGGCGGGTCCTGCTGCGTGAGTTTGAAGCGCGCGAGCTTGGTGCCATCTGGAACTTTGTCGCCATAGGCGTAACAGAGGAAGACGAGGCCGTTCTGTTTCCACTGCGGATGAAACGCAATGCCGTAGGCGTACTGCAGGGCCGGATGGTCAGGCTTGAGGTCAATGAGCAGGTCTTTTTGATCCGCTTCTGGCGCATCTTTGAAGCTCCAGATCTTGCCAGCCTTTTCAACAGCGACGAAACGCTGTGCGCCGGGAATGGCGATCATTTCCAGCGCCTCATGGAGCGCAATGGCGATGAAAACCTGCTCCGCGATGCAAGGCTTCGGTGCTTCCGGCGAACCGTGGATGCGTGAGGTGGTCCACTGTGCATGAAGCGCGGTGCTAAAGACGAGGCAGAGGAGAAACACTCGGTGCATGCACCCATCATGGAATGAACGGGCGGCGTCCGCCAAGCCTGAAATGTTCAGACTTCCTCAGGCGAGAGCCAGCGCACCCGAATGACACGCCACTGGCGGCCATAGGTGCGGTTGGAGATGTTGCGGAGATTGGGCGTCTGGGTCCAGGCCGGGTCGGGAACATAATTTTTCGGATCTTCGCCTGGGTTGGGATAATTCACATAGTCAGGCATGCGCTGCACAATCACTTCCACCCAGGCGCGTGCTTCGACACGCCCGGAGATGGGGTTCACGACATCACCATACGCACGAATTTTGTACGTGTCGGAGCGGGTGACAAGATGAGGGGCGAGCGCCTGCAAGATATCGGCCTGGGTCAGATAGCCGGGTGCAGCAGCGGCGATGTCGCCGACGAGGTTGTCGGGATAGGGGTAGCTCCAATTCATGCCGGCGGCGGCGCCAAGAGTAGTGGCGTTGTCGAGCTGCTGACGTGTGACCTGGGCGGTGAAATAACTTTGATTGAGGCCGGCGCGGTCGATGGCGGTCTGCAGTGCGCCCTTTTTACCGGTGTCATCGGCGCTGAGTCGCCGGTTGATGAAGTCAGACAAGCTCACGAACGGGCCGCGGGTTTTGACCTCGCGCACGATTTCTTTGGCCAGCGATGCAATCTCCTGATCGCTCAAGCTGCGGTAGCCGCACCACGTCTGCTGGGTGTTCGCGCCGCCGTTGACGAGGGTGAAGCGTGGCAGTGAAGCCAGCGATGACGCAGCCAGGCTGATGCCGAGACTTTGCGCATCAAAGGTGGGAATGGATTGGGTGTTCTTCAGGCTGCCAAGCACCGCCTTCCAGGCTTCAATGGAGGTCGAATTGATATTGAAGGCACCTTCGACGAGGAGATTGGCCGCCGCGCGGCGGAATGGCGGAACGGGATTGTTTTTCGCATCCAGCGGGTTGGTGAGCGTGGTTAGCAGATCCTGGCGACGACTGCCGTCATTCAGCAGGAACTTCGTGCGTGGATTGGGCAGCGGCTTGGAAATCTTGGCGTTCAGCCAATCGCCTAGCCGACCGTTCACCGTGTCTTCGCCTGGCCGCGGCGTGATGGAGGAGAAAAAGTACCGGTCAAACAACCGGTTGGCCTGGTAGGAAAAATCATATTGCTGGTTCTCCACGGAGCTGGTCAGCGGTGTCCAGGGACTGGACCATGAACTGCCGACCGTGTAGCCACGCCAGCCGGTGAGCCAGGGCGCTTCACACTGAGAAGGGTAGTGCTGGAGCTGGCCGATAGAGAGCAGCGGAGCGGTGGGCACCTCAAACAGGGGGGGCAAAAGCCCCGCCGCTGCCGGCCAGGGGTTGGTTCGTGCCGATGACCTGATCTCCAATCGTGATGCTGCGGGCTTTGATTTGATAGTTGGAAATCGTGGCTGGATAACCCAGCCCTGGATTGCGGATGATGACCGCACGCGGATCAAATTGTGCGATCATCGGTGCCGGAAAGCCGGAAACATCAGCCTCGCTTTTCATCTGCCAGTCGATGACCCCGAGATAGCTTTTTGAAACTGCGCTGAGGTCGGTGCCGACCTGTAAAACGGCGCTCATCCCCGGCAGCGGTCTGCCTGAAGCATCCATGCCTGAATAAGCACGGATGCGATAGCTGAACTCCGGCCCGCTTCCCGTGCGTACGCCGGCCCAGTCGTAGCCATCCAGAGTGGAACCGTCGCCATTGCGATAGCCGATGGACTCACGCCATCCCTGCGGGGTGATGGCAGCATCCTGGCTGGCGAGTCCGACAGCGGCGTAGTTTTGCACAAAGCCAAAGGGGTCGGCGGCGGCGTAACTTGCATCGCGAGCAGGATCGAGGGTGACGCGCACCTCAGAGTCCGCATAAACACGCACCAGCGTTTCAGGGGAGACTTGGTTGAAAATGCCGCCGATTGAGCCGGAACTTATCAGCAGGCTGCGGTCATCCGCGAGCTTGTCAAAGCTGATGCCCCCTGCCGCGTTCCAGCCCGGCTCGAGCGTGGGTTGCACATTGCCCTGTTGAGGCGGCGTGATCTGATCGCTGTTGAGGGAGAAAGTGACAAACTCACCCGGCCGTAGGGAAAGCCGGGTTTGCGGATTGCTTTTTTTCTGCAGCAGCAGGAACCGTGGTCGGCTGCTGGAATTGTGATGCGTCAGGACATCCGCAGCCCGGATATCAGAGGCCAGCGTCCAGTCACGTCCGGCGGGAGCCCATTTTGCTGAGGCGTTCCCAGACGCATCGGCACCGGGAGTCGCTCCAACGGATGGAGCGGTGGCACTGTAAAGCGTTCCATCATACCAGACTTCATCGTTGGTTTGGTACTGCCTCTGCGACTTCCAGGGGTCACGTTTTTCGATGACGAAATGCACGCTGGGCAGCCATGCGTCGATTCGAAAGGCGTCGAGTTCGAGGATGATGTTGTATGGGTTCCACAGGGTGACGACGGGATCGAGAACCAGCACCAGCTTGCGGTCCGGCCCGTCTGAATTACTCGGCGGCGCGCTTTGTGCCTGCAGGCTGAAGGCATAGCTCATGCGGACGACGAGCGGACTGAAGAGGCATTTGGCAGGTGTGGCTGCCGTGCCGGTGGCGACGGTGTCCAGCCATGCGTTGGCGGCGCTGGCCAGAGACGGCTTGGTAGTATCAGATGGCTTGATGGCAAAGGGCTGGGCGTCGAGCGTTGGCCGGGTGCTGCGGTTTTGCACCCGTTTCCATGTCTGGTAGTAGTCCAGCAAGGGTGCCAGTTGGTCGTTCAGATCTGGCGCATATTGGATGCGGTCCGCCTCGGGCATTTCAAAGAACAGCGACAGGTCGAGCTTCACACCGCCATCAAGCGCGTTGGTGATGAGGCTGTGTGAGTCGGCGGTGACTTCGTGCCAGCGTGTGGCGAGTCCGCTGGTGAGGCTGCCGCCACTTCCACCTGCCATCAGCGGGATCTGGGTGAAGGTCAGCACCTTGGCCAGCTTGTTCTGATCATTCGGCATGCTCTCGAAACCGCTCATCAGTGCAGCGGCACGCTGGGGTGCCATCAGACGCCATTGCGCGACTGTTTGCGCGTCGTCAGGCAGAGCCGTTTGCGGGTTGGAATCCGGCAGGGTGAGATTGACACGCGCCTTGACGCCTTCGTCTGCCGCCCACCAGGCATAATGCCCGATGGTGTACGGTTTTTTGGGGTCGGCGGTGCGAAAGGGCTGGTAGGTGATGAGGTCCACTTTGCGCGCTTTGACGCTGTTCCTGGCGTCCTTGGCCACGGGATTGCGCAGCAGCCAGATGGTGTTGGTGTCTGGCGCGGGATCGGGCAGCTTGGTCTGTGGTGTGACAGGGGCTGGCTGGTTCGGGTCGCTCTGATCCTGCTGGTTGAGTTCGGGCGCACGTGAGGCGTAAGCTGTGGCACCGCTGATGAGCCAGGTGATCGGCTTGTCATGCTGTTCGGCGGAGGTTTTGCCCTTCCCGGTCCAGATGCCGGCCAGCCAGGGGTTCTCCACGCCGTCTATATCAGGAGTGGTGGGATCAGTGTCGAGCATGCCGGCGGTGGCGGTGGCACGCCAGTCGAGGCCGTTGTAATCATTCAAACTCCACGATGCGGCCGTGGCTCCATACATGGCATTGGAACGCGCGCGGTAGAGTTTCATCTGGTTGGAGACGACCCGCGATTCAACCAGCACGATGGACATGAGGGCGACCAGCAGGCTGATGACGAGAAATGAGAGCAGCAGTGTGGCCACGAGCGCGAAACCTCGGCGGTGCCATGGGGGGCTGGTGCATGGAACGTTCATCGGTCAGGTCAAAGAACGCGCGGCAGCGCCATACTGCTGCTGTAAACCCGGCTGTGGCGGCGCGCGAGCTTCCACCACTGATCAGATGAAGTGCCCTGCTGCTCCAGGCCGCGCAGCTCACGTGCGCCACTGGCGCTGAGCACGCGCACCAGCACCTCAATGCTGACCGGAACCCCATCATCTGGTGCACGATAGCGTTTTTTGTCCTTGAGCGGCGGCAGGCTGCCGTCCCGCATGGGAAAGCCCTCCACGTATTGCCCCGTGCTGTTCCGCTCATAAATGATGATGCCAAAGTCGATGATGTTGTCGCACAGCATGCTGTCCACGGAAGGCGATTTGATTTCACCCGGGTCACCCAGTTGTGCACCACCCTGGTAGGCGTCCACCACGTAGCCGGTGTTAAAGGTATTGTCCGAGCGCACGATGCTGCGGAACAGTTGGTAGCTGGCATTGGCCGCATCATTGATATTGCCGCTGGTGGGCATCCCCCGGCGGATCAACTGATAAGAGATCGCATTGACATCCCCGGGCACCACCTTGCCATCAGTGAAGACCGCGCGGTCTGCGGCGGAGGAGATGAAACGCAGCCACATGCCAGCCACGCCGAAGCGATAATCTTCGGGATCGGCCCAGACGATGTCTTTTGATTGCGTCGGCAGGCGCGGATCGAGCTGCAGCGAAGCCTGCGTGGGTTTTTGGCCAGATGCATTTACCCATGCGCCGGAGTTGTCCGTTTTCTCGAGGATGTCAACCGCCAGCCACGTGTTTTGGTCCTGTCGTACAATGGCGGACTGCAGGTCGCTGACCAGCAGGTCCGTCATCAGCCGTACACGCGCCCCGCGGTCGAGGTGATCGGCCAGGCGGCGGCTTTGTTCTCCCACGTTCACCACGGCCATCGTCAATGCCAGCAGCAGCAGCAGTGACAGCGCGGTGGACACACTGACCTCGACCAGCGTGAAACCTTGCTGCCGGAAACGTTGGGGGTGCTTCATGCAGGTGAATCAAGGAGTCGAGGAGCCTGAGCTGCCGCTGGTGGATCCAGTGGTGGATCCGCTGGTCGAGCCGGTCGTTGGGGCATTGGGATCGGGCGGTGGCTGGTTGGCGCTGGGCCGCTTGCTTGGGTCGAGATTGGCATCTGGCAGCGGATTGGTCGTTGTAGTTGGAGTGCTGCTGGTCGGTGTGCTGTTGTTCGTTGTTGACGTGGTGCTGCTGCTGTTGGAACTGCTCGTGGGGGAGGTGGTGTTGCTGGAGCTGGATGAATTGCTTGAGCTCACGAACGCCGGACGCAATGTGGCTTCGTAGGCTTTCAGGCGCTGCACATCGCTGCTTAGCGTTCCCACCACCAAAGTGAGGATGCCCAGCACACCGGCGGCGATTCCGGTGGCGATCGCAACCTCGGCCAGAGTGAAGCCAGATGCGTTGAGTTGGGCAGGAATGGCTGTTCTCATACGATTGATTTTTGAAGTTTAACGTATCTGCACCATGTCGGCGATCTCGGACACATGACCGTAGGCGTTGACATGCATGCCCCGAAAGTTCTGTGAATTTCTCAGGAGGCCGGAGCCGTCCAGTGTGCTGCCCTCGCCAAGGATCAAATCGTAACTCCTGCTGGTGATGCGCGCCGAAGGAGTGAACTCATACGCCCAGCAGGATGTGCCAGCCTTCCAGAGACCGATGCGCGTCACGCTTTGCACCATCGTGCCACCGAATGACAAAGGGCCGGACCAACCCATGGCGCTCATGGGCGGCACCCAGCAGATGCCGTTGGGAAGTTTTTGCGGATCGCCCACCGGCTCCCACACACCGCTGCCGATCTCCGTCTCCGCCACGACAGCAAATGACTGCCACATCAGCTCCGGCTGGGTTGGGTCTGCATGCACCAGCAGGCGCGCGTTGCTCATGCGCATGGCGGCAACGCCGCGCGCCTCCCGAATCTTGCCGGAGACAAACTGCTCCCCTAGATTCAGCCGCCGGCCCACGCCCGGCTCAGCCATGGCAACGCCGAGTATGGCAAGTGCTATCGTGATGATGACGACCACGACCATGAGTTCCAGCAGCGTGAATGCTGCCAAATTTCGTGACTGACGCTGACGGGCAGGTCGCATGATGAAAGGGGATCGCTCCATAACGGCCCCGGGCATCCTATTCTGGCCGCCAGTCCCTTGCCAGATCATTTTTCGGTCCGGCAGTTGTTGCTTGTGCCTGCCTGCCTGCTTTTGCTAGTCTGCGGGCATGAATGCCCCGCTTTGCCTCCTGCTGCTGTCGCTGACAGCCGTTCAATTGAACGCCGCTGACCGCCCTGGTGCACCTGTTGACCTGGGTGCCCCCTCTTCACTCCGCACCGGCACCCAGTTGCGGGAAAAGCGTGAAGTGCGTGTGCAGGAGGGCAAAGTCCGCATGCAGCAGTCCAATTCGACCAACGATTTTTTCTGCCGCTACCTGCAGCGGGTCAACCTCGTCCGGCGTCTGCTGGGCGGTGAAACGGAGGAAGTGCAGGTGCGCGAGATGGTCTGTGAACTGACCAACTACAACGGCACCGCGCCACTGCCGGCCGAACAGCCCACGCCCTTGGTCGGCAAAACCCTTCGTCTGCGCAAATCGGACGGAAAATGGAAATACACCATGATCGGCGGCAAACCCAATGGAGAGCAGCAGAAGTTCCTCAATGACCTGGCGTTCACCACCCTGATGTTTGAAATTCCTGACGCCTGCCTTGCCAACCAGACACGCAAGCCAGGCGAGACTTGGAAGGTCAGCATCAATGAATCCAGGGGCAATGTCCATGGTGCGGTGGTCGCAGAAAACATCGAGTGCAGCCTCGTCGCCGTGGATGCGCGTCCCGACGGGCCGCAGGCCACCATTCATCTGGTGGGCAATTTCAGCATGGAGCGGCCCATGAACTTTCTCAGCCGCATCGAGGTCGCCTTTGATGTCACACTTGTTCGCCGCCTTTCCGACATGCTGGACGTGGACACCAAAATCACCGGTCGCTTGAAAAACATCGGCCTCGTCAATGACCAGGACGGCAAGGCGGCACAGCTCACCCTGGACCTCCCGTACACCCTGGTCCGCACCCAGGTGGTCGAACACAAATAGCCACGCCTCGTAAAAAATCGTCTTTCACATTCGACATTCGCCATTCTTTCTCCTTCTTCCCCGCCTCAACTCAACCTCATACCCGACATGCCACGCCCCGTCACACTCTTCACCGGCCAGTGGGCCGATCTTTCCGTTGATACCATGATCCAAAAGGCCAAGGCCTTCGGTTATGACGGTGTCGAACTCGCCTGCTGGGGCGACCACTTCGAAGTGGATCAGGCGGATCAGGCCTACTGCGATGCCAAGCGTGCCAAGCTGAAGGCCGCCGGCATGCAGTGCCACGCCATCTCCACCCATCTCGTCGGCCAGGCCGTGTGCGACAACATCGACCCGCGCCACGCCCAGATCCTCCCCCCCCACATCTATGGCGACGGTAACCCTGAAGGCGTCCGTCAGCGCGCCGCCGAAGCCCTCATCAAGACAGCGCATGCCGCCAAGCGTTTCGGCGTCAGCGTCGTGAACGGCTTCACCGGCAGCAGCATCTGGCACCTCGTCTATTCCTTCCCGCCAAACCTTCCCGGCCAGATCGACGCCGGCTACAAGGATTTCGCCAAGCGCTTCACCCCCATCTTCGAAGAGTATCAGAAGCTCGGCATCCGCTACGCCCTCGAAGTGCATCCCACGGAGATCGCCTTCGACATCGCCAGCGCCGAGCGCGCGCTGCAGGCCGTCGATTACCATCCTGCCTTCGGCTTCAACTACGACCCCAGCCACTTCGGCTACCAGGGCGTCGATTACGTGAAGTTCCTCTACAAGTTCAGCGACCGCATTTTCCACGTCCACATGAAGGACGTCGCCTGGGGTATTGGTGACGGCACTGCCGGCGTCTTCGGCGGTCACGTCGATTTCCACAAGCCAAGCCGCTACTGGGACTTCAAGTCCGTCGGCCGTGGCAACATCAACTTCGAGCGCATTATCCGCGCCCTCAACGACATCGAGTACGGTGGCCCGCTCAGCGTCGAGTGGGAAGACGGCGCGATGGACCGCGAGTTCGGTGCCGCCGAATCCGCCGCCTTCGTGAAGAAGATCGACTTCCCGCCGAGCAAGATCATCTTTGACGCGCAGTTCGCTGAGAACAGCAAGTGATGCGCTGAGCGAGATTCATTCAAAGTCATCCGTCACGGCCCGGGATCACCTCCCGGGCCGTTTCATTTTCACTCCACCGCCTTCCTCAATTTCATCACGGTGCTGATAATGTTCTCCTCCGTCTTGTCGCTCCACCGCGTGGGGTGCGAGCCGTAGATCATGGCACCGCCGCCTTCGTAGCCGCCTTCCTGCCAAATGCGAAGGCTGGGGATGTAGGCCATGACGTCGTTGGTGTAGCCGCTGACCCAGACGATGGGATCTTTGAGGTCCTGTTTGAGGCGGAGTGAATAGTCCACCACGACTTCGCCGCCGAGCGTGACCCAGGTGAGGTCGTTGCCGAGGCGCAGCACCTGCACAGGGTAGGGATAGGTCGTGGGCAGTTGGCCCTCATCGGCAATGCGCTGCAAGATGCGTGTGCCATGCGTGACCAGATATTTGTTGGTGGATTTCTGCTCTTCGAGAAGCTGCTCCCGAGTTGGCAGGGTGTCATAGGCCAGAGGGATCTCGCGATAAGCTGCACGGATGGGACCCTTGAGGCGCTGCATGTGGGTTTCCAGCGCGGCCTGCACGGAGGTGGCGAGTGATTTGCCATGCGTCTGCGCGAGTTCCATCGTCTTGCGCGGGTAGGGGTTTTGATCGCCGCTGCAACCGTTGGCAAACATCGCCACAGCATCAGGATGCGCCTTTTCGATCTCCTGCTGCGCATAGCCCGCGTAGTCGCCGCTGAACTTCTGATGGCCGAGCGTGGTGCAGTGGCAGGAGTAACCAAAGATGATCGCAATGTCCTTGCTATCGGCGCTGCTGGCTTTGAGCACGGGCACGGTTTGATCCACCGGTCCTCGCGGATTCGGGAAATTGTTCCAGCCGCCTTGGCCATCCGGTGTGCGGCGGTTCATCGAAACCCCGCAGCGCGCGGTGCTGTAATCCAGATGCGCTGGCACCGACTTCTTCAGCGCCTCGCCGACCAGCCGCACCAGAGTGTCTTCAAGCTGCGCCGTGTATTCCGCCGCTTCCTTCTCACGCAGCGGCAGATCATCCGCACGATGTATCTTGCTGGTACGCAGTTCCGGCCCGCTGTGCGTGTGGGAGGCGTTGATGACGAGGTTCGCGGGTTCGATGCCGTGCTCCTTCTTCACCCGCTCAGCGACAGCGAGGCGCAGATTTCTCGGCACGCCGATCAAATCCATCGTGATGAGGGCGAACTTCCCGTCTGCTTGATCCGTGAGCACAAATGCTTTGGCATAGAGGTCGAGATCCACTCCCTCGGAGGGTTTGGTGCGCGCTGCGTATCCAGCCATCCACATCGGTTTCTCCGGCGTGATCTTGGCGGACGAAGCACCTGCCTTCCAGGCGGGCGATTCGGGCGCGGGAACGGCGGCGATGACGAACACGGCGAGAAGGATGGGCAGCCAGAGTTTCATGAAGGATGCGTAAGCATTGCTAGCCAAGTTTCTTTCCTTGCCTCCGGAGTTTAAAACCGGAAGAATCGACGCATGAAATTCTGGGCGCGGCTTCCGATGTGCCTCTGCGCAGTGTTGTTCCTGGGATGTTCCATTGTTCAGGCCATCTTCGGCGGCATTGTTCGCAGCGGACCTCTTCCCACACGTGAACAAGCCATCGGCGATCTCACCCAGGCAACACCGCTCGAACATGCGGCGTTTGAGGACGATGCGGCGTTTTTCAAGCCCATTCGAAAGCCCGATTCTGGAGACTGGCTGGCCGAGCATGATGAGGTGGGCCAGATAGTGGAAGAGTATCGCCTCGCGTTATCGGCTTTGAAGCCGTCACCGGAGCAGAAGGCGCTCTACATGCTGCCGCTCGGCCAGTTTCAATCTGGAGCCGCACCGTCGCTCGCCAAGCTGCGTGAATTCAGCGCCGCTTTCTTCGGCATGGACACGCGGCTCCTGGGGGCGGCTCCATTGGAAAAGGTGCCCGCCAAGCGGCGAATCTTTGGGACCTCGCGCAAGCTGCAGCTCTGCACCACGGACATTCTGCAGTGGCTACCCGGCAAAAAATCGCGCGACGCCTACTCGATCATCGCGGTGACGATGGAGGATCTCTATCCTGATGAAGCGTGGAATTTTGTCTATGGCGAGGCGACGCTGCACGGCGGCGCGGGTGTCTTCAGCTTCGCGCGCTACGATCCGGCGTTTTACGGTGAAAAGCGCAATGACCAGACGAGTGCACTCATCTTGCTCAGAAGCTGCAAGGTGCTTGCCCATGAAACTGGACACATGTTCGGCCTGATGCACTGCGTGTTCTTCGAGTGTCTCATGAACGGCTCAAATCATCTCAAGGAGTCTGACTCGCAGCCGATTCATCTGTGCCCCGTGTGCCTGCGCAAACTTCAACTCAGCGCTGGCTTTGATCTCATGAAGCGTGAAGAGGCGCTGCTGAAATTTTATGAAGCAAACGGGATCAAGGAGGGGGCTGACTGGTCCCGGCGCAGGATACAAAAGATGCGTGCGGCCAAGTGATGCTCTCGGGACGCTTATCGGCCTGCGTGCTGGCATCGCTCCGCGATGCATGGGCATGGGTGGGGGAGGTGCGCGTTAGCGAGGGGTGTCGCTTCCCTCAACCCCTCGCTAACGGCTTTGATGGCTCCGCCATCAGGAGAGAGCTGCTTCCAGCGATTGGTATTGAGAGGGGCGAAAATCGGGAGCGATTTCGTGTGTCAAGCCATGCCTCCGACAAAAGTTTTTCACAAGTGATGCTGATTGGTTGCTGCCCGTGATCGTCTCGCTAACTCCACCCGTTCCAACCGGATTGTATCCTTCACTTTTCATTTTCCCAACCATGTCTGCTGCCAACGAACTCAACATCAATATCACCCACGTCGAGCGTGTCGCCAAGGAACTGGGCCTGCGGGCCATCCAGGTCGGCGCGACGGCCAAACTCTTTGCCGATGGGTCCACTGTGCCGTTCATCGCCCGTTACCGTAAAGAGGCTACGGGGTCTTTGGATGAAGTGCAGATCCAGAACATTCAGGAGCGCATGACGCAGCTCGTGGCGCTGGATGACCGCCGCACCGCGATTGTGAAATCGCTCGAAGAGCGCAAGCTCATGACGGATGTATTGCGCGCGAAGATCGAGAAAGCGGAGACAATGAATGCGCTGGAGGACATCTTTGCGCCGTTCCGTCCGAAGCGCCGCACGCGTGCCACGATTGCGAAGGAAAAAGGTTTGGAGCCTCTGGCGGATTTCATCGAAGCCAATCTGATGACCCATGGAGTGGATCTGACGGGCGAGGTGGCCAAGTTTGTGAATCCAGATCACGAGAACGAAGAGCTGCGCGTCAAGGATGCCGCCGATGCGTTGAGTGGTGCACGCGACATCATCGCAGAGCGCATCAGCGATCATGCGGATGCACGTGCGACCTTGCGTAAATTCTTCGCGGAGCAGTCCACGGTCGTTTCCAAGGTCATGTTCGGCAAGGAAAAGGATGAAGAGGCGCAGAAGTTCCGCGATTATTTCGACTGGAGCGAGCCGCTGAAAGCCATCCCATCACACCGCATGCTCGCCATTCGTCGTGGGGAAAAGGAAGGCTTCCTGCTCATGCGCATCCAGCCCGGAGAAGACACGGCGATCAAGTTGCTCGAAAACCTCTTCGTCAAAGGCGGCAATCTCTGCTCTGACCAGATGAAGCTGGCCTGTGCGGACAGCTTTAAGCGCTTGATGAGTTCCAGCATGGAGACGGAAGCTCGTCTTGAATCCAAGAAGAAGGCTGACACCGAGGCAGTGCGTGTGTTTGCTGACAATCTGCGCGAGCTGTTGCTGGCCGCGCCGCTCGGACAAAAGCGCGTGCTCGGCATTGACCCCGGCTTCCGCACGGGCTGCAAAGTCGTGGTGCTCGATGCGCAGGGGCAGCTTCTTTATAACGATGTGATCTACCTGCTCGGCGAGGGCAATGGTCTGCTGCATGCGAAGAACCTGCTGCTCAATCTGGTGGATCGTTACAAGATCCAGGCCATCGCCATCGGCAACGGCACAGCCAGCCGTGAGACGGAGATGTTTGTGAAGAAGATCGGCGTGCCGGCTTCGATTCCTGTGATCATGGTGAATGAGAGTGGTGCCTCCATTTACAGCGCCAGCGAAGTCGCGCGTGAGGAGTTCCCAAATCAAGACATCACGGTGCGTGGTTCCGTTTCCATCGCCCGTCGTCTCATGGACCCGCTGGCAGAGCTGGTGAAGCTCGATCCGAAATCCATCGGAGTCGGTCAGTATCAGCACGATGTGGATCAGAACCAGCTCAAGACGAGCCTCGACCACGTCGTCATCAGCGCGGTGAACGGCGTCGGAGTGGAACTGAACACAGCCAGCAAGCAGCTGCTCAGCTACGTTTCCGGCTTGAACAGTACGCACGCGGCCAACATCGTTGCCTTCCGCAACGAGAACGGCCCGTTCAAGAGCCGCAAGGATCTCATGAAAGTCCCACGGCTCGGTGACAAGGCTTTCGAGCAGGCGGCGGGCTTCCTGCGCATTCGTGATGCCGTGCATCCGCTGGATGCGAGCGCGGTGCATCCCGAGCGCTACCCGCTCGTCGAGAAAATGGCGGCAGACATCGGCTGCACCGTGCCGGAGCTCATGCAGCGCGCTGACTTGCGCCAGAAGATCGACCTCAAAAAGTATGTGAGCGAAGATGTGGGTCTGCCGACGCTGCAGGACATTATGAATGAGCTCGCCAAACCGGGACGCGATCCGCGTAAGCAGTTCGAAGTCTTCAGCTTTGCGGACGGCGTGAACGACATGAAGGATCTCACCGTGGGCATGAAGCTGCCGGGCATCGTGACGAACGTGACCGCCTTTGGTGCCTTTGTGGACATCGGCGTGCATCAGGACGGCCTTGTGCATGTGAGCCAGCTCAGCGACACGTTTGTGAAGGATGCGGCGGAAGTCGTCAAGGTGGCGCAGCGGGTGCAGGTGACGGTGACGGAAGTGGACATTCCGCGCAAACGCATCGCCCTGAGCATGAAGTCGAAGCCTGACTTTGAGAAGAAGCAGGGCGCAGCAGGACCTCGCCCGGCGGGCGGTCCAGCCGGCGGTCAGCGCAGCTTTACCAGCAGCGGCGGTGGCAATCGCAACTCCGGCGGCGGCATGGGCAATCCCTTTGGCGGCGGTGGCGGCGGTGACTGGTTCACCGCAGCGGCGCAGAAGGGGAAGAAATAACCAGGCAGCGAAGAGAAGGGTGGTCGCAACAGTTGGCGGCCACCGTTCAAAGCGATCTCCAATCAGTTGAAACCGTGCTAATTTACAGGGCGACTGCATTTTGATGGTTGAGACGGCTCCGGCTAGACGTAATTTCGCACCATGAAGCATGCGCCTTTACCCCCTCTCCTTGCCGGCATCCTCGTTGCCTTGCTGTTTTCTGCTTCAATTCTGTCGGCGCAACAGACTCAGAACATTGACGAAAAAGAGCTGCGCGGCTGGGCTGACCGCGGCGATGCCGATGCGCAGTTCGAGCTGGGCCTGCGCATGATCACCGGTGAAGGGGTGAAGAAAAACCTCGAAGAAGGCGTGAAGTCTGTCGAAAAGGCGGCCAAGCAAAAGCACCTGCGCGCACAGCACGTTCTGGGCACCCTGTATGAAGACGGTGTCGGAGTGAAAAAGGATCTCGCCAAAGCGGCGGAATGGTATCGCCGCTCGGCCGAGCTCGGCTTTGCCCTTTCGCAGCACAGTCTGGCGACCATGTATGAAGAAGGCAAAGGCGTGAAGAAAGACACCGCCAAGGCGACAGAGTGGTTCAAAAAAGCTGCCGACCAGGGCAGTCCCCCATCGCTGACCGCCTATGCTGCCAAGCTCGAACGCGGGGATGGGGTGGCCAAGAGCACGGCCAAAGCCGCCCTTTGGTACCTCAAGGCCGCGCAGAAGGACTTTGTTCCGGCGATGACGCGTCTCGCCAATCTCTACTACACCGGCCAGGGTGTCCCGGTGGACTACCGCCGGGCCGGAGCCTGGTATCGCCGTGCGGCTCGCTCCGAAGATCCCTGGGCTTCCAACAATCTTGCCTGGTTTCTTGCCACCTGCCCGGAGGACAATCTCCACAATGGCGAAAGCGCCGTGCTGCTCGCCCGGCGTGCGCTCAAACTCGTCGCGGAAGTCGTACAGAGCGACGAGCAGCCTTATGAGATGATCGATACCATGGCCGCTGCGCTCGCCCGCAACGGTGAATTTAAAGAGGCCGAACTGTGGCAGAAACGTTGCATCACCCTGTTTAACGAAGACAAAGACCTGCCGGAAGAGGATCGTAAAAAGCTCCAGAACGAGTTCGACGCCCGGCTCAAACTCTACCAAAAAGCCACTCCGTTTGCCGAGCCTGACCCCAAAGGCGAAGAAGGTGCCGAGCCGCTCCCGCAGGATACCATTCTCCAGGACGAGGGGCTGCCCGAGTCCAAATCCAAGAAAAACACGCCTAAAAACGGTCGTGGTACGGTGGTTTAAGGCTGGCTTTCCCTTCGTTTAAACACGATTCACGGTTCGTTTGTTGCCTGCTGCAGCGCAAGATTCGCATACATTACCGCAATATCTGCAAGACAAGCCCCTTGTTACACGGTTAACACGCTCAACCTTTCCACCCGGCATCCTGCCACTCGTCTCTTCCCCATGTCTGCTGTCGTCGTACGTTCTGCCGCTTTGCCACCGCCCATTCCCGGTCTGAACCGCCGTATCCGCCAGCCAAAAAAGAACATCCCGCAGACCAAGCAGGATCGGGATCAGATCCTAGGCTGGGTGCGTGCGTATGCCGAGGAACAGAAACTCGTCCCCCCTGTGCCATTGGCAGATCTGCAGGAGCACACGGATAAAATCGTCACGATCCACGCCATCGACAAAATCCACCGTGACTACGTTGGGGTGCTCCTCGCCAATGAAACTTGGCGCGAATCCCTCGCTACCGTGCCCTTTGAAAAGCGTCTGCTGCTGATGCCGAAGTGCCTCCGCGTCGAAAGCAAATGTCCGGCCCCCTTTGATGAATTCGGCCTTCTCTGCAAGCAGTGCGGCCTCTGCTCCATCCAAGATTTCCAAAACGAAGCTGAAAAGCTTGGCTACGCCGTCCTCGTCGCTGAGGGCAGCGCCATCGTCATGTCCCTCATCCAGACCGGCAAGATCGAAGCCATCGTTGGCATTTCCTGCCTGCCCGTTCTGGAGCGCACCTTCCCCTACATCGAAGCCGCCGCGATTCCCGCTGTCGCGGTTCCGCTGTTGCAAGACGACTGCATCGACACCCTGGTCGATATCGACTGGGTCTGGGACTACATCCACCTCACCAGCGACGACAAAACCCGCCGCCTCAATCTGAACGCGCTGCACGACGAGGTGAAGACCTGGTTCACCATCGAATCGCTCAACGCGCTCATGGGCCCCTCCCGTGGTCACAGCGACGACATCGCCCGCGAATGGCTCGCACGCGCCGGCAAACGCTGGCGTCCCTTCCTCACCGTCGCCGCCTATCAGGCCCTGCGCGAAGACCCCGAAGGCCCCATCTCCGACACCGTCAAAAAAGCCGCCATCGCCGTCGAGATCTTCCACAAAGCCTCCCTCGTTCATGACGACATCGAGGACGGCGATGCCGAACGCTACGGCGAAACCACCCTCCACACCGAGCACGGCATCCCCGTGGCCCTGAACATTGGAGACCTGCTCATCGGTGAAGGCTACCGCCTCCTCGCCGACAATGATGCCGCCGCTCACATCCGCAGCGCCGCCATCCTCGTTGCTGCTGAAGGCCAGCGTGAGCTCTGCATCGGTCAGGGTGCCGAACTCCTCTGGACACGTCATCCCGTCGCTCTCAGCAGCACGCAGGTGCTTGAAATCTTCCGCAGCAAAACGGCCCCCGCCTTTGAAGTCGCCCTCAAGGTCGGTGCCGCACTCGCCGGTCAGCTCGATGAATGCGCCGACGTGCTTCACACCTACAGCGAAAATCTCGGTATCGCCTACCAGATCCGCGATGACCTCGACGACCTCGGTGAAGACTCCTCCGCCGGCAACGAGTGGAACATGCGCCCCAGCATCGTCCTCTCCCTCCTGCGCGAGAAAGGCAAAGGCGAAGTCAAAGACCAGATGGAAGCCCTCTGGAACGGCGTCGCCAAAACCAAGCCCGACAACGCCACCATCCGCGATTGGGCGCTCGACAGCGGTGCCCATGAGAAGGCTATGACCCTCCTCGAAAGCTACAAAGAAGCCGCCATCCGCTCCCTCCAGGAAGTCGAACTCCCCAACCTCAAAGGCCTCCTCCGCCGCGTCATCGGCAAGATCTTCAACGAGCTTGAGATCAAAGGCTGGTGCCGCGAATTCGAGCAGAAAAATCTCAATCCCGAGCTCCGCGCTGAAGCTGCGAAAGCTGCCGAGCATCTGGTGCCGAACGTGGCTTCTTAACGCTGCTAGTTCTACTGGTTGAGCTTCGTTTGAAGCCGACCATGAAGTTGCTCAGTCTCTGCTCCGTATTCCTGCTCGTCAGTTCCCTCCTTCACGCCGCTGACTCGCGCCCCAACGTCCTCTTCATCGCCATCGATGATCAAAACGACTGGATTGGCTGCATGGGCGGGCATCCGCAGGTGAAGACCCCCGCCATTGATGCCCTGGCAAAACGCGGCACCCTCTTTGCCAGCGCCCACTGCCAGGCGCCCTTGTGCAACCCTTCGCGCAGCTCACTTCTCACCGGCCTCCGTCCCTCCAGCACCGGCATCTATGGCCTCGCCCCCGGCATCCGTGAAGTGGAGCAAACCAAGACTCACATCACCCTCCCGCAGACCTTCACGCAGGCAGGTTACTTCACCTTCAACAGCGGCAAAATCTACCACGACGGCTCCATGCGCGGGAAAGATCAAAAAGCCGAGTTCAATGAATGGGGCAATCGCGGCCCTATGCCCAAGCCAAAAACCCCTTTCGCCAATCTCCCCGGCCCGGACCGCCATCCCGCCATGGACTGGGGCGTCTTCCCCGAGAAGGACGAAGACAACGCCGACTGGAAGATCGCCGATTCCGCCATTGATGCGCTGAAGCGCGCGCCCGCAGACAAACCCTTCTTCATCGCCGCCGGTTTCCGTCTCCCGCACGTCCCATGCTACGCCTCGCAGAAGTGGTTTGATCTTTATCCCGATGCCGATTTGAAGATGCCACCGGTCAAAGAAGATGACCGTGCCGACCTCCCCAAGTTCGCCGACTTCCTCCACTGGAAGCTCCCCGAGCCCCGCCTCAGCACCCTGCGCAAATTCAACGAATGGCGTCCTCTCGTCCGCGCCTACCTCGCCTGCGTCAGCTTCATGGACAGCCAGGTCGGCCGCCTCATGCACGAGCTTGAAGCCGCCGGCCGCTTGGACAACACCATCATCGTCCTCTGGGGCGATCACGGCTGGCATCTCGGCGAAAAACTCATCACCGGCAAAAACACCCTCTGGGAGCGCAGCACCCGCGTCCCCCTCATCTTCGCCGGCCCCGGCATCAAACCCGGTCAGGTCTGCACCAGCCCCGTGGAGCTTCTCGACATCTTCCCATCCCTCCTCGCCCTCGCCAAAATGCCCGCACGCCCCGACCTCGAAGGCCACAGCCTCATGCCCCAATTTCAAGATGCCACCGCCCCGCGCGAGTGGCCCGCCATCACCACGCACAATCAGGGCAACCACACCATCCGCACCCACGACTGGCGCTACATCCGCTACGCCGACGGCAGCGAGGAACTCTACAACATGAAGAACGATCCCAACGAGTGGACCAATCTCGCCAAGGCCCCCCAGCACACTGCCAAAAAAGCCGAGCTCGCCAAGTGGCTGCCCAAGATCGACAAAGGCCCCGTCCCCGGCAGCAAGAGCCGCATCCTCACCTACGATCCCGCGACGAAGGAGGCCATCTGGGAAGACATGCCGATTGATAAAAGCGCTCCTCTGCCGGAACCGTAGGCAGTGTCCGCCTCTCCCCACAAGCTCCGCCTCACCCTCGGCCTCGGCTTCCTCGCCTTCGTTATGGTGGGCTCAGTCCTGCTGCTCGCATGGCTGAGATACCGCGAGGAGGTGGAATCGCGGCGGCTGTTTGCGGTGTTTGCCAAATCACAGGCGGACTTTGTCCGTGAAATGCATCTGCCGCGTAGTCCGAAGCTGGCGTTGGATTTGCAGCGCCTCTCCGGCGTGCGGGTGTATTTTCGCCAAGGAAAGCTGGTCAATGGCAGCATCGTTCACCTCCTGTCAGAAGCTCCTGTGAGCGATGAACTGATCTCGCTGCCAAAGGGCTGGGAGGCTCTCATTCTGCGTCTGGATGACAAGGAGGACATTATTTTCAAGAGGCAACACCCGGGATCGAGCCTCTCGCTCGATGATCCGGCCACGCGGAATGTCTTTCTCGCCTTCTGGGTGATGTCGGGATTTGTCGGCTGGCTTCTGGTCCGCGAGCGCCTCAAGCGCGCGCAGTCCGAACGTCTCGCCATGCTCGGCCGTGTCGCCACCAGTCTCGCCCACGACATCAAAAACCCCCTCGCCTCCATCCAGCTTCACGCACAATTGATGACGCCGCAGAGTGACGAAGACAGGCAGGCGGTCAGGCTCATCGAAAACGAATCCGAAGTGATCGCCGGTCTCGTGAACCAGTGGCTCCATCTCGCGAATCCGCTGCCACCGCAACTCGTGACGCTCGATCTCACCGAATGCATTCGCTGCGTGGCTAGAAACATCGAGGCTCAGGCCCGCCATGCCGGCGTAGAAGTACAAGTCGAACTCCCCGGTCCGATCTGGATCAATGGAGATGCCCAGCGCCTCGCTCAGGCAGTCCGGAACCTCATGATCAATGCCATTCAGGCGATGCCACGCGGCGGCATTCTAAGCGTGCGCGGCCAGCCTGCTGAAACATGCATTGAGTTGCGATTCGCTGACACCGGCACCGGTTTCTCCGAGCTGGCACTGGCCCATGGCACCGAACTCTTCTTCACCGAGAAGGAGGGCGGCATGGGCGTCGGCTTAAACATTGTCTCCACCATCATCACTGCGCATGGTGGCACGATGAATTTGCAAAATGACCCCAAGGGCGGAGCGGTGATCATCGTGTCGCTCCCCTTGCTTCCCGCATGACTCCCGCCATCCTCATCATCGAAGACGAATACGCATTGGCCGCCGCTCTTTCGACGGTGGTGCGCCGTCTCGACGCCACACCAGTCGTTGCAGCTTCAGGGCAGGGTGGCATCGACAAACTCACTGCTCAATCCTACGCGCTCATCATTCTCGATGTCGGCCTGCCGGACATGAGCGGCCTGAAAGCCCTCGAAAAAATTCAGGCGCTTCCTCATCCACCCCCGGTGATGATCATCACCGCCCATGGCACGCTCGACACCGCCCTGGAGGCTCGCCGTCTCGGCGCGCGCGAGTACTTCCTCAAGCCTCTCAATCTGGCCGACATGCAGCGCGCGATCCGTGAAGTCCTCGCACCGGTGAAGCTCGAGCAGCACGCTGAAACGACCATGATCGGCAACAGCGAACCCATGCAGCGTGCCTTTGCCGTCATCGCCCAGGCCAGCGGCAACGACGCGCCCGTCCTCCTGCAAGGCCCGCCCGGCAGCGGCAAGAGCCTGGCCGCACAGGTCATTCACCGTCACAGTGCCCGTGCTGAAAAACCGCTGATCGTCTTTCGTGCCGATGAATGGCCTGCGGATCGTGCGGAAGCCGGCTTGGATGAAGCCATCGCCAAGGCAGAAGAGGGCGTGCTCTTTCTCGATGAAATCAGCGCCTGGTCAAAGCCTCTGCAGGCAGTCCTGATGCACCGTGTGAACTCCGGTACGCTGAAGGCGCGCCTCTTCAGTGCCTCCAGTCAGGAGGCGGTTCCACACCTGCGGGAAGATCTCTTCTATGCCTTGGCCGTCCTGCAGATCCTGCTGCCCCCATTGCGTGAGCGCACCACGGACATCCCGGCTTTGGCAGTGTCCTTTCTCGGTGGGCAGGTGCTTTCCGCCGAAGCACTGGCCGCGCTCAAAGCCCACACCTGGTCGGGCAATGTGCGTGAGTTGAAAACGGCCATGGCCCACGCCGCCGCCATGTGCAGCGGCAGCACGATTCTGCCCCATCATCTGCCCACGAGCATCGTCAAGCCGGATGAAACCAATCATCTCGAAGAGACGATGAAACGCAGCATCGCCGCCTGGCTCGATCAAAAGACCACGGGTCCAGATGAAACGATGCCGGTGTATGACGACCTCCTCGAAACCGTGGAAGCCGCCATGCTGGAAGCGCTGCTCAAACGCTTCGATGGCAAACCCACACGCCTCGCCTCTACGATGAAAATGAACCGCGCAACGCTGCGCCGGAAACTGCGCGAGGAGTGATCACTTCCCATCCGCCTTGCCCGGCACTCGCGGATCATTGGCAGGAAAGAAAAGCTTCTTGTCCGCATCAAAGTAGATCGCCTGACAGGCTCCGAAGCCTTCGGATTCAGCGAGCTTATGCCCCAGCGCTTTCACCCGCGTGAGCGTCCCCTCCCCGAAACTCTTTTCAATTTTGAGCTCATCAGGATTCCACTGGTGGTGAAATCTCGGTTCAGCCAGCGCCTCCGCCGGCAGCATGCCATCATCAATGATGTGGGTCAGCAGCAGCAGCGCCTGCGTGATGATCGTGGGGCCGCCTGCCGCTCCGGTCACAATGACAGGCTTGCCATCCTTGAGCACGATCGTGGGACTCATGCTCGAAAGCGGCCGTTTGCCAGGCGCAACAGCGTTCGCCTCCGCTCCCACGAGCTTGAAGGCATTCGGAATGCCCGGCTGCACGGCAAAATCATCCATCTCATCATTCAGCAGCACACCCGTGCCGGGAATGACGACCTTGCTCCCAAAGGCGGTGTTGATGGTTTGATTGAGCGCCACCCAGTTGCCTTCGGCATCGGCGGTGCAGAGAAACGTGGTATGCTTGCCAAAAACGTCCCCCTCCCAATGTGGCGGCATGTGGTGTGATGGCACCAAAGTCGTGTGGTCGAGATCAATCTTCTGCGCCAGTTCCGCAGCATACGCCGGATCTACCAGTCCCCGTGGCACCGGCGCGAAATCGGGATCGCCCAGCCAGTGGGCGCGATCGGCGAATGCCAGTTTCATCGCTTCGGTGATCACATGGATGCGGCTGCTGGTGCGGAAGTGGCGGATTGGGAAGTGTTCCAAAATGTTGAGGATCTGCGCGACGTGAACTCCGCCGGAACTCGGTGGCGGCATGGTGATGAGATCATAACTCCGGTATTTCGAGCGGATCGCTTCCCGCTCAGGAGCCTGATAGCTGGCGAAATCCTGCGCCGTCATGATGCCACCATTGGCCGCCATCCACTCGGCGGTCTTTTGGGCAAATTCACCGCCATAAAACCATTCGATCCCGTTTTTCGCCACCGCCCGGTAAGTCGCTGCCAGGTCGCTTTGGACGAGCATCTGGCCTTTCTGGAGCGGCTTGCCGTCTTTGAGGAAAATGGCTGCTGAAGACGGGAATTTCGCGAGCTTGGCTGCCGTGGCCGAAAGTTTGCGCGCATAAACCTCATCAATCGGAAAGCCCTTTTCAGCAATGTCAGCCGCCGGGAGCATCACGTCCGCCAGCTTGAGCTTGCCGTGCTTTGATTGCGCAGCCGCACAGGCTTTCAGATAGCCGGGAACCCCGGAGGCTAAAGCACCCGTCTTGCTAGCCTCGTCGTCGAGTTTGCCGTTGATCATATACATGTCGCGCTGCGCCTTGGCTGGAGCCATCTCGCGGCCGTCGATGCAGGTGACCGTGCCATCGGCGGCATGAATGACGAAAAAGCAGCCACCACCGATGCCGGAATTGTGCCCATCGACCACGCCAAGGGTCAATCCTGCCGCAATGGCGGCGTCAATGGCATTCCCACCCTTTTCAAATGCCTGCTGGCCCGCCTGCGTTGCCAATGGGTGGACAGTCGCGATGGCGTGTTTTTGGAAGGCGGCATCTGTGGCGAACAGCGCCGGGTGGGCGAGCAGAACAAGGGCGGCCATGACTTTCATGCCATCGAAGCTAGTCGCGGCATCGAGTGAGTCGAATCAAAACAACTCGCTCCAAGAGGTGGTCATGCTTTAGGCTCTGAACTGCGCTGCCAGCTCAGCCATGCACTACGATAGGTGAAAGCCATGGCGATGATACCTGCAAACAGCAAGAAAGCGCGACTGGGTTCCGGCACCGGGAGCACACTGCTCGCGGTTGTTGCAGGCAGCGTGAAATTCAGCGCGGCAGCGTTGTCCGGTTCTACAGCCCCGACGGCCATAGCGGCGGCGATGGTGCATGCAAACCAGTAGCTGAAGGAACGGAGGGTCATGGGATAATTCAAACCTTTACCCGATAAACGCGGATACGAGCAAGGTTTTTATTGTTTCAAAAATAATACAGAACTTTCATTTTCAGTGTCTTGACGGGTACAGCATAGGCAAATGCGGGAGCTTCTCAATAACAGCCTTCGCACTTGCGAGTTCAGGCCGTCTCCGCCATGACTACGGCCCCCCAAATCCGGCAATTTATCCATCATGTCCAAAGTCAGTTCTCCACGTGTCATCAACATAGGCTTGGCCGGTTTAGGCAATGTGGGGGCGGGAGTGTTCAAGAATCTGCAAAAGAATCGGTCCCTGATCAGCCAGCGCATCGGTGCCGAGCTGCATGTCACCAAAGTGGCGGTGCGTGATCTTGCCCGTCAGCGGGATGTGGTGGTGCCTACGGATCTGCTCACCACTGATTGGAAGGAACTGGTCAACGATCCCGCCATTCCGGTGATCGTCGAGCTGATCGGTGGTACCACCACGGCTTACGATATGGTTGCCGCCGCCTTGCGCGCCAAAAAGATTGTCGTCACGGGCAACAAAGCCCTGCTGGCTGAGCGCGGAAAGGAATTGTTCGCCCTGGCCGAGGAATGCGGTGTGCCGATTTACTTTGAGGCCGCAGTCGCGGGTGGGATCCCGATCATCCAGGTGCTGCAGGAGGGGCTGGTGGGCAATCACATCCGTTCGATTCACGGCATCATCAACGGCACCTGCAACTACATCCTCACCCGCATGTCGCAGGCCGGACTGAGCTATGCGGATGCACTGCAGGAGGCGCAGGACAAGGGCTATGCCGAGGCCGACCCCACGCTGGATGTCAGCGGCTGGGATGCGGCGCACAAGGCGATCATTCTGGCCTCCCTGAGCTACGGCTTTTGGATCCCCCAGGACAAGGTGCATGTGGAAGGCGTGGACCGCGTCAGCATCACGGATTTTCGCTTTGCCGAGCGGCTGGGTTACACGATCAAACTGCTCTCGGTCATCCGTGCGGATGAAAACGGCCTCGTGGAGGTGCGCACGCAGCCCACTCTGGTGCCGTTGTCCCATGTGCTGGCGAGTGTCAGCGGTGCCTTCAATGCGGTGCTCGTGAATGGCGATATTGTGGGCGAGACCTTGTTCTACGGCCGTGGTGCGGGTCAGGACCCGACCAGCAGCAGCGTGATCAGCGATGTGTGTGAAGCTGCGGCTGTCTTGATGCACGGCGCGCGCCATAGCGGTTTCGTGCCGCATGGCCTTTACGGCAAATCAAAACCCGTGGATGACACCGTCTCACATTACTATTTGCGGCTGACTGTGGACGACGTTCCCGGCGTGCTGGCGCAAGTCGCCACCGCATTGGGTGAGCGTGGGATTGGCATTTCTTCGATGATTCAGCCGGAAGATCTGGAAGACACCAGCGGCGAAACATCCCTCGTGCTCATGATTCATGATGCACGTCTTGGCGACATGAAGGCGGCGCTGGCCGCCATCTGTCAGCTTGCGTGCGTGCGTGGTGAACCAAGTTGGATGCGCGTGGAAACCTTGCAAGGTTAGTGCTCAGGTGGACAAAAACACACACCAGCTCAAATTGGCGTGGAATGCAGCTATAAAAATGAGACTATGAAGTTCATGAAAATCGCTCTCTCCGAACTAGCAGCCCTCGTCGGGGGGACTGTTCTTTGCGGTGATCCTGCTGGACAGATCACCGGGTTTGCATCCTTGAAAGAGGCCATTGCCGGTGATCTGAGTTTTTTTCATGACTCACGCTACAATGAGCGGCTGGTGAACACCCGTGCCAGCGCAGTCCTCGTGCCCCTCGGTTGGACGGAGTTTCCGCCGCATGCCTCCTGCATTGCCGTGGCGGATCCTTCACGGTCCTTTGAGCAGATTGTGGAGACTTACGGCTTCCAACCTGCCCCTTTTACTCCCGGAGTGCATGCCTCGGCAGTGGTGGCTTCAGACGTCAAGTATGATCCGGCGCGGGTGTCCATCGGTCCCAATGCCGTCGTCGAAGCCGGAGTGGAACTGGGGGATGAAGTTGAGATTGGCGCTGGTTGTTTTGTCGGGCGCAACGTCGCGATCGGCCAGGGTTCCAGGCTCCATGCGAATGCCACCGTGCATGCGGAGTGCCTGCTGGGGGAACGGGTGTTTCTGCATTCTGGGGCCATCATCGGTGCCGATGGGTTTGGCTATGAATTTGGCGACGGGCGTCACCGCAAGGTGCGGCAGGCCGGGATTGTGCAGATTGACAATGACGTGGAGATTGGTGCCGGCACTACGGTGGATCGTGCACGGTTTGGCCGCACCTGGATCGGGGAGGGAACCAAGATCGACAACCTGGTGCAAATCGGTCACAATGTGGTGATCGGCAAACACTGCATCATTGTCGCCTGCACCGCCATCGCCGGCAGCGCAATCATTGGGGACTATGTGGTCATTGCCGCCCAGGTGGGCATCGCGGGGCATGTGCATGTAGGTTCCCAGAGCACTCTAGCTGCCCGTTGCGGGGTCACCCGTGACCTACCCGCAGGTCAGACTTACCTCGGCTTTCCAGCCATTCCGGCGGGTGAAGAAAAGCGCCGTCTGGCCGGCATCAACCGCCTGCCGCAGTTGGTGGCACGGGTGAAGGATCTGGCGGCACAGATTGCCGGCGGCGGCAAGAAGGCCTGATCACCAAAAGCCCCACTGCTGCGTCTTCATCACGTAGAGGCCGAGGGCTAGGTTGCCCACTGCGTGCATGAACACGCAGGCCCCGAGGCTCTTGGTGCGCACGGCCACAAGGTACATTAGCGATCCCCAGACGAAGGCTCCGAGGTAGTCTTCGGTGTTGTGGATCAGCATCACGGCGAGCGTGACGATCCAGAACACTTTCCAGCGGTGCGTGCCGAAGGCGACGCGCTCAAACCGGCCGTCCTCCGTCAGCAAAAAGCGCATCAAAAAGCCGCGCCAGAACAATTCTTCCACGAAGGGCACCACCAGCACCATGCGGGCAAAGCGCATTCCTATGACCAGGCTGAACCACAGCGGTGACTCCTGCGCGATCAGCGGATCAAACCCTTCTTTGCGTTCAGCCAGCCCGAGCCAGCTCCACCAGGACGCAGGCTCATGGCCGTGCTGGATAAGGCTCTCACGCAGCAGCGCCGGTGACACCCAGACCGCGATGCCAACGAGTCCAAGCGTGAAGGCAAGCCCCAGGCCGCGCCACGGCTTGAACACGTAGTGCTGGCGAAACCGCAGCAGCACCACCGTGCAGATGATTGTCTGCAAAGGATAAGCCCAATGCTCCGGTGCGCGCACATGCCAGGGCAGTTCGGAGTTCTCAATGCGGAACAGACCCGGCACGCTGTTCAGCAGGGTGAACAGCAGCAGCGGCAGCACATAGGCTGCGGTGGAGGAGGCGCGCAGGCGTGCGAACATCAGGTCAGGCACCGAAATCGGCTATGCGTGGAGGTTGGCTCATGAGTCAGTAGCGGCGGAGTTTGCCGCTGGCAGTCAGCGGCAGTGCGGAGACGAAGGTGTAGAACAACGGCACCTTGTAGGCGGAGAGCCGCTCCTGGCAAAGCTTTCTCAACTCAATCACCGCAGGCGGCGACTCGGCGTTGTGAGGAATGATTTCCGCCACGGGCATGGCTCCCAGTACGGGATGGGCGCGTGCCGAAACCCGCGCGGCACTCACTCCGGGATGGCTGCACAGCACTGCCTCCACCTCCTCCGGAAAGCATTTCAGGCCGCCCACATTGATCACGCTGCGCACGCGGCCACGCAGATACAAACAGCCGTCTGCATCCAGCTCGGCGATGTCGCCGGTGGCGAACCAGCCATCGCACAATACAGCCTCACGCGGCTGCCAGGGCGTCAGATAGGCATCAAACACACCAGGCCCGCGCAGCATGAGTTCGCCATCATCCAGTCTCACTTCAAATGCTGGCAAAGGTTGGCCGATGGAAGTCGGCTTGTCCTGCGCATGCCGCAAGTTCAGGATCGGCAGCCCGGCTTCGATGATGCCCATGCCCTGGGTGAGATGCAGCCCCGTTTTTTGGGCAAACAGCTCCGCCACTTCCTGCGTCAGCGCAAAGGCCGTCGAAACCGCCAGGCGCAGCGCGCCAAGACGGGCGGCATCGGGCAGACCGCAGAGCATGGTGTAGTGGTAGGGGGAGCCGTACATCACCGTGGCTCCATGCGCCTGCATCATGTCGAGCATCACCTGCGGATCGCTCGCGGGCGCGAGGATCGTCGTCGCGCCGTGATAGAGATAAAGCACAATGGAGACCGCGAAGTGATGCGCCATCGGCAGCACCCACAGCACGCGATCTTGCGGCCCGATGCGCAATCCTGCATTGGCCGCCGTGATGCGGGCCAGCAGGGTCTCATGGGAAATGACGATGCCCTTGGACGCCCCCGTGGTGCCGCTGCTGAAGCGGATGAAGGCCGGGTTCAGCGCGGCGAGATCCGCTTCATCAAATGCCGGTGGTGAATCATGCGCCACCGCTTCGACACGCCACTCCAGCGCGCTCTGCGCATGCACGATGGCATCCAGAGCGGTCGCCTTGGCCAGATGGGAGCGCTCGCTGGTCGTCAGTTCGTGCGGGATCGGCACAAAGCAGGCGTCCTGCTGCAAAATAGCCAGAGCTACCACGATGTAATCCGCACCGCTCGGCGCGTTCAATCCGATGCGTGGCCGCTGCTTCTTTGGCCAGTTCGCATCTTCTCGCAGCCTCTGCGCGCAGCCCTTCATGCGTGCCGCCAGTACACCAAACGTGAGCTGCAGCTCCGGACTGACCACGGCGGGATGCGTGGCGCTGCTGCGTGCAAAGATGAGATCGACAATGTTCACTGGGCGGGTTCCAACTGACGCAAAATCGCGCACACCTGCGGTGCGAGACTGGCGGTGGCTTGTTCTGAAAACGTGGCGGCGATGCCGGCGGCCTGTCCGGTGGCCAGCGCGGTGCCCATGACACGCGTGCTCGCCTGCGCCCGATGCGTGGCGGAAATGCAGCGACCTGCAACAAACACGTTCCTTAAATCGCGCGCGCGCAATGCCCCGAGCGGAATGCCGCAGGCTTTCGGCTCGCGCGGGTACAGCAGGCGCGGACCGCGTGCGGTTTCGCGCAGCTCGATGGGCCACGTGGCATTCGCGACGGCATGGGCATCGCTGCGGCTTTCAAGGATGTCTTCTTCCGTTAAAACCGCTTCACCGATCCAGCGGCGGCTCTCACGCACACCCGCGCGCACGGGCAGGGTCGCGATGCGTGCTTGGGCGAAACCATCCAGGTTTGCTCTCAAATGCTCCACGATGGCAAAAGTCACCTCACGGCCCTGCATCTCGATCCACGTCAAGCTGCGTGCATCTGTCGCATCAAACACGCACTCGGGTGAGTCGCCGGGTAGGTCGAGCGTCAGGAAGGCTTCATTCAAAGCCGCACTGGCGCGGAAATGCGCTCCCGCAGCAGATGCAGGCAGCTTTTTCTCCTGAATCGCCCGCGCGAGGCAACCGGCAATTTTCAAGGGGCCATCACCTGCGAGCGCAGCGCTATCGACATCGCTGATGCCGACGATGTAGGCTGGGCGCTGCAGTTCATGGGCCGGAGTTGGGTCCCAGGGGTGGTTGGTGAGCGCGGCGAGCACCGCATCGCCACTTGCATCCACCAGCGTGCGCGGGCGCAGTGTCCAGGCCGTGCCACGGCATTGCAGCGTCACTTCCGCGACCCGTTGCGCATCCACCCCACACCATGCGACTTCCGTATGCAGCAGCACCTGCAAGTTCGGCTGCGTGAGGCACCACTGATCGAGAAATCCCGCCAGGCGCTGCGGCTGGTGCAGCAGCACATCGACCCTGCCCATGCGTAACGGGCCGTGGGCGATGCCTTGCGCGAGCAGTTCGCGCTCAAGCTCCACCGGCAGGCCGGGATTGGCCACACGCGGGGCTGCATCGGCTGTCAGCGGCAGATCATACAAACCGCAGAACGAATGCACCAGCGATGCCGTGCCCGCGCCGCCCAAGTAGCCGTAGCGCTCCACCAGCAGCGTGCGCGCGCCCCGACGTGCCGCAGCCAAAGCCGCCGCCACGCCTGCGCTGCCACCGCCAATGATGAGCACGTCCGGATTCATGGCTGCATCATTCACCGGGAAGATCAGAATGCCAGTGTTCACGCACATGCTCTGCTTAGTTTTGGCCTGCGGCGCTCCCTCCGTTCTTCATCTTTTACCCTCAATTTTTTACCAGCCTGATTCTGTCATCACGTCGCCCAATCCATGGCTGGTAAAAGATAAGGGGTAAAAGATTTTTCCTGAGGGCGGGGTGGCTGCCTTGGATTGATTGGCAAATCATCACAGCTCACGGATACTCATGGCCCAGATTATCGTCCGTGATGATCTTGGCGTCGCCCCAGGCGGATTGCATCGCGGGGCGGCGGCACCAGTGCCACATGTTGCCGGGGACGGGGAGGGCTTCGCCGTTGAGGAAATCGAGCATGCCGTTGATTTGATCGGCGGCGATGACGGGCTGGCCGTCGATGTGATAAGCCGCGAGCACTTTGTGCCAGCGGTCACGGTTTGGCTCCAGCGGGGTGTTGCTGGCGAGGCAGTGGTTCATGACCATCAGCGTATGCGGAAAGACCTCCATGCCGGTGCGTGCAGCACGCGGGGACTCGGTGCAGTTCCAGAAGGCGATGCCATCGGGCGTCAGGTGCGCCTTGACCTCGCTCAAAAACTCGCGCGAGAGCAGGGCGGAGGCAAACTCACGCCAGTGATGCGTGGTATTCATGACAATGGCGTCGAAGCGGGCGTCGGGGTACTGCCGCAGCCAGCGGCGACCATCGTCGATGACGAGGTTGAGCTTGGGATTGGTCAGCAGACTGGCGACTTCGGGGCGTGCGCGGATGAGATCCAGGTAGCCGTGGCTGAGCTCGATGGCGGTGACTTGTTTCACCTGCGGATGATTGACGAGAATCTGGGTCCACGATCCGCTGGCGACCCCGATGACAAGAACGTTTTCAATGCGATCCCTCACGGCGGACAGGAAGTAGGGCCGCACCAGCCAGGACTTCGACTCCAGCTTCGTGCCGATCATGCCGTCATAGGCCCCGTTGCCATAGACCGCCCCGCTGGTGTCCACCGTGATGACGCCGTGGCGGGATTCGATGGTTTGCGCGAAACGCATGCCATGGCCAAACTCGTGCTTGTATTGCAGGTGCTCGTAGAAGCTCTGAAACGGGCTCAGGGTGATGAGCGCAACGAACAGCGGCTGCCAGCGCAGGCGCGAAGGCAGTTGAAAACGCGCAATGCTCTCCACCCACAGCCACGAAACGAAGAGAAGCAGCACGCTGAGAAGCTGCAGGCTCAGCCATTCGATGAACAGAAAGCCTGTGAGCAGGCTGCCAGCCCCAGAACCAATGATGTTGGCGAGATAGAGCCGTGAGAGCTGGCTGCCTGTGTCTTTGCCCGGTGGAATAGCCGCGTGGCAGAGCAGCGGAAAGGTAAGTCCGATCAGCGCTCCGGCGATGATGACAAAGACGTAACCGCATTCCCAGAACATCCGTGTGGCAACAAGGGCAGTGAATGGTGCGACGAGGAATCCTGCAACGCTCGCAAACATCACCCAGCGCGCGAGTTTACTACGCAGTTCGCTGTCCTGCTTCAGTAAGCGCGGACTGAGCAGCGAACCAATCGCAAGCCCGAGCAGGTAGCTGCCGAGCATGTAGCCAAACACCGGGGCTTTGGAGGCGCTGGCAAAGTTGAAGACTCGTGACCAGATGATCTCCCAGGACAGCGCCAGAAAGCCGGAGAGTGCCGACCACAGCAAAGCGGTGCGGAAGGGGATCGCGCAGGGTGGAGTGGCAGCGGGAGCGGCTGCATGCTCTACGGCCTCAGTGGCTGGCTTTCGCAAGACCAGCAGCACAATGAGAGCCGCCGTTGCATTCAAACACGCCGCGATGCGCGTGGTGCCGCTCATGCCAAAGCTGCCGAGCAGCCAGTGCGCGGCGATGAAGGCCCCGAGCGCAGCACCGAGCGTGTTCACAAAGTAGAGGCGGCTCACGGTTTGGCCGACGTGCGCGGTGTCGCGCACCTGGTGGGCCACCAGCAGTGGCAGCGTGGCCCCCATGAGCAGCGTGGGCAAAAACACGAGCAGGAAGACCAGCGCGCCGGTGGTGAGGCCGTGGGATTGCACCGAAGTCAACGCACCGACGGCATCGAACAGCTTCAGGGAAATGAGACCGTAGGCACCCACGCCGAGTTCCGCGAGACCGAACAGCAGCACGAGCGGCGCACGTGCCGATTTGGAGATCCAGCCACCCACGATGCTGCCCATACCGAGTCCGGCGAGGAAGGCCGCCACGACCATCGCCACGGATTCGACATTGCTGCCATAGATCGTCAGCAGCGCACGCTGCCACACGAGCTGGCAGATCAGCGCTGAGATGCCCGAAAGGATGAAAACGCCATGCAGGACGCTGGCATGGAGGCGGCGTGACATCATTCGTAGTGCATACGGCACGCGGCGATCACGATGGCTTCTTCGGTGACGCGATAAACCAGGTGGTGCTCGTCATTGATGCGTCTGCTCCACCAGCCTTTGAGTTGATGACGCAGTGGCTCAGGCTTGCCGATGCCGGTGAATGGATTGCGCGCAGTTTCGTTGACGAGACGTACGAGCCTCTCGAACAGTTTCGGCTCCTTGATTGCCATTTCGGTGAAGTCCTGCCAGGCGTCGCCGTCAAAGCTCACCGTCCTCATTGAAACATCGCCTGATCGGGGGTCACGACATTGTGTCCTGCGTCCACATTCGCCACGGCACGCAGAAGGCGTGCACGATTGGCGGGGTGCCGCAGCAGGTAGGCGGTTTCATCCGCCTCGCTCACGGAGATTTCAATCGAGCCAGCTTTGAAAGCGGCGCGCACGCTTTCCAGGAAGCTTTCGTCCAGCTCCTCGACCGTGGTGTGGAAGGTGGTAGTCATGGAAGGAGTGTGCCACAGGGGAGGATTCCGGCCAAGCAAATCCTTGCGATCACTCGAAGCCGTGGGCGCGCAGGAAGGTCAGGCTGTTGGGGATCTGCTCCAGGGAAGTGGGGGATTCGTCTTCGATGAAGTAGTGCTGCACCCCGTTCTTGCGGGCGGCGGCAAAGATCGCGGTCCAGTCCATCTGGCCGGTGCCGAGGGTGACATCATTGGCCACGTCGGTCTTGCCCGTGAGGAAACCGGTGGCCACGCCTTTCTTCAAATCCTTGAGGTGCATGAGCTTCCAGCGGCCGCTGTATTTTTCCAGCAGCTTCACCGGGTCCTGGCCAGGGAAGATGATCCACAGGATGTCCATCTGCATGGAGACGAATTCCGGCTTGGTCTCCTTGAGGAAGAGATCGAGCAGCGTGCCGTCACCGTAGGGCTCAAACTCGAAGCCGTGCGCGTGGTAAAACATCGTGATGCCTTCCTTGGCCAGCGTTTCGCCCGCTTTGTTGAAAACGGCGATGGCATCGCGGCATTCGGCTTCGTCAAAGCTGTCCTTGTGGTCGATCCACGCGCAGCCCGCATACTTGAGGCCGAGGGTCTTCGCTTCCTTCACCACGTTGTCCAAATCGTTCTTGTAGCGCGAGTAGGGGAAGTGGCTGCTGATGGCCTTCAGACCGCGCTGTTCCAGCTCGGCTTTGAATTGCTCCGGCGTGAGATCGTAGGTGCCAGCGAGTTCGACCTCCTTGATGCCAAACTCCTTCACACGGTCCAGCGTCCACGCCACGCCACGCAGCTTGAACTGGCTGCGCAGACTGTAGAGCTGCAAACCAGCAGCGTTTGGGGCATCGGCGGCAAAGATCTGAGCCGCAAAGCCGAGGGCGAGGAGGAGGGACGTGAATTTCATGAGTGAAGGGCAGGATTCTTGAAGAAAGAGGGGGCGAATGTCACGCACGAACTTTATATGCGCCGGATCGCAGCCGCAAAGGCCCCATCCATCTGATCATCCGGCGGGAAGCTGTGGCGAAGTTTGACGGGTTCGAAGCCTGGCGTGGATTCGAGGATGCTGGCGACGAGTTGTTCGTTCTCCGCAGGCTCGATGCTGCAGGTGCTATAGACGAGGATGCCGCCCGGTTTGAGGACGCGCAGGCAGTTGCGCAGCAGTTGGGTCTGGGTTTCCACCTGGGCGGTGATGTCTGCAGGCTGAAGACGCCAGCGCACATCGACCCGTCGGCGCATGACGCCGGTGTTGGAGCAGGGCACGTCGAGCAGGATGCGGTCAAAGCCACCCTTGGCAAAGGCGGGGATCTGCGGGTCGGCCCAGTCGTGCTGTTCAATCTGGGCATTGGTGACGTGGAGCCGGTGCAGATTGCCCTCCAGGCGACGCAGGCGGCCTGGGGCGACATCGCAGGCGATGATCTCGCCCGTGTTTTCCATGAGCTGGGCCAGCAGGGCGGTCTTGCCGCCTGGGGCTGCGCAGGCATCCAGCACACGCTGGCCCTGCTGCGGAGCCAGCAGGCGCGGGGCGATGGCGGTGCTGGGGTCCTGCATGTACACTTTGCCCACGCTCAATTCTTCTCGCGGCAGGTGGTCGCAGACGATGAAGTCCTCCGTCGTCTCGGTCATCTGCGGGTAGAGGCGGTTGACGCGGGCGCAGATCGGGGCTGGGACTTGATTCCACTCGCAGAGCGCGGTCGTTTTGGCTTCGCCGAAGAGGCCGAGCCAGTGCTCGATGAGCCATTTCGGATGCGAGGTGCGCGTCTCCAGCGGCAGGGTGGCCGTCATGGCCAGCAGTTCCTCGGATTCGCGGCAGGCACGACGCAGCACCGCATTGATCAGGCTCCGCGCGCGGCCGGTGGCGGCCACCGTTTCGTTCACGGCGGCGTATTCTGAAACCTTGAGAATCAACACCTGACACAAGCCGATGCGCAGGCCCCAGCGGCTGCGGTGGTCCAGGTGCTTGTCCTCCGTGATCACGGCGATCCAGTGGTCCAGCAGGGAGAGATTGCGCAGGGTGGTGAGGACGATGTCGCGCAAAAAGGCGGCGTCCGGCAGGCTGAGGAAGTTGTCACGCTGGAGGTGATCCATCAGATCGGCGGCGAAGCGCTCCCCCCCGGACCATTCGCCCAGCACATCCAGCGCCATGCCTCGGATGGGGACGGCGGGTTGGCGGGAAGGGGAATGCGGGCGTGGTTGGCTCATGGACCGCACGACTAAGGCGGCACGGCGCTGGACACAAGCCGCCCTTTGTCCGCAGTGGGAGGAATGATTGACAAACTTCCCGCCCCCGCCTTTATAGATGGCCCCCCGCCTTTTTCACCCGCCCAACCACACTGACCATGGATTTTATCGCCAAGAACATCGCCGAAGTAGCTCCTTCAATGACCCTGTCTATCACCAGCCAGGCGAAGGCGTTGAAGAAGCAGGGAGTGGACGTGCTGAACTTCGGAGCTGGTGAGCCAGACTTCAACACGCCTGCACCGATCATCGCCGCTGCTGTCGACGCCCTGAACTCCGGCAAAACCCGCTACACCGAAAGCGCCGGCATCATTGAGCTGCGTGAAGCCATCGCCGCCAAGCTGATGGTGGACAACAACGTGCAGTATGAGCCTTCCCAGATCAGCGTGAACTGCGGTGCCAAGCACTCCTGCTACAACGCCATCCTGGCCTGCGTCAATCCAGGCGATGAAGTCATCATCCCCGCCCCTTACTGGACCAGCTACCCGGAAATGGTGCGCATCGTCGGCGGCATCCCCGTGATCGTCGAAACGAAGCGCGAAAATGGCTGGAAGCTCACTCCGGATGAATTCGAGGACGCCATGTCCCCGATGACGAAGATGATCATCCTGAACACCCCCGGCAACCCAACCGGCTCCATCTACAGCAAGGAAGAACTCACCGCGCTGGCCGAGATCGCCGTGGGCGAAGGCATCGTCATCCTCTCCGACGAAATCTATGAGAAGCTGGTCTATGGCGGCCATCAGCACGTCAGCATCGCTTCCCTAAGCAAGGAAATCTACGACCACACCATCACCATCAACGGCTTCTCCAAGGCCTATGCGATGACCGGCTGGCGCCTCGGCTACACCGCCGCGCCGAAGAAGATCGCCGAATCCATCGACACCATTCAGAGCCACACCACCAGCAATCCGACCAGCTTTGCCCAATACGGTGCCCTGGCCGCCCTGCAGATGGATCAGCAGATCGTCAGCGACATGCGCGATGAATTTGACGTGCGCCGCCAATACATGCTGGGCCGCCTGAACAACATCAAGAACGTCCGTGTCGTCGAGCCGATGGGTGCCTTCTACTTCCTGGTGGACATCGAACCGACCCAGATCAAGAGCGTGAACTTCTGTGAAAAGCTGCTCAGCAAGCAGAAGGTCGCCATCGTTCCCGGTGTCGCCTTCGGTGCCGAACACACCGTCCGGTTCAGCTACGCCACCGGCCTGGACGTGATCAACGCCGGCATGGACCGCTTCGAAGAATTCTGCAATCAGCATTAATCCCGCCATCGCCGCCTCAACGGCCCGCTTCGTCCTCCACCGCTAACCTCCACCATTATGGGCATCTACAACAACATCGTCGAAACCGTCGGCAGAACTCCGCTGGTCAAGCTCAACAAAGTCACCGCTGGCCTCAACGCCACGATTGCTTTGAAGTGTGAATTCTTCAATCCGCTCGGCAGCGTGAAGGATCGTATCGGCGCGGCCATGATTGAGGACGCGGAGAAGCGTGGGATTCTGAAGCCGGACACCATCATCATCGAACCCACCAGTGGCAACACCGGCATCGCGCTGGCGTTTGTCGCCGCCGCGAAGGGCTACAGTCTGATCCTGACGATGCCCGAGACGATGTCTTTGGAGCGCCGTACGCTCCTCGCCCTGCTGGGCGCTGAGCTGGTGCTCACCCCTGGAGCACAGGGCATGAAAGGAGCTATCGCCAAGGCCACCGAACTCGTTGCCAGCACGCCGAACTCCTGGATGCCGCAGCAGTTTGAAAATCCTGCCAATCCTGCCATTCACTCGAAAACCACCGCTGAAGAGCTGTGGGCCGACACCGATGGCAAGATCGACATCCTCGTTGCTGCTGTCGGCACGGGGGGCACCATCACTGGCGTGACGGAAGTCCTCAAACCCCGCAAGCCCAGCTTCCAGGCCATCGCCGTCGAGCCCGACGCCTCCCCGGTCATCAATCAGACCCTTGCCGGCCAGCCCGTGCAGCCCGGCCCGCACAAGATCCAGGGCACCGGTGCCGGATTCGTCCCTGCCAACCTTCACCTCAAAGACAGCGCCGGAAACGCGCAGATCACCGAGTGTATCAAGGTCAGCAATGACGAAGCTTTCGCCATGGCACGCCGCCTGGCCAAGGAGGAAGGCATCCTCGTCGGCATCAGCACCGGTGCCAATGTGGTCGCTGCCATCGCCGTCGCCAAGCGCCCCGAAAACGCTGGCAAGCTGATCGTCACCGTCGCCTGTTCCACCGGCGAGCGCTACCTCTCCACCGCGCTGGCTGATGAAGCCCGTGCCAAGGTGGGCGCGTAGGGCTTCCGCAATGACGAAATCTGAATGGCGAATGATGAATGAACCGTGAAGGCTCAAGCCCTTAAACAGTTGAGCATTTTCGTTTCATTGCGTCATTCGCGTTTCGACCTTCATTCCTCTTTCGTCATTCTCTGAGCCTGCCGCTCACTCGTTTTTTCCAACCAACCTCCTATGTCACAGCTCGATTCCACTTCCCAAGAACTCCCGGCCACCGGTCTGGAAAAGTTCATTGAGGACAACTCCCGCAAGCTCGTCTGGCTTTTCATCATCGCGTTGGTCGCGCTGTGTGCCTTCGCCTTGATTCACCATCAAAACACCCTCAAGTCCTATGAAGCTGCGGAAGCCTTCACCGGTGCCAAGACAGTGGAAGACTGCGATCTCGTCATCTCACGCTATCCCGGCACCACTGCCGCCGCCAACGCACTGCTGCTGAAAGCGGATTTGCTGTGGGAACAGAACAAGAAGTCCACTGCGGTGGACGCGCTCAAGGAATTCACCACCAAGGACGCCAGCAACCCTCTGGCCGTTTTTGCGCTGCTCGGCCTCGGTTCCAAGCTCGATGCCATGGGCGAAAGCAAGGAAGCTCAGGCGGTGTTTGAACGCATCACCACTGAATTTGCCACCAGCGAGGCCGCCCCCCTGGCGCAGGTGCGTCTCGGTGACCTGCTGTGGGCGCAGGGCAAGTCCGATGAGGCCAAAAAGGCCTACGAAGAACTTGCCGTGAAGTTTCCAGATCTGGCTGAATACCAGACCATCAGCCAAAACCGCCTCGGCTGGATCGCCGCCTCCCTGCCAACCAAGGAAGTGGACCCGCCACCCGCACCGAAAGTGGAGATCAAGCCAGTGGCACCCACCACCGCGCCAGGCTTGCCCAACATCAAGTTGAATGCGACCAACAGTGGCATCGGTTCTACGATTGCTCCTCCTGGAGCGCCGGCGATGGTGCCAACGACACCTGCACCTGCACCTGTCTCGTCTGCGCCAGTACCAGGTTTGAAGCCTGTTACGTTACCTGCCCCAGTTCCTGCTGTTCCTACCCCTGCGGCTCCGCCTCCTCCGGCTTCAGCTCCTGCTGCACCTACTCCTGCGGCACCTTCTGCCGCAGCGCCCACTCCAGTGGCACCCCCAGCCACTCCTGCACCGGAAGCTCCAAAGCAATAAGGGTGAACTTGGCGGACACTTAGGTCCGTCGATGTCCAGCTTTCGGTTGTAACCAGACTGGCGGGCAAACTGCCCGCCGGACTTCTAGGCAAGCCACTCCGCGATCGCTGCAACCACTTCGTTGCGCTGCGCTTCACTGAGTTCGCCGTAAATAGGAATGCTCAGCACCTCGCCCGCGACACGGTGGGAAACTTCGCAGCCTGAGAGAGACGCGGCAGGCAGATCGGCAAAGCACTTCTGCTGGTCGAGCGTGACGGGATAGTAGATGTCACAACCAATCTTCCTGGCCACGAGATGGTCGCGCAGGGAGTCACGCTGGCCGCCGAGCACGCGGATGGTGAACTGGTTCCAGATGTGCTCATTGTGGGTGTATCTGACTGGGAGAACGATCCTGGCGTTCTGCGCGGTCAGCCAGGTGTCCTGGGTGCTCACGCATTTGCAATGGGCGGAATCCGCCTGCACCACGCCTGGGAGTTTCGACATGGCCTCGATGTAATGCGCGGCGTTGCGCTGACGATCCGCCGTGTATTGCGCGTAACGTTTCACTTTCACGCTCAGAAGCGCGCATTGCAGAGTGTCCATGCGGAAATTGGCACCGACGTAATGGTGGTAATACTTGGGCTTGCCGCCGTGCACACGCAGCACACGGGCGTACTCGGCCAGTTCGTCATCATTCGTCACTAGCATGCCGCTGTCGCCAAAGCCGCCTAGGTTCTTGCTCGGGAAGAAGCTGTAGGTGCCAAAGTCGCCCATCGTTCCGCTGCTGATGCCGCGGTATCTGGCTCCGATGGACTGTGCAGCATCCTCGATCACTTTGAGGCCATGCTCCTTGGCCAAAGCGAGAATGGGATCCATATCCGCACATTGGCCGAAGAGATGGACGGGGATGATCACCTTGGTCTTGGCGGTGATCTTCTTTCGCGCGTCATTCACGTCCATGTTGAAACAGATCGGGCAAACGTCAGTAAAGACTGGTACGGCACCGAGCCGCGACACCGCTCCCGCCGTCGCAAAAAAAGTGAATGCAGGGCACAGCACTTCATCACCCGGCTTGATGTTCAGCGCCATGAGCGCCAGCAGCAGGGCATCGGTGCCGGAGGAGACCGACAGCGCATGCTTCACGCCCACCATCGCCGCGATTTCCTTTTCAAAGGTCTCCAACTCCGGCCCCATGATGAACCTGCCATGATGCAGCACCTGCGTGAAGGCGGCCTGGAGTTCGGATTCAAGTGGCAGGTTCTGGGCGTTGACGTCGAGAAGTGGGACGGGCATGGGAGGGAAAATGACGAAGGCCGAATGATGAATGACGAATGGCGGGCGTGCCAGCGATTCCTTAATCCGTCAGTTTGGGCCAGCCGCCCACATCCTCCTGAGAGTGAACGACCGGCTGGAATCTTTTCTCGCGCACACTGGTGATGACGCGCTGATCCACCGCATCGCGGGCCTGGGAGCAGCCGGCGCGTTCCAATACGCTGCGCAGCACCTCGTCCGGGCTTTGCGAAGGAATCGGTGTGGGACTGGAGAACAGCGGTTGATCCTGGAGCTGCTTCAAAGCGTCATTCATGAGGTTTTCACGGCCCTTGGTATCACTGAGTTGAACCCGTTTGCGATCATCCACAAAGGTGCTCACACCGGAGTGAACGCCATGCTTCATCACCGCCTCGATGGCGGGGCGCTTGGGATCACCGAGATACACATTGCCGATGAACTGGAACGCGTAGCCTTTGGCGGCGGCTTCATCCTTATGATCCTCAATTCCCGTGGTGTACCGTGACCCCGACTTCTGGTAGTCAAACATCACATTGTTCACCGCCTCCATCTGCACCGCGTATTCATCGCCCTTCCGCATGTCATTGGCTTCGAATTGAGGGCCACGCATGACGTAGCGGGCGAACAGGCAGTGATGCACGCTTAGCGTGTCCGCACTGGAGTTGAAGCAAAAGGCGTGGTTGTCACCATACGGATGCAGCTCTGGATTGCTCAGCGGCTCTGCCAAAATGCACCACTGCACCGTCACATTCTGGCAATGCACCACGCTGAAGAGCTCATCGCAGCTCCAGGAGGTAGAGACATGGTCGATGATGGCGTCGTGACAGCGCATGAGGCCAATGCAATCCAGCGCGTTCGAGTGCTCTGGTCGCTTCAGATTCTGCTCGCGGTTCTTGCGCTTCGTCGTCTCATCGCCGAGCCGCACGCGGATGTTCCGCACAATGATGTCATGCGTGTCAGTGAACTCCAGCGAACCACCGCGCAGGCAGACGCCCATCCCGGGAGCATCGCCGCCATCTATGGTGATGAACGGCTCCCTGATTTCGACCTCGTCCTGTAGCTCAATCGTTCCCGCCACACGAAACTTCACAATGCGTGGTCCCTTCTGCAGCACCGCCCAGCGGAATGAACCTTCGGGTGGATTTTTCAGGTCATCGTCGAGCCGGGTTACTTCGATGATTTTACCACCTTTGCCGCCTCGTGCAAAAGCACCGAAACCAGCGGCTCCTTCGAAAGAGATCTCGTGCTGAGCTGCGGCTGAAACCTGGCAGATGAGGAGGAGGGAAAAGACAAGGCGAGACATGCCTGCTTAACGATGCCTGCGCACCAAAGTTCCTGCCTTATTGCATCAACCGGCGGAGGATCATCCCCGTGGCGAGGCTGGCGGCATTGGCCGTCAGAGACGTGATCCATGGTCGTGGCACACGCCAGCAGCATCCCCACAGGCCCTCCATGCCGATGGCGAAGCATTCGGCCATGATCAGGAGCAGGGCATAGGACATGGTTCCCCATGGCAGACAGAACCAGATAATCGGGTGAGTGATTGCGCTCGCGCCAAAAGCATAGGTCGCTCGTTTTAGCAGCGGCAGCGAGCGTGCGGCTCGCAGATAAATCGGCACCTCGATGAGCTGAGTGAGGAGAAAAGCGCCCGCCCAGTCATTCAAACTCATGCGCCGGCCTCCAGTCGTGCTGGCCGTTCGACAAACAACCACGTGGCGGCGATCAATTCCAGATAGCCATGAAACAGCGCCATGCGCAGGTAGTTTTCCCGTGCCGCCGTCAGATCAAACGCCGCCCACAGTGCAATGCCGAGCGAGAGCAGGATGACAACGACCATCAGCGGCGTGCCGACATCGGCCGTGAGTGCACGTGCGCTGGCGCGGAAGGTTCGCGGAGTTGCCTTCGGTCGGTCATCCTCCGGGATCAGGCGCAGCCAGACGCCGTAGTGGACGGACTGCGCAAAAGCAAAAAGCAGCACCAGCCGGAGCGCCCACGGCTCGGCGATGCCCGGAGCCAGAAACGAAAGCTGATACCCCGGCCCCAGGCCCGCAGGCTGCCACGCGAAGCCCCGTGCCCACGGTGCCAGCCATCCCATCACCAGCATGACAGAGGCGATGAAAAAAAGCACCGGAACCACGGCTTGTTGCCGTTGTCCGGAGCGTGGCCGCCAGCACCACCAGAGCATGACGGCGATGAAATTATGCGCATGTGCAAACACCAGCGCCGCCACGTCTCCCACGACCCAGGCTGCCGCCATGAGAGCGCCGATGAAAGTCAGGGCGATCATCTTGCGAGGCCAAGCTCCACGTGCGAGCAGCGCTATCGACGCACATGCCGTCAATCCGCTAATCATGCTGAAATGGGACGTTCCTGCCAGCAGCAGAGGAATGCCCACCGGCAGCAATAGATTGAAACGTCGGTGCAAGCCCGGGCGCAGCACGAGGTAACGCACATCTGCCACCAGGTGCGGCACACCCAGCACGACCGGCCCCAGGGCCAGCAGCCAGAAAGGCGAGATCAAGGTGGCGGCCAACGAGAACCCCACCACGGCACAACCGGCGGCCATCACCCGCAGCTCACGCCGGCGCACCAGGGGCTTTGCCAGCGGGCCGAGCAGCTTCAATACAAGCCAGCGCAGGCGATCCAGCGGTGTCAGGATCGCTGCCGCACTGGCACGGAGCTGGGGGGCAGGATTCATGAGAATGAGGATTGACGCTTCTCTCGCAGGCCGTCATGATTCTGTCCGTCATGAGCATCAAGCGCCATCTTTTTCCAGTCGTCGGTTCCTTCATCTTGATGGCGGACATTCCGCCACCCAACGCTCCCAAGCCTGCGCCACCCTCCAGTCCAGGCTGTACGATGAACAAAGCAGGACGCATGGTCGAGGCGATTGCCGCAGCGAAACTGCGCAGGGCTTGATCACATCCGCTCCGTCGTCTGAATGCCCAGCAGGCCGAGGCCGGTCTTGAGCACGCGGCCAGTGGCTTCACAAAGAGTCAGGCGGGTGTTGCGGACAGTGCCTTCGGCACGCAGAACATTGCATGCTTCGAAGAACGCATGGTAGGCCGATGCCAGCTCGTAAAGGTAATTCGCGAGCAAGTTCGGTCGATGGTCGTCGAGGATGTCGTGGGCGTTTTCGGCGAACTGGGCCAGCTTCATCGCCAGCGCGCGCTCGGCGGGCTCGGTGATGGCGAGATCGTCGGTGAGCGTGACTTCGCCATCGAGCTTGCGGAAGATGCTGCGCGTGCGGACGTAGGCGTTGATGAGGTAGGGCGCGGTGTTGCCTTGCAACGACAACATCTTGTCCCAGCTAAATTTATAATCGGTGAGGCGGTTCTGGCTCAGCTCAGCGTATTTGACGGACCCACCACCGATGATGCGGGCGATCTCGTCTTTCTCGGCGTCGCTGAGACCCTGCTCTTTTTCTTCGGCTGCAGCGCGGGCGCGTTCGATGGCTTCATCGATGACCTCAAGTAGTCCCACAGTCTCGCCACTGCGGGTTTTGAACATCTTGCCGTCCGGCCCCAGGATGCTGCCGAAGGCGATGTGGATCATTTTCGTCGTGATGCCACGACGTTGTGCGGCGGCGAAGACCTGGCGGAAGTGCAGTTGCTGAGGGGCACCGACGACGTACCAGATTTCGTCAGCCTGCCATTTCTTCACACGGTAGTCGATGGTGGCGAGGTCGGTGGTGGCGTAAAGGAACCCGCCGTCGCCTTTGCGGATGATGCAGGGGGCGGGCTTCCACTCGTCCTTGTCACGAATTAGGAATGGGTCGTTCTCAGGCTTCACGCTGCCGTCGCTAAAGACCACTGTGGCCCCCTCGCTGATCGTAGCGATGCCTTGGTTCAGCATCTCAGCCACCAGCGGAGCCAAGGCGTCATTGTAGAAGCTTTCCCCCAGATAGTGGTCGAACTTGATGTCGAGCGCACCGTACACTTTTTCGAGCTGCTCGAGGGTGAGGCGCACGCATTCCTTCCAGATGCCGAGATTTTCGGCATCGCCCCGCTGCAGCTTCACGAGCTCGCCTTTGCAGATTTCGAGCACAGCTTCGTCAGCTTTGGCGGCCGCGTTCACCGCCTTGTAAACGCTGACCAGTTCATGAATTGGGTCCGCCTTCAGCTTCGATTGATCGAGCTGTGTCTTCCAGCCGTGGATGATCATGCCGAACTGCGTGCCCCAGTCGCCGACATGATTGTCGGTGATGACCTTGTGGCCGATGAAGCGCGCCACCCGGGCCAGTGAGTCGCCGATGAAGGTGCTGCGGATGTGGCCCACATGCATGGGCTTGGCGATGTTGGGCGCGGAGAAATCGACCACGATGGTTTTCACCTTTTCCACCTGGGGCACGCCGACATGGTCATCTTTGACAATGACGGAGAGCCTTTGGGCCAGCGCAGCGGCGCTGAGCGTGAGGTTCAGAAAGCCAGGACCATCCACAGTGATTTTCTCGCACAGATCTTCGACCTTGAGCGCTGCCTTGATCTGCTCTGCGAGCGCGCGTGGATTCGTCTTGAGCTGCTTCGCCAGAATCATCGCCGCATTGCTCTGGTAGTCGCCAAAGCGTGTGTCGGAGGCGATGACGACACCGGGGGTGAAGCCTTCAGGCAGATCAATGCCGGCGGCGGTGAAGGCTGCCTGGAGACGGGACGTGAGGAGGGCGCGAAACATGGGCGCGCATTTTGAATGCCGAATGGCGAAAGTCGAACGGGGAATTAGACCCTCCTGACCTCATCGGCGCTCGTCAGCGTGTGGGTGCTGCCGTCGGGAAATTCGAGGATGAGCTGGCCTTCTTCGTTCAAATCGAGCACACGACCGAAAACCTCGCCTTGCGGCGCCCGTGCACGGATTTGGCGGCCGATGAGCCAGCTGCGTTCACGCACTTCCGCGATGGCGGCGCTGAAATCGTCTTTAAGACATTGAAATTCGGTATGAAGAACGGTCAGCAGCCGGTGGCCGAGTGCGTTGCGGTCGATCTCAAAAAGCGAAGCTGGCTGCAACTGCTTTAGCAGTGAGGTGGCGGAAAGCTCACTCGGGAAATTCAGTGTGTTCACGTTCAAACCAATACCCAGTACGAGATGGATGCCGTCCGGCGTCGAAACGGTCTCCGCGAGCAAACCGCTCACTTTGCGATCGTTCAGATACACATCATTGGGCCATTTGATGCGTGGCTGCAGCGGCAGTTCAGCCTCGATGGCCTTGCAGATGGCCAGCGCCGCCAGGGTGGTGATGCGCGGCCATTGTTCCATGGCGGCCGCAGGCTTGAGCAGCAGTGAGAACATCAAATCCCTGCCACGTGGGGCGATCCAGCGGTTGTCGCGCCGGCCCCGGCCAGCGGTTTGCGATTCGGTGAAGACCACGGTGCCGGCAGGCAGATCCGCAGCGTTTTGTTTGAGCCAGTCGCTGGTGGAGCCGACCTCCTCCAGCACGGTGATGTGCCACGGCAGCGCATCGTCATGCAGGGCGCTGGCATCGAGCGGGATCATGGGCGGATGCGGTGCGGGTCGCTGGCCTCGCCGTGCTGATGCAGTTCATCGTGGTCCCCCTGACATTCGAGATGCGTGGTGATGAGCACTGGATTCGCCACGCTGTCCTGCACGGCGGTTTCGATCTCAGTGGCGATGCGGTGGGCGTCGCGCAGCATGATGTCGTCGCCGAAGAGGAGGTGTACCTCGACATAGTGCATCTCGCCGGCATCCCGATGGCGCAGGGCATGAAACTGGAGGCCGTGCTTTGCCGTTTCACGACGCAGTGCGGCATCGAGCACGGCATTCAGTTTCGGGTCAGCGGTGTCCATCAGGCCGCCGACGCTCTGGCGCATGAGGCCGTAACCAGTCCAGATGATGTTGGCGGCCATGAGGAGACCGCAGATCGAATCCCAACTGTGCCAGCCGGTCAAAGCGACGAGGCCGAGGCCGATGATGGCACCGAGACTGGTCCACACATCGGTGAGAACGTGCTTGCCGTTGGATTCGAGAATCAAAGAGCCTTGTTTTTTCCCGGTGCGGATGAGATACGCGCCCAGGGCACCATTGATCACGATGGTGAGCGCGGTGAGAGCTAGGCCTTTATCCAGATTGGCGGGCGGCAGGTGTTGCAGCAGACGGCGCACCGATTCGTAAATGATGAACAATGCGGCGAGGATGATCAGCCCGCCTTCGATGCCGGCGGAAAAGAACGCGATCTTGCTGTGGCCGTAGGGGTGGTCAGTGTCGGCCGGTTTGTGCAGCAGCCCGAGGCTAAATGCCGCAAACATCACGGCTGCGACATGCACCACGGACTCCGCCGCATCGCCCAGGATCGCGGCCGAGCCGGTCAGCACATAGGCACCCATTTTGAGCACGAGCATCAGGAAACCCACGGCGAGCGAGAGCCGCATGGCACGCATGGCGTCGGAGGAGTTGCTCATGTGAAAATCAGTCGCGCAGCAGCATCTCGACCACTGCGGGCACATCGGCAAACGATTCGACGCAGCGCCAGGGATTGAGGGCGCTCAACTCCGCGTGCGAATACTGCCCGGTCGCCACGGCGAGGCATTTGGCACCGAAGGCCTCGGCGCAGCGGATGTCCTTCGGTGTATCGCCGATGACGATGACATCGGCGATGTCGTATGTTGTGCCGGTGGCTTGCTGCATGCGTTGCAGCGCCACCGGGCCAAGCTGGTTGCGGTCATGATGATCGCTGCCGAAGCCGCCTTCAATAAAGTGCTCGTAGAGGCCGTGGCGTGACAGCTTGATCACCGCTCCACGACGCACGTTGCCAGTGAGCAGGCCCAGATGAGCCTCGCTTTCATTGCGCAGGGCCTTTAGCAAGTTTGTCACGCCGGGCAGGGGGCAGCCGCTGAAGTCCTCCGCCTGCAAACGGCGCTGGAGATGGGATAGATAGCGATCAAGAAACGCGATGACTTCCTCCGGAGTGTGGCTGCGGTTCACGTGGGCGAATACATCCATCGCAATCGCGGGGTCGGTGGCCCCGGCGAGCTGGAGCGGCGGCAAATGCTCGCGCTGAATGCCGAAGTGTTCTTCAGCCGCGTCGAGAATCGCCGCGCCACCAGCGCCATGGCTGTCGATCAGTGTGCCGTCGATGTCGAAAAGAAGCAGGCGTGCCATCTCAGTGTGGCTTGGAGGCTGCTGCGGGAGGGTGTGCTGCGCCGCCAGTGTTGGATGGCGCGTATTTGGCCACCAAAAAGGCCCCGCCAGCGGCCATGACACAGCCAACGAGGAATAATGGTGGCAGCGATTTGAAGCCGCCTTCTGGCGGATGCATCAGCATCGCCGTGATGGTGTTGATGACGGGTGCACCGGCGAAGACAATGGGCATGACGGCTGCCGCCGCAGCGACACCGAAGCCACCACCGCCTTTAATGATAGGAGTGGCAGCCGCGCCGAGGGCGAGGACCAGTGTGAGCGCACCCAGGGCTCCCGCCATGCCGGCCACAAGACTGAGCGGAATGCCGTTGCCAGTGTCACCGGTAAAACTCCAGTTCGTGCCCCGGGCTTTCAGCACGAGCGCAGCCACGATGCCAATGAGGGCGTAGGCGATGCAGACAAACAGGAATGCCTTGAGGCTGGCATTCGGAGTTTCCGGCCCCATGGGCATTTTGGAGCGTGCCGCGTGAAGAATGACACCATAAACGCCCCAGGAGAGCACGGTGAGAAGAGCGTAAATGAGCCAGGTCTGCATAGTTTTGGTTTGGGGTTGGGAGTTCACGTGGGGTGGGGTGTAAAGGCAATCAGGTGCCGTGAGAAAACGCCTGTCACAACGGCTTTGTTCACTTTTTGTATAGGCTCAGATCCCACGTTCTGCCCAATAGTGATAACGAAAAAAACCCAGCGCCAGGCCGAGACCCCCAGTGCCTGTCACCAGCCGCCAGCCGACGTGGATTTGAACAGGCGGAGTTTGCCCGGCAATCACCGCCGCATGCCCCTTCGCGAGCACCTCGGTCATCTCATGGTTGATTTGGAGCAGTTCACCCACACCCATGGCAAAAAGATACAGGCTTCCAGCACCCCAGACGACCATCAGGAACAGAAGAAGAACTGGATGGATGTGAAATCTGGGGAAGCTCATGGATTGCTTCAGTTGCTATTGATTCCACCTTGAGCCTGACTCTCTGTTTTAACTGCGGGTGGCTTTTCGCCCTGACGTGTGAGTTTTTCTGCCCAGATGTGGGCAGTGAAAATCAGCGCGATGCCAGCTATGAGCGTCAGAAGATTTTCGGTCAGATCATAATACGACGGTTTGTCTCCGTGATGGAAACCGTAGTCAGGGGAGCTGTTGATCGCAAAAAAATGAAGCCAGTTGAAGACGTTGGCGAATGAACTGAGCGCGAAATACATGCCCAGACCGACGAACACGGTGGCAAAAAGCTGGCTCTGGGTGACGCCTTGCAAACTGATTGCGGTGTCATTGCCGCGTGCGAGTGCCTGTGAAATACGCGGGGCAAACCGCCAGGCAATGCTGCTCATCAGCAGCATGATCAACGGTGCTGCCAACATGGGGCCACTGAACTTGTAGTAGCCCGCCTGCATCGCAGTTTGTGCCAGTTGCACAAGGCCGGTGAGTGCCCAGCTCAGAGCGAACAGACGCAGAAGAATCTGGGTGATGCTGGAGAGAGGCATGATGGTGAGATCTGAAGGGATAGAACAGCCTGGCGTTACTTCCGATCCGGCCGCTTCAGCAGCTCCGGCGGCGCGGCTTCAATCTTGTCGCGGAAGCGCTGGGGGATCACGACGGCTTTCATCTGGCCGGTGTCGCGGTCTTTGCGCACGCAGGCGGCGGTGATGCGGCCTTCAGCGGCCAGGGTGCCGTCCAGCTTCCAGAAGCGGATGAAGTGGCGGATGACCTTGCTGCGCACCTCTTCCACGAGGAGTTCGCATTCAAACTCTTCTTCGACACGCAGCGGGGCCATGTAGTCACACGAGGCATGCACGCGGGGCCAGCCGACGCGTTCCTCGCCTTCCACGGGTTGATCGACGATGGAGAAACCAAGGCTGCGGAAGAAGGCATGCTCCACCCGCTCCATGTAACGGAAGAAATTGGAGAAATGGACAATGCCGGCCATGTCGGTGTCGGAGAACTGGACGCGTTCGATGCAGGTGAAGCGGTGGGCCATGAGGCGGGATGCTTAGCTGTTGGATGCAGGATTCTCAAACGCTCATCAGAGGGCATCAAATCTCCGGTGGCGGGAGGGCGGGGAGCATGAGCCTGCGGTTTATGCCGCTGACTGGGGACATGAACGAGGTGCTCAGCGCGATGTTGTAGCGCTTGAGCTGCAGTGGGTAAATCCGGGCGTAGGTGGCCCGGAGGCGCTGGCGCAGGGCTTCGTTGGCCGGGGTGCGCGGCAGGCTGCGGACCTGCTGCCCCAGGAAGTTCAAGCTCTGGAGCACATTGACATAGCGCACATCCTCTGGTGTCGAAGGCGTGATGTGGTTGAAGCCGTAGTGGGCGATGATGGTCGTGTGGGAGCCGCGCGGTCCGAGAAACTTGGAAGCCGCACTCTCAGGGCCGAAGTCGTCGTAATTCAACGTGACCGTGGGGGCGGTAAAGGCTTTGTGCCAGGCACCGCTGGTGCAAGCGGGCAGCAGCATGGCGAGGACGAGCAATATCAGTTGTGGGCTGGATTTCATGGTTGGTTGGGAGATTCAGTGCGTCATGACGGCGAGGTCACACCCCTGCGCCTCGCGTATTTTCTGGACGGAATGGATCACCGCATGCGCGGCGGCTTCGGCATCGGCTTTGGTGTTGCAGCGGCAAAAGGACACACGCAGCGTGCAGGCGGCGTCTCGCGCGCTGACGTCCATCGCCTCCAGTACATGCGAGGCATGCAGCGCACCGGTGTGGCAGGCGGAACCAGCGGAGCAGGCGACGCCTGCTTGATCGAGCAGGATGAGCATCCCGGCGGCATCGATTTCGGGCAGGCAAAACGAACTGGTGGTGTGCAGGCGGTGCGTGGGGCAGCCGTGGATGTGCATCTCCGGCAGCGCAGCGTGGACGAGATGCTCAAAGCGGTCGCGCAGGGTTTTGATGCGGGCCTTGGTCCCGTCTGCGAGGTGCTGTCCGGCGAGTTCGGCAGCTTTGCCGAGGGCAATGATGCCGGACACATTCTCGGTGCCGCCGCGCCGTTCGTTTTCCTGACCACCCCCCACGAGCAGCGGTGCAAAACGAACCCGCTGGCTGATGTAAAGCGCGCCAATGCCTTTCGGCGCATGCATTTTGTGTCCGCTGAGGCTGAGGAAATCGACCGGTGTCGTCTGGACATCGAGGTGGATTTTCCCCGCCGCCTGCACGGCGTCCGTATGCACCAGCGCACCTGCGGCGTGTGCCAGCGCGACAATTTCATGCATCGGGGCGATGACACCGGTCTCGTTGTTGGCCCACATGATGGAGACAAGAGCGGTGACTCCTGGCCGAACAAGTGTCTGCAAGGCATGGAGATCCACCCGGCCATCAGGATGTACGGGAGCGGTAACCATTTTGCCACCCTGTGCCTGCCACCGCCGGGCAGATTCGAGGACTGCCGCGTGCTCAGTGCCGGTGATGATGAGTTCCGGCTTTTCCGGCCACAAGGCGCGTACGGAGGCATGGACGGCATTGATGGATTCCGTGCCGCCGCTGGTGAAGGTGACCTCGCCCGATTGGGCACCCAGCAGGGCTGCCACCTGGGCTCGCGCCTGCTCGATGGCACGGCGCACCCTGCGCCCCCCGGCATAGCTGGCGGCGGGATTGGCGTAGTGCTCACGCAGAAACGGCAGCATCGCCTCCAGCACTGCTGGATCGACCGGCGTGGTGGCGTTGGCATCAAGGTAGATCACAGCCGGAAGGTCGGACTGACATTCGCGCTGTCAATACCCCTTCCAGCACTCGACAAGCCGCACACTCCCGCTAACCTCCCGGCCCTTATGCTCGACATCCGCCTCATTCGTGACACCCCAGATCAGGTCAAACAGCGCCTCGCCAACCGCAGCGGCGACTTCGCGTCATTGGTGGATGAGGTGCAGTCCATTGACACTCAGCGTCGTGCCGCAGAAACGGAACGGCAGAAGCTGCAGAGTGATCGCAACCGCATCAGCAAAGAGATCGGCATTGCGAAAAAGAACGGTCAGGACACCAGCGCCATCGAGGCGGAAGTGCGCGGGATTGGCAGCCGTATCGAAGAAATTGGTCGTGAGGCCGATGTGGCGGACGCACGCCAGCGCGATCTGCTCCTGAGCATCCCCAACCTGCCGCATGAAGCCTGCCCCGTGGGCAGCACTGCGGAGGAAAATCCCGAGGTGCGTGTCTGGGGCGAGAAGCCGACTTTTGATTTCCAGCCGAAAGACCACACCGTGCTCGGTGCCGCGCTGAGCATGCTCGATTTCGAAGCCGGGGCGAAGATCTCCGGCAGCGCCTTTGTGGTGTATCGTGGCGCTGGTGCCAAACTTGAGCGTGCTTTGATCAGCTTCCTGCTGGATCTGCACACGACGCAGCATGGCTATGAAGAAATCAATCCGCCGCTGCTGGTGAAGGCTGAGTGCCTCGTCGGCACCGGTCAGTTGCCCAAATTTGGCGATCAGGTCTATCACAGCGCTACGGACGATCTGTATCTCATTCCCACCGCCGAAGTGCCGGTGACGAATCTGCATCGCGATGAAATCCTGCCGCTGGAAAAGCTGCCGGTGAATTACGCCGCCTACACGCCGTGCTTCCGGCGTGAGGCAGGCAGCGCGGGTCTCGGCACTCGCGGACTGATCCGCATGCACCAGTTTGACAAAGTCGAGCTGGTGAAAATCACCACGCCGGAGACCAGCATGGCCGAACTGGAAAGCCTAACCGCGAATGCGGAGAAGGTGCTGCAATTGCTCGGCCTGCACTATCGCGTCATCGAGCTCTGCACCGGCGACATTGGGTTTGGCTCGGCCAAGACCTACGACATTGAAGTCTGGGCACCAGGGCAGGGGACTTATCTCGAAGTGTCGAGTTGCTCGAGTTTCGGCGACTATCAGGCCCGTCGCATGAACCTGCGTTACAAGGATGAAAACGGCAAAAACCGCATCCCGCACACGCTCAATGGTTCCGGCACAGCGCTGGCGCGCTTGTTTGTCGCGCTCGTTGAAACGTATCAGCAGGCAGACGGAACGATACTGATTCCAGCAGCCCTGCGCGGCCACTTTGGTGCCGAAAAAATCGGCTGATGCTCATGAAACACACCTGCGCCCTGTTGTTCCTGCTGTTGTCTGCCCGCATCGCTTGTGCGCAGGCTCCTGGGGTGCCGGTTTATGCTGAAGGTCGTGGTACACGGCCCAATGCGATGCTGACCGAGCAGGCAGAGAAGCTGCAGGAGGCTTCAGAGTTGCTCTCGATGACCAAAGCCCTGGAGCAGGCGCAGCGCACTCAGTGCGACATCGTCCTGCCGCCTGCTGATACGAAACCCCTCACTCCACGTGAGCGCTGGCAGCGCGCACGCAAGGCCCACCTCCGCGTGGGGCAGTTTTACCTGTGCTCCAAGTGTGACAAATGGCATCTCGATCTGGCGGGAGGTTATGCCCTCACGGCTGATGGTGCAGTGGCCACCTGCGCACATGTGATCGCGCCACCGGCCAACATGAAAGAGGGCTGGCTGGTGGCTGTCACGGAGGAGGATGTGCTACTGCCCGTCACCGAAGTGCTCGCCTGCAATGTCGGCACCGATTGCGCCATCATTCGAGTTAAATCTGACCAGCTGCTCACACCTCTTCCGCTCAGTCTGGACGTGAGTCCGGGAGATTCTGTGTGGTGTTTCAGCGATCCCAGTGGCAAGCGGGGCTATTTCAGCGAGGGCATTGTGAGCCGTTTCGTGAAGCGTGCTTTCATGAGCAAAAAGGAGGCGGCCAAACTGCCTGAAGGCACCGAGGTGCCCAAACCAGTGTGGCTGGAGACGACCACGGACTGGGCACCAGGATCGAGTGGCTCGGCCCTGATCGACCAATTTGGCAATGGGGTGGGCCATGTCTCCGAAATCCAGACTGTGCTCGAAGAACCGCTGCCGCTGCGGAAACGAAAAAATGAGGGGACGCTCATCCAGCAGTTGGGCACCCAGATCGTCTTTCATCAGGCGATCGGTGCCGCAGAGGTAAAGGCGCTGGTGAAAAAACCTTGAGTCACTCGCGCAACTTCCATCGTGCCTGCGCATTCATCAGGCTCATGAAATGCGTCCTTCGATCCCTCGCTTTTGCGTTGAGTTTTGCCATGGCCTCACATGCCCAGATGGCGGGTGTCAAAGCGCTGCGTGATCTCGCCTATGTTGAAGGCGGGCATGAACGGCACAAGCTCGACCTCTATCTGCCGGAGAAAGCAGACGGCCCTCTGCCGCTCATCATTTGGGTACACGGCGGTGGTTGGCAAAACGGCAGCAAGGATGGCTGTCCGCCTCTCCGTGCCGGTTATGTCGCGCAGGGCTATGCGGTGGCCAGCATCAATTACCGCTTGAGCGGCCATGCGGTGTTCCCGGCGCAGATTGAGGATTGCAAGGCCGCGATCCGCTGGCTGCGGGCACACGCCAAGGAGTACTCTCTCGACCCTCAGCACTTTGGCGTGTGGGGCAGTTCCGCAGGCGGCCATCTCGTGGCGTTGATCGGCACCAGCGGCGATGTGAAGGAATTCGACGTGGGTGCCAACCTGGACCAATCCAGCCGCGTGCAGGCGGTGTGTGACTACTACGGGCCGACGGACTTCACGGTGTTCGTCACCACACCTGGCTATGAGAGCCATGCAGCGGATGCCTCACCCGAAGCGAAACTGGTCGGTGGCGCGGTGATGCAAAACCAAGACAAGGCCGCGCGGGTGAATCCGATCACCTATGTCACCAAGAATGATCCGCCCTTTCTCATCGTTCATGGCGATAAAGACCCCACCGTGCCGATCAATCAGAGCCAGTTGTTATTTGCAGCACTGAAACAGTCCGAGGTCAGCGCGCATTTTCACACGATTCATGGTGCCGGACATGGCGGGCCGGGTTTTGCCGGTAAAAATATCGACGACATGGTCAGGACGTTCTTTGATGAGCACTTGAAAAGCAGTTCGGCAAAGACCGCAGCACTCACCACCGAAAGCACCGCCGATCCTGCGATGCTCGCGCGCGATCCACGCCAGGGACCGCCACCGGCAGGCGGGCGGCGCGGCCCTCCATGGGATGTCGTCATCGGTCGCGATGACAAGAACAAGGACGGCAAGGTCAGCCAAGAGGAGTTCAGCGGCCCGCCGCAGCTCTTCAAGCTGCTTGATCAAAATGGCGATGGTTTGCTGGAGCAGTCAGAGCATGAGGCCTTTTTGAACCGCCCCAGCCCGCGCCCCTAAGGGGGCGAGATTTTGCTTCCCAAGCGTTTTTTGAACCTTTAACATCGCCTGAACTCAAACAGGCATGAACCAGCACCGAATCTCCTTCGTCATGGCGGCTCTTCTGAGTGCGGTCATTTCCACCAAAATCCACGCCGAAGGCGAGTGGAGCGTGAAAAGCGCGGAACGGCCCAAGATCGCCATCCAGGCTGACAATGTCACGGTGGATGGCACCTCGCGCCCTGACCTGGGCCGGGCGTTGGCGGACAGTCTCAGCACCAAGCTGCTGCGCCGCGGTCAGGTGCGGGTGTTTAATCTGACTGCTGAGGAAATGAAGTGTGGCACGCAGACTCCGGCGCAGGGCAAGACGCCGACGCTCGACAAAGACATCGACTGCCTGCTGATCTTCAATTTGTTTTCCAACGCCAGTGAGCATCGCATGACGGTCAAAAAGACGCGCATTTCCACCTCGGAACTGATCGATTCCTATCAGTTCTTCACCTATGGCCGGATGAGCGATGTGTTCGCGCTCGTGGACAAGGTCGTAGATCGCGTCGATCCACTGCCCGTGATTCGCAATTTCCCAGTCACGCAATCCCCTGCGGCCATTCGTGCAGCGCAGCCTGATCCCATCCCGTATCAGCAGTTCTGGACCGGTGATTACACCAATCCAGGTAGCCCGGTCTATGATCCATGGCGTGGCAGCAACGTGACGCAGTATGATCTCAACAATGTGCCGAAGGCGCTGGTTTATCGTGAACTGGGTTCCATCCAGCACATCGACACCACCTGGAGATTCACCGTCGTCAAACCGGTCCAGGGCGTGCAGTTGCGCAGCCGCGATCCGCTGCATGTGCTCTATGATGAAGGTGACGTGTATGCCATCCTGCGCGTGGGTACGGTGGAGCAGGGCGGAGTCATCGCCGATTACGGCGGCATGACGCCGGAGCATCACAAGCTGTTCAATGGGGACAAGGTTTTCGGCTGGTACTCCCCTCCCCAGGAGAAGGCGGCGCAGACGAAGTAGGGTTGATATGGCTTTGACGTGGGCTATTGGCACTGCCGCCAAATCCCGCCTTCAATGCTACAGCTCTCACAGGTTCTCCTTCCCGTCGATCATCAAGATGATGACCTGCGCCATGCCGTGGTGAAACAGTTGGGCGCGCGCGATGAGGACGTGATCAGCGTCAAGGTGAAGCAGCGGGCGATTGATGCGCGGCGCGGGCATGTGGAATTCAGCTTCACGCTCCTGGTCGAAGTGAAAGACGAGGCGCGCGTGCTCAAGCGCATCGGCAAGAACCCCCGCATCGGCCCGGCTCCAGAAGAGATCTATCACCAAGTGGCGTCGAACGTGGCGCGTTCAGCATCTGCGCGTCCGGTCATTGTGGGAACCGGTCCCTGTGGCTTGTTCTGCGGCCTGCTGCTGGCCCGTGCAGGATTGAAGCCGCTGCTCCTGGAGCGTGGCAAGGCCGCAGGGGATCGTGCGCGTGATGTGACCGGTTTCTGGCGGCGCGGCTGGGATTTCAATCCCGAATCGAATGTCCAGTTTGGTGAAGGCGGTGCCGGCACCTTTTCGGATGGCAAGCTCTACACGCAGATTCGTGACCGCGAGCACCGCATCCCTTGGTTGTTGCGTGAAATGGTGGCTGCAGGCGCGCCGGAGGACATCTTGATCAAAAGCAGGCCGCACATAGGCACGGACCGGCTCATCAAAGTCGTGCGCCATGTGCGTGAGGAAATCATCGCGCTTGGTGGCGAGGTGCGTTTCGGCGCTCGCGTGGCGGATGTGGTGCTCGAAGCGGGTGTGATGCGTGCGGTGACACTCACGGATGGTGAAACGATCGAAGGTTCGCGGTTCATCTTCGCCATTGGCCACAGCTCACGGGATACGTTTTACATGCTGCATAGGCATGGTGTGCCGTTTGAGGCCAAGCCCTTTTCCATCGGTGTACGCATTGAGCACCCGCAGAAGCTGATCGACCGCAGCCTCTACGGCAAATGGGCCGGGCACGCGCGGCTGGGTTCGGCCCCGTACAAATTTGTGGCGCACTGCGGCACGGGGCGTGCGGCCTACAGTTTTTGCATGTGTCCCGGCGGCTTGGTCGTAGCGGCGACTTCGGAGCCGGGCATGGTGGTGACGAACGGCATGAGCAGCTACGCGCGTGAGGAGTCGAATGCCAACAGCGGCTTCATGGTGGATGTGCGGCCCGAGGACATGCCTGCCGGGGATGTTCTCAGCGGCATTGAGTTCCAGCGCAACCTGGAGCGCCGGGCCTTCGTGCTCGGTGGCGGCAAATATCATGCGCCTGCGCAGTTGCTGGGCGATTTCCTCGCAGGACGTGCCTCAACCGGGCCGGGCAAGGTGCTGCCCTCCTATGAGCCGGGCGTCGTGTGGTCAAATTTGTGCGAGGTGCTGCCCGAATACACGATTGAGACGATCCAGGAGGCGATTCCGCGCATCGACAAAAACCTGCCAGGGTTTGCGCTGGAGGATGCGGTGCTTACCGGCGTGGAAACCCGCAGTTCCTCACCTGCCCGCATTCCGCGTGATGCGCAGACGCTGGAATGCACCAGTGTGAAGCAGTTTTACCCGGCGGGCGAAGGCGCGGGCTATGCCGGGGGCATCATCTCCGCTGCCGCTGACGGCATGCGTGTGGCGGAGGCGATCTTACGCGAGGGTTGAGCTGACGTGGGCCAGCACGCCGCGGCAGCCGTCTTCGAGTAGATCCAGCACGAGTTCGAAGCCCTGCTCTCCCCCGTAGTAGGGGTCCGGCACTTCGCTTTCCTGGTGGTCGGTGCAGAAATCACAAAACAGACGGATTTTGGCGTCGAACAGAGATTCGCGGTCATAGGACCTCACATCACGCAGATTTTGCCGGTCCATGACGAGCACGAGGTCATAGTCGCGTAGATCGTTTTCGGTGACCTGCCGGGCGCGGCTGCTGAGGTCATAGCCCCGATTTTGCGCGGCAGTGCGCATTCTTTGGTCAGGCAGTTTGCCCGCATGCCAGCCGGCCGTGCCAGCTGAGCGGATCGAGACTCGATCAGCAAATCCCTGAGCCTCAATCATCGCCCGCATGACTCCTTCTGCCGCAGGAGAGCGGCAGATATTTCCCAGGCATACAAACAGGAGGCGATAGGGAGCGACCATCGCTGGAGCTAGGCCAGTGCGAGTCCTTGCACAAACAAAACCACCTCCTGTCCGCAGGGGATGCCGGGCATCCCCCGGCGGAAGAATTCTTTTCTTGTGAACGAGTCTTTGGTTGAGGCGTAGTTTGAGCACGCTATCTGCTATCAAAACCTAAACCCCACGCCCTCCCCCATGTCTGTTGTATCCAAAGGTCTCGAAGGAATCGTTGCTGCTGAAACCCGTCTCGGGGAGGTGAATGGAGCAGATGGCATCTTGTTCTACTGCGGTTACGACATCAATGAACTGGTCAAGGTCAGCTACGAAGAGGTCGTTTACCTGCTTTACTACAACAAGCTCCCCAATCGGGCCGAACTCAACAAGCTGACCACAGCGCTGCGTGCCGAGCGTGAGCTTCCCCAGGGAGTCATCGACTTCCTCAAGACCGCGCCGAAAACCGCCAAGCCCATCGACATCATGCGCACCGCCGTCTCGATGCTCGGCTGCTATGACTTGAGCCGCCACGATCTTGAGGTCAGCGAAAATTTGGCCAATGCCATCCGCCTCACTTCACAGATCGGCGTCATTGCAGCCTACTTCCACCGTTCACGTCAGGGGCTGGAACTGCCGCCCGTGCGCAAGGATCTCAGCGAAGCCGCCCACTTCCTCTATCTGATGAACGGCGAAGTGCCCAGCAAGGAGGCCGAAAAGACCCTCGACATCGCCTACATCCTCCATGCCGAGCACGGCTTCAACGCCTCCACCTTCACCGCTCGCGTTGTGGCTTCGACGCTGAGCGACATGTTCTCTGCCATCAGTGCTGCTATCGGAGCGCTCAAAGGGCCGCTGCACGGTGGTGCCAATGAAGGCGTGATCCATATGCTCGAAGAGATTGGCTCGCCCGACAAGGTGGATGCCTGGGTCGCCGACGCTCTGGCTCAGAAGAAGAAGATCATGGGCATTGGCCATCGCGTTTACAAGGTGCTCGATCCCCGCGCGCCCCATCTGCGTGAGATGGCCATCCAGCTCACCAGCCAGCTCGGCGAGTCGAAGTGGATTCAGATGTCCGAGCGCATCGCCCAGATCATGCGCGAGCAGAAGGGCCTCAATGCCAACGTCGATTTCTACAGCGCCACCGTTTACTACAGCCTCGGCATTCCGACCGACCTGTTCACACCGATCTTCGCCATTGCCCGCATGAGCGGCTGGACCGCCCACGTGCTTGAACAGTGGAGCGAAAACCGTCTGTTCCGCCCGCTCAGCGCCTACGTCGGCAAGCCGTACGGCCAGAAAGTCGTGCCGATTGACGAACGCTGATAGAACGCCCGAACGAGGCGCAAGCATCAATTTACAGGCTGCAAAGGTGGCAAATTCCTAAATTTGCCATTATAATCAACGCTTTATGCGTCTCCTTCCAACCCTCGGAGCCGTCGCTGCGATGGTATGCACGCAGTTGATGGCGCAGCCGGCCACACGTCTCGTGTGGCAGCCGGTGCAGGAGTATTTCATCCATCGGGATGAGGGGCAGCAGGTGCTTGCCGGGACCAAGCGGCTGAATTCATTCACCGCCTACACGCACATTGGTACCGACTTCGGCTTCCATGGGCCGGCGGAGCACGAGATCGAATGGCTCACCGACGAAGTCGTGGTGCACCTCAGCCAGCAGCCGGAGGCCTGGGCGGGCATGTGGCACAGCCTCGCCGGTCAGGCGCGCAATGCGAGTCGCGTGATGGATTTCACCCATGCCTATCCCTCGCCGGTCACCGCCCGATACCAGCCGCGTGTTTCGGGGGTGATGATCGAGGCAGCCGGGCGTGGCAAGATCAAGCTCGAAATCAAATCGCCCACCGACGAACAGCGTTGGACGCAGATGATCGAACTGAGCGAGCCGCAGTTTCGCATGTTTGTATACCCGGTGGCCTCTGAGGCAGTGCGTGACGGGAAGACCATCGTCTGGACGGCGGAACCCGGTTCTGAAGTGAAAGTGTCAGGCCTGTTTCTCGGTATCGAGATGCCCCAGTTGCCCTGGGACGCCTATGCACTTCTCGCTTCGTATGCCAAGATCGCGCGCAGTTACTCCATTGGCACCGGTTTCGTACGTGACCGCGCCCATATTGAAGAGGGCGCATTTGAGTCTGTCTCCGCCACCGGCATGTACGTGCTGGCCTCGGCGGCCGTGGCGCAGGAACCCCTCGGCATCGTCACGCCTGATTACGCGCGCTGGGTGCTCATGCGTACGCATGAGGCGATGAAGAAACTCAAAACCGGACGCGGGCTGCTGCCGCATTTTGTGCACCAGCATGAGAATGCCTACTGCATCCATCCGGGGACCGAATACAGCACGGTGGACACGGCCATCTATGCGCAGTCCATGCTGCTGGCGGCCATCATGCTGGATGTGCCGGCTGTGGCCGAAGATCTGGTGCTGCAAATGCAGGCGATTGAGTTCAACCTGCTCCACCTGCCTGGCGGAGAGCTCTCTCATGGTCTGGACGAGGACGGCATCACCCTCCTGCCGCATGGCTGGCAGGACTGGGGTGGTGAAACGGCTCTGGTCATGCTCATGGAAGGCATCGCCAATCCCGACCATCGTCCCCCTCCCATGCGCACTCCGGGCAAGGCCTGGCAGGGCACCGGCTTCATCACTGAACTGCAAAGCTTGTTTCATCCCGACTTCGACAGTGACGTGCCCGATGCTCACGATGGTGTGCGCTGGCTCAGTGTGCGCCGTACCATGCTGGGTGCGCAGCGTGCCTACATTCCGAAACGCTGGCCGCAGTCCCATGCGGCACGCAACGGCATCTACGGCCTCTCTGCGGGCGAAAATCAGGCGGGCAACGGCTACTATGTGGGCGGCGTCGATCTGCCAGACCAAAAGCTCATCCATCCGCACTACATCCTGATGTCAGCTACTCTGCTTCCTCAGACAGCGGAGACGTATGAACTGCTGGAGCGAATGGAGAAGGCCAGCTACTTCCCGCCGTGGGGCATGGTCGAGAATCTCAATGTCGATGGCCGCAGCTACCTGCCGATGGAAGGATCGCTGAATGCTGGCTTTGAGGCCCTCAGCGCCTACCATTTGTTCGCCAAACACCGCCAGATCCCGGACGCGATTTATGCCGCTAGCTTGAAAAGCCCGCAAATTCGGCGTGCCATGCAGTTGTTCTATCCCGCTGCCGGAAAGACGGCTGGCGGGGACAAGGAGGCTGCGGCGCAGTAAAATGGCCATGAAGCTAACCCTTGCTCCCAGCCCCATCCCCGGCTAACTGCACAATCCCATGTTTGTCGATCAAATCAAAGTCCACGCGCGCGCCGGAAAAGGCGGCGATGGCAGCGCCCACTTCCATCGCGGAAAATTTCGTCCCAAAGGCGGCCCTGACGGCGGCGACGGCGGGAACGGCGGTAGCCTCATCCTGCTCGTCGATCCCAGCACGGACAGCCTGCGCAACTACGTCTTCAACAACCGCCTCCTCGCCGAAGACGGCGCCAAAGGCGGTGGCACGCAGTGTACCGGCCGCAGCGGCAAGGATGTGGTGTATAAAGTGCCGCCAGGCACGCTCATCAGCCGCGTCACTCAGGAATACGACAACGAAACCAATGAACTCGTCACTCGCTACGAGCCCGTGGCCGACCTGACCGAGACCAACTCCACCTACGTCCTCTGTAAAGGCGGCAAGGGCGGGAAGGGGAACGTGCATTTCAAAACCTCCACGCATCAGGCCCCGCGTGAGTTCACCCCGGGCACCGCCGGTGAAGAGGGCGAATTCCACTTCGAACTCCGCAGCATCGCTGATGCTGGGTTTGTCGGTGCCCCGAACGCAGGCAAATCGACGCTGCTCTCCAAGCTGAGCGCCGCCAAGCCGAAGATTGCCAATTATCCCTTCACCACGCTGCAACCCATGGTCGGCGTGATCGAGTTTGGTCCCAATCGGCGCGGCAGCCTGGCGGACATTCCCGGACTCATCGAAGGCGCGCATGAAAACATCGGCCTCGGTCATGATTTCCTCCGTCACATCATGCGCTGCCGCGTGCTGCTCTTTGTGGTCGATACCGCCGGCACCGAGGGTCGTGACCCCGTGTCTGATCTGGAAATCGTGCGTAAAGAGGTGTCGCTCTATTCTGAGGAACTGGCCAAGCGCCCCTGGTGCATCATCGCCAACAAGATCGATCTCCCCGAGGCAGCGGAAAATCTTGTCCACTTCAAAGAGCGCTTCAAACGCATCAAAGTCCATCCCGTCTCCGCTGAAACCGGCGAAGGTCTCGACAAGCTGCGCAAGTGGCTCGATGAGAAGATCGGGCAGGATATTGAGTGGTGATCAGTCATGCGCCTGAACCGTTCCAATCTCTGCTGGCTGGTTCTGGCGTTGATCACGGTGGCTTATCTCCTCTTCTGGGCGCTGCTGCTCGGAGCCACGGCGACGTATAGCACGCCGGATTCCTGGCTGCAGGTGTTGCGCTCGCCGGAGATCCGGCATGCGACTTTTCTGAGCCTGTTGACCTGCTCGCTGGCAGCAGGTTTTGCGTTGCTGCTGGCGGTGCCAGTGGGGTATTTGATGACGCGTCTGGAGTTTCGCGGCAAATCGTGGCTGGATGCGGCACTGGATATTCCCATCATCCTACCACCACTCGTCGTGGGTCTGTGCCTGCTGATCTTTTTCCAAACCAAGATCGGCAAGGTGATCGAGATGGCGATTCCGTTCACCTATCAAGTCAGCGGCGTGGTGCTCGCTCAATTCGTGGTCGCTGCTGCGTTCGCGATCCGCACGATGCGTGGTACCTTTCAGCATCTCTCGGCGCGTCCTGAAGACGTGGCACTCACCCTGGGCTGCACGCGGTTTCAGGCGCTGTGGCATGTGGCTTTGCCGGCGGCCCGGCGCGGCATGGTGGCCGCATTTTGCATCGCTTGGGCGCGCAGTCTGGGGGAATTCGGGCCGATCCTCGTCTTTGCCGGAGCCACACGCATGAAGACGGAGGTGCTGCCGACAACGGTCTGGCTGGAGCTCAGCGTAGGAAATCTCGAAGCCGCCGTGGCGGTGAGCTTGTTCATGGTACTGCTTGCCGTGCTGGTGCTGGTGGCGGTGCGTGCCACGGGGGAAAAAGTATGATCCAGCTCGATCACATCACCTGGAGCGTCTCTGGCCGCACGATCTTGGAGAGCATGACCGTGGAGATTCCAGCCAACACCTACGCGGTGCTGATGGGACCGACCGGCTGCGGCAAAACCACATTGCTGGAGATCCTCTGCGGCCTGCGGCGACCGACGGCAGGCCGCGTGCTGCTGGACGGCGTGGACGTGACCGATCTGGAACCGCGTGAGCGCGGCATCGGCTACGTGCCGCAGGATTTGGCCCTGTTTCCGGGCTTGAGCGTGCGTGAGCAGATTGGTTTTGCACCGAAACTGCGCGGCGTTCCGGCCAGCGAGTTGAAGCAGCAGGTGAACCGCCTTGCCGAGCAGTTGGGCATCGTCCCATTGCTGGATCGCCTCCCCGACATGCTGTCTGGGGGCGAGAAACAGCGAGTGGCGCTCGCCCGTGCCCTGGCCGCCCGACCCCGGCTGCTACTTCTGGATGAACCGCTCTCCGCGCTCGATGAAAGCATGCGTGCAGAGGCCGTGGCGCTGCTGCAACGCGTGCAGCAGGAGCATGCGCTCACTGTTTTACACGTCACACACTCCAGCAGCGAAGCCGCCGCGCTCGGCACCCTGCACCTGCGCATGGTGGCCGGGCGGCTGGAGGTGGATTCGCGAGGATGATTTTCACTGCGCGATTGGAATCCGCGCCAACCTGCGTTTAGTGTTCCGAAAACAACCCCCTGAATGGATTGGAATGACTGGCAGCGCGTGCTGAAATGGCGCGCACTCGAAGAAGGCGATGCCGATGGCGTTCTCGTCAATGCGGAGCGTCGTCGCGAGGCCACGGCCCACACGCGCGCCGGGCTGGCTTCGGAGGAGATCATCGGAGACGTGCTGGAGGAGCGCTCGGAGTCGTTTCTGGACAAACGGGCCGAGTGGCTGGAGCGCGAGGCCGTGGGCTGGCGCGGCGAATTGATTCGCGTGCTGGACCTGCTGTGTGTGCCTCAGGGGCGCTGGTCCTGGGCGCTGGTGGGTTGGGCACTGGCTTTGCTCACGGGCTATTGGTTGACCGATCTGGGGCAGGCGGCTGAATTCAATCTGCTGGCACTGCCGCTCGTGGGTTTGCTGGCGTGGAATGCGGTGGTGATTGTGCTGGGAGTGTTTTGTGAACTGATGCCGACCTCCACATTGGCCGGACGTGGTGGCTGGGTGGCGGAATTCCTCGCGCATGGCATCTCGCGGATGGGCAAAGCCACGAAAGAGGTCGAAAGCGGTGTGGCTGAAATCGTGCAGACACGTTATGAAGAACTCGCCTGGCCTCTGGCCTGGCGGCGTCTGCTGATGCGGCTGCGGATGTGGCTGCATGTGGCGGCGGCACTTTTGGCTATTGGCGGCGCAGCGGCGTTGTATGCCCGTGGCTGGTCGCGTGAGTACCGAGCGGTGTGGGAAAGCACGCTTTTGAGCGAGAGCGGTGCCACTGCGTTTTTTGAAACCTTGTTCAAACCCGCGTCGAAGGTGTTGCCTGTGCCCCTTCCCCTGGAACAGATCGCCGGCATGCATCGGACTTTGGGCAAGGTGGAGAAACCGGCTCCTGCGCTGCCGTGGATTCATCTGTATGCGGGCACGCTGCTGGTGCTGATCGTGGTGCCGCGCCTCCTGCTGGCGGGATTGGGGGCGGCGCGTTGTGGCCGGGTCATCGCGCAGCCGGCCCGTGCCTTGCACTGGGGCAATTACCTGCGGACCCTGCTGCGTGCGGTGGAAGGGGGCAGCGAACGCATCCAGGTTCTGGTGCATGCCATTGAGCCCACAGCGGCGCATCGCGAGGTGTGGGAGCGGGGTGTGAGGGAACGTTTTGGCGGCATGGCGCGTGCGGAGTATGTGCGCGTTCCTGCCGGGGAGGAGGATGAATTTGCCGCCGCCTGGCAGCCCGTGTGCGCCAATCTGGTGATGCTCTTCAACATGGCCACCACACCCGAGGCCGAGGTGCAGCGGCGGTTGGTTTCTGATGTTCGCCAACGCCTCCTCACGAAGCATGCAGAGCCGGAGCTCGTCGTGTTGCTGGATGGCACTAGCCTCGCCGGACGCTGGTCGCCGGAAAAAATCGCCGGACGTGAGCAATTATGGTCGCAGACGGTCGAAGGACTCGCCTCTGACGTGATTGTGGCCGTGCGCAAAGAATCCGCACGCGCCAAGCCTCCGGCATCGTAATGTTCATGAAGTTTTTGTCTTTTGTGCCAGCTTTTTTTTCCAGAACCAAAGCCGCCAGCCCGCCTGACAAACAGGCGGCGGAGCTGAACGTGCGTGATGCATCGGACATCGTCACGTTGAGCCTCATTTCGCATACCAACGCGGGCAAGACGACGCTCGCCCGCACCTTGCTGCGCCAGGATGTGGGTGAAGTGCGGGATGCACCGCATGTCACGCTCTTCAATGAATCACACACTCTGCTGGAAACGGCCGGTTTCATGCTGCGGCTGTGGGATACCCCGGGTTTTGGTGACAGTGCACGACTGATGAAGCGCCTGCAGCGTGAGCGCAGTCCAGTGCTGTGGTTTCTCTCGCAGACCTGGGATCGCATCACCGACCGGCCGTTGTGGTGCAGCCAGCAGGCGCTGAAAAATGTGCGCGACGAGGCGGACGTGGTGCTGTACCTCGTCAATGCCGCTGAACCACCCGAGGCGGCCAGCTACATTGGCCCTGAAATGCAAATCCTCGGCTGGGTGGAAAAGCCGGTGGTGGTGTTGTTGAATCAAACCGGCCTTCCGGGAAGTTCATCCATGGAAGCTGCGGAGCTGGACTCCTGGCGCACGCATTTGCAGCAGTTTGAGATCGTGCGTGAAGTGCTGACGCTGGATGCCTTTGCCCGCTGCTGGGTGCAGGAGGACATCCTCATGGACTCGCTGGCCCCCCTGATGCAGGGCTCCAAGATCCCGACCTTCCAGCAGATCAAACGTGCCTGGGCGCAGCGGAATGTGGAGGTGTTTCAAAACTCGGTACGCCTCATTTCAGAGCAGCTCACGGCAGCGCTGTTTGACGGCATCGAGGTGCGCTCGGAAACATTGCTGGAACGGGTGGGCTGGCAGCGCGATGACCTGAATCGCGAGTACAACGAGGCCCGGCAGAAACTGGCCACCCAGCTCGCGGACCGCACCGAGCGGACGACCAACAACCTGATCGAAGCCCATGGCCTGAAAGGTCGGGCAGGCCAGGAGATGAACCAGATCGCACGCGAGAATTTTCATCTGCCCCAGGCCGTTTCAGAGAACATCTGGGGCGTGCTCGGCAGCTTCGCCGGTGGTGCGATGGGCGGACTCATCGCCGATCTCAAACTCGGCGGCATGACCTTTGGTGGCGGGGCACTGCTCGGCGGTCTGGCTTCTGGTATCGGAGCTTATGCCTTGATTCGCAGCTACAACCTCGTGCGCGGCAGCGACCAGCGCCTGCGCTGGTCCCGCGAGCATTTTCGCGAGCAGGTGAAACTGGCCTTTCTCACCTACCTGGCCATCTGCCATTTTGGCCGTGGTCGCGGCGAGTGGAAGGAAAGCGCGCAGCCGCAGCACTGGCAGGAGGTCGTGGATGCAGTGACCGATTTGCACGCAGATGCGTTGGATCTTCTGTGGAAGGCCGGCGTGCAAAAAGACACCCAGCCCGCCACGCTGTCCCGCCAGTCCCGTCAACTCACCGGTGAATGCATGGTGGCGTTGCTTGAGCGTTTGTATCCAGGAGTGGAGTCGAGTTCCTGGCGTGCGTGAGATTCGTCTTCGTTTAAACGTCTCTCCAATCGTGTTTGAAAGCTCTGCCAGCAGCGCACGGCGCGCGCGCGGAAGTTGGCGGGGGTGATGTTCAAACGGCGTAGACAGTCGCGATGGTCCCATGAGACGACGCAGGCGGTCGCGAGGTGGATGGCCTGGAACTGCCAGCGCCAGAGCCTCTGCATGGCGGGAGTGAGTGTCTTGAGACGTTCGAACAAAAAGTCGCGTTGGAAGGAGAGATGGCCCATCTCGTCGCGCAGGAGCTTTTTGGCAACGGTCTGGACGACGGGATCGCTGCAACGCAAGGCGAGCAGGCCGAAATAAACTTCCGCGATGAGTTCGGCGGTGAGCAGCACTTGGATATTGAACTCAAGGTTCACCAAATCGCGCATCCAGCGGAAGATGGAGTTGGTCCATTGCTTCTGGAGCAAAGTGCCGTGCAGATGGATGACGGTTCGCGCCAGCAAGGCAGCGTGGCTTTGCTCTTCGGCGACGAAGAGATCGACGGCGCGCTGATAGCCTTGCAGATTTTCGAGCGCAGCGATGCTGCGCGTGTAACGGCGCAAACGCGTGTCACCCCCGCTCTCGCCCAGTTGGAAGATGGCGATGGAGCGAGCGAGAGCGGTGCGAACGTCTTCGGGCAAATTGCATGCGGTGCCCGGTAGTTGCAGCTCATGATTGAGGCGGGTGTTGGCTTCGAAGTGGTTGATCCAGTGTTGAGTATTCATGATGTTGGGTTGGGGGTTAGGCGGCGTGAAGCATGGAGCGGAGGAATTCATGGACAGGGGTGCTGCGCCGTTCGGCGGCGATCTGGCGCAGGCGTTGCATGACGGCATCGACCGTTTCATCCAGGGTCGAAGTGCCAGCCGTGACGCCCACATTGCGGGCGTGGCCAAACCAGGCGGGGTCTAGTTCGTCAGCGTGCTCGATCTGGAGCGTGGGCAGGCCGTGCGCCGTGGCTTTTTGCACGAGCTGACGCGTGTTGTTGCTGTTGCGTCCTCCGATCACGACGATGTGATCACAGTCCCGCAGCAGATCATCGAGTGCCGTCTGGCGTTGCTTGGTAGGATGACAAACCGTGTCAATGAAACGCACTTCAGAGTTGTGATGCCTCCTCTTGATCGCATCCACCAGACGCAGGGCGTGCCCCACCGGCTGCGTGGTTTGTGAAACAATGCCGAGCTTCGGAAGAGCAGGCACGAGGTCGAGGTCGGCTTCCTCAAGCACGACAACGGCGGTGGGAAAATCACCGATGAGCCCGCGAACCTCAACATGCTGACTCTGACCGATGACGACAGGCTGGTAGCCTTCGCTCACCAGCATCGCGAGGGCTTGATGCGCCTTTTTGACGAGGGGGCAGGTGGTGTCGATGACCGTGTGGCCAGCGCTTTGCCAGGCCTGACGATGCTGGTCGGAGGCACCATGGGCGGTGATGGCGACTTGCTGCGTTTTGGCGCTGGTTAAATCATCGAGATCACCACGCTGCGCACCGAGGGTGGCGAGATGGCGGTCCACAAGCGGATTGTGAACGAGTTGGCCGAGGATGGTGAGCGGGCCGCGCTGGGCGGCCGTGTGGGTGGTGCGAAGGGCGTCGCGGACGCCGAAGCACATGCCGTGATGTTGAGCGAGGATGATGTTCATAGTGGTTTTAGCTTTGTGTGACAAAGTGATTGGATAAAAAAGTGGCGGTTTCAGGTCTGCTGGGCGGCTTTGACGATTTCGCCGAGCACTTCGACGTACTTTTTGAAGGCGTTGCGTCCAGCGGGCGTGAGTTCGTAGCTGGTGCGCGGGCGGGTGCCAGACTCATCACGAGTTTCCTTGATGTAACCAGCCGTGCCGAGGGTGCGGAGGTGGGAGATGAGATTGCCGTCGCTCATGCTGAGTTCCGCTTTGAGATCCTGAAAGGCCCATTCACCGCGCGTGGAGAGCAGCGTCATGATGGAGAGGCGGCCCTTTTCGTGAATGAGCTTGTCGATTTGATCGAAGTCGATCATTACGGCTGCACCTCCGTGGGTTTTGCGCTGAAGAACACGGCCAGGGCGTAAACGACATGCAGCAGGCCGAAGGTGAGACCCATGACGAGCGACGCGGGGCCGAGATCACTGGCGAGCAGGCGCACATCGCTGCAAGCGGCCCAGGCAAAAAAGGTCAACAGACCGGTGATCACAAAGGCCCAGCCCAGGCGGACCAATGAGCGTGGTGAAAAGCTGGCGGTGCTGAGCAGGGCCAGACCGTAGCACAGCGCCCAGATGAACGCAGCCAGCGTGAGATTGTGCAGGAACACGATCAACCCAATGCCAACACTGCCGCCGACAAGCATCGGCGGCACAAAAGCGCGCAGCGCCATCCGCATGCCAGCAGAAACGAAGGGTTGGTTGCGGCGTCGGGCTTCTTTGGCGAGCAGGAAGACATTCAAGGCCGCGGCGATGGCGAGGATGATGAGCCAGGTTTCCAGGAAGCACATGTCACACATCACGGCATCGCCTTGATTCTTCAGGGCATGCCACACCGGCCAGCCAGAGGCGACGAGCGCCAGCATGCCGCCCGTGAGAGCCGCTGGAGCGGAGACCGCGCGGTAGATGTGCGCCTTTTCCATCAGGGAACGAATAATGCGGAGATTCTCCAAGGCGGCTTCAGTCGTGCTCATGCGAGTCACTTTGCGCGCCAAAGTGAATGGTGCAAGTAAAACTTTGTGGGGCAAAGTGACTATTCTCATGTCTCAGAATGAAACGAGCTTGGCAGAATAATATAATTACCATAAGTTAAGAGGAGTGAATCATTCTGCTCCAGCTTTGCACAAGGTTCCCCATCGCCCCTGGCGGAGGTGGTGCATCGCCATGCTCACTGCGGCCATGCTCTTGCTGCCTGGCCTGGCCAGCGGTGATGACCCAACCGCAGATCAGCAGTACATGCTGGAACTGATCAATCGCTTCCGCGCCGATCCGCAGGGGGAACTGGCCAATCTGGTGAATTTTTCCTCGCCAGGAGTGTGGGCTGCCACCAAGTCGAACGATCCAAGCATTGCCTATGCGCTGAACTATTTTGGCGTTAGCGCATCAGACTTGGCCACGCAGTTTGCCAGCCTGGCAGCAGCACCGCCGCTGGCATGGAACAGCGCCTTGAATGCCTCGGCCACCAGCTATTCCAACCTGATGGTCACTGCCGACCAGCAGTCACACACGCTGGACGGCCTGAGCCTTGATCAGCGCATCGTGAACGGCGGCTACAGCGCCAACTGGCTGCAGGTGGGCGCCAATCTCTTTGCCTCCGCGCAGTCGCCCTTGCAAGCCCATGCCGCATTCGTGATTGACTGGGGGAATGGCTCGGGCACGACAAACGGCATTCAGAATCCGGCGGGACATCGTGATCTGCTGCTGAATGCGGGAATGAAGGAAATCGGCATTGGCTTTCAAAACATCGCCATCCCGGGCACCAACGTCAACGCCACGGGTCCCCTCGTCGTCACTGAGCACCTGGCCTCGCAGTTCCGGTATGACGGCACCAACTACATTTCGGATGCCATTCTGACCGGGTCGGTGTTTCAGGACACCATAGTGGCGGACGCATTTTACACGCCGGGGGAAGGACTGGCGGGCAAGGAGATCGATGTGTACAACAACGCCACCGGCATCCTGGTGGCCAGCGGCTTCAGCAACAGCGCCGGCGGCTTCAACATCGCGCTCACCGGCCTTACGGACGGCATCGTCTATCGTGTAGATGCTCCCGGCCTGGGTCTGGCGGACAAGATCTTCACCCTTAACGAGCACACGGACAACTACGGGGTGCCAGTGATGGTGTATGACAATGTCTATGAGTCGTTCATGGTCGTACCAGAGCCGGGAAGCCTGCTGCTCTGCTTGGTGGCCAGCCTGCCTTTGCTTGGGTTCCGCTCACGTCATCTTTTCTGCTGATTCACTATGAAGTCCATCCTCCTGCTGCTGCTGTCCATCACCTCCATTCTGGCTCAGGCTCCGTCCTCACCGCTGACCACGGAAATCCGCTCGATCATTGATGAATACGAAAACTCGGTACGCGCCAATACGCAGAAACTCATGGCTGCTACGAGCGAGGAAGAGAAAAACAAGTTTCGCGCCAGCATTCCCAGCGCCGGCCCTTACGCCACGAAGATGCTGAAGCTGGTGCAGGCAAACCTGGACCAGCCGGAGGTGGTGAAAGGGCTGAACTGGCTGGTCATCGGTGCGGCGAGTTTCCCCGAAGGCCAGGAGGCGCTGAAGATGCTCGGCACCACCTTCGCGGACCATGCTGGCATCGCCGAAGCAGTGAAGCAGCTCGAATACCATGGCCTGCCCGCTGAGCCGGTGCTCAAGGCCGTGATCGAGAAGAACAAGAACCGCGAGGAAAGGGCCGCTGCATTCTATGCCCTGGGAGCCATCCATTTCAAAAACTTCGATGCCTCGGCCGACCGTGCTTCCGCTTCCGCTTCGAAGCTCAAGGCGCTCGAATGCTTTCAGCAGCTTTACGCTGATTACGCCGACGTCACCGTCCAGGGCTTCAAGCTGTCTGACATCGCTGCAAAAATGCTGTTTGAGATGACCAATCTACAGGTGGGCTGTGAAGCTCCCGAGATCGAAGGCAAGGACGCCGACGGTGTGAACTTCAAGCTCAGTGACTACCGTGGCAAATACGTCATCGTCATCTTCTGGGGCGGCTGGTGCCACGCCTGCCACGGCACCCTGCCGCTGGTGAATCAGGCCGCCGCACAGCTCAAAGACAAGAACACTGTCGTCATCGGAGTGAACACCGACGTTGAGACTGAGGCCAAAAAAGCCCTCGCTGATTACCAGGTGAGCTTCCGCAACGTGCTCGACAACACCAGCAGCGGCCCCAACACCTCCCTCTACAACCTGCGCAACTTTCCCACCATCTATCTCATCGATCCCAAGGGCGTGATTGCGATCAAAAACGGGTCGCTGGATGCGATGGTGGCGCAGGTTCTGGCGGCGCAGGGGGCGGCGAATTAGTCACTTTATGAAACCTTTAACCCGAAACGTTTTGCATTTTACCGGGGCTGTGAATCGCTTTGATATCAGTTGGACTGGGTTATGTGAATTTCAGGGTTTTTATCGGTGACCATCTGGGCGATCTCCCTCAGCCTAGTCAAAGCTTCATTGCGGGGCCAGATCACAAACCATTCGTCCTTCTGCTTGTTAAAATGGAGTTGATCCGTGAGAGCTGCCGTGAAAATCGTCAAATCAGCGATGTCACTGTCTGGGATCGAAAAGCGAAAATTTCCGTGCAACGAGCAAATGCTGAGATCAATCTGTCTAGTGCCGAGAGTGAACTGGAAGCAAACAGTCGGCTCGTCACTCGTGTCTTTCACAGAGCGGTACTGGCGCTGGCGCAGTGGAGAAATGGGAGGTATACCCCGCAAATCCAGGTCCAGTGCATAGCTGAAGAGTTCGGCGTGTTCGCCATTCATCTGCTGCTTCTTCAGCAGATAGACCTCGTGCCCGTCAAATTGCACCTCGTTCATTCCGCAGTAGTCAAGGCATCCGGGCTGGCGCAGGAACTCGACGCGCCAGTCCTCCAGCGCCATGCCCTGGTCAATGATGGCCTGGAGTTGCTCCATCAGGTCGAGGCTCGCATCCAGAGAATCCCAGAGTTTCTTCAAATGGACGCGGTTGCCATGCTGGAGGTAGCGCTGCCAGCTGTCTGGATGCTGACGGGGATTGGTCAAGAAGGAGCGGTTTTTGCCACCTCGGGGCATCAGGTAGTCTCCGGTAGCCAGCAGGGCACGCTCCCAACGATAATCAGGCGTGATGACCAACCCGTCCTTGTTGAACATCAGAGCTGCCTTGGTGAAGTACTCATCGAACGATGCCTGAAGCTCCTCATGCTGCTTGGTCGGCCAGGTGCCAGGCGCGGCCTTGGTCGCAGCCTCGCGGGCACCGCAGAAGTTCAGCAAAAATTCGATCTGCCCGCAGAAATAGCCGTGGTCCTCAGCCGCTTCGATCCGCTTCCGCCATTCCGGATGCGCCAGGATAAGCTTTGCCTTCAAAATTTCCTCTACCACCTGGATGGCCTTGAAGCCAATGGTACTCACCTTCATGCCCGCCAGATGATCGAGGATGATGCTGGCCCCATTCTGTAGCGCGACACAGCCACGTGTGCAGTTGTGAAACTCCACCGCCGTGCTGCAGTCGCTGTTCAAAGTCAGGTTTCGCATCACACGCATCCAGTCATTAATCTCTGCGTTGATGATGCTGCCTTCATGCTTATGCAAGTAGCGTACCAGGGCCCCGAAGAGCACCACCTGCGGTGCTGGCACGGCTGCGGGGGCTCGTACGGCATCCTTGAAGAATTCGGCCTCGTCAAAATAGCGATTGTCCGGCAGTGCGGGGCATAGTGCCCCATGCTGGCTGCCCCACTGGTTCAGCAGACAGATGGACCGCTGCACAAAAAATAGTGTCAGCCACTGCTGCCTCTTGAAGAGATCGAAATCCACCGCGCTGTCCTTGTTGCGGAGCAGGTCGGTATCGGTGATGAATTTGACGTCATTGGGATTTCGGCACGCCCTGGCCAGCACCCAGAAAAAGTTCAGCGCCTCGGGATCAAACACGATTTTGTCGAACGACTTTCCAGACTTCTTGGGCACGCAGGATGCCCACAGGAAGTTCGTCCACTGGCTGTCCATCTGCTTGGCGAAGTAGTCGGCCAGAGGCAGGGTCTCGCCGTTCAGTTCACGCTGCACGTCGGCGTGGCGGGAGCGGAGGTAGTCCTCCATGCTCGCCTTGAACTGCTCAAAGCGCGTCAGAGGCTTGCCCCGCGCGTTCATTTTCACATACAGGTCGTCGGACAGTCCGAAGCTCTCTAGTTTCAGCAGTTGGAAAGTGATGGCTGGCCTCGTGGCATCCACCAGACGCGCATACAGTCCGGGGCGGGCCGCAAATTTTTCGTGGATGGCATCCAGCATCCGTAGCGCGGAGTGGATAGTCGGATCCAGGCGCCAGTAGAGAAAGAACCACGGCTGGTTCTCCAGGTACTGCCGCATGGCACCTCCCTTCTCGGCATCCTTCTTCACGGACTGCACCGTGGATGCCGGCACGTCCGGCGCATGCGCCATGAGAGCATCAAAGAACTGACTGCTTGAAGGGCGCACATCATAGGCAAAGCGGGACCGGCCTGCGCTCAGCATCTCTGCGCGAAACTCTTCCCCCGCCCCATCTACCCAGGCCGCATACCAGTGCAGCAGGCAGAGCGTGGTCAGCCGCTGCTGCCCATCCAGCGGATGGAAGGCTACCCGCCCCTCCTTGCTCACCATGCTGCCGTAGACGAAGTCAAGATTCAGCGGCACTTTGGGATCGTCCGCAGGGAGGCTCAGCGCATCGTCCAGCGCGGTCAGGAAGGCGGTGCGCACGGACTCCGCACTATCGCGCCCCTGCGCGTAGTCGCGCTGGATGCGGGGGATTTCAACCCAGTCGCACTCGCGAATGAGACGGATGAAAGACATTGATTCATGCGGTTCACTCATGGGTCGCCGGGCCTCCTGCAAAAAATTCACTTAGCATGCTGACAAGCGCGCAGCGGTAGCTTTCGCGGTCAGTCTCGGACCAGAACATCAGATTGTTCGCGTCGTTGTTGTAGCACTTGAGGAAGACATTCCGCGTGCATAGGGGGATGAAAACGCCGTGCCTGTCCAGGTCTAGCACACGGCGGCGCTTCACGGCAAAGACGGCGTTCTTGTAGCTGCGGTTGGTACTCTGGTCCAGTAGGGCCAGATTGCTGATGGAGTGCACCTCGGACGTCTCATCATCGTCATCCTCTTTGAAGTGCGCGCGCACCTCCTGGTAGAGATCGTCAAAGACAGGCTTGTCTGCGGTGGCATCGGTTGATTCCAGGTAGAGTTGGATGCGCTTGATCAGGCTGGCAGAGGGATGCTGCCTGGCCTCGGCGGAGGAAAGAGAGAGCAGGTGCTCCAGGCAGTCCTTCAGCCACAGTCTGCGCTCACCCTCGCGCTCCGGAATGGCCGCCTGGGAGCGTACATGCTCGATGTCCCACGGTGTCTCCTTGAAGCTGTCAAACTGGAAGCGGAGATTCGACTTGGAATTCTGTAGCAAGGAGGCGATATTGAAGAGCAGCAGCGCGGAGTGAATGGCAGTCTCGTCCTTCGTGCTGCCATAGCGTAGCCCATCCAGCCGGGTTTCAATGGACTCCTTCAATGCAGCACCCAACGGGCGGCTCAGGGTGCCACAGATTCGTTTGAAGCAGTGATCCAGCAGCAGATCCTGGAATTTCGCCTTGGTCACTCCGCTGGCCATCTGGATCAGCGAATGAACAGGCTGGCGCTCCTTCACCAGAAAGCCCACCAGGTGGTAAAGCCTGCGGTCATCAAACCACTCCTCTAGCAGCATGAACACCCGCCGCACCTCCAGCCACTCGTTTTCAAGGCTGGACTTGGGATCGCTCAGCAGCTTGCTGAACACCGTGAAGACGGCGTAGTCATGCCGGGGCAGAGTCTGCCCCTTGAGCAGGGCCACAATGGTGAACAAACTGTCGATGCGATTGCCGTCTGGAGCCGGATCGTTTCTCAGGTAATACCAGAAGTCCGAGCGCTGGAGAGACTTCTCCATAAGATCCCACTCATAGGCGATGCGCAGTTGCAGCGATTCTGCCTGGCCTTCCTTGGGCTGGCGAAGGAACAGCCCGCGGATCAACTCCGCATTCGTCAGCGCGATCTTCCCGATATTGAGCCGGGTGAAGGCCGCGATGGGTTTTTCATTCGGGGAAAGCTCATACCAGATGACCTTCGTGTGATTCAGGAAACAGTCCTTAATGCTCTCCACCTCATGGTCACGGCCTTCAAACCATGTCTCGATGGCCTGAATGGCCTGCCACACGTGGTAGATGTTAATGTCCTTCAGTGCCGCCTCCTCATCAGGGGCATTGAGAAACGCCCCCAGGTCGGCACGCGTATCATAGGTGAGCTGGTAGGGCGGCAATTGCCCGCGCTGGGATGCCCAGGTATTGAAAAACCGGAGCAGCAGCAGCGCCGTCGTTAGCCTCTGCTGGCCGTCCACGACTTCGTAGTCGCCCTTGGCCTTGCAGGCCAGCAGCACCAGGGGCTGCAAACAGTAAAACTCATCTTGTTGCGGATTTTTGCGGAGCTTGAACTCCAGCACATCGTCGAGCAACTGGGTCACCTCTTCCGCCGACCATCGGTATCCGCGCTGGTAGGAAGGCACACGAAAGCGCCTTGGCTGTTTGGTCTCCGGATCGAGGCGGAGGTCGTTGATCGTTTTAAGATTGATGGCCGGAATGGGCATTCGGAATGGTGGGGCTAAAAACAACTCTCAGGCAAGCGGCTCTGCCTGGGGTTGAATCGTCGGGCGGCTTACCAGCTAGGATAGATGCCAGTCTGAAGTGGTAATTCAAGACAAATGCGTAGTGGCACGGTGCGTGCCGCACATGATAAGCTGCCCGGCAAGAATGTTACTTAATTAAGTGCCATTCTTGCCTGTCAATCGCTCGGGGGTCATCCTATTTTTCCTGTTAACGCTGGTCGCGATCAGGTTAATACAGCCCTGAAGGCTGAAAAAAGCGTTGAATTGGGAGGCTGAATTTTCGGCTCTCCGAATGGTTTGGATGTATTAAAAACTTGCCATTTCTGTGAAATACCATAATTATGAGGTATTATAAGGGCGTATTTAGGCTCTCAGTCACATGCTTCCACTCATCGATCAGATCCTCCAAGACTCGGGTTGTGCCGATCTTCCTGCTGTGCGGCAGGCGGTGGAGGAGGCGTGTTTCAATCAAACGTCCTTTGTGGATGCCGTGCTGGATTGTGAAGGCGTGCGTGAGCGCGATTTCCTGACGGCTTTAGCCAAAACTCTCAGTCTGCCATGGTGGGAGCCGAAGGATGATGATCAACCGACAGAGCAGGGGATGCGCCGCATGCTGCCAGCAGAGATCGCTCTGCGTCATCGCTTGCTGCCCGTTTTCACCGAAGAAACGAAAAACGAAGACGGCTCAGAGACAGAGCGCACGCTACACATCGCCACGTTTGATCCACTCAGCCTTGTGGCGCATCAGCGTGTAGCTGCGAGTTTGTCAATGCCGGTGGTCTGGCATGTGGGGCAGCGCACCCGAATTGTCGAAGGTCTGCAAAAGCTCTACGGCCTGGGTGCGGATACGTTTGAAAAGATCCTGCGCGGGCGTGCCGATTGGGGCGCGGAAGATTTGCGTGATGAAGTCACCGTGCTCGATGAACCCGAGGACGAAGAGGCATCGGTCGTGCGGTTTGTGAATCAAATCATTCGCCGTGGTCTCGAACAACGCGCCACGGACATTCACGTCGAGCCGCAGCAGGATCGCCTGCGCATTCGCTACCGCATTGACGGTCGCCTTGAAGAGCTGCCGGTGCCGGAGAACATCAAGTCATTGCAGGCTTCCGTGATCGCCCGTCTCAAGATCATGGCGCGCCTCGACATCGCCGAGAAACGTCTGCCGCAGGATGGCCGCATCAATCTCGAACTCGACGGCCTCGCCATCGACGTGCGCGTGGCCACCATCCCTTCAGTCGAAGGCGAAAGCATCAGCCTGCGTCTTCTGGCTCAGCAGCAGGTCACGGTGAACCGCCTCGGCCTGACCGACAACATTCGTCCTGTGGTTGATGAACTGCTGAAATTGCCCAACGGCATCATCCTCATCACTGGCCCTACCGGCAGCGGCAAATCGACCACGCTGTACGCCTTCCTCACCGACCTCAATCAGACGCACCGTCGCATCGTCACGATTGAAGATCCCGTGGAGTACAAGATGCCCGGTATCGTGCAAATCGCAGTGAAGCCAGAAATCGGCCTCACCTTCGGCGCGGGGCTGCGCAGCATTCTTCGCGGTGATCCGAACGTCGTGATGATCGGAGAAATGCGCGACCTTGAAACCACTGAGATCGCCGTGCGCGCGGCACTCACGGGTCACCTCGTCTTCAGCACGCTCCACACCAATGACGCCATCGGCGGCATCACACGTCTCATCGACATGGGAGTGGAGCCTTTCCTTGTCTCCAGCGCCGTGCGTGCCTTCTTCGCTCAGCGTCTCGTGCGCAAACTCTGCCCAGTATGCAAAACACCCACACAGGTGGAGGAGGGCTATCTCAAGTCCATCGGCTTTCCATCCCATCTCTCCGGCAAGATCATGCGTGCGGTGGGCTGTGAAGCCTGCCGAGGCAGCGGCTTTCAGGGCCGTCTCTCCATCTATGAGGTCTGCCTCGTCACCCACGCGCTGCAGCATCTTATCAACAGCCGTGCGCATCCTGCTGAGTTCCACAAGCAGGCCATCAAGGACGGTTACATCCCCATGCGCGGCTACGGCTTCCAAAAAGTACTCAGTGGCGAAACAACGATCGAAGAAGTCCTCAGCGTCACCGCCGCCAGCGACCGCAACCACGCGCCGCAGACCACCACCATGCCTTCCACTCGCTTAGCCGCATAAATCCATGCCCACCTTCGTTTACAGCGCTCACGGTCCTTCCGGTCTCATCACCGGGGAACTGACTGCGTCGGATCGCAGCGAAGCATTCTCATTGCTGGGGAAAAAGAAAATCCAGCCCATCAAGCTTGAGGCTGCGGGCGAAGTGAAAACTCCCGCCAGCACCGCTGCCAAGGCCAAGCAGAATGCAGCGGCTGCGGAAACGATCACCGGCCCCATCAAACTCAAACTCGCCCAGGTCGTGCTCTTCATCGAAGAACTCGCCGACCTCGTCGGTGCAGGCATCCAGCTTGAGCCTGCGCTTGCCACGATGGAGCGCCGCCGTGAACTCTCCGGCATCAAAACTCTCGCCACCGTGTTGCGCGGCAAAGTGCGCGATGGCATGGCGTTCTCGAAAGCCATCGCGGCCACGAGTCCCAGCTTCGGCAAGCTCTTCTGCGCACTCGTCTCGGCGGGTGAGGCCAGCGGTTCGTTGAGCACGATCTTGAAGCGACAGGCGCAGTACATGCGCTCCTTGCAGGCGCTGAAGTCCAAGGTGCTGTCGGCGTTGCTCTATCCGGCGTTTCTCGTCGTCGCTGCTGTTTCCGTCACGCTGCTGTTCGTCGTCTATCTCATTCCGAAACTCACGGAGATGCTCGATTCGACCGGTGGCTCGCTGCCCTTGGCCGCGCAGATCATCCTGAAGATCAGCGACACCTTCAAGGCCACCTGGTGGATGCTCATACTCGGTGGTATCGCTGCATACATCCTCGGCAAGTCGTGGATTTCGCGCCCTGAGTCAGCCATTCCCTGGGCGCGCTTCAAGCTGCGCCTGCCGCTCTTCGGCAGCATCTTCCGCGCACGCTTCTACGTTCAGTTCTTGGAGACGATGGCCAACCTGCTCGGCAACGGCCTCACCATGGTCCAAGCCATGCAGCTCACCCATCAGGCTACAGACAATCCCTATCTGCGCCAAGAGTTTGAAGGCGTCATGCGCAACGTCGGCGAAGGCGTCGCGCTGTCTCGTGCGCTGGACCGCAGCGGGCAGTTCCCGCCACTGCTCATCGACATGGTGAACGTGGGCGAGCAGACCGGCGACATGCCAGCGGCGCTCGTGCGCGCCGCCGAACGTTTTGACCGCGAGCTCAGCAAAAAGATCGACACACTCGCGGCCCTTATCCAGCCCCTCATCGTCTGCCTCATGGCAGGCATGGTCGGCATCATGGCCTACCTGATGATGACCACCATCTTCCAGACCATTTCCAGCATGAACAAATGATCCTGCATCCCACTCCACCCCCAGCACATCCCATGAAACACACCACCACCCATCCACGCCGTTCGACTTCCGGCTTTACCCTGGTCGAAATGGTTCTCGTCCTAGGCATTGTCGCTCTCCTCGTCGGTGCAGGCATCGTCTCGCTTACTGGCGTGCTCGATTCCGGCAAAAAAACCCGCGTCAAAGGCGATCTGACCACGCTGACCTCCGCTCTGCGCAGCTATGAAACGGACAACATGTTCCTGCCCACCACGGAGCAGGGACTTTCAGCGCTGCTGGAAAAACCCACCTCGCGCCCGGCTCCGCAAAAATGGACTGCCAAGCTCAAGAAGAACCTGCTGGATCCCTGGGGCAACCCATACCGCTACCGTCGTCCTGGCACCAAGGACAAGGGCGGCTTTGATGTCTACTCCTCCGGTCCCGATGGCGTTGCAGAAAACACGGACGACATCGGCAACTGGGATTTGTAAACCGCATTGCTGAACGACGGAAACCTGGATGAGACACTTGAACGCCCGCACGAAGACACGCCCAGCCCCGCTGCTTGATCAGCGTGGTGGCCGCCGTGCTGCATTCACTCTCATCGAGGTCATCATGGCCATGACCATCATCCTGCTGGTCATTGGCGTGGCGGTGCTGAGCATCTCCGGCGTGCGTGATGAGGATAAGCTGCGGCGTGCGGCGTCAGTCATCGAAACCACAGCACGACAAAATCTGCTTCAGGCACTCAATAGCCAGCAAACGGTGCGCATGGAGCTTTCCGCTAGTGCCTTTGGCGCGAGTGATGAATTCAACGGCATGCTGCAGGTGCGTCGCGTGGGGGAAAAGGTCTTCCGCAAGCCCCGTCGTGGTGAAGCCTGGGAGTTCAGTCCCACCGGCATCTGCGAGCCTATCGAAGTTCGCATCAGCGGTCCGGCAGGTCAGATCGAGATGGGTTTCGATCCGCTCACTGCCTGTGCCAAACGCAAATCCATTCAGGTTAAAGGATGAAACACACCCGCACATCATCCCATGCGCAGGGTTTTGCCCTGCTCGAGATCCTCCTCGCGCTGGCGTTGTTCTCGCTGGTGGCGGTGGGCATGACGCGTGCCATTGAGGAGATCGCGAAAACCTCCACCGCCGCGCGTCAGGAGGCACAGGTTTTGCGCGTGCTGGAGTCCGTGCTCGCTGAAGTTGCGCACCAGCCGGAGTTCAAAGCGGCCAGCATTTCATTCAATCCCACCGCAGATCACATCGACGCCAGCGCCACGATTGAAAAGGTCCGGCTCTTCAACAAAGACAAGGTCGAACTCGACCACATGTTTCGCATCCGCGCCGAAGCATGGATCAAAGACGGGCGCACGCGGCGCATGAAACGCAGCATGGAAACCTATGTGTATTCGCCTCACAGTCCGATCTAAGGCCGCGTTCACGCTGCTCGAAGTCATCATGGCCATGGCTCTCATCGGCTTCATCCTGGGCGCTGCCTATGGCGTGGCCAATGGTGCCATGCAGTTGGGTAAATCCATGAGCAACGCGCGGGTGGCGGAGACCCGCATCAGCAACTTCGTCACACAGTGGCGTGACTACCTGGAAACCATGGAGCCTGGCATCCAGCTCACCGCCGGGATGGAAAAGGCAGCGCGTGGTGCCTCGGGCAATCTCTTCATTGCGGGTGGTCGCATGCCCTTCGCGTGGGAGAGTCATCTGAAGCTTGCCGACGCCGTCGAGTTTGGCGTCGTGCGCAACCGGGAGAGCAAGGATCTCAGCCTCGTCGTCCGCCATCTCAAGCTCAACCCCAAGGCCCGCAATCCAGGGGACTACAACCTCATCGCCGAGCTGCCGATCCTTGACGGTCTCAAGCAGATGCAGTGGCAGTTTTATGAACCGGTGGAAAAGAAATGGTTCACCAGTTGGGATCCGAAGAAGCGCCCGCAGCCTCCGCTTTTCATGAAGCTCAAGTTTGCCTTCACCGCCGACCCGCGTGAGCACGAGTACACGTTCTGGATCGCGAACGATCTGGCCCAGGTCAGCGTGCCACAGGCACCACCGCCGCAATGACGAATCAACTTCCAATGACCGAAGACAGCACGCGCCGATCTGCAAGATCTGGCGCGGGCTTCGTCATTCCTGCGTCATTCTATTTGCATCATTCCTCATTGCAGCGCGGCTCCGCGCTCATCGTGGTGTTCTGGATGATCGCAGTCCTGGGCATGGTAATGTTTGCAGGAGCGAAGGCGCTGCAGGCAGACACCCAGTACACGCGCATGATGCGCGGTCGTATTTTTGCCAAACGCTATGCGGAGATGGGCATCGAGGTGGCGCGCCATCCGGCCATCAAAGAGGACGATCCGCTGCTGCACTTCAGCGCGAATGACGGCGGCGGCTACAACGTCAAGCTGGTGGCCGAAGAAGCGCGGCTGAATGCCAACCATCTCATCCAGACCGGAGACAAGGTGCTGCTGCCCCGGTTGTTCACGAGCTGGGGCTTCAAGCCGGAGTTTGTGTCCGCCCTTTGTGACGCCCTGAAGGACTGGGTGGATGCCGATGGCAATGTCAGTCTCAACGGTGCTGAAAAGCGCGACTATGAAAAGCGGGGTTTCGAGGGCATGCCGTTCAACCGTCCTTTCAAAGAAGTCGAAGAGATGCTGCACGTGCGCGGAATGGACATCGTCAACATCGAGCGGCCCGACTGGCGCGAGTGGTTCACCGTCTTCGGCGATGGCCGCGTGGATGTGAACGACGCACGCCCGGAGCTCATCGCGATGATGGCTGATGTACCCATGGAACGGCTGCAGCCGCTGCTCAAGCTGCGTGCCGGACGCGATGGCGCGTTGCACACGCAGGACGATGTGCGGCTGAGCAGCGTGCCGCAGGTGGCGCAGTTGCTTGGAATCTTTCACCCGCAGACCGTCGCGCAGCTCACCCAATGGATTCAATTCGCCGGACCCATCCGCCGCATTGAGTGCGTCGGCACGCTCGGCCCGCTGCGCCGCAAACTCATCCTCATCACGCAGGACGGCAGGGCCGTCTGGCGTGGTGAAATCCCCGCCCATGGCAAAGACACGTAAACCATCCTGCGAGCTGCTGCTCCCTGGCGCACAAGTCTGGCAAAGCTGGACGGGTGCGGAGGGTGCTGCCTGCCTGCTGCAGGCCGAGCAAAACGCCACCGGCGGCAAGTTCGGCAAAGAAGCCGCGCGCCGGGTGCTCGCTCTTCCTGCCGTGCATTTCTGGGCGCTGCCCGCCTGGCTCAAAGGGCAGCCCGAGCATCTGCGCAGCATGGGGCTGCTGCACCTTGAGCGCATGGGCATCAAGGCCGAGGACTTCGAGGCCAGCGTGCAGGTGCGCAACATGCAGGGCAAGGAAGGCGCGTATCTCACGCGCATCCTCGCACTCAAAGATCTGCCGACGCCGCTCACCGACACCGCTCGTCTGCCGGATGAAGTGACCCTGCATGCGCTGTGCTATCCGCTGGTGCAAAACAGCCTCACGATTTTCCGTGAGCTCGGCCGTCTCGTGGTCGCCATCACCAGCGGTTCGCAGTTGATCTACTGCTCACCGCTCTCCGCGAACCGGCTGGATGGCAATGCTCTCGCGGAACTCAACAACATCTGCCTGCAGCTCGGTTTCCAGGGCGTGCTCGGACGTCTTGAAAGCATCGTGCTGTGGATTGAAGAAGGCGACGTCCAGCAGATTCAACGCGTCACCGGTTTGTCAGCCTACCGCTGTGACATGCCCGCGCCGACGATGCCGGAGCGCGGCTCCAGCCTGCTCATGCCGCAGGATGTCATCTCCGAACGACAGAGCCAGACCCGCCGGTCCAAGACACGCTTCCTGGCGCTCGTGGCGGGCACGGTGATCGCTGCGGCGATTGCGCTTGTTGCCACGCTGACCTCACTGGCCTTGCAGGAACGCAACCTGCTGCGTGACAAGGTTGCCAGCCTCACCCCGCGTGCCTCGCGGGTCATGGATCATAAGAAAGCCTGGCACGAGGCCGCGCCTGCCGTGGACCCAACGAGCTGGCCGCAGCAGATTCTGCTGCACTGCATGGAGCCGGAATCATCCAAGGAGGCCTCCATCACGCATTGGGAATGGACGCCGGAACGCATGAACCTGCGTGGCCGCATGCCCAGCGCATCTCTCGCGCTGGAGTACACCCAGGCGCTCTAGTCCATCGAAGCACTCGCACCGTTTGGCTTGACCGGGCCGCCGCCTGTCATCGCCAGCGACAACAGCGCCACCTTTGAGCTGAAGGGAGGGCCCGGCGAATGAAGAAGAGCGAAAAGCTGCTGCTCGGCGTCTTCGCCTTCCTGTTCCTCGCCATCATTGGCGGCGGTGGGCTCATGTTCGCCTTCAACAACTACATGGCCATCCGCGAAGAGAACGACACCCTGCGTGATCGTCTTGGCGAAATGAACCTCGCTATCTCGCAGGGCGCTGACTGGGCGGAAAAGTATGGCTGGCTTGAGGAGCACAGCCCGAACTTCACCAGCCGGCAGGAGGCTTCGGCCAAACTGCTGGAAGTCATCACCGGCGTGGCGGAAAAAATGGGCCTCAGCATCGGTGGCAAAGAATTCATTGAAGCAGCCCACGTGCTGGGGCCCGATGGTCTGCCGTTGCAGGAAGACCTGGGTTACTTTGATAAGGCCACCGTGAAGATCACACTCGCCGGTGTCCCAGAGCGGGCTTTCTATGGCTGGCTGCATTCGCTGCAGCAGCCGCAGAGCTTCCTCGGCATCACCCGCATGCAGATCAATCCCAGCGGCACCAACAAGACCATCAATGCCGAAGTCGAGTTCACTCAGTTCTACCGTGAAAAATCGGCTCCCAAGGTCAGCAAAGCCAACTAGCCATGAAACTTTCCACGTTATCATTCTCTCTGCTTGGCCTCGCGATGACTGCCTCATTTGCTAATGCGCAGGAGCCAAAGCAGAAAAACGACACCCCCGTGCCGTTTCCGCAACTGGAGCACTTCGCTCCCCTGTGGGAGCGCTCCATCTTCACCACGAAGGACCTGCCCTCGCCCGATGCACCGACGGGACCCAACTTCGCCGACAACCTCAGTCTCTCCGGCATCTATGAGATCGACGGCGGCGTGGTCGCCGTGTTGGTGGACCGCACCACCTCGCAGGTCATGGAGGCGCGCATTGGCTCCGAAAATGAGATGGGCATCAAGATTCGCGCCGTCAAACCCGGCGAGAGCGTGGACAAGACCCGCATCCAATTGCAGAAGGGCGATCAAGCCGGCTGGATCAGCTTTGCCGATGTCGCAGCGCCGCCCGCAGAGGTGGTGCAGCGCGCCGTGATTCCCACGCAGCAGGGCCAGGCCCCCAATCAAGGTCAGGGCCAGCAGCAGCGCCGCAACATGAACGCCCCACCCGCCCAAAATGGCCTGCCACCCAATCCGATCCTGCCCCCGCCTTCCACGCCAGTTCCCGGCACCGCCCCCAAGCCCCCTCCGCCAAGAATCAACGATGTACCGTTGCCTCCGCCGTGAGGCGGTGATCGAGTCATGCACCAATGATGCGTGGCTCTTCGTGGGCACATCTCCTTTGCCCGTGCCTCATGCTTGCTGTAGTTTGAGAGGATGATCGAGCGCTTCATCCCCACTCTCCGCGATCTTGATCCCGATCTGCGGGAGGTTTTCATGCAGAAGCTGCGCGTGCGCTGGACGCATACCTCCACCGCGCTCGAAGGAAACACGCTCAACGAGGGTGAGACACTCGGTCTGCTGCAATATGGCCTGACGATTGCGGGCAAGCCGCTTGCGCATCACAACGAAGTGCTGGGCCACAGCCGGGGCATCGAACTGCTCTATCGCCTGATTGCCGAATCCCGCCCGCTCACGGAGACGGATTTGCATGCGTTGCACACGGCCATTCAGACCAGTGTGGAGATGGACTATTTGAAGCCTGTAGGTGCGTGGAAGCGCGAGCCCAATTCCACCCTCGCCAAGCAAGGCGGAAAGACCGTGATCAATGACACCTACGCCACACCTGAACAAGTGCCTGCCCTGATGAGCGAGTGGTTCAGCGGTTTCGCCAAACGTCGGAACGATCCCGCCGTATCCGCTTTGGATGCCTATGTCTGGAGCCATGCCACCTTGGTGCGCATTCATCCCTATGCCGATGGCAATGGTCGCCTTGCACGCCTTGTCGCCAACATTCCGGTCATCGAGAAAGGCTGCCTGCCCATTCTCGTCCCTGCGGAACAGCGGCTCGATTACATCGAGTCCCTCGCCTCCTGGCAGCTCGCCAGCGGTGCCCTTCGCCGTGGCTCAGGGCTGGAGGGAGACCAAGAAAAACTAGCCCACTTTCACGCACAATGCGCCGTGTGGATGACCGCCTCCTCCGCTCTGGTGGACGAAGCACAGGAACTACAACGGCAGCGGCGGGTTTGACCATTGCATCGCACACCATTTGAACCGTTCGCCAATTGTCGAAATAATGTTTGTAGCAGTAATAGCGCTCTCCTTTCTCGCGGTGAACTGACAAATGGATGGGAAAGAGCACAAAAGCTGATGGCATTTGCGGGGAAAATTTGACTTAATCGCCGCAAAATGTGCGGGGAATATGGAATACATCCACGAACTGCCTGACTGGCCGAAACTGCATTGGGACGGAGCCAAGCTTTCTTCCTTGCTGGCTGATGTGAGGCATCGGCAAGGTCGGCTGCTCGGACGGATGGAAGGCATCGGCTTTCGGCTGCGCACGGAAACTCAGCTTTCCACGCTGACCTCTGATGTGGTGAAATCGAGCGCCATCGAGGGCGAAAAGCTTAACGAAGAAGAAGTCAGATCATCCATCGCTCGCCGTCTCGGCCTGGAATACGCGGGGACGGCCATACCGAGCCGTGATGTGGAAGGCATTGTGGAAATGATGCTCGATGCCACGCAGAACTATGGGCAACCGCTCACAGCAGAACGTCTGCATGGCTGGCAGGCGGCTTTGTTTCCTGCGGGTCGGAGTGGCATGCACCGCATCACCGTGGGTGCCTGGCGTCTGGTCGAAGCCGAAGCCATGCAGGTTGTGTCAGGCCCCATCGGTAATGAAAACGTTCATTTCGTCGCACCCTCTGCCGCAAGACTGTAAGGCGAGATGAAAGCCTTTCTCGATTGGTTTGAAGCGCAGAACGGCATTGATCCCGTGCTCAAGTCAGGAATGGCGCATCTTTGGTTCGTCACCATTCATCCATTTGAAGACGGCAATGGCCGCATCGGTCGCGCCATTGCAGACCTTGCCCTCGCTCGGGCCGATGGAGCAGCGGAACGCTTTTACAGCATGTCCACGCAGATCGAAGCCGAACGAAAGGAGTACTACCTTCAGCTCGAGCGCACTCAGCGTACGAGTCATGATATTACAGACTGGCTGGAATGGTTTCTAGGCTGCCTGGGCCGTGCAATAGAGCGGGCCGACGAAGCGCTTTCCATCGTAATGCACAAGGCGCGTACATGGGAGCGGATCAACTCGGAGCCGCTCAACGAAAGACACCGAAAGGTGATCAATCGGCTGCTCGATGGATTCAAAGATAATCTCACAACTTCGAAATATGCCAAGCTCGCGAAGTGCTCGGAAGACTCCGCGCTGCGAGACATCAAGACGCTCGTAGAGCGTGGAGTGCTGGTGAAAAACGAAGCAGGCGGACGAAGCACCAGCTACAGCCTGCCGGACCTGCCACAAGCTCCTGCGGATTGAAATTCAGTGGGTGGGCAAGAAAACATAAGTTGCCAACCAGAAAATCGCCGGGGGTGATCGGAGGCACCGGCCCCTTCAAAAATCCGGCTTCATCTCGGGTAACCAGCCAGTCCATGCCGCTGGCCGATGCCGCAGCAGCAATCAAAGCATCTTCGTAATCCGTGATGCCATAACCAAGAGCTTCCAGGGCTTCGTCCTGCCCCACGGTGGCTACAGCAGCCCAGGTGAGGAGGTCACGAATCATCTCCAAAGCATAAACTTCAAACCCATGTTGACTGCATTCATCGAGCACCGCCTAACTTGCAGAGTGTCAGTCGCACTCTCACTCGCGCGTAATCGTCTCATCCAGATTTAGCATCACACGGGCGACTGCCTGCCAAGCTTGAGGCTCAGCAGCGTTCGATTTCCGTTCGGCGGCGAGCAGGCGAATGAGCGCTCCGCGTTCGCGGTCAAGGGGCGGGCGGGAGAGGCAGAGCTGATAGGCGTGGGCGATGCGGGCATCGTCGGTTTTGGTTTCCTTGATCAGGCGTGCGGCTAGTGCCTGTGCGAACTCGACATAAGCGCTGTCGTTGAGCAGAGTGAGGGCCTGCAGCGGGGTGTTGCTGCGGATGCGGCGGGTGCAGGTGCTGAAGCCATCGGGAGCATCGAAGACGCTGAGCGCGGGCGGAGGAGTGGCGCGGAAGATGAAGGTGTAGATGCCGCGCCGGTAGCGGTCGCTGCCTTTGCTGAGCGGCCACGCACGTTTGACCTGCCCCAGGGACATGACGCCCTCGGGAATGGGCGGATAAACGGGCGCACCGCCCATCTTGGGCGAGAGCAGGCCGCTGGTCGCGAGGCAGACATCGCGCACCACTTCGGCGTCGAGGCGCAGACGATTTTGCCGCCAGAGCAGGTAGTTGTTGGCATCAACGGCTGCAGCGTCAGGGCGAATGACGGAAGACTGCTGATAAGTCGCGCTGGTGACGATGAGTTGATGCAGGTGCTTGAGGCTCCAGTGGTGCTCCATGAAATCAACAGCGAGCCAGTCGAGGAGCTCGGGATGGCTGGGCAGGCGGCCCATGGTGCCGAAGTCGTTTTCGGTTTCCACGAGGCCACGGCCAAAGTACTGCTGCCAGACACGGTTCACGATGACGCGCGCAGTGAGCGGGTTTTTAGGATCGATCATCCAGTGCGCGAGGGCGAGGCGGTCAGCCTTGGCACCTGCGGGCAGGGGCGGCAGCACGGCGAGGACGCCGGGCTGAACTTCATCGGAAGGACGGGTGAAGTCGCCTTTGATGAAAAGAGTGGTCTTGCGCGGCTGCGGCAGTTCCTTCATCACCAGGGTGGTGGTGCCGTTCTTGAAGATGTTGTCGAGTTCAAGATTGCGGTCATAAAGCGGGTTGAAGACGCTGTCAGACGTGCCGGTCATGGCCTTGAAAAGCAGGCGCTGATCGGCCGCACCACGTTTAGCTACCGGTTTGGCCAGAGACTTGAGGGCTTCGGCATCGAGCAGCTTCTTGGATTTGTCGCCAAGGGTCTTTTCCCACTCCTGCAGCACGTCGAGCCGCGTCTTGATATGAGCGTCGATCTGCTTGAGCACCTGCGCATGCTCGGCCTTCAGCTTGTCGAGGTCCTGGCCGGGATCAGGCACCGGCATGGTGGGCTCGTCCTGGTTGTTGAGGAAGGCAAAAATCTGGTAGTACTCCCGCTGGCTGATGGGATCGAACTTATGATCGTGGCACTGCGCGCAGCCGATCGTGAGGCCGAGCCAGACCGTGCCGGTGGTGGCGACACGGTCGAAGATGCTCTCAATGCGGAACTGCTCCTTGTCGATGCCACCCTCCTGATTGATCTGCGTGTTGCGATGGAAACCGGTGGCGATGAGCTGTTCTCGAGAAGGCTTGGGCAGCATGTCGCCGGCGAGTTGTTCGAGCGTGAACTGATCGAAGGGCTTGTCCTGATTGAGCGCATTGACGACATAATCGCGATACGGCCACATGCTGCGCGGGGCGTCGATGCTGTAGCCATTGCTGTCGCCGTAGCGCGCCTGATCGAGCCACCAGCGGCCCCAGCGTTCACCATAGTGCTTGGAGGCGAGCAGTCTGGTGACCAGCCCCTGGGTGCTTGAAGCTGGATTCTTGATGAAGGTGGCGACCTCATCAGGCGTGGGGGGCAGGCCAGAAAGGTCGAGGTGGATGCGGCGGATGAGCGTGGCAGGCGCGGCGGGAGGCGAGGGTTCCAGGCCCGCTTTGGTAAGATGGGCGCGAATGAAGGCATCAACGGGGTGTGTGGTGCCACCGGGTGGCAGCGGTGCTTTGACCGGCGCGATGAAGGCCCAGTGCCGGTCATCGCTAGGAGTTTCCTCCGCAGGAGCATGCGCGCCTTCAGCAACCCACTGCCTGATGAGTGCGATCTGCGCGGAGTCCAGCGGGCCGCGCTTGTAGGGCATCTGCGGGATTTCAGCGTGAGTGCCGGAGACCACCTGCACCAGGAGATCTGGCAGGGCAGGGCCGCGCTTGCCTCCCGTGCGTACGGCGGCGGCGGTGTCGAGCTTGAGCTGGGATTTCTGCGTGGTGGCGCCGTGGCATTTGACGCAGTGCTGCTGCAGCAGCGGTTTGATCTGCATGGTGTAATCCACCGCCGCGTGACTGGCGGCGGTGAGGAGCAGGAGGGGGATGAGGGTGCGACGGAGCATTCGGAAAAGAAACACAGGGGCGTTTATTAGGTACGTCAGGCAGATGGGGCCTTCTTCCGCCTTCTGGCGAACGAAGCCACAAAAAAGCCGCACTCGCGCGGAGCGGGTGCGGCTTGGAATGACGTGTTACAGCCAAAGTGTCAGACGACTCAAGCGTCCTTCTTTTTCTTCGCTGTGAATTCATCCAAGGTGATGAAGCCGTCAGCGTTTTTGTCGAGCTTGCCGAAGCGCTCGGTGGCCTTGGCCTCATCCTTCTTGGCCATTGGAGAAGCCATCCATTCGGCCTTGGAGATTTTGCCGTCACCGTCGGTGTCGAGCTTCTTGATCAGTTCTTCAGGGCTCATCTTGGGCTTGCCCTTGTCGCCTTCGGGCTTCTTGGGGGCGTCCCCCTCAGCGGCGAAGGAAGTGACGGCGGAGAGCGCCAGGATGGCGAGGAGCGAGGTGATAACTTTCATAGGGGTCGATGTTGGATTGTTGATTGAGGCGCGCAGGAATCTGGGTGTCCCAGTCAGGCGCGTGGCGTGTTAAACGAAATGACGCTCATTCCGTTGCAACATTTCGCAGATGAATTGTCTGAGCGCGATTTTCTGTAACGAATACACCTTACAGCAACCGCGCTGCCGCCTCCGCCAAGGCACTGCGCTCACCTTTGACCAGGGGAACGTGCGCCGCGAACGTCTGGCCACGCATGCGCTGGCGGGTGTACACCAGTCCGTTGCTGCGGCTGTCCACGTAGGGGTTGTCGATCTGTGCAGGATCGCCCACGAGGACGAGCTTGGACCCGCGTGACATGCGGGTCACGATGGTCTTGGCCTCCAGCGGCGTGAGCTGCTGCGCTTCATCCAGGATGAAAAAGCGGTCTGGGATGCTGCGGCCACGAATGTAACACAGCGCTTCCACTTCAATGACACCCTGCTGAATAAGAGGGTCATACGGCGCGGCTGGCGCGGCGATCTGCTGCTGCGGTTCGGGCACGAAGCGGTTCTTTTTGCGTGCCGGTCCCTGCTGGGTGCCTTCCAAGGGCCGCATCAGAAGATCCAGCGCGTCATAGACGGGCTGCAGCCAGGGGCGCATTTTTTCCTGCAATGAACCGGGCAGAAAGCCGACGGTCTGCCCCATGGCCACGATGGGGCGGCTCACCGTGACACCGTGGTAGGTGCGGTTAAACACCTGCTGCAGCGCGGCTGCGACGGCGAGCAGGGTCTTGCCGGTGCCGGCCTGGCCGTAGCAGGTGACGAGGCTGATCTCAGGATCGAGCAGGGCATCCAGAAAGCAGGCCTGACCGAGATTCATCGGCTTGATGGCACGGCCCTGGCCGACCTTGATCGACTCCGGCGTGTGATGCAGGCGGACGAATTCACCGTTGGTGCTCAGCTTTGCGGGCATGGTGGCTTTGTCTCCGGCGGAGAGCAGCGCGTAGTCATTGATAACCATGCCCACAGTGCGCGTTTCCGGCACAGCCAGCCGTCCGCTGCTCGCAAAGCGCTGGAGTTCATGTTGGCTGACCTCGACGCGGGCGATGTCAAAGTTAGCGACCTCGCGCGGTTCCACTTTGTCATGCAGGTAGTCCTCGCACTCGATGCCCACGGCGCGTGCCTTGAGCTGCATGTTGAGGTCTTTGCTGACGAGAATGACCGGCGGTGAAACCTGCTCGCTCAGCCAGAGTGTGCAGGCCAGGATGCGATGGTCGGCCTTGTCCAGGTCGTGAAAAATACGCTCAAACCCCTGCACACTGGCGTGCTTGCGCGCTTCAGCGGGATCATAAACGGCGACGCGGATGCTGCCGCCGCCATCGGTAGGGACGCCATCGGTCACCGAGGCGCCCTTGTTGGCAAAAATTTTCATCAGCGCCCGATGAACCTCGCGAGCGTTCGAGCCACGCTCGGTCATCTCGTTTTTGAAGCGGTCCAGCTCGCTCAAGACATCGACAGGAATGCAGATGTGATGTTCGGCAAAGCGGTGAATGCAGGCCGGGTCGTGCAGCAGGACGTTGGTGTCGAGAACGAAGGTCTTGGTGGCGGTGGGAGTACCGGCGCGGCGGCGGCGGGAGGGGGTGGAGGCGGGAGATGAGGAATTCACAGAAACAGGGCCAGAATCGGAGGCGCGGGTGGAGATAGCAGTGGAGATTACCGATGCTGGGTGGTCGTCACGGTCCATGGTAGTTTAGTGGGTGTGTTGGTTGCCTGCGTTGAAAAAGGCGGGGACAGCTTTTCGTTGGCGCGGGGGAGAGCCAAACGTACCGATCCCGAAATGTGATTATTTGAATGAATCACGGTAATTGTTGAAGAGTGTCAGAACGTGGAGTGGCTGGCAAGAACTTATTCACAAAGACGAAGTTATTCACAGTTGGTGGCACGTTTGAACAGATGGCGTCAACGCACAGCTCAGGCCAACGCGTGTATCAACTTTCTGAATGTGCCGAAAAGGGCACTTCAAAATACTCCAAAGCCCACTCGCGCATGTAGCGCACCTGGTTCGGCACGAAGCGATAGATGATGAGTTCGGGATTGTCGATGCTGCCCAGGTAGGCGCGCAGCAAGGGATTGGCAGCCCAAATTTCCTCCAGGAGCGGTCGCTCGGTGACGATCTCGGACGTGGCGGTGATGCGCACCTGGTTGTCCTGGTCATCCTTGTAACATAACTCGGCCTTCGGATTGGAGGCCAGCTCATGCGTTTTGCCGTAGCGGCGCAGATTGGCGACATACACCGTAAAGCCGTCCGTGCGCACTGGGGAGACCGGGCGCAGTCTTGGCTGGTCGCCATCCACTGTGGCCAGCATGGGAAACTTCGCGGCACGCATGGTCGCCTGCGCGAGTTGCGGGAGTTCGGCGGGATCAACAGTCTGGGGTTGCGGGCGGGACATGGTGGGTGACGATACGCCTTGAGCCTGCTCTGTCCAATTTGTGGGCATCTTTGCAGTACCCAAACCGTGGCGACTGGCTAGTCTGCGCGCCAGTCTCTCCATGAAGAATCTTCCCACTGTCTTTCAGCGCAATGCGTTATGGACTGCCGTAACCGCCGTGTCGATCACCGTCATCGGGGCGCTGGCCATTGGGCTGATCTATCTGGCGACGAATGTGATGTCCTTTCTGCAGCCCATTCTGGTGCCCTTCGCCGTTGCGGGGGTCCTGGCCTACCTGCTGGAGCCGGGGGTGGAGTGGCTGGAGCGCCGGGGGCTGAACCGGCAGCGTTCCGTGCTGCTGGCTTTTGCGGTGTTCACGCTGGCCATCGGTGGTCTGGGCTGGTGGATCGTCGTCAAGGTGGATGATCCTGCCCGCCATCTGGCGGATCGCGTACCGGTCTATTATGCGAAAGCTCAGAAAGCCGTGATCGATTTTGCAGCGAAGATCGAAAAGGACTACGACATCAAGCTTCTGCCCCACGTCGAGACGACAGTGACGCCTGCTCCTTCGCCTGAATCGCAGGCACCGACTCCTGCTACTAAAGAGGGAACCGACGGGGCCGATACCGAATTTCAGGCCCTGCTGCGGGGTGACTGGGTGAAGACGACCCTGCCCAAAGTGCCGGGCATGGTCTGGGCCTTCCTCAAATCCAGTGTGGGTGGTTTCCTCGGGGTGTTCGGTTTCATGATCTCCTTCATCATCGTGCCCCTCTACCTCTACTATTTCCTGATCGAGAGCGCCAAGATTCAGGAGAAGTGGTCTGACTACCTGCCGCTGCGGGCTTCGGCCTTCAAGGACGAGCTGGTGAGCTGCCTGAACGAGATCAACAGCTATCTCGTGGCCTTCTTCCGTGGGCAGCTTTTCGTCAGCATGATCAATGGCATCGCCACGGGGATCGGTTTGTTGATAGCAGGTCTGGATTTCGGCCTGATCATCGGTCTGGCCCTGTGTGTGGCGGGAATCATCCCGTATCTGGGCATCGCCATGTGCTGGATTCCGGCGGTGATCATCGCCTCGGTGCAGGGCGGCAGTGCCCTCATTCCAGCAGATCCCTGGTGGGTCATGCCGCTGGTAGTCACCGGAGTCTTCGCCCTGGTGCAGCAAATTGATGCCTTGTTCATCACGCCACGCATCGTGGGGGAAGCCGTGGGGTTGCACCCGATGACGGTGATCGCCTCCGTGCTCGTGTGGGGGCTCCTGCTGGGCGGTCTGCTCGGTGCCATCTTGGCGGTGCCGCTCACAGCCTCGGTCAAAGTTTTGTTTCAGCGCTACGTGTGGCGCGCACGCATCGCCCCGCAGACCATTGGCGGTTCCAGGCAGGAAGCGGCGGCAACATGATCAACAACTTCAAGCGCGCATGAAAAACATCCTTCTGGTCTTTCTGGGCGGCGGCATCGGTTCGGTGCTGCGCTATGGCACTGTCATCGGCATGGCGCGTCTGCTGCCCAAGGCCGTTTTTCCCTGGGGCGTGCTCGCGGCCAACATCCTCGGCAGTTTCATTCTGGGCTTCCTCTTTGCCCTGCCTGCCATGAAGGAGAAAAGCGCCGGACCATGGCTGTTCGCCGCCACGGGGGTGCTGGGCGGTTACACGACTTTCTCCACGCTGGCAAACGACTCGTGGCTGCTGTTGCTGAACCAGCATTCCTGGCTCGCGTTGATTAATGCCATCGGCAGTGTCCTGCTGGGAATCACCGCCGCAGCCATCGGCTGGTGGGCGGGCAGCAAGCTGGCTTAATCAGTTCAGGCTTCAGCCTGAGGCTCAGCTTCTGCTGCTTCCGCGTCTTCTTCACGCGCGGACCCTACTTTGAGGGAAATTTTGATCCCGTGCTTGGCGGCCGCTGTGTTGAGCAGGGAGCGGATCGCACTGATTGTCATGCCATTTTTGCCAATGACATGACGTACATCTTCCGGTGCTAGCTGCACACGGTAGGCGACGGCACCATTGATATTGGTGCCAATGGCAATCGTCGCCTGCTGCGGGTGGTCGATCAAATTCGCCACCACATAGGAAAGGAACTCGCGGAGGGCTTCCGGCGCGTCCATGACAGCTTATGCCGGAACTGCGGCTGCGGCGTGCTTGATCAGGCTCTTGACGGTGTCAGAGGGCTTGGCTCCTTGGGAGATCCAGGCATTGACGCGATCAAGCTTCACGGTTGCACCTTTGACGCCCTTTTGAGGATCGTAGGTACCGAGGATTTCGAGGAAACGGCCTTCTTTTGGGAAGCGTTGGTCAGCCGCGACGATACGGAAGACTGGACGGCCTTTTTGGCCTTCTTGACGGAGACGGATGACAACTGCCATGATACGGGTACGGGAATGGGGTCAGGTTTTGGGGAGGTGCATGGTGGAGACTTTGAAAAGGAAATCAAACGTTTTTTCCCCCTCTTTCACTGGCAGGATCACGCCAGCACGTCTTTGAGCACGTGTCCGTGGACATCTGTCAGCCGCCGTTCGATGCCATTATTATAGTAGCTCAGACGCTCGTGGTCGATGCCCAGGAGGTGTAAAATAGTGGCATGCAGGTCATAAATGCTGCTCACGCGCTCGGCGGCTTGGTAGCCAAATTCGTCCGTCGCCCCGTAGCTGAAGGCCTTCTTCACCCCCGCGCCCGCCAGCCAGACGGTGAAGCCCTTCGGATTGTGGTCCCTGCCATTCGCACCCTTCTGGAAGGTCGGCATGCGCCCAAACTCCGTCACAAAGGCCACCAGCGTGTCCTGCAGCAGGCCCCGGGCCTTCAAATCCTTCAGCAGCCCGGCCACCGGCTGGTCGAGGATGGGCCCATGCACCGAGTACTGCTGCTGGATCGTCTTGTGCCCGTCCCAGTTGCCCACCCCCTCACCCATGGCGTAGGAGCCGTTGAAGAGCTGTACAAACCGCACGCCGCGCTCGATCAATCGCCGCGCCAGCAGGCAGTTTTTGGCAAAGCCGGCCTTCGTCTCGTTGCTGTCATTCACACCGTACAGATCCAGCGTAGCCTTGCTCTCATTCGACATGTTGCCGACCTCTGAGGCGGCGATCTGCATCCGCGCCGCCAGTTCGTAGGACGAGATCCGTGCCGCCAGATCGCTGTCCGCCGGGTGCTCCTGCGCCTGCCGCTGATTGAGCAGGTTTACAAAAGCACGTGTGTCGCGGTCGGCCGCCTCGCTCACACTGGCGGGGCGGATCAGGTTGGGGATCGGCTTGCTCGCGTTGAATGCCGTGCCCTGAAAGGCTGCTGGCAGGAACGCTGAGTTCCAATGCCGTGGTCCGATCTGCGGCACACCACGCGGGTCAGGGATCGCCACAAAAGCCGGCATGTCATCGCACTCCGAGCCGAGCGCATACGTCACCCAGGAACCCATGCCGGGAAAACCGTCGAGGATGAAGCCCGTGCTCATCTGATTCTCCGCCGGGCCGTGCGTGTTTGACTTGGCCGTCATCGAATGGATGAAACACATGTCATCCGCGAACTCGGCGATGTTCGGCAGCAGATCACTGATCATCTTGCCGCTCTGTCCGCGCGGCTTGAACTCCCAGATCGGTTTGACGAGATTTCCCTGCGCCCCCTGGAAGGTGATCAATTCCGCCGCGCCCGGCAGCGGCATTCCGTGCCGCTTCACCAGTTCTGGCTTGTAATCAAAGGTATCGACATGGCTCATCGCTCCTGAGCAAAAAATGACCAGCACGTTCTTCGCACGCGGCTCAAAATGCGGTGGTCGTGGCGCATAAGGATGCGCTGGATCAATGCGCGGACGAATGGGATCATTCGCCAGCAGGCCCTTTTGTGCCAGCAGCGACGTCAGGGCGATGCTGCCCAGTCCGCTGACGCCTTGATTGAGAAAATTCCGACGGGAAAGAAGATGGTTTTGCATATCAGGATCAATACAGGGTCATGAACTCGCTTGTGTTGAACAGCGCGCGGCAGAACATCGCCAGCCCGTGCTGTGAAATCAGCTGTGTGGATGCAGCCAGTTCGTCCGCAGTCGGATCACGCTGGTAGGCCAGTTGAAACGCTCGCTTCACCTCCGCTGCTGCGCTCTTCCCCGAGTCCCTCTCGAGACGTGCGGCCAGCAGCTCGCTCTGCTGCATCGCAAACGTGCTGTTCAGGAAATTCAGCGCCTGCAGCGGGGTCGTGCTGGAGGTGCGGCGCGGGGCGATCTGTCCCGCATCTGGCACGTCAAATGCGCCAAAGGTGTCATCAAGCTGCACGCGTGGCTTGCTCTGGTACACCATGCGCCGGAAAGTGTCGGGACCAAACTCTTGCTTCGATTGATACACCTTCACGTAGTTGTCATTCGCCACAAACAGATCAAACCCCGGTCCGCCCATGGTCAGATCAAGCACGCCGCTTACCGCGAGGATCGTATCGCGCAGGGGCTCCGCTTCGAGGCGCCGCGTGGGGAAGCGCCACAGCAGCCGCGCACCCGAATCCGCCAGCATGCCGACGTCACTCGCAGCGCTCGACTGTCGATAGGCCGCTGAGTTCATAATCAACCGGTGCATTTCCTTCATGCTCCAGCCGCGCTGCATGAACTGTGCAGCCAGCCAGTCGAGCATCTCAGGGTGTGAGGGCTTGCCGCCATTGAAGCCGAGATCGCTCGGCGTATCGACGATACCCGTGCCGAAATGATAGTGCCAGATTCGATTCACCATCACCCGTGCCGTGAGCGGATTCTTCGGATCGGTCAGCCACTTCGCTAAAGCCATGCGCCGCTCAGCTTCTGGCGTGTCTTTGGGCAGCTCTAGCTTCGCTCCAATCTGTGTCAGCGCCCCCGGTGCGATTTCTTCCTGCGGTGTCATCGGGTCACCCCGTTGCAGACGAAAGGTCGGCCCCGGCTGCTCAAACTTGCCAAGATAGGCCATGGGGAAATTCGTCAATTCCTTCAGCTTGCGTTGAAGCACGGCGCGGTGCTCGCTTTGCTTCTTCACTTCAGCGGCATTCTCAGTCGAGACGCCGCTCAGGGTCGGAATGTCACGAATGCGGTCACGATACTCCACACCCAATCGATCCGCAGACGACGCTACCGCCTGCCAGGCCTTTCCATCGAGCGAAGTCTCGATCACATAATCCGTGGGGAGACGATCCTGATACACCTTGCCCTTCTTGTCTCCACGATCCCGGCTCCATACCACGCTGCTGATGCTTTCCTCACGCGGCAGTTCGATCTGCAGCCAGCCCTTGCCTGCATTCTTCGAAATCCAGCTCTTCGCATTGCCATACAGACCATCGTTCGCATGCGCGATCTGATGGATCGGGTTCGTGCCATCGCTGAACACATCTGAAGCCGTCACCTTGGCTCCGTTCTTTGCTAGCGCCACATTGCGTGGCTGCTTCCCTGCCGAAAACACTTCCAATTCATCGATGCACGGCTGCCCGCCAATCGTCGCATGGATCGTGAAGCGCACAAATTTGGCCTTCACCGCGTCAAAGCTCTCGCGATTGGCCAGATGCGTCACCGGCGCACGTAGATGCGGCTGTGAGGCCGGTTGCGCGCTGTCAGCTTCTTCAAACAGCACGGCATCCGCCACGGTGGGTCCGCCGGGTTTGCCGCTGCGCAGGAGCAGGATGGAATCCGGCGTCAGTGCATACGTTCCGGCATACTTGAAACCGCTCCAGCGCTTCTGTCCCGGAATCGCACCACTGCCGTCGGCAAATTTGCTTTGGTCCACACTGGCGATTTCTTGCTGGTCGCCCTTGGTGTTCGCATCGCCATCCAGATCGAGGATGTAGCGCGCATCCTTCGCATGTGTGGTCCATGCCGCCCAGGAAAGCCAGATACGCTGTTTGCTCGAGACGCGCGGATTCCATGAGAAGAAATCCTTCGCGTCGGCATCCTTCATCGCATTCCAGTAGCGATAGCTTTCGCCGAGGTTGGGCAGGCGTGTTGAATCACCCGGATCTGCAGCTTGGCCCACTTCTGTTCCCGGTGAGTATTCGATGGGCTTGCCATTGAATGGCTGCTCGATTTGCACGCAACCAATCGCATCCGGCTTTGTCGGCGGAGGCAGATCATCATCCACCAGCACACGTTTGGTCAGTTGCGCGCGGGGCTGGAAGCGCGCGAGTGCCTCATCCACTTTCGCGATCTCCGCCCGCACTCCTTCCGCTTGTTTCAGTCGTTGTTCAACATCTGTAGGACGCAGTTCGCGCTCCGCATGTTGCACGCCTTCAAAGATGGCCCGCACGCGATAGTAGTCAGTCTGCAAAATGGGATCGAACTTATGATCATGGCAGCGCGCGCAGCCAATCGTGAGCCCAAGAAAAGTGCTGCCCGTGGTGCTGACGAGATCGTGCATTTCATCCGCACGTTGATTCGCTCGCAGCACCGGGTCCTGGCCCTTCACCTGATCCCAGGAACCGGCCACGAGAAATCCCGTGCCTTCATCTTTGCCAAGCTGGTCGCCGGCGATCTGTTCACGTACAAACTGGTCATACGGTTTGTCCTCATTGAACGCACGAATGACGTAGTCGCGATACGGCCAAGCATTGGGCCGCACACGATTCATTTCAAAGCCGTGGCTTTCGGCAAACCGCACGACATCCAGCCAATGCCTCGCCCAGCGCTCCCCATAACGCGGTGAAGCCAGCAGGCGGTCGATCAAGCTCTTAACAGCCGCTGTTTGATCTCGGCTGAAATCCTTTTCAAAAGCAGCTGCTTCTTCGGGTGTAGGCGGCAGCCCGGTCAGATCAAAGCTGGCACGGCGGATGAACGTCCGGGCATCTGCCGGCGCATTCATCGTGAGACTTTTCTCCTTCAGCTTCTCTGCAATGAAAGCGTCGATGGACGTAAGCTTGGATGACTTCAACGGCAGCAAAGACCAGTGCGTCACATCGCCCTTGGGCTTCTCCTTGAGCACGATCTCCTGCGGCCATGCCGCTCCCATGTCGATCCAGCGTTTGATGAGGTCGGTTTCAGCGGTGGAGAGTGCGGGCTTTTTCTTCGGCATCTCCGCCTTCTCTCCCGCTGCTTCCGGCACGATCATCGTGTAGAGCGATGACTCGGCTGCTTTGCCTGGAACCAGCGCCGGACCGTCGTCGCCGCCTTTGAGCACATCGGCCAGTGTGCCCATGTTCAGGCCGCCTTTGGTCGTCACGTCGTTGTGGCATTCGACGCAGTTCTTCACCAGGATCGGTGCCACCTGCTCATGAAACAGCTTGGCCGCATCTGGTTCGACAGCGAGGGCGCTGGTGCTGAACAAAAATAGGTAGGGAAGTGATTTCATGCGGCTTTCTTAGCTTTCGGAAGTGCCAGATCGTTCTCTGCGGTGATCAGATGTTCACGCATCGCTTTCGCGGCGGCGGCAGGATCGCGTTTCTCAATGGCGTTCAGCACGGCGGCATGCTGTCGCACCGCGTTGTCAGTCGATGTGCGGCTGTAACCATGCTTGAGGCTCGTCTGCAGCAAATCAGAGAGTGAATGCAGCAGCAGATTGGCAATTTGATTGCCCGAAGCCGCCGCCACTTCGCGATGAAACGTCATGTCCGCCACCACGGCGGTCTCAAAATCCGTTGTTTCCTCCAGCTCCTTCAATGCCGCACGCAGGCTGCGAATCTGCGCTGACGTGGCGTTTCCAGCGGCGAGTCGTGCATTCTCCGGCTCCAGTATGAATCTCACCTGGATGAGCTGCCGCAGCCGCTCCTTGTCATCGGGAATCAGCAGTTCAAGCGAGCCGTTCAGTGGCTTGTGCAGCTTATCCACGACCTTCGTGCCGACGCCATGCTTCACCTCCAGCAGCCCTTGCAGTTCCAGCCTCTTCGTCGCCTCCCGCACCACGGGCCGACTCACCCCCAGCTTGAGCGCCAGATCCCTCTCCGGCGGCAGCCACCCATTTCCCCCGCCGCCTTCGTCCCGAATTTCAGATGCAATGCGTGCGCACACCTCTTCAACAAGGCTGCGCTGCGGTTTGATGGATGAAAAAGCCATGTGGTTAGAGGTCTTACCACTGGCAATACGGGTCGGTTCCGATTCTTCTATCGCGTGGCGTTCGGAATCCGCCAATGGAGCGCGGGCCTCCGAGCCCGCAGCACTCCGCAAAGCCCCATGCTCCGCTTGGAGGTTGAAGCCAATTGCTGGCAGTGCTCCACATATGCGCACCCACGAAAGCAAACGCTCGGGCGCACCTGTTCGCTTGACCTTGACGAAAGCACACCACAGCATCGACGCATGAATTTTCCGCACGCGTTGGTTTTATCATTCGCTGTTAGCGTCGGCTTTGGAATCGCCTCATGTTCTTCAATAAAGAACGAAGATCTTGCCGGGGCACGAGTTCCGGAAAAAGCTTTTATGCATAAAGGCTTGAAGATTAAGGCCTGGAGGAGTCCCGAAATTGATGAAAGCGTGGCAGAACCGACAAAGGAACTCCACATGCTTGTGTCCGGTCCTGGGTGGCAGCCGAAACGGTGGGTCAAGCTTCGTCAGGGGGAAGCTTTCGAGGGCCTGATATTTGTGAGTCAGGATTTTCAAGGCGACGCCATCGAAACCCCCAACGGGGGACTCGTCCCATTGCTTATCAATGACTACAGCTTAAAAATTGAGGATGGAGTGCCAAAGCCGTTTCTGATTTTGCGCGACTTCTGTGGGGATGCTGCAGTTGCTTTCTATTCGGACGAAGCAAATCCTCCTTTTAAACATTCAAGTCATTAGGAGCGGCACCTCCGCCTCAGATCGTCTGCGACGAATACCCGCCATCCACCACCATTTCATGGCCGGTGATGAAGGAACTGCCAGCACCTGCGAGCAGCAAAGCCGCAGCGACGAGTTCCTTGGCTTCGCCAAAGCGATTCATCGGCGTGTGGCCCATGATCTTCGCCACGCGGTCAGGCGTCAGCACCTTCTTGTTCTGCTCGGCGGGGAAGAAACCGGGCACAAGGGTGTTCACGCGGATGCCAAGCGGTGCCCACTCGCGGGCGAGGTTCTTGCTCAGATTGTGAACCGCGCCTTTGGACATCGAATACGTGAACACACGGCTCAGCGGCAGCAGGCCGGACATGGAACCGAGATTGATGATGGAGGCCGGGATCTTGTGATCCACGAAATATTTGCCAAACACCTGGCAGGCGAGGAACACGCCCTTGGTATTGATGTTCATGATCCGGTCGTATTCGTCCTCAGCAATGTCGAGGAACGGCGTTGCAGAATTCACGCCAGCACCATTGATCAGAATATGGCAGCCACCGGAGCGCTCCAGCACCTGATCGAGCAGGATCTGCAGATCGGCTTTGCGGCTGGCGTCAGCAGAAACGAAGTAGGCCTGCCCGCCAGCGGCTTGAATAGTCTCCAGGCGCTTGTCGGCCTTCGACTGATCGCGGCCAACAAGCACGACCTCCGCACCCGCAGATGCATAGCCTTCTGCGATGGCACCGCAGAGTTCGCCCGTGCCGCCGATCACGACAGCGGTTTTGCCTTGAAGAGAGAAGAGTTCGAAAATGGAGGACATGGTTAGGAGCGCATCTATGGCGTGTCATCCCGCCGCCGCAAGCGGGCTGTCTCGCCACTTTCGTCATCTTGACACCCTGCCTGGGGTGCTCTCCGGTGTGTGCATGCCTTGGGGCCACATTCTCACCTTCCTTGCCGGTGTCCTCGTGTAAAACGCGGATCAATAGTGCAGCGGGTCGCGGTTCAAAAGTGAGTCACCTCTGGACGATTGAACAGGTGATGGGCGTTTTCGTCAAGGCCATGATGAGCTTCTTGCCTGCCTCGATCCT